>Ga0182030_10000081_pt1 | contig 137601 bp, 127 predicted proteins | sample 812S3MmetaG_FD_121299 | JGI IMG/M metagenome (GOLD analysis project Ga0182030, IMG submission 121299) | Permafrost microbial communities from Stordalen Mire, Sweden - 812S3M metaG (Illumina Assembly) | ecosystem: Environmental > Terrestrial > Soil > Wetlands > Permafrost | place: Sweden... | reverse complement strand
GTGTTGATCTCGGTGATCGCCTTCTCCTCGTCGGTGGCGTCCACCTCCTCGACGACCCGGCACACGATTTCGTCCTTGCCGTGCACGACTCGGCCGTAGCCGCGGGGGTCCTCGACTTCGGCGGTCAGCAGCGTCGCACCGGCAGCGGCGGCGCGGTGGTGGCGCACCAGTGCGGCCAGCGTCTGGGGACGCAACAGCGGCGTATCCCCCGGGAGCACCACCACATCTTCTTCCTCGTCGTCGTCGTCGGGCAGGCCGGTGAGCCCGACGGCGAGCGCGTCGCCGGTGCCCGACTGCGTCTCCTGCTCGACGAATTCGATCTGCATGGAGGGCGGTGCGTGTTGCACGAGCGTCTTGGTGACCCACTCGGCCCGGTGGCCGACCACCACGACGACCCGGGTGACGTCGATCTCCGCCATGGCGTCGAGGACGTGGAGGATCATGGGACGGCCGCAGAGGAGGTGGAGGGGCTTGGGCCGCACCGAGTGCATGCGGGTTCCTTCCCCCGCTGCCAGGACCACGGCGGAGAGCCGGCGTCGTTCCATGGGGCCATTCTTAACTGAACTGCGGGGTCGAAGGCGACCCGGGGCCCGATTACTGTGCAGGGACGTGATGCCCTACGACGAGTTCGGTCTGTTCTCGGAGAACGCAGCGGAGTACGGGCTGCCCTATGCGGGTCCCCCGGCGGTGCGCCGTGTCGAGGTGGAGGTGGGGCCAGGGCGCAAGGTGAGCAGCCTGGTCTGGGGCACCTCACCTCCCGAGTTGGTCCTGGTACACGGGGGTGCCCAGAACGCCCACACCTGGGACACCGTCGCCATGATGCTCGACCGGCCGCTCCTGGCCGTCGACCTCCCCGGGCACGGTCACTCCGACGGCGGCCCCGACGGCTCGCTGTCGCTCGCCAGCAACGGGGCCGACCTGGCCAAGGTGGTGGCCGCCCTGGCCCCCGACGCGGCCGGCGTGGTGGGGATGTCCCTCGGAGGCCTCTCGTCCATCGCGCTGGCGGCCCACGCCCCCGAACTGGTCCGCGCCCTCGTCCTGGTCGACGTGACCCCGGGCGTCAACGCCGAGAAGTCCGCCCCCATCCATGCCTTCGTCAACGGCCCCGAGAGTTTCGCCAACTTCGACGAGTTGCTGGCCCGGACCATTGAGCACAATCCCACCCGCTCGGTGTCGTCACTGCGCCGCGGGATCCTGCACAACGCCGTGCAGCGTGAGGACGGGAGCTGGGTCTGGCGCTACGCGCGTTTTCGTGCCGGGGAGAGCGGCCTCGCACCCGACTTCGAGCACTGGTGGGACGCCGTCTCCGGACTGACCATGCCGATAGTGCTCGTGCGCGCGTTGGCCTGGTCGGTCGTCGGGGACGAGGACGTGGCCGAACTGCTGCGGCGTCAGCCGACGGCCCAGGTGATCGGGGTCGAGGGCGCCGGCCACAGCATCCAGGGCGACCGGCCGAGGGAGCTGGCCACCATTTTGGATGATTTCCTCTTCCCCGACGCCCGGTAACGGGCGGTGCGTACGAGCTCCGGGGGGAGGGCTCGAACCTCCAACATCCGGCTCCAAAGGCCGACGTTCTGCCGATTGAACTACCCCGGATCGCCGCCAGATCCCCCGTGCGGGGACCGGCGCACGCCAGAGATTAGAGGCACCAGGTCCACACGCCGGGCGAAACCGTCGCAGTAGGCTGCTGACCCCGTGCGCATCCTGGTGGTGGACGACGATCTCGCAGTCTGCCGATCAATTGACCGGGCGCTGCGCCTCGAGGGGTACGACGTCGACACCGTCGCCTCCGGGGGCGAGGCGCTCGAGGCCGTGGCCTCGAACTCCCCCGACGCCCTCGTGCTCGACCTCCAGCTGCCCGACCTCGACGGGCTGGCGGTCTGCCGGCGCATCCGGGAGGCGGGCGACGACATCCCGATCCTCATGCTGACGGCGCGCCACGGCATCGACGACCGGGTGCAGGGGCTCGATGCCGGGGCCGACGACTACCTCGTCAAACCGTTCGCTCTGGAGGAGCTCCTGGCCCGGCTACGGGCCCTCTTGCGCCGCCGCTTCGAGAGCGAAGGGGGTGTGGTGCGATTCGGTGAGCTGACCTTGGATCTGGCCTCCCGCGAGGCACACCGGGGCGCCCGCGCGTTCACCCTGACCCGGATCGAATTCGACCTGCTCGAGCTCTTCCTGCGCCACCCTCGTCAGGTGCTCACCCGGGAGGTCCTCCTCAACAGGGTGTGGGGCTTCGACTTCGACTCGGGGACCAACTCACTGGCCGTCTATGTGGGGTATCTTCGCCGCAAGACCGAGGCGGGCGGCGAGCCACGGTGCATACACACCGTGCGAGGCGTGGGGTACGTTCTCCGGGGCACGTGACCTTCCGCACCCGCCTCGTCCTGGCCACCACGGTGGCCGTCGTGGTCGCCGTGCTCGTCGCCTCCACCGCATCGTTTCTGGCCGCCCGCGATTCGCTGCTCGGCGCGGCTGACAACTCCCTGACGGCGGCGGCCCAGAAGATCACCGCCGGCCAGCAGATAACCACCACCACCGCCACGCTCGGACAGGTCATCGATTCGCAGGGCACCCTCGTGTCCGGGGGCCAACTGCCGATAACCCCCCAGGCGCGGCTGGTGGCCGCCGGGCAGGCCCCGTCGTTCTTCACCACCCTCGACGTCGGGGGCGACCAGCTCCGAGAACTGGTCGAGCCCCTGCCGGCCGGGACCCTGTTCGGCTCGCTCGATCTCACCGAGGGTGGGGCCCTCCAGATCGCCACGCTGGTCAACGTGCGCTCCGAACTGGACCGCCTGGGGATCGTCCTGGGCGCCGTCGCCCTCATCGGGGTCCTCCTGGCGGTCATACTGGGCTGGCTGGTGGCCCAGACCGCGCTCGTGCCCCTCAACGCCCTCACCGACACCGTGGAGGACCTGGCGGGGACCACCGACGTCACCCGCCGCCTCTCGCCGGGCGGGCCCGACGAGCTCGGACGCCTCCGCCGCACCTTCAACCGGCTGCTCGAGGCCCTCGAGTTCTCCCGCCGGGCCCAGGTCCAACTGGTCGTGGACGCCTCCCACGAGCTCCGGACGCCCCTCACCAGCCTGCGCACCAATCTCGAGGTCATCCGCAGGGTGGACGAGCTCTCGGCCGCCGATCGCTCGGTCCTGGTCGACGACGTGCTGGTGCAGCTCCAGGAGCTGACCGACCTGGTGGGCGACCTGGCCGAGCTGGCGCGCGGGGACCAGCTCCCCGTCCGCCAGGAACCCCTCCGCCTCGACCTGCTCGTGCGCGACGCCGTGGTCCTCGCCACCACCCATGGACGTACGCAGGGCGTGACGTTCGAGCTCGTCTCGCAGGAATGCTGGGTGGCCGCGGACGGCGACCGTCTGTCGCGTGCCGTGGGCAACCTGCTCGACAACGCCCGCAAGTGGAGCCCCTCGGGCGAGGTCGTCGCCGTGCTCTGCCGGGACGGGGAGGTCGTGGTGCGCGACCGCGGGCCCGGCATCGAGCCCGCGGATCTGCCCCATGTCTTCGACCGCTTCTACCGGGCCCCGTCGGCCCGGGGCCTCCCCGGCTCCGGGCTCGGGCTGGCCATTGTGGCCCAGGTGGTCAAGGCCGAGGGGGGCACCATCGCGGCGGAGGCCGATCCCGGCGGGGGCACCCGCATGACGATGCGCCTCCCGACCGTCGTGCCCCCCGTCGACCCGGCCGACGACGCCCCCTTCGACCCGACCTAAGGAGTCACGGCCCGACCGGCCCGGTCGGCGTCGATGAGCTCGATGCGGTTCCCGAAAGGGTCGTCAACGTAGTACCCCGCACCGTCGGGTTGATCCGGGTTCGGCCGCAGGCCGATCTTCTCGGCGGCCGCGACGGCGGCGAGCCCGGCCAGATCACGCACCACCAGGGCCGGGTGCGCCTTGCGGGCCGGGCGGAAGTCGGCCTCGACACCGAGGTGCACGGCGACCGGCCCCGACGCGAACCAGCATCCGCCCCGCCCCGCCATGGGCTCGGGCTTGGGGATCCGCACGAAACCCAGGAACCCGGCATAGAAGGCCTCGGCCTCCGATTCCCGTCCGGGTGGCATGGCCAGCTGCACGTGATCGAGCCCGATGACCCACAAGCCCATGATGACCCTCCTCCCCGCGTTCGGGGGCCGACCTGGCAGTCGGCCCACCAGACCGCTAGCCTGCCGCACGACATGGGATCACTGATCAAGAAGCGCCGCAAGCGCATGCGCAAGAAGAAACACAAGAAGATGCTGAAGGCCACCCGCTGGCAACGCCGAGCGGGGAAGTAGGCGGTTCAGCTCCCGTCCCACCCTGCGGGGACCGTGTGCGCCCGTATGAGGCGCGCCCGCTCATCGCCGAGGGTGAGCCAGAAGGGGTCCTCGACCGAGCCGTCGGGCGCGACCTCGACGAACCACGTGGATCCGCTCCCGGCCAACGTCGGCTCCCCGCCCGCCACCGCGCGGAGGGCGTCGCGCCACCGGGCCAGTCTCGGCTCGACCGCGATCGCCGCCGCGGTCAGCGCATTGCCCCGGCTCTCGGCAGGCTGCCGCCCCCGCTGCTCGTCCCACGCCGCATAGACCTTCGCGGTGTCGACCCCGAACGGGGGGAGCACGAGGAGGAACGTACGCGGCTCGAAGTCGAGCGGCGTGACGGTCTCCCCCGTGCCCTCGACCAGCGCCCGACCCCCCACCACGCTGAAGGGAACGTCGGACCCCAGCACCCGCGCCACGTCGAGGTCCGTGCACCGGGCCCAACGCAGGACCGCCGCGGCGTCGGTCGATCCCCCACCCAGGCCGCCCCCCAGGGGAATCCGCTTGCGCACGTGCACGGCGGCCTGTCGCCCTACCGCCACCAGGGCGCGCGTGATGAGGTTGTCGTCGTCCGCGTCCAGCGACTCGGCGCGCGTGCCCGGCTCGGCAACGAGGGTCAGCCCGGTACCACCTTCGGTGAAGGTGAGCTCGTCCGCCAGGCTCAGACTGACCATTTCGCTCCGGAGCTGGTGGTACCCGTCCGACCGGACCCCGGTCACGGCGAGGGAAAGGGTGAGCTTGGCGGGAGCGAACAGCCGGGTCATCGGGCCAACCTTCCCCACTCCTCGACCGTGAGCTCCTCGGCGCGCGCCTCGGGCCGGATGCCGGCCCGGGCAAAGGCCTCGGGGGGGACAACGCCGGCCAGCGAGCTCCGCAACATTTTGCGGCGCTGCCCGAAACCGGCCTTCACCACCGTGGCCAACCGCTCATAGCTCACCTCCTCGACGGGGACGGCCGGCTCGGCGCGCCGCTCCATCCGCACCAGCACCGATTCGACCCTGGGGCGGGGGATGAACACGGACGCCGGGACCTTGCCGGCGACCGACGACCGGGCGAAGTACGCCACGCGGACCGAAACCGAACCGTAGGCGGGGTCACCCACCGTGGCCGCCATCCGCTCACCGACCTCACGCTGCACCATGACCAGCAGCCGATCGATCGCCGGCACCTCCACCAGGGTCCGGAGGACCAGGGGGGTGGCCAGGTTGTAGGGCAGGTTGGCCACCAACGACCAGGAGCCACCGCCCCGCTCCGCCAGGAGGCCGGCCACATCGAGGGTCATGGCATCCCCTTGAATCACCTCGACCCCGGCCGGTTCGACCACCGTGCGGAGGACGGGAAGCAGGTGGCGGTCCAATTCGACCGCCACCACCCGCGCGCCCGTCTCGGCCAGGGCCAGGCTCAACGAGCCCAGCCCGGCCCCGAATTCGAGGACCGACGAGCCGGGACCGATGGCGGCCAGCCGCGCGATCCGCCTGACCGTGTTGGGGTCAGCGACGAAGTTCTGGCCGAGCGCCCGGCTGGGACGGAGCCCATGCTCGGAGAGCAGCGTCGCGATGTCGGCACCGGAATGGGTCACCAGGAGATCGTGACGTCCACCACTCCCTGGCTGGGGTCGGCTAACTGCGCGAAACCCGAGGGGGACATGTCGACGACCCTCGGGAACCCGGCTTGTTCACGATCATCGACCGTACACGTCGTACTCGCCCCGGTGGCGGCATTCGTCACCGTCAGGACCGTCCCGAACGGCAGAGTGGGACTGGCGCACATCCCCGCGGGTGCCTCGGCGTACCACGTGGCCTGTCCCCGCGCTCCGTCGGTCGTCGGCGCGGACGCGACCGCGCCCTCCGTCGCCGGCCCCACTGTGGGTGCGGCCGCGGCGCGCGCAGAGACCTCCTCGACCGGCGGCGCCGGCGCGGTCGTCGTGGTCGTGGTCGGGAGCGGCGTCGGTGGCGGTGCCGCCGTCGTCGCTGCGGTCGTCGGAGTCGTCGTCGGAGTCGACTCGTAGCGCACCAACTGTGAGTGCAGCGCCGCGCTGAAGAGCGTCCGCCCGCGTGACGCTGGCGCGGCCGGGCGTGGCGACGCCGTCGTCACGTGGACGACATGCGCCGATCCGTGTGGCAGCAAGAGGAGAGGCGCCCCGAGCACGCCGCCACAGAGGACCGTGGCGACGCCGAGGCGCCTCCCCCGAGTGCTCTGTTTCCGCAGGGCTCCACCCTTCTCCGGGGACAGTGCACCCGCGCCGGCACAAGGCAGGCGAGGGGAACGGGCAGAACATAGGGACTGGGTAGGGACTCGTGCAAGTGAAACGGCGGGGGTCCGGGGGTCCCGTTCCATTTCCCCAGGTCAGGGGGCGACTTTACCCCCCTTCGGACAGACGCCCAGCTCAGACCCCGTTTCTGCCCGACTCGCCTTTAGAGTCCCAGGTCAGGGAGCCCTCGCGGCACGTTACCGCCGGGCACCCCTGACGCGGCTATGGCAAAGGCCGCGGTCGCCGCGGCCGCGGTGCTGGCGGCGATCGACTCGACCGAACTCCCCTTCACCTCGGCCACTGTCGCCCCGACCAACGGCAGCAGTGCCGGTTCGTTGGCGCGCCCCCGGTGCGGCACCGGAGCGAGGAACGGGCTGTCGGTCTCCACCAGCAGGCGATCGAGCGGGCAGCGTGCCGCAGCCTCTCGGACGTCACGCGCGTTCTTGAAGGTGATGATCCCGCTGAACGACACGAACATTCCGGCGCGCACACAGCGATCCAGTTCGTCGGGACCGCCGGTGAAGCAGTGCAGGATCGTTCGCTCCGGGACGCCCTCGGTGTCGAGGACATCGAAGAGGTCGTCCCACGCGTCCCGCGCGTGAATGACCAGGGCCAACCCGTGCGCGTGGGCCAGCGCGATCTGCGCGGCGAACGCCGCCCGCTGGACCGGGCGCGGCGAGTGCTCGTAGTAGTAGTCCAAGCCGCACTCGCCCACTGCCACCACGACACCGTCTTGGGCGGCGAGCTCGTGGGCCAAGAGCCGGGCGACGCCCTCGACGCCGGCGGTGGCGTCATGCGGGTGCAACCCGATGGAGGCCCAGGCGGCCGGTGTCCCGCCGTCGCGGCGCGATGCCCGTGCCACCGCCACCGCCTGGGTCGAAGTGGTCACGCCGGTGCCGATGCACACCAGACGGTCGACACCGGCTTGTGCCGCGCGCGCGAAGACGAGCGAGAGGTCCCTCTCGCCCTCCCCGCTCTCGCCCCCTCCGAGATACTCCTCTTGCACATGGCAGTGGGAGTCGAACCAGAGGGTCATCCCTTGCGGCGCGGGAAAAGGGGGTCCCCCTTCACCACCGGCACCCCTCCCGGGTACTGCCCCCAGGCCGCGTCGGCGGGGACCCGCGCCGACGAGGGGTCACCCTCGAGGCCGATGCGCCTCCAGATCTCCCTCGCCGACGAGGGCATGGCCGGGGAGATCAGGATGGCCACGATCCGCAGCACCTCGAGGGCGTTACCGAGGACGGAGTCGACTTGGGGGCCCGAATCCATCTTCCACGGTTCGGTGGCCTCCAGCTCGGCGTTCGTCGCCCCTATGAGCCGCCAGGTGCCCTCGAGGGCCTCATGGGGGGCCCACCGGGCCCAGGCGGCAGTGGTCTCGGCCACCACCTCTACAGCCCGGGCCGACAGGGTGCTCTCGGGGTCCGGGGCGGGCCCGATCCCGCCGCATTTGGAGTGGACGACGGTGGCCACCCGGGAGAGGAGGTTGCCCAGGTTGTTGGCCAGGTCGGCGTTGTACCGCGCCACGATGCCCTCGTAGGAGAAGTCGCCGTCGCCCCCCAACGCGACGTCGCGGAGCAGGTGGTAGCGCAGAGGGTCGACGCCGAACTCGTCGGCGAGGGCCAGCGGGGAGACCTCGGTGATCTCGAGCGTTGCGGCCCCGTCCGCTCCGGCCCCGGCCTCAGCGGCCGCGGCCACCCCGGCCGCGATCATCGACTTCCCCAACTTCTGCCCACCGATGAGCAGATAGCCGTGCACGAAGATCTCCTCGGGCGGATCGATCCCGGCCGCCATGCACATGGCGGGCCACCAGACGCAGTGGAACTTCAAGATGTCCTTGCCGATGAGATGGTGCGCCGCCGCCCACAGCGCATCGAACCGCTTGGGATCGCCGCCGTACGACGCCAGCGTGAGGTAGTTGATGAGCGCGTCGTACCAGACGTAGAACACGTGCCCGTCGTCCCACGGCACCGGCACACCCCAGCGGAACGAGGTGCGCGTGATGGAGACGTCGTTGAGCCCGCCCCGTATGAAACCGAGCGCCTCGTTGCGCTTCGAGGTCGGGCGGACGAAATCCGGGTTCCTCTCGTAGTGCTCCAGAAGCGGCGCCTCGAACGCACTCAGCCGGAAGAAGTAGTTCTCCTCCTGCATCTCGATCACCGGACGGCCGTGCACGGGGCATTTGCCGTCCACCAGTTGCTCCTCGGTGTAGTAGTCCTCGCAGGACACGCAGTACAGGCCCGTGTACGTGCCCATCTCAATGAACCCGTTGTCGTACACCCGTTGGAGGAACTGCTGCACTACGGCGTAATGCCGGGGCTCGGTGGTGCGGATGAAGTCGTCGTAGCTGATGTCGAGGCGCTTCCAGGCCTCGACGAAACGGGCCGACGTGCGGTCGGTCCACTCCCGGGGCGACGTGCCATGGGCCTCCGCGGCTTCGACGATTTTGGCGCCGTGCTCGTCCGTCCCGGTCACGAAGAAGACGTCGTCACCGAGGAGGCGGTGCCAGCGGGCCAGCGCGTCCGCGTTCACCGTCGTGTACGCCGTGCCCACATGGGGGGCATCGTTGACGTAGTAGATCGGCGTGGTCAGGTAGTAGGGCGGCACCGCCGGTAGCGTACCGGCGGCGGCGCCCTCCCCATCTCACGGCTCGCGGCGCGCCTCCCCCGCGCCCCGCAGGCGCAGCGCGGCCTCATAGACCGTGCGGCGCGGCACACCGAGCTCCTCGGCCACCACGAGAGCGATCTGCCGCGGGCCCTCCCCCTGGCCGCGGCGCAGACGTTCCCGCACGGCGTCATCGATGGCCTCGTCGCTCGGCGGGCCGGCCGGAGTAGCCCCGGCGACCACGACCACGACCTCGCCCCTCACCTGGCGCGCCCCGAAGGCCTCCGCCGCCTCGCCCACTGTTCCCCGCCACACCTCCTCGTGCACTTTCGTCAGCTCGCGCACGACCGCGACCCGGCGCGCCGCGTCCACTGCGGCCAGCTCGGCCAGCGTGGCGGCCACCCGGCCGGGGGCCTCGAGCAACACGGTCGTGCGACCATCGGCCATCAGCGCCGCCACCCGGTCTCGTCGTTCCCCACCCTTGCGGGGCAGGAACCCCTCCACGCAGAAGCGATCCGTGGGGAGGCCGCTGATCACCAGCGCGGCTACCACCGAAGTCGGGCCCGGCACGATGCTGACTTCCTCCCCCGCCTCGGACAGCCGGGAGACCAGCAACGTCCCGGGGTCGGAGATTCCCGGCGTGCCGGCGTCGCTGACCACCGCCACCGTGCCACCCCCTGCCACGCAGGCCTGCACCCGCTCGACCCGCGACCCCTCGTTGTGGCCGTGCAGGGACAAGAGCCGGTCGCCGTGCGCTCCCCCGGCTGGGATGCCCATCGCCGAGAGAAGGGCCCTGGTCCGCCGGGTGTCCTCGCAGCAGATCAGATCGGCCGCCTCGAGCACCGCACGGGCACGGGGCGAGAGGTCGCCCAGATTGCCGATAGGCGTCGCCACCAGGACCAACCGGCCGCGAGGACGCCCCCCGGCCTCGCTCACTCCACCTCGCGTATGTCCAGCTGATCGGCCACCCGGACTCCCCACCGCTCGAGCGCGCCGGCTTCGGTCTGGAGCACGCTGCGTGCCCCGGGTCGGGGTAACGCGACCCGCCAGGGCGGCATCCGCACCATCCGCATCACGACGAGGTCCTCGGAGAGAAAGGCCACGTCCAGGGGGAACTTCATACCCGCTGTGTGCACGGCGCGTGCGCCGTCGAGATGCAGGCCGCCCTCACAACGTTCGCGCCCGAGCAACCCCTTGACCCTTTCGCCGAAGGAGTCGGTCATTTCGATTGCGCACACCACATCGCCGTCTCGCAGCAGCCAACCGGACCGCATAGGCGTCCGAGGCTAATGCCCCGGCAGGGAACCTTTGCCCCCCTCTTGAATAGGTGCCGGGGGGCCCGGAAAAGACCGCGACCCGGGCGAACTAGAGTTGTCCCTTATGTCGAAGCGGACCGTCAAGCGCAAACTCAGGGCCAAGAAGAAGGCCAACCACGGCAAGAAGCCCAACTGCGGGCGCGGCTGAACGCGGGCCCGAGCCTGCGGCCGGGCTCAATCCAGGCGGCCGTCCCAGGCGGCGTGGCGGTCGCCCAGCACCTTGGCCAGGGTGCTCGGCACATCGGAGATGATCCCGTCGACGCCGATTCCCACCAACCGCTCCATGGCCGCGGCGTCGTTGACGGTCCATACGTGGACCGCCTTTCCGTCCCCGTGTGCCGCTTCCACGAACGCCTCGTCGACCACGACGAGATCCCCCATCCGCTCGGGCACCTGGAACGCAACGGCCGGAGTGTGGGGGACCGGATTTCCCTGTTGTACCGCCCGCCAGAACTCTGCCGTCGCTGATGTTCCGGCCGACGTCGGCACCCCGGGCGCGAACGTCCGGAAGGCGTCGGTGGCGGGGTCGAGGAACGAGGCGACAATGACGTCGTCCGTGCGTCCGAACTCGGCCAACAGCCTCGCCAGCGTCTCCTCGTAGGGAGCCACCACCGGCGCGGTCTGCTTGATGTCAAGGTTCAAGACCACGCCGGGGAACTGCTCGAGCACCTGGCGCAACGACGCGATGCCGAAACGCGGATCCCCGGGCGCCCGACCCCGGTAGGGATAGTCGGCCTCGGGGCGGCCGGGCGTCACGTCGGCCCCCGGAATGAACCAGTAGGAGAAATCCAGTTCCCGCAGCTCGGCCAGGGTGAAGCTCGCGATGTTCCCGGTCGCCGCCGTGGTGCGATCGACGGTGGCGTCGTGGCAGACGACCAACTCCCCGTCCGCCGTGGCGTGCACGTCGAGCTCGATTCCCGTGGCGCCGGCGGCCACGGCGCGGTCGATGGCGAACAGTGTCGACGAGGGGCACTCCCAGGCTCCGCCCTGGTGCGCATAGGCAATAAGCCTTCTCTCCAGCCACACCGAACGATCGCTCACCCGTGCGCCCACGAATGCGATGGTAATGGTCGAGCGCAGTAGCCTCTCCCCGCCGTGCTCGATCACATCCTCGTCGACGTCATCAGTGCCATCCGCCGGTCCTTCGACGAGGCGCTGCTCCAGCGCCAAGCGGTCGAGGAGCGCTTCCAGGTGGACGTGTTCTTAGGCGACGTCTCGTGGGAGACCTCCTACAGCCTCCCGGGCGAGGAGCAGCCGCCGCGGGTCCGGGCGGACGTCTCCGTGGACTGGCCCACCTGGAGCCAGACCTCCTACCGGAGCTGGTCGATCGGCGAACCGCCGGACGAGCTCCCCGAGATCATGGTGGAGGTGGCACTACGGGTACAACGGCTGGCCCGGGCACCCGACACCGAAATGGTCCTGCACGCACTGCCGGAGGCCAACCCCCTTCTCGGCGTCGACCCGCTGGTGCGCACGGCGACGACCATTGAGCAGGTGCACGCGGGAGGCCACGTCCGTTGGGCCGTGGAGGCCACCTACGAAGGCTCGGTGCGCTTCAGCGAAGCACAGCTGGAGTCGCCCGATGAGATCGGCCCCGTAGTCTCGGGGCTCACCCGCTGGATCTCCTCGACGCTGATCCAGCTGGCCGACCTGCCCTTCGCCTTCCTCCCGCCCGACGAGGACGAAAACTGAGGGTTGTCACGCCGGCACCCCGCGCGTCCGCCCTCCGCGGCCGGTCGCGGATCGCCATCGGGGTCGCGCTCTCCCTCGGCCTCGGCTTCCTCCTCTCCGCGTGCGTCGGCGGTTCGGTCTCCACCCTCACCACACCGCCCACCACCGACCCGGCGCTCACCCTCACCATGCAGCGCTCGCCGGTCGGACCGATTCTCGCCACCGGCGACGGCGCCACGCTCTATGACTTCGGCCCCGACTCACCCACCCACAGCGCCTGCCTCAATGTCGGGTGCGTCTTCCAATGGCCGCCGCTGGAGGTCAGTGGCACGGTCCGGATCGGCCGGGGTGTCAAGGGATCGTTGGTGGGCAAGGTGACACGGCCCGACGGGTCGACCCAGCTCACCTACGGCGGCCATCCGCTCTACACCTACGTCCGCGACGTGAGGCCCGGGATGGTCACCGGCCAGGCCATCGACCAGGACGGCGGGCCCTGGTACGTGCTGGGTCCGGCCGGGAACGCGATCCACACGCCATTCACTGTGAACGGGTAGGAAAGCGGATCCGATTGACGATGAAATCCCCGAAGCCGTAGGCCATGTTGACGCGCGCCGGGGAGGCGTGGCCGTTGAAGAACGGTGAGTTGGAGGTGACCGTCGGGAGCAGCGCCCCTTCCTCCAACACGACGATGGCAAACCCGTTCTTGACCGCGGCGACCACGACGACCTGGTCGGTCTGGGTGCTCCCGTCGGCGCTGGCCGGCTGCACGTCGTAGGCGGCACCGTAGGCCGGTTGGTAGCCGACCCACGGATCAGGGAGCTCGTAGGTCGGCGCGGTGTCGGGGAAGTCGCTGGCGGCCACGCTCTCCACCGCCGTCTCCGCCGTGGCCCCGTCGGCCGACCCACCCACCACGTCGAGGGAGGATGCGCCGCCGCTGACGTAGTCATAGGTGAGGTCGATGCCCCCCGAATCGGTGTGGACCTGCGGCTGCGACGGGTAGCGCAGGGTGAACCCGCTGGAGTTCTTGTAGAGGATGCCGGAGGTCTCGGCCGAACCGGGTGCGCCCTGCTGCTGACCCGTATGGCCGATCGGCGGTCCTTGACAGGCCAGCGGGCTGCAAGGGGGGGCGGACCCGGGAGTGGCGAGGAGAGCCACGACGATCAGCGCCACCGTGAGCAGGCCGAGGCTCCCCACCAGCAGAAGCACCTTGGCGCGATGGCTGACGCGATGCGTCGGTGAGGCCAGTTCGTGCGCGCCGGGAAAACCGATCTTCAAACCGGGAGACCCAGGTGCCGCCGTGGGCCATTGGGTGCCCGACAACGGCGCCTCTGGGTCCGTCGGCGACGGCGGGGTCGTGACGCCATTGATCAGAGGCCACGTCGCCCCGACGCGGTGCGGGCGCGCCACGGCCCGGTCGGCGACCCCGCACTGCGGGCAGAATGCCATGGCCGGGACCAGATGGGAGCAGTTGGCGCACACGCGGGGGGCGCCCGTCGTCACGTCCAGTGCCTCGTGCAGGAGCACGTAGTGCAGGCCCACCCTCATGGCGAGGGTCAGCACGCCCAGAGCGGCCACGTGGACACCGATCAGCACGGCATCGGACAGCGCAGAGATGTCCGTGAAGCCCAGGCCCACCTGCACGACAAGAGCGAGGGCCAACGCCAAGGCCGGCGAGGTCAGCCACACACCCCGGGCCGAGGTGGCCCGCCCACCGGACTTCGTCCAGAACGCCATGCCGATGAAGCCGGTCGCCAGTGCGGTGACCAGAGGCACGGTCACCCCGCGCAGGATCACCTGGGTGATGTTGGAGAGAAACGCCTCGTGCGTGAGCTGGCCGTTGCTCAGCCAGGGGGACATGAGGTCGATGGTGGCGGCCAGGGTGAAGCCCAGCGCACCGGTGGCGCCGGCGACGAAGCCGTCCAGCGATTCGATCCGTCCGCGTTGGCGCACCCGTACGACGACCATCGGCACACACGCCAGGAGCTGTCCGACGGCCGGCACCGCCAGCGCCGCCACAAGGGCCGAGTGGCCGGTGAGACTCGGGTTCAACGAGGGCACGAGCGCCTTGTCGACGTAGCTGCCGCCGACGATGGCCCACCCGGCGCCGAGCCCGGCGCCGAGCAGGAGGCAGAGGACCGTAGGGGGAAGGAAGCTGCCTTCGTACGGGTCGACCTCCCAGATGTACACCACGAAGAGGCTGGGCACGCTGAGTGCGCTGACCGCGATCAACGGGGCGCTGGCGCCGGCGAGGGCGAAGATCAGCAGGAGCAGCACGAAGACGGCAAAGGCGATGCGAAACGGGGCCTTGGCCCGGTGCGAGAGATGAGGGAAGAGCGACGTCACCACGGAGAGGCGAAAGACCGGCTCGTCGGGAAAGGCGGCGTAACAGTGCAGCCGTTGCGAGGCCCGCAGTCCGCGGTGAACGAGATGCGCGCCGCAGGCGCCGCAGAACCGCGCGTCGGGAACCACGACTCCGCAGCACGGGCACGCCACCGTCGCCAGGACCGGAAGGTCTGCCGGCGTTGAGGTCATCTCACTCATGTCAGAAGTCTCCGGCCTTCAGATCCCGGGCGAGGTCGTACACGTCGGGAGAACCCAGGCCTGTCGCCATGTCGTATCCGGGCGTGGCGGCATAGAAGTCGTTCCCGCCGACCGTGATGTCATGAAAGGGGGGATAGGGCTCCGGTGAGTTGGCCAGGTGGTACAGGATCGGGTTGAAGAACCCCACCGCGGGATCGTGGTTCGCCTCGAGGTACTGGTCCATGATTGCGGTGAACCCGGCCCAGATGGGCGCGGCCAGCGATGTCCCACCGCCGACGTCCTCCCTGCCCTTCTCAATGATGAGATTGCCTGTGGTCGGGTCCGAGTCGGCACTCACGTCGGGCACCTGGCGCCCGTTGCCGACATCGGTCTGACCCCCGGTGCCCGCTCCCGTCTGCCACGACGGGCGCGAGAACGCGGTGGAGACGCCGCCTCCGGTCCCCTGGGACAAGAGCGGCTCGGACCACGTGGTCTCGCCGGCGTAGTTGCCCGCCGCGTCCGTCGTCAGGGTGGTCCCCCCGGTGCCCGTCACCGCCGGAAGTGACGCCGGTACGGATACACCTTCGAACGAGCTCTTCGGCGGTTGCCCGTAGTCGGCCGACGGCGTGCAATCCAGTCCCCCGGCGTCGCCACTCGCCGCGAACACGGTCGAGCCCTTCGCCTCGATCGACGCCACTGTCGAGTTGAGTGCCACCAGGTCGGCGCGATCGAACACTTGGGTGTCGCTCTCGCACAACCCCAGGCTCAAACTCATGATCGCGCCCTGGAACTGCGCCTCCGCCGCGAGGAAGGCCTGCGCGAACAGATCCGCATCGGACGTGGCGTCGGGGATGGAGTTCAGGTTGAAGAAGACCAGATGCGCCTGGGGGGCGATCTCGTGCACCGTCTCGAGGTCCAACGTCGTCTCGTCGTCGAATCCGGTGTTCTTCCCGACGAGCGTGATCTGAAACGGGGGCAGGTTCTCGTCGGCGGCAAAGGTGGTGAGGTCGCTCCGTAGGTAGCCGCCTCCTTCCATGAGGACCACCGTCTCCCCCTGGCCGTTGTAGCCCTTCTGGGTCAAGGGGAGCGCGTCATAGGCCTGCGGGAGCTCGGTATCGCTCAGCCCGCTCGAGGGGACGGCGAAAGAGGTCGGCTCGACGAACGAGTGGATGGTGCCGATACCGGCAACCTCACCACAGACGCCATTCGGTACGGCGGCGGGACGGTCGGCTGCGTAGACGACCTGCCCCGCAGAGGTCCGGTAGTCGTCGATCGAAAGGTGGAAGCTGCGGTCGACGTCGCGCGGCGCGCCGGAGACGGTCACCCATCGCTGCCCGGGAGACCATCGCACCGAGAGCCCCGAGGAGCGGGCCCATGCGCTGAGACAGGTAGGACGTGCCACGGCACGGAGGAGGACCAAGAAGGACACCGACTTCGCGTGGGCCGGTCCGAGAAGAACGCCGAGGCCGCCGCTGCGGGCCGGGCGGCGTGCGGCGTCGGCGGACGGACCCCAGCCCAGCAGCACCGAGGTGGCACCACCCACAACGACCATGGCGGCACAGGCACGCGCCGCCGCACCGATGGTGCCCCGTCCCACCGCTCGTCCCCTCACTGGACCGGCCGGCCATGGCGCGCGCCGGTACGACCGGGGTTCGGGGTGCGCCCACAACTCACCTGCGGATGCTACCGGGAGCATTCGGCCCCCCGTCAGCCCTTCTTCGCACTCTGGCCGATGAAGTAGCCGCCCCGCCCGTCGAAGGCGACGCAACGCGCCTGCTCTGTGCAGGAGACGCCGACCAGCATTGTCCGCGCTGCCTCGAGGTGGTGGGGCGCACCCCAGCCGCCGTTCTCTTCGACGATGGCATTGTCGTTGTCGTCGACGAGCACGCACACCAGCCGGGCTGTGCACGAGAGCGCGACCTCGCCGTCCGCAATGGTGTCGAAGGTGTGGGGCCCCGACCACTTCCCGTCGTAGGTGAACGCCTCGCCGAAGTCATCGAGGGCGACGCAGAAGCGCACGCTCCCACAGGAGATCGCCGCCAGGGTGTTCGGCTCCGAGCCTCCCTGGGGCGTCGAGATGTCGAGGTCCGCCGAAATCCCCCACCGCCCGTCGGAATAGCGGAAGACCTCGTCGCTCTGCGCGTCGATGGCGAAGCACCGCCCGGTCGAGGGGCACGAGACCGCCACCAGGCCGCTCGAATCGGCCACCGGCGCGGGAGCCGACCACCGCACGCCGTCGTCGATCGCCGCATCGCCGTCGGCATCGACGATGGCGCAGAAGTCCGGACCGGCACAGGAGATGCCGGTGATCCCCCCTCCGGCCGGATCGACCTGCACCGGGCGGGACCAGCGCTGCCCGTCATAGGTGAGGACTCGTCCGAGGCCGTCGAAGGTGGCGCACCATGTGGCGCGCACGCACGTCAGGACGGAGGGCGCGTCGGCCGGCCCGACCTGCTCGACGGGGACCGGCGCCGACCACGTGCTCCCGTCGAGTCGGGCCGACTGGGCCGACCCGACCAGCGCCACACAGGCCGTGGCGGTCGGGCACGCCACGGCGTCGAGGTTGGCGCCGCCCGGGACGGTCCGGCGCGCCGTCCACGTCCACGACGACCCGCCCGCCGGGGTGCAACCGGCCAGACCGACGGCGAGAAGAGCCAGGACGGCGGCACCCCGGACGCGGCGAGACGCGACGCGGCGATCACCAGAAATGGAGGGCACGGCGTCATCATGGCATCCGGTGGCAACCGCGCCGCACCCGGTCCGCGACCGTTCCGCAAGCGGGGCTCGGTACGTTGTCCTTGTCGGCGCTTTCCCCCCAGATTGGGCGCCGGCCGTGCCCCCGGACCGCTTTCCTCGGTCGCGGGGGTGCTTCACTTCCCGGCCCATTGCACGGAGCGCCAGGCGGAGCGCGTACACGGAGCGCCGCACACAGAGCGCCGCACGCAGAGCGCCGTACACAGATCCCCCGAAGCGTGGCCCCCTGTGCGCTGGTTGCGACGAGGGTGCGGCTGCCCCGCAACCGTGCGTGTCCTCAGGCCCGTCCCAGTGCGGCTCTGTACCGTGGTCGTGCAGTCGGCCTCGCTTCCGATGTGACGGTGCCCCCGCTCCCGCTCGGCGTAGCGGCGGGTTGGGGCACTCGTCGTCACTGAACTGGCCTCACGCCACGCTCAGTTGTTGAAGCGGAACTCCACGACGTCGCCGTCTCGCATGACGTAGTCCTTTCCCTCCATGCGCGCCCGGCCGGCGGCCCGGGCCGCCACCACCGACCCCGTGGCGATCAGGTCGTCGAAGCTCACCACTTCCGCCTTGATGAAGCCCTTCTCGAAGTCGGTGTGGATCACGCCCGCCGCCCTCGGAGCCGTGTCACCCACGTGGATGGTCCACGCGCGCGCCTCCTTCGGACCCGCCGTGAGGAACGTCTGCAGGCCGAGAGTGGCAAAGCCGACGTGCACCAGTCGCTCCAGTCCCGATTCGTGCTGGCCGTAGCTCTCCAGGAGCTCCCGGGCATCGTCGGGTGACATCCGGGCCAGCTCCGCCTCGATCTGGGCGCACAGCACGATGGAGCTCGCCGGCGCCACGACCTGGGCCAGCCGGCTCGCCAACTCCTGGTCCCCCAGCGCATCCTCGTCGACGTTGAACACGTAGATGAAGGGCTTTGCCGTGAGCAGGTGGAGGTCGTAGAGGAGATGGGGATCGACCTCGCCCTGGGCCGCCGCGCTCGAAATGGTGCGGCCCTCGTTTAGCACCCGTTCGGCCACCGCCACGGCCTCGGCGGTGGACTTCAGCTCGGGGCGGGCCCGGGCTTCCTTCGCCAATTTGGGCAGACGGTTCTCGACCGTCTGCAGGTCGGCCAGGATCAGCTCGGTGTTCACGGTGGCGATGTCGGATTCGGGATCCACCCGGCCGTCGACGTGGATCACATCGTCGTCGTGAAAGACCCGGACCACCTGGCAGATGGCGTCGCTCTCGCGGATGGCGGCCAGGAACTGGTTCCCCAGTCCCTCCCCCTGCGACGCGCCGCGGACGATCCCCGCAATGTCGACGAAGGTCACCGAAGCAGGCACGATCGGCGCGTCGCTGTAGAGCGCGGCGAGCTTCGCCAGGCGGGGGTCGGGTACCGCCACCACGCCCACGTTGGGGTCGATGGTGGCGAAGGGGTAGTTGGCCGCCAGGACCTCGTTGTTGGTGAGGGCGTTGAAGAGGGTCGACTTCCCGACGTTGGGCAGTCCGACGATGCCGATGGAGAGGGCCATGCCCGTCCGCTCGCTACGACACCAGCAGGCCCGCCGCCGCGGCGAGGGCCCGCAGGTCCGATTCGGGGCGAGCGCCCGTATGGGAGATCACCTCGGCGGCACAGAGACCGCCGAGGCGCGCGCTCTCGACGGGGTTCATGCCGTGCGTCAAGCCGTACAGAAGGCCGGCGGCAAAGAGATCACCGGCCCCCGTGGTGTCGACCACCGTGTCGACCGCCGCCGCCGGCACCGCTTCGGGGCCGTGTGCGGTCAAGACGATGGAGCCCTGGGCGCCCCTGGTCATGACCACGAGGAGACCGGTCTCCTCGGCCGCCTCGAGGGCTCCGGTGTGCGAGGTCGCGCCGAAGAGCTTGGTGATCTCCTCCTCGTTGCCCAGCAGGATGTCGACGTCGTCCACCAGTAGGTCGAGGAAGTCGCGCTGGTGCCGGGAGACGCAGAACGGATCCGACAGGGAGAGGGCGACCGAACCGTTCCCATCGTGTGCGGTGGCCGCGGCGTGCCGCATGGCCTCCTTGGCCGCATCCACGTCCCACAGGTAGCCCTCCAGCAAGACGATGGAGGCGCGCTCCACCAGGTCCGTCGGCACGCCCGACGCGGTCAGGTTCGACGCCGCCCCCAGATACGTCCCCATGGTCCGGTCGGCGTCGTGCGAGATGAGCACCATGCAGCGGCCCGTGCCCGGCGCGTCGGCTCCGGTCGCGCCGCCGACGGCCGGCTCGAACACCACGCCGGCGGCCCGCAGGTTCTCGCCGTAGGTGTGCCCGACCTCGTCGTCGGCCACCGCGCCGATGAACCCGGCCCGTCCCCCGAGCTCGGACAGCCCCACCGCCGTGTTGGCCACCGATCCGCCGGAGACGAACCGCGGGGAGCGCATGACCCGCTGGACCGCCGTGGCGTGCGCCAGGTCGATCAGGGTCATCGACCCCTTCGTCAACCCCACCTGGTCGAGCACCTCGTCGGAGACGACCTCGAGCACGTCCAGCAGAGGAGATCCGATGGCCACGAGATCAAATCCGGTGGCCACCCCGTCGTCGTTCACGGGGGTTTCAGCCGATTCGTTTGCACGCACGGAGCGAGAACCTACTCGGAGCGAGCCGGGTAGCCTTCCCGGTAATGCCTTCTTCCCCTTCGTCCCCGACATCGGCATCCTCGGACGCGTTCCGTCTCCCCCGGACCGTGGAGCCCCACGCCTACCGAATCGAGATCGAGCCCGACGTGGGATCGGCCACCTTCTCGGGGACAGTGGGGATCGACATCACCGTGCACGAGACGGTGGAACAGATCGTCCTCAACGCGGCGGAGCTCGCCATCAGCGACGTGGAGGTGCGCACGGCGAGCGGAGAGGTCATCGGCTGCACCGTCTCGTTCGTCGACGAGCTGGAACAGGTGATCTTCCATCCCAGTTCGGCCCTGGCACCCGGTTCCTCCACCCTGACCTGCCGGTTCACCGGCACGCTGAACGACAAGCTGCGGGGCTTCTACCGCTCGACCTTCACCGACGATGAGGGGGCGACCCACACCATCGCCACCACGCAGTTCGAATCGGTCGACGCCCGCCGGGCCTTTCCGTGCTGGGACGAGCCCGACCGCAAGGCGGTCTTCGAAGTGTCCCTCACGATCGACCGCGACGTCGACGCCTTCTCCAACTCACCGATCGTGGACGTAAAGCGTGTGGGCGACAAGAACGTCGTGCGCTTCTCCCCCACCATGAAGATGTCGACCTACCTGGTCGCCTTCATCGTCGGCGAGCTGGAGGCGACGGACACGGTCGATGTCGACGGGGTCCCGCTGCGCGTCGTGTTCACTCCGGGCAAGCGCCACCTGGCCGATTTCGCCCTGGCCATCGGTGCCTTCGCGCTCCGCTTCTTCGCGGAGTACTTCGACATCCCTTACCCCGGGGAGAAGGTGGACCTGGTGGCCATCCCGGACTTTGCCGCCGGTGCCATGGAGAACCTGGGTTGCATCACCTTCCGGGACACCGCGCTGCTGATCGATCCGTCCAGCGCAGCCCGGGCCGAGCTCGAGCGGGTGGCCGACGTGGTGGCCCACGAGCTGGCGCACATGTGGTTCGGCGACCTCGTGACCATGGGGTGGTGGGAGGGCATCTGGCTCAACGAGGCTTTCGCCACGTTCATGGAGACCCTCTGCGTGGACGCTTTCCGGCCGTCGTGGGACCGCTGGGTCGGGTTCGCACCCTCGCGCGAGGCGGCGCTGGCCATCGACGGCGTCCACGCCACCCGGCCCATCGAGTACCCGGTCGGCCCGCCCAAGGAGGCCGAGGGCATGTTCGACCTCTTGACCTACGAGAAGGGCTGCGCCGTCCTGCGGATGCTCGAGCAGTACATCGGGCCCGAGGTCTTCCGCCACGGCGTGCGCACGTATCTCAAGGCCCACGCCTACGCCAACACGGTCACCACCGACCTGTGGGATGCGCTGGAAGAGGCGAGCGGTGAGCCGGTGCGCGACGTGATGAACACGTTCATCCTCCAGGGCGGCCACCCCCTGGTCTCGCTGCGCGGCGAGACGCTCGAACAGCAACCCTTCGCCTACGGCCCGGTCCCCGACGGTGTCGAATCGGCCATCGGCCAGACCTGGAACGTCCCGGTGGCCGTGCGGACGCTGCCGCTCGACGGGTCCCAGCCGGCGCCGGCGACCAAGCTCGTCCTCGGCACCACCCCGGTCCGTCTCGACGAACCCGCCTCGGGCCTGACGGTGGTCAATGCCGGAGGGTGGGGAGTGTTCCGGGTGGGCTACGAAGTCGACCACCGCCTGGCCCTGGCCGACCACCTGGCCGAGCTGACCCCCCTGGAGCGGGCCAACCTTGTGGCCGACACATGGGCCACCACGTTGGCCGGGCATTCGACGCTCCGAGAGTTCCTGCTCCTGGCGGCCAAGCTGGGGCTCGAGCCGGATCCGACGCCGTGGGCTCCGGTCTCCGGAGCCCTCCACCTGGTCCGGCGCATCGTCACCGAGGCTGACCTCCCTGCGCTGCGCCAGGCGGTGGCGGCGCTGGTCGGCCCGCAATTCCACCACCTCGGCTTCGAGGCGCAGCCCGGGGAGGGCGAGCGCACGCCGACCTTGCGCTCCCTCGCCATCAACCTCATGGGCACGGTCGGCGACGATGCCGGCGTGCGCGCCGAGGCCGCCCGCCGATTCGACGCATCACCCCTCGGGGGCGGCGACGGCGACCCGATCCCGGCCGACGTCGAGTCGGCCACGCTGGCCGTGGTGGCCCAGCTTCTCCGGCCCGGCGACTATGACGCGCTCTTGGAGCGCTACCGCGCCGCCTCGACACCGCAGGAGGAGATGCGATCGCTCAACGCGCTCTCCGCCTTCCCCGACATCGGTCTGGCCCTGCGTACGTTCGACCTGGCCATGACCGAGGTGCGGAGCCAGAACGGATGGATCGTCATCTCCGCCTTGCTGGCCAATCCCGTGGCGGGGCAGGCGGTGTGGGGTCGGATCAGCGAATCGTGGGACGCCATTCTCGAACGCTTTCCCAAGAATGCCCACGCACGGATCGCCGAGGCGATCCCCGCTCTGTGCGGCGACGCCGGATTTGCCGCCAAGGTCGTGCAATTCCTCAAGGATCATCCGTTGGCATCGGGCCCTCGCCGTGTCGCCCAATCAGTGGAGCGCCTGGGCGTCAACGTGGCGTTTGCCGACCGCGAACGCGACCGGTTGGCCGACAGCTTGGGGTCGGTCGTCGCCACCACCGGGACGGCGTGAGCCCGGAGACGGACGCCGCACCCGGTCACGCCGCGCCCTCCGGCCCCGTGACCGCCACCGTCCCGCACCATGGCGCCGGGGAGTCCGCCCGGGTGCGCGACGTCGTCGGGGCGGCCCGCAAGACTCGGGGTTTCATGCCCGACGACGAGGGCGAGGCGCTGCTGCACGCTGCCTTGCGGGCGGGCGCGACCGTGCTGCCCGGGTCCGCACCCCCGACCTTCGTGGAGATCGGTGCGTGGTGCGGCAAGTCCTCGCTGTACCTGGGAGTGGCCGCCGAGGCGACCGGTGCCGTCCTGTTCTCCATCGATCACCACCGCGGCTCGGAGGAGAACCAGCCCGGCTGGGAGTATCACGAAGCCGATCTCGTCGACCCCGATCTCGGTCGGATCGACACCCTGGCCCACTGGCGCCGCGCCATCGGCGACGCCGACCTCGAAGGATCGGTCGTGGGCGTGGTGGGCGACTCCCCGACCGTGGCCGCCCGCTGGACCCACCCGCTGGCGTTCTGCTTCATCGACGGCGGGCACGGCGAGGAGCCGGCCTGGGCCGATTTCCGGGGCTGGGCGCCCCACGTCGCCCTCGGGGGATGGTTGGCCATCCACGACGTCTTCCCCGACCCCGCCGAAGGTGGCCGGCCACCCTACGAGCTCTTCTGCGCCGCCCTGGCCTCCGGCGAGTTCACCGAGGACGGTGCCTGCGGCAGCCTGCGCGTCCTACGCCGGATCGGCGGGGCCGCTCGCTGAGGCCGCCCCTTGTGGGGGGTGGCGGTAGGGTCAGACCGCCGTGCACCCCGTCGCCGCCGGATCGGCGCAGTGGGGCTCGGCGAGGTCGAGTGCCGCGGGAAGGCATTCTCCACGGAACAGCCCCGACGCGGGGGTCGTGTTCGAGAGGGCGTCGGCGGCCAGCACCATGGCGCCAAAGGTGTAGGTGGTGCGCTCGTTGTCGGGGAACGTCTCTCGGTCGGGAAAGACCATCCCGGTCCAGTAGGTGCCGTCGGGGAGCCGCAGACCCTGACCGGCAACGAAGAGATCGCGGGCGTGCCCGCGCAGCCCCAGCGCGTCGAGGGCCAGGACACACTCGGCCGTCTCTGCCGCGGTGACCCAGTCGCCCGTCGAGACGCAGCGCACACCGAGCCCCTCCATGACGAAGGTCGACCAGCCCTCGGCCAGGCGGCGCCGCCCCGCTTCGCCTTCCAGCGCTCCCGAGAGCATGGGGTAGTACCAGTCCATGGCGAACTCGACCTTGGGTGCGAAGGCACCCGGGTGGTGTGCCACCGCATGGCCGAGGCGCCCGGCCGCCAACTCCCAATCGGGCCGGTCCTTGGCCAGGCATTCGGCGACGGCGACCGCGCAACGCAGGGAGTGGTAGATGGACGAGGACCCGGTCAAGAGCGCGTAGCCCTCGGGGCGGCCGGATGCATCGACCGACCACAGGACCGAGCCGTCGGGCTGTTGCCAGCGGAGAATGAAATCGATGCCCGCCTCAATGGTGGGCCACAGCTCGCCCAGGAACTCGACATCGCCCGTGATGAGGTGGTGATGCCACGCTCCGGCAGCCAGGTAGGCGCAGACGTTGGTGTCGAGCCGCTGATCCTTCACGCCGGCACCCTGGTAGTAATTGAACCAGCTCCCGTCGGGCAGTTGGCGCGCGGCGAGCCAGCGATAGGCCGCCCTGGCCTCCTTGGCGAGCCCGCACGCCGTCAGGGCCATGGCCGCCTCGACGTGGTTCCACGGGTCGCAGTGGCCGCCCTCGAACCACGGGATCATCCCGTCGGTCCGCTGCACGTCGGCGATGGCATGGGCCGTGGCCAGCACGTCGGAGGACGAGAGCACCCCCGGCACCTCGGGGATCGTGCTCTTCTCGGAGCGGAGATTCTCGGTGGTCATGCGGCCGCCCCGTGGTTGCGGGGTGCGGGCCCCTTGCGCCCGGGCACCCCACGGGGGACATTCGGCCTGGTCTCGGGGACGCCGGCCACCGCGCTCTGCGGCTTCGTCAGGTAGAGCACGAGGCTCTTGCCGATGAGCGGGCTGAGCACCCGGTCGGCCGCCCTGGTCACGAAGGGCGCCTTGACGATGTCCCACACCAGCACCTTGTGGTAGGCCGCCACGGCCGGATTGGCGTCGTTGGCCGGGCCGACCAGGCACCGCAACCACCAGTATGGGGAGTGCAGCCCGTGCGCGTGGTGGAACCCCGTGGGCCGCAGGCCCGTCGAGGAGAGCCGCCGCTCGAGCGTCGAGCGCCGGTAGATGCGCACATGGCCGCCCGGGGTGTCGTGGTACTCGTCGGAGAGGGCCCAGTTGACCGCCTCGGGTCCGCAACGGGGCACCGTCACCGCCATCGTCCCGCCGGGGCGGAGCACGCGCGCCAGCTCGCGCATGGCGGCCAGGTCGTCGGGAATGTGCTCGAGGACCTCCGAGGCGATGACGCGGTCGAACGTCGCATCGGGGAAGGGGAGGGCCAGCGCGTCCCCCTGCACGGCGGTGGCGGGGTGGTCGGGCGCCAGCTCCCCCGCCTCCACCATGGCCGCCACGGTGCCGCGCACCTGGGCCACCTCTTCGGGACCGGCGTCGAGGGCGACCACGGCCGCGCCGCGCCGGGCCGCCTCGAACGCGTGCCGGCCGAAGCCGCACCCGAGGTCGAGCACGAGGTCGCCGGACTGCACGCCGAGCTTGTCGTAGTCCACCGTCAGCATGCGACGTCCTTTCCCGGCGCTGTACCGGGCGCGCCCGCCTGCGACAGGGTCGGCGGCGCCCCCGGAAGGGGCTTCCCCGCCAGCAAGGCTTCGTAGCAGGCCGCCGTGCCGGCGGCAGTCACCTGCCAGGTGAAGCGGTTGATCACCCGTTCCCGCCCCGCCGCGCCCAGGCGGGCCCGCAGGACCGGGTCGTCGAGAAGCCGCGCGATGGCGCCGGCCAGTGCCCCGGGATCGTCGGGGGCAACCAGCAGGCCCGTCTCCCCGTCGACGCCCACGACTTCGGGTAACGCACCCCCGGTGGTGGCGACCACGGCCACACCGCAGGCCATCGCCTCGATGGCCGGCAGGGAGAACCCTTCGTACAGCGAGGGCACCACGGCGACCTCGGCCTGCCCGTACAGGCGGGCGAGCGCATCGTCGCTTATCCCGCTGACGCACTGCACGACGTCGGACAGCCCGAGCCGCGCGATGGCCTTGTCGACCCGGCCACCCTCATGGGGGCGACCGATGACGGTGAGTGTGACGTCGCGTTCCGTGCGCAATTTGGCGATCGCCTCGAGCAGGGGTACCAGCCCCTTCATCGGGACGTCGCTACTCGACGTCACCATGATCCGGCCCGGTTCGGGTGTGACGTCGTGCAGGGGGCGGAACACTGTGTGGTCCACGCTGACCGGGACGACGGTCATGCGTTCCGGGCGCACCTGCATCTGTGCCGCGATGTCCTTGCGGGAGGACTGCGAAACGGTGACCACGGCGGGCAGGGCACGCGCCACCCGGACCTGCATCCCCAAGAACCCGAACCAACGGTTGGTGGTGAAGCGCTGCCACGGGTTGGTCGTGTGCGAGAGGGCCAGCTGGCGGTCGACCGTTATCGGATGGTGCAGGGTCGTCAGCAGCGGCCACCCGTCATGGACCAGACCGAGCATCCCGGTGCCGAGACACTGGTTGTCGTGGACCACGTCGAAGTCGTCACGGCGCTCCGCCAGCAAGAGGCGCACCCGCCGCGAGAAGGCCAGCGGCTCCCCGAATCCGGCGGTGCACATGATCCCGAACTCCACCCAGTCCTCGCGGCTCGTGAACTCGCGGGGATGGGGGACGCGGAAGGGGTCGGGATCGCGGTACAGGTCCAACCCGGGCACGGGCGTGAAGCCGACCCCGGGGTCGAGCTCGGGCCAGGGTGGCCCGGAGAACACCTCGACCGAGTGCCCCAGGGCCACCAGCTCGCGGGTGAGATGCCTGGTGTAGACGCCTTGGCCACCGCAGCGGGGATTGCCCCGGTAAATGAGGAAGGCGACACGTGAACCACCAGGCTGCGGCGGTGCCGCCGGGATTGTGGGGGGGATCTCAATGTGGCGGGAGCGCTCCCAGCTTTCCCTGGTCTCGATCCACTTCTGACGAGGAGTTTTAGGCACAGGGTGTTCCGACACGTCCAACCATGGCCGCATAGCCTCCCCGAACCCCCGGCCCCGGCGCAAACGGCGGCTGTATTCGTGCCTCGGGGACGGTCACGAGAGACCGAACCACCCCAAAATTGTCAGCAGGACGTAGACGGAGGCCACGGCGGCGACCGAGAGGATCGAGATGCCTCCGATCCAGCGGGCCCAGGGTCCGTTGGCCGCCGCCCCGAGAAGGGAACGCCGGTTGGCCAGCACCAGGATCAGCACCAGGGTCATGGGGGTAATCACGCCCTCGAGGACCTGGGTGTTCAGAATGAGGGTGATCAGGTTGCCCGGAACCAGCACCACCGCCGCCCCGATGAGGATCTGGGCGGTGAACAGGCCCAGGAAGAGGGGGGCCTGCCGGAAGCTCGACGACACCGACCGCTCGACCCCGACCGCCTCGGCGACGGCGTAGGACGTCGAGAGAGGCACCACCGCGGCAGCCAGTGCCGACGCCCCCAGTAGCCCGAGCCCGAAGAGCACCTCGGCCGCCGGTCCGGCCACCGGCCGCAGGGCGTGGGCGGCGTGGGCGGCCGAGGTGAGGGGACCCGAACCTCCGATGGTGGCACCGGTGGCAACAATGATCGACATGGCGACGAATGCCGCCAGGATCGCCCCCACAATGGCGTCGACCCGTTGGAACCGGTACTCCTCGGGCTTAACGCCCTTGTCCACCACGGCGCCCGCTTCATAGAGCTGGATGTACGGCGTGATGGTGGTGCCGATGAGGGCCACGGCGAGGAGGAGGAACGACTTGCTGGCGATGAAGTGGGGCCACAGGGTGTTGGACGCGACCTGGTGCCAGTTGGGGTGGCCGAGCAGGGCCGCGATGGGGTAGGCGACGAAGACGATGGTCAAGAGGAGGAAGACGCGCTCGGCGTAGCGGTAGGACCCGAAGAGAACCAGGGACCAGATGGCGACGGCGGCGATGGGAACCGACAAGTAGCGCGAGACGCCGAAGAGGTCGAACGCGGTGGCGATCCCTCCGAACTCGGTCACCATGAGGCCGATGTTGGCCACGGCGAACGCGGTGACGGCGAAGGCCGTCATGCGCAACGGGAACTCCTCACGGATGAGGGCGGCCAGCCCCTTGCCGGTGTAGACGGCCAGTCGGGCCACCATCTCCTGCACGACGACGTAGGCAATGGTGATCAACACCATGAGGAACAGGGTGCGGTAGATGAAGTCCGAACCGGCCGAGGAGTAAGTGACGACGCCACCGGCATCGTTGCCCGCGGCGGCCGCGATCAGTCCGGGCCCGGCCGCGGCCAGATAGACCAGGCCTCGCCGGTGAACCGGTGGCCTCACGTCAGAAGTTTGGGGAAATGGAATCTGCCCTTGGTCGGGACGAGCGCATCGAGCACGTCATCGGCCAGGATCCGCCCGATGGGTCGGCCGTCGTGGTCCACCACGACCAGCGACAGGCGTCGGGCCTCGACCAGCTGCCCCGCCACCTCGCCCGCCGAGGCGTGCGGGCGCACGGTGACCACGTCCTCGTCCTCGAGCAGCGAGGAGATCCGGGTGTCGGGTGACGTGCGCATGGTGAGGAGGATCTTCAGCAGCGTGATGTCTCCCACTAGGGAACCCTCGCGGTTCACGACGGCCACGGCGTCGAGATCGACGTCGTGGCCGCGCGCGTCGGCCAGCCGATCGGCGACCTCGGAGACCGAGTCCTCCGTCGTCGCCACCACGAGGGTCGTCGTCATGATGCCCCCGGCCTCGTCCTCGGGGTAGCCGAGAAGCTCGCGCAACGCCGCCGCGGACGCCGGGGGCATGCGCCGCAGCAGCTCACCACGGGTGGCCGCCGGCAGGTCACGCAGAGCGTCCACGGCCTCGTCGGGCTCCATCGCCGCCAGGAATTGCGCCGCCTCGTCGGGGTCGGCCTCGCGGAGCAGCTGTTCGAGGTCGTCGGGCTGCATCTCCTCGAGGGCATCGGCGGCCTCGTCGGGGCTCAGGGCTGCCAGGAGCTCATTGCGCTCGTCGCGCCGCAGGTCCTCGAGCAGGTCGGCCAGCTCGCCGGGGCGCAGGCGGTGCAGCCCTTCGTGCGTGGTCCTGAGGCGGACCTGGGTGGCCCCGTCGACCGAATCCGTCGACTCGCCGAAGGGCTGGATGGCCGCCCAGTCGATGACCCGGTCAGGGGTGGGGAGCGGGCGCCACCGGCGTGGCCCCAGCCGGCGCAGCAGAGTGGCCGTCGACACGTCGGCACCGACCAGGCGTATACGGCCCAGCACCTCGGCCAGGTACAGATCGGCGGCCCGGATGACCTGCACCCCGTCGACGTCGACTAGCTGGTGGTCCAAGACGTCCTTGGCCAGCAGTACCTCGCCGGGGCGGCGCACCACGTCCTGGAGGTCGAGCTTGGCCGAGCGCAACAGCACCTCGGCGTGCGCGATCCGGTCGATGGCCGTGGCGGGGACGAAGGCCAACCGGCGCCCCACTCGGATGATCAGTCCGCTGACCGGTGGGTAGGTCTGCCCGTCGGACCAGCGGGTGACGATGTCCTCGAGCCGGCCGATCTCCTGGCCGGTCTGGTTGGTGACCGGTCGGCCGAGAATGCCGGCCAGGGACACGATGGAGTCGAAGACGCCCTCGGACGCCAGAATGCGGCGGGTCCGCCGCCGGCGCTGGTGCGCCGGCCGTTCGGGCGTGTCACGACGGCGGGGAAGGGTGAGGCCGATACGGCCCGGCGAAGAGGGGGATGAGGCCAAGGTGCTACCTCCTGTGCGGCGCCTACGACGGCGGTCAGGTGGGAAGGGACGGAGCGATGCCCCCGGGCCTACGAGGCTCCCGGAAGCGGAGGTGGCCGGCACCTCCTCACCGCCGATGCCCGTTGCGAAATCCGGACGGGCCGCAGAGGGAGCAGCAGCTCAGCCGGCGAGGGCGGGGCGAGGTGTGCCGGGAGTGCTACTGGGAGGTTCGTCACTACGCATGGTCACACCTCCTTTTGCTCGGGCCCGTGTCCGGGGCATCACGCGCACCACGTTGACAAGCCATTCTACCGCCCGGCGGAGAATGAAGGGGCAGGCAGTACCGTGACGTGCATGGACTTGACCTACCCGCCCGAAGCCGAGGAGTTCCGCGGTGTCATCAGGGCTTGGCTGACCGAGAACCTGCCGGAGGGTTGGGGTACGCCGGGATTCGCCATGACGCCGGCCGAGCGGACCGCGTTCAACGAGCAGTGGACGGCGACCCTGTTCTCCGGCGGATGGATCTGTGCCAGCTGGCCCACCGAGTACGGAGGCAAGGGGTTGACCCTCCTCCAGCAGGTCGTCCTGAACGAGGAGTTCGCCCGGGCCGGGGCTCCGTTACGGGCCGACTTCTTCGGCGACACACTGGTTGGCCCCACCCTCTTGCAGTGGGGAACCGAGGAGCAGAAGAAACAGTTCATCCCGAGCATCCTCAACGGGACGATCGCCTGGTGCCAGGGCTTCAGCGAGCCCGACGCGGGGTCGGATCTGGCCAGCCTCACGACGAGGGCCGAGCTCGACGGCGACGAATGGGTCATCAACGGCCAGAAGGTGTGGACCACCCAGGCGCGCCGCGCCGACTACGTCTTCCTCCTGGCGCGCACCGACCCCGACGCCCCCAAGCATGCGGGCATCTCCTACCTGCTCGTCCCCATGAAACAGCCCGGCGTAGAGGTGCGGCCCATCGAGCAGATCGACGGCTCGGCCGAGTTCAACGAGGTCTTCCTGACCAACGTCCGCTGCCCCAAGGACAACGTCATCGGCGGCGTGAACAATGGGTGGAAGGTGGCCATGACGACCCTCGGCTTCGAACGGGGCACGTCGGCGACCACCGGCTATCGCCGGTTCCAAAAGGAGTTCAACGAGATCCTCCAGTTGGCCCAGGCCCGCGGGGCCAACCACGATCCGCTGATCCGCCAGCGACTGGCGCGGTCGTGGTCGAAGATCAAGATCATGCAGATAAACGGCTACCGCACCTTGACCGACGCCCTACGCGGCACGCACGCCACCGCCGCCCTCGGCGCCACCAACAAGATGTTCTGGTCCGAGGCGCACCAGGAGACGATGCTGCTCGCCATGGACATCTTGGGCCAAGACGGCCAGATCCTCCTGGGCCAGGGCGGGCGGGACGGGCCGGCGGGCCAGGACGGGCCGGCGGGCCAGGACGGGCAGGACGGGCAGGACGGGCAGGGGATGCTGCTTCCCGGCGCGCGGCACGGTCGAGCCGACTACCCCGTCAACAACCTGCAGTCGCTCTTCTTCTTCTCGCGGTCGGAGACAATTTGGGGCGGATCGGCCGAGATCCAGCGGAACATCGTCGGTGAGCGCGTGCTCGGGCTTCCCAAAGAGCCCAAGCCGGCATAGCCCGGCTCAGCGCCGGCGGCCGGAGACGAGCGTCGCCTCGTAGTGCACCGGGACCCGGCCACCGGCCCCATCGATCTGGTGGTGCAGTTCCGCCAGCAGGTCCGCCAACTGCGCGGGGGGCAGCGTGTGGTGATCGCTGTGCGTGCCGGCGAGCTCGACCCATTCCTCCCCCGAATAGTCGACGTCGTGACCGAAGACGTTGATGGCCAGATCATCGAACTCGCCGGTTCTCCGGAAGGACTCGGCGACGGACTCGTACAACGACACGTCCCGTCGACCCATGAGCACGGACTGCCCACCGAGTGCCGGCGCGTGGCGGGCGTACGCCGCCTCGAGCGCCGGCCGTATCGAGGGATCGGGACCGGCCTGGTTCCAAAAGAGGCCGATGCGGCCACCCGGTCGCAGGACGGCGGCAGCCCTGACCGGTCCACGTTGCGGGTCGACCCAGTGCCAGGCCTGGCCCGCGGTCAAGAGGTCGAAGCGACGGTCACCCGGATCCCACTCCTCGATCGCGCCCTCCACGACGGACACGCCGCGCCGGCGGGCCACCGCCGCCATGCGCGGGTCGGGCTCGAGGCCGAGGACGTCACACCCGCGTGCGGCGAACAGCCGGGCGGCGATCCCGGTGCCACACCCCACGTCGAGCACCGTGTGCGGTCCCGGCGCCAGGAGGAATTCGATGAGCTCGGGGGGATACTGCGGGCGGACTCGGTCGTAGAGCTCGGCATCGTCGCCGAACGAGCCGGCCCGGCGCCGGTCGCGGTAGAGAGCCCACTCCTCAGCCATGGCCGGTCCCGGACAGGCGCGGCGCCGGCGCGGACGTCGTGGACGGAGACGAGGGCACGGCGGCGAACGGCATCGGCACCACGTTCGAGGCTTCGTCCACCGCGGCGGGAGGTGCCGGCCTGAGGGCGCGCGCCTCGCGCTGGCGGATGGCCAGGAAGAAGAGCGGGACGCTGGCCAGCAATGTGGCCACGCCGCCCACCACCAGGGCCACCCGCGGGTCGGTGACGTCGCTGATGTATCCGAGCAGGGTCGCACCGATCGGGGTGCTGCCGAGGAAGGCCACGGCATTGAGCGACATGACCCGGCCCCGCATGGCCGGATCGGCCCGGAGCTGCAATGTGGCGTTGTTGGTGGCGATGAAAGCGATGCTGGCGGCACCCATCGGGACGAGCAGGATGATGGCCACCAGTTTCGTCGGGGCCAACGAGACCGCAGTGATCAGTGTTCCGAACAGCACGCCGATCACGGCCAGGAGGCGGGTGGAGGGATTGCTGCGGTGGGCGGTGAACAGGCCCCCCAAGACGGCTCCGGCCCCCATCGCAGCCAGGAACGTGCTGTAGAGCCCCGCCCCACCATGGAACGTGACTTTGGCCAGCAGCGGGAGGGTGACGGTGAAGTTGAAGGCGAACACCCCGACGATGGCCATGGAGAGCAGGGGGGACCGCAGGTCGCCCGTGGCCCAGACGTAGCGGAGCCCCTCGCGAACCTGACCCTTGGCCCGCACGACGCCCGGCTTGGAGTAGAGGTCGGCACGGCGCATGAGCGAAAGGGCGACGATGACGGCGGCGTAGGAGGCCGCGTTGACGATGAAGCACGTCGAGACGCCCAGCGTCACGATGAGGACGCCGCCGATGGCCGGACCGATGACACGGGCCGAGTTCATGACGACGCTGTTGAGGCTCACCGCGTTGGGGAGGAGGTCGAGGCCCACCATTTCGGAGACGAACGTCTGCCGGGCCGGGTTGTCGAACAGGTTGACCACACCGAGCAGGCCGGAGAGTACGAACACCAGTCCCAGGTCCACCGAGTGGGTGATCACCAACAGGCCGAGCGCGAGCGCCAGCAGGCCGGCCGAGGACTGCGTGGCGTAGAGGACCTTGCGCTTGTCGAGCCGGTCCGCGATGAGCCCACCGAAGGGGCCCAGGAGGAGAAGTGGGAGGAACTGGAGCCCGATGGCCACGGCGACGTCGACGCCGGTGCCGTGGAGCCCGAAGAGGATGAGGTACGTCTGGGCGACCGTCTGCATCCAGGTCCCCGAGACCGAGATGACCTGACCGGTGAAGTAGAGCCGGTAGTTGCGGACCGCGAGGGCCGCGAACGTGCGGCGGCGGGCCTCGGCCATGCGGCTCACTGGCCGACCAGGTGTTCGAGGAGGGCCACCAGGTCGGCCGCACCCTCCTGCTCCGCAGGGCTCAATTCGGCCAGGCGCCGGGCGAGGAAGGCGTTCTTGAGCGTACGGATGCGCTCGAGGGTGCGACGACCGTTGGGGGTGAGGCGCACCCGGGCGCTGCGCCGATCGGTGTCGTCGGTGATCCGGGTCACCATGCCCGCCTCCGCCAAGGTGGCGACAATCCGCGTCATGGTCGGCGGCTGCACCTGCTCGACCGCTGCCAGCTCGCCGAGGGTGGGGCTGCCCAGCCGCTTCACCGCGCCGAGGGCCGATGCCTGCGCGGGTGACAGGCCGGCCAGGGACTCTTGACGCAGGAGTCGGTGCAGCCGGTTGATGGAGAGCCGGAGCCGGCCGGCCAACTCCCCGGCGTCATTCTCGTGGGAACCGCCGCCGTCGCCGGCGCCGGGGCCGGTGGGGGCACGCACGGAGGTCGGGACCGGGGTCGGGGAAGGTTCCACCTTCCCATTATACTTAGTTTTGCTAACTAATGAGACAGCGGCCCGTCGAACATCCGGACGGGGAAAATTCTAAAGAGTTGGAACGGCAAATTAGAAAAAGATAGAAGGGGCAGCCTTATCGGCAAACAAGGCCATCTCATGGCGAGGGTGGGGGTACCCGGCCCGATCAGAAATTCGGGACGTACCCTCCGCTGCCCAAAGAGGAGCTCTCGTCCATGCTCAGGGAATCGTCCAGACCGCCGATGACCTCGGTCACCCATTCCAGCCGGTCCCGCAGGATCCGCTCCACCCCACCCGACAGGGTGGCCGAGCTGACGGCGCACGAGCTGCAGGCGCCCTGGAGCTGCACCTCGACGACGCCGGACTCCACATCGGCCCGGACCAGCATCAGGTCGCCCCCGTCGGCCTGTACCGCCGGCCTCATCAGGTCGATGATGTCCTGAAGCTTGCTCAGGCGCTCGGCGCGTTCGGCATCGCTCAACTCGGTCTCGGTATCGGGCACCCCCCCATTCTGCCGTGTCCGCCGCCTTCCGTGACCCACCGGCCGCCGGTGGGGGCCTCAGTCGAGCCCGACGGGCACCGGTTCGCCGCCCTGGACCACCGGGTTGGACAGTTCCCCGATCCCCTCGATCTCTATGCGGACCACGTCGCCGTCGTCCAGGAAGCGAGGAGGGTCGAAACCCGCCCCGACCCCGGCCGGCGTGCCGGTGGCGATGACGGTGCCCGGCTCCAGCGGGATTGCCGTGGTGAGGTACTCGATCATGGCGGCACAGCCGAAGATGAGGTCGGCCGTCGTGGAATCCTGCCGCAACTCGTCGTTGACCCAGGTGCGCAGGGCCAGATACCCGGGGTCGCCCAGCTCGTCGGTGGTCACCAGCCAGGGACCGCATGGCGCGTGCGAGTCGAAGGACTTCCCGAGGGTGAACGTCGGTGTGCGCCACTGCCAGTCCCGTGCGCTGACGTCGTTGATGACGGTGAACCCGGCCACCACCTCCATGGCGCGGGAGGCGGGGATGTGCTGGCAACGCCGCCCGATCACCATGGCCAGCTCGCCTTCGTAGTCGACCATGGTCGACACCGTCGGCAAGACGATGGGGTCACCCGGCCCGGCGATCGACGTCCGCTGCTTGTTGAACCAGTACTGGAACTCGGGAGGCTCCCGACCCATTTCGGCCACATGGGCGCGGTAGTTCATGCCGATGGCCAGGATGGCAGGGGGGTGGGGAACCGGCGCATGCCGCCGCACCGAGGCGAGCGGGTGGCGGGCGGCCCTCCCCGACGGCGCTTCCCGGGCCCGGTCGAGCGCGGCGGGGCCGAGGGAGAGCAACTCCGCCATGTCGACGGGGAGCCCGACCGCGGGATCGCTCAGGTCCACGACCTCGTCGCCCACCACGAGGCCAGGCCGGGGCCAGCCCGACGGTTCGTCAGCCGTACCGGGGTCGGAGGTGAAGCTGATGAGTCGCATGGATTCCTCTCGGGGTGCGCCGGTCAGGGTGCGCCGGTCAGGGTGCGCAGGACTGCAATGCTGCCAGGGCGCGGCCACCCCATGAGGCCGCCACGTCCGCCCAGCAGTCGGGGGTCCCGACGATCTCCGCCGCCTCGAACCACAGCTCCGCTTCGACCGGGTCGAGCACTTCGCGGATCAGCCCGATGGCGGCCGGATCGGCCTCCACCCGTTGCCGTAGCACGTCGGCCGCCCACCACATCGACTCGCTGGAGAGCTCTTTGGGCACGAAGGGCGGCGGGCCGGCGGCCGTGCGCACGAAGGCGGGCACGTAAATGCTCACGCACGGGCTGCCCAGGGCGACATAGGCACGCAAGGGCGCGCCGGCGGCCAGGTCGGTGGGCAGTTCCACGATGAGGGAAGCCGCGGTGACACTGCCCCCGGAGAGATGCATGCAGACGCTGACCCCGCTCGCGGGCTCCGTCCCATTCGCCGACGGGGGTGGTTGGGCGGCGCCCGCGGCGCCGGGCGCCCCCCACGGCCCGTTGCCGTGGTCGCGCAGATGGGCCGCGGTGGCGGCCGGGGTGAGACCGCCCGCCGTAGCCCCTTGCCCGTCGAGGAACCTGCGGCTCGCCGCCAACCGGAGATCGGCCGAGTCGGTCGAGGCGTCGGGGTCGCGGAACCGGCCGAAGTCGTCGCCCGGTTCGAGGCCCGGTGAGCCACGCGTCCAACCCGATCCCACGCTGAGCCGGTTGCTGATGGCGGCGCCGCGCGGGAACGGAGCGGCCGCGAAATCGGTGCCGGACGTATCGAGCACGAAGGCCTGCCGCGGATCCGCGATCAGGAACGACGAGTCGTACGCCGATTGGTGGGCCGCGTCGGCGATCCCGCCCTGGCCGTGCGTCGTGATGAGGTCGACCAGGATGTCGAGCACCTCCTCGGCGCTGCGGGCCCGCTCCAGCCCGAGGCGCACCAGGTCCATGCCGATCAGCCCGGGACGGGCCTGCGCCGCGTCGTGCACCGTGGCCACTCGTTCGTTGCCGATGGCCACCCCGAATTCGTTGACCCCGTGCTCGGCCCCCCACAACCACGTCGGGCAGGACAGCAGGGCGGCATGGGCCCCGGTGTCGCCGATGGAGAGGTACTGCGTGCGCAGGGTGCACCCGGCCGTGGGACGGCGCCCGAACGGCACGGCGAGCTGGACCTCGCCCACCGGGCGGTCCGAGTTCTTGGCGAAGACCATGCCCCCGACGCCCGGCCCGCACAGCGTGTCGCACATGGCTTCAGCATACGGAGCGTGACTAGGGTGACCTTCGTGGAAGTCCGTCAGGTCCTGACGCTCGACGAGATCGACCTCTCGGACAGCGAGTTCTGGGCCCGCCCCTGGGCCGAGCGCGAGGGCGCCTTCGCGCTGTTGCGCCGGGAGCGACCGCTGGCCTTCTTCGAGGAACCCGAGATCCCCAGCGAGCTCGCGCTCGTCATGCCGAAGGGTCCCGGGTACCGCGCCGTCACCCGCCACGCGGACGTCACCGAGGTCAGCCGGCACCCCGAGATCTACCGGTCCGGGCAGGGCGCCACCAGCATCCCGGACATGCCCGAGGAGATGCTGGAGTACTTCGGCTCCATGATCAGCACCGACAACCCGCGCCACGCCCGCCTGCGTCGCATCGTCTCGGCCGCTTTCAACCCGCGCATGATCAAAAGGATCGAAGAGCACATTGAGCTGGTGGCCGGCTCGGTGATCGACCGGGTGGCCAGCCTCGGCGGATGCGACTTCGTGGTCGACGTGGCGGCCCGGCTCCCGCTCGAGATCATCTGCGAAATGATGGGCATCGGCCCGGCTGACTACAGCACCGTGTTCAACGCCTCCAACATAATTTTGAGCCAGGGTGACCCCGAGTACGTCCACGAGGGTGCCGATCCGTTGGTGGCCTTCATGACGGCGGCGCAGGACCTCACCGGCCTCATGGCCGAGCTGGCGGAGACCCGGCGGGGCAACCCGACCGACGACGTCACTTCCGCCCTGGTCAACACCAACATCGACGGCGAATCACTCACCGCCGCCGAGGTGGCCTCCTTCTTCGTCCTCTTAGTCGTGGCGGGCAACGAGACGACCCGCAACGCCATCAGCCACGGCCTGCTGGCCCTGACCGAGCACCCTGACCAGCGGGCGCTGTGGCAGGCCGATCCGGCAGGGATCGCGGCCACCGGCGTCGACGAGATCGTGCGCTGGGGCTCCCCTGTCATCTGGATGCGCCGCACCGTGGCCGAGGACACCGTGCTCGGCGGGGAGGCGCTGCACCCGGGCGACAAGGTGATCCTGTTCTACAACTCGGCCAACCGCGACGAGGACGTCTTCGACGACCCCTACCGTTTCGACGTACGCCGGAGCCCCAACCCCCACGTCGGGTTCGGCGCCGCCGGGCCCCACTTCTGCCTGGGCGCCCACCTGGCGCGCCAGGAGATCGACGTGATGTTCCGGCAGTTGTTCGAGCGCCTGCCCGACATTGAGAGCGCGGGTGAGCCGGACCGGCTCCGGTCCTCGTTCATCAACGGGATCAAGCACATGGACTGCGCGTTCACCCCGGTGGCGCCGGCAGGCTGAGCGGTTCGTGGTCGCGGCGGCGCGGCGGTGCGCTCTCGCCGCCATCTCGTGTGGGAATCAGGTGCTTTCGTCGGCGAACTCATGGAAGGCGGCGAGAGCGCGCGGACCCCAGACGAGGCCCGGCCCGCCGTTCATCATGATGGCGACGCCGATCATCTCCGTCACCTCGCTGACCGTGGCCCCCCGTTGGGCGGCGCCCCGGGCGTGGGCGCTGATGCAGCCGTCACACTCGCGCGTGATGGCGATGGCCAGCGCCATGAGCTCCTTCATCCGCGTGGACAGCGCCCCATCGGCCATCGCAGCAGTGTGGATCGCCCCGTAACCGGAGATGACGCCGGGAATGGCCTGGGTCAGCTCGCGGTAGGGCGCCCGGAGATCCTCGGTGACCTGATGAAAATGTTCCATGGGTCATGCTGGCACGTCAGACGGCGCGGGACGCCCGCGCCAGGGCGGCGAGCACCGCCGCAGCCAGGATGTCCTGCAGCCGGACGAAGTCGGCGTCGAGCTGGGCCGGCGAGTGGGCGGCGAACCTCCCCCCTGCTTCGCTCGCCGCGAAGCCGAGTACGGCGGTGACCAGCAGGCGCTCCATCTGCACCACGTCGTCCTCGGCCAATCCGGCCTCGCGCAGGGCCGCGTAGACGACCTCGCGCGTCCGTCGGGCCCCCGGGGTGACGGCGGCCCGCTGCAGGAGGAGCGGAAAGATCTGCGGATGGCGCAGCGCGGCAGCGCGCGTGCCACAGGCCAGCGCACCCAGACGGTCGGACCACGCGTCGGCCGGGTCCGGCAGCGGGACCTCCAACAGGATGTTCTCGACCATCCCGTCGAGCAGGTCGGCCTTGTTGGCCACGTGCCGGTAGAGGGCCATGGGGGTCACCCCGAGCCGGTCGGCCACCGCCTGCATGGTGACCGCTGCCAACCCCTGCTCGTCGGCCAACGCAAGGCTCGCCGCCAGAATGGCGGCACGGTCGATCTGGGCCGGTCGTCCCACGGGCGCCAGTATCGCCCAGCGGACCGGTCAGTCCGAGCCCGCGCCCCGCGGCCCTCGGGCCCGGACCTCCTCGACGGACGTCATGGCGTCGCGCAACTCTTGAATCCAGTCTGCTTCGTGCTGCGCCACCAGCCGCACCGTCCACGCCAGAGCCTCGCTACGGCTCCGCGCCACCCCGGCGTCGATGAGGGTGTCCAGCACTCGGCGGTCGGCCAGGCGCAGCCTGGTCATGACCGGGACCCCGGCCGTGGTGAAGAGCACCCGTGAGCCGCCGCATTCTGCCCCCCACGAGACGGTGCGGCGGAATGCCGGCTGGGCCTCCTCGGCGATGCGCATGCGGGCCCCGCGGCTGTCCTCGCGAAAGCCGCTGATGCGGGCTTGCTCGGCCACGCGGACCTCTTCCTCGCTCGCTCCCTCGGGGAGCTGGGGAGGCGCCAGCGTGCCTACCACCTGCAACTCGTCGGGGTCGATCTCAATGCTGGCCGGGCCCTCGAACCACCCCTCGGGGATGCGCCCGGCGAACCAGGCGCCAATGAGCCGTTCCTGTTCCGGGCCGAACGGCGGCGCGCCGCCGGCACGGCGCCGGCCCCCACGCCGGCCTGACCATGGTGCTTCCGATGATCCTGAGTGTTCTGGTTTCATGATTACATGATTACACACTTACGTCGTGTCTGCAACGGACTGCAACCGGGTGGACGAGGGGCGCCGGGGATCAATTCTCGACCGGTACGAGATCTGGTACCAGTGAAAAACGGTGACCAGCACACGAGCACGGGTCGCGCACGGGAACGTGTCCTTCACGTCAGACCATCGTGATCATTTGTACCTCTTGTATGCATATGTCCTATACTTATGACGTGCGCATCCTACTGACCGAGGGTGCCGGCCTCACGTCCCGGCAAGTGGCGACCCGGCTCGACCACCTGGGGCACGACGTCTCGGCGGCAGTCTCCGATCCGCTGTGCCTGGCCCGCTTCACCCGCCACGTCCGCACGTTGCACCGCGTCCCCGACTTCGGACCGGCGCCTCTGGTCTGGTTCGATTGCCTGCTCGACGTCGCCACCAGGTCGCACATCGACGTGCTGTTCCCCACGCAGGAACAGGTGACGGTGCTCTCGCATCAGCTTCCCCGCCTTCTCCATGCGGGCCTGGTCACCGCGGTGCCGCCCTTCGCCTCCCTCGAACAGGTGCAGGACAAGCTCTCCGCCCTGCGCACGCTCGCCCGGCTGGAAGTCCCCCAGCCGCGCACGGTCGTGGTGCAGGACCCTTCGGAAGCGGCCGGCTGGAACAGCTTCCCGACCTACGTCAAGGCCCCGGTGGGAACCGGCTCGGCCGGGGTGCGGCGCGTCACCGATGCGGCGGGCCTGGCCGAGGCAGTGCGTCATTTCGTCGCCGCCGGAGCGCGCGCGGATGGAGGCGTACTGGTGCAGGAAGCGCTCACCGGTACCTTCGTCATGGCCCAGTGCGTCTTCGACACCGGATCCCTCGTCGCGTTCCACGCCAACGAGCGGGTGCAGGAAGGGGCCAACGGGAGCGCCGCGGCCAAAGGCAGCATTGACGCTCCCGGCCTGCGAGGCGAACTGGCCCGGCTCGGCCAGGCGCTCGATTGGCACGGTGCCCTCTCGGTCGACGCCATCGTCGTCGACGCCAAGGCCTACGTCATCGACGTGAACCCCCGCCTGGTCGAGCCGGGCAACGCCGTGGCCGCCGGTACCGACACGGTCTCCGCTCTCCTGGCCGTGGCGATGGGGGCGCCGGCCGCCGCCTCTCCCCCGTTCCGGGCCGGCGTCCACACCCACCAGTTCCTCATGGCGCTCCTGGGCGCCGCCCAGCGCACCGGACGGCGCCGCTGCGTGCTGGCCGAGGTCGTCCGGCGGCTCCGACGGCGCGGCGTCTACGCGAGCTCCACCGAGGAGCTGCTCCCCTGGAGGGGGGACCGGCGCACGGTGATCCTCCCCGTGGCTGCTGCCGTGGCCACCCTGATCCGGCCGTCGCTGTGGCGCACCTTCACCGAGGGCGCCGTGTCCCGCTACGCCCTCACGGCGCAAGGGTGGCGCCAACTGCGGGACATCGCCCCCTTCCCCGGAGCCGCTACAGGTTCAGCTTGAACCCGCGATGGGACGGTTCGAACCCGAGTCGCTCGTAGAAGCGATGCGCTTCGGGTCGCGCGATGTTCGAGGTGAGCTGGACCCGGTAACACCCCAGCTCCCGGGCCCGCTGCACGGCGGCGCCCATCAGCACCCCGCCGATGCCGTGCCCCCGCTGATCGGGATGCACATGCACCGACTCCACCTCGGCACAGAGCCCACCTCTGTTCTGGAGGTGGCGGAACACGATGAGCTGGCAGACCCCGACCAGCTGACCCTCCACCTCCGCCACCAGGACACCGCCCGGCCCCCGGTCGATGTCGGCCAGCGCGGACAGGTACGGCGCGAGGTCGGCTGGATCCTCCTTCCCCTCGACCAGCGATCCGTGGGTGAAGAGCTCCACGATGCGGGGGATGTCCTCGTCGACGGCCCCCCGGACGACCACGTCGCCGGCCGCGTCGGCCGCGTCGGCCGCGTTCACTGCGTCGGCCGCGTTCACTGCGACCCCAGGATTCGATCGATGTCGCCCAGATGATGGATCAATTGGTGCACGGTGTGGTGCGCCACCCACTCCACTCGCGTCGGGCGGGTCCGGGAAAATCGTAGATGTGCGGCCGGGCCCACTGAACCTCGCTGAGGCCGTCGAACGCGTGGGCCAGCAAGTCGGCGCCCATGACGATCTGGCCGGCCACCGCGGTGGGCGACTGGGCGCGGTAGCGGTCGAACGCGACCCGTTCCTCCCGGTGCATGGGCTTGAAGGACGGCTCGTCCTCCACCAGGGCGACACAGAGCCTGTCGCGCTGCACCAGCAGCGCGTCGCGGACATGACAGGCGTCCTCGGGGGGCGACCATTCTTCGGGGAGGCGGCGCGCGCCAAGGTCGTCCGAACCCGGCCTCCACGCGCTCGGCCACGGCACGCCCGTGGGCGCGCATGCTCGCCGGCCGCGCTGGGCGCGCCAAGGCGCCGTAGGTGAACCCGCACTGCGCGCACGTGGTCATGCGGCCCCATTGTGGCGCATGCGCCCGCGCGCGGCCCTGCCTCACCGAGAAACAGGCGACGAGGGACCGCGATACCGGCGAACCTGCTCGGCCCGGGGGCTTAGGGTGGTGCGCACGAAAATGACAACCCTGCGCTTCTCCTTCGATCCGATCCGCTCATGCGTCTGGGTCGACGCGCGCTCCAGCCTGCTGCCCATCAAGACCCAGACACGCGGTCTGCGGGGATGGGTCGACGTGGCCCTGCTCCCGGACGGGGCGGTGGACCTCGACGTCCCGGTCCAGGGCCGACTCGAGATCTCCGTCGACCGGCTGTCCTCGGGGAACCAACTCTACGACCGCGAATTGAGGCGGCGCATCGATGCCCGCAGGCACCCGCTGATAATCGGTCAGATCACCGGCGTGCGGGCCGCGGAGGTCGAGGGCCGGTACCGGGTCGCCGGCGACCTGTCGTTCCACGGGGAGACCCGGGTCTTCGAACATGAGATGACGATCGCGGTGGACGGGGAGTCGACCATCGAACTGAGGGGCGACCGGGTCTTCGACATCCGAGAGTTCGGGATGAAGCCGCCGAGCATGCTGATGCTGAAGGTGTACCCCGAAGTGGCGGTGCGGGTCGAACTGTACGGCGGCAGGGAACGATGACGGTGTGGAACGGACCGGACGGGTACTGGGTCAGCGACGATGCCGGCCTGCTCGACGTGCCCCTGGTGCACGAATGGCTGTCGACCCTGAGCTACTGGGCCCAGGCGCGGCCGCGGCACACGACAGAGAAGGCGATTGCTCATTCCCTGAACCTGGGCCTGTACGGCGCCGGTGGATCCCAGGCGGGGTTCTGTCGGTGGGTGACCGACGGCGCCACATTCGCCTGGCTCTGCGACGTGTTCGTCGATCCCGACCATCGGGGCCACGGCTTGGGGACGTTCCTGATCGGGATCGCAACGGGGCACCCCGAAGTGCAGGGCCTCCGTTTCCTCCTCGGGACCAAGGACGCACACCAGCTCTACGCGAAGTTCGGATTCGACTCCCCCGTGCACCCCGAACGCCTGATGGAGTTCAGGCCCGATCTGGCCGGGCCGGCGTCATCCTGAACGAGCGGCGCCGCAGCGCGCCCGACCCGCGTCGACTCAGGCGATGGATAGTCCTCCGTCGACCACCACCGTCGATCCGGTCATGAAGCTGGCGGCGTCGGAGAGCAGGAAGACGACCACCGACGCGATCTCCTCGGGTCGGCCGATACGGCCGAGCGGCGTCCGGCCGGCGAGTGACTCGAGGTACCCCGGTCGGCACAGGTCGGTCATCTCGGATTCGAAGAAACCTGGCGCCAACGCGTTGACCCGGATCGAACGACGACCCGACCACTGCGCCGCCAGGTCCCGGGTCAGGCCGAGCAATCCCGCTTTGGACGTCGCGTAGGCCGCCTGCGGGAGCTCGGCGCTCGTGAGCCCGATGATGCTCGACACGTTGACGATCGATCCGCCGGAGGTCATGGCGGCGGCGGCGGCCTGCGCCGTCCAGTACGCCCCCATGAGGTTCAGATCGAGCACAGCGCGGAACTGCTCTGGCGATTCGGACAACGCCGGGACAGCAATGGCAACACCGGCGTTGTTCACCAGACCGTCCACGCGGCCGAAGGTCTCGGTGGCGCGCCGCACCAGTCGCTGGCACTCCTCCACAACGGTGACGTCGGTCGGCACCACGAGCGCCCGGCGACCGACCCCCTCGACGGCAATCGCCGTCGCCTCGAGCATCTCGGTGCGCCGGGCTCCGATGACCACGTCGGCGCCCGCCTGGGCGACCGCGACTGCGACGGCGGCACCCAACCCCGAGGACGCGCCGGTGACGATCACCACGCGGCCCTCGAGCCCGAACGTGTCCAAGACCCCGGTCACTGCCCCTCCCGTATGGCCGCGGCCCCCCTAGGGCTGCGCGGTCTCCCAGCCCTCGATCGCCGGGATGTCCAGTCGCTCGATGGCGCGGAGAAGGGCGGGAACCGCCGATTCGGGAACGGGCAACTGCGGGGGCCGCGGGAAGCCGCCGGGGAGGCCGCGCGCATTCAGGACGCTCTTGATGGCACGGATCCCACCCGCGGCATAGAACGTGTCCGACAGCCGGAGCAGCGCGCCGAACAGTTGCCCCGTCCGCCGGGCGTCGTTGTCGCAATAGGCGCTGATCACGCCGACGCACAGGTTGGGGGCGAGGTTGCCCTCCGAGCTGAGATACCCGGTGGCGCCGAGGGCAAGTGCGGTCAGCGCCCACACGGGGCCGCCGACATGGATCTCGAGCCGGTCCCCGAGGGCATCGATGATCGCAGTGAGATAGCCCAGGTCCTGGTGACTGGAGTTGATGCCGATCAGGTGGTCGAACCGATCGGCGAACTCGACCAGCATGCCCACGGGGACCTGGTAACCCACCGACTGATGGGTGGACAAGACGGCCGGGAACGTGCTCGCCCGGAGCACGTCATCGAAGTACCGGTAGATCTCGTCGTGGTTGGGCCGATGCCCATGGCCCTGGTCGAGGGAGTAGATCTGTGCCGCGTCGACGCCCGCACCGGCGGCCATCTCCATGAACTCGATCATTTCGCCCGACGTGCGCGGCTCCACCCCCATGGCCCGGACCGGAACTCTCCCCTTCAACTCCTCGACGCCGATCTCGAGCAGCCGCCGCGCCTCGTCGGCGGAGAGGACGTACCCTTCGCCGCTCCCGCCACCCCCGAGGTAGACACCGATGCCCGCCGCGGCCATACGCCGCAGATGCCCCCGCGTCGCCAGCTCGTCAAAGGTACCGTCCTCGGAGAACGGGGTGATGCTGATGACGAAGGTGCTGGGCCGCCCCGGGCCTTCCGGGCCAGCGTTCCCGGGAGCCAACGCTCAGGCGCTTCGAATGGAATCGAACTTGAACAGCCGGAGCGAGTTGCCGGCCAGAATGGCGTGCTTCTCATCGGGCGGCACATCGGAGAACGTGGCGTTGATCGTCTTCCACGAATAGGGCCAGTCGGTCGTGATGTGGGGATAGTCGCTCGACCAGAGCATGCGGTCGACCCCGATACGGGCCCGGTTGTCGACGGCGACCGGGTCGGTGATGAAGGAGGCCGGAAAGAACTCGTGCATGTACTCGCTGGGAAGCCGGGTCAGCTTGGAGTCGCGCAACGAAGCCCTGCGGTGCCGCAGGAAGTTGTCGTCGCACTGGCTCTCAAAGTACGGGATCCATCCACAGTCGACCTCAATGAAGGGGATGCAGATCTTCGGGAAGCGGTCGAGCACACCCTCGAAAATGAACTCCAGCATCCGCTTGGGGGCGTCGTAGAAGTGACCGGTGCCCGGAAGCGACTTGGCGGACAGCCGGCCCCGGCCCGCCATCGTCCCTTCGACCAGGCCCACGTGAATGGTCAGGGGCATGCCAGAGGCCTCGACGGCTTCCCACACCGCGTCGTCTTCGGGCTGGATGCTCGACTCCCCGCTCGGGTATCGCTGCATCAAGAAAGCCACGAAACCGCGCATCTTCGAAACACGCTCGATCTCCTTCAGGCAACTCTCGACCCCCCGGTTGGGGAGCAGGGCCGTTCCACCCAGCCGATCGGGCGCGGTGGCGCAGAACTCCGACATGAAGTCGTTGTAGGCCCGGATCATCTCGTGGTGGAGATCGGCATCCTCATGGCCGGCCACGAAGGTCCGGGGATTGTTCGAACCGAAGATCAACTCGGCGTCGACCCCGTCCTCCTGCATCTCCTTGACCCGGGCGACGGGATCGAAGCTGCCGGGATTGATGTCCTCGTAACGGCACCACTGGCCCATGTCCGCCGGGTTGCGCCCGGCCGTCGCACCCCAGCTGAACGGGATTGTCACGTCGTAGCCGGGAAAGACCCACCCGTCGCCTTCGGCCAAGCTGTCCACCCGCGGTACGCGATCCTTGTCCTTCGTGGCCACCCGCGACGTCCAGACATCCCGAGGCTCGTTGAGGTGCCCATCCGCGGAGACCAGCTTGTACTTCGCCTGGGCTTCGGTCATCGGAGCACTCCCCCTTCCGGGACAGCCGCGCTGGCGCGATCTGACCCTGTCCCTGTCAATTGCCGTGTGGGCACGACGTTAAGGCTCCCACCGCCCAAGGTCAAAAGGTCGTCGGCGGCGGCGCGGGCGGCCGGACGAGCCGGTCCGGGCGATCCGCACGCCCCGCTGATCCTCAGGCACACTTTGGTGTGCGGATGTTCGTCGCCGTGTGGCCCGACGACCCTACGGTGCGCCGACTCTCGGCGTTGGAGCTGGGATCGGTGCCAGGACTCAGGATGGTGCGGCCGGGGCAGTGGCACGTCACCTTGCGCTTTCTGGGCGAAGTGGACGACGACCTCTACCCGGTGCTCGTCGACGCGCTCGGGAGCGCCGTCACCGGGGTCGGAGGCCCGGTCCGCTGCACCCTCGGACCGGCCACGGCATGGTTCGGCGGCCTCCGGGTCCTGCAGATTCCCGTCACCGGCCTCGACGGTGTCGCCGAGGCGGTCCGCCAGGCGACGGTTCGCACCATCCCCGACGCCGCCCAGGCTCCGTTCGTCGGGCATCTCACCGTCGCCCGCGTGCGGGGTCGCCGGGTCGAGGTGTCGACCCGGGCCGCCGTAGCCGGAGTTGCGTTCACGGCAGAGTTCGCCGTCCCGCGCTTCTTGCTCGTCGGATCGGAACTGTCGCCCGAGGGTCCCCGCTATACGACGCTGGCGCGCTTCCCGCTTCCCGCTTCCCACGTGACCCCGCAGACCTGAGCCGCTCCCGGTGCGCTGGCGGCGTCCTCCCGGTTATGCCGGAGCGATGTCGGGGCGGTGATTCCGCCGGCGCCGCCGTTCGAGGGTCACGGCACCGGCCAGAAGAACCGCTCCCGCCGAGGGCAGGAGGACCGCCACCGGCACCTCCGGGGTCTGGGCCCCCAAGGGAACCGGCTGCCAGGCCGGCTGGCTGTTGTTCGTCCGGTTGTTGGTCAGGTCGACGAGCGTCGAGGGGCTGCCGACGGAGTGGCCCTCGTCCAGGATGATGTTGCTCCCGCCGCCGAGCTTGGTCCACACATACATGTTGCCGGTGGGGTTGCACGTGGTGCCCGATGACACCGCCGTGTCCGTGGGCGCAAAGATGGGCTCGATCTCGGTCCCCGGATCGCTCGAACCCCAGAGCTCGCATGCGCTCGCCGGCCCTGACGTGGGGTTCAAGACGTAGACGTCGTGATTCCGGTCGAAAATGATCCTGGTGCCCGCCGGGTTCCAGTCCGGGTACTCGTCGATCTGGCCGGCGCTGATGCCCGACTCACTCGAGAGATCTCGCTCGGCAAACGCAGGCGGCAACGCCAGGCTGACGAGATGGATGTGGTTGTCCGTGCCCACGTAGAGAATCTGGCTCGGGTCAGCGGGGTCGATCTCGGGGCGGCTGGCCTCGCCGCTGACCGAGTTCGGCAACTGCGGAGCGACAGCGGTTGTCACGAGCGTCGGCGTGCCGCCGACGATCGGAGTCTGCACGTAGAGCGCACACGACGTGGTCCCGCCGTCGCAACGGATGAAGGCCAACTCGGATCCGCTGGCGGAGACGGTCGGCGCATAGTCGTTGCTCGTGCCCCCGCTGGCGGCGGGAAAGGTGATCTGGACGGCGCCATCAGTCTGGCTCCCCGGGGAACCGGAGACCGTCGGCGGGTAGGTCACTTGATAGATGGCGAAATTGCCGTTCGCTCCGGGATTGTTCCCGGTGCTGGGACGATCGCTCGAGAAATACAGCGTCGTCCCCTGGGACGAGAAGTACGGCATGGAGTCGATGCTGCCCGCGGTGGTCTGGGTGTAATTGGGAGAGGTGCCCCCCGGACAGGTATAGGTGGGGGGTGGGCTCCCGTTCGGGTTGATGCTGTAGATCGCCTGGCCCGTGTTCGAGTTGCAGATGGAGGCGAATGCGACATTCCCGTTCTGCGCTCCGCTGAACGTCGCACCGGCCGGGACAGGGTAGGAGATTCCGGCCGTTATCGCCATAATCCCCATGAGGCCTAGCAACCTCGAGAGTCTGGTCAACGAGATCATCTCGTCACCTAACCAAAGTGTCCCGGCGAAGTAAACCCTGTGCAGCAGCCGTTCCCGTGGAGTTCACTCAAAACAGACCGGCGTTCGCGGTACCGTCGAATTGAGTGCGAATCGACCGCCGTCGGGCCCGTTCCGCCACGATCTCTCCGATGCCGGAGACGACCGCCCCCTTATTGTCACCAAAATTGTGCTTTCCTCACGTTTGGCGCGAAGAGAACATCTCATCTCCCCGCCACTGTCACACCCCGCTTGTTACAAAGTTCTTGTGGGGAAACCGTGGCGATCCGGGCCCTGGCGCAAGGTGGTCAGCGGCGTCGGCCTCGCCCTCGTTCTCGGGGCGTCGACAGGGAGGCCGGTTGGGTTCGCCGCGGCAACACCATCGTCGGGTCCGGACGGTCTCGGCGGTCTGCCGAGCGGAGCGATCACGCACGTATGGCTGATAATCCTGGATGGCGAGTCGCCGCTGATGGGCAGGGAACTCGTCGTGACGCATACGTGACCCTTCCGTGAACACGCCGTGCCTGCACGCGTTCGACGGCAGGGAGCGGTGATAATGCGAGACACGCGAGGCAGCCGGCGATTGAGGTGGAGGTCACGATGGCAGGTGGTCGCTCCGTGACAGCCACAGCACCAAGAGCCCGGTGCCGACCGGCACGGATGGGCTTTTCTGCGTTTCTCTTTTCGCTCATCTTCGTGACGAGCGCTGCTGTGCCTAACTCGAACGCGGGGGCCGCGGTCCGCCAAACCGTATTGGCCACCCCGGCCATCGTCAGCAGGGCGGCTCAGGTCGCCGACGGACCCGGCACCCAGGATCCCCGGGTGGCAGTGGTGGCGGACACCGCGAGCGTCATGAGCGGGGTGCCGGTGGTCGGTTCGATCTCGCCCTCAACGGTGTCGGCGGGCGGAGGGGCAACGGTCACCATCGTCGGCAGCGGATTTGAGGGGGCGACGGCCGTGTACTTCGGTTCGAACGTATCCTCGAGCTTCTCGGTGGTCTCGCCGACGTTCATCAATGCCGCGGCCCCGACCGACGCCGGAACCGTGAACGTGACCGTGGTCACCCCGAAGGGTGCGTCGGCGAACACCCGGGCGGATCAGCTCACGTACGCATCCACCGGTCAGCTGCCGATCACCGCGTCGAACCAGAACCTCGACATCGGTGGCATCCCGACCAAATTCACCGGGGTGAACGCCTATCAGCTCGCCACGGCATGGGGCACCAACAACGGCTGCGGCACTATGGAGGCTCCCGCCCAGATTGCCGCGCTCTTCGCTTCGCTGGGGCCCGGTTCCCTGGTTCGCTTCTGGGCCTTCCAAGGGGACTTTGCCACGGAAGTGAGTTCCGGTGCGATCGATTGGGCCCCCCTGGATCAAGTCTTCTACCTCGCCGCGACGTACCACGTCTACCTCATTCCGACCATTACCGATCAGGGCGGAACCTGCGACGGGGGGCACTGGCAGGACCCGTCCTGGTACGACGGCGGCTACAGGGATGTGTTCAACACACCGGACGACTCCGACGGCGCCGGCCTCACCCCGCTGTCGTACTGGAGCTACATGTCGGACCTCGTGAATCGTTACAAGAACTCGCCCGCCCTCGGAATGTGGGAGCCGATCTCGGAAGCAGAGGCATCGAGTTGCCCGGCGCACTATCAGCCCGACAATTGCTCGGGGAATCAGACGTGCCCGGACGAAGCGACCGCTGCCGCGGACCTGACCTCGTTCTTCAACGTCGTCGGTGGCGAAATCCACTCGCTCGACCCGACTCATCTGGTCGAGGAAGGGCTGCTCGGTGGCGGACAATGCGGCACGCAGGGAGCTGACTACGCGAGGGTCGGTGCGAGCTCAGGTATCGACGTGCTCAGCGTGCACGACTATTACGGGACGGTACCCCTCGGGGGCGACACAGCAAATGGCCTGAGCGTGCGCTTCGCCCAAGCTGCCCTCCTGGACAAGCCCATCATCACCGGGGAAGCCGGCATCCTCGCCGGCAGTGCTCCGGGCTGTGACAACCTCGCGGCTCGCAAAGTAGCCATGGCGGCCAAACTGAGGAGGCAGTTTGCCCTGGGGTCGAGCGCCCTCTTGGTTTGGAACTGGGTGACCGGGCCCCTTGGGCCCTGCAGCTACAACACCGGTCCGGGCGATCCGCTCCTGGGGTTACTCGCCGACCCGCCATCTGGGACGTGACCTGATCACCGGGTCGGTCCCGAGCCGCCGCAGCGCCTCACCGGTTTGACGGGTCGGCAAATACCCTGTAGATGTTTCCACCGTGTCCGCCGGAGCTCCCTCCTATCACCCCAACATTCGCGCCGTGGCTGACGGGCACGTCGCGACGGTGGTCATCGACAACCCCGAATCCAAGAACGCGTGCACCGGGGATATGTGGGTCGCCCTCGGAGCGACCTTTCGCGACCTCGCCCACTCGGGCACGCGCGCCATCATCCTCACGGGCGCGGGCGGCGAATTCTGTGCCGGTGCGGACCTGACCGGCAGCGGGGGTGGCGGTTCTGTCGAGGCGTCGGGCCACCTCCTTCACGCCATGAGGGTCTTGGGCGATGTGGTGCTCGCCGTCCATGACTGCCCCGTGCCGGTCGTGGCCAAGGTCGACGGCGTCTGCGTAGGCGCCGGCCTCGGCCTGGCACTGGCCGCCGACATGATCTGGTGCTCCGAGCGCGCCCGGTTCTCCGCAATCTTCGCGAAGCGGGGGCTCAGCCTCGACTTCGGCACCTCGTGGCTCCTCCGCCAACGCGTGGGGATCCACAGGGCGAAGGAGATCACCTTTACCGGCAAAGTCTTCGGCGCGCCGGAGGCCCTGGCCTTGGGTATGGTGAACGCAGTGGTACCGACAGATCAACTCGACGTTGCGACACGTGAGATCGTCGACGCAATCGCCGCCGGGCCGCCGCTGGCCTTGTCGTCGAGCAAGCGCGAGCTCGACAACGCAGGACAGACTTCACTGGCCCAAGCCCTCGAAGCAGAGGCACTCGCCCAAAGCGTCAACGCCCAGACCGACGACATGAGGGAGGCGCTCATGGCGTACGCCGAGCGCCGACCAGCCAACTTCACCGGTAAGTAGACACCGATGACCGCAGGCAACGGCCCCGAGGGATGGCCGGACGTGCTCGAGGATCTCGAGAGTCGTCGCGTCGCCTCGCGGGCCATGGGGGGCGAGGAGCGCCTGGCGAAGCACCGCGCGGCGGGCAAGCTCGACGCGCGCGCCCGGATCGATCACCTCCTTGATGCGGGGACATTCGCAGAGATCGGTACCCTCGTAGGCGGCGCCGAGGCACCGGCGGACGCGGTCATCATCGGTTCGGGCACCATTGACGGGCGGCCGGTCATGGTGGCGGCCGAGGACTTCACCGTGCTGGCCGGGACGATCAGCAGCGCGGCCAACGCCAAGCGGTATCGCGTGGCCGAAATTGCCCTCACCGACCGGGTTCCCCTCGTGATGATGCTCGAAGGAGCCGGGTTCCGTGCTGACGGCAAATCCCACACGCGATCGCCTACCGACCTGTTGGCCCAGGCGCGCTGCTCTGGACGCGTGCCCCTGGTCACAGCCGTCCTCGGTGCCTCCGCCGGCCATGGCGCACTGGTGGCGCCGATGTCGGACTTCGCGGTGATGAGCGCGGGCGCGTCAGTCTTCACGGCCGGACCTCCGGTCGTCCTCGAATCGCTCGGCGAACAGATCAGCAAGGGCGACCTGGGCGGGCCAGACGTCGCCCTCGGCAGCGGGCTGATCCACAACGTCGCCACCGACGATGTCGCGACCCTCGGCCTCGTGCGAACCTACCTTCGCTACTTCCCCTCATCGGCCTGGTCGTACCCGCTCGACCTCGAGGGTGGGGACGACGGCTTTCGCCCCGTGCCCGAACTGCTCGACATAATCCCCCTCAACGGCCGGCGCGTCTACGACATGCACGAAGTTGTCGACGTCGTCTTCGATGAAGGGTCCTGCTTCGAGGTACAGCCCGAATTCGGCCGGTCGCTTCTCTGCCTATTGGCGCGGCTCGGCGGTCACCCCGTGGCAGTGGTGGCCAACCAGCCGCAGGTCCTGGCCGGGGCGCTCGACTCCGACGGTGCCGACAAGGCCGCGCACTTCATAGCCGTGGCCGACTCATTCCACCTGCCGATCATCTTCCTCGCCGACAACCCCGGGGTCATGCCGGGCAGCCGATCGGAGCAAGCGGGAATTTTGCGGAGCGGTGCGCGCATGTACGCCGCCCAGACCCAGGCGCGGGTGCCGAAGATGACCGTCACCCTGCGCAAGGCCTACGGCTTCGGTTCCATGGTCATGGGGATGATCCCCTTCGACGGCCAGTCGGCGACCTTCGCCTTCCCCGGCACCACCATGGGAGCCATGGGGGCAGCAGCCATGAGCCGGGCCCGGGGGTCGGACGTGGACGAAGCCGCGCTGTTGCGGCAACTCGAGGTCGAGGCGTCGTACCGCTCCGCGGGGAGTTTCGGCCAAGACGAGCTCATCAGCCCGGTCGAGACGCGCAACCGGCTGCTCCAGTCACTCGAGCGCGCCCTCTACCGACGTCAGGCCACTCCGGAACCGGCCGCTCGGATCGCTATCACGCCCTGAGGCCGGCCCATCGGCGTCCGTCGACGCGGACGGTCGGCCAAGACCGGCACGCCATTGCCACGCACATCTTCAGTTCGCACCTCACGCGTCCGAACTGCCGCCATCAACTCCATCCGGATCTTCTGAGGGCCGGGCGCAAACCAGACCGCCGTTGCGTCACGATCTTCACGGGGCCGTGTCGGCTCCTTGACGATACTTGTAAAAAGTGTAAATATTAAAACCTTCGCGGTGACGTAACCGCGTACGGAGCGGCCGTTGGTGAACGGCTGCGTGCCTTGAATTCAAGGGGGGACTCACTTGCGTCGTCTGCTCCTGACCGGGTCCGCCGTCCTGGGCCTGCTGGTGGCCTCGGGCGGTCTGTCGTCCGCACTCAGCGCAGCCCCGGCCTCGGGGGCCACCAGTTCGACACCGATCGTCGTCGGTGGGGACGGTGACGCTGCACTCAATGGGGGCGCCGCCCAGGGCTTCGAGGCCGGAATCTACCGGTTCAACAAGGCCGGTGGCCTGGATGGCCGAAAGATCGACTACGTCGGCTTCCTCGATGACGCCTTCAGCGCGCAAACTGCACTGACAAACGCCCAGGAGCTCGTGCAGGACAAACACGCCATGTTCGTGGCTCCCTTGGTGAGCGAGGTCGCCACTGCGTCGGTCGCTGATTTCCTGGCCGGCGCCAAAGTGCCGTTCCTCGGCTGGGCGGAAAGCACACCCTTCCAAACCGAGCCCACATGGGGTTTCGGCATCGACGGTCTTCTGGTGAACCCGGCCGTGGAAATGGCGAGTCAGTCGCAGTACCTGGTGGCGACCGGTGACACGAAGGACCCGAGCAAGTTCAAGTTCGCCTATGTCGGCGTGGATTACGCCAGCGCCATCACCGGGGTGAAGGCCCTGGCGGGCGTGTCCAGGTACCTGGGCATGAAGGTCGTCCTGATCGATGACACGGTCCCGGTCATCGGCAGCGTCAACTACGCCCCCTACGTGCAAGCCGTCCTCTCCTCGGGGGCCAACGCCGTCTACGAGGCCCTGGGCACGGCGGACGCGGTCGGCTTTGCCGCGGCCCTCCATGCGGGAGGGTACAAGGGGATAATCATCAACGGCGTGACCTACCTGCCGGGATCGCTGGCATCGGACCCGAGTGAGGAGTCCGCCCTTCAGGGCGTCTACGTGGGGAACACCTTCCCGGCCAATCAGAACGACACGCCCGCCGTCAAGCAGGAGGAGAAGGATCTCGAAGCCACCGGTCAGCCCCCCGATCTGACCACCGGGGTGTCCATCGGCTACTGGTCCGCCATTTTGCTCGAGCAGATGCTGAAGGCGACGCTGAAGTCAGTGGGTGGCAACCCCGACCTGGTGACGGGTGCGGCTCTTCAAAAGATGGTCAACCGCGGCTTCACCTATACCGACCCCATCTCCGGTGGTATCGGTACCGAGTACTTCCCGGCCGCGGAGCAAGTCCCCAACGGTTGCTCCACCTTGTTGAAGACCGTCGGTGCCGGGTTCAAGGCGATTACGCCCTACCAGTGCCTCGGCGACGTCAATGTGGTGAAGGACAAGAGGGTGAGCGTCAAGACGGGCAAACTCATCCCGTAGGGACGCCCGCGTCCCCCGTCGTTATTTGGGGGGAAAGCGCAACGCCCCGTCGAGGCGGATGTTCTCCCCGTTGAGATACGGATTGAGGACGATGCTTTCGACCAGCAAACCGAATTCATCAGGCTCGCCCATTCGGTGCGGGAAGACGATGTTCTCGACGAGCTTGGCCTTCAACTCCTCCGGGGCGCTCTGCATCAGGGGGGTGCCCATGGTCCCGGGCGCAATTGCGCACACGCGAATGCCGAGAGGGGCGAGGTCGCGGGCCAAGGGCAGGCTCATCCCCAAAATGGCGGCTTTGGCGGCACCGTAGGCCACCTGTCCGGTCTGCCCTTCGTAGCCGGCGATCGACGCGGTGTTGACGATGACCCCACGTTGACCATGTTCGTCCGGCTCGTTGTGGGCCATGGCGGCCGCGGCCAATCGGGTGACGTTGAAGGTGCCGACGGTGTTCAACTCCAACGTGAATTTGAAATCGGCGATCTTCATTGGCGTGTTGTCCCGGGAAAGTGTCCGGCCCCCGGTGCCGCCTCCGGCGACGTTGACGACCACGCCGAGCGGCGCACGCTCGATGGCGGCCTCAATGGCCGCCATCACATCGGCATCATTGTTGACGTCGCCCCCGACCGCGGCACCACGACCGAGGGATGCAACCAGAGCCTCGCCGGCCTCCAGCGCCCGATCGAACACGACCACCGGCATTCCGAGGCCATGGAGTCGACGGACAGTTGCAGCGCCGAGCCCCCCGGCACCACCCGTCACGATTGCTGACCGTTCGCTCCAGTTCAACGTTCCTCCATTCGATGGGCCATCTCTTTGCGTCGTGACCCTAACCACGCGTGCCAAGCAAGAGCAAGGCCGGGCGATTGGCTCAGCGTGTGGCGCTCTCGGCCGCCTGGGCCGCGTAGAGAGCCCACCGGTAGTCGGGCTTGCCGCTCGCCTGGCGCTTGATCACCGCGCAGAAGGCCACCGCTCGCGGCGCCTTGAACCGGGCTATCGACTTCGCCACGAACTCGCGCAGCTCGTTCGGTGTGACAAGGGCGCCGCTCCGAAGCTGAACGATCGCCGTCACCTCTTGACCGAACCGGTCACTCGGGCGGCCGACGACCAGCGCATCCTCGACGTCGGGATGGCCGCGCAGGGCCTCCTCCACCTCCTCGACGAAGACCTTCTCCCCACCGGTGTTCACCACCATGGAATCGCGGCCGAGCATGCGAATGCTGCCGTCCGCTTCGACCATGGCGCGATCACCGGGCACGGCCAGACGCACGCCGGCGACAATGGGAAACGTGGCCAATGTCCTCTCGGGACTGTTGAGATAGCCGAGGGGTACGCGCCCTCGGCGGGCCGTCCAGCCGAGCTCGTCGTCACCGGGGTCAAGGATCCGACTGCGGTCGGCTGATATCACCACCGCTCCGGGAGCCGGCGCAAAGCCCTTGGTCGCACCATCCTTCGACAGCGATCCGAATGCCATGCCGCCCGTCTCTGACGCGCCGTAGCCGTCACGAATGGTGACATGGGGGAGGAGTCTGAGGAGAGCCTGCTTGTTCTCCTCACTCGTGATCGCACCGCCCGTCCCTATGACGAACAGGGATGCCAGGTCCAGCGGATTTCGCTCGAGCGCCTCGACCAGTGGCCGCGCGTAGGCGTCTCCGACGATGGACATGAGATTGACATGTTCGCGGGACAGAGTGGCAATGATCTTCTCCGCGTCGAATCGATTGCGGTCGTCGTGCAGGACGACGGTGCCTCCTCCGTGCAGGCATACGAACGCGGTCCACTGGGCGGCGGCATGCATGAGGGGTGAAGCGGCGAACCACGTCCCGATCCCTCGCGCTGCCGTGGCCACCAGACTGTCCGCAGTGGCGTCCTCGCTCCCGCCCATGCCCGATACGAAGATGTCGGCTTGGCGCCAGACCACCGCTTTCGGGGTCCCCGTCGTTCCCCCGGTGCAGACCAGGTAGAGGTCATCCGGCGAGGGATCGGGCAGGCGGATGTCGTCGCGTTGGGATTCGATGGCCTTCTCGTAGGCGACACTGCCGGCAATGCCTGCGGCGCCCGGACCGTTGGGATCATCGTCGATCTCGATGAGGAGCCGGGACGCGTCACCGACGGCATCAGCCACCATCGGGGCCATCGAGCGATGGTAGATCGCCGCCTCGGCCCCGACCATGTTCAAGACCGCGCGCACTTCAGCGGCGCTGTAGTAGTGATTGACGTTGAACGGGACGGCACGGGCCCGGAAGCAACCCGACATCGCTTCGATGTATTCGGGGCAGTTGTGCAGGATCAGAGCGACGGGCGATTGCCCGCATTCCCATCTTTCCAATTCCGATCGCTCCCGATGCACGCCGATCCCGCGCTCGACCAAAAAGGCGGCCAGACGTCGGCTCCGGGACACGACCTCGCCATGGGTCTTGCGTACGCCTTCCCACACGAGCATGTCCCGATCAGGGACTTCCCCGCTCACGAGATCCTGAACCGCGGTCAACGACCATTCCATTGTTTCCGGCCACCCTTCCCTCCCAAGTCCGGCGCCCCGGGCGAGCCACCGTCGAGCCGTCTTGACCAGAAGAGTCTATATGTTTAACCCGATAGAGGGACCCGGGAGGACCGCAGCGTGACCTCTTTCGCGTAGGACGGAGTGGCCGGCCCGGTGGGCCCGGTCCTACCCGGGGCCATTGGGGAATTTGAGAAGTGAACCTGCGTCGATTCTGATGTTGTCCCCCGTGATGTTCTTGGACTCGTCCGACGCGAGAAAGAGCACGAGATCGGCGACGTCCTCCGGTTCGAGCCAGGAGATCGGGAGAGCCTGAAAGTACTGGGACGCCGGAGTGAAGTCCTCGATCGTCACCTGCTCGAGGTCGGGCCGGAACAGCTTGTAGAGCCCCTCATTGTGAAGAAGGTGGGTATTCACGTTGGTGGGATGGATGCAGTTGACCCGTATACCTCGCGGTGCCAGGTGGAGAGCCATCTGCTCCGCATAACCGATCAGCGTTCGCTTGGCCCAGCCGTAGCCGGCACCACCCGGGCCCATGGTGCCGGATGGGTCCATATCGACCGTCCCGGGCATCATGGCGGCGGTGGAGCCGGTGATGATGATCGAACCTCCGGCTTCCGCGAGGAGAAGATGGGGCACCGCCACCGTCACGGCATTCATGACACCCAGCAGATCCACGTCGACCGCGTCCTGAAAGTCGAGCGGGTTGGGGTCCCCCATCGCCATGGGGAGAATCCCCGCGTTGGCGCACACGGTTGTCAATGTGCCCAGCTGCGCCACCCCCTCGTCCAGCGCGGCACGCAATTGGGGTCGGTCACGGACGTCGGCCTTGACGGCCACGCAGCGGCGGCCGTGGCGTTCAACGAGGCTTTTCGTCTCTTGAAGGTCATCCCAACTCGACATCGGATACGGGTTGGACTCAATGTCCTCGCAGATATCGATGGCGATGATGTCGGCGCCCTCGCTTGCCTGCTTCACCGCATGTGCCCGCCCCTGTCCCCGGCCTGCCCCGGTGATGAAAGAGACCTTTCCGTCCATCCGTCCGGCCATCGCTGTCCCTCCACGTGATCGATCGACGGCAGGAGCGAACGCCTTGCTGCCGGTACGCCGGAAATAACATACACATCCTCCGACCACTCCGACGAGAGGTGGAGCAGGCCAGGCAGGTCATCGACGCGGTCCGTCGACGCGGGCTCAACGCGACTGCTGTAACTCGACCACCTGACCGTTCGGGTCGCTGATCCAGATCTGCACCACGTCACCCTGCGCGCCCTCCAAGTACTCGATCCCCGCCGCCGCCAACTCGGCGCGGGCGGCATCGATGTCGACCACCCACAGACACCAGTGGGGAGCGACCGGATCGGGAGAGCGACCCGATTCAGCTGCGTCGACGAGGTGCAGCTGCACGTCGCCGAGCCCCAGCCAACTCCCATCAATGCCGGGGATGTCCGGGCGAGGGATGTCCGGCAACTCGAAGAGGTCCGAGTAGAACCTCCGGGTCGCGTCGAGGTTTCCGTGACAGTTCACGCTGACATGCTGCACCTTGACAACTTTCATTACAGACCCTTCTCGTGCCGCCGGTCCCTGAGCCTACGCGCGGAGGGTGCCGATCGCCCGAGTCAGTGCTTGATCTGCACGACAATCCGGCCCACGGTCGTGCGGGCCTCCATGTCCTCGAGCGCCGCCGGCAATTGCTCGAAGGGGACGACCCGGCCCACCACCGGTTTGATCTGCCCGGCCCGCAACAGCTCGACCAGGTGGGCCTGTACCTCTTCGCCCACGTGCGGAGGCGTGGGGTTGAAGCCCGAACCGGGTGGAAGCAGGGAGGGGTCCGAGTAGGCGAGGATGACTCCGACCAACGAAAAGTTTCCGAAGCACAGAGCGCGGCCGTTGACGATGGGGATCTCCTCAGCTTCGATGCCACCGGCAAACCCGATGACCAGGTGACGGCCGTTGCGGGTCAGGCAGCGCAGCGACTCGATGGTCACGTCCCCTCCGACGCCGTCGAAGCACACGTCGACGCCGCGGCCGTCGGTCGCGTCGAGCACCGCCGACGCGAAGCCGCCATCGCGATAGTTGATGGCGACCTCGGCGCCGAGGCCACGGGCGAAGTCGAGCTTCTCGGGTGACCCCGCCGTCGCGATCACCCGGGCGCCAGCCGCCACGGCGAGCTGCACGGCCGCAGAACCCACCCCGCCCGCAGCCGCGTGCACCAGGACCGTCTCGCCCGCCTGCAGCCGGCCCCGCTCGTGCAGGCCGAGATGGGCCAGGTGGAACGGGTAGAAGAACGCGGCGGCTTCGACGTCGCTCAGCTCCGGCGGTACGTCAAAGGCCATGTCCACCGGCCCGACGACGAGTTCGGCGTGCGCGCCGACGGCGCCGGTTCCCGTGCCCATCACGCGGTGGCCGACCCAGGGCTCGGCTCCCTCGCCGGCAGCGACGACCTCACCGACGAACTCCATGCCCAAGGTGTAGGGCAGTGGCGGGTTGATGGTGAGGTACCGGCCATGACAGCCATCGACCTCGTTGTAGTTGCAGACCGAGGTCGAGGTCCGGACCAGGATCTCTCCGGGCCCGGGTCGGGGGGGCGTGATGACGCCGAGCTCGAGCGCCTCGGTCGGCCGCCCGTAGCGGACGACCCGCCATGCCCGGACGCTCGCCGCTGTCTCGGAGGTGGTCGCCATCAGTTGCTGCCGTCCTGGGGGATCTCGACCACCACGCGCCCGATGGTGCGCCGGGCGGCCAGATCCTCGAGGGCTGCGGGGACTTCATCGAAGGCCACACGGCGCTCGACCTTCGGCGAGTAGCGGCCTTCGGCCATGAGCCGTGTCAGCACGTCCTGCGTCTCGAGGTGGAACTGCTCCATCACCTCACGCGGGTACCCGCCCAGGTCGACTCCGACCAGGCTGTGGTTATGGAGGTAGAAGTCGGGGTCGTGCGGGATCAGCCCGCCGGCGTGCCCGCACACGACGCGCCGCCCTCCCGGGACGAGCAGGCTGTCGGACGCGGCGCCCATCTCCCCTTGCACGGGGTCTATGACGACGTCGACCCCACCCCCACCGACGAGCTCCCGGACGGCGGCGACGTAGTCGCCCTCGAAGTGGTCCACCACCTCTGCTCCCAACCCGCGGCAAAAGGCTGCCTTCTCTGCGCCACCGACGACGGCGATCACCCGGGCCCCCTGGGCCACGCACAACTGCACGATCGCCGAGCCCAGACCGCCTGCTGCCCCCAGCACGACCACCGTCTCGCCGGAGGCCACACCGCCACGACGAATGGCCGCGTGGTGCGCCGTATGCGACGCAATGAGGTAACCGGCGGCCTGTTCGTTCGTCATCTCATCGGGCACCTCGAAGATCATGGAAACGCCCACGGCCACCGGAGCCAGGCTTCCCCACGGCTGGATCGTGCACGCCACCACGCGCTTGCCCAGCAGATGACGGCGGGCGGGGACGGCGTCCTCGACGATGCCGACGCCCTCCTGGCCGGAAACGTACGGACGCACCACCGGGACCGGGTAGGTGCCACGGCACATGGTGACGTCGGGCAGGGCCAGGGCGGCCATGTCCATCCGCATGATCACCCAGTCCTCAAAGGGCTCGAGGCCCGGCCCGCCGGGGATCCAGCCGCCCAGACTCATGCTCATGCCGACCAGGTCCGCCGGTGTCGGCTCCGGGACCTCGTCGAGCACGAAGCAGTCCTGCGGCTCGCCGAAGTCGTGCACTCGCCACGCCTTCATGACCCCCCCTTTTTGCGACGTACGGCCGCCTTGGCCACACGTACCGGCACCCATCATGGTACGGAGGGCGGGGGCCGCGCTACCCCGCCAGACGGACCGGCATCAAGCGGTAGGCGTTGTTGAAGTTGGACTGCAGGCGAACCGGCTCGCCGGCGAGCTCAATGGACGGGAACGCCGCCAGGAGCTCCTCGAAGAAAACGCGGGCCTCCAGGCGGGCGAGGTGTACGCCCAGGCAGAAGTGCTCGCCGATGCCGAAGGAGAGGTGGGGATTGGGGCTGCGGTGGATGTCGAAACGCTGGGGCTCGCCGAAGACCGACTCGTCGCGGTTGGCGGAGGTGTAGTACAGGGCGACCTTCTGGCCCGCGCCGATCGGCACTCCGTGCAGGGAGGTGTCGTCGGTGGTGGTCCGCCGCATGTAGTGAACGGGATTGGCCCAACGGAGTATCTCTTCCACCGCTCCCGTGATGAGATTCGGGTCTTGGCGAAGCTCGGCCAGTTGGGCCGGATGCCGGAGTAGTGCCAGCAGACCTGACGACGTCATGGTCTTGGTCGTGTCGTTGCCTGCGCCGACGAGCTGGACGAAGAGGCTGGCGATGTCGGCATCGGTCATGCGCTTCCCGTCGAACTCCTCGTCGAGCAACACGGTGGTGAGGTCGGGTCGGGGCTCGTCGGCCCGCCGATCGGCGATGAAGCCCATGGCGTACGTGGCCATCTCGAAGAGCGAGGCTTGGTCACCGGCCCCCTCGACGTTGGGGTCCTGGCTGGACAGCATGCGCTCGGCCATGCGATGGACGGACGGCCAGTCCGCCTCGGGGAGGCCCATCAGCCGGCCCATGACCCGGGTGGGCAACGGGGCGGCGACGTCGTGGATGAAGTCGAGTTCAGGCCCGGCGTCCCGCGCGTCGCCCATGATCCCACGGCAGATCGCCCGGACCTCGCCCTCCAGGCCGGCGATCACCTTCGCCTTGAAACTGGGGGCGACCGGCCTCCGGTATGCCACATGGCGCGGCGGATCCATCACCACCAGCATGTTGCGGCTCATCTCCAGGGTCTCCGGCGTGGAGTCCTCCAGAGTGATGCCGCCCTCGCTGGCCGAGAACAGGATCGGATTACGTGACGCGTGCACGACGTCGGCGTGCGTGAGCACGGCAAAGAAGCCGGGCTGCCCGTCCATTTCCTGCCAGACCACGGGGTCGCTGCGACGCCACTCTGCCAGCAACTGATGCGGCGGACCGTCGGCGAAGAGGTCGGTGTTCGCGAGCGACTTGAGTCCGTTTCCCTTCGGCGGGTCGTGCTGTCGTGTCGGGCTCGCGTCGATGATCAGGTACCTCGCGTCGGCAAATCGACCGTACCACTCTGCCGTGTGCTCGCGCCACCCCGAGGGGCATCTACCATTTCGAGATCGACGGTCACAGAGGCGGAGAAATACCTGTGCTGGCAACAATTGAGCATCACTTCGATCGACCCGACCTGCCGCTCGTCGTCCTCGTCCACGGAGCCATGGACCGCTCGCGCAGCTTTCGCCGGGTCGTGGACCATCTCGCGGACTACAGAGTCGTGACGTACGACCGCCGGGGCTATGGCGATTCGGTTGATGCCGAGCCGGCGTCCGGCCTGCAGGACCATGCGGCGGATCTCCTCGAGGTGATCGGCGGGCGCCGTGCCACCGTTGTCGCGCACAGCGTGGCCAGCCACATCGCCCTACTGGCGGCGATCGAGGATCCCGATCGGGTAGCCAGTATCGGGCTTTGGGAACCGGTGGCTCCGTGGATGGACTTTTGGCCCGAAAAGGCCCGGCGGAGTGTGGCGAGAATTGCCGCGGCCGGGGCCTCTGGTGACGTGGCTGAACGTGGGGTCATCGCCATGGCTGGCGAGGAGGCGTGGAATCGCCTCAGTGAGGCCGCACGACAGCAACGCCGTGCCGAGGGTGCGGCGTTTGTCCTCGACATGGTCTCGGGGATGGCGGCGCCTTACGACTGGGCGGACGTTCGCGTTCCCTGCCTCATCGGCTATGGAGCCAGCTGGCCCCACGTCGAGACCTCTCCCCAACTGGCCGACACCCTGGCGTGCCCGACGTTCACCATCGAAGAGGCATCGCATGTCGCCCACCTGACTCATCCCGCCGAATTCGCCGAATTCGTCCGGCGCGCTGCCGCAGCTGCGTGAGCCCGCCCGCCCGCCGATGTGGTCACGAAATCAGCCCCTGCAGCATTCCTCCGTCGACCAGGAGGTCGATACCGGAGATGAACGATGCGCTCTTTGAGAGAAGGAATGCGACGGCCGCCGCGACCTCATCGGGCTGGCCGAGACGTCCCAGGGGCGTCTTCTCCAGCATCACCTTCATGACCGGCTGTTGTTCCGCCTCTTGGCGACCCATCGGCGTGTCGATCAGTCCCGGCGCAAGCGAGTTCACCCGACCGCCGCGGCGGCCCCACGCCACCGCAGCCCGGGCGGCCACGGCGATGACGCCTCTCTTCGCCCACGCGTACGCGAGGCCGCTGTCCGGAAGTCGCTCGACGGCGGCATCGAGAAAACCCGGTGTCCGAGGGTCGGACACGAGAGCTTGCAGCGCGGCATCCACCCCGCGCAGAGCGACTTGATACGCCGAGCTGGACGAGAAGCACACCGCGGCCGAGCCGGGTTCGACCAGGGGTTCGAACGCGTCGAGAAGCAGCGCGGTGCCCACAAGGTCAATCTCGAGAATGCGCCGGGGATGCGTCATGGTCGGTGACACTCCCGCGGCATGCGCCAAGGCGCGGAACGGGCCGAGAGCATGCACCCGGGTCGCGAGAGCGGCCACGGCGTCACGGTCCGAAATGTCGCAGGCGATCCCGAGCGTCCCCTCAATGCGGGGTGCGTCCAGGTCCACCGTGACGAGCTGATCCGTGGTGCCCCGCAAACGCTCCACGCACTGTCGGCCCATCCCGCTCGCCGCACCCGTGACCACGGTGACCGTCATCTGCGCCCCTCAGCCGAGGTACGCGACGCAGTTGTCACGCATGATCTTGCGTTGTTCGGCTTCGCTGAACATGTCGAGTTCCTCGACGTAGCCAGCAGGGTCGGCGAGACCTTCGCCGTGCGGCCAGTCCGAGCCGAAGAGGATCCGATCCACACCGATCAGGTCGGCCAGCTTCTTGAGGTCCTCCTCGTAATACGGCGTCACCCACACGTTGCGCCGGATCGTCTCGACAGGATCCTCGCTGAAGACCCACGGCGTCTGGTTCGCCTGCTTGCGCAGGTGCTTTACGAGCTGGGCCACCCAGTCCGATCCGTTCTCGACACTCGCCACCCGCAACGTCGGGTGTCGAGTGAAGACCCCGTCGACGACCATGGAGGCGATCGTGTCATGGATGGCCCGATCGTTGATGAGGACTCGTCCCAGGACGTCAGGGTCGCGGAAAGGCGCGAACCTCTCTGCACCGCCCCACGCCGCCGAGAACTGGTTGTAACCGCTATCGCCGAGGTGGAAGGCGACAGGGATCGACGCGTCGGCCAACTTCGCCCACACGGGATCGTGGACCGGGTTTCCAAGTGACCGGCCCTTCCTGGTGCCCGTCGGTACCGGTGCCGGCCGAACGTGCACGAGACGGACACCGCGTGTGATGAGGGAGTCGATTTCGTCGAGCGCCTGGTCAGGATCGGCCAGCGAGATCATGGGGGCGGCGAATATCCGATCCTGATAGGAGAACCCCCAATCCTCCTCCAGCCACCGGTTGAACGCAGTGAGGCTCGCCATTGTGGCGTCGACGTCGTCGGTCAAGGCCTGCTCCACTCCGCAACCAAGTGTCGGGAAGAGCAAAATCGCGGCGAGTCCCTGCTCGTCCATTTTTGCGATGCGGGCATTGTGGTCGCGGTACTCAGGGGAGATGGGAGCCACCTTCAGCATGCTCCTCGGATCCACTCCCTCGGGAACCTGACCGCGGAACTGCTGATCCATGCATCCCGGGACGATCACCGGGTCAAAGGTCGGATTGGGAATGAACTCGTTGAGTCGCCCACCGATCAGGATCTCGGTGTGCGACCCTCTCTTGACCGCCTGGACGCCCCGGTGGGCGAACTTCGGGTCGAGGTACCTCGTGAACGCGTCGAGGGCCTCGTAGTAGTGATTGTCGGCGTCGAAGGGCAAAGAGTCGATGCTCATGGACGTCTCAGCTCCCGAACCGGGAGAAGAAAAAGGCCTCCGAGTTGCCGAAGAGATAGTTGTCGAGAACCTCGTCGGGCAGATCGAGCTCCGTCGCCTCCTTGACCGTCCGAGAGATCGAGAGCACGGGCGAATCCGACGCAAACATGATCTTGTCCTTTCCCCGGGTGCGCATGTAGTGCAGCAACGACGAGGGCAGATGACGTGGTGCCCAGGCCGAGGTCATGAGCCGGAGGTTCCTGTACTTGATCATGAGCCGGATAGCCGTGTCCCACCAGGGATCGGCGCCGTGGATCATGCAGAGCTTGAGCTCCGGGAACCGCACACACACCCGGTCGAGGTAGATGGGATTCTGGACCTCTCCGGGGATCGGCGGGCCGGGAAGTCCGGTGTTGAGGCAGACGGGGATGTCGAGCTCACACGCCTTGGTGTAAAGCGGGAAGTACACCGCGTTGTCCGGCGCGTACAGGCCGTCACCCCAGAAACTCGGGCCGATGGAGAGATAGGCCACCGGATTACTGGCCACGAAGGACTCCAGGGCCTTGAGTGTCGGCATCGGCCTGAGCAGGTCGTGGCCCCCCAAACCCATGAAGAACCGATCGGGGTGCTGCTCGGCAAAGGCGGTCGCCCGCTTTGAGGGCGCCTTGATGTTCGTCATGATGATGGCCCGCACGACGCCGTTGGCGTCCATCTCGTCCAGAAGCTCGGGCAACTCGCGGCTTTGGAACATGGAGCTGTCCGCCCGGAAGTAGTCCTCCTTGACTCGGACCATCCAGTCCGGCTGGACATTGTCGCCCATGTCAACGTTGACCAATAGGTCGTTGGCCCGTCTTGCCGTGCTCATTATCGGTTCCATTTCCCTTCGTGGAGAGTTTGTCAGGGTGAGGCAATCAACTCGGACGAGGCGAGATAGGTGCTCTCGATCTCCTCGATCCGCCCGGCGAGCTCGGACGCCGAGCCGGAGACGGCGACCTGCCCGTTGCTGATCACGTAGGCCCGATCGGCGACCGCGAGGGCATCCCGGGCCCGCTGTTCGACGAGGAGTACACCGGCACCCCGGTCGGCCGCGGCGCGCAAGGCGGCAAGCAGGCGAACGCAGATGAGCGGCGCGAGACCGAGGGACAGCTCATCGGCGAGGAGAATCGTCGGTTGTGCCGCCAGGGCTCGGGCCAGCGTGAGCATCTGCTGCTCGCCTCCGGACAGGAGGCCGGCCCTGCGGTGCAAGAGACGCTCCAGCTCGGGAAACACCTCGAGGCAGGCTTCACGGCTCTGGCCACCGAGGCGAAGGTTCTCCGCCGTCGTCAGTCCCATGAAGACCGAGCGGTCCTCGGTGATGAGGCGCATGCCGTCGCGGACCCTCTTGTGCAGCGGTGCGGTCGTCGGCCGCCCCTTCAACCAGACTTCTCCGCCCGACGGCTTGAGCTGGCCGCTCAGAGCCCTCACGATGGTCGTCTTGCCCGCCCCGTTGACGCCGAGAAGGGCCACGACTTCCCCCGCATGCACCACGAGGTCCAAATCCTTGACGACTTCGACGGCGCCGTAACCGGCACACACCTGCTTGGCCTCGAGTACCGGTGTACGCGCGGTGTCGGTGGTCATCGGTCCCCCCGACTACTGGGTGGGCCTGGTGACGTCGGCGCCAGAACCGGGGCGACATCATCATCTCCGTCGGCCGCCCCCAGGTAGGCCGCTACGACGGCTGGGTTCTTCCGGATCTCGGCCGGCGTGCCGTGCCCGATCATCACTCCGAAGTTCAATGCGACGATCTGGTCGCATGTGCGAAGAACCATGTCGACGTTGTGCTCGATCAGCAGGACGGCGATTCCCAGGTCGCGCGCCAGCCGCCGGATTATGTCCGACAGGGCGGTCGCATCGGCGGGGCCCAACCCGGCCGCGGGCTCGTCGAGCAGCAGGACGGACCCGCCTCCTGCGACGGCGCGGGCTACCGCCAACCGTCGACGTTGGGCATAGTTCAGGTTGCCCGCCTGAGTGGTGAGCCGGCTCTCGAGTCCGAAGTCCGCCACTGCATCACCGGCTACCCCGCCGAGGTGGAGGACACCGGGATGGAACAGGTCGGTCAGGTAGGCCCGTCGATCCCGGCTGTCGCTGGCCGCCAGCACGTTCTCCTCCACCGACAGGTCGTCGAACAGCTCGAGTGACTGGAACGATCGGGCGAGGCCGGCCCGAGCCCTCCGCTCGGGGGCCCAGCCGCTCATGTCTTCGTCGCCGAGGAAGACGCGACCCCCACTCGGCCTGACGAAACCGGTGATGGCGTCGATGGCCGTGGACTTTCCGGCCCCGTTGGGGCCAATGAGGCCGAAGACCTGACCGGGGGCCACTTCCATGGACAAGCGGTCCAAGGCCAGTGTCCCTCCGAACTGCACGGACACCTCTTCGAGGCGCAAACTCTTGCGAGCCACCGTCCGTTCGCTGGAGTGAGAGGAGATGAGGACAGCTTGCCGAGGCCTGGTCGGGACACGACGACGCAGGGCAGCTAGCCACCCCGCGTTCATCTGCTCGGTCAACGCCGACATTCCGTTCGGGAAGTAAGGCAGGAACACCAACAGGAGCGCTCCGGCGACGATCGAAAGCCACTCGGCTGCGTTGCCGCCGAGGAACGAGAAGATCTGTGTCAGAAGGGCGTTCGGTTGATAGCCGCTGGCGATGAGCGGACCCCCGAGGTGGCCGACTCCACCGAGCACGGCCGTCTCGGTGAGCGAGATGGAACTGAGACCGAGGAAATTCGTGAAGTCCGGTGCCGGCAGATAGAAGGCGAAGAGCACGCCGCCGGCCGCGGCGATCATCCCGGCCAGCACAAAGGCGTAGGTCTTGGCTCCTGACACCGAGATTCCCATCGCTGCCGCCGCCCGCTCGTTGGTGCGGACCGCGATGAGGCGCCGCCCCGCCCGTCCCCGCCGGAGGTTGGCCACCATCAGCCCGAGGCCGACCAGGACGATGAGGGTCAGCGTGGCGAAACGCTTGGGATACTCGAGACCTCCCACCGCCAGGCCGAAGATTGTGGGATTGTCCGTGTTGTAGCCGTTGACCCCGCCCGTGTAGTTCTGGTTGGTGAAGAACACCGCCTCGAGAGAGAAGGCCAGGCCCAAGGTCACTATGGCCAGTGCCGCCCCCCGGGTCCGCACTCCGGCGGCGGCGATCACCGCCGCCACCGGGACCGCCACCGCGATCCCGACGAGGGCGGCAAGAAGGAAGGGCCAATGATGGCTCGAGTACAGCCAGGCCGATATCAGTGCGCCGATGCCGGCCATGCCCATCTGGGCCAGCGAGATCTGGCCGGCGTAACCGGTCACCACGACCAGCGAGAGGATCACGACGGCGAAGAGCATCTGGTACTGCAGTGCCACGAGCCAGTCGAACGGGAGGGCGACCCAAATACACAGGAGGCTGAGGACTGCGGCGAGTGCGACCAGGTACGGCGGTACCCGACCCGATCCGACCGAAGGCATGCGCCCGAAGGCCTCCTCCCGCCCGGCGATCGAGCGGCCCCGCAGGAACAGGATGACGGTGACGAAGATGAACGGAACCGCCGTGCTCCAACCGGGAGACGACACGTAGCGGGTCACCTCCGACTGGGCGATCCCGAGGGCCAGACCGGCGATGGTCGTGATCGGAAACGAAGAGAAGCCCCCGATGACCGCCGCGGCCAGGATCGGTATGACGATGAGCGAGAGGTTCTCACTGCTCAGACTGGTGATCGGGACCAGGAAGATCGCCGCCAACCCGCCCAGTGCTGCACCGATGGCCCAGTTGGCGACGGCGATCACGTCCGGGGAGATCGCCAGCGCCCCGGCAGCGGTCGGGTTCTCCGCGACGGCGGATGTGGCCAACCCGAACCGGGTGTATTTGTACACGGCCCATAGGACGGCGGTAAGGACGATGACGATGCCGAAAATGCAGAGTCGGTCCTCACCGATCGGAGCACCGAAGATCGTCACCGAGTTCGTCGGCAGGATCGACGAGACCGGGCGGCCGGCCGCACCGAAAATGAGGAGCACGGCTTCCTGGGTCACCAGGAGGAGGGCCAGGGTCGCCACGACCTTGATGAGGTTCGAGGCGTCCCTGAGCCGGCGGATGACCAGGTAGAAGAAGGCGGCCCCGAGCGCCGCGGACGTGAGGAGCCCGGCGGGGATGGCCAGGAAGTCGGTCACGTGCCAGTTCTGATGGACCTCGTAGAACACATACGCGGCCATCATGCCCATGACCCCTTGGGCGAAATTCACCACCTTGGATCCTCGGAAGACGAGGACCAGCCCGACGGCGGCGAGGGCGTAGAGAGAGCCTGCGCCGAGGCCGATTATGGCAAAGCGAAAGATAGTAGTCATGCCCTAGCTCCGCTCAAGAGTGGATGATGGATCGCCTCTTTGTCACCCGACGGCACGGTCGAGCTCGGCGCCCACGTTGATCCAGCCGCTGGGATCCGTCAGGTGACCGCTCTCGATCTTGTACGTCTGGATGTTGGGGTCAAAATCCCGGCGGTCGTTCGCCGGGCCCCGGGGAATCATCGAGATGGGTGGAATGATGCCGTCGGTATTGGCATCGCGCAGTTTGTTGAGGGCCTTCAGCATGGAGGAAGCAGTGACGGGCCCCTTGACCTTGGCCGCCGCGTCCAGGACTATCTGGCAGAAGACGTAGCCCAGCAACTCCGTCTGTTGCACCGAAGCGGACGGGTCATAGGCCTTGATCTTCTTCGTGACGGCCTTGATCGCCGCGGTGGGGAACGTCGGATCCGGGCTGCTCACCACCTCGAGCAAGCCGTTGGCGAGAGAACCAAGGGACGAGATGATCTGCGGAGTGACGATGATCCCCGGCACGATCACCGGAACCTTCAGGTCGGCCTGGTGGACGGCGGTGACCACCTGGGTGATCTGCGCCGGCAGGCTCACCTCGGCGATGCACTGCACACCGGCGCTCTTGATCGTCGCGATCTCCGCGGTCACATCAGGAGCATTGATCGGGAGGTACGAGGTCGTCACCGACTTCCACGGCTCCGACTTCGAAACTTGCGTCTGGTAGATCTCCGCGCCCTCGGTAGCAACGAAGCCGAGCTTGCGGCAGCCCTGCTTGTAAAGGGCGACCGCCATGCCGGCGAACAGAGCCGGGGCACCGCTGGTCTCGAACGACACCGCAGATGTGCCGTCCGTGACGCCGATGACCGGGATGCCCGCCTGGTTGGCGAGGGTCTCGTCGACCTGGTGGCCGGCGATGATCACTGCGACGTGGTCCTGGACGGCCTCGTGCTGGCAGAGCAGATTGCCGGCGGGCGTGCCCTTGTCGTCGCAGACGATCAGTTTCGCCTTGGTGCCATGGAAGGCAGCCTGAAAGGCCGGGGTTGACGAGCCTGTCGTCGACAGCTGTGCCCCTGAGAGGATGTTCTCCAACATGACCGAATAGGTCGACCCTCCCGAACTAGACGCAGACGCACTGGCGAAGCCGCCACACAGGGCCACAACCAGAGAAATGACCAGGCCGAGTACGGCCATGCTTCCAATGCGAGCGTAAATGGGCATTCGCACGTGTGACCCCCCTACGACACGACCGAGCCAGCGGCTGGGTCTGAATTTTGCCTCATGGTACAACAGTTTTTGCCCTTAAACAGTTTAACATATTGATATTTCGAAGGATGTCCGAAATTCCTCGCACGGATGTTCACCATGTCTGCGTCACGCCGTTGGGGTCGCTGCTGACGCGTGAGCGGAGCTCCGACTTGGCCGTCTTGCCCGTGGCCGTGCGCGGCAACTCGTCGGCCACATACAACGCTTCGGGGCATTTGAAGGCGGCCAGGCGCGTGGCGACGAACGCCCGTACCTCGGAGAGTTCGAGTGTCGTACCGGCACGGGGCACCACCACCGCGCACACCCTTTCTCCCATGGACGGTTCGAGCAGACCGATGACGGCGACGTCGGAGACTTGCGGGTGCTCGAAAAGCACGGCCTCGACCTCGGCGCAGTACACGTTCTCACCGCCGCGGATGACGACGTCCTTGAGCCGGTCGACGACAAAGACGTACCCCTCGTCGTCGTAGTAGCCGAGGTCACCCGAGTGGAACCAGCCGTCGACGAAGGATGTGCTCGTGCCCGAAGGATCGTTCCAGTAGCACTGGGCGACCTGTGGCGACCGGAAGCACAGTTCCCCCACCTGGCCGGCCCCGAGGATCCTGCCGTCGTGGTCCTCGACCCGAAGGTCGGCGGTCAGGTTGGGTCGACCGACGCTGTCGGGGTGGTGAAAGAACTCCTCGCCCACGTTCGTGCACACGGCCGAGGTCGTCTCGGTCAGCCCGTAGCCGTTGAGGATTCCGATGTCAGGTCCGAACACAGCGACGGCACGCACGGGGAGGTCGGGTGGGACAGGCGCACCGCCGAGCGGGAAACTGCGGACGGCCGTGAGATCGAACTTGCCCAACTCGGGGTAGTCGAGCAGTTCCCGGGCCATCGCCGGCACGCCGCCGAGACCGGTGGCCCGCTCCCGCTCGGCGAGGTGCAGGAGCTCGGCCACGTCCCACTTGCGCATCAACACGAGCTTTGAACCACCCATCGCGCCGCCTACTATCGACGCCACTCCGCCGATGTGGAACAGCGGCGCCGCGGTGATCGTCGTGGGCTGGCCGGCGGGTTGAGCCGGCCGGCCGGACAGGAGCTGGGAGCGGGCCGCCGCGAAGGCCATGTTGATGAGGTTGGTGATCGTCGCCCGGTTGCTCGCGAGCGCTCCTTTGGGACGGCCCGTTGTCCCCGAGGTGTAGAGGATCGTGGCGGGATCTTCCGGCTCTGTCGACGCAAGATCATGCTCGGGCAGGGGGTTGCCGGCCGTCAGGTCCTCGAAGGGGACGCTGCAGAGTGCGGCAGAGTGGGCGCCGCGGACTCCGACGTAGTGCACCTCCGCGGGTGCTTCGCCGCTGTCCGCCAACCGGCCGAGTCGCTCTTCGTCCATGAAGGCGACCCGTACACCGGCATCAGCGAGGGCATAGGCCAACTCGGAGCCCGTCCACCACGAGTTCAACGGGACGACGATCGCCCCCAGCAGAGCCGCCCCCCAGAACGACATGACGAACTCGGGGTAGTTCCGCATGGCGATGGCCACCCGGTCTCCCTGGCGGACTCCGAGACGGCTGGACAGTTCGCCGGCGAGCCCGAGTGCGGTACGCCGGACATCGGCGAAGGTCAGCCGTTCATCTTCGAACACGAGATGATCGAGGGCATCATGTGTGGCCGACATCTTGAAGATGTCGACGATGGTCCGCGGCGCGCGGACGAAGACGCGCAGGGGAACTCCGTCGAGGACGAACGGCTCCACCTCGAACGGTGCGCCAGGGCCGATCAGCGGCCGCAGCCTCTCGTCGGCGAAGTAGGCGTCCGGGCCGAGGCCTACCTCTTTTGGAGTGGGTGCCATCGCTTCCCTTATGGCTCAGCTTGCCGCGGTTGCCCGGCCGCGGTTGCGCTGCCCTAGCTTCTTCTCCCAACCCGGTGGGATATGTGATCCCAGGCCGAGCAGGCAGAAGCGAATGAGCTCGCCTGACGCAGGTCGTGGACTCAGCGAGTTGCCCAAGTGCAGGTTCCGTTGGTGAGCCTCGTAGACATCCCACAGATTGGATGCAGCCACCTCGCTGTCGCCGACCTCGATCTGCCCCGACTGCATCGCGTCTTCCACCATGGCCGCCAGGACCAGGATGACCGGCCGGTGCGCCGCGCTGACCTGGTCGGGAGAGGTCACCGACGTCTGAACCGTAAAACGGGCCATGGCCCGGCTGAAGTTCTGGTCCGTGTGTTGGGCCGCTTCCGCCGTGGCGAAGTACAGAGCTTCACCCAGGCGCTCGAGCGGGTCGTCGATGCCGGCGGCCGCCTTCTCGATCAGTCGGGCGAACACGATCTGACTTTCCTCGATCAGGGCGACGAGCAAATCGTCCTTGCCCTCGAAATGCCGGTAGAGAACCCGCACGGACACACCCGCCTCCGCCGCGATGTTCTGCATCGTCAGCTCTTCGGCGTCGAGCCGCCGCATCAGACGGGCAGCGGCATTGATCAGGTCCCGGGCCTGCCGCACGGCCTTGTCCGAAGCCGGCCCGAGGGACCTCCCGAGAACGCGGGCATGCCAATCGGGTAGGGACGGCGCGCCCCACACGCGTGCCAGCGCTTCGTTCGTCCCTTCTGGGCCCGCGGACTCGGGGGATGCCTTCGCCATGAGTCAGACCCACGCCCACCGGGATCGACGGGTCTTCGGCACCACCGGCGTGGGAGCCGAGGAGATCCGGGACGTGAGCCCGAACGCCAGTTCCACGGTCCGCCCCCTTCCCGTAGCCACTCCCCCGAGCGGCCCGGGCCCGAACGTAACAAGATTCCGGATCACCGTCAATAGGAATAGCACTTCTCGAAACTCTGATCTCGTGTTGACGGTAATCATGTTGTCAGTTACCGTGCATCCGGTTGGCAGAGATGGCCGGGGGTCTCGTCGACGACGGCGTACGGCCGGTGGCTCCGGCGGCCGACGTGAGGGAGGGGACGAGCATGAGCGACCGCCACGACCACTCCACTATCCGGGTCGAGCAGCTCGGTCGGGTCGAGCGGATCACGCTGAACCGGCCCGAGAAACGCAATGCGCTGTCGTTCGAACTCCAGGACGAACTCGTCGGGGAGATCACGGGCGCCGAGCGTTCCGACGACGTGCGTTGCATCGTTATCCGGGGGGCGGGCCCATCGTTCTGCGCCGGCTACGACATCACCCCTCGGAGTGCGGATTCCTACCGGGCCCCGATGACGGTCGAAGAGGACGTCGCCCTGGTGCGCGACATCGCCGATCGGTGGGCCCATGTCTGGAACTGCCGTATCCCTGTAATCGCCCAGGTCCACGGCTACTGCGTCGCCGGCGGAACGGACCTCGCCCTGCACTGCGACATGGTCATCGCGGCCGAAGATGCCCAAATCGGCTTCCCGCCGGTACGGGCACAGGGTGGGCCACCCACTCACATGTGGGTCTACAACGCCGGGCCGCAGTGGACGAAGCGGTTGCTCTTGACGGGCGACTTCATCAGCGGGTCGAAGGCGGCCGAGGTAGGACTCGTCCTCGAAGCGGTGCCGGCCGATCGACTCGACGATCATGTGATGGCCCTCGCCACGAGGATCGCGACCATCGGCAAGGGCTTGCTGGCGCACAACAAGCGGATCGTGAACCTGGGCGTCGAACTCATGGGTCGAAGCCAGCTGCAGGTTTTGGCCGGCATCCACGACGCTCTCGGCCACTTGGCGCCCGAGGCGGCGGAGTTCAACCAGCGGCTCCGCAATGACGGAGTCAGGGCAGCGGTGGCCGAGCGCGACGCCGCGTTCGAGTAGCGAGACAGAGAGCAATCAAGGAGACTGGCATGGACCCCTCCGCTTCAGACGACCAGAAACTGATCATGGAGACGTCGGTCCGTCTCATGGACCAGCTGTACCCGCTGACAGAGGTGCGCGCCAGCACATACCGGGACGCGGAGTTTGCGCAGGCCTATCGCCGGCAGGCTTCTGAGCTCGGCTGGTTCTCCATGCTGGTGCCCGAGGAGCTCGGCGGTGGAAGTGTCTCCGGTAACGGAGTGCTGGATGCCACGCTCATTGCGTTCGAGAGAGGCCGACGTCTCCAGCCAGCCCCGTTCGTGGGAACCAACGTGGTGGGCTACGCCATCGCACGGGCTGGATCCCAGGACCAGAAGGTCAAGGTCCTGCCCGGGCTGATGAGCGGCGAGGCATCGGCCGCCTGGTTACCTCTCCCGAGCGCCCCGGGTCAGGGGATCCGCGCCACGCGCACATCGTCGGGCTACAAGTTCTCGGGCCGGTCCGCGCTGATCCAGGAGGCCGACAGCGCGGCATGGCTTCTCGTGTCAGCCGAGACGGACAATGGGGTAGTACAAGGCCTGATCGACCCGACATCGGCCGGTCTGACGGTGACGCCGCTCGACTCGCTCGACATCACCCGCGGCTTCGCAGAAGTGGAGCTGGACGAGTTCGAGGTACCCGCTTCCGCCCTCCTGGACGAAGGGGACGCCGGCGAGTTGGTGGAGAGACAGCTGGCCGTGGCGTGTGTGCTCACCGCAGCGGAGTCGGTCGGGGCAATGGACCATGACTTCGAGATGGCCCTCCAGTACGCCAAGGATCGCATCGCGTTCGGCCGTCCGATCGGTTCCTTCCAGGCGATCAAGCACCTGTTGGCGGACACGAGCCTGATGCTCGAGATGAGCAAGGCCATCGTCCTGGCGGCGGCCCACAGCGTCGGAACCGACGATGGCTACGGTCTGGAGGCGGCCAGCATGGCCAAGGCCTTCGTCGGCGACTGTGGCATCGATCTGGCCCAGAATTGCTTTCAGGTCTTCGGCGGCATCGGCTTCACCTGGGAGCACGACCAGCATCTGTACCTGCGCCGGGTCACGACCGATTCCGCGCTCTTCGGCGGCCCCGCTTGGCACCGCGAGCGCCTCTGCCAACTGTCCGGGCTCTGAGGGGAGGCTTCACCTTGCCTGACATCGAGATAGAGCAGTTTCGCCTCGACGCCCGCTCCTGGCTGGGAGCCAACATGGAGGCGAGGCCTCGTTCCTCGCACCTCGGCAGCTCCGACAGTCGCACTCCTGAGGAGATCGCGGCCAGCCGCATCCTCCAGCGAAAGCTGTTCGACGGAGGGTGGGCCGGGATCACCTATCCGACGGAGTACGGCGGCCGCGGTCTTACTGCGGCCCATGAGCGTGCCTTCAGGGAGGAGGCGCTCGGCTACGTCCTGCCCGACTTCGGAGGGGCCGGGCACGTCATGTTCGGGGCCATCGGCCGATCCCTACTCGCCCACGCCAGTCCCGCGTTCTTGGACCGGCACATCGCGAGGCTCCTGTCAGGCGAGGAGCTGTGGTGCCAGTTCTACTCCGAGCCCGAAGCCGGCTCGGATCTGGCCGGCATCCGGACCTCGGCGACCCGGGACGGGGACCGGTGGCTCCTCCGCGGCTCGAAGATCTGGAGCACGGGTGCCGATCACGCGGACTACGCCATGTGCCTGGCCCGCACCGACTGGAACGTGCCCAAACACCAGGGGTTGACGTGGTTCGCGGTACCGACGAACGCCACGGGGCTCACGATCGCGCCCATCGTGCAGATCAACGGGGCGGCCGGGTTCTGCGAGGAGTTCCTCGACGACGTCGAGGTGACCGACGATGACATCATCGGGGAGGTCAACCGGGGCTGGACGGTCGCCCAGACCATGCTCGTCTACGAGCGGGGCGCGGGCAATGCCGGGGCGGTACCGGTGGAGCCTCGACGGCTGGCCCCCGACCTCGTCGCCCTGGCGGGCAAGGTCGGCCGCAACGCCGACCCGGTGGCCCGGCAGCTCCTCGCCCGCGCCCACGTGAACGACTATGCCCAATTTCACCTGGGGCGTCGTGTAGCGGCGCGGCTCCGTTCCACGCAGACACCGGATCCGGCTGTGGCCTCCTACGGCAAATTGGCGGCGGGGACGCTGGTTCCCATCCGCGCCCGTATCGCAGTGGAGATCGGTGGCGTGACCGCTCTCGGATGGCATGCGGGCGACAGCTCGGGAGGACGCGCGGCCACGGACTACCTCAACGGCCGTATGGGTTCGATCGCCGCCGGGACCAACGAGATGCAGCGCAACGGCATCGGCGAGCGGGTCCTCGGTCTGCCGCGCGAACCGACCTTCGACTCTCACAAGCCCTTCGTCGAAGTCGTACGGGCTGCTCGCAACTGGGACGGTCGCGTCGGGTGACCTCAGGTGGCGGGGCGACCGGGATCAGGACCATCGTCTACCGATGACCGGCGTAGCCCTGCTCGACGGTGTCCGCGTCCTCGAATTCGCGACGGGGGTCGCCGGTCCGTACGCCGGGAAGCTGTTCGCCGGCTACGGAGCCGACGTGATCAAGATTGAGCCGCCCGAAGGAGACGAGGCCCGCCAATGGGGTCCGTTTCTCACCCCGACTCCCGACCCCGATACGAGCGCGCTCTTCCTCCACCTCAATAGCAACAAGCGGTCGATCACCCTCGACCCGGGCTGCAACAGCGGCCGCGCGTTAGCCGAGCGACTCATCTCCTCGGCCGACGTGGTCATCGAGTCCTATCGGCCCGGGACACTCGAGGCCTGGAGCCTCGGATTCGAGAAGATGAAGGCGCTCAATCGATCGATCACCTTGACCAGCGTGACGCCATTCGGCCAGGACGGTCCCTACCGTGATTACCGCGGCAGCGAGGTCGTCTACTGGGCCCTGGCCGGGATGAATTTCACCCGGGAATGGGACGGGCGACCGGTCAGCCTGGGTGGCAACCTGGCTCAGTATCAGGCCGGCAACCTAGCCGCCGCGGCAACCATGGCCGCGCTGATCCAGGCGGAGGCGACAGGGGAAGGCGTCCATGTCGACGCGTCCCATCTGCTCGCTCAGGTCGGTTCGGCCAGCGGCGCCATGACGTATCTCGTCGCCCACGCCTACAACGGACGGACATCCGCGCCGCCGCGCCCGTCACCGGAGAGGACACCGACCCGACCGCCATTCGGGCCGCTCCCGAACGGGACGTTCCGCTGCGTCGACGGCGCGGTGATGGTCAGCACGCTTGGGCCCTGGGTCCCGCGCATGTTGCGGGCGATCGGGGATGCGGAACTGTCGGCGATCTTCGGGGACGCCCTGCGCCTGGCCGAGCCTGCGGGAGCGGAGCGGGTCAACGAGATCGCCTCGGCGTGGTTCGCCTCCCGCTCGCGGGCCGATGCGATGGCCCAGGCGCAAGCGGAAGGCTGGCCGGTCACTGCCGTCCAGAGCCCCTCCGAGCTGGCTGGTGACGTCCACTTCCTCGAGCGAGGGGCGGTGATCGAGTCCGAGCATCCCGTCGCCGGCCGGCTCTTCCAACCCGGACCGCCCTTTCATATCGAAGCCGGCTGGTCCGACCGCCACCCTGCTCCGCGGCTCGGCGAGCACAACGCAGAGATCTTCATGGAGCTGGGGCTCACCGTCGCCGAGCTCTCGGCCTATCAGGACGAACGAGTCATTTAGTGCCCGGGACGGGATTGCCGCTCGAAGGCGTGCGCGTCGTCGACATAACGGTCGCCTGGAGCGGCCCCTTCACCACCATGCTCCTGGCCGACCTTGGAGCCGAGGTGGTCCGGGTGGAGAATCCGTGGGCGTTCCCGAGCAGCACGAGGGGGGTCTATCCGAGACCGACCCCCGAGGCAGTGGCCGCGGCGACCAGCCTCAACATGTCCGGCTACCCCGACCTCAATCCGGGGGAGCGCCCGTGGAATCGGAGCGCGGTCTTCAACTGGCACGGCCGGAACAAGCGCTCCGCCACCCTGGACATCAGGAAGCCGTCGGGTCGGGAGCTGCTTCTCCGGCTCCTCGAGCAGAGCGACGTGCTGGTCGAGAACAATCCACCGAAACTGCTCGACGCGCTGGACCTCGGCTACGAACAGATGTCCGGGCGCAACCCGAACCTTGTCGTCCTACGGATGCCGGCCGGCGGTCTGACCGGCCCTTACAGGGACTTCGTAGGCTTCGGCGGCAATTTCGAAGGTCTCGTCGGACTCCGGTCCTTCCGGGGCTACCCGACGACAAGCCCGGAGAACGCTCCGGGATCTCTTCACATGGACACCGCAGCGGGGGCAACCGGCACCTTCGCGGTGCTGGCCGCCCTGCGCCGCCGGCTGCGAACCGGGCAGGGTGCGCTCATCGATCTGAGTCAGCTGGAGAACCTGGTGCAGCAGACCGGCGAATTCGTGATGGCCGGCGCGCGGGGCGTCACGTTCGGTCCGACGGGCAACCAGGATGGCCGACACGCACCCCAGGGCGTGTACCCGTGTGCCGGGGAGGACCGCTGGGTGGCCATCTCGGTCGGGTCCGATGACGAGTGGCGCGCGTTGAAACGTCTGATGGGAGACCCGGCGTGGGCGGAGGGCTCGACTTTCTCGGCCGCCCCCGGCCGGATGGCGGCCCACGACCAGCTGGACCAGCGCATGGCAGCCTGGACGCGGGGTTTGGACCGGTACGACGTGTTCCACCTCTGCCAGGGCGCCGGCATCGCCGCCGCTCCGGTCCTGGACGAAGCGGATATGTATGCCGACCCGCAGCTCGCGCACATCGGCTTCTTCCGCCCACTCGAATCCCCCCACACCGGGCGGCACTCCTATCCGGCCCATCCGCTGCGTTGGAGCGGTCCCCCGCTTCGCTGGGATTGGGCCGCTCCGGGGCTCGGGGACGACAACGAGTACGTATTCCGCCAGGTCGTCGGGCTCACCGAGGACGAGTACGAGCAGCTGGTGGCCGAGGGACACTTGTCCCAGGACTATCTCGACCGCGAAGGGAACCCACTGTGATGGTCGCATCCGAGCAGATGACCGGCGCCGCAGATCTCGAGGAGTTCCGCCGCGAGGCGCGACTGTGGATTCGGGCCAACCTGGAGCCGAGGACGGAGGTCTCCGGGCGGACGGCGCCTCGAACGGACACCAAGACAGCAGAAGACATCGCCGAGAACCGGCTGCGGCAACGGCAGCTCTATGAGGGCGGCTTTGCCGGCATCTCGTTCCCCGAGGAGTACGGAGGCCGGGGCCTCACGCATGAGCACGAACGCGTTTTCAAGGAAGAGTCGGCTCACTTCGTGACTCCCGATCTCGGCGGCGCCTACGCCATGACCCTGGGTCCGATCGCCCGATCGATGATGACCCACGCCTCTGAAGCGATGTGTCGCCACCACATCCCGAAGATGCTCTCGGCTGACGAGATCTGGTGCCAGTTCTACTCCGAGCCTGAAGCCGGGTCGGACCTGGCGGGAATCCGCACGGCGGCGGTTCGCGACGGGGAGCAGTGGGTCATCAACGGTTCGAAGATCTGGACCACCGGTGCCTACTACTCGGACTGGGCCATGTGCCTGGCGCGGACCGACTGGGACGCCCCGAAGCACCGCGGCCTGACATGGTTCGCCATCCCGACATCGGCCAAGGGAGTGACGATCCACCAAATTCCCCAGATCGACGGCAACGCCGGGTTCTGCCAGGAGTTCCTCGACGATGTGGTCGTTCCGGCCGATCACGTATTCGGGGCGGTCAATGACGGCTGGACCGTCGCGCAGACCATGCTCGTCTACGAGAGGGGAGGCGGGACCCCCATGACCGTCGGTCTGGCCCCGGGCGGGCGCACCCTCGCACCCGACCTCGTCGACCTGCTCCGGCGGGTCGGGCGGGATCAGGATCCCGTGGCCCGCCAGGCGGTGGCCAGGGCCCACGTCAACGACTACGCCCTGGCCCAGTTGGGACGGCGCCTGAGCCGGCGGCTGGCCGCGTCAGAGACGCCCAACCCGGCTGTCGCCGCTTACGCCAAGCTGGCATCGGGGACCTATGCCCCGATCAGGGCGAGGATCGCCATCGAGATCGGCGGCCCGATGGCGCTCTCGTGGCGACCCGGCCAGGAGGGGGCGGACGAGGTGGCGGTCAACTACCTGAACGGACGCCTGGTGGCCATTGCCTCGGGCACCAACGAAATGCAACGCAACGGCATCGGGGAGCGGGTGCTCGGCCTGCCGAGGGAGCCCACCTTCGACTCGCGCAAGCCGTTCTCCGAAGTGGTCCGGGCGGCTCGGCAGTGGGACGGACGGGTGGGGTGAAGAGCGGAAATCAGTTCCCACCCCGCGGTCGCGGGCCGAACGTACAGGGATGGGCACACGGCCCCGTGATGGACAGTTGTACCGCGCCAGATTCCAGGTCGCGTACAGCCACACGGAACTTGCCGGGCAAGACGTCGATGAACCCCACCGTACCGAGGAGCCCGAGGTATCCATAGGGCATGGTGGCACTGCCCGGGTTCACAATCACCGTGCCATCCGTCAATCCCCACGCCATAGGGATGTGGGTGTGCCCGCACACCGCGATATCGACCCGGCGGCCGAATGTTGCGAGCAGCTTCTGGGCGACACCCTCATCGGAGAGTCCGACAACGTGTTCCAAGTCATGCGTCAGTCCGATCGAGAAACCGGCCGAGTCGATCACGAACACGTCGCGGACCCTGGGGTCTGGCTGAACTCCCGGACGTCGACCATCGCTGCGGAAGATATCCCCGTTGCCACTACTGACGATCGTCGGCGCGATCTCGGCGAGCTGGTCGACCACGGAGATCACGTGCAGGTCCCCCGCATGGAGTATCCGATGGCAGCCGGAAAGTACGCGAAGGAGTTGGGGCGGCAGCTCTGGACCTGCTTCGGGAATGTGGGTGTCGGCCACCAATCCGATTCTCATTCCGTTTCCCTTTCGATGCGGGCGACGGTCCGCACTCCCCCTGGGCCGGTCAAGCTTTTCACGGCGCACCCGCCCGCACCGGCCGCTGCCTATCCCGCCCGGCTTCGGTCGACCTCTGTCGCCGCCGAGCGACCCGGTGGCCGTGCCTGTTGACCCCGACGCTACCGGGGGGATAGTTTGGTAGCAAACCTTTTGCTACCTAAGGAATACCTTGGCCGTCCGGATTGCGCTCACCCCCGACAAGCTCCAGGCTGCGACGGTCGCCCTCATGGGGGCGGAACGAAGGCTGCGCGCCAGGGATCAGCAGGGGCGCCACCTCACCAGCTCGCAGCTGAGGGCGCTCTTCGCTCTCGACGGCAAGGATGCAGTCCCAGCGGGCCAGCTGGCCCGGGCAGCTGATCTCAACCCCGCCACCATCACGGCCATGCTCGACAGCCTCGCCCGCAACGGGATCATCGAGCGGCACGCCGACCCGGACGACCGGCGGGTGATCCTGGTCTCGCTCACGGAGGCCGGCCAGGATCTCATGGCCGAGAGGCGAGCGCGTTGGTTCGCCCTGTGGCACGAACACCTCGGTGACCTTTCACCCGAAGAACTCGATTTCGCCGTCGACGTGATCCGACGGGTTACTCGCGTGATCAGCAACCTGTAACAGAGGAACCAAGGGAGGATTCAGATGGACTACGGATTGGTGGACGCTGACAACCACTACTACGAATCGGAGGACTGCTTCACCCGCTTCGGGGACGAGGAGATAGCGCGCTTCGTCACGTGGTACTCCCAGGGCAAGAAGAGGTTTGTGGCATTCGGTCAGACCTTCCAGACGATGGTGCCGAACCCGACGTTCAATCCCGTCACCAAACCCGGCATCATGCACAAGCGGCTCAGGGAACTCGCTGAGGGCGGTGAACGGAAGAACCTCGACAGCAATGACCGTCTCCGGTGGGGTGGGCAGATTGAGCCGCTGTCTGAGCACTACCAGGACCGGAACGCCCGCCTCCTGGTCATGGACGAGCAGGGCGTGGACAAGGTGTGGTTGTTTCCAACACTCGCCGTAGGGGTGGAGGGACTCAACCCCGAGATGGTGCAGATGACCTACAAACTCTTCCACTCCTTCAATCGGTGGCTGGAGGAAGACTGGGGATGGAATTACAAGGACCGCATCGTTTCGGCTGCCGCCATCCCAGTGCTGGATCCGGTCGAGGCCACGAGGGAACTCGACTCCGTGCTCGAGCGTGGTGCCCGCCTCATCGTGCTTCGCCCCGGTCCGGCCAACGGGCGCTCGCCGGCGGATTTGTCCTGGGACCCGTTCTGGTCCCGGGTTCAGGAGGCCGACGTCCCGGTGACCTATCACGTCCATGGGGGCGGGGACGCCTATGACGACGCCTTCAGACTGCTGTGGCAGCGTAACGGCGTCAGTGACCGGGTCTACGACCAGGCCCTTCGGATGGCGTTGTTCGGCGGTGACCGGACGATCCTGGACACGGTGGCTGCTCTGGTGCTCGGCAACCTATTCGGTCGGTTCCCCAAGCTGCGGATCGCCACCATCGAACTCGGGTGCGCATGGGTTCCCTACTGCCTGCACATGCTCGACCACGCCGGCCTTTCCATTACCGACCGCTACATCGAAGCGTTCGGCCAGAGGTCCGATGAGCGTCCTTCGGAAGTCTTCAAGCGACACTTCTGGGTGTCGCCGTTCCCGGAGGAGGACGTGATCGGGCTCACGAATCTCATAGGCGCCGATCACGTGCTGTTCGGTTCCGACTGGCCCCATGCCGAGGGAACGGAGCAACCGGGCGACTACGCCCGCTACATCGAGAAGCTGGATGAGGACGACCGCCGCAAGGTCCTGCGGGACAACGCCCTCTCGCTCCTGGAACCCTCGGTCTGAGGAATGCCCGAGCCGAGACCGGCGACGATTCTGCACATCTCCGACTGCCATCTCGACGACGAGGAAGACGGCCGGCCCCGGCGCGCCTTCGCCTCGGCCATCGATCTCAGCATCGAACTCGGTGTCGAGCTCGTGCTCATAACGGGAGACCTGTTCGACCACAGCCGGGTCCGAGAACCGCTCCTCGAATGGACCGCCGAGAGCCTCGACCGGTGCGATCGTCCGGTGGTCCTCATCGTCGGGAACCACGACTGTCTCAACGAGACATCGGTCCACCACCGGTTCTCCGCCGGTTCCCGTTGCAAGCAGGTCACCTTCCTGGACAACCCGGATGGGATCAGCGTGAACGTTCCCGGCACCGACATCGTCGTGTGGGGGAAGGCCATGCTCGAGCACGAAGCGGCCTACCGGCCCCTCGCCGGTGCACCGGGGCGGCTCAAGGGCCGCTGGAACATCATTGCTGCCCACGGGCTGGTGATGGACCGGGGGGTCGACTCCAGGCGATCCTCCCCCATCCTGACCGAGGAGCTTGACGGCATTGACGCCGACTACGTGGCGCTCGGGCACATCCACACATTCCAGGTGATCCGAACGCAACCTCTCACCGCCTACGCCGGGGCAACGGAATCGTCGATGAGGGGACAGCCGGGGGTGGTCCTGGTCGATCTCAGAGTCGGCTGCCCGCCCACCCTGCGCTGGCATGCTCTCTCCATCGGCTCAGGAGGCGACTCACACCGATGGATTCCCTGAGCGAGCAGAGTGGTCGGCGATTTTACGCTAAACATGTAGATGTTCACGGGAGAGTAAGGAGGGCCGGGTGCTCGACGGACTGAATCTGCTCGATGGAAAGTGGTACGCGCAGAATGCGCACGAGGTGTGGACCGAGATGCGACAGACGTCGCCGGTCCACTGGGATCCGGTCGCCCAGGTCTGGGGGATCGCCAAGTACGAGGATGTAGTAGCCGTCGAGAAGAACCCCAAGACCTTCTCGAGCTACCTGGCGCCGAGACCACACGGGCAGCATCTGCCGATGATGATCTCGATGGACGACCCCGAGCACCAGAGACGCCGGTCCCTCGTCAACCGTGGCTTCACTCCGAAACGGGTGAACGGCCACGAGCCGATGCTGCGAGACCTGTGCCGGACGATAGTGAACAAGGTGGCGGAAAAGGGGTCCTGCGACTTCGTATGGGAAATCGCCGCCCCTCTCCCGCTGCTCGTCATTGCCGAACTGCTCGGCTACGACAGCTCGTGGCACGACGACCTGCTTCGGTGGTCGGAGGAGTTGATGATCCCCTCGGAGCCGGACCTCACCCCGGAAATGATCCAGCAGCGCATCGAAACCGGTTCGCGCACCATCATGGAGTTCCGCGAAGCCCAGCTCGGCATTATTGCCGACCGTCGCCAGAACCCCCGGGACGACGTCATCACCACTTTGTGCGAAGCCGAGATCGACGGCGAAAGGCTTGATGACGAATCCATCGTACAAGAGACCCTGCTGATCCTGATCGGTGGCGACGAAACGACCCGGCACGTCATTTCGGCCGGGATGCTCGCCCTGCTCGAAAACCCCGATCAGCTGTCCACCCTGCGCCACGGCGATGCCGACATGGCCGCGGCGGTGGAGGAGATGATCCGGTGGGCGTCGCCGGTCCAGAACATGAGTAGGACGGCGACGCAGGACATCGTCATCCGAGACCAGAAGATCCAAGAGGGTCAGCAGCTGATGCTGTTCTATCCTTCGGCCAACCGGGACGATGATGTGTTCGCCGACGGCCAGGCCTTCGATATCCGCCGGCAACCGAATCCCCACATCGCCTTCGGATTCGGTACGCATTTCTGCCTCGGCGCCGCACTGGCCCGCCTCGAGTGCCGGTTGATGTTCACCGAGCTGCTTCGCCGGCTTCCTGATCTGAAGCTGACGACCGACGATCGCCTTCCCCGCCGGGCCTCCAATTTCATAAGCGGCCTCGAGGCCATGCCGGTCACTTTCACCCCGGTCGGCGTCGAAAAGTGAGCAGGCCCGAGGCGAGATGCTCCGGAAAGACGCGGGCTCGAGCCCACTAGGCGCGAGGGGCTACAGAAAAGAAGCTTCGATGTTCGACTTATTGATTCGGGCCGCTACCGTCGCCGACGGCACCGGCAAGGCCCCGTGACCGACCTGACAGACTCCCCATCCAAGAGGTGGTGACCCAGATTTCGCGGCGGACCGCCCAGCACGTGGGCTGGATGGATCGCGGCGTCCTGATTCCGGGCAAGCACCGGTTATCGCCACACAATCAAATCAGGTATGCGCACCTTCGATGACGGGATCCACACCGCGGTCCGGCCGGGACGGCTGCTGCGGGGTCCCCCCCCCCAACAACCAGATGCGGCGCTTAGGAAACCCAGCCGTCCTGAGCGCCACGCGCCATGCCCAACGGTCCAACCGGCCACCCGAAGCAGTCCACCATGAGCTGGTCCAGCTCCTCGGCGGTCACGAGACCTTCGGACACGACACGTTTCGCCTCTGTGATCATTGAGAAGTACACGCGATTGGCGACGAATCCCCAGGCGTGAGGCTGGTCCTTGACCACCACCGGCCGCTTGCCACACGCGCTGGCCAGTCCTTTCAGCCTCTGCTCGACGTCACCCCGGGTGTCCTGATGCACGATTATCTCGGCAAACGGCATGATCGGGGCCGGAGATGCCCAGTGCCACCCGAGGACCATCCCGGGACGGTCGGTGGCGTACGCCAGAGCAGAAATCGGGAACCCCGATGTGTTCGAAACAAGGACGCATCCGGGTTCGGTGAACTGATCGAGTTGCCGGAATAGCCTGATCTTCAGGCCGAGGTCTTCCGGAATGGCCTCGAGTACCAGGTCACACCCACTGACTCCCGATCGGAGTTCGGTCGTGAAATCGAGTCTCGACATGACCTCCTCCACGGGGGTCCGCAGGTGGCCTCTTGCGTAGGCGCGCGCCAAGCCGTAGCGCCCTTCGGCAATCCTCCCCCGCGCCTGATCCAGTACCTTCTCGTCCAAATCGACACATATCGTCTCCAAGCCGACAACGGCAAACGTCTGGGCGATGCCTGAACCCATGACGCCGGCACCCACGACGGCGACGCGCCGAAACGGTGCCCCGATGGACGATTGGATCGTTGGTTGATTGGCCATGTCTCTCCTCTTCGACGTCAGATCTCGTCCAGCAAACGGTCCAGCAAGGGCGCGAACATCACCATGTCGTTCGGGTCGTCGCATGGATCTTGCATTCCGTACGCCGTGCTGCGGAGGTTCATCCGCACGAGAATGATTCCGAATCGAAGTCCGGAAAATGCTTCATACCACGCCAGGTTGTCCAACCCGCGACAAGAAACCCGCTCGTAGACGGCTCTTACCTCGTCCCTGTCAAACATCGCGGGTACGGGTGCCAAGCCGTAGCCCTCAGCCATCCACGCATAGAAACGTTGGAAGAACGTAGTCCAGGCAAGGTCGACTTCAGGAGGACCCATGCCGGCCATCTCCCAGTCCAGGACGGCCACAGGCTGGAAGTCCCGATAAATGATGTTGCCGGGGCGCGCGTCACCCCAGTTGAGAACACAGCGGTCGTTCGCCGGCAGCGTGGCCGTAAGCACCTCGAGCGCCCGCTCGAGGACGGGAACCGTGTGACCCTCGCGAGCCCACTCGTAATAGGAGCGCATCGACTCCAGCAACTGGCCCAACGCCGTCCTTCCTGGGTGCCCCGATGAGAGGAAGGCCGTGTCGTCGTCATTGATGTCGACCTTGACCTCGTGAAGCTGGACCATCACATCGATCGTCGAGGTCTCGAAGCGTTTCCAATCCTCAGGCGTCCCCTGCAGAAACCAGCCGGAGGGATCAAGGAGGTAGGGAGGATTGTCGGATGGGACGAGCCCTTCCACGACCCGGGTGACCATGAAGGGCGCATCCATCCACGATTCCGATTCCTCCAGATGGACGATCTCGGGAACTGGCACCTTTGTTCGGGCGCGTACCAACTCGATCACCCTTTGTTGGAACCTGAGGTCGTACGTGCGAAAGGTTGGATAAGCCGAACCCGGAGCCGGCGCGAGACGGGCGACCAGAGCTTCGCCGTCAAGCCGGAACATCACCGTGTCGTTGGCCATGCCGCTTTCCGGCATTCTCACGTCGCTCACGTTGGCGCGGTCGTCCTTGCGGAACGATCGCGCCCAGTCAGCCAGGCTGGCCTCGACCTTGACCGGCTCGCGCCGCCAAGGCGTCGAACTGATCTTCGGCATCTCGCTCACCGGCACCACCCCCTCCTGATCGACCCACAACCATAAGCACCGGATCCCAATGGCCCGGCGCCGCGTCTCGCGCAGGCCGGGGTCGACCCAGTGTCCTCTGCGACTCGCCTAAAGCTTGGCGACCGCGCCGCCATCGACATCCATGATGGTCCCGGTGATGAAGCCAGCTTCGTCAGATGCCAGGAATGCCACGGCTGCCGCGACGTCCTCGGATCTACCTTGCCGCTTCAGGAGCTGAATCTGTTGGTAGTGCGACCAGAACAGCCCTTCCTCACCAAGCATCTCCGCCCAGCGGTCGGTCAAAATGCGGCCCGGGCGCACACCATTCACCCGAACTCCGTGCTCGCCACCCCGACCAGCCAGGTGCTTCGTCAGGCCTTCGATACCCGCCTTCGACGCTTGATAGGAAGCCGAAGGTTGGAAGCCACCCATCTGATCCAGTTCGTGTCTTCCTACACCCATGATGGCGGATAACGATGAGACGATGACAATCGAACCGGCCGACTCCACGAGTGAAGCCCACGCGGCCCGACAGATGAACATCGTGCCGTTGAGATTGAGATCCACTATCGCCTGCCAATCCTCGGTACTCTCGTCGGGCCACTGACCCGCCCCGCCCGTGCCGGCATTGGCGACGACGACATCGATCCGGCCGTAACGAGACAACACTTGGGTGACCACGCATTCGACGTCGGCTTGATTCGTGACGTCTGCGGGCAGGAAGGTGATCCCGGCAGGCGGTGGTTTCGTTGGTTCCGTGCGCGCACAAATAACGACGTCGGCGCCCTCGGAAGCAAGGCGCTCTGCGATAGCGGCGCCGATCCCGGCAGTTCCGCCTGTGACGATCGCCACGCGACCAGCGAATCGATCAGACATCTGCCATTCGGCCGATCCTAGATGTCACGAGCGACGAGCTGGTCGGGCGAAAGCCCCGTAAACGAACGGAAATCGGGCCCGGCCCGCAGGTGATGGCCACCGTCGATCGCTATCGCCTGGCCCGTCACTCGAGAGGAGTCGGGCCCGATGAGGAAGCTCACCACCTTCGCCACCTCCTCGGGCTCGGTTGTGCCCCCCATCGGCGTATTACGCAGATAGGACTCGAAGACCTCGCCATCGCGTGGTACTCCTTCCATAATTTCCGTCGTGGTGAATCCGGGGCGGACCGAGTTGAAGCGGATGTTCGCCGGGCCGTACTCGTCGGCGGCGTTGCGCATCATATGGTCGATCGCCGCCTTGGAAACAGGATACGCACCGAATACCAAATGGGTGGTCGACCCCGCGATCGATGACATCCCGACGAAGGATCCACCGCCAGCGCGCACGATGGGCGGCACGCTGTGCTTGACACAAAGCATGGTTCCGAGGATGTTCAGTTCCAGAACTCGCAAATACTCATTTCTGTCCTGCAGATGATAGGGACCGATTCCGCCTCCACCGCCAGCGTTGGCCACGACCCCCTTCAAGTTCCCCGCCAAGGAGACGGTGGCGTCTACTGCTCGGTTGACGTCGTCCTCGTCGGTCACGTCCGCGACGACGTGTGCTACTGCCAACCCGCGGTCCTCGAGGTCGGAGACGACCGCCTTCAGCCGGTCCTCGGTCCGCCCGCAGATCATCACGGACGCGCCCTTCGAAGCCAAGTCGGCAGCACACGCCTTGCCGATTCCTGTGCCACCACCCGTAACGAGTACGCCGTAGCCCTCGAGAGGTGCCGCTTCAGCCATTTCTCTCCTTTCGCTGCCCGGTCGGATTCGTTCGCCTCTCTGGGCTTACGGTTCTTACGATCGACCGAAGGAGGAGGGCTCGCGGGTAATGACGCCGCGGATGATGCGACCATTCTTCATGTCGTCGTATCCCTCATTGATCTCGTCCAGACCGTAGGTCCGGGTTATTATTTCGTCGAGGTGGAGCTGTCCCATCCGGTACAGCTTGAGGAGGTGGGGGATATCGAAGCGCGGGTTACCGCTACCGAAGATCGTCCCCTTGATCTCCTTGTTCATCATGGCCAGATCAAGAAGGCTGATCGATGCTTCGGTCTGCATCATCGGAGCGACACCGGTGACAACACACGTTCCGCCTTTGGACGTCAGCGCCATCGCTTCGGCCATCAGTTCGCCGTACATGACGCCCGGAACCATGATCACTTTGTCCGCCATGACCCCAAGGGTGACACTCTGGAGTTCCTTAATTGCTTCCGACATGGAGCCGAAGGAGTGGGTCGCACCCAATTTAAGGGCCATCTCCTGCTTGAACGGAACCGGGTCGACGGCAACCACCATCCGCGCGCCCGCCATCGCCGCACCCTGGACCGCGTTGATCCCCACCCCTCCGCATCCGACCACGACCACGACATCACCGGGCCCGACCTGGGCGCGGTGCACGGCCGAGCCCCATCCGGTGGCAACACCGCACGAGATGAGCGCGACGATCTCGGGCGGTAGATCGCTGTCCACTTTGATCACCGACTGCTCGGCCACGACAGTGACATCGGCGAATGTGCCGCATTTTGCGTAGAGGTTCAGTGGCTGGTCGCCGCAGAAGTGGCGGACAACTCCGTCTACCATCTGACCGGGTTTCATGAGCTCCGAGCCGTTGTCACAGATGTTCTGTTGACCGGTGACGCACCACCGGCACCGGCCGCAGGCGGGAATGAAGGATGCGGAGACCAAGTCTCCTGGTGCCACGCTCGTGACCCCAGGTCCCACCTCGAGCACCGTGGCCGCCCCTTCGTGGCCTCCGATCATCGGAAACGGGCTTGGCAAGCCGAGCTGCAGGCGGAGTTCTTCCGGCATCACGAAGTCGCCGGTAACGAAGTGATCGTCGGAGTGACACAGCCCGGACGCCTCCCATTGCACCAGCACCTCTCCGGTCGCCGGGGGCGAGACCTCAATGGTCTCCACCTTCCATCGCTCGCCGACACCCCACAGGACTGCTGCCCTACCCTCCATAGCCTCCCCTTTCACTGACCTATGAACCAGAAACTCGATGAACGAGAAACCCAAGCCGGGGAACCGGCCGGTCGACACTGCAAACCCGGGTCATGGGATCAAGAACCGTGACCATCCACGAGCCCCGTGAGCCCAGTCGGGGAATGGGGCCCGAAGTGTGCTTGCTCGAGCACCCCGACACCGACCCGATCCCCCATGCGGGCCCGGACGAGGTTCTGCAGGTGGAGAGAGGACCAGTCCAGCGGATCGAAGTCGTCGAGCTTGATGGACTCCCTGCCGGTCTCGAGCTCGCCGTGATTGCTTCCATGAGACCAGTACGGATGGCTGTAGCCGATACCACGCATGCGGAAGGTGAAGATCTTCTCGAGCTCGATATGGACCTCTCCCTCGACTGGATCGGAGAACCACAACTCCGCCCGCCTCATCTCGCGGCGACCGGGCTCCCATTCCAGTTCGTAGCGGATGTCACGACACTCCCGGACACCGGCCGTGCTCCATGGCACGGCCCCCTCGGGGATTGGATCAAGAACGAGCGCCGTCTCGAGCCAGCGGTTGCCGTCCGCGTGCTCGTGCAGCGCCAGATGGGTGAATCGGTCGGGAAAGTGCAGCGGCGCCCACAGCCAAAAAGCCTGGGGGGGTCTCCCCGGGCGATTCGTCTCCAGTTGCCTACCAACGGGACGCATGCCCCACGACCGGTCACGAGTGCCGGGCACGTCAGCCGGATCGATGCGAAGTTCGTCTCCGTCGACGACGATCGCTCCTTCCCACGCACCCCATTGGGTCAGCCTGGTGTGGTCCATGGTCAGGATGCCTTCGGGCGACATGGTGCGCTGCCGAGGCTCCTCCACCGCGACGGTCGTCGCTTTGAAGGTCAGGTCGCATTCGATGCCGTGCTCGTTGCGCTCTACCACGTAGCGGATTGTGCGCATTGGCTCCAGGACCTCGATCCGGATCGGTCCGATCCTCGTCGATCGGTCTGACGGCATGATCCCCGAAGCGAAGATCGAGTGCTCGACTCCGTCGCGCACGACGCTGAACGCGCCATCGACCACACCGCGCACGGGGTAGTGCCCCATGGCTGCAGCGAAGAAAAAGGCGCCGTCCTTCTGGTGGCCGTTGAACCAATAGCGGTCGTAGTGGTTCGGGTCTCCGGTGGCCGGATGCGCTATTGGGTCAGCCGAGGGGTGAATCGGATAGTCATCGAATGGGGTCAGCACATCAATCCACCTCAGATATCGGAGCTCCACTGTGACTTCTAAACATCTAGAGATATCCTATGGCCAGTCCGAAGCTGGCGCAACGGCGGAGCCCGCCGCGAGTCCCGCCCTACGAACCGGCCGCCCTAGTCGCCCAGGTTGGTCGCCAAGAGCGTGATCGACATGCCCAGGACGGGAGTCAGATCGGCTTCGTCGACCACAATGTCACCGGTCTCCCGGTGCTGGCGGTAGCGGACCGATGCGCCGTAGGGAGCAATCGCCTTGATCGGCCCGTCGATCTCCTCCGTGCGCACCACCACCGAGTAGACCCCTTCGCCCCGTTCATCAAGGAAGGCGCGAAACCGCGCTGTTTCGGTCCCTTCGGGTTCGGCCGGGGCAACGATCTCGACCCCGGCCGACCAATCGAGCAGGACGCGGATCCCTTCGTCGGCCAGGGGGACCTCCTGGAACGTCATACCGACATCGCGCCATAGATCGGCGGCGCGCTCTTGGTTCTCGGCTCGCACGCAGAAGACCACGTGATGCACCTTCGCGCTCATAGTGACCGCCACTCTAGGCGCGACGACCATGTGTCGCCAGGGAACCACTTCTGATTCCTCTACAGCTTTTGGGGACGACGGCAGCGTGCGACGCTATGCTGGGCCCATCATGGGGGAATCCCGTCCGATCCGCGTCATCCAGTGGGCCACGGGCGGAGTCGGCCAGATCGCCATTCGCCACATGGCCGACAACCCGGCGTTTCACCTCGTCGGTTGCTACGTCACGTCGGCGGCGAAGGATGGCCTGGACGTCGGGGAGATAGCGGGGCGAGAGCCGATCGGCGTGACCGCCACCACCGATGCCGCGGCGTTGCTGGCGCTAGAGGCCGACTGCGTCAACTACGCTCCGCTCTACGTCGATGTCGACGAGATCTGTCGCATCCTGCGGAGCGGCAAGAACCTCGTCACCCCCTCGGGGTTCACTTATCCGCCTGCTCTCGAAGGGGCGGTGGAAGACGAGCTCGAGCGAGCCTGCCAGGACGGCGGCGTCTCGCTGTTCGGCGCCGGCATCCATCCGGGCTTTGCCGGAGACCTCCTACCCCTGACATTCGCCCGACTGTCCTCGCGTATCGACGAGGTGGTGGTCCAAGAGGTGGGCGACTTCCGGAACCACCCGTCGGGGGCGATGATGTTCGACGGGCTCGGCTTCGGACGGGACCCGACGGAGTTGAAAGCCGATCCCCCACCGATGTTCGCCACCATGGCTCGCACCTTCAAAGAGTCGATTCACATGCTCGCGGCCGGACTGGGTATTGCCGTCGAGGAGTACGACTTTGTCTGGGATACCTCCGTCGCCGTACGCGACGTGACTGTGCGTTCCGGCCATATCAAGGCGGGCCGTGTGGCCGGCATGCGCCTCGAATGGCGCATCTGGAACAGCGGCAAGCCCGTAATCGTCTTCCGCTCCTTCTGGCGGATGGACGACACGACCGAACCCGATTGGGGCTATGAGGACTGCAAGTACGCCGTCCAATTCACGGGCCTGCCCTCGTTCCGAGTCAACTACGAGCCGACCGAGCCGGGGCCGGACGGCGACATCGGCTATTGGGGCCGAATCTGGACGGCCATGTCCGTCGTCAATGCCATTCCGACAGTGGTAGCCGCCCCTCCGGGTATCCGTACCCATCTGGACCTGCCCCTCGTCCGACCACCCAACCTCTTTCGGGGCTCGAGGAGCCCCGCTCCGGGATCTGCTCCTTAAGGCTCGGGGACGTGAAAATGGGCGTCCCGCAGCTCAAAAGCCCGCTTGGTGCCGTGCTCGGACCTGGTCTTGACGAAGTTGAAGTCATCTTCGTCGAACTGCAGGTTGGTGCCAAAGGCGTGGAAGATATAGGAGGCGGCCTCCTCACCCTGATAGGCCTGGACCTGCTCGACGAGTCGGAAGGCCTCCTTGGCGATCACGATGCCGTCCGCTGGCATTTTGGCGATCTTGCGGGCCCACCAGTCGGCCCGGCCCTCCACCTGGTCGTCGGCGACGATCTCGGTGAAGATGCCGTACTTCTCCAGCTCGCCTGCCGCCAGGGTGTCGCCCGTCAGCAGAAGACGTCGGGCCAGAACGGGGCCTAGACGGTAAAAGAACATATGGAGGCTCCCCAAGGCCGGGCCGAGGAGGCGGGTCCCGGGCATGCCGACAACCGTGTCGGTTGCGACAACCGATATGTCCGCCATCAGGGCCAGCTCGAATCCTCCGCCCAGCGCATAGCCACGCACCTCCGCCACGGTCGCCTTCGGGTAGCCCTGAAAGTCGTGGTAAAACTCGAAGGTCCTCCGGTCCACGGACAGCTTGCGGCGCTGGCTTGGCCGACGACCCTTTCCAGCCTTTGTCCCGTTGCCGTTCGCCTCTTGTGCCTCGGGGCCGTACCACGCATACGCGTTGTCCATATCGGCGCCGGTGCTGAAGACACCGCCCTCACCTCGCAGAACCACGACCTTGATGTCGTCGTCGTCTGCCAGCTGATCAAGGTACTCGGCCATCTGTCGTCGCATCGCGGGGTCATACGTATTGCGACGATCCGCATTGCTAATTGTGAGTCGGGCGATCCCCGAGTGCTGGTCATGATCGAGCAAAACTCGGTGGTCAGTCAACGTCACGATTCCCTTCTCACGTCAAGTCGCGACTCACTTTATCAGATTCCCTTTAGATGTTTAATGGGCTAGCGAGTTCCAGCGATAAGACCCGGCGTCCACGGAAGGTCGTCAGCCGCGGCAGAGCCAGACCCCCCATCGTGACCGGGACGAAGGCTTTTCAGCCGAGGGTGTCGCACCATCATGGAGCCTTCGGGAGCCAAGGTGAGCTGGAGGCGCTGCACCCGCCGATCAAGCAGACGAGCGAGGTTGTCCTCGTCGTCGGGGGTGGAAGTCCTGATGAACGAGACCAGGGCGGCGTCCAGCTCTTGCGGTTCGGGTCGGTGACCCAGAAGATCGGCTGCATCATTGAGGTCGTCCTCCTCGACAGCACGCCCGATCTGGTCCACTCGTTGGAGATAGCGGGCCACCCTGAAGCTGAGGGCCTTTTCGTGATCCCCCACGCCCATCACAGGTCCTCGATTCGACAGCCGCTCCACCAAGAGGCTGAATCCCGGAGAATGCCGCGATGGTCGCGCCGCGGGCGGATCGACAGTCCTGAGCTCAAAACCGCCCAACTCCGCAATGCGCTCGAAGGCCCACCGGGCGCCGTTGACGTACCAGCCGAAGTAGGACATCAGTTCCCCGTTCGCCGGCGGTGCGACGATCAGCGGGGCCGCCGACAGGACTGCATGGGCGTTATAGGCGATCCCGTGAAAGTCGAGGACGTCGTAGTCGAGCTCCTCTCCGGTGATATCCGACCACGCCGTCGCGATGGTGGACAGGTCGCCCAGGTTCTTGATGGTGTCACGGACGGGAAGCACGGCCAGTTCGCTGAGCGGATCGCCCACGTGTGCCAGCTCGAAGTCGATCAGCCCGGTGATCCGACCCTTGTCGAACATGAACTGGAAGGCATCGAAGGTGATCAGGCGTTTCGTCGTGCGATGGCGGGGGCAGTGACGGTGCAGCCACACCCGCAAGAACTCCGAAACGGGGTCGGGGGCGACCATGCGCTTGTCGTAGTCGGCCTCGAAAGCGGGGAGGAGCCCAAGACCGATTTCTTCGCGAGATTCCGGGATCGTAAAGCCGGCTGCCCTTGCCTCTTCCAGATCAATTCCGTAGATGCGGGGCAGGAACGAGAGGTACTCGAGTACCAGGTCGACTCGCTCCTGGTCGGATGCCGCAAACGAAAGGTCGACCGAGCCAGCGAGACGGTCCATGACCATCGCGTAAGGATCGTCGCAATAGCCGTACACGTGAGGGACGGGAACTTCATGTGCCTCGAGAAGATCATGGACTCGACGCTCGTAGTCAATTTGATATGGCATCCCGATGCCATCGTCTCGCTCTCCACGGGCATGGAGTGCGAGGACCCGATCCCCCGTGTCAAGGTCGAAGTTCCACGCCGGCCGCCAACGAGCCATCGCTTCCATTGACACGACCCGGCCACCGATCGTCCGCTCTGCCCACGCGGCCAGGCGCGTTCCGCCGCCGATGTGGCCCCACTGCTCTTTGTCATCGGTAGCACTCATTGTGTGACCTCTCCCAACGCCATCAGCGGTGGTACGCGAATCCCCCATCGACCAGAATGAACTGCCCGGTCACATACGCCGAGTCGTCACCGGCGAGAAACACCGCGACGCGCCCGATGTCGCTTTCCGCGTCACCCACCCGCCCCAACGGAACGCCGAGGCCGGGGTCACTCGTATCACCGCGTCGCTGGCGATCGGCGAGCCAGTTTGGCGAGTCGGTAACCGGCGCCATGACATTGACCCGGATCCGGTCCGGACCCCACTCAATCGATGCGGCACGAGAGAGTGAGCGGATCGCATCCTTCGTCGCCGCGTAGACGCCGAAATGCGCCGGCTTCATCTGCGTACTTGATCCGAAATTTATGATCGATCCTCCGCCACGCAGATACGGGTGGCACTGCCGCATGAAGTGAAGGGTCGCTTTCGGCCCTGTCGCCCAGAGAAGTTCAATATCCTCCTCTGAGACTTCGAGCAAATTCCCCACGCGTGAGTTGTGGTGAGCGGCTTGGGCCAGAATGTCGATGCGCCCGAATTCATCCGCAGTGGCCTTCACAACGGCATCGATCTGCGCCGTGTCGCCGACATCGCACGGGAGGGGGATCGCGATGGCTCCCCGATCCTTAATTTCCCGAGCCACGTCCACCAGCTTGGACTCCGTGCGCCCCACCACTGCGACCGAGGCGCCTTCGGCGGCCAGGGCCAGGGCGACTCCCCTGCCGGACCCCTGGCCTGCCCCCGTCACGATTGCCACGCGCCCCTCGAGAATTCCCATCTGGCCTAACCTCTCCCTTCCGGTTTCATGCTCTGTCAGTGCGGGGACCGGAGCTCGGCCGGAATCAGTCGACGGGCGATTTTGCCCGTTTGCAGCCGCGGCAGCTGGTCGGTGAACACAACCGACCGGGGGCACTTGAAGTGGGCAATTCGATCTCGACAGAAGGCGATGAGTTCGGCCTCGAGCCCGGCAGGATCAGCCGGCGCCTCACTCGGTTGCACCACGGCCCGCACGGATTCCCCCATTTCCGCGTCGGGCACACCGATCACCGCGACGTCGTTGACGGCGGGATGCGCGATGAGTGCGTCCTCCACCTCTCGCGGGTAGATGTTGACGCCGCCCGAAATGATCATGTTGGAGGCCCGATCGGTCAGGAAGAGATACCCCTCGGGGTCGACCCAGCCGATTTCACCGAGCGTGCTCCACCCACGGTGGTCGTAGGAAGATGCAGTCTTCTCGGGATCCCCGTGGTACTCGAAGCGGTGCGGCGACTCGAACCAGACCTCCCCTTCGGTCCCGGTCGACACCTCGTCGCCGTTCTCGTCGACAATATGCACCGGGCCGAGCAGGGAGCGGCCGACCGACCCGGGATGCGCCAGCCACTCCTGCGGACCGATTGCGCAGAAACCCACACCTTCGCTTCCCGAGTAATACTCGTAGACGACCGGTCCCAGCCACTCCAGCATGGCCCGCTTGATCTCCGGAGGGCACGGTGCGGCCGCGTGGACGAGCACCTTGAGGCTGGAGAGGTCGAACTGCGTCCGCTCGGACCGGGGCAGTTTCATCAGCTGGACCATGTGGGTCGGGACGACCTGCGCCAGGGTCACCTTGTACCGCTCGATCGCCCGGAGGAACTCGATCGGATCGAACCTGCTCAGCGTGATCACGGTGCCGCCCAGTCGGTGCACCGCGCCGGCCCACCCTGAGGGAGCCGCATGGTAGAGGGGAGCCGGGCTCAAGTACACGGTCGACTCATCGCCGCCGTACAGTCCCCGGACGAGACCACTGAACGCTGTCTCCTCTCCGAGCGGACCCCCGACAGAGGGTGGTTTGATGCCCTTCGGGCGCCCGGTGGTCCCTGAGGAGTAGAACATCCAATTGCCCTCGCACTCGTCTTCGATCGGGGACGGCGGGTGGGCTTCCAGCACGCGCTCGTATGGATCGAAACCCTCGACAGGCCCGCCGACGACGATGCGAGACCGCACATCGGCCATGACCCCCTCGGCGAGCACGGCGCAGGCCGACGAGGTCACCAGAACCGAAGCCGCGCAGTCCCTGACGATGTACTCCACCTCACCGGGAGCGAGGTGCCAGTTGATCGGTGTCACGAACAGGCCCGCACGCATGCCGGCCCAGACAGCCTCGAAATACTCGGTCCGGTTCTCCATCAAGATGGCGACGTGGTCGCCCACTCCCAACCCCAGGGAACGAAATGCATGGGCCAGCCTGTTGGATCGGGACTCCATGTCTCCGTAGGAGAGCGTGACACCGGTGTCGCCGACGATGACAGCGGGGCGGCCCGGGTTTGATTCGGCGTAACGCTTGGGGTGTTCGTAGCCCATGGTTTCCTTTGTCCCTGATTCTATGTAGATATTATGGCTGGCAATGGTGAGCATGCCGAAGACCGGTTCCGCGGGCCCCTTCCTGGGCGGCGTCGAACCCTTTTCCGAGTCAGACGATGAGTTGCGGGCCATTCTGGCCCGCGCCGTACTTCCCCCGCTTCTGCCCGCGCTGGCCTACGCCACGGGAGACATGTCCCTGCTCCGCGCCGAGCTCCGACCCGACCCACTGCTGGTCAACCTGCCGGGGTCCGGGCTGACCGGCGAGCAGGAGGCGGTGATCTCGGAACTCGCGCTCGACGCGTTGATCCGCTTCCGTGACGGAGGGTGCCGTCCGGGGCCGGTGCCTTCCGACCAGGACGTCCTCCGCATCATGGAGTTCGCGGTCGGTGGCGGCGATATGGTCCCCTATCTGCCGCTGCTCGAAGAGGAACTGGCTCATCGGGGTGAGGATCGCAGGGCACCAACCTGGCACAAGGACGATGTCGCCCCGGACGCACCCTTCACTGTGGCCGTCATCGGCGCCGGTCTGTCCGGGCTTCTCGCGGGCCATCGCCTGCGGCAGGCTGGGGTGGACTTCGTGATCTTCGAGAAGAACGACGACGTGGGGGGGACCTGGTTGGAGAACCGGTACCCCGGCTGCCGGGTCGACAACCCGAACCACAACTACAGCTACTCCTTCGCCCAGCGCCATGACTGGCCATTCCACTACTCGACCCAGCCCGTCCTCCAGCACTACGCGCGCGACTGTGCAGAGGCGTTCGGACTGGTCGAGACGATTCGTTTCGGTACCGAAGTGACCGACGCGGTGTGGTCAGATCAGGATCTCAACTGGACCCTCACCGTGCGCCCGGTCGGCGCTTCCGAGGAGAGCATCGTCGTCAACGCGGTGATCAGCGCCGTCGGTCAGCTCAACCGACCCCACTTCCCGGCAACGATCCCCGGCTTCGGCACCTTCGAGGGCGCTGCCTTCCACTCGGCGAGGTGGGACCACGACGTCGACCTCGACGGCAAGCGCGTTGCCGTCATCGGAACCGGGGCAAGTGCGCTGCAGTTCGTTCCCGAGATCGCCCCGCAGGTCGGAGAGCTGCTGGTGTTCCAGCGGACGCCCGCATGGCTCGGCCCGACACCCGACTACCACGACCCGGTCTCCGTCGAGCTGCAGTGGCTGTACCGCCACCTGCCGTCCTACGCCGAGTGGAACCGCTTTTGCATCTTTTGGCAGATGGGGGACGGAGCGCTCGCCGCCGTGACGGTGGATCCGGAGTGGGATGGCGGCGGTGAGTCGGTCAGCCTGATCAACGACCTGATGCGCCAGATGCTGCTCGGGTACCTCGACGAGCGGTTCGCGAACCGGCCCGACCTCCTCGAGGCCTGCACCCCGCACTACCCACCGGGGGCGAAGCGGATCGTCCGGGACGACGGCGGGTGGCCGGAAGCCCTCCAGCGGGACAACGTCCGCCTCGTCTGCGGAGACATTCAGCCATCACCCCGCAGGGCGTGGTCACCGCGGACGGCACCGAGGAAGTCGTGGACGTCATCATCTACGGCACCGGGTTCACTGCCTCGAACTTCCTCACCCCGATGACGGTGAAGGGCCGCGACGGTCTCGACCTGCACGAGCACTGGGCCGGAGATGCCCGGGCCTACCTCGGCATCACGATTCCCGGCTTCCCGAATCTGTTCTGCCTCTACGGGCCGAACACCAACATCGTCATCAACGGCAGCATCATCTACTTCTCCGAGTGCGGCACCCGGTACATCCTCGGACTGCTGGGCCTCCTCCTCCGAAGCGGTCACGGTGCGCTGGACGTGCGCCCGCAGGTGCACGACACGTTCAATCAACTCGTCGATGCCGGTAACGAACGCATGTCGTGGGGAGCGGCCCATGTGAACAGCTGGTATAAGAACGACCATGGCCGGGTCACCCAGAACTGGCCCTTCACGCTGCTCGACTACTGGCAGCGCACGCGGGCTCCGGTGCCCGAGGAGTACGAGCTGCTCACCAGGGCCTGACCTTGCCGAGGCGACTGACGCCGAAGAGTATGGCCAATGCCACGCCGAGTTGGACCAGCGCCAAGACCATCGCCTGGTGGTGGGGGCCGTATGCGACGGCGTTGTAAAGAGCGATCGACATCGTTGTCGCCATCGGCACCGAGCCGGAGACGATCATGGTGGCTCCGAAATCGCCGAGAGCGCGCCCGAACGCCATGGCGACACCGGCCACAATGCCCCGCCGCGCCAGTGGCAGGGTGACCAGCAGCGCGATCCGCCATTGGGGCAACCCCATGGCACGGGCCGCCTGCTCGAAGCGTGGATCGACTCCCGAAATTGCCGCACGCGAGAAACGCACGCAATAGGGAAACGACTCGACAATTTGCGCAATGACGATCCCGGTGAAGGTGAAGGTGAGCGGATGCCCGAAAAGGCTGACCTCCGCATTGCGGATGGGCCCTGGGCCGCCCAATCGCGTGAGGAGGTAGTAGCCGACGACGGTGGGTGGAAGCGCCATCGGCAAGCTGAAGAAGCTCTCGATGGCGCCGCGACCAGGGAATCGACCTTTGGCCAAGAGATACCCGAGAGCGATGCCGACCACGGCGACGACGACCGTCGCCTCGAAAGCCGCACGGAGGGAGACCGACAGCGGATTCCAGACCCAGGGCGGGATACCGAGACCGTTCAACCAGGAGTGCGGAACCAGCGCGGTCATGCGGAAGCACCGGTCTCAGGTGGTGGATCTCCCCCAGTTGGTGGAGTAGGTCGCTCGACGACCCGTCTCCCGGTGACCCGGCCGTCGTCGTAGGCAATGATCAGGTCACCGGTCTCCTCGGCTTCCTCCGCATCGTGCGTCACGAGCACGGCCGGAACGCCCGCAGAGACGATCACCTCCCGGATCAGCATTCTGAGCTCACCGCGCACCTTGGCGTCGAGGGCGGAGAGTGGTTCGTCGAGGAGCACCAATGCGGGCTCCCCGGCCAGGCCGCGCGCCAATGCCACTCGCTGGCGCTGACCGCCGGAAAGCGAGCCTGGACGCCGGTCGACAAACTCAGCTGCCCCGACTCGTTCGAGCCAGGAACGGGCGATGGCGCGTCGTGCTCGGCGACCGTCACCCTGACGGACGGCGAGGGCGACGTTGTCGAGTGCCGAGCGGTGCGGTAGCAGCACCCCGTCCTGAAAGACCATCCCGACGCGCCGGTCCTGGGTGGACACGTGGATATGGCGGGCACAGTCGGTGACGACGCGACCGTTGATCAGAACTGTCCCGGCGTCGGGGCGGATGAGCCCTGCGATAAGCGCCAGGGTCAACGACTTTCCTGCTCCAGACGGGCCGAACAACACGGATATGCCGGACTCCATAGTGAACGCCACGTCCAGGTCGAATGCGCCGATCCGGCGGGTGAGGGCGACATCCAGCGCGGCCGTCATGTCCGGGCTCGGCCCAGGAGCCCGACGCCGACCATGGCCGTGATCGCCATCAGGACCAGGATCAGGAGCATCGCGTTGCGCTCGGGTGTGGTGAACGAATCGAGGATCGCCAGGGACAAGGTGCGGGTCTTGCCGTTGATGTCTCCGCCGACCATCAGCGTGGCCCCGTATTCACCCAGGGCCCGGGCGCACCCGATTGTCAGGCCGGCGGCGATGCCGCGCCGGGCGAGTGGCAGTGTCACCGACAGGGCGACCCGCCAATTGGGGAGACCCATCGCCCGCGCCGCCTGCTCGACTCGGGGGTCCACCCCTTCGATGGAAGCACGAGCGGCCCGCAGGCAGAACGGGTACGCGGCCACCGTCGAGCAGATGATGCAGCCTGTGACGTTGTACACGAGGTCATGTCCCACCACCCGCGTCAGAAAGCCGCCGACCTGTGTGCCCGGGGAGAGGGTCTCGAGCAGGTAATAGCCGATGACCGTGGGCGGGAGGATGATCGGGAGGCTTCCGATGGTTTCGAGCAGGTTCCGGCCGGGGAAGCGACCCTTTGCCAGCGCGTAGCCCGAGGCGATTCCCGTGACCCCGGCAATCACCGTGGCCGGGAGTGCCACCCGCAGCGTGAGGAGGAACGGACCTGAGACGACCCCCCAGTACGCGATCGTTCCCCCCAAAAGGTGGGCGATCCCGAACCCGAGTCCGAAACCCGCGCCCACCGCGGCCACGATGACGACGATCTTCTGCTTCGTTCCGAGACTCCACGCGAGGCCGATCTTCCGCTTCACACGCGGGTCCGCAGGGTTAGCTAGCTGATCGGGTCATAGCCGAAGGTGGCCAGCACGGCTTGTCCCTTGGATGAGAGCAGATAGTGGATGAAGGCCAGTGCAGACGCTCCGTCGGTGGTCGCAAGATCGGCCGTCGCCGCCTGACCCTGGTCGTCGTTTTCCACCACGACCCATTGCCTGATCGGCTGGTAGTACCCGTGCTGCCCGACCAGGCTCTGGAGGGTCGCTTTCGCGTTCGCCCCGAACTTTCCCGAGCTGATCTTGCCGGCGACGTTGTCGTGCATCCCTGCAACGTAGTCCCTGTCGGTACAGGACTCTTGCTTGGAAATCCCGGTCGTCCAGCCGTTCGACACGGTTGCGGCGGAGAGGCGGGCGACGCCGCACTCAGGGATCTCGGCCCAGAAGTCGGTGTCGTCACCCGCAGGAGAGACCTCGAACGACTTCGGCAGGAGGGCGATCTGCGAGGTGCCGGCCACGACCGTGTCCTGCGTGTAGCCCACGTTGTCGCCGAAGATGATCGGCAGCGAGGGATCGGAGTAGTTGCCGTTGCCGTTCTGCCCGCCCGAGGAAGAGCTCGTGGTGGTGAAGTTGTCCAGACTGGAACCCTTGTCGGTCATCTGGTCGATCTCGGCGCAGGCCTGATCGGACGCCGTCGCACCCAGGGCGTGGCGTGGGTGGGCGGCGTAATACCCGACGGCTGCGACGTAGAGCGCCTCCATTCCCGCCAGCCCATATGGCGCATTCGGTGCGACGTCCGCCGGTCCGCAGTCAGTATCCGCGAAATCCCAGCCGTTCTTCGGATCGGCGATGGCAAGATACCCACCTACGTTCGCCGCGGCGGAACCTCCGTCGGCCTTGGCGGTGTGCGCCAGGAGATCGGCCCACACCTGGGCCATGGTGAACGGTGCCTCGGTCGCCCCGGATTTGGTGAAATACCCGCTTACGGGCGCCGCGCACGCGGGAGAACCCTGCGCCGGGGCGAGTGTGGCGCCGCCACTGCGACAGGAGTAGATCACGAGGCGTCCCGTGGTGTATTGCGCCCGGGTGGAGCCGATGCCGGGACACGACGTCCCGTCGCTGTTGCCACCGCTTGCTGCGGAGTAGGTCGACGAATGGGGGTCGATGCACTGGCCCTCGCCGTTCTTCGGAATCGCCCCCTTGTTCTTCGCCGCGGGAGTGCCCTCGGCAATCGTATTGTCGACGTTCGCTTCGTCGGCCGATGCGAACAGGGCAAACCCGGCCGGGGCGTTCCCGGTGCCATTGGAGGCATAGTCCACGCCGCCGTCTATCTCTCCCGCCAGCTTCCCGGAGCCGGCGTAACTGAAGGTGACGCTGCGCCCGCCGTTGGCCGTCGAAACAAAATCCTGTGTCATGAAGTCGAACGCCGGCTGGGTGTTCGACGCACCGAGGAATGTCGTGGCCGCCGGTTGGGCCGAGGCCGGCCCGGCGCCGAGGCCGGCGGCGCCGGGGACCAGCACAAGGGCCAGCCCGGCCGCACCCATCAGTCCGCTGAAGAAGAGCTTCTTGAACACGAAATACCTTTCGCAGAGTTGTCCCACCGCTGACGGGAGGCGGCCGAACCCGCGAGGATAGATGTCGTCGGTTCTCTCGTCAAAGCAATTCAGAAGATTTGCGCCAACCAAGTTCGCAAATGCGGCTGGAAGCCAGCATTCGATTCGTATATCACCTGCGACGTACCCGTCAGCCAGCCGGTGATTGGTAGTCCGGCGAGCCCACGATGATCGTCCCGCAGCCCTTCCCGGGGATATAGACGACCGAGTTGTAGGCCGGCTTGAACGTGAGCAACCCCTCGCGTCGCAGCGTCGCTATCGACGCGTACGTGCCGTAGCGCAGACAGCGCGTCTTCTCCGCCGTCATGATCGTCGCTCTCTCTGCTCCGATGGCGCCGGTCGTTCCTTTGTTCGTGGTGGCCGACAGCACGAACACGGCAAAACCGAGGAGGAAGGAAAGGGCCAGAACAGCACCGACAAGATGGGCGAATGAGAGCTTCCTAAGCATAAGAATGCCCCTCTCGAGCGCGGTGGGGTTTAAGGAGCATAGGCTCAACGCTCGATGGAGGACTACAGCGTGGGTGAGGCAGCGGGGTTGCTGGGTGTCAGCGCCGACACGGTTCGGCGCTGGATCGACAGCGGGAGCCTCGATGCCGCCCGGACGAAGAACGGGCGACGCCGGATCGAAGGTGCGGTGCTGGCACAATTCGCCCAATCGCTCCACGAGAGCTCCGACCCGCAGGTGGCGGCGACGGACTCCACGCGCAACCACTTCACTGGAATTGTGACCAGGGTGGTCAAGGACAAGGTCATGGCTCAGGTCGAACTGCAAGCAGGCCCATTCCGCGTGGTTGCCCTGATCAGCCGCGAGGCGGTGGACGACATGGGGCTCCTACCGGGCAAGATTGCCAGCGCGGTGGTGAAGTCGACGAACGTGTCGATCCAGTTGTAGGTGAGGTCGACGCGACGCGATGAAGATCGGAATTACCTTGGCTGCGCTCCGACCAAGCCTGTGGACGGAAGCCACCCTTCTCGCTGACGAGTTGGGCTTCGAGTCGGTCTGGATGCCCGAGCACCTGGTCATTCCGGTCGAACTGGAGGGAAGTCCGATCGCGGGTGCTGATCACCCGCCGGTTCCATCCGACGTCCCCGTGTTCGAGGTCTTCTCCTACCTGTCGTTCCTGGCCGGCCGGACCCAGAGGATTCGCTTCGGTACCTATGTGTACAACATCGGCCTGCGCCATCCATTGGCAGTCGCCCGAGCTGTCGTCACTCTCGATGTTCTCTCCCGGGGGCGATTCGAATTCGGGATCGGAGCCAGCTGGCTTCGGGCCGAGTGGGATGCGGTGGGTTTGGATTTTGCCTCCCGGGGACGGCGGGTCGATGAAGCGGTCGAGGTGTGCCAACGCCTATGGAGCGAGGACGTCATTGAGCACCATGGAGAGTTCTTCGACTTCGAACCGGTCATGTTCGTCCCCAAACCGATTCAGGCACCGTGGCCCCCACTTCACTTCGGAGGCGACGGGCCCGCCGCGTTTCGCCGTGCCGCGACAGTCGGGGACGGCTGGATCCCGCTCAATCACACCGCACAGGCGATTCCAGGGGCGGTGGCGGAACTGGCGCGCCGACGCCAGTCGGCCGGTCGGGGGGGCACGGTCGAGATCAGCCTCGCTGCCACCAGTGCCGAGCTGGACGACCTCCGGGAGCTCGCCGAGGCCGGCGTGGATCGTGCGCTGGTGAGGCCCTGGAACAGCTCGAAAGATGCCCTCGACGGTATGCGCCGCTTTGCCGATCAGGTCCTCCCGGTTATTCAGGCCTCGTCGCCATCCCCTGCCTGACGCCGCGGCTGCGACTATGACCGAGAGTGGCTCACGCGCCCCGCGGGGCCTGTCGCGGGTCGACCAGGATTTTGCTGTCGGTCGCCGTTCCCGCCAGCGAGCCGAACGCCGAATCGAGCTGCTCGAGGGCAACGATGCGCGTCACCAGCGGGTCCGGATCGATCTGCCCGGTCTCGAAGGCGTTGATGACGAGCTCGAACTCCTCCGGTCGGTAGTACACGGAGAAGGAGACGGTGAGCTCCTTCAGCAAGGCCATGATGGGGAGGTAAGGGTCCGGTTCGGCACAGACCCCGGCGACGACGACCCGCCCCTTGGTCGCCGTAGCCGCCACGCACTTGTCGAGAAGCCCCGGCTTCCCCACGCAGTCGATGACGACGTCGAAACCCCGGCCGAGCTCGTCCGTTGACGGGTCGATCGCCCCGGTCGCACCGAATTGCGCGCTCAGCTGGCGCCGGGCGGCAATCGGGTCGGACACCATGACGTCGTTCGCCCCGAGGACACGCGCCCACTGAGCCGTGGTCAAGCCCACCGGGCCGGCGCCGAGGATCAGGACCGAATCGCCAGAGGTGATCCCGGCCACGCGGGCCGTGTGCAGACCTACGGCGAAGGGCTCGACCAGCGCACCATGGGCCTCAGGCAGGTCTGGGGGGAGTACGAAGGAAAGATCGGCGCTCACCGCGGCAAACTCGGCGAAGCCACCCGGACCCCCACCCAGCCCGATCAGGCGGGCCACCTCACAATGCGCCACTTCACCGGCCCGGCACCAGGGGCAATGCCCGCACGACATCACGGGCAGTACGGCGGCACGGACCCCTTCCCGCCAGGGTGCGCCCACGCCCTCACCGACGGCCACCACCTCACCGCAGAACTCGTGACCCATGACCGTTCCGCGTGACATGGCCGGTCGCGCTTTGAGATCAGAGCCACAGATCCCGCAGGCAGTAACTCGGACAACCAACTGACCCGGCTCCGGCGTCGGGTCTGGGACCTGATCCACTTCGAACGCGGCGTCGTCACCAATTACCGCTGCACGCACAGTTCCTCCCGATGGTGCGAGTTCCGGTCGCCGGTGGTACCGAACGTTGCGGTTTCTCCATCCCCCGCCTAAGGTCTAACATCTAGATATTTCCTACCACGGAGACACTGCCGCCGCAAATGGAATTTCGCCTCTCTGATGATCAGTTCGAGCTGCAGGACGCCGTGCGCAGATTCTGCGTGGACACGCGGCCGATCGGAGGTGTCGCCGAGCGAGTGGCGGGGCTCGGCGACCGGTCGTCGTGGCGCGCCCTGGCTGCTCTCGGGGTCTTCGGCCTTCTCGTCCCTGTGGATGCGGGCGGCTCTGGGCTCGGCTGCGTCGAAGCGACGGTCGTATTCGAGCAGTTGGGGGCCCATCTGGTGGAGGGGCCCGTTGTATGGTCCACCATCACGGCGCCTCTCGTGACCGGGACAGTGGACGGTTCACGCGTGGTCTCCGGTCTCGAACTCCGGTCAGCCGAACCCCTGGTTGTCGAGCACGGCGCCGAGGCGGACACCGTCGTCGTGTTGCGTCAGGGAGGCGCCTTCGCGCTCGAGCGTGACGAACTATCCGATCCCGTCGCCCTGGATCCGTTCGACCCCCTGACCCCCGTCACCCGGTTTTCGGGGTGGCCCGAAGGCTCCCCGATCGGCGATGCCATGACCAGTCACCGCCTTCGGTTGCTCGGTACGGCGCTCAGTGCAGCCTTCCTCCTCGGCATTGCCGGCCAGTCCCTCGAAGTGGCCCGCGATTACGCTTTGGCACGTGAACAGTTCAATGTCCCCATCGGCTCTTTCCAGGCCCTGAAACATCTCATGGCCGACATGTTCGTCCGGGTCGAGCTGGCCCGGAGCGCGACGTATGCGGCCGCCTCCGTCATTGACAACCCGCGAGTCGGTGACCCCGAGCGCGCCGGGCGGATCGCGAAACTCCTGGCCGGCGAAGCTGCGCTCGCCAACTCCCGTGCGGCCGTGCAGATCCTGGGTGGGATGGGATTCACCTGGGCGATGCCCCCCCATTTCCTTCTGAAGCGTTCCTGGGTGCTCGAGAACAACTTTGGCACGACGGAAGATCATGCTCGAGCTCTCGGCGCCGGTCTCGAGCCCGTCGTCGCATGACCGGACCCGCGCCGGCCTCCGAGGTCGAGATCGAATCCCGGGGCAACATCCTCTCCATAGTGCTCAACCGTCCCAATCGCAAGAACTCTCTGAATCCCGTCGCGGTACGCACCATTGTCGCCGCCCTCGAGGAAGCAGCCACCGAAGACTCGTTGCGCGTGATCTCCATAGCGGGACGAGGCCCCGACTTCTGCTCCGGGGCCGATTGGATAGCGTCGAATTCCGGGAGCGAATCACGCCCTCGAACCGGCAGTGTGCAACGCCGGACGGCTCTCCAGGCCCACCGCATGATCGACCTGCTGATGGAGATCCAACTCCCCGTGGTCTGCACGGTTCGCGGCTGGGCGGCCGGACTCGGCTGCCAGATCGCACTCGCCTCGGATTTCGCCGTGGCGTCCGACACGAGCCGGTTCTGGGAGCCTTTCGTGTCCCGCGGCTTCACGCCGGACAGCGGGGCGACGTGGATGGTGCCTCGATTGGTCGGTGTGGCCCGAGCCAAGGAGTTCCTCCTACTCGGGCACGAACTGTCGGGAGAGCAGGCGGCCGCCTGCGGGCTCATCTACCAGTCCGTTCCGGAAGCCGAATTGGAGGCGGCCGCCTCCCGATTGATCGCCGAGCTGTCGGGCGCGGCCACCGTGGCCATCGGGCTGACGAAACGGTGCATCAATCGCTCGCTGGACACCGGCCTGACCGAGGCGATGGAGAACGAGGCATTCGCTCTTGAACTATCTTCGCGGACCGGGGACTTCAAGGAGGGCATGCTCGCATTCAAGGAGCGCCGGTCCTCCGAATTCCGTGGCCGATAGTTCCAGCCGGTCCGTCCGACAGAAAGACACGACGAACGCAATGATGCGCCACACCGTTCACGACCGGGTCAGGACCACTCAATGAAGCACAGGTACGACACCATCGGTTACGAAACCTCGGCCGACCGGGTAGCCACGATCACGCTGGAGCGGCCCGAGGTGCTCAATGCCTTCGATCGCCAGATGTGTGAAGAGATACGGCACGCCTGGGCCGACATAAAGGCGGATCCGGAGGTGCACGCCGTGGTCCTGCGCGCCGCCGGCGAACGAGCCTTCTGCGTCGGTCTCGACGTGAACAAACCATTCGGGCAACCTGACGATGTGTGGAACCACATCGATCCGGGGGAGCTACTCAGCCCCAAGTGGCAGAAGGTGTGGAAGCCGGTGGTCTGCGCCGTGCAGGGCATGTGCACCGCCGGCGCCTTCTACTTTGTCAATGAAGCCGACATCGTCATCTGCTCGGAGGATGCGACGTTCTTCGACTCGCACGTGACCGGTGGCATGGTCTCGGCCCTGGAGCCCGTCGGCTTGATGCGCCGAATCGGTCTGGGGGAAACGCTGCGAGTCGCTCTGATGGGAAATGACGAGCGAGTTTCGGCCGCCACCGCATTGCGTATCGGCCTGGTGACCGAGGTGGTGGATCGCACGGCGCTGTGGGCACGCGCCCACCAGCTGGCCGCCCTCATAGCCGCCAAGCCTTCCTCGGCGACGCAGGGCACCGTGCGCGCCATATGGGAGTCCCTCGACCGACCTTACCGAGCGGCCATGGAGCAGGGACTCATCTACACGCGATTGGGCAATCCCATAGGTATGGCCGAGGTGGCCGAGGGCACGCCCGATCGCCGACCGCCGACGATCCGCTGATGTCTGAGGGAACTGCAGGTCTCAGTCAACGGCTCGGGGCCATCCTCTCGCTCGACCCGGCCGCACCGGCTCTCGAGTTCGAAGGACGCTGGAGGACCTGGGGCGACCTCGCCACGACGGTGGGAGCGGTGGGCGACCAGATCCCGGTCGAAGGCACGCCGGTCGGCATCCTTCTCCGCTCGCGGCCGGTCTCGGTCGGACTGCTGTTGGGCGTGCTCCGCGCCGGCGGCTGCGGGGTGGCGATCAATCCGGGGCGGGGGATCGAGCGCACACGGCAGGACATCGCCCAGCTCGGCCTCCCGTTGCTGGCCGGTGAGGCTGACGATATTGCCGCTCTTTGCGACGAATCGTCCTCTACGACCGTGCTGGAGACGAACGACGTCGGCCAACCACTTGTCATACGGGCGGCGGGTGGACCGGTCGACGAGTCCACTCGCCCCGGTGTCGCCGTACGGATGCTGACCAGCGGCACCACGGGGCCGCCCAAGCGGATCGACCTCGGCTACGACACCCTCGAACGGGTATTGGCAGGTGCCAAGCACTACGAGTCCAACCGCGCCTCGGACCTCCGTCTCCGATCGGGCGTCGCCGTGGTCAATTCCCCTCTCGTGCATTTGGGAGGCCTGTTCCGGGTACTCCAATGTGTCAGCGACGGACGCCCGTTCTCCCTGCTCGAGCGGTTCAGCGTCGAGGGATGGCTGGACGCCGTTCGCCGCCACCGTCCGCAGACCGTCAGTCTGGTTCCGGCTGCGCTGCGCATGGTCCTCGAGGCTGACGTCGATCCCGACGACCTTCGTAGTGTCCGCTCGGTGGTGTCCGGAACGGCGCCCCTCTCACCTGACGATGCCGACGCCTTCACGACCAAATACGGGACACCGGTCCTCATCTCCTATGCGGCGACCGAGTTCGGCGGGGGCGTGGCGGGTTGGAACCTTGCCGACCACGAGAAGTTCTGGAACTTGAAACGGGGCAGCGTCGGGCGGGCTCACGCCGGGTGCGAACTGCGGATTGTCGAACCGGAGTCCGGAGCGATCATCGGGCCCGACGAGGAGGGCATCCTCGAGGTGAAGGCGGGCCAGCTCGGCCCCGGCACGCCATGGATCCGCACCACTGACGTCGCTCGGCTGGATGGCGACGGGTTCTTGTGGATCCTCGGCCGGGCCGACCAGGCCATCATTCGCGGCGGCTTCAAGGTCCACCCCGACGACGTGCGCGCCGCCCTGGAGAGCCACCCCCAGGTCCGGGGAGCGGCCGTCGTCAGCGTCGATGACCAACGGCTGGGAGCAGTACCGGTGGCCGTCGTAGAGCTCCGCCCGGGTGAACCATTGACCTCAGACGAGCTTCTCACTCACGCGTCCACCCGCCTGGCCCGCTACGAGGTGCCGTCTGAGGTGATCATTGTGGACGCCCTCCCGCGCACCCCGTCCGCCAAGGTGGACCTCCTGGCTGTACGCGAGCTCGTACTCAACCGACCGAGGGGCTGACGTTGGACCTCGAGTACAGCGCGGCCGACGAGGTGTTCAGGGCAGAAATCCGGTCATGGCTGTCCTGCGAGGTACCGGTGCACGGCCCTCCCCCGCCCCCGGGGGATCTCCTCGTGCGGCGCGCCTACGACACGGCATGGCAACGCAAGCTGTACGACGCCGGATACGCCGGATTGGCCTGGCCACAACGGTTCGGAGGCCGCGGGCTCCCCGCGACGCAGCAGCTCGTGTATCTGGAGGAGTACATGCGGGCTGGAGCGCCCTACATCAGCACCAATTTCGTCGGCATGATGCACGCCGGTCCCACGCTGATCGCGGAAGGAACCGACGAGCAGCGGTCCTTTCACTTGCCGCGGATCCTCAGAGGCGAGGACATCTGGTGTCAGGGGTTCTCCGAACCGGGGGCAGGATCCGACCTCGCCTCTTTGCGCACCCGTGCCGTGCGCGACGGCGACGAGTACGTCGTCAGCGGCCAGAAGATCTGGAGCACCCGTGCCCACGTGGCGGACTACTGCGAATTGCTGGTTCGCACTGACCCTGACGCCCAAAAGCACAAGGGCATCACGTGGTTGATACTCGACATGCACCAGCCGGGTGTCGAGGTCCGTCCGATACGGACCATCGACGGTGAGAGCCACTTTTGCGAGCTGTTCCTCAATGAGGCACGCGTCCCGCTCACCAACCGGGTCGGAGCCGAGAACGACGGATGGCGGGTCACCAACGTCACCCTCCGGTTCGAACGCGGCACCGCCTTCGCCCAGCACATCATCACCATGCGCAGCCAGATCGGCCGGCTCGTCTCCTTGGCCCGGCGCCGAACGACAGCCGAAGGCACCGCGTGGGACGACGCCGGACTGCGCGGAGCGATCGGTCGCTTGGATGCACACGTCGACGCGCTCTGGCGCATGACTCAGATGAGCATCGCAGAGGCTGAACACAATGACGCCCCTCCCGCAATCGGTTCCGTGGTGAAGTTGCGTTTCAGCGAGCTGAGCCAGGAGATTGCCGAACTTGGTGTGCGCATCGTCGGCCGGCCGGTAATCGGCCTGCTCGATGCGGATGGGGTCGAGGCCCGGTCGACCGTGGCCGAGTACTTGTGGTCCCTCCAGTACACCATTGCCGCCGGCACCTCACAGATTCAGCGGAACGTCATTGCCGAACGAATCCTCGGCCTGCCGAGGGGAGCGTGAGCCGGCGGCGGCGTGTGCGCCGTCTCCGCCCTAACCGTCTCCGCCCTAGCCGTATCCCTCATCCCACGCGTGTACGCGATCGGAGCGCCGTGGCTGCCTACCGGTCTTGAATGGGCATAGAGGTGCGTCGATCAAGAGAATCCTTCGCATCGACGTCGTCACGGTGCGCGCCGACTCGTTCCACGAGGCCAGCGCATCGTCATTCCGTTGCGATTGCTCGAGGGATGCCCAATCCTCCCAACTGCGAATGGCCCACAGCAAGAAGCATTCCGACTCGTCGGCCATGGCGCTGTACCAGGCCCCCGCCAACGTCCAGCCGCGCGTGGCGTACACCGACGCTGCCTCCTCCCGCACGAGTTCGAGAAATTCCGGTGCCGAACCCGGGCGCACGGCGATCTGGTCGTGGGCGTACAGCTCGCCACCCATTCCGACCTCACACGCCTCATTGATCGTCCTCATCCACGGGGCCGGGACCAGCAACCGGTCATTTCCACCTGAACGCATGGGTACCGCGGCCGCCCACCATTTGGCCATCCGCGGGTCCTGCATGGTGGCGCCGCTCACTTCGAAACGGAAATAGTCTGCCGCGGCGTCGAACCCATCCAACTCCCAGATGTTCACGACCTCGGGCCACCTCCCGGTACTCCCCAGCACTCCCCACACGCCATAGCAGAGTTGGTTCCGGTCCTCCTGGCCCATCGGGGAGAAATTGGCCGTCATGTGGTACATGTAATCAGCGCGGTGATGACCGACGATGTCGATGTACTCGTGGATGTACAACTTCTCGTTCTTGCTCATGCAACCCTCCGGTCCTGACGTCGCGACCTTGGCGCTCATCCCCCAAGCCCGATGAGTCCGAATATAGCTCTACATCTTTTACCCGCGCCGGCACAGGACGCGTGCGAAGGCCTGAAGAGCCCTCGTAGTGTGTCGCGGTGACCCGACCCCTTCCCATGTTGGTGCCCGAGACGGAGTTCTTTTGGACCAGTGGCGCCGACGGGGTCCTGCGCTTTCGACGCTGCGCCGACTGCCGTTCCTTCCAACACCCTCCCGGCCCGGTCTGCCGCACCTGCGGTTCGGCGAACCTAGAACCTGAACCGGTTTCGGGTCGGGGAGTGCTGGTCGGCTTCACGGTGAATTGGCATACGTGGACCCCGGCGCTGCCGCCCCCGTACGTGATCGGCATCGTGGCCATCGACGAGGATTCCCGGGTTCGGTTGACCACCAACATCGTCGGTGTTCCGATTGAGGACCTTGCCGTCGGTAGGCGGGTCGAGGCCCGCTTCGAGCAGATTGAGGACGTCTGGCTCCCGATATTCTCCTACGCCTCCGACGGCCCGGGCGAAGGTCCGCTCCCCGAGGACGAGCCGGTGGATCCATGGGTCCGCCCGATGGTACGCAAGGACAAGTTCGAAGAGAAGGTGGCGCTCACGGGCATCGGTATGTCGCGCCTCGGGCGGCGCCTCGGGGTGGACCCTCTCGGCCTGACGATCGAGGCCTGCCGCAATGCGGTGGCTGATGCCGGATTGACCATGGCCGATATCGACGGACTGTCGACGTACCCGGGTGGCGCTGCGGCGGGCGGGCACTCCGAAGGCGGGGTGACGGCGTTGGAAGAGTCGTTGCGCCTGCGACCCACCTGGATCAACGGCGCGAGCGAGACACCGGGTCAGGGGGGCTCGGTGGTGGCCGCCATGCTGGCTGTCGCGGCAGGTCTGTGCCGACACGTGCTTTGTTTCCGGACCGTGTGGGAATCGACGTGGGCCGAGCGGGTCAGCCGCCGGCCGACGCCGGCCCCGGCCCGGGTCGAAGGAGATTTCCTGTCGTGGCGAGCGCCGTACGGGGCGCTCAGCGCAGCCAATTGGATCGCCATGAATGCTTCCAACCACTTCCATCGTTTCGGGACCACCCGCACCGCACTGGGAACGATCGCGATCAACGCCCGGCGAAATGCCGGGCTGAACCCCCAGGCGATCTATCGCGACCCGATGACCATGGACGACTACCTGGCCGCCCGCATGATCAGCAGCCCCTTCGGCCTCTACGACTGCGATGTGCCGTGTGACGGCTCCATCGCCCTGGTGGTCTCGGCCGTCGATGCCGCCCTCGACCTTCGCCAGCCGCCCGTCTTCGTCGAGGCGGTCGGCACGCAGGTGATCGATCGCATCAGCTGGGACCAGGGCGTGCTGAGCCACGAACCCCAGACACGGGGGCCCGCGGCCCATCTGTGGACCAGGACCGATCTGCGACCCGACGACGTCGATGTGGCCGAGCTCTATGACGGCTTTACCTTCAACTGTCTCAGCTGGATCGAGGCGCTCGGATTCTGCGGTATCGGGGAGGCCGCCGATTTCCTGGCTGATCCGGGGAGGATCGCCCTCGACGGCGAGCTGCCCCTCAACACTTTCGGGGGCCAGCTCTCCGCCGGGCGGACTCATGGGTACGGCTTCCTCCATGAAGCGGTTGTCCAGCTCCGCGGCGAAGGCGACGCACGCCAGGTGGCCGACGCGCAGGTTGCTGTCGTCAGTACCGGCGGTGGCACTCCCGGCGGCTGTTTCCTCCTGACCAACAACCACTGAGTCGGACCTTTGGCCGAAATACCGAACCGGCCTCTCGAGAAGGCGGACTCGATTGCACGCCGGCGGGAGGTCGTCATAGGGTATAGCTCTACATGTTTGCTACTCTTCCTCAGGAGGTGGCTCAGCCGGTGCCAGGGACTCTTCTTCGGACAGTCACGCGACTTGGGGTGAGATGAGCAGGATGGATTGCCCCTCCCCCGCTGCCGCCTGGGTATTCGGCAACCAACCGCTCCCCCAGACCCTGGCGCTTGCACCGATCCTGCGCCGCCTGACGGAACGGTCGCTCTCGCTCGAGCAAGAGGACGAAGGCGTGGCCAGGTCCATCGAGGAGCTCGCCGCGACGGAGCGAGCCCTGGCCCAGCAGAGTCCCGGCGATCCCACGCCGCGGATCGGGCCACATCCGATGGCCGATCAGCGTGTCTACCTCGATCACGGGCGGGACATCGGGAAATACAATCCGTGCTTCCCGGAGTACGAAATCTCGGTGGAAGGCGAGCGGGCCTCCGGGACGGTCTCGTTCCCGCTTGTCTTCGAGGGACCCCCGGCGATTGTCCACGGCGGCTTCCTCGCCGTGTTCTTCGACTGCGCCATCCAGCACCACAACTGTGAGTACGGCGCGGCCGGCAAGACCACGGCCCTCAACATCGAATACCTACGTCCCACTCCGATTCTCCGGACGCTGCAGTTCGAGATCGAGAGGGCGTCGGATGCCCGCCGCATCACTTCGACCGCCTGGATCGAACTCGACGGCTCGGTACTCTGCCGGGCCACCATGGAGGCCGTGGTCGGCGACCGGTCTCGGCTTCCCGAAGTGTCACCCCGCCAGAACCGACGGTGAGCCTCCCGTTGGCGTCGCCGCTCACTGTCGGAGACCTGCTCGACGCCCGGGCGAAGACCCGGGGGGATCACCCGTTTCTCATCTGCGACGCACAGACTCTCAGCTATGCCGAGACGTCGGAGCGTTCGGCTGCGCTCGCTCGCGGCATGATCGCCTCGGGTCTGGGTCACGGCTCGCGTGTCGGACTGCTTCACCCCAACGGTCCCGAGTTCGTCGTGGCGGCATTGGCGACCGCTCGCATCGGCGCCGTCGCCGTCCCCCTCAGCACCTTTTCGACCGCCTCCGAACTGCGGACACTCTTGCGCAATGCGGACGTCGAAATGGTCCTCGCCGCCTCCGGGTACCGACGCCACGACTACCTCGAGATTCTGTCGGAGGCCGTCCCAGAGCTCGATCTGCGATCCTCCGCCCCGCTGTTGTCGCCCTCGGTTCCCACCCTCCGACGGGTTGCCTACGACAGCCCACCACACGCCGTCGATCCGAGCTGGACGGTGCAGTCGGTGCAAAATGCCGGGCAACGCATCAGCATCGAAGTCCTCCGGGCCACCCAGGAGCAGGTCACGCCGGCGGACCGCCTGGTGATCGTCCACACTTCTGGCTCCGCGGCCGAGCCCAAGGGCGTCATCCACACCCACGGTTCTCTCTTGAGTCACCTGAACATCCTCAACGTGATGCGGCGATATCACAAGGAGGAAATTCTCTTTTGCAATTCCCCGTTCTTCTGGATCGGGGGGTATGCCTACGCGTTGCTCGGGACCCTCGAGGCCGGGGGGACGCTCGTCTGTTCCAATGCGCCCGAGGCGTCAGACGTGCTCGAGGTGATCGAGCGGACCCGGCCGACCATGGTGAACGGCTTCGCCCAATCGGTCGCCCACCTGCCCGCCGACCCTTCTTTTACCCGGCGGGATCTGAGCTCCATTCGGCGCGGAAACCTCTACCCGATCATGACCGGCGACGCGCGCCCGGCTGATCCTGAGCTCCTCCACAACATGCTCGGCATGACCGAAACGGGCAGTGTGTGTCTGGCCAGTGACGATGAATCGGTGCAACCCGAACACCGCCGCGGCTCGTTCGGGCGCCCGGTGTCAGATATCGAAGCCAAGGTCATCGACCCCGAATCCGGAGCCGAGATCGGCCTCCGTGAGGTCGGCGAACTGTGCCTGAGGGGCCCCGCGCTGATGGAGGGCTACTGCGGGCGGGAGCGCCACGAAACCTTCGACCGCGACGGGTGGTACCACAGCGGCGATCTCTTCCTCGTCGATGCAGAGGGCTTCTTCTACTTCAAGGGCCGATACGGTGAGATGATCAAGACCTCCGGTGCCAATGTGTCCCCCCGCGAAGTCGAGGCCGCAATTGTGGACGAAACCGGATTCCTCGCGCATGTGTTCGGCCTGGACGACCCGGCCAGTGGCCAGCTGGTGGCCGCTGTTCTCCGCGTACCCGCGAGTGCCACGCCTCCGAACATCGAACAGGTGGTCTCGAATTTGCGGGCCCGCCTCTCCGCCTACAAGGTGCCGAAGCGAATCGTGATCATGGACGAGAAGGATGTACCCATGATGTCCAGCGGCAAGCTCGACCTACGGGCCTTGAAGGAACGCCTGAGTGAGCACTGAACCCCTCACGCTGCCTGCTCTCCTTCGGCGCAACGCCATGGTCCGTGGTGAAATGCCGGCGCTCATTTCCGAGTGGGGTTCCCTTTCCCATGTCCAGCTGGACGCCGACAGCGCAGACGTCGCACGCCGGCTGGTGGGCTCTGGCGTGGACAAGTCGTCGCGGGTGGGGCTTCTGATGGAGAACGGGATCGAATGGGCGGTACTCGCCAGCGCCATCATGCGCACGGGGGCGGTGTTGGTGCCCCTCAGCACGCTCCTCAGGCCGCCCGAGCTGCACCATCAGCTCCAGACGGCCGCTGTCACCGAACTCATCGTCACGCGTGAGTTTCGAGGGCGCAGCTATCTCACGGACCTCGAAGCCATCGCGCCCGGCTGCGCCGATCTCACCGCCGGTGGTCAACGGCACGTCAGGCTCCCCCACCTTCGTGGGATCTGGGCTGCGGACGGCCTCCCGCCTTCGCGGGTTGCACATTCGATCGTCCGAGCCCTCGGGGACACGGTGCGCCCCGCCGACGACCTGGTGATCCTGTTCACCTCCGGAAGCCGGGGCACGCCCAAAGGCGTCATCCACACCCATGGTGGAGCAATCAGGGCAACCGCGGCCGGTCTGCCCAGCCGCTGCGTCGGTCCCGATGAGCGGCTCTACATACCGATGCCGTTCTTTTGGACCGGAGGATTCTCGGGTGGTCTGATGACGGCGCTCGTCGCCGGCGCGACCCTGCTCACCGAGGCCGTCCCCGAGGCGGAGACCACGCTGAGACTGTTGGAGCGTGAGCGGGTCACCCTCTTCCGCGGATGGCCCGATCAAGCGGCTCAGCTGGCCTCGCATCCGAAGTTCGGCGACACGGACCTGACCAACCTCAGAGCAGGCAGCCTCTCCGCGGTCCTGCCGCCGCCTCTGCGCTCGCTGGCGGGTGCCCGAGCCAACCTCTTTGGCATGACGGAGACTTTCGGGCCCTACTGCGGCGATCACCTCGATGCCGATCTGCCCCGCACCAAGTACGGGAGTTGTGGACGGCCCTTCGAAGGTATCGAGGTGGCTATCTTCGATCCTGAGTCAGGGAGCCCCTGCGCTCCCGGTATCGACGGTGAGATCGCTGTCCGCGGCCCCAACGTCATGCGCGGGATCTGCGGTCGCACCCGAGCCGAAACCTTTGACGCGGACGGGTATTACCACACCGGAGACCTGGGTAGCCTGGACGCCGATGGGTACCTGTGGTACCGCGGCCGCAGTGACGACATGTTCAAGGTCAAAGGGGCGACGGTCTATCCCTCGGAGGTTGAAGATGCCTTGCGAGCCATCAACGGGATCCGCCAAGCATTCGTCACCGACGTGCAGGGCCCGTCGGGCCGACAGGTCGGCGCATTGGTGGTGACCGCAATGACGGCGGAGGTGCTCGACGCCGAAGTTCGAGCCAACCTCAGCAGCTTCAAAGTCCCATCCCTTTGGCATGTGACCGGAAGCCTGGAGGATGTTCCCCGGACGGCCTCCGGCAAGGTGGCCCAACCGGACCTTCGTGCGCTCATCGAACGAGACGGCGTCACCATCAGAGGCGGCATGGAGTTGGAGAACAATTCTACGAGAGGCACGTCATCATGACCTACGAAACCATCCTGTACGAGGTGGCCGATCGCATCGCCACGATCACGTTCAATCGCCCGCACCGGTACAACGCGATCAACGAACAGATGGCCAAGGAACTCACCGACGCCTACGGTCGAGCCGAGCGGGACGACGACGTGTGGACGCTCATCGTCACCGCCACCGGAAAGGCCTTTTGTTCGGGCGCCGACGTCGAGAAGATCCCCGAGGACGGGAAGGTTCCCCACGAAGGCCGCTACCTGTCGGACTACCGTGAATGGGAAGCACCCCAGGAGGCGACGCCACCCTTCCGGACCATGGCGAAACCCATTGTGGTGGCGGTGAACGGCATCTGCTGCGGGGCGGGGATGGACCTGGTCACCACCGGAGACATCTCGATAGCCGCCGAGGATGCGACCTTTTTCGACCCGCACGTCAGTATCGGCCTGGTGGCGGGCCGCGAGATGGTCCGGGTGGCCCGCACCCTGCCCATCAACGTAGCAATGCGCATGGCCTTGCTCGGCAAGCACGACCGGCTCAGCGCCCAGCGCGCCTATGACCTCGGGTTCATCACTGAGGTCGTGGCGCCCGACGAGCTCGGGAAACGAGCACGTGAACTGGCAGAGACGATCAACCGCAACGCGCCCCTGGCCGTCCGGGGCACCCGACTGGCCATCCGCAAGGGACTGGGACTCCCCCTCTACGAGGCCGAGATCCTGGCTGAGGCCTTCCGGGAGCGGGTACTCCACACCGAGGACTCGCTCGAGGGGCCCCGGGCCTTCCTCGAAAAGCGGGAACCGAAATGGCTGTGCCAGTGAGGGCGAACCAGACGACCTGATGTCCCGGGTTCAGGTCAGGCGTAGACCGGCAGGTTCAGAGGGCCCCTGACAGTGCTGGTGTAGAGCAGCACGGCGTTCTCCCGGTCCACCTCCCATTTCGGCCAGCGCTTGAACGTTTCCTCCAAACCGATCCGGCCCTCCAGCCGGGCCAGGGCCGCGCCCAGGCAGAAGTGGACGCCGTATCCGAAGGCCAGGTGGAGGTCGACCTTTCGGTGGATGTCGAGCACATCGGGATCGTCGTACTTGCGTTCGTCCCGTCCGGCTGAGCCCGTCACCAGCACGGCTCGTGAGTTGGCAGGAATGGTGGCGCCGTGGAGGGTGACGTCCTTCGTGACCCATCGAGCCTGAACCGGCGACGGCGCCTCGAGCCGGAGAATTTCGTCGATCGCGTTGGGGATGAGGGAGAAGTCCGTGGCCAGCTCTGCTCTCTGATCGGGATAGTCGGGAAGGACGCTGGCCACCCATCCGAGGTGACGCGCCACGGTCTCCGAGCCGGCCGCAAAAAGGAGGAGCCCGAAGCTCACCAGCTCGGGGTCGGTCAAGCGGCGGGAATCCCCGCCCTCGTCGGTGATCTCCGCCTGCAGTAAATCGGTGAACATGTCGTGGCGCGGGTGGGTCTTCCGGTCGGCGAACTGTCCCCCGAGGTATTCGAGAAGGCCCATGATGGCGTTCTTCGACACCTCTCCGGTCATCCCGATACCCGACTCGTCGATGGCGAAGACGTCGTCCACAAGGTGGCGCAATCTCTCCTGATCCTCCTCGGGCACTCCGAGGAGGGTGGAAATGATGGTCGGGGGCAGGATGGCGGAGAAGTCCTGCACGTAGTCGAACGTCCCGGCGCCGATGTGAGGGTCGAGCAGTTCTGCGCACACGGCCCGGATCCGGTCCTCGAGCATCGACACCCGGCGACTGGTGAAGGCCCGGGAGACCAGTCGTCGCAACATGGTGTGTCGGGGCGGGTCCAAGGCGATGATCAGCCCGGTATCCGTCATCGGTTCGCGGGACATCGATTCGAGGGTCGTGCCGTGGCTCGAACTGAATGTCTCCACGTCCCTGTGGGCCTGCTCGATGTCGGCAAAGCGGGACAGCACCCAGAAATCGTGGCGATCGTTGTGATAGAGGGGCGCCTCGTCCCGCAGGCGCTTCCAGAGCGGGTACGGATCGTCTCGCAACTCGGGGCTGAACGGGTCCCAGTACAGATCGGTCATTTGGTCCCTCCGGTCTTGGTGTACCAAGCATATGTCACGCGGGACCCGCTGGCCATAAATGATCTAGATGTATAGGGTAGGGATGCTGCCGAACGAGATGCCCCAGGGGAGGAGTCGGATGTGAGAGTCGAAGATCTGATTCTTGTCAGTGTTGATGATCACGCAGTGGAGCCGCCGGATCTCTTCGCGGGAAGGCTGCCCCCGAAGTACGCCGACCGGGGACCCCGGATCGTGCGGACCGAGACCGGAGACGACGTCTGGGAGTTCGAAGGTGTCCAGATCCCCAACATCGGCCTCAACGCCGTGGCCGGCCGGCCCAGCGAAGAGTACGGCATCGATCCGACGTCGTACGACGAGATGCGGCGCGGGTGTTGGGACGTCCACGAGAGGGTCAAGGACATGTCGGCGGGCGGGGTCCTGGCCTCGATGAACTTCCCGTCGTTCCCTTCGTTCTCCGGCCGTCTCTTCGGCAACAGTCCGGACAAAGCTCTGGCGCTCGCTGTCGTCCGCGCCTACAACGACTGGCACATTGAGGGTTGGGCCGGCGCCTATCCCGACCGGTTCATCCCCATGGCCATCCCGGTCATCTGGGATCCCCAATTGGCCGCAGACGAAGTCCGTCGAGTGGCCGCCAAGGGCTGTCACTCCCTCAGCTTCACGAGAACCCGGCCACTTTGGGGCTTCCGAGCTTCCACTCCGCGCACTGGGACCCACTCTGGCAGGCTCTGGTGGACACCGACACCATTCTCAACATCCACCTCGGATCGTCGGGCCAGGTCGCGGTCACCGCCCCGGACGCCCCTATAGACGTCATGATGAGCCTGCAGCCGATGAACATCTGTATGGCGGCGGCTGACCTTCTTTGGTCCAGAGTGTTCCGCAACTATCCGGCACTGAAGGTCGCTCTCTCCGAGGGCGGAACCGGGTGGATCCCCTACTTCCTCGACCGGCTGGATCGTGTCTACGACCGCCACCACGCATGGACTGGTCAGGACTTCGACGGGCTCAAACCCAGTCAGGTTTTCAAGAAGCATTTCATCACATGCTTCATCACGGACCCTGTCGGGATCCAGCACCGACACGACATCGGGGTCGAGAACATCTGTTGGGAGCTCGACTTTCCTCATTCCGACTCCGAATGGCCCCGTGCGCCGGAAGAATTCCTGGAAACCTGCGAGCACTACGACGTACCCGACGACGAGATCAATGCCATCTCGCATGAGAACGCCCTGCGCCTCTATCACTTCGACCCCTTCCGCATCCGGCCGAAGGCCAGCTGCACGGTGGGGGCTCTCCGCTCTGAGGCCAGTGGCCACGACGTAGCCATTCGCAGCTACGAGACCGGGCGCCACCACACAAAGTCCGGCACGACCATCGACCAGCTGAGGCCCACCGCCTGATCAGCGCCACCCGTTGCCGTCCTCGGCAATTTCCATCAGCCCTCGTGAACGCGTAGACGAGGAATCCGGCCCTTCGGCAAGGGCGGGTCCGGGGCGGCTATCCTCAACTGACCCCGTTCGAAAGAAAGATAGGAATACAAGCGTGGCTTCGGGCAAGAAGGGCAACCTCGTGCAACGCGAGAAGCCCCAGCAGATTGCGGACGAGTTGCGCACGTTGATCGTCAGCGGGAAACTCTCCGATGGAGAGTCCCTCGGACGGGAACCGGACCTGGTCGAGCGGTTCGGGGTGTCCCGGCCCTCGTTGAGGGAGGCATTGCGAATCCTCGAGACCGAAGGACTGATCAGGGTCGTCCGAGGTCTTCACGGAGGTGTGGTCGTTCAGTCGCCGGACCACCGCATGACGGCGAGGACGGCGGCGCTCGTACTGCAGTCGCGCAACGTCTCTCTGGCGGACGTTTTCGAGGCGCGTGGGATGTTGGAGCCTTTGGCCGCCAAAACGGTGGCTTCATCCCGCAGGAGAAGGGCGGCGGCGAACGAACTACTGCTCCTGATCGACGAGGAGCGGGCGGCGCTGGAGGACCCCGAAGCGTTCGGCCACGCCAACGCCCGGTTCCACGAGCGCCTCGTGGCGCTCGCGGGCAATCAGACCCTCAGCATTCTGACCGAGATGCTCGATGAGATCGTGGTGCGGGCCGTCACGGCCGTGAGCCGGGGCGAGGACAACGTGGGTTCGATTGCAACCCGCCGCCGGGGTATCCGATCGCAGGAGCGCCTCGTCGAGCTGATCAGGAGCGGCCACGCGCAAGAAGCCGAGGAGCACTGGCGGTCCCATATGTCCATCGTCAGCCGGGTGATGCTCGGCCAGGGCTCCAAGACCGTCATCGACCTCCTACACCATCAGGACTGAACGGCCCGACGTCACCGCAGGAGCGAGGAGGGCTGGGCCGACCTCTCCGATTTCAGAAGTCCGAGCCCCCGTCGACATTGAGGTCGGCTCCGGTCATATAACTGTTGATCCTGGAGCCCAAGAAGGCGATAACCGGACCCATCTCGCTCGGGTCTCCCGCACGTCCGAGGAAGGCGGGATGCCCGAAGTCCTCGGTGATCACCCGCATGGCGTCGTGGAGGTCGTCAGGATTGACCCCACGGTCGGGCGGTAGTCTCCGCAGGTAGTCGCGCAGCCCCTGAGAGAGGAACGAGCCCGGCGACACGGTGTTCACCAGGATTCCGTCCGGGGCCAGGGTCTGACTCAGGTTCTTGCTCATGCTGGTCAGCGCGGCCTTTGACGCCGTGTAGGCGATCAGTCCCGGCGACTGCCGGCGGGTCGAATGCGCCGAGACATTTACGATACGGGCCCATGGGGCGGCCCGCAGAAGCGGCAGTCCGACTCGTACACACCTGGCCGCGGACAGCAATCCGATTTGCATGGTTGCCATCCACTCCTCATCAGAGACTCCCTCGAAGTGACCGACGCCGACATCCACGGGCCCGACCGCGTTGACCAGCACATTGAGATGTGGCCACCGCTCACTGAGCGATGCGAATGCGGCGCCCACCTGACTGCTGTCGGTCACATCGGCTGCGAGGGCGATGACATCGGGGCTTCCGGCGTCGCGGACATCCTCAACTGTCGCCTCGAGTCGGGTCGACTGTCTGGCCAGAACAGCTACCCGAGCTCGTTCGCCGGCAAAGGTCAGGGCTGCGGCTCGACCCATTCCCGAGGAACCCCCCGTAACCACGACGGTTGCGTCCCCCAGCCCGAGATCCACAGGGCGAAACCTATACCAAGCTGCGTACGTAGGTCCGGCGCCAGTGCCACGGGGCACTCACGACTAAATCATATAGACTCTTTCGATGCCTTCGTTTACCGAGCAGTACGGCCCTTGGGCGTTCATCGCGGGGGCGTCCATGGGCATCGGGGCGGCGCTCTCCCACGAAGCCGCGGCGCGAGGTTTGAACGTCCTGATGCTGGCCCGCGGTGCCGCACAGCTGGAAGATGCAGCGACGGCGGTGAGGAATGACCATGGCGTCGAGGTCCGGACTCTCGCGGCCGACTTGACCGGCCCCGACGTGGTCGACAAGGTGTCCGCTGCAGTTGGAGACATTGACGTCGGCCTCTTCGTCTACAACGCCGCGGTAGCTCCGGCCGGCCGCTTTCTCGACGTGGCTCTCGCCCCTCAACTGGCGAGTATTGCGGCCAACTGTGCAACTCCGTTGGCACTCTGTCACCTGCTCGCCCGGCCGATGGTCGACCGCGGACGCGGTGGGATTGCCCTGGTCGGGTCCAACGCCGCCAATGCGGGTGCAGTCAAGTACGCGGCGTACCATGCCGGCAAGGCCTTCCTATGGATCCTGGCCGAATCGCTCTGGGCTGAGCTGGGAGACGATGGAGTCGACGCCACCTGCATTTTCGTCGGCGCCACCGATGGGGCGAACTACAAGTTCTTCATGGAGACCCTGGATACCGAGCTCTGCGACAAAACGGATTCTCAGGATCCTTTGGAGCGGGCCCGGGCGAGACTGATGAAGCCGACCCCTCCAGAACAGGTTGCCAGAGCGCTCTACGACCAGATCGGTTCGGGCCCCGTCTGCTTCGCCGACCCGGACGACGAGTGGATCTCGAGGCGTTGCATGGCAATGGAGCGGGTTGACGCGATCAAGGTCTGGCGTGGCGTGCAGGAAACCTCCCTCCGGGTCCCCGATAAACAGGCTCTTTGATCCTGCTCCGCCTCAGGGGCGGAAGTGGTGAGCGGCCCGTACGAGCGGGAGCTCCATTTGGTTGACGATCCCCGACGGTGCGGCACACACCATCGGGATGGCGTTCACCACCGGCATCGCCGTGGTGACGGTTCCGTCAAAATGCTCTCCGAATGGTTCGAGACGGCACCGCACACCGGGATCACCTTCGATCTCAATGAGATACCCGTGCGTCACGGGCCAGTTCGGTGTCATATCCTCACCCAGCTTCCACACGAAACTGCACTCGATCAGCGAACGCCCGTCCGCGATCCCCGAAACGGTGCCGCGAAATCCGGCGATCCGACCTTTCTTCAGGGTCATGTAACCGAGGTCTGTGTCCGCGTTGGCAGTGGCGAACTCGACCCGGAAGCCCACCTCGTCGATCGCCAGGCCGAGCGCCTTCGCCATTACCGGAATTTGGTCCTTGAAGGAACCGCACGCCGATTCGCAGGCCTCTGCTGCGGCGGGGTCGTCCGGATCAAGATCAAAACCCTGGGCGCGGAACATCTGCTCGTTGGCATATTCCTTGATGTCGAGCGACTCAAGGATTGAGAGGCGCTCGATGCGCCGGCACATGGCGCTCGCCGACAGGGCGACCATCGGGGCGTGCCCGGGATAGATCCCGCTGGCGTAGAGCGACGAGCCTCCGCGCAATGCGGCGTCGCGGATGCGGTAGGTCTGCTCCACACCGTACCCTTGGCCCGCCAGCATGTACATCGTCGTCACCACGTTGGCACCGGACTCCAGAATCCTGACCAGATGGTCGAAGTTGGGGCGGTAGGGCATGTAGGACACGCAGTCGGGCTCGAGCGCCAAGAGGGCCTCGACATCATCCGTGGCAACAATACCGATGGGCTCGATGCCGCAGAGCTCGCCGACGTCCCTGCCTATCTTCTCAGCAGAGTAGGCAAAGCATCCGACCAATTGCAGCACGGGATGGCCCACCATTCCCCTGACGGCCGCCCGCCCGCTCTTTCCCGTTGTCCACTGGACGACGCGAAGCTGCCTTCCAGCGCGGTTCGGGCTCATGGGGCGGTATCCGCAAGAGCATTCACCTTTGCGATCATCGTGTCCGCGCTCCCCGTCAACGGCGCCGGCGACCGCAGGGAGAATATCTCGAGACCCACCGTCCTGTTGGGAAGCAGCGACTCGAAGACACCGATCGCCACGTCGGCAACCTCGTCGGCCTGCATGTAGTCGGCCGGCGCGTTTCCTTGTGCGGCCCAGATCGGGAAGGCCGAGATCATTTCGTCTGGATCGAAGTTCGATGCGAAATCCGTCCCGACCGTTGTCCCGACTACCAAGGTCGTGAAACGGACTTCCGGGTGCTCTATCCGCCATGCCCGCATGGTGTCTTCCACGGCTGACTTGCTTGCCGCATAGCCGCCCAAAGCATAGAAGGGCCGACCAGCCGATTCCGACGACGCCACCACGACCAAAGCCCCGTCCGAGAGATACGGCAAGAGGGCTGCGATCGTCAGATTCACCCCGACCAAGTTGGTGTTGAGGGTCACCGCCCACTCGTCCGCCGTCATATTCTTCAGAGTCCGAAGCCGTGCCGTGGCGGCAGTGAAAAGGACGACGTCGATCTTGCCGAGCGACGCTCCCGCTTCCTCGGCGATTCGGGCACAATCCGTTGACGCCGACAAATCGGCCACGATGATGGTCCCTCCACCCACTTCCTGCGACAGAACGTCCAGGGCCTCCTTCCGTCGAGCGACGACAGCGATCTTTGCCCCATGGCGTGCGGCGCGCACCGCCACCGCGCGACCAATGCCGGCGGAAGCCCCCACCACCAGGACCCCCTTCCCCGATAGTCCCATCATCGGCCTCCCCGACCTGTACCGCCTCGCGCCCCGATCACAGAGAATACATCTAAAGGTAAGGCGGGGGTCAAGCGAGTCCGACGGCGAGGGCTGTGGTATATACCCAGACATGTTCGATAGAGGGAAAGTCGCAGTCGTGACGGGCGTGGGGCCGGGTGTCGGACGGAGCATCGCCGTCGGTTTTGCCCGTCACGGGGTCGACGTGGTGCTCGCCGCCCGTCAGCAGAGCCACCTCGAACCTGTCGTCGAGGAGATAAGACTGCTCGGCCGCGAACCTGTGGCCATCCCGACCGACATCACCCAACCCGAAGCGTGCCAGGAGTTGATTCGCTCGGCCACAGAGCGCTTCGGGGGCGTTGACTTCCTGGTGCAAAACGCCCACCACGAAGGTGATTGGACGCCCGTAGCCGACGCCGACGTCGACAGCTGGAGGTCGGTCTTCGACGTCAACCTCTACGGCGCGCTCTATCTCGTGAAGGCAGCCGTGCCGGCCATGCACTCACGCGGAGGGGGGGCCATCGTGCTGGTGAACAGCGGCTCTTTGGTGTCCACCCCGCCGGCGCTCGGGGCGTACACCGCATCGAAGGCGGCCCTCGCCGGTATGGCCAGGACGCTCGCGGTCGAAGTGGGCCAATGGGGAATACGGGTCAACGGGGTTCTTCTGGGCGGTGTAGAGGGCAAGAACATCTTGCATGCCGCCAAGTGGCAGGCCGCTGCGCAGGGAGTCACCCCTGCGGAATGGCTCGAGAAGCGCAAGGCGTCGCTCCCATTGCGGTTCATGCCAACTCCGGACCAATGTGCCGACACCGTGCTCTTCTTTTGCTCGGATCTGGCCGCCGCGGTGACCGGCCAACACCTGAGCGTGAATAGCGGCCAGTGGACAACCTGAGCCTTTCCGGTACAGGTCTGTCATCGTCCCTGGGATCGCACCAGATGACCGCCATCGACGACCAGCTCGCGTCCCGTCACGAACGCTGATTCATCGCTGGCGAAGTAGACGACGGCGTTCGCAATATCGTCGGCGGAACCTGCTCGGCCCATCGGGGAGAAGCCTCCGAAGGCAACCATGCGTCGCTCCTGCTCATCGGCTGACAGTCCGACGCGCTCACCCGTCGACATCGGCGTCCGCATGAATCCCGGAGAGACACAGTTGACCCGTACCGTGGGCGCCAGCTCCACCGCGACGTGGCGGGTGTAGCTCAACATTCCGCCCTTCGACGCGGCGTACGCCGATCCCCCGACGGAGACCGATGCGGCAATCGACGCGATGTTGATGATCGAACCGCTGCCCGCGGAGAACATGGCGGGAATGGCGGCCCGAGAACACACGTACACACTCCGGAGGTTCACCTTGATGACCCGGTCCCACTGTTCCTCGGGGGCGTCCCAACTCAGACCGGGCTCCGCCATCTGGGCGATCCCCGCGTTGTTCACCAAGACGTTCAGGCTCCCGTAGCGAGTGATGGCTTCATGGACGATCGCATCGGCGCCCGACCTCTCGCTCACGTCAGCCAGGACGAAAGCGGCCTCGCCGCCCTTGTCCGAGATTCCTTGGACCGTGTCGACCCCCCTCTCTTGATCGAGGTCCGCGACCACCACTCTCGCTCCTTCTGCCGCGAAGAGATTCGAAATGGCACGTCCGAATCCGGACGCACCGCCCGTCACGATCGCGACCTTCCCGGCCAGCCTTCCCGTCACTGTGGAGGCACCTCTTTCCAATCTTCCACCGACTCGTTTCGACGGCGACTTCGAGATTGCGACCACCGGCCCAAGGCCCGCACCAGGACCCCGTACACTCCGGGGCTGTATGGCCATTGGGTCACGATCTTTCCGGTGGGAGCTTTGTAGTAGTTCTCTGCGATGGCCCACGAAGTCGAGCGCACCTGTTCCTGCAACCAGGCGTCGTATATCGCCGACCATGTACTCCTGACCTCGAGGGCGGTCACACCCTGTCGGCGCATGCGCTTGACGGCACGGACGACGTGCTCGGCTTGACGCATCAGCATGGACACGATCTCACCCCCGTTCGTCCCCGGACCGTACAGCATGTAGAAATTGGGAAAGCCCGGAACGGTCAGCCCCAAAAACGCGCTCGGCTCGCCCGCCCACACATCCTGTAACGTCCGTCCAGCTCGGCCTCTGACCTCCATGGTGCCCAGATAGTCCGTTGTCTTGAATCCAGTGGCCAAGATGAGGACGTCGACTGGATGTTCTGCTCCGCTCGAATCCACCAGCCCCGAGCGGGTGACCGATTCCACCGGGAACGGAACCAACTCGACGTTGGGCAATTTCAGGCTGGCGTAGAAGGTCGAGTTGAACACGAGCCGCTTGCCCCAGAATGGATAGTCGGGCGTCACCGCCTTGCGGATATCGGGATACTCCGAAAACTCCCTGTCGATGAAGGCCAGAGCGGCCTGTCGGCCCATCTCGTTCTCCGGGGTGTCAGGTCGGAAGGGAGCCCCCTTCCAGATCCTCTTCTCAGTGGCCCAGAACCACTTGGCCCGCTCCAGACGGTAATGAACGGGCCTGAGGAACCGGGCGCTCTCTTCTGGGGAGTAGTCGCGCTCATCCTTTGGAATTATCCAGCCCGGTTGACGCTGGAACAGGGAGAGCTTCTTTGCTGCCTTGGCCAGCTCAGGCACGACCTGCGTCGCGGTTGATCCGGTACCGACGACCGCAATCGTCTTGTCGGCCAACTCGTGGTGAGGCTCCCATCGGGCCGTGTGGAATTTGGGCCCAGCGAAGTTCTCCAAACCGGGCCAGGACGGATACTTGGGAATATTGAGGAAGCCGGTGGCGGCGACGAGCACGTGACAGTTCGCGCTCTCCCCCGTGCCCAGTCGCAAGTCATAGGCGTGAGTCTCGTCGTTCCAGTCCGCCGACTCCACGGCGACGCCAAGTCGTAGATGGGAACGAAGACCGAACTCCTCGACCGTGTCTTCGAGGTATCGAAGGAGTTCGGCCCGCCTGGCATGCGAACGCGTCCACGCGTACGGTTTGAACGGGTAGGAGTAGACGTAGGAAACCGTGTCCACCTCTGCGCCCGGATACTGATTGTGCCACCATGTCCCACCGACGTGGTCAGCCTTGTCATAGATGGTGAAGGAATCGATCCCGGACCTCCGAAGAAGTGCACCCAGACCGATTCCGCCGAACCCCGCACCGACGATCGCGATGTTCGGTGTGCCCGAGCCTCCCCACGGTGGCCGCTGCTTTCTGCTCGAGCCGACGTCGCCTGTTCTCAACAGCTCAGACCCCCCGTGCCTCGGGCCGGGACCGATCCCGAGCCCTGAGACCTCTAAATATATTCCGCTCGGCCGCCCACCGCTACGGTGACGCCTGGCGGCTCACTGCGGCCTTGCACCCTCGCGCTGTCCGTAGGCGAGCAGCTTGACCTCGGTGTACTCATCGAAGCCGAGCACGCCCATCTCGCGTCCGATGCCACTCTGCTTGTAGCCGCCGAAAGGAGAATCGGGCGCGTGGTAGAGGCCCCCGTTGACGTTGACATTGCCGGCCCGGAGTCGATGCGCAATGGCTTCGGCTCGATCGAGCGATCCGCTCTCGACCTGGGCGGCGAGGCCGTAGATCGTCCCGTTGGCGATCTCCACCGCCTCATCGTCGTCGTCGAACGGGATGATGCACAGCACCGGACCGAAGATCTCCTCCTGGGCCAGCCGCGACTTCGGGTCGACGTCAGCAAAGATCGTGGGCTCGACAAAATACCCTGTCTTCATCGCGGGAGGCCGATGCCCTCCCGTGACCAATCGGGCTCCCTCCTTTTGCCCTAGCTCAATGTAGGAGAGGACCCGTTCGTGCTGTCGGCGGTTGATCAATGGGCCCATGTACACGGCAGGGTCGGCCGGGTCGCCGTAGACGACGGATTCGAAGGCGCCCTTTACCTTCTCGACCATTTCCGTGTAGACCCCCCGCTGCACGAGGAGCCTGGTGTTGATGGAGCATCCCTGTCCGGCTTGGGCGCACGAGCCGAAGGCTGCCATCATTGCGACCTCGTCGAGTGGGGCGTCGTCACAGACGATGCAGGCCGATTTCCCACCGAGCTCGAGGAAGACATTCTTCACGGTCGGCGCAGCGACCGCCATCAAGTGGCGTCCGACCGCGGTTGATCCCGTGAAACTCACGACGTCCACGCGGAGATCCTCCGCCAGCTTTTGCGCCACGGCGTTGTCCGACGTCGGGACCACGTTGAGTACCCCGGCCGGCATATCCGTCTCCTCGGAAGCCAGACGACCCAGCGCTGTAGCCGTCCACGGGGTATCCGGGGCCGGCTTCAGGATGGCGGTACATCCAGCGCCCAGTGCGGCGCTGAGCTTGGCCAAGTTGACCTGCATGGGGGCGTTCCAAGGTGTGATGCAGGCAGCGACCCCGGCGGCCTCCCGGCGCAGGGTGCGGCGGGTGGGAATGCCCAGGAAATCGCTCAGCCCGAGGTCTTTCTCCCATTCATAGCGCTCCACCAGATCTGCGGCATAGAGCAGGTGCTTGATCGATGTATCGAACTGGACCCCGTGAAGGGAGCCCTCCGTGGCCCCCACTTCCGCCCGGATGGTCTCTTTGATCTCGGGAGCGTGACGTTCGAGGGCGCCATGAAGTTGGCGAAGGCACCGGGACCGAAGGTCGTGGTCGCGCCACCAGGACTCTTCGTCGAACGCCACCCTTGCCGCCGCCATGGCATCTTCCATGTCGCGGCCGCTGGCGTCGGCGCACACGCCGATGACCTGCTCTGTGACCGGACTCACGTTATCGAAGACCCTGCCACCCTCAGCCGGTCGCAGCACGCCCCCGATGCACAGCCGCTCTTCTACGAGCGGATGGATTTGGTCAGCCATGTTCTTTGGTCCTTCCTGTAGTGAGGCGTGCCAATCCGTCGCCGGCAACGGCCATGGGGAAGTCGAGAACGGACACCGCGCCCGGCGGCGCGGCGACGAGACGGATGATCATGTTCATGGCGCGAGCCGAATTCAGCCGGGAGTTGGCGGCTCCGGGCTCGACCCCTCGAGGCCAGCCCATTGTCGCGACGATGGGCGGGTCACCGTCGATCTCCACGGTGTAGGGAGGTTGCTCATGGTCCTTACGCCAGCCTTCCCCGAGACCCAGCACAGCGGTCTGCTCGTTGGTGATCGTGACGAACGGGCGGTCGCCGGTGTAGCCGGTGACCTCCCAACGGGCCCCGGCGACCGTGCCCTTCTTGACCAGGAGTCCCGACCCTTCGAGCGTGACGTCCTGAGCGGCGGGGACGAGATCCTTGCGGGTCAGTTCCGAGTGGGTACATTCGAAACCGAGAGCTGTTGCGATCATGTTCGCCGACTGGCCCAGGCAGGATCGAAAGAGGCCGTCCACCATGGACTGGTACTCCTCGTCGGCCGCAGCAACTCCGAGGCCGATGCTCTGGATCTGGGCGGCGGAGGGGTAGGTGGACACGTGGTTACGCTGCCAGGCACGGATGTAGTCGATCCGGCCGGTGTAGCCGGTCACGAACAGCGGGAAGACGTCGCTGATGAGGCCTGGAATATTGCCGCCTGCGGCAAACGAAGCGTTGCCGGCCTTGCCGGCGGCGTCGATCTCGTCGAATTCGGGCTGCCCGGGCAGGAAATAGCCGCCCATACCGGTATAGACGTTGATCCCCTCCCGCAGAAGTTTGCTGATGAGAGGGACATCCCACAACATTCCCGAGTAGATGGCGGCGTCCGGCCTGGTCGCAATCACCTCGTCGACGCTCTGGGTCGTCATGACGCCGTTCGCCTCGGCCCCGACCAGCGCCCCCGAATCCCGGCCCGCCTTGCCGTCGGAGTGGACGAGCACGGCCACGAGCTCGAGCTGCGGGTGCCCTTCGAGGCGCCTGACTATTTCGGAGCCGACCCCACCCGTGTAGAGCTGCGCTAATCGAATCAATTGTGGGTCCCCCTTGGTTATGTGCGGAAGGTCATTCCGACAGTTCGATGCCGATGTTGTCGACCAGGCGCACCGGGCCCATCTCGATCGAGGCCAGGAGTCTCACCGACCCGCTCAGCTGGTCGAGAGGCTTCATCGTCGCCGACATGACGGCAGTGAAATACCGGATGCGAGCCGCACGGCCGACGGTCTGGGAGAAGATGGCCGACAGCTCCCGAGTGGACCGGGTGCCGTCGACGGCGGCCCGGCGAGCGGCGAGGAGAGCGCGGTACAGCACCGGCGCTTCGGCCCGCTGGGCCTCAGTCAACTGCTCGTTGCGACTGGACAGAGCCAAACCTCGTTCGTCGCGGATGGTCGGACAACCGATGACCTCGACCGGCCAGGCCAGATCCGTCGCCAGCCGTCGGAACATCGCGAGCTGCTGCCAGTCCTTCTCGCCGAAGTAAGAACGACAGGGGCCGAAGATGTGCCAGAGCTTCCCCATCGTCATGGCGATCAGATCCAGATGCGCCGGCGATTCCAGATGCGGCACCTCGCTGGACATCGCGGGCAGGCTCACCCTGGTCATCGGTTCGCTCGGGAAGAGCTCACCACTCTCCGGAGCGAAGACGATGTCCAACCCCGCGCTCTTCGCGAGGGAGAAGTCGCGCTCTGCATCACCACCAGGCCCGACTTGCGAGGCCATCCAGTCGGAGGCCGAACGCCCACCCCAGAAGAGCGCCGTCATGTCGTTTTCCTCCGCGGCCCGTCGGATCAGCGAGAGGTGGCCTTCGTGCAGCGCGCCGCTGGTTCCGACCATTCCGACCTGTTGGCCACTACCGCGGACCTTGTCGAGACAGGTCCTCAGGTCGGCGCACCGGTCATAGAGAGTGAGGGTCACGCCCTCTCCTTCGTCCCGAGATCGAGCTCGGGTAGAGCCTGGTGACACAGGGCGCCACCGTCGATCGTGAGCTCGATGCCAGTCACGTACTTCGACTCGTCCGAGGCGAGATAGACGACACCGGCGGCGACATCGGCCGGCTCGCCGAATCGGGGAACCATGATGTTCTTCGCGAACGCGACGCGCTTGTCCGGATCACTGAGGATCCGCTGCAGCGTCTCGGTACCTGTGTCGATGAACCCGACGATGATGGTGTTGGCCCGGATGTCCTCCTTGCCGAAGTCGACGGCTAGTTGGCGGGTCATCGCATTGATCGCGCCCTTGGAAGCGTGGTAGGCCGGGCGCTCCGGAAGCGCGGACTTCGACGAGGTGGCTGAAATGTTGATGATCGACCCCCCGCCGGCTCGGCGCATTTCGGCGACGGCGTACTTAGCGGCCCAGAACGTGCCGTAGAGCGCGATGCGCATGATGTTGTCGAAGGTGGCGTTCTCGACGACATCGATGTGGCTGTCGTTTCCGCTACCCGCGTCGTCCGAGATGGCGCTGCTCACCAAGGTGGTGAGATGGCCGAAGTGCTCGACGGTTGTTCTGACCGCCCCTGCGACCTCATCCTCGACGCCGCTGTCGGCCGCTATGTAAAGTGCCCGGCCCCCGGCGGAGCAGACGGCGTCTTGCAGGTTGTGCCCGAGATCCTTGGATCGACCGGTGAAACCGACAGACGCTCCCTCATTCGCCAGCCCCTCGACGATGCCGCGACCGATCCCGCGGGTGCCTCCTGTCACGAGAGCAACCTTGCCTTCGAGCCGCATCGACCGATCCCCTCTCAACTCGGCGGGACACGTCCTCGGGTGCCTTACCGAATGGACAGGAAGCTTATCATTCGTTCAGTCGGCGTCGCCAGCCGCCCGCCCAGGGTAAAGAGGCGCCGAGAGGAGGTCCGAGACCGCCGCGTGCCAGCGCTCCAGGGCTTCCTCGCCCAGCACGTGCACGAGGTGGTCGGGCACGAGGACCGGGCCTAACGCCATGAGAGTGATCACGGCGGCGACGGTGGCGACGTCCGCGACCGGCCGGGCCATTCCCGAACCGGCGCGCCGACGCAGGTCGCCGGCACCGTCCGTCACCATCCTGGAAAAGAGGTCGAGCCCCTCCTCGGAGCTCTCGAGGAGCATCCGGCGGATGTAGCTGCGGAGCAGTGGTTCAGCCGACATGAGCGCGGCGAACTCCTCGGTGCGGCGCGCGTGCGCCCTGGAAGGATCAGCGGAGTCGCCGTCGTCGGCCGTCGCTGCCCTCAGCTGGGTCTGTACCCATTCCTCGACCGCTTCGATGACGCCCTGCTTGGAACCGAAGTGGTGCAGGACGAGCGGGGACGAGACGCCGGCCTCCCGGGCAATGGCACGCAGCGTCGCCCCCCTTGTGCCCTCCGTCGCGATGAGCCTGAAGGCCGAGTCGCGGATCCGGGCTCTCGCCGTCAGGTCCTCGGTGGCGCGGCGAATGTCCATTTTCTCAACGTATCCCACCGTGTTGCCGAGGCGAGCGTCGACCCCGATAGCTGGCAATGACGCCACCGGCTCCTCGGGGGTCCTTCAACCGAGCGACGCTATCCAGCCCTCGACGACACGGTTGAACTCATCGGGCCTCTCTTGGTGCAGCCAGTGGCCCGACCCGTCCCACGCCATCGTTCGGGACCGGAAGTCGGTAAGGAGTGGCGCCTCCAGGGCGGCGCGATCCGTCGACGCGTAGATGGCGAGCACCGGGCACGAGCGCCCTCGCAGATACTCTGCGGAGGCTGCGTAGAAGACAAGGGCCTCAGGCCCTCCGAACAGGGCGAGCCCCGTCTCCCGCAGGACGTGGGGAGGTACACCGGCAATGCGGCGCATGTGCCACGGCTTCAGGTGAGCCGGCGAAGTCGGCGTATAGCCGGCGGAGCCGAGCAACGTCTGGACTGCCGTCACCGGGTCGTCGTCCAAGTCGGCGAGCGTGCCCTCGAGCATGGGTCGGTACTCGTCGGGGGTCAGATATCCGGGATCGACGCTCACGACAGCCTGAACCAGGGAGGGATACTCAATGGCCAGGGCGCTGGCGACCACTCCACCGAGCGAATGACCCACGGCCACGACGGGACCACAGCCGAGTCCATGGACGAGACCGGCAAGGTCGTCGGCGAAATCTCGAGCGCCAAATCCCTTGTCGGGAACACTTGATCGGCCATGGCCCCGCAGATCGACGGCGATGACTCGGTGCGTGGCCGCAAAGTAGGGCAGCTGCCACATCCAATCGTGCGAGTCGCACGAGTACCCGTGAATGAACAGGATCGGAGGGCTGCCGGATCCCTCATCGGTAAAGAACAACCGCACATCGCCCACCTCGGCGAACGCCATGATCCCCCCTCGCACGGAACTGACGGGCCGACCCGCCAAGGGCGACCGTTCAGCCACCCGGACCGCACCGTACCGGTCGCCGCGATGCGCCGGCAAGGTCGACGTTCAAAAGTGGTGATAAGTCCGATTGGAGCGCGTCACCGGGAGTGGAAGGCTGACCACGGCCGAGTTAGAGCAGGGAGGAGATTGGCGTGGGATCCTGGGCGTAAGTCTCCAAAAGGCGGTTCACGGACTCCACATCGAGTGGCCGTGCGAAGAGGAATCCCTGGGCCGTGTCGACATTCTCAGCGGCCAGTTGCACACGCTGGCCGTCGTTCTCCACGCCCTCGGCGACAGTTTCGAGCCCGAGCGCCTTGCCGAGCTGCACCATGGCGTGAACCAGGGCCACCGCCTCCGAAGTCTCGGTGATCCCCGACACGAACGATCGGTCGATCTTCAGTACGTCGATGGGGAATTGACGCAAGTAGGCGAGCGACGAGTAGCCGGTTCCGAAGTCGTCAATGGCCATGCGCACGCCGAGTGCCTTCAGCAGGGTCAACCGACCCACGGTCTCCTCGACGTTGTGCATCAAGGTGGTCTCGGTGAGTTCCAAAACGCACAAGGCGGGATCAAAGCCGGTGCTGGTAAGGGCGCCGTGCACGTCGGTGACGATCTGGTCCCGGTCGAGCTGTTTGGCCGAGACATTGATCGAGACGGTGATGGGGTGGCCCTGGCGCTGCCAGGCCGCACCCTGCCGGCAGGCTTCTTCGAGGACCCACCGACCGACCGGAACTATGAGGCCGCTCGCCTCCAGTGCCGGAATGAAGTCGTCGGGTTGGATCACCCCCCGGGTCGGGTGACGCCAGCGTAGGAGCGCCTCGACGCCGGTGAAGGCCCCCGAGGACAGATCGAAGGTGGGCTGGTAGAGCAAGAAGAACTGGTCGGCCCCGAGAGCGGCGTGCAAGTCCGTCTCAAGGTTCCGGCTGTCGTCGACCGCCTCTTGCATGGCCGGGGCAAATACCACTGCGCACTTCTTGCCGGCGGCCTTGGCCCGGTACAGGGCGACGTCGGCGTCTCGCAACAGCTCATCGGGCGTGGCTCGCCTGCCCTCGGCGATGCCGATGCTGGCGGTCACAGAGAGGGGAACGTCGCTACCGGGGAGTTCGAACGGGGTGGCCAAAATGTCGAGAATGCGCTCCGCGACCATCTCGGCTCCCGCGGCCAGAGACGCCCCCTCGGCCAGAACCACGAACTCATCGCCACCGAGACGCCCGACGGTGTCCTCTTGGCGGATAGCGCTCACCAGCCGCGCCGCCACCGCCGTCAACAGCTGGTCGCCAGCAGCATGACCCAAGGTGTCATTGACATCTTTGAAATTGTCCAGGTCCAAGAAGAGAACGGCCACCGGGGTGTGCTCGCGGCGGGACCGGGCCAGCATCTGGTCGATCCGGTCGAGGATCAAGGCGCGATTGGGCAACTCGGTGAGGGCGTCATGGAGAGCCAGGTGGTGGAGTTCCTGGGTGCGCTCGTCGACCAGTACGAGAGCCCGAGATCGGCTGGTGCCCAGCACGAAGATCAAGGCCCCCAGCAGGAGGCTGAGTACGAACCCCGCCAACAAGAGCGCCAGTGCGTTCGCGTTGGCGAACACCCCGGATCCATCCACCATCGCGAAGGTCTCGACGTGCCATCCGTTGTGAAGATCGACAGAGTTCGACTTCGCCCCCGCGGGCGCCGAGCCCGCGCTGAACGTGACCTTGGACGAGCCGGATCCGTAGCGGAAGGCCACCGCAGTTCCCGCGTGGCCCTCCAGAGATTGCTGAAGGACAAAGCGCGGCAACGTCGTCAAACCCACCAGGCCGAGTACGCCAGCGGTTCGGGCCTGGGCGGTGGCCGGAATCACACCTCCCGGGTAAACGGGGACCTCAAGAGCCAGGTAGTCCTTCTTGCCCAGCTTATACGGAACGTAGGTACTCCCGGCGAACGCTCTTTCGAGCTGCGCGGAGCTGTAGCCGGCGCATACGTCGTAATCAAGGGGCAGAGACACTCCCCCATTTTGAAACGCAAAGTCTACGAGGCAGTAAAGGGGCCGGTTCCCGGACGGCGTGACCTGGTAAGGCTGCCCCGATGCCACAGCCTGGGGCGGATCGGCGAGGATCCGGGCGACGAACGCGGAGAGTTGCCCAGGTCGAACGACCTCGTAATATCCCACGCCGCCAACTTCGGGGAACCGCTTGTCGACTTGCATCGTGTTGACCCAGCTCAGGAAGTCGGAATTGGAGACGTGGGGATTCGCCAGGATGAATGCTTTGGCGCTAATGACGAGGC
>Ga0182030_10000079_pt1 | contig 138308 bp, 162 predicted proteins | sample 812S3MmetaG_FD_121299 | JGI IMG/M metagenome (GOLD analysis project Ga0182030, IMG submission 121299) | Permafrost microbial communities from Stordalen Mire, Sweden - 812S3M metaG (Illumina Assembly) | ecosystem: Environmental > Terrestrial > Soil > Wetlands > Permafrost | place: Sweden... | reverse complement strand
TTTTTAAATAGATGAGTCGGCAAAATAGCTTCTTTAGCTCTTCGTTCCCAAATTACAAACAGAATTAGGGCGACTAGACTACCGCCGTACAAAGCTAAAATTGTAGTTGATCCCCAAGGATAGGTTATTCCGCCCCAAACCGTGGCCAAAATTAGTGGTACCACAGTGCCAATGAGTAGCAAGCTACCAAGGTAATCTATATTGTGTTTGTTTTTCATAACAGGTAAGTGAAGTCGAGTCGCGATTGCAAATAGGGCTAAGATTCCAAGAGGGATGTTTATGTAAAATACCCAGCGCCAGGACAAACTATCTGTGAAAAAGCCACCAAGTAGTGGCCCAGCCACACTTGAGATAGCAAATACAGCACCGAAATATCCTAGGTATTTACCACGTTGCCGAGGTGAGACTACGTCACCAACTATGGTCATGGACAGTGACATCAGTCCGCCGGCTCCGAGTCCCTGAAGCGCTCTAAAGGCAACTAGTTCGTTCATATTCTGCGACAGGCCACAAAGGGCTGAACCAATTAAGAATAAGACAATTGAGAATTGGAAGATTTTCTTTCGGCCGAATTGGTCACCAATTTTACCATAAAGTGGAGTTGAGATAGCCGAGGTTAGTAAATAAGCGGTAGCTACCCAGGATAGTTTATTAAGTCCATGTAAGTCAGTCGCGATTCGTGGCAGAGCTGTTGCGACTACAGTTTGATCAAGTGCGGCCAGTAACATAGCCAGCATCAGGGCACTAATAACCACCATAATTTCTTGGTGGGATCTCTCTATAAATGTTGATGGATTTGTATTTTTGCTGACTTCTGCCATTAACAAATAGTATCACGGCCGGATCAGTTTTTTGAAATTATGCCTGTACTATAGACTAGAAATTATCTACAATAACTCTTATGCATGAATACCACATAGGTTTACCAGGTAGTGATTGGGATGATCATCAAATGAGTCTAAAGGCACACATGTTGCAAGGCAGACCTTGGGCCTGTTTTCAACAAGCCTATGGGCGCCAAGTTGTCTGGTGTCAAGCAACCGACTGGAGCTGGATGGCGATTGTAGTTGCAGGTAGGGGAGTTAAATATTTGTATGCACCATATGGGCCAACCGTCAGTTCAAAAGCCGGATTAGTTGAGGCGCTTGATAGTCTAAAATTGGCGGCTGAATCATTAAACCTAGATTTTATTCGGGTTGAGCCAATTGGTATTGAGGAAGAAGACATTTACGGCGGCAAGTTGCGGAGAGTCAAGCCGGTTCAGCCACAAGAGAGTTTAATAGTCTATCTAAAACAAGACACTGAGATCTTAAGATCACAACTAACTTCGTCGCATCGAAATACAATTAATGGATCCGAGCGTAGGGGATTAACTCTAAGATCATCGACTAATATGAAAGACTTTGGTGTCTTTATTGATCTAATGCATAAGACGGCCGGTAATCGAGGCTTTCACGCCTATCCTGACGAGTATTACAAGGTTTTAGCTGAGACCTTAATGCCAATGGGCAATGCCAAGTTTTTTATTGCCGAACATGGCGGGAAACCAGTATCGGCCAGCCTATGTATGGACTACCAAAAGACGAGAGCTTATTCATATACTGGTAATGATCCTGAAAGTCGAAATTTAAGAGCCACGGCGCCGCTTGTTTGGAAGATAATACTAGATTCACGCACTGAAGGCTTTGATTTCTTTGATCTATGGGGTATTGCTCCAATTGGGGCTGGCAAGGATCATCCTTGGGCAGGCTTTACTGAATTTAAAAGAAGTTTCGGCGGCAAGGAAGCATTCTATTCAGGAACTTGGGAACTACCAATCCACGGTCTTAAATACCACGCTCATAGTTTTGCTAAGAAGATTGGCAAAAAGATTCATTAATTAGAGCTCTAGTTTATATTATAGCCAATATCCGTCGTATTCATCGAATCTACTAAGTCCAGGTAAAATGCGCTCTGCGTCATGTGTAGACAGCAACTGTCCTTCACTGGCTTGAAATACTAAAGTTTCATTCATTCCTTCCAAATAGTTATTCCACCAGCTTGCAGCATCTGCTCTATCAAATAGCATTAATGCAGCCAGTGCATCATAGGCCTCAACAGCAACACCATCCTTAACTAATTTAACCAGTTCTGGGTCAGTAACGTCATACACTACATGTTCTTTATTACCTTCAACAAATGGTTGTCTACAAGGCAGCGGTATATCTACCCATTGTTTTTTGATTTCTAGTGGTGCGCCACCTTCGGGTATGGTTCTAATCACAAACCAATATTGAATTGGTCGTATTCGTCGCTCAGCTTCATTTTGTTCGTGCATAGTAATCCTTTAATTATTTTTTGCAAGTTCCTGAAGACAAATTTTTGCAGCGCTTAGTACAGGTTCTTTTCTACCTGTATTAGGGTCTACTGCGTTTAACAAGAATTCTGTATCGTGACCAGTTGGTATTGCTGCCAAGGTATAGACGAAAGTTCCAATTTGAAGAGTTTCTGCATCACTTACATTCGATAACTCATTTGTTAATCTCTGTGCGATTTCTTGGCGTTGTTTTCTATTGATCATAGCAAAATATTATCATAAAACTAGCTCTTGGGTTCTTCAGTCTCAGGCATTTCGCCTCTAACTATTCGCCCTGAAACAACCTCAACAACGGGGGCGTTAAAATCTGATCTATCATGTACGGCGATCGTCTTCGAGACTGATGCTAATCTACCACCTAATATACCTGCAGGGAACCTCTCGTTATTTGTTAGTACTTCATATACATCCAATGATTGCTCAACCAAAGTAAAACTATTGGCTGATGCCACCATATGAATATGCTGCAAGGGATCATTTACGTACTCTTCGGCAAATACTTCACCAAGCTGCAACTTATCAGTATAACTATCAGTTACCTGTATTGGTTCTAGTGGCCCATCGTGTGCGTCTGGAGCGTGAATCCATTCAATAGTGACACCTATAACTTTTTCTCCAAACTGATTTGTAAAATTAAACCCGAAGCCGTCATTGCGAGAATCATCTTCCGCAATGTAATACTTAATTCCTAAAAAAACATTCGGTAGCTTACCTTCGGTTCTCATAACAAACATGGCTTTTGACGTTGTTACAGGATAATCCCTATTAGAAGGTGAATCATGGACTGCTTCTGCTGCTCTCTCAATAATTGATTGGTATCTCTCGCTCAAAGATCTAGATTCTTCATGATTCTTCTCTACAACGGTAAGACCGAGTGTTTCTAGCAGTACTGTTCTCTTCAACTTAAATTTTCTGGCTTTTTCTAAATCCATCTATATGCCTTCTTAATGGTTACAAAGAGGACTCAAATGGGAGTCTAGTAAAGTGCACGCCAACAACTCCATTTATATAGGTAGTGGCAACTCCCGTCTGGTCTGTTTCCCCGCAGCGATAACCAACAATGTCAGCTACTTTGCCATGGTTATCATATCTATAGCCATCTTCTTCATGGACAGCTACTAGGGGGCTAATTTCATCATCCGTAAGTCTTTCGTGTCCAGTACAGTTTTCTGTTTTTTGAATAAGGTCGTCTCGTCTTTTTTGTCGTTCTTCACGTATTACTTCAGCCATATTCCCAAAACTATCGGGGTTTCCAGCAATATCCTCACTAATCTCAATCTTGGCAACTTCATAGCTAAGAAATGGACAGCTAGCGCAACGGTCAGGAATACCAAACGCAATATTCCTGTCGGGATGGAAATAAGTTTGTTCCGCTTTAGACAATTCTGCACTACTCATTGTGTGTTCTCGCGAAGTGATCTGAAATGTTCATGGATCTCATGCATTTCGTGAGCTTTACGTCCGAATATAGGTGTCTGAAAGTCTGTCGGTATAATATGATCAACTACTACAATCCGGTCACCTTGTAGTTCTAGTACTTGGGCTATTTGATGGGCTATATCAACTGTAGCTCTATTGACTTTCTCACTACCACGAGTATCAAGTGAACCACCAACATCAATCCAAAATTCTGTAAAAGATGGGCTATCATCAACCTGTTCTTGGTTTTGATGATAATGCATTTCAAAAAATAAAACCTTAGGTACATGTACAGCTTTAAGAATGACCTTAGCTTGAGCATCCTCTATTGGTGGTTCCACTCCGATATATCTAAATGAGTTCGTCTCTCCTATGCCAATACTTCTTCGTACCATTTTAGTGCCCTCTTTTTATATAATAATTAAACTACCAGTGATGCCACTTCGCAAGCAGAAGCAGTTTAAAGATTAATCAATGGGTTCTCTGGTATATCAATACTAAATTCAACTTGGACTTCTTCGGGTAAAACTTGCATTAGTCCTATAAAAGTATTGCGATACTCCCGGTAGTCTTTTAAGGATGTCTCTAGCATTCTGTCAGAAAAATTTTGTCTCCAAGAGAAACCACGTCGCGCGGCGTAGACACTACTAAAATAGGGCATGAACCGTTCCATAAATCCTTTGTTTGGATATTGCGAAATAAATATTGCTAGATTTTCGTTCGCTATACATTGTTCGTCTTTGTATTGAATAACATTATTTTTCTCTCTGGAAAGTAGTAATAAGCAAAATTTTCCGATTTGGGGTGCCATTGTCATCGGGAATTCTCGAAAAGTCTCCTCAATCGGCCAGTCCCATGACGTATAAAGTTCAGCAATGTCGTCGAAATCGGCAGGTGAATTATCTGAAATTCTTGATAAAAGAGCCTGAAGGCTTGGTTTAGGCATATCTAAAGCTTCCTCGCCTAAGAGATGTATCCAGTGTAACTTGAGAAATTCTACAGTTTCTGTAAGCGCCTGAGTTTTGTCTGGATAAAGGCTTGCATCAAATTTTCTAGCTACTTCATGTGCAAGATCTGGGAATTGTTCATGTTCATCAAATAAAGTCCGGACTTCGTTCTGTGTAAGTATTATCTTAGCGTCTTGTGCTGGTTTTAATTCCATAGTTAATCGATATTATTACTCAATATACATTTAACGGCAACCATAGCAGTTTACTGGTTTTAACCAACGATGTATCCGGCAGCAAACTCAATCATGAAGTAGGTCCAACCGATGCTAAATAAGATTAGGATTAGTTGGTAGGCGAATTTTTTATCCTTTAGGTAATCATAGAGCATGAATTGGACTGGGAAAGCCATTAGACTGTACCTAGGGTAACCACCAAATTGACCCCCGATGATTGGGATTAATAGATAGAAAAATGAATAGATAGCAAAGCTTCTGCGTCGTTTCCACCAATAGATTATGCTCATAATAATTACGATGACTAGTATGTAATCTACGGCACTAAAATCTCCAAGGCTACCTAGGATTGAGTGGCGAAGCCAGCCATGGTCATGTTGGGCGGCAATAAACTCAAAAGGATTTCGATACTTAGCCCAAAGATATGCCATGTAAGCAATGAGGCCTAAACAACCAACCACAAATGATATAACGATGTTACGAACACGCTCTTTTTCTTCAAGCAGTATCAGGACAACTAAAATTACTAAGAAGGCACCGTTAATGTGAGTGAGAGTTGCTAGAGCTGTAAGCAACCCTGCAACCAGGTAGCGTTTTTTAAGTGCGTAGTAGATGGCACCAAGGCTTAAAAATGCGAATAGACTCTCGGTATAGACGGCCATTAAATAGAATGCAGCTGGAAACAGTAAAAAAATCAGGCAAGCTCGAAGCGCCTCGAGGTTATCGTCAACTTTAAATAGTAGTTTAATAACCTTAAGGTAGTAGAAAATTGCTCCGATCATAAATACCCAGGAGACTATTAAACCACTAACTAGTGGCGAACTAACGACCCTATTAACCGCTCTAATAATTAGTGGGTAGAGTGGAAAGAAGTTAGTTAGACGGGAAGTGGTGTAGCCAGTTTTAGAAATGTTAACGTAGTTGACTCCGTCCCAGTTAGCTAGGTAGCTGAGTCGATTACCAGGTTCGGTTACGTAGCGTGAAACTGGAGATGGATTATGGCCAGCATACCGATTGTTAGCAATGCTAATGACTGAGCCAGCCAGTACTAGGGTTAGAGTGACTAGGATTGCCACTAACCACTCACGGGAGGTTATAAAGTTCAAGAAATTTGAAATATTAGACTGAGATTTTTTTGAAGTTTTTTTACTGCTCACAAAGTTTTTAACAGGGAATTATTTTAGATAGTTCCTTAGACTCTCAATGGCGGCTTTAGTGTTTTTAACTGAATCTGCGAGATCTTTATCATTAGCTTTGCCAGATTTAACGGCTTTAATAATGTCACTAGCTTTGGCTTGAGTTTTCTTTGCAGTAGCTAGACCACCCTTAAAAGCTTCCTTACTAGAGCCTACCTTGGATTCAACTTGTTCAATAACTTCAATTAGTTCTTTGTGTAGTTCATCAATCTTGGCCTCTGTGGTGTCTTTGACTTTCTTAGTAGTGTTTGCAATATCTTCGCGGGTTTCTTTTCCGGATTGTTTGGCAGTTAATAGGCCAGCAAGGTATCCGATACCAGCACCAATAGCAGCAACTTTTGCGATGTTTTTAATAGGTTTTTTCATAATCTATACTCCTAAAGTATTATTTGTTATCTTTATTAAATTTTCCAAACAGTTTAATTAGTCCCATGATTGGAGCAGATTTCTCTAAAATATCGGTCACTTTATCAGCTTTGCTAGTAACACTCTCAATTGTCTTAACAACTTTCCTAACTGATTTTTGGATTTTTATGGTGTAAACAAGAGCTGTAATACCTAAGATTAAAAAGATAGTTAAGAACGCACTTAGGATAATTAGAATTGCTTGTTCGGTGTCATTTAGTCCCATAGTGGGTTCTATTATGAACCGATGTTACAATTTTTTCAATTTGAACACTAAAATCTTCAGGCTAAATTAATGTTTAAAGGTTATAATATAAATATATGGGTGAAATGATTCAGCTAAAATTTGATGATCAAGAATTTCCTGCCTATCTTGTGACTCCACAAGGTGCAGTTAAGGGCGCATTAATAGTTGTCCAAGAAGTTTGGGGATTAACTGATCATATTAAATCAATTGCCGATAGACTGGCGCACGAGGGTTTTGTTGCACTAGCGCCTGATCTTTTTTATGGCAACGGTATTGATCTTGAATCTTTGTCTGGATTACAATCGCAGTTATTTGATCCTGAGAAGCGAGCTGAAGTTCAGCCAAAACTACGGGCTCTAATGACACCAATCCAATCACCAGAGTTTGGGTCGTCGACTCTTGCTAAAACTGAAGTCTGTTTTGATTATTTAGAGAATCTAGGGAATGTTGACGGCCGAGTTGGGATTATTGGTTTTTGTTTTGGTGGAACTTATAGCTTTAGTTTAGCGGTCCATCAGCCAAAACTTAAAGTTGCAATTCCGTTTTATGGACATGCTGATTTTAGTGTTGACCAACTTAAGGCAATAACCTGTCCAGTCCTAGCTTTTTACGGAGATCAAGATGAGAATTTAATGACATCGCTGCCTGAACTTAAAGATAAAATGGCAACTGCTGGAGTTAAGTTCACGGCTAAAGTTTATCCAGATTGTGGGCATGCTTTCTTTAACGACACTAACAAATTTACCTATAACCCTGAGGCAGCGACTGATGCTTGGAATAAGACGCTAGATTTACTTAAAAACGTTTTTTAGTTTGTAGCGCCGGCAATCGCAGTAATTGTGTTTTGGATATCTGTTGTACCAGTTTTTAGATCTGCAGTAAAGGTAGTTAGGTCAGCTCCGGCTTGAAGTTCAACTTTAGGCTGAGAGTTATCGGCTGGATTTAGATAAATTTGGCTACCAGCAACACAAGACTGAGCAGCTGAGCTTAGTTGTGACAGACCGTTGCTGTAATCGTTAGCAGCTGTTGAATTTGGGATTCCAGGCGTACTTTGATCAGTTGCAACATCAGTGCCAAGTTGCTGGCAAGCGGTTTCAAGCCCTGAGTAGGATTGATCAGATACCTGGACGTTAGTGCTATTGATATCAGCTTCTAGGGCAGATAGTTCAGAACCGTTGGCAGTTTGCCAAGCTGCAACTTGGTTTTGATTGTTAGCTGGTGGCGGAGTCGTAGTTTGAGAACCGGTCGTAGTAGTTGATAGTTTAGCTTTTGGTGCTGAATGACTAGTGTTGACTACAATTAATACAATAATTGCCACAATCAATAGAATGGTTGTAGCTATAAGCGCGGTACTCTCTAAAAACATACTAAGTGTACCGTTATTATGATTTGAAATTTGTGGGAATTGAGGGTCAGATGGTTGTTCGTCCATGTTCCTATTAGTTTACTTGAGACGCCTCTACTCAACAAATAATTTAAATTTGCGCCGGGACTTAAAAATTACTATGATTAGGACTTAGCTTTCTAGTAAAAAATATAAGTTTTAGGAGATAAAATGGTAAGTCTAATATTAGCGGTTGTTGATCAGAAGGAAACTTATTGGTCGTTACTTCACAACGCTCCACACTGGGAGTTTGAGTTTACGGTTGAAGTTGTAACTGCCATTCCATCGTTCTTTCTTGGTCGTTACTTTGTAGAGCGACACGATCGAAAGAACCATAGAAAATCTGATAGTTCGCTCGACAAAAAGTCCTAGTCTTAGAATCTATTGAATACAGTGGTATTAATTAATGCTAGTGTTTAGTTTGTTTAAAATGCTATTAACATAACAATATTGACAAATAAACATAAACACTGTATAGTAGCGACTATGAATTTAGAGCAATACACGCAATATATTCCTGAAGTCGTTGGCTTAGCATCATATGCCTTTGGTGTTAAGGTTGATAATATTGCTAATCGAAAAGCTAATGCTGATCGTCAAGCTTTAATTGAAGAATGGGGATTAGATAAGGCTCAATCTGAACCTAGTCGAATTGAACGTTCAGTTCGTACTTTCGATAAGTATGCTTCTTACGTAGCGCTTAGCTTAGGCGTGACTGCATTTCTGACTACTGCCATATTTGTGCCTATTAAAGAGTCTAAGGACATTAAGCCGGCTGCTATTGAAGTGGTAGTTGACCATTCAGGAGCAACCGGACTGAAAATTGGTGATGCAAAACCTCTAGCCCCAGAAATCGATCAAATAGCTAATGACTTTGTGTCGAATAGCCATATTGTATCCAACGCTTTTGTGGCGTCATTTAGCTCAGTCACTGAGACAAATGTATCTAAAGTTGATAGCATGACACCGTCAGGTGATGCACCACTTGATACTGCTCTTGAGAATGCCCTTAATGTAACTGGTTTAGATGAACAAGGTAAAAAAACTAAAAGTGCGGCAGTTGTTGTGATAACTAACGGAAACTATATCGGTAGTCCGAGTGCTGTTATATCTGAATCTAAGGCACAAGGTTATACACCAGTATATGTTGTCAATGTCGAAGGTGCTCAGGCAACCTCGTCTCAATATATCTCAGACTACAAACAAATTGTTTCAGGTACTAAGGCTAAACACGCTTACTGGAACGCTAATAGTCAAAATATAAATACTGTGGCTGCGGAAGTTGAAAACACCCTAACTCCAGCTGTGCATGAACAAAGTAAAAGTAACCCTAATCAAGACCTATTTATAATCGGTGCCTTGTTTAGTGGACTAGCTTTTGTTCAAGCTTTTCGTTCACGAAGACGTGGCGTTGTGCAAAGTAATAATCGAGAAGGAAAATAATTATGAATAATCAAGAAAACTTACAAATTGAAGCTAAAGATTTTGGTATAGAGGGATCTAGACAATTAGGTCACTTAATCATTGGTGAAGAAGCAGCAAAAAGAGCCCTTCTTGTGTCTGCATTACTTAGAGAAAATGCTTTGTTAGCAGGTCGTCCAGGTGGTGGTAAATCTGAACTATCAGGTAATTTTTATAGAATTGTTGAAGGTGTTTCACGAGGTGAAGTAGCTATGGTTCCTTCCGATGCAGAACTTAGTTCATCTAGATTAGTTGGCGGTAAAATGACGTCAACAAAAGAAATAACACGTGGTGGTTTTACTGACATCGAGAAATCGACAGTCGATATTGACGCCTTAATTGATGAAAAGACTGTTTTTATTTGGGCTGATGAGATAAACCGAGTTAACCCATACGCTCTAAACCAACTGTTAAGAGCTTTTGAAAATGGTGAACTATCTACAACCGCTGGAATCGTTGAACTAACTCGTTTTGTAATGGCGATCTCAACAATGAACCCTTCTGAAAATTCGCAAGGTACTTTTGCTTTATCATCTGCCCAAGCATCTCGTCATGCAAGAGGCGCGATTCTAGGTTATAACACTGATCAAAAGCGAAGAGACATAGTCGATAAAATTGTCTTTGAAAACTGGCAACCAACTCCTGATCAGATGAAGTCTGTAATTTCGACCGAGAGATTACTTGCCCTAGGTGACTGGGTAGTTAATGGTGTTGCTGTGTCTAGGACTGATGCCGATAGGTTAGTTGATCTAATCATAACTGCTAATGACACTCTTAGGGATGAGGGTATAGAAGAAGCTGATGGTCGAATGGCCAAACAAATCACTCGTGGTGCCAAAGGTTTTGCCGCTATTGATGGAGAAATCTCTGTCAACGAAAACTCAATTAATGAATCTGTAAAAGCCACTGTGGTTGGACGACTAGCTGCTCTAAAACGTAAATCTAGCCAAGAAATATACGAAATAGCTGACAGTATCGTCAAGTCATAAGACGTAGTTTTACGAGGTTATAAAATGTCACTTTTAGAACAAACTCAAAATGCTTTGACTGAATATTCTGGCAATCGTCAGCGTGGTTTTGGTATTCATTTAGGTAGGCAGCCAAAAACTAATCGACCAGGTATTAATCTTGGAGAGATTCCATTTGATGGTACTAAGCATAGTTTTGCTGATATAAACCCATTTTCTATAGCTGAGATTGCTACTGGTATACCTCATGTTCAGCAAACACTTCCAAGAGAAGCCATGAATATAGCTATCATTGAGGACAGATCAGTCGGCCGAGATGATCCTGCTATCAATATCCAAAAACATCGATTTGGATACCAATTAGCTGAATCGATTACTGATTCTAAGCCCGGTATGACCGATACAGTGACTCGTTATCTAATTGATTATCGGGGTAGTGCGGCTATGAAAAAACTAGGTTATGACACTGATCCAATATATGCAGATCAAGATCCAGAAGCAATTGCTGAGACTATAGCCAATATATGCCTAAATAGCCTGACCTTCATAATTAGTGACTTTAAAAGACTTAGACTAGACTTACAACCTAAATATAAATTCGAACATAGTGCAGTTGCGATTAAAGCTAATCACCCTGCTGAAAGGGCGTTGACTGCCAGTAATGCTTATTTATTCGTAGGCGAAATCGAGGATTTATCTCTTAAGAGTAAAAAGAAAGTTGAACAACGTAACCAGGCTGCACAGGCAAGGCATAATGCGATTGTTGGCAACCTAGGTAATACAGGGTTAGCTGTATCAGAGGTTATATTTGTACCTAAGGCCCGTTATGGTTTTAATTTAAACGCGGTCGATGATAGTTTAGCTGATGCTGTGTCTAGCTTAAATATATAGTTATAAACTAAGCTAGCGCTAAAGCATAATAAGTTTAATTAATGCTTGACAAAGGGCTTATGCTGTGGTATTATACTGGTAATAAACTTTAGGTTTATGGGAAGAGATTCAGATAATAACTAAATAATATTTATTAGAGGAAATTATGAAAGATAACGGAAAACACGCACGAGTAGAAGAAACAACAGATCACGGTCGTATATATGATCTAGCTCATAATAAAACAGTTGCAGCATCTGTTGCTGGTATAGCCATTATTGGAGCTTTAGGTTGGGGTCTTAGTGAGAGAAATGACGGCGGAAATCCAATTTCTGATCCAAATCATATAGCTCTAACAGCTCCTACAAATGAATGTGCTGATTTTCAGTCCTCTAATTCTTCTGAAAACCCAAATAATTTTTATTCTGATTCTTTCTTACCTAAACCTCTTAAATCTGTAGACAGTAATTCAACTGCCCAAGCTTACTTAAATCAATTATTTAGTAAAACTGGTCCATTAGCTGGTCCAAAAGGTGATGTTGAATCACTTGCTGCAGTTATGTCTACTGTATCAATAGCAGCTGCCCAAGGTGCAATATCAAACCCTAACTATAATTATGTAGATATTTTCAACCAAGAAACTGCTAGATACCATGTTTCAGGTGGTGAAGGTGTATCTGCTGCAGCTGCGGACTGTGCTGTTGCTCTTGATACTCTTGTTCAGGTTGAAAGTTACAATAATGATTGGATAGAAGGCGGTGCTGCAGTGACTGAGTTTACTGCTGTACGTAACAGCAAAAATGATATCGTTGGTATGAAGTTAGTTCATGAACGTGCTGATCAGACTTTGAAAGGTCTTGAACTTAAATTAAACTCTGATGTTAAACCTGTTGATGGAGTAACTCTAAAAGGATTTACTGAGATACTAATATCAACAAATCCTTCAACTGCAGGTGAAATATTTGCAGCTGGTACTGTAATTCAACCTGAATCTTCAAATGATACACACAAGAAGCAGGGGCCAATTGGTACTAACAAAGAAACTACTACTAAAACTGGTACTGCTAAGAAGAATACTGGTGGATCAAAAACAGGTGGTAATAAGGGTACTGGCAACGGTAAGGGAACTACTACTGGAACAGCTCCAAGTAAAGGTACTGGCGGTGGTGGTACAACTGGTACTACTCCAGGTAATGGTCCTGGAACAGGTGGCAATGGTGGCGGTGGCAACGGCAACGGCAACGGCAACGGTAACGGTGGTGGTACAACTGGTACTACTCCAAGCGGTCCTGGTGAAACTACCACAACAACTACTCCGGAAACTACTACAACTATTGAAGAGACTACAACAACTAAACCTCCTACAACGACTACTACAAAACCCCCAACTACTACAACAACTAAACCTCCTACAACGACTACTACAAAACCCCCAACTACAACTACTACAACAACTACGACTACAACTACACCTCCTCCTACAACTACAACAACTGGAACTAAAGGTGCACCAGCTCCTGTACCATGTAACCCATTTAACCCACAACCAGGTTGTGTTACACAGTAATTAATTAAAGAATAAGGAAATATATACTATGAATTTAAATATCTTCAAGAAAATAGCAATTAGTCTTAGTGCAGTAGTCTTTAGCTTAATGCTTACAACTAGTTTTGCAAGTGCGTTGCCATATACTGGTACAACCACTGAAGCTTCTCCAGTTCCAGCATTTAACGTCTTTACTGCAACTTCTGGTAATCCAATTCCAGCTCCAGCTCCAAGTGATAGCGAAGCTAACTTTTTAGAAGCCAGAGTACCTGTTAATGGTGATGGTGCTACAGATTCAACTACTCCTTTTACCGAGTCATCACTAAGTACTGCCTGTACTAACGGTGAAGTAATCCAATTTAGAGTATATGTCCATAACGGTGCAAATGCAGCTGATAATGATAACGGTAGCGGACCAAGTATTGCTCACAATACTCAAGTTGAAGTAACTATTCCTGGTTCACAATCTACAACTTTTGAACCTGAAGCAACAATTAGTGCAAGTAATGCAGCTACAGTAAGTGATACATATACTGTTGATTGTACGAGTTCTCAAGCTGTTGAATTACAATATATTCCAGGTTCAGCTGAACAGTACAGTGTTGCAACCAACGCAGTTACTGCTCTACCTGATACGATTGTCACAACTGGATCACTAATCCAAAGTGACACTGTTCCTGGTGATGTATGGGCATGTTGGCAAGAACGAGTATTAGTTGAGTTATCTGTTAAGGTAGTTATCCCTCCAACGACTCCTGTTACGCCACCAACAACTCCTCCAACTGTACCTCCAGTTTTAGTAAACACTGGTCCAGGTAATGTTCTAGGAATCTTTGCTGGTATCGTATCGATAGCTGGAATCGGATACTTCCTTAGAGGACGATACTTAGTACGTAAGTAATAGATTAGCAATTTGGTAGAGGCAAGATTTGTTGCCAAAGAAAAAGGAACCTTTTGAAGGGTTCCTTTTTCGTAATAGCGGTGAAGCTATTACGTATCACCTCACGATGATAGTATCCTAAATTTACTATTATCTATTTTAAGTGTCAATAGTTTGCCATTGTAATATTTTCATCACTATTGCCGATCAAAATTACCATAAACAATTTAATTCAAGGAGTTTAGGTTAACTAGACTTTTTTAATTTTGACTAGTTTTTAGTGGTTTATTGCTCATATAAATTTCTAGTCTGGCTAGATTATTTGTTAAAATACGTAATTAATGGGACCGAACAAAAACAAACAAAAAATAGACTTAGTCACACCGAGTGATCTTCAACAGTTAATTATCGGTGGTAAACAGGTCTTAAAACATAATGACCTAGGCGATTATGTGGCACCCTCGAAGGGCCTATATACTCATCAGGTACTATGGGACGCTTGTTTTACAGCCATTGGTCTAAGCCATTATGACCTTGGAAAGGCGAAACTACAGATTAGACGCCTACTGAGTGCTCAGTGGCAAACTGGCATGATTCCTCACATTGTTTTCTCGGAAAGGCCGAATTATTGGTGGGATCGACGAAATTGGCGCAGTCGGATTAGTCCATTGTCAGCCAAAGGCGTTGCCAGCAGTGGTATATCTCAGCCTCCAATGATCGCCGAGGCAATTGTCACGATTGGCAATAAATTATCCCTTGATGAGCGAATTGAGTGGTATAAAAGCGTATATCCTCAACTGCTTAACTATCACAGGTGGTTTTATACTGATAGGGACCCGAGAGGCGACGGTTTGCCAGTTCAGGTTCATCCTTGGGAAGTGGCTCTAGATAATGCGCCACCTTGCATGATAGAGGTTAGAAACCGAGCTTGGCCCCTGTGGTTAAGGTTTTTAGATGTCACAAGACTTGATCGAATTGGTAACGTGTTTAGAGTTGATACTAAGTACGTGCCACAAGGTCAGAGAAGTTCTAATATTGAGGCTTTGGCGCTATATCACCTACAAGCGATTATTCGGCGAAAAAAATATGATAGTAAACGGATCTTAAAACGGCCCAAGTTTGCGATCAGTGACGTAACCTATATTAGTGTTTTAGTTCGAGCTAACGAGTTACTAGCCCAAATTGCTAAGACTATTTCCGAGAAGCTACCTGAAGTGTTTATTAGAGATATGAATCTAACCATTGAGTCTTTTGATCAGTTATGGGACGAGACTGATTTACAGTACTATGACCGGGAGCATCAATCTGGTAATTTAATTAAAAGTTCGTCAATTGCCACGTTTTTGCCACTCTATTCCGGCACAATAAGTCAATCTAGAGCTGAACAATTGGTAAAACTTATGGAGGATGAGGCCAGTTTTGGTTTAAAATACCCGCTGCCATCGGTTCCAATTAATTCAGATTGGTTTAATCCAATCTGTTATTGGCAAGGACCAACTTGGGTTAATACCAATTGGTTAATTATTGATGGCCTAAGACGCTACGGATTTAACGATCAAGCAGATAAGTTAACAAACAGTACGCTTAGCGTAGTTAAAAAGTCTGGTTATTATGAATATTATGATCCGACAACCGGCAAACCTAGTGGAGTTAATAACTTCTCTTGGACAGCGGCTTTGACGATCGATTTATCGTATAAACAGCTTCGAGCATAAGATTGCTTTTTTACGCCTAAGTGTGGTATAGTTATACCTAAGCAAGTAGATACAACTCTTCAGTTTCCATAGTTCGTTTAAAAAACTTAATATCGTCTCTGATAGATAAGTATAAACGAGCGATATAAATTAATAAGAAAGTTAAAATAACATGGCAAGTAAATTATATGTAGGCGGATTAGCTTACAGCGTAACAGAAAAAGAATTAGAAGATTTTTTCGCAGCAATCGGAGCAGTCTCTAGCGTTGCAATTATCAAAGACCGTGACACAAACCAATCTAAAGGATTCGGTTTTGTTGAAATGGGCAGCGATGACGATGCTAAAAAAGCAATTGCAGAACTAAATGGTAAAGACCTTAGTGGTCGAAACATTATAGTTAGCGAAGCTCGACCTCAAGTTGATCGACGTTAAGTTTTAAACTTCTAGAAATTTAATAGGTCTTATCTTTATTGGTAAGGCCTATTAAAATTGTGCCAGTTAAAGTTAGAACTATGCCGATGTAGACTAGTGCCCAAAGATTATGTTTTGGATGATCGCCTAAGAAGCTAATGCCAATAATTATTGGCACAATTGTTTCACAGGCAATCATAGTTGCACTAACAACTGAGGCTCGAGCCCGTTGTAGGGCCATAGTAAAAAACAAGATGCCTAAGATTCCATAGGCAATAATTGCTAGCATTAGGGAACTGTATAAAATATGCACGTATGGTTGTTTTATAACTAAAACTCGTCCGGCAACTGAAACTCCACCAAAGGAGATACCACTTAGTGCAGCTAGGGTGAAAATCGAGTAGTGTTTTTGGATTTTGCTAAATACTGAACCTAATAACAGAAGTAAGACGGGGCTGAGAACAATCAGCCATTTTAGGTTGTGGCTGATTGCCTGAGATTTTTCAGGTGTTGAGACCACCGCTAGCAGGACTAAACCAAGCAAAATTATACCGACTGATCCAATAAACTTAGATGATAGTTTATGCTTAAACAAAAAGTGCTCGATTAAAAGAGTAATAATCACGCTGCAGGCAATAATTGGCTGGACTATGAACAGAGGCAGGTTATGAACGGCCACTAGGGTTAAAGCCCAAGCGAATAGATCTAGAACAATACCAATTACATAGGCTAAGTTTTTTCTAAGTCTCCACAACAAATTTGGATGAACTGATTTTGCAGTTTCGTGTTTAGAGGCGCCAGTTTTTTCAAGGATTGCAGCAACTCCGTTAAACACAGCGCAACCGATAGCTGCAAGCAAAGCAAGAAATAGAAGCATAAGTGTATATTAGCAAAAAATATTAGTTTGTGTTTTTAGCTTACTATGCTATACTTTGTATAGTAACATAATAAAAATGGAGATAAATAGATTATGAAAGTTCAGTTAATTATTGGCAGTACCCGGCCATCACGAATGGGTAAACAGTTTGCAGATTGGTTAATGGAGAATATACCGAAGTTTCCTGATCTCGAATATGAGACGGTTGATTTATTAGATATTGGATTACCACTACTTGATGAACCGATTCCAGCTTCTCAAAATATGTATCAAAATGACCATACTAAGGCTTGGAGTGAGAAAGTTAAACAAGCTGATGGTTATATCTGGTTAACACCTGAATATAACGCTGGTTATTCAGCAGCTCTTAAAAATGCAATTGATTACCTATATTCCGAGTGGAACGATAAGCCTATTTTGATTGTTAGTTATGGCGCAGGTGGTGGAACAACTGCTTCAGCTCAACTACGTCAAGTTGCAGAGCGGCTTAAAATGCAAGTAGTCACAGAAGCCCCAGCAATTAAAATACCTTATGAATCAGTTGATGAAACTGGCAAAATTAAAGATATAAACGATGCACTAAAAGATTACTTACCAGATATTAAAACAGCTGGTGATGAACTTCACAGCTTTTTAATTAAATAACTTTTGGTTTTAGACAACTGCTTATAAATCCAACGTCTAATTTTTCAACTGCGATTTTGACTACAAAATCTTCTAATTCACCTTTCTTAATTGAAATCGAAAAGCCATTTATCTTTAAAAATGTTAAACTGGTCAGCATTGCAAAAAACATAACACTTGGTCAACTACATTCCTAAAAGATATAATATTTTATATGAGCAGTGAAACAGATAGTTATTTGAAATCATCAGTTGGGAATCTGAATTTTATTTACACCAATAAGAAATTTGGGAATTTAAGTAAGAAAGTCGGGGATGTTAGTAGGTACCAAGCTAACCGAAAAAAACTTTTAGCACTAGCCCCAGTTGATAGAGGAATTATAAAGCTTAAAGCTCAACATAAAGACTCAGTAATCGATCTCACATCATACCAAAGAATAGCCGATGAGACGGTTGTTTTGGTTGATGGTTTAATTTTTGACTTAAGTGTTGCTAATGCATGGTTAGCCCCAGCAGATTGCGCGATCATTGTACTGTTTAATAAATCTGAAAAGATAGTATGTATGGTTCATGCCAGTAGACTAACGTTACCTAAAAATATTATTTCTAAATCAATTAAGCAGTATTTAAAAAAGATAGGTGGTGATTCTTCTAAAATATCAGCATTCATTAGCCCCTCAATTGATTCAAGTAGTTATGTTTTTGAACCAGATATCGCTAAGCCATTATTTGGCAGTGATTGGGATAAGTTCATAAAATCCGACTCTGATAATAAACTCCACATAGATATCCAAGCCAGATGTGTCGCAGAATTAAAAGACAATGGAATTGATAAGATAGTTATATCAACCCAGAATACTGGTGATGGTAATTTTTTCTCTCAAAGTAGTGGTAGACTCGATCCAAGTCTTATCGGTCGAAATGGGTTTATAGTTTATAAAAACTAATCTCTAGATCTGAAAGACTAATATTATTTGCAATTGCCTAGTTTAAGTAGCATAATCTGGCTTATAAACATAAGCAGGAGTTAATATGTGGCAATTATATGTATATAGTTTTTTAGCAGGTTTATTCGCAGCAAACGGAATCCCTCATTTTATTAAAGGTGTCATGGGACAGAAACACCAAACCCCGTTTGGAAAATCATCATCAGCTGTGGTTAATGTCTGTTGGGGATTTGTAAACTTTATTGTTGCCGCTGCCTGGTTGCACTACGGTCATGTCCGGTCTCATGAAGATAAAGCTCTTCTACTACTTGCTTTAGGAGCACTTATTATGTGTCTATTTAATGCTGCAATGTGGTCAAAGCATCCTGAATATAACAAGTAGTTTGGCGTAAGTTAACTGTAGTCAGTAATTGACAATTGTACAATTATATGATATATTTGTGCTATGTTTGAAAACACTTCGGAACAATTTCACATTAGCGAGATACAAAAAGAAGCGCTTAGACTTGTTACTCGAGAGATAATCGATCGTGGATTAGTTGTTAAGTATTCTCGTGGACTCCGCAATCTTGCAGAGCAGCGAGATAAATTATTATCCCCATCTGCGCAGGATAGCAATGATCCTCATGCCAGACTTTTCAGGGCATTATTCGGTCCAACTCCTAGTAAAACTATGGCGGAAACATTTTTTGGAATCAGGGTTGATGAACCACTTGAGGGAGATACTGATATTGCAACCCATTATTCAATTGTTCACGTTGATCCAGTGACTGGAGTTATTTTAGAAGGCTGTGATGTATTAGTAGGTTCTATTTTAGATGAGAATTATACTGTAAATCCGAGTATGACTGACATCTTTACGATTCAGGATTTATCTCTTGTTAGAGGTATGGCCAAATCTCAAATGACGGTCGGCTTCAATCCACGACTTGGTTAACTAAAGTCTTATATATAAATTCGATTATGATAAAATTATTCTTTAGGTATAGCATATGGAACGACATCTAGAACAAGAATCTCTTTCTAAAAGATGGACCAGCATTCTAGTCATTGATTATCCAGAGGGAGTGACTCGACACCCTAGTGTATTAGACAGAATTCAGGACGAAATTACGTGTATAGTTAATATCGAATACCCTGGTGTTTTTATGTCTTATTATGTCAAGGCGAACGATCATGCTAGTGCAGAATTTGAAGCTAGGACCGTAGCATCAAATGTATTAATTTTCCTTGGTTTGACTCACGAGGCAATAGTTGATCATACTATCACAACAAATGCCTAGATTTTTATAACCAAGCTTATTTTAATCTAACACTAAGGCCAAGACCACCAAAAGACTGACAGATAAATGTTGGTGTATTTGGTGTACTGAGTTCTTGGCTGTATGTATAGCCTAATTCCATGAAGTTTTTTAGTTTATTAAGATCATCTATTTGGTTTTTAATTAGCCAACCTGCAAAAGCGCCTCTGGCAATCTTTGCATGGACTACTACAAACGTCGGTTGGTTAGTTGTTGAACTGTGAGTTAAGAAAACAGGTGACACAACCATAGAATTATCTATATAGTCAGTTATGACCCTACTGTACTCATTAGCTGCCAGATTAATTATTGGTTGGTTACTCGGTAGAGTCTTGACGATTTTATCTCCCCAAAATTTATATAAATTAGAGTATTGTTTGTCAGGTAGTCGATAACCCATTTCAAATCGGTATGGATAAATACCATCAAATGGCCGGAGTATTCCATAAAGTCCAGATAATATTTTTAAGTGGTGGTTAGCATATTCTCTATCTTCCTTCGTCCAAGTTTGTACTTGGAGGCCACTATATATGTCGCCTAAGAAACTATCTATTGCCGGACGTTGGTTTTGGTTCTTATCTGTCCAACCAGCAATTAAACCGTGAGTTTTAACCCCTAGTTTGTTAGATATCTGCATAACTTTAGATATTTGATTTACAGATAATCTTTTAAGATAACTATCTAGTTGTTTGGCAAAAGTAATTAATTCCGGTTTTTGGGAGACACTACCTTCAGTTTCTGGTGGTCTCATGGTTTTAGATGTGTGGATCAGAATGATCATTTATGGTTTTAGGATGGTTACAGAGTTACTTTCATGGACTTCGACTGTGCCTAGTCCATAAACAGTCTTGTCATTAAATAAAATTGCCGTATTCTCTTCAATTCCCATCCAATCTGACTTAATTTTTTTCAGGCTTCTACCAACTAGTTTATTAATAAAACCAGATTGTCTTTTAAAATGATCAAAATGGGGAATTATTGTGTAGTCAACTAAATCAAAAGCTTGTTGCCACATTACTTTGTCTTTACCGAAAATAGTTTTAAGAGATGGTGAGAGAATATATTTGCCCATAATCATAGCTCCAGCTGAACTACCCGATAACAATGCACCACTATTGTATTTTTCGATAACTTTGTCCCAAAGCAGGGAACCTCGTAATGTTTCAATTAAATAGTTTGGGCTACCCCCTGAGAAAAAGATCCAATCCGCATCATTTAAAAGATCGATCTTTGTTTTATCATTAGCTTGGTTTTTATTAAATATCTCAACTGGGATAACCGGTAATTTAAATTTAGCGTAGTGAGACTTGGCCATATTAATCCATTTTATAGCGTCAGATTCTTGACCGGCTGCAGTTGGAATAACTGCTACATTTTTTGGTTTGAACTTATCGATTAAAAATTTATCAATGTCATCGACTGAATCTGTAAATTCTCCTGATCCAAAAAGTACTAAGTTCATATTTTAAATATTATTCCTTATTTTCCAGTGTATTTAAATGAATTAGCAAAATCTAGGAAGTTAGCTCTAGAAGCACCAGTCGATATTAGCAAGTATTCACTGTGCCCAAGTACGAAAGCTCTACCAAAACCATTAATGTTTCTGTTTTTAACTGAAGTTTTAAAGTCTGCATCAACTGCTTTGGTACCTAGGAAACTAATCGATGTGTTTTTAATTGCAGTTGCGCTTAAGAGTACTGTGATTGCTGAGTCGATTCCAGTATTTAGAGCTGTGACTTTTTGTTTAGCAGGCAGCGCGTTATATTGTGTAATCTGAGGTAAATTTGAGGCATAAATTTCAAAATGTTGAGCGTTGTTTTCGACTGAACTTGAAATGTAGGTGGTTTGAGCTGAGATGTTGTCTACGGTTTTTGTTGTATGGACAGCTTTTGGGGTACCTGGATAGGCGATAGTAAAATCATAAGCCGATGATGTATAGAGACTTGTTTTTAAAATTGTAGTCTTATTATGATCATAGATTACCCAACCTGTAATAATTAGCGCAATTACAATTACGATTGCCAGTGGTCTTAGTAAATTATTATTTATTTTTTTAGCTGGCATATATTCTCCCTGAGATTTATTATTTACTATATTTGAGTTTCTTCATACATGGATGGGTCATCACCATCTTCTCTTACGATGAATATACATTCACCCGGACATTCAATGCTAGCTTCCAGGACTTTTCTGCCTAAATCAACCAAAACAGTCTCAAGAGCGTCAACACCTTTTCGTTCGGGTTGTCCATTTTCTTTGAGTTGTGGCATTACGTAAGCTAAACCATCATCTAGAAGTCTAAATACTTCTGGTGCAATCTCCTCACAAAGGCCGTCACCCGTACATAAGTCCTGATCGATCCAAACTTTCATAGATTCATCTTATCACAGTCGAGGAGTTAGACTATTTATCGATCAATTTACGGCAAAAGTTTTATCAGATTTTTAGGTTGTTGGGGTCTTCAGTTGGCTTAATAGCATCGTATAGTTCGTTTAGTGTCTCACGTGCTAGTTCAACACTGTTCTCATTAATATTTTCGTTATCATTTTCTTTAACAAGTTCGGAAATATCAATGGTTAGTTCACGATTAACAAGCACCGCATCTCTCATATTACGTAATTGAATAACCTTAGGATTATCTGTCTCACTCATTTCATTTTGAGTTTGAATGTGTGACAACAAAGTTTCAAAAAATGAAATTAAACTATCTAGGGCTTGTTTTCTATCAGACTTAGGGTCATCTGCGTTGAGTAACGCTAGAGCAGAATCAATTTCCGTACCTGTTTTAGCGGTTTCAGGATTTGGACTAGAGAGATATCCTATATCCCATTCTTTAAGAGTCTGCACTGCATTCTCAAAAGATATTGGACTACTACTTTTTATAACGTGATCAGCTGAATTTAATTCGTGAGCTAGAGAACGCATTTCTTCACTCCAAGCCGTATCTTTTTCAAGCATTGATTGAGCTAAGTAAAACCTATCTAGTTTATCTATTTGGACTAGAGTGTCTGCAGCACTATCAAACTTTTCTTTGATTACACTATCACTAGTCTTATCCCTTAAACGATTAGCTCGCTCAGCTAATTCAATCGATCTGGCCTTTAGGCTGTCGTTATCCATTCGCTAAAATCTTATCACAATAACGCTTAATATGAATCGAACATCGGATCACCAGTCATAACATGGCCAGAATGACCGATGCTTACTTCTAATGAGCTCGGACTTATACTCTGAACACTTTCGCCTGAATTAGGTGCATATGAATATTGATGACGGCTATATTTAAAATCCAGTACAGATCCATCTGGATTTTCAATATGTGATGTAGATATTGGATTATCAGGCAGATCATCAGTAGAATTTGCATAAGGGCTAATATTAATATCACCTGCAGATATACCCTTCAATACTTCTTTAACTTGTTCTGGCTTGATATCTAGTATAGCTAAAGCTTTCTGGAAAATTTGTTCTTTAGGAATTCTGTATTCTGCTTTCCTAAACAGCGACTCAGGAGCTTTGAATGAATGATCTTCTACAGACAAAGTTAACTCTTGGCCTTTCATACTTAAAGCGTCAGCAATTTCAGCGGCTAAATCAACTGCTGCTACTTGTAACTCTTCGTCTCGTCTAGCTTCTTGTTTCTCCTTAGACTCGTAATCTTCACCAGCTTTATTAGAAGCTTTTTCAGCCCGCTTAGCCAGATTATCGATAGCTCGTTGTGCAGCTTTTTCACTCATTCCACCACTCTCAACCAATCCCTTTATGGTAGTTTTTTGTGATTCGTAGGGATCTGCAACTATTGCCATCTCATGTGCTTTAGCCATGTCAGGTTCACGATTTTCCTCAGAGGTGTTATCTGTCTCTTGGGCTTGGAGTACATCTGTATTATTAATAGGAGCACTTTCACTTGATAATTCTTCATCTAGTGACCTTTGTTGTTGTGCCCGTGTTTCGGCTTGTGCGGCTTCAACACTGTCTGGGTCAACACCTTTTGGTTGTAGTTGATCTATGTCTTCCATTTTGCTGTTTCTTTCTGTTTATTTTTTGATTTTTTACTCTTATGGTTAATTTTATACAATAAATAAATAAAATCAACAATTTTTATTGCTAGATTTGTCTAATTATTATTTGTCGATGAATTCTTGGCAGAAGTTTTCAAAGACTGCATTAGTCCAGCCAAAGCCGGTTTGGGAAGGGTAGAGTCCATTAGATGGTGGCTCTTTTGGCGACACCACGTTATATTTTTCTAAAAAGACACCGTGAGCATTAAACCAATCTAGGTTATTTTTTAGCCATTTCATTGCAATCCGCTTAGCTAGGTCGTTGTAGCCATATTTTTGTAGACCTTTGACGATAATAAAATGAAGTGGCGCCCAGCCATTTGGATAAGCCCACTGCATGGCAATTGAGTAGGGCATGAACCTATTTAGAGTTGGACTGTCAGTTGTTGATAGACCGCCTTTATATTCAAATCGCTTGAGACTCTTAACTAGTTTCTTAGCTTCTTTGTCACTTGAGATGCCGCACCATAGTGGATAGAAGCTAGCTAGTGAAGCCACGTGAGACCGTTTTTTCTTAGTGTAGTTATAGTCAAAGTAGAGATTATTGACTCTGTCCCACATTAAGCTGTGCATTATCTTAGCTCTTGTTTCCTTTGCTTTGTGCCATTGTTTAGCCTGTTTGCTATCACCTAAAATCTCATCAGCTCTAGCAAAATCGGATTCGTATTTATAAAGTAGGGAATTTAAATCTACTGGCAGATAGTTTAGAGCCCGGCGGCTAAATCTTGGGTTCATGTCCCAACCACTCTCAGCCTCAGCTAGATCATCAATGTGATTAATATCGTAATATCTAGACAGTCCTTCGTATACTAGTCGCTCATTGGGTTTTTTAGTTCCCATCCAAACTGTCTGATACTCCTGCTTAGCAATTTCGATCTTCTTTCTTAGCCAATCCTTATCTAGCTTGTAAGCTTCATAGATATCAAAAATAAAGCTAGTTAAGAGCGGTGGCTGCGAGTGCCCAGTTAAATAAGTTCGTGAGGCGTTTGGAATCACGTGGTAGCGTTTAAATAAACTAATTAGATCTTCTAGAATTCCCATAACTAAGGTTTTATGACCTTCATCAAGTAGACCCTGAATCATAAAGTAACTATCCCAATAATATAGTTCGTTAAAGTCAAAACTATGGGATTGTTCATAGGCAGGAACTAGGCAGGGTTTTGGTAGGCTAACAAGACTACTGCCATCGGTTTTTGGGTTAAACCTCTCGAGACTACTCCAGTGATGCTTAATGTATTGTCTAGCAAACAAGACATCATCAGCCGTTAAATTAACACTTCGAGTATTTTTAACTAGTAACTTCTTTGGTAGACTTTTTATTTTTGGCCTCATATATACCTATCATACAATATATATATCAGGTCAAACTATTGGTTTTTTCGCATAAAATGTTATAGAATATCAACTTTAAGAGATATACTGAAAAATAATATGATAGAAAAATTTCCAAATTTAATTGCTCCAGTGCTTGGACTCAGAGACGGTCAGATATTACCTGGTGGAGCTGTCAGAGTAGTTGATCGACATAGCTCGTTCTACCCAGTGCCGGCAGGAGATGATTCCTGGATTTTAATTGACGCTGGTATGGATAAGCGCGCAGCTAATCTTCAAAAATTTATGACTGAGAGAAATTTGGCCAAGAGTGCATTCTTGGCTGGATTCATCACTCATGCTCATTCAGACCATGTTGGTGGTTTTAATATATTTGATAATTTACCGATTTATGTTGGGCAGGGTGACGAACAAGTAATTTTAGGCAATCGTCGAAGTCAAGGTCCATTGCAAGGATTGATTGATCGTATACCTGGGCATAGAGACGCTAAAATAGACGGCCTTCAGCCAAGAATTATTTCTAATGATCAAGTAATTGAAATCGGGAATTTAACGATTCGAGCGATTGGTTTAGCTGGTCATACTGACGGTAGTATGGGCTACTTAGTTGGCCATAATGATAGTGGTGAATACGTTTTCTATGCCGGTGATGCATTTGGCCATAGAAGAAGTGGCAAAGTTAAAGCACCTCCAAGAATCGTTAGTCACAATAAAAGAGCCAGTCACAGGTCTACTCAGTATGCAGCTACTAGAATTATTGATCTTGGCATTGAACCAAGAGCCATCGTGACTTCGCATTCTAGGCACGGCGATTTTGCTGCCTTGAAGAGGTATAGCCATGTGGAATCTTCCAGATTGATGCCAAAAGTTAGTTAGTTGATTTTAAACTTCTGAGTAAGCTTCTGTTTTAAACTTGGCAGGTAGTAAGAAGGTGATAGCAAAAGTTATAGCTAGGACTCCCAGGGTGTAGATTACTGACCAGCGGAAAGCATTAGCGAAGTTGCGACTGTTAGCTTTGGTGATACTTTGAGTTACCGATTGGTCGATTCCAGAAACCACCACACCATTATTGCCATTCTCACAGACCCCAGGTATTACACTAGAATCTTTCTCGCCAGCGATTGCTACGAAACAATTTTTAGCATTTGCTATAATTTCATCTTGAATTTTAGTTGGAACATGATCTGAGGTTAGAGAACTACGCAGACTTGGTTCGACGTAGTTAAAACTAGCTGGCGCTTTAGCGGTTAGTTGACCAAAGAAAATGACGCCGATTACAGCTACACCAATGACTCCACCAACTTGTTGAACGGCGTTAAGTGTACCTGAGGCCGAACCAGCATGCTTAGTATCGACGCCATTTAATACCGCTGCAAACAAGGCACCAAACACGCAGCCCATACCAATTCCCATCGTAAGTAATCCTGGAATTAATTGCCATGAGTGAAGGTTTAGTCCGTAGTGATAAATTATGCCCATAGTTACAGCCATACCAATACCCATAATTAGGCTACCCATAGTTAGAGAGTAACGACCAAGTTTAGGAATGATGCTCTTACCAAGGGTTGCCATCGTAAAGCCAATACCAACGGCTAGAGGTACACCTGTTAGGGCTGCATGAATTGGAGTAAAGCCTAATCCAATTTGCAGTAGTAGACCAAAGGTTAGGAAAAAGCCAATCATGGCCATTTCAAAGATTAAGTTAATGCTAAGACCAACTGTGAATGATCGGTTTTTAAATAGAGATGGCAAAATAAGTGGTGAGCCATCAGTGGCTTGTTTGCGACGTTGCCACCAAGCAAAAATTGCAAAGATTGGTAGTGAGCCGGCCATCATAATAAAGCTCCAACTAGGCCAGTTGTATTCACGACCTTGAATTAGCGGGAAAATCAGTAATAGCAGGGCAATCATCACCAGGAAGGTTCCAACAAAGTCTAGTTTTAACGGGTGAGATGATTTGCCGTTTGGAAGATATTTTAAAGCAGCTAGTAATCCGAATAGTCCAATTGGCACATTAATTAGAAAGATTGGTCGCCAATCTAGATTAATTAGGTTAGCTTTAATCAGTAGACCACCAACAATTGGCCCTAGGGTTGCAGCCAAGCCTCCGAGAGCACCAAACAGTCCATTAATACCACCTCGCTCGGATGGCTTATACATAATCTGCATCAGTGACATAACTTGAGGTACCATTAGCGCAGCCATTGAACCCTGCAGAGCCCGAGCTGCAATTAACATTGCCGGGTCCTGGGCGACACCACTTAGAAGTGAGGCGATTGTAAAACCACCAATACCAAACAAAAACAGTTTCTTATAGCCAAAGACGTCGCCCATTCGACCACCAGTAACTAACAGTAGAGCAAAGGCTAGAGAATAGCCGGCCACGATCCATTGAATTGCAGAGTAGCTAGCATTTAGGTTAGTTCTAATCGATGGGATTGCGATGTTAACAATTGTTGAATCAAGTAAATCCATAACAAACGCTAAAGACACAATAACTAGAGCGATAGATCGTTTTTTAGCACTAAAGGTTGAAGCGTGTTCTTGAGCTGATAAAACCGGACTGTCATCCATAGATAATTAGCATATCATTAAACTTATATTTGTACTACTAGAGGTCAAGCTGTTGTAACATAGGTGCCTGATTATGTTATAATTTGGCTGTAATTATGAAATCAATTAAAGATATAATCAGCTCTTCTATGACTCTAGCGATTGCGATTAGTGTGGTCTCGCTTGGTTTGTCGTATGGTGTTGCAAGTGCAGCCTCATCGGACACAACTAATAAACTACCGACTATTGTGGCGCGAGCGACCAAAGAAATTAATCAAAGACTTACGACCTTAAGTAGTCTGAGCGCACAGGTGACTAACTCTACTAAGCTAAATTCTGCTGATAAAACATCCCTAAGCGTTGAGATATCTTCTGAAACTGCAGGACTAACAACCCTAAAGACTCAAATCGCAACTGACACTACAGCCGACCAAGCATCAACAGACGAGGCAACAATTTATACCGATTATAGAGTTTATGCAGTCGTAGTTCCAAAAGTTGAACTGTTAACAATTACCGATAACCAACAAAATAACGAAGCTAAACTTACGACTTTGGCACAAAGTTTGCAGGTAAAAATTACTGATGATCAAACTGATGGTAAAAATTCAACATCTTTAGCGACTGCCCAAACTGAACTAAATTCAATGAGCGCTCAAATAACTGACGCACAGCAAATTTCAACTACCATTGAAAACGATGTGTCACCAGTCTTACCTAGCAATTGGAACGCTAACCATAATATTTTTTCTGGTAATCGAACTGAATTAACAGCCGCTTATCACGAAAACCAAGTAGCGAGTTCAGATGCTAATAATATCGACTCAATACTAAAATCCATTAAGTCTTAATTTAACTAACTAAAATCTACGATAATCGAGGCACTCTGTGCGACCCCAAAATCGCTCAGCATCTAAAACCGTTTCTAATAATGAACTACGATTCCTATATATTGGTTCTCTCCGCTCGCTTTGGCATTGTCTCATCCATGCAGTTGAACATTTAGCAAGATGGATCAAGATCGCCACTATCAATAAGTGTACTCAGCGCTACGCTAGCAATTTTAGAATCAGTTGTTACCCAATCAGCATATCTATCTTTAGGAGCATCATGAAACTTAGCAAACCCTTCCATTAGTTGATCTTGGCTTTCACGTATAAATACAGGCGTGATAGTAGTGAATTCAGCAACTAAGCTCGACTGATCTCGTAGACCATTTTCATCGTAATATCTTTTGGCAATACTTCTAGATAAATAACATCTGCCAACACCTAACTCGTCACCTATGATGCCGCTCGGGCAGTTTTCACAATTTTCGTTTCTAGTTGTCATTACTGAGATTTTAACATAGGTTTAATTCTTTATAAAAATACATCTACTTATATATTTTACGTGCTAAACTCGCTCCCAATACTCCAAGCAAAAAACCTGAGCAAAAAATAAGTACATTATGGAATCTGCTACTACTTATAAAATTCCGGACTATTAACAATACTATTGCCCAGGCTACAAAAACACCAACAACGTAAATCCAATACGGGTATTTTTTAATCATGTTTGTATTATATGCCAATAAAGTTAGAACAAAGTACCAAAAGGTTCTAGACCAATATGTGAACCAAAAGTGACCATAAAACCTATTTGCAAATAATTATTTTTGATACTAATAGTTTATAATTGTAGAAAATGATATCTGAAAATATGTCTTATCGAGAATCACTTGTAAGTTGGGGTGATTCTGGCTCGTTTTATCCTAATCTCATACCCCAAACCGTTGATGAAATTAATCTACTAGAACTTCAGCAAGAATTTCTGCAAATTAACCCAGAGGCTATACCGATTGATAATTTACATATGACACTTCTCTATATGTCGCCACGACAACTTTATGAATATCTGATAGTGAACAGTAGTGTTGAATTTGATAAGGCAATGCTATACATGGATATTAGCACTCTATTTTCTACCCTTCTTTTATCGAGGATAGATTCGCAAGACATGACTCTGGACGTTGATTCAATTAAGCTGTTCGGAGAAGATAGTCAGACTTTGGGTCTAGTATTAAATTCAACTCCAGGAATTGAAAACTTTTGTAATTATTTAAAGAATCAAACAAAAGATATATTAAAAATCTATGGACTACCTGACTCCGAATTTGAGTTAATGGCAGAATTGCCAGAGTTTAGATGGTTATTAACTAAAAGCCAGCATCACATGTCGTTAGTTTCAGTGGTATCAGATTTGGCGATATTTGAATCAGTCAGATTACCGAAAACTGTCACTTTTGATCGAATCCATTGTGGTAGTATAGTAGTGAAAAGCGACAATCCAGTGGCTTGGTATCTAGGTCTCGATTCTATTTCGGAAGAAAATCTTTGATAGACTGGAGTCTAATGTTCGTCTTATTATCGAAGTTTCTTAATATATAATATCGGTTAGAACATGCCACTCATTCCAAAACCTAGTGCCACAGCAACAAGATAATTGAACTTAAGTCAAACTTGTAGCCCGACTATATGTTATTGTTCCAGACCTACATCCATAGGCATAAGCACTATCTTATAGTGATATCTTTGGGTAAATCACTAATTCCGACTTTGACAATTTCAATAGGTTTTACTTTTTTATAAGCAACCCATTCGTTTCCCTCTTGTATTGTAAAATCATCCTTTAAAAGAACATATACATAGCCAAACCAGTTTTCTGTGTGTGCTTTTTCCCAGGATTCTTTGTCTATATAGAACCCAGCTCCTGGTAGTGATTTATCTCCCCAACCGCCAACCTTCTTGCTTCCTAATACTGCCATGAAAATTGGATGTTTCGTTCCAATATCTGCATATACTGCAGGTTTACCATATGGTTTCCCATGCGACATTGCTTGTCTTGGCTTTAATTCTCCAATATTTCTATAGCTAGAACCATGAAAGACATATTTACCGGATTCTTGTAGTTTAGTAAGTTTCATAGCGAAATTGTATCAAATTAGTTCTAATTTCGTTAACTAGGGCCAGCCATAAGCATAAGCACAACGAAAGGCTTCTTCGAAAGTCTTTTTCTGTTAGAATTTAATTATGGATGAACTATGTGAAGTTTGTGGGTTTCTTAAAAACCCTTCAGCTGACACCCAAATTCTGGACACCAAATTCTGGAACGTAGCTATAGATGGGAGTAACCATGCCTACCTTGGTCGTGCCTATGTTTCGCTAAAAGAGCATACGGCTAATTTGGGTAGTCTTAGCAAAGACGAGTGGATTGATTTTCAAGAGATTGTAGAAAAACTCGAAAAAGCATATAAAGATGCCTTCGGCGCCGAACCTCTTAATTGGAGCTGTTTGATGAACCATGCTTTCAGGAAGAAGCCCTTTAACCCACACGTGCATTGGCACGTTTTCCCGCGTTACGAAATAGCACCTGTACTTGATGGAATCACCTTTGACGACCCACTCTTCGGGAAGATTTACGACAACCATGCCGAAAGACTCGTCAGTGCTGAAACCGTGGAACACATAGCTGCAACACTCCGTCAACGTATAGAATAGTTCTAATATCGTAAACTAAGGCCAGCCAAATAAGCATAATGATAGAGCTCTTCTAAGGGATCTTTTTTTGTTATAATCTAGATAATTATGAAACATCTCAAACTATCGGACAGCGTCTTCGAATCACGTGAGGGTTATGAGCGATCAGTACTTTTTGCAGCTGATGACTTTGGTGCCAACACAAAGTTGCAGCTTATGCGCTTAGCTCCCGGCCAACGTATTAAGCCTCACCACCACAATTCTAGAACTGAATGCTTTCGGATCGTGTCGGGCAATGGCGAGATTAAGATCAATGGCGAGATTGTTGCCTCATCAGAGAATGATGTTGTCTTGTGTGAAGTTGGCGATGTCCACGAATTTATAAATACTTCGACAACAGATCCGCTGACGTTTCTAGTTATCCGAACGAATGATTCAGGTAACGATGACATGATATGGGAAGAATCGTCAGACCGTTAGATTTGCCTTATGACCGTTATCTTTATTTAATCAGTTAATCGATGCTTAGTTTTTTAATATTGACATTGCCTGCACTGTTTAGTAACACTTCAGCTAATACATCAAAAGATCTTTCCCCGTAACCCATCAGTAGATTTTTACCAGTTGAACTTTTTTGATACATGTACTGGGCTGCTTTAGTTTCGATATAAAAAGAATTAGTTTTTTTCGACTTAGGATTTTTGAGTCCGAAATAAGTATCGGTATAGTATTCGTCTCTATAAAGTTGCTCTAGAGAAAATATAAGCTGATGAAAAGCGAAATTACCGGTGCTAGGTCTTTGTCCAATTCTATCGCAGGCTTCACGAAAGTTAGATCTTGATAGTAATAAACCGGCCTTTAGTTGCTCTGTCGGAACTATTGGCCAATACCAAACACCAGGACATGGCTGACAAAGCCCAAACTCTAGGTCTATGACAGGAACCTTCTCCATATATTTTAGACTTTATCATAAAAATTGTCTTTTATTAACCTATAAAACTCAGATTAGTAATAAATGCTGGTTGATCAGATTTAACTAACTCAAATATTTCTTTGGTCCCAGGCATTAGATTCTGATCTTTAGTTTTAAAATCATGAAGAACAAATTTGAATTTATCGTTTTCAATTGGCAGCTTGATGTTATCAGTTGTCCCACTATGGACGTGGGCCACAACGTGGGTTAGAACTTGATTGTTTTCTCCTAGACTAATATTGGCAATTCCACGGTAACTTAGCGGAATATCTAGACCAGTTTTTTCCAACAGTTCACGCTTGGCATGCTGATATATATCCTCACCAAAATGTTGTTTACCGCTAGGTAACATTAATTTGTTTTTATATGGTTGGAATTTTCGCTCGAGAAGTATATATCTGCCTTGATTATCTTTGATCACAATAATTGCGATTAGCTTTGGTTGTTTACGGGGTTTTAGATTTTGGCTACTAAGCGAATCAACGTAGGTTAAGCCTTTAGCAGTCAGGGCGTACTGTGAATCTGTTTTTAATACGTAACCACCACTAATTAGTGACTTTAGGTGATACATAAAGATGTTACTCTCCATGTCGGTCGGCTTAAGACGTGAAAACCTCATGCCGTCTGAGTGCATTAGTCGGTCTAGTATCTCCCTTTGAATATGATGATCTATCATCTCTATATTCATTGTACTAAGTCTGAAGCTGACAAACCACCAATATTAAAGCCTTTAATGTTAACCCGACTTGCAGTTAGCTGATCCATACCTTCAATTTCGATCATGATTTTTTGTAGTTGATCATAATAATCTAGTGACAATATGTATTGTCGGTCTTCAAATTCATATAAAAATCTTGATCGCCATTTATGCAAAGGATCGGAATGCTGGGAGCTATACAGTAGCTCGTACTCATCAAGGTTTAAAGTACGACGAAGTTCATGATTTGCATATCCAAGCGTTTGTTTTATGGACATATGGTAAAAGTCATATTCTTCATCAACGACACCGTGTCTCAGCCTAAATTCTTGACCTTCAATTTGGTGATAAGTTTGATACAGCTCAACTGTGTTTAGATACCTATTTGATATCTGATTAAGCATTTCAAAAACGTCTACAATATGCTGGCTATCATCAGCTGTAAATTTGGTTTCAATCTCAATCTCAGGGTTTAAAATATCAAACAGGGCTCTGTCGATTTTAGTTTTAAAGTCATTATCTGAATAAATTGAAACTTCAGGGTTGATGATTGCTGCCTGTAGATTCCTATCACAAGTTGTAATAGCATCGGTAACGTTTTCATATCTACTTGGATTACTGACCATTAACTGCTGGTAAACACCAGGCGCAGACCTGGCAACAGTTGGCAGATAGACAACTTTGTCTATGAGATCAATAATTGGCGGCAGGTTAAGCTCTAAATTAGTTAATATTTGTTGGTAGTCCTTTTTATCTAGATAGGGTTTTACATCTGACCGATCAACTACAATTATGGCGTTAGTTCCAGCATGTTCCTGTTTTGCCTGATTGATATTTTTAATAATTTGATGAAGTATATTTGTCTCAAAGGCGATGAATCTATCATAATTTAGGGCTAAGTCTACAAAGTCAGTGCCTTGTTTAACAAGTTTTAGTATTTCTTTAGTAGCGACTTCTGGGATTAGTACAAACGGTCTTGAATGCTCGTGACTGATTGCCTGCAATTCATTAAGCAGGGTGGTTTTACCACCGCAAGGTCCACCCTCGATTGCTATGACGGTTGGATGGGGTGCAATGATCGACTCGAACAGTTGTTTTTGTTTGTCTTGTTCGCTGTCTGGTTGGAAACTTTCTGTCACGCCCTTATATTAGGCAGAGAGATTTAGGATTATAAGTCCAGAGATTTTGACTAAGTTCTCTAGCTTTTTACTTTACCGATCCAGGTCATGATTAAACCGGCCGCGATCCAGTTGGGCACAACTGTAAATAATGCTAACCAAAAACCGTCTTTTCGCTCACAGACAAATGTTATTACTCCAACTAGGTAGGCAATATAGGGGATGTACAATGTCCAAGCTTGCCAAGAGTTGGGTAAATAACTATTTCTTTTTTTAACAAACCAGGTTTTTGTTTTTGCCATGTTAGTCTTAAATATACACTAATTTATCTATCAACACCCAAAGAATTAGCCGACTCTCTTAGTTGAAGCATTATAAATCTTTCTTGTTTATTAATATCCCGAGATGAACGGCCAAATATTTTAGCACACTTGGTAATTGAATATATCCCATTTTCTGGCCGAATTTCGATTATTTCTTTGACACTTGTTCTTATGATTTTATCTCCATAATAGCGTTCAAAAATTAGATCTTTGAACTGGTCTAGTGGTAGTCCATGTCTCATCGATATTAAGACTCTATGCTCATCGCTCAATTTATTGGCTGCTGCATCGAATAATCTTTGTAGTTCGTCGTTAACGGTCATTATATTAATTGAGGCATCAATACCTGGATTTTCACGGTCATGACCAACTAAGTCACCCAAGGTAGTTTTACTATCACTGTCGCTATTTAGGGGTTCGTCGAGTGACTTATGATAAAAACCGCCGCGGGCTTGGGTTAGTATAATGTCGTCTTTTTTAATCCCAGTAAATTCTACAAGTTCTTCAACTGTTGGTGGCCTACCATTATTATCTATAAACTCTAAACTGGCTTGTCTAATTATATTAGCGTCGTCATGAACTCCTATGGGCACTTTAATCATCCTAGACTGAGTGGCAATAGCTCGGTCAATCGATTGTCTTATCCACCAGGTAGCATAAGTAGAAAATTTAAAACCCCTACGGTAGTCAAACTTGGAAATCGCATGAAGTAGGCCAAAATTACCCTCCTGGATTCGATCTTCAAATGGTAGTTGGTCGTTATATTTGTTATATCTGCTGGCTATACTAATTACCAGTTTCAAATTTGTGATCGTAACAATCTCATGAGCTATAGCAGCAGTTTTTAATATTTCTTGGTCCCTCGTAGACAGTTTTGTAATGTCATCATCGGAGACTTTTTCTAAAATTTCAATTCCTGGTTCGATTTTTTTATATAGCTCTATTGCCTCATCTTTTTCTGGATGGGTGAAACTACCAGTTTGATTGAAATAGATTGATAGGCCATCATCTTCACGGACTGAGAATTGATGACTTGGATTTTTTGTTGTCTCATGAACTGCGTTTTTAACTTCCTGATTTGCTTGAAATAATCTTTGTAGTCTTGCAAATTGTGAGTCTTCGTAAGCAACCAATTTTTCCTTTGGTTTTAAATCTTCTTCTGGTTCAGAAGCTAATGTTGCATTAACTACTTGTTCGCCAATATCTCGTTGGATCTTAGCTCTTGGACGAATTACCTTGGCTTGGGCAATTTCAACTATTTTGGTCTCAACGTTTAACGGTTCAATTGGTAAGGGTGCAAACTCACTGGGTAACTTGGTCTCAACATTTGACATAATTCATATATGGTTACATAGACTCTTAGGTTAATCAAGCCAAGAGTTAGTAAATATGAATAATGCTTATGTTTTAATGCTTAACAATATAGTTGCAGAATAAGGCATCTTATATTATAGTAATTCTTTATGACTGAACAAATGAGCCAGCCCGAAGCAAATACTGCTGATCTAAAACAAATAGGTCAATATGTGGTATCTCGTATAGTTGAAATAGATGCTGTGATAAACGGTCTAACGAAATCTGGTCAGATTTTAGGTGTTAAAGACCACAAAATGATCGCTGAATTTAGCGCAGCTAATTACCAACTTTCCCTAATAGCTGAAGACCTTTCTGCATCAAATGATTTGGAAGTTATAATCTCATCTGATGAAGCTGAACAACCAGAAGTAGCTCCAATAACTACTATCCCCGAAGTGATTATCCCTGAAGAGCAGATTTCTAATGTTCAGCCTGAAGTTATCCTTGATCAGTTCATATATGATTTTTGTAAAGAAAATAAAATGAACTTAAAAACTCAGAACTCAATTAAGCAAATATTCATCCAGTTTAGTGGTGATACTTGGTTTAGAATTGTTGACGTTGATCTAAGTATGATCAGCTATAAAACCGAATCTAGTAGAAGTGTTAGTACGAGAACTTTAGTTATGAAATTAATTGATCGAGGGCTATTAGTTGATAACGGACTTACAAGGCTGGCTAAAAGATTTAAGATAAATCAGCAAGCCCTACCGGCAAATTTAATAACAAAATCTGAAGAAACATCAGAATCAAAAAAAAAATAAGCCTGATTCAGGATCATTAATTCAAACTATCTCTGGTCTATCAAGAGAACAACTCGACGAAAGACGAGATTTTATAAAAGTCGCTAGTTTTTCCAAGAGACTTTTTAACGTACTTCAATCAAGATTATTTGGTACCAATAATATTCTAAAACTGTCTGATGTTAGTGACTACATAAGCGACCATCTACAAATTACAGATAAAGACAGCAGGGTCTGTATAGCAAATTTTGAAAAAAGCGGATATTTCCATTATCAGGGCGAAGGTGGCCAAAGATATCTAGTTGTTGGTCCAGCAATTTCAGATGGCAAACCAGCTCCAATCGAGTCTACAACTGAGACTCAGATTGATGATAGGATTTGGACTATCGAAGACGTAAAAATCGCTACAATGGTATTTAACGGATTACTCAATATCAGAGACTCAAATAATGGGATAAGGATAAGTGATAAATTAGAAGAGTTACATATAAACGATACAAAGAGTAAGGATGCTTTCGTATCATCTCTAAAACGTCTTGAAAGACTTGGCTATATCTATATTGATAAACGAGCGATTTCCAGTTCTCAGCAAAGAAATCCTAATAGTATCTACTACGCTGTAATTAGGTTTAAGGATACTATTGTAAAAACTAAAGTTAAAACCAAAAGAGACGATGTGATGGCAAATTTGGAATTTCATACAGGTAGTAGAATCGACTAACCATAGGAATTATTACAATACTTATTTCTTGCTATTGTAGTTAATTTAATCTAAGTTGTTTCTATGGCTATGCTGGAGGCAACTGATTTTACTGGTGAGGTATCAACTACAGATTGTCTAGTCTCCAGTCTTTACACAGATTTGGGCTCAATCTCACTAGCCCTGAAACTCACTAAAGAAGCCGAAGAAGATAGGGCCAGGATTACAAAAATATCTAACCATCTGGACCTAGCGATTGAACATATCCAAACTGGTTTGTTTGCGGGCGGCGTTATACCAATATCTTTAACTGCTAATGTCTTAGAAACTGTCGAGACAATTGATAACGAGGTTGAGGCAACTATTATAAATTTACCGGTGGCTACCCAAGTGCCTGAGGAAAATATAAAGTCAATTGTTACAACTAAGCAAAAACCCAAAATCAGTTACAGTAAGAAATTCAATTACGAGGAACGTGAATCCAAAATTGCCGCTGAGAGAATTGACCAGGTCGAACCAAATTCACTAGCTATTTTTGATTATGTGCTTAAAGGCGGAGATATTCCAACTAGTTTAATTAGGAAAAACATTATTATGGCGCTCCAGAAGATTTCAGGTAGCGAAGAATTAAAAAATCCAGAGGTTGCTGACAGATTTGATCAATTAAATGAAATTTTAACTGGTGCCAAAAAAGAGGAAATTAAGATAGCTAATACCGGGTTTCACTTTGTTGCAGGGATGATTACAGGTGGTTTAAATGACCCGCGAGCACTGTGTCTAGGAGCTGACAATAGAAAATTTTTTACTGAGCGCGGTGCATCACAAAAACCAGCAAAAAAAGTCTGTGCAAGCTGCCCAATTGTTAACCAATGTTTAGACTATTCTCTTGATAATCGTGAAGTGTTTGGAGTTTGGGGTGGTAAAAGTGAGCGTGAGAGACGAAAACTTAGAAAAGCTAGGAACCAGGCTAAAAAACTTGAGGCTCAATCTCAGAAAGAATAATTTAAGGTGGTTAGCCCCTTGCATAAATAGAAAAATAGTGCTAAAATAATATTTTATTATGGAAAGTCGGGAAGTCGAACACGAAATAGCTGAGCCAGGACTTGGTTTAGTTGTGTGCAAAAAAGTCGCCGAAATCATAGGCCTTAAAATCTACTTTCCAGACGACCAAGATAATCTACAAACCTTAGTTAATAACTTAAGATTAATTGAGGGTTTGAGCTTTAGTGAACAGGAATTGGCAACCGAATTTCAAAAACAATCTGAACCCGTAATTATCAGTGGTGCAAAACAACGTTTAGTAACCCACTCAGCAATGCTTAGAGCTAGTAAGGTACTTATAAATTCACAGGATCACGAAACTAGAGACTGGGAATTATTCAATTCAACTCATAAGGAATTTTTCACAGATGCTCAAGAACTAGTTAAGGATGAACTTAGTGATGGCAAACTAACTAGTAAGGTTACAATATTCGAAGACAACAATACCTTGCAAGAAGAAGTTGAAGCTGGACTTTTGGCTGATATCATTGATCTAACAAACGAAATTAGTCGGCTTATTCCTGAACCACGTGAGGTCAATCGTAAATCGATACTCGGTTCATTTTTACTCAGAGTTGTTGAGGGGGACATAAGACCACGTGCCTATACTTTTGCGTATCCCGATCAATATACTTTTAAAAATATTTATAAAAAAGTTAAAATTTTTAACGATTATCTTACAAGTTTTATCCATGATCCAGCCAAAGTTGCAGTCGCTAGTTATGTAAATAAATTATCTGATGAACTACGTGAGGTTGGTTCAAATTTAGCAGATAACAGATTAGCACCAATCAACACTGAAGGTATCGAACAACGAAGAGTAAGTAAAAAGGCTGGTTATGCTCCGGCTTTGAAAAGTCTTACTGAGTTGGCTGCAACTACAAAGCCTGAAGTAGTAAAATCGGTTCCTGAAAAACTAGAAAGTGTAGAAGTTGAGGCTTTTGAAATTAACGACGTTTACCTTGATTTGCCATGGATAGAACGGGGCCCACTTGACACCGTACTCTACAGAAGAGATCAGGCTAAACTTTTAGTTGTAGATTCTATCCAAGGTAAATTAAAAGAAATATCGCTAGATGCAAGACGCAAATCTCGATTAAATGGTGGTGGTGCTGACCAGTATGATGTTATGGCCAATAAGGTTATTAGTTCATTTTTAGAAGGAATTTTGCCTCATCAAAAAAATAGTGGCTTTAAGTCTGTTTTGGGAATACTAGATAAATCTCCATATAAAGGTACCCCAATATGGTACGCCACCGATATATCACCAAATGCACCAAGATTTTATTTTACTATCTTTAATAACGCCCAGGAAGTTACTTCAGAAGTAGATAGACAACTCTACGATATAGATTCCGATACTGTTAGTCTTGTAATAATTGGTGAGACCGATAAAGCTAATCAGGTGGATGCTTTAAAAGTTATAACTGGCGCCTCACACAAACGTTTACGAAAAAACGGTTCTGGATCAGTTTAGATATATTTATTTAAGCCAAGTCGTGACAGTTGTTAGGAACTTTTTTCGCTCGCCAAATATAAAAAACAAATGGCCACCTTTGAAGGCTACCAGTTTTGAATCTTTAATATTTTTGTTTAGTACTTTAGCAAATTTAAAGTCTACGGTTTTGTCTTTTTCGCCATGCAAAATTAGAGTTGGTAGTCTAATTTCTTTTAATCGATCTACAACGTCGTAGTCAAAGACCGCGTCACGTTGCAGGATGTAGGCGTAGCGTGGTTGCGGGTAACCTCTAAATTTTGGCAAGAATCGAAACGGATACAGGAATTTCATTGGCAATGATAGCCTTAATCTATAGCCACGAGATGCAAAGGTACAAACAAGGATTAGTTTCTTAACTCTTTTTTTGTGGTTTAGCGCTATAGATAAGGCAATTCGACCGCCCATTGAGGTTCCTAAAACGTTTGCCTGGTCTATTTTGAGATGATCAAGCAAGGATATTATATCGTCTGCCATTTGATCCATCGAATACTTAGTCTTTGGTTTATCTGATCGTCCGGCTCCTCGGTTATCTGCAACTATAACCTTATATGATTTTGATAGGTAGTCTATCATGTAGCCGTAGTCGCTGATATCACTACCTAGGCCAAGAATTATAACCAGTGGTTCGCCTGTCCCATGAACCTCATAGTAGAGATTGATATCATTTATTTTAATCAGTGGCATGGCTTAATTGTAGCAAAGCTATATCGAAGAAGTATTTGAGCCTGAATTTAATAGATCTGGAGAGTAGCCAGATACCAATGTTGGTTCTATCGTCTGACAGTTATTGCCGCTGTGGTGATCAGGACTTAGGTAGAGAAATGTATTGTCATTAGTCGGTTGATTAGGACCCTCAAGTGTATTGGTAATCAGTCCATCAACAACAGCCGTTGGATTAAAATCACTAGAAGTAGCTTTATATTTTACACAAAATTTAAACGAGTCACTCGATAATCTTTGATAGCTAACTTGCGGGATAGACGATACAGAAGCATTTTTTAGGGAAGCTGGGACATAGTTATTAACACTTATAAATTGACTTAGATTGTTAGCAATTGTTGTAGCTTTGTTATAAGTGTCGGTATCATCCTTAGTAGATTGGGCCTGCACCACTACTAGCAGCAGTAGGATAATTACAAAAAGCCCAAGGATAATAAAACCGATGTAGTATTTGGTTAAAGATTTTTGCTGCATTTTTCTATTTTTATGTGCTATTTTACTCGGCGTTCATCTCGCCAATAGTAGGTCAAGATACCACCGGCAATAACAAGAACGACTAGGCCGTCAAGAATTAACTTGAGGATTGAGCCACTATAACTGCCACTGATATTAGAGAATACTTCGGCAATGATTCCGATTAGGGTTCCAAGACAAATTACGTAGCTATATATCTGCATAAACTGGGTGCTTCGACGCTTAGATGGGTCTGATGACAAACTAGGGTTTAACATCTCAGCTTTTTTAAGTCTAAGAAATAACATCGCAAAAATCGGAACTGAAACAATTAGGGCTGCAGTTGGATATGATAAGACGTTAAAATCGTGGTGACCGTTTATTAGTGAAATTATGACTGCACCTAAACTAACTGAAGCTATAACTAGGGCAATAGTTAGAAATACGTATTCTATTCCTCGGCTACTTAGCACCCTAACCACTGCAACTGGATTTGCTGGAGAGTTTGAGCGGTTGTCGTAAGTTGGTTGATTATTGTCCATAAGATTTCTAAACTTGTCTAATGTGTTGACTATACATTACGATAATTGCAACTACAAGCCTAATCCATAACAAAGCTGTGTGATAGAATAAACTTGATATAAAACCACCCTAGCAACCACCCTCGTCATCGCCCGTGACAAAAAAGGGAAGTGGTCTTCAACCAACTGGGCACCAAGCATATGATCGATAATGTTGGTTCTTTTTTAGGTTAACTAAAATAAAGGGATAAATATATGGCCGACAAAATGGATAAAAAACAAGCCATGGAGTGGTACGAACAGTCCCACAGAGACCACATGAAAAACTGGCGAGCGTGGGGTTCGTGGTTTAGCTGGGGCTCTCCAGTAGGACTAGCCCTATTTTATGCGTTGATAATTATATCAACTGGCATATTTATATGGCTGATACACCATAAGTAGGTGAAACTCCTATAAAATTAAACACCGCTCTTAAACTGGGCGGTGTTTTTTTTGTTGGTTAATTTGTGGCAGTATTCGAGGCGACCATTTTGGCGTCTTGGCCACGATTATATAAAACTGCGGCTGATGTAAATCCGCTAACTTGAGAGGCAGTTTGACCTGGGAAAACTTGGACTTTCATATGATTAGCATCTGTCATTTGAACTAGGGCCGTAGCTTCAAAAGTGCTGGCCGTAAACTTGAGGTTTTTGACTAGTCCGCCACTCCAAACTATGCCAGCTTGAGTTTTGTAACTTGGTTGAGCCAGTTCAATTTTTACCATGCCACTTGACGGTGTAATTTTAGTCCAGTCAACACTGTTGGTGACCGCAAATTGCGTTGGATTATTTGGGTTATTGTCATAGTCGCCAATTGAGAAGGTCTCAGCTGATGGATCAATGTTGTCGTAGGCTAGAGCTAAATGAGTTGCCCAAGGCGTAGTTGTGCCATTGGCGGTGTAGGTTCCAGCGTAACCATTACTGCCAACCACAAACCAGTTACCGACCGCCTCACCCGATACGTCGTAATCGATTGTACCATCAAGTGGCGTAGCGGTTCGCAGATAATATGGTGTTATTGCTGACTTAACACTACTACTAAAGTAATCTAGCGGTTCAACCGTATTTATCTGTTCTGGTTGAGCGTTATTGTATGCCGTTGGGTAGAGGAAGCCTTTTAGAGTGACATTAGTGTTGACTACTGAAAAGTCTAGACTTTGACCACCAACGTAGCCAATTAACTCACCGGCGGTGACTGGTATTTTAATTCCACCAGCGCTATTGTCACTCCAGGTAGCTGGTAGGGCTGCTTTAATACTTGGGGCAATACTGGTCATTAGGTTATACATTGTAAAGAAAGTACACGAGTGACTTAGAACTACACTCCAGGCAGGCAGTGGACTAGAGCCGTTATGATAATTGACTTCGACCCCAACAATTGAGCCGGCGGCGGTTGCATAGACTGGATAAGTATCGGCTGGAGCTGAGGCGTTGAGTTGGTAATAGTATTCGTGATCAACCGGAGTTACGTGACCACCAACCATGGTTCCCATTGGAGATATATAGCCAATATCGCTAACCGATAGTGGGGAATTAGTCAGTGTAGTGCTACCAGATCCTGTGCATTCGCCGTTACTTAATGCCTCGCCTTTGATGATTGGATTTAGTGAATTGGCGTTACCTTCGTTAGTTGTAGGAGCGTCACTTTGCCAAATAAGTTTGCCGTTTATTTGTTTACAAATAAGCGTCGTACCTGAAGTACCGGTAGTTGAGTTTGCGGTTGCGCAGCTATCACCAATCGCTGGTTGGTTAGTTTTAGTTGGGGGTACGTATTTAGCCGTCATATAATGGCTTGAGCTACTAAAGGCAATTATAACCGCTGCAATAGCAACGACTGCTACGGCGGCAGAGATAATTTGCCATTTACGTTGTTTGTACCACGGGTTTTTATTTGTATGTTTTGGTTTGTTAACTTCAGCAGTTTCGGTCTTAGGAGTTTCTATTGGATTAATATCTTTCTGTGTTTCGGGCTCATCCATTAATCGATATTGTAAGCATAAGTTAGCAAATAAACAACAAGCTTATGTCTTAACTGGGGACTACTTAGATGTCTTTTTGCGGTGGATACAACCAGCCCAGCAACAAGGTCGGCGTTTGCCTTCAAGCAGTTCAGTAATAGTTCGCTCAACATGATTCTTTCTGGTCTCAGTCTTCGCGTTTGAGACTACCCAACAAATCCACTCATTTCGAGCTAGTGGTGTCAGGTCTTGCCATCTCTCTAGCGCTGAGTCGTCAGCTTGTAGAGCTTTTTTAAGATCTTGTGGTAGTTCGTGGGCTACACCACCAGAAATTCGTACGTTAGTCATAGCTAAATTATACCAAAAACGCTGTAGCTTGTATGTCGGGGCTATTTGTAGTTGAATAAATGTATGACAGAGTTAGATCCACAAATTAATGCAGAAATTGCTAAAAAAACAAATACTAGATATATCGATAGCCAAACGGGTGCCTTTTTATATGACGAAACTGAGCAAGAAATGTTTATGCTTGAAGGGGGAATACAAAGTAATCGCTACGTAGTTCCTGTAGATGATAGAGATCTAAGTCTAAGAAAATTAGACGAGGCAGTAAAAGACCAGGAAAGAGATCTGCGTTGGCTAACTAACTCGCCATTTAGGGTTAGATTGATGGGGTATTGTGTGACTGGTTCGTTAGTATTTCTCGATAGCCTGAATGATACTGGTTCGATAAGAGAAAAAGCACTTAATTTAGGGGGACTGGCTCTTGCTGGCGTTTTTTCAACTGAGATTATAGCTCAACTTAGAAAAATTTATATCAAGGACGAAGTTACGAGTGACATAAAGAGATTAGATAGTTTGAAGTATCACAAGAGACGTTTATCGCCAAAGAAGGTGTTAGGACCTAAACATGCTTCAACTGATACAGACCTGTCACAAGACAGATACTCACATGGCATGGAGATGAATTAAGTAATAGGAATTTCAGTTATAATATTAGGATGCAAAAGGTAGACAGATTTGGTCATAAACTTTGGAAATTTGTTATAGCTCATAGGTACTGGGTTATTAGCCTAGTGATACTTCTAGTTATACTTGTGACTGCACCGCTTGCCTATACATTTATAAGTACCCGCGGTCATCGCTATGATCTATCTCGAACTCAAATTAGTCAAATACCATTTCATGAAGTCGGTATCGTGTTTGGGGCTGGAATACTACCTAATGGTCAACCAACTCCGTATTTACAATATCGAATTGAAACCGCCGTTAAGCTATATAAGGCCTACAGGATTAATATGCTACTTATGAGTGGTGATAATAGTACGGCTGCACATAATGAGCCACTAGTCATGGAGAATTATGCGATTAAACTAGGTGTTCCTAAATATGCAATTGTTCTTGATGATGCTGGTTTTGATACTTATGACACTTGTTATCGGGCTCATGCGATTTTTGGGCTAAGTAGTGCTACCCTAATTAGCCAGGGCTATCATTTGCCTAGAGCGATGACAACTTGTAAAGGTTTAGGGATCGTAAACATTGGGGTAATGGCAATTCACCCAACCAGAGACTACACAGTTAGCTATATTGTAAGAGAGTTTTTCTCGACCGATAAAATGGTATTTCAACTAATGTTTAAACCAAAACCAACAATTTTGGGTAGCCCGATTCAAATTAATGACACAATTATCGGTACCTCCGCTCGATAAAATCAGACCGGTTGTCATATAGTTTACCTCTTGTGTTTATTGAGTTTTACTGTGGTATATTCTAAATTAAATGGCAAGAGAGTTATTAACAAATATTATTCCAATTGAAGCTGGGCCAGTCGTGATTAATGACCAGTTAAATATTCCGGTGGATCTTTTCGACACTCATTTAAGCCTTGGGGATTTAGCTGATGAGGCACTAGCTCATGGTTCAAGTGGATATGACGCAGAACTTGCAATGTTATTTTCGGTCAGAGGTTTAATTAATCATCTGAAACTTAAAATTCTCTCACCGCACGAAGCAATGACTTTAAAAGGCGGAGAGTTGTGGGGGCCATATGAGCCGAGTGATTACTATATTGATCTAAGAGGTCTAGTTGATAACAAACGGGCCATTATGAGACACACTACTGCCTCTACTGACAGGCAAAGAGTCATAAATGTAGTCAGGCTGGGATTTGAATACGCCGAGGAACAGGTAAGAACTGATATCGATAATTTAGCATTTAATGAGCTGCCGGGTTCAGTCTATAGTTGGAAAAGACCAAAAAAACAATTAGAAGCAGGACTTTTAATTGAATTTAGGGAATTTGCAGATACTGTTTATGGGCCTATATTTACTGGCCCTGGAAAAGCCGCAGATGTATTTGATCGGATAGTTTTAAAACTTGGCGATAAGGAGGCGGTAGCTAGAATCAAAGAACTCGAGACTGCTGGTCATCCGCTGTCACGCAGAGACATAAGAGATTCACTATATATAAAAACTCAAGCTCTAGCAGACCTGATTGAACAATTATCTAATTTGCCACCAAATGAACGGGATGGATTTAATAATTTGTCTTTGAAGATTATGAGGTTTGTATTAAACGATGAATCACCGGAAGATCATCTGTAGTCATTAGATTACTATATTTGGCCAGAAGGTTACCAAAAATATAAATTCTTATGTTTGCAAACATACGCTGATAACTGTTTAATAGTTGGATATGGGAGTAATCTTTACAGCTGAGGCAATTGCAAAAGGTGATATACCACTGCCGGGTGCACATGAGCTAGCCGGTAGGTTTATTCTTGGTCAATTGTTTAAGCCAGAGTATGATTCTGAACCTGAGAAATCTGATGGACCTTATATCGGCAAGAAAGGTGTTGAGTCGGCTCTAATCTATGGTTCTACAGCCTTAGGTACGGCTGATCTTCGAAGCGATGTCGATGTGCTAGTCAATTACTCAGACGAATGCACACAACAGGCTTTATCTTTAATTAGAACCACTTTTTATATGGCTGAGACGAGATTTAAGGTGCCAGTTGAGGCCCAAGTTCTACCTACCGGTGCGCTCGCAGATCCACTAAAACACAGTATTGATCCACTTTTTGCGGTCCATTTAAGTCAAGTCCAACAGCAAGATGAACCTAGGTGGAGTTATAACTGGCCACTTGATGAGATGCCTCGATCAAATGGATATATATTTGAAAAAGACAGTGCCAGAATTAGAGCCATTGCTGTTCGCTATGCTAGTGGCAAATCTCGTCAATTTACCAGAGCGATTGTTGGTTATAGAGGTGAGTTGGACCTTCAAGTCTTTCAAAGATCATTAGAACTTCCTAGCGCTATTGGCAGAAAAGTCTTAGTAGCAACAATTGAAATTGGTGAGGTGGAATTACCAGAGACTGGAGATAAGCAGGCAATGCATATCTCGACGCTTAACCGGCTTGAGCAACTTACACAAAATGATGATAAACAAGTAGTGTCTGACCAAAGGTCGCTCATCGAACTCGATGGGGAATATAGTCATATACTAACTCAGACAATTGATGGTTCACTTAGTCTATTAGACTACAGTATGTGGCTGGATAAAAACTATTTGCACGCACTTGAAATGGCTCAAAATGTTTCACATAGATGGGCGGAAATTGTCTCAGATAAAGTTCTTTTTCCAAGGGCCATAGAGCCATCAGAATCTCATACAACTTTTGATTGGTCAGTCTCAGACGATATTACTTATTAGTTCGCTTTCTTATACGTTAATAATTCCTATTAGTGGGTTCGATTACTGACTCTGATCAACCTCTCTCTAATAATGTATTCATTAGTTAGATAATATCAAAAAAAGTTAAAATACCAATCTTGATACAATATATGCATGAAAGTAGTTACCAAAATAATAATCCGTGACAAGGATTCTAAAATACTAGTTTTAACTCGCAGTGACACGCATCCAAATTTCGCAGGTCATTTAGATTTTCCAGGAGGCGAAGTCGAATCAGGCGAAGATAACACTACAGCTATAATTCGCGAAGTTAAAGAAGAAATTAACCTAGACTTAGATTTAGCGAATATTAAATTACTATTCGATCAAAAAGTTAACGATAATTTAACTCGTCTGCTCTATAGCTATCAATTAGATGAAACTGAACCAAAATTAACAATAAGCTGGGAGCATAGTTCTTATGACTGGATCACAGAAGCAGAACTATTTAGTAAACAATTGCAAGATAATCTCGACCCATATTTCAGGCAAGTAATTAATTACTTAAAAGATTTACCACAGATCAATTATGAGGTTTACATATAAACTATTCTATCCTTGGATAATTCCTTTAGGTGGTTTAGACCATTGATCCCAAGCAAATGAGTTACCGAAATGCCCATACTCAGCAGTCTTTTGATAAATTGGCTCATTAAGCCCAAGTAGTTTTGTTATTCCGGCAGGGGAGAGATCATAACCAACGACGCGTTTTTCACGTCCATCGATTATAACTACAGCCTCAACCGGCTCTGCTACACCAATAGCGTAAGCCAGGTAGCAATAAACTTCGCGAGCTTTATATTTAACTAGGTAATCTACGGCAATACGCCTTGCCATGTAAGCGCCTGATCGATCGACTTTAGATGCGTCCTTACCACTAAATGCACCTCCCCCGATAGGTATTCTGGGTCCATAACTATCGACTGCAATTTTTCTACCAGTTAGCCCGGCGTCAGCATCAAAACCACCACTTTTCCAATCTCCGGCAGGATTTATAAATGTTATCAAACTATTACTTCTTGGTTTACCCCTTAACCAGCTGTTAACTAGCTTTGTGAGTTGGATTTTAGATACATTTTGAAAACTTGCAACAACTGTAATAATCTTATTATCACTAATTGTTACTTGGGTTTTACCATCATATGGGAAGCGTTCGTATATATATCGGTTCAGCGATCTACTAAGTACGGCTTCTAGTGGTATATGTTCTTTGGTGTCACTAGTTGCATAACCAACCATAATCCCTTGATCTCCAGCTCCTCCGAGGTCGACCCCGCTAGCGATTTCAGGACTTTGCTGCACGATATTAACTAATACCTTGTAATCCTTACCAACAAATAGTCTAACGATCTGCTCGTAGTCAATTTTGGCTTTAGTGGTTATTTCTCCAAGTAGTATTACTTGGCCGTGACCACCAGCAGTCTCGACTGCAACCCTTGAATTTGGATCTTGTCTTAGGGCTTCATCTAGTATGCAATCAGATATCTGATCACAGATTTTATCCGGATGTTTTGGTGAAACTGACTCGGCTGTTCTTAAGTTCATATAAAAATATCCTCTCTACATAAGGAAAGGATAAATATATTAGATTTATATTATCCTTCCCGATGTGGGCTAGGTTTAGCACCTTTGCTTAATAAGCTAGGTTGCTGACAGGTCACTGAGCTAGTACTCTACGCTGTTCTCTTGATAGTTAAATTGTTAATAGTTTTATTATATCATTCATCGTCCGGCCAAGGATCATCAAGGCCTCGCTCTAAAATTTCATAGGTTCTAATTCCGTATTTATCGTAGAGAGTTTGACCGACTCTAATACCTTCACCCTCAGATGATAATATGTCTCCATATTCAGGTAATTCATTATCGTCCTTCTCAATCTCTAGGGTGATTATTGGGTCGTCTAAATATAGTGCTTTGCGTAAAATCATAATACTTAGATTTAATCATGGGTTTGTTGAAATAAAAAGTATTTAACAGTTTAATATTCATTGACAAATTGGCTGCTTAGAGACTAATATGAGGGTACAATAAAAAGTGAGAGAATTTAAGTTATCTAGGTTTTAAAAATATAATCTAAAGGAGACTAAAATGATTGAACTACTAGAAAGAACTACTCAAGATTCCGACACTGATGGAATCATCGAAACAAATACTACAACTCTAATTGAAAAGTATTCGGTTAGACCAGAAGAAATTGAAAGAAGCATTGGTGAAATTGTTATGGCGACTGAGACAAGGTCATACGAAGGGCCTACTATGACTGATGCAGATTCCGACCACAGCGATTACTAAAACTATTTGAAAAACTTTTTAATATTTAAAAGGAGTTTTAAAATGGTTGGTTTATTAGAAACAATTAAACCAGTTGTTAATTCCGAGGCGGATACTGATCAACCCTTAATGACGCTAATTGAAAGATATTCAGTCTATGCGAGAGTGCAGACAGAAATCGGAAAAACAGTAATGGAAACTACTACATCTAGTTACGTGTGGATATATGATGAATCGGGTCCTTCTCGCGTTATCATGGCCGATGATTAGATTAATATCGCTACAGTAATTAAAAATATGTTAAAAAATCCTGAAAATCTTTACCGGACTGAACTACTTGCTATGATGCGGGCTGATCAAGATCTACTCAAAGGCGAAATAAATCCGAAGAAAATAATCGCTCTAAACCGCAAGCATATAAAGCGAATCGAAGAAATTCTTAAAAATATCAAGTTACCGAGAATATCGATTTTAAGCTATGACGGCGCACTGGCTATGTGGTTACTAGTCCAGCATGCAGCCGATAATCTTACATTTCAAAAAAAATACCTAGCTCTTACTAAGGCACTTCTTAAAATTGATCCAGATGATGTATATAAAGAAGGAGTTGCTTACCTTGAAGATAGGGTTGAAGTCAAAGAAAAGCGCAAACAGACCTATGGTACTCAATTTAGAGATGTAGTCGATGCCAAAGTTCCGTGTCTTGAGCCGCAACCAATTAAAAATCCTAAGACATTAAACGACAGACGACGGCTTGTTGGGTTACAGCCAATTGAGGGTTATATTAAAGAACTAGAAAAGATGTATGGAAAAAAAATTACTTATCCTTACTAATTCACAGGATGGGATTAATACTCTATCTGTAATAGATCATATCGACAGAGCCGGAATCGAAGTCTTTCGATACGACTCTGATGTTATGAAAATTGGCGAACTAGCAATCTTAGCACTTGTAAACCCAAACGGCGATTTAGACTTTGTCTTAAAGAACAATAAGGGTAGTTCATGCACTATAGATGAAGTTGGAGCGGCTTGGTATAGACGACCGAATAGTTTTAGCTTAGAGCAGGCTAGTAGTAATAATTCACTAGAACTAGCTATTAAGGATGAACTCAAAGAAGCCCAAGATGCATGGTTTGGAACGATTCCAGATAATATGTGGCTTAATAATCCAAAAGATATGAGGCTTATAAATCCTAAGATAAAGCAGTTAATTGAGGCAGAAAAGGCAGGATTTAATATTCCACCAACCCTAGTTACCAATAACCAAGATAGCTTTAGAGAATTCCTAGAAACAAATAGAAAGATTGTCCTTAAATCTTTTAGACCAGTATTTTACCAGGACAGACTAGAAGACACTCCAAGGATGCTGTTTACTACAGTAATCGATGTCGATACTTTCAACGATTACGAGTTAGTAAAGAATATGCCAGTGCTAATACAAAAATATATTGATAAAGATTATGAGCTTCGTATTTCGGTGGTTGAGGATCAAATTTTTGTAAGTCGAGTAGTAACTAGTGACAAGGCAAAGGATGATTGGAGAAAACATCAGTTTTCTGATGAAGTTAGTTTTGAGATATCACCAAATGAAGATGAGCAACTTCTAACAAGATGTATAGAGTTTGTGAAAAACTATAATTTAAAGTACGGAGTTTTCGATATTATTCATGATAAAAATGGGATTGATCATTTTTTGGAACTAAATACAAATGGTCAGTGGTATTGGCTAGAGCATTCTTTAGGCTTTCCAATTTCAAAAGCAATCGCAGACTCACTTATTAGGATTTATCAACAAAATATTTAAAAAAACAGTCAAATGTTGTTGTAGAATAGTCTATAGCATGATATTAACACAAATATACAAAAACGTCAAGTGTGGCTATGGTCGTAATGTACCAGCAAATACTTGCCACGCAAGTAGTGACTTAGCAACCAGGCTTAGAATGATATATACTCGCTCGCCGTAATAATAATTCTTCCAAGGTCCAACTTTCTTGTACTGAAGAACCATGTTCATTGCGAAGCAACTAAAGAATATGAAGATAGACACAAATATAAAGTATACGAATGTTGGGGCCTTACTGCCCATATGTGCACCTAGGGCTAAATATCCGGCTACAACTAGCCAGGGAACTAGTCCTGCCCAACAGCCAATAAAATAACTTAACCAATTGGTCTTTTGAGTAGTCTGATTATGAACTTCCATCACTAGTCCCATGAGGTTCATGATGGATATCAAAGCAAATATCATTAGAAGACTACTAACATCATAGATACCAACCAGTAAGCCTATGGCCACCATCATTATGCTGGCTGAGATCGAGTACTCTATCCAACGAGCTTTGTTGATACCTAACTTCAAATTGCGGTTATATCGTTTGTTATAGACAGTAGCAATCAGTAGATGGAAAAATGCCGATAAAAAGAAGAACGCAACGATCAACCAAGCCAGTTGGACATTAAATAGTGTTTTAGTAGTGGGATTTAAGTGTTGAGTAGCTTTGTCAAACTTTAAGTATGTGCCAGTGATTGGTACAGAAAAGCTCTTGCTTATTAGAAGCACTGCAATGCCTTGTACAAAATGCAGGCCAGCTGCAATCAGGTTTAGTTTTCTAAGTTTTGTATTGGTTATTTTTTGTGCCATATCTAATTCTAATACGCTATTACTATTAGCATGTGCTCAATAAGTAAAATTAGCAAATTTTACAATAAGTGGAAAGAGGTCAAACCTGGCAATATCAAATTAGCTATGGAAAGGCAGGGTTACGTTGGTAATTGCGTTTTGTGTTGCTTTTCTCGTTGGGTTTGGTTGGGCGAAAAACTCCTCAGCTGCTTCATGGCCAATCGAATGCTCGAGAGTGCCTAGTTGCAGGTTCCCCTCTATAATTCTGTATCCTCTTGTATTCGATTTAAGTTTAGGCCACGGATCGTCGAGAAGAGAGTCAGTGGGTCGGTGTTCCAAGTTCTTAGTACTCATTGTTTTGTATTATATATTAAGTTGGATAAAAAAAATGGCTGACCTTAGTTAACGAAGTTAGATCTTTAATTCAGTTATATCCCAAGGTTCAACCCTTAAATCTGTATAGCGAATCCAGGTTGGTGTGATAATAAAATATCGTTCGCCAGTATTTTTATGATGAACTTCTGCATGTGGATTCTTTTGCCAGTAGTTTTCGCTAACAAGGACTAGTTCTTCTGGCTTAAGCTCTCTTGCTGTCCCCTCAATTTGTACGGTTTCATTTGTTTCGCCTCCAATCACAAAAGCAACATGCGGATCAGCTTGAAGATTTTTGTATTTGAGGGAAGAATTGTCTGTACCAAACAATATTTTTTAAATCTTTAGTCTGCCCAAAACCTACAATAGCGGAATGTGGCAATTTATCTTTACCCACTGTAGATATAACTCCAATGGCGTATCTATTCATGAACTCATAAAATTGCTCGTGGGATTTCATAGTAATACTATATCAAAACAAAAAAACCTTTTAAGAGATCTATAATAGTGCTTATGTTTGGCTGGGAGTGAGGGATTCGAACCCCCGATCCTGGGACCAGAACCCAGTGCCTTACCGCTTGGCCAACTCCCATCAGTAACTACTGATTATATATTGTTATATTTCATTTCGTAAATCTTATTAAATAAGTTGAAACTGTTATAATAATACTTATGATTGGGGCATTAATAATTCTAGGGGTAGTTGTAGTCGCGTTATTTGTCTATATACTTGTTTCAAAAAAACCTGGTAATAATACTGGTAACGCGCTACTTATTAAAGAAGATCTAAGTCAATTGAATCAATCTATCACCTTATTGAAAGAAGGCTTGCAGAACCAACTTACTGATAGATTAGACAAAAATGAAGCTTCAATGAAAGACTCGATGTCTAAACAGTTTAATGCAAGTTCAAGAATCATTGCCGAAGTAACTGAAAAACTAACTAAACTTGATGAGACAAATAAAAGAGTAGTTGATGTTGCGTCAGAACTTAAAACTCTACAAAACGTACTTCAAAATCCTAAACAGCGTGGAGTTTTAGGTGAATATTACCTTGAGACATTACTGCAAAATGTATTACCTCCAGATAGATTTCAGATGCAGTATAAGTTTAAAGACGGCGAAACAGTAGACGCAGTAATCTTTCTAGAGAAGAATAAGATTCTACCAATCGATTCTAAGTTTTCACTAGAAAACTATAATCGTCTAATTAATGAATCAGGAAAAGATGAAAAGGCTGCTTTAGTTAAGTTATTTAAAACTGATCTAAAGGCTCGAATCGATGAGACTGCAAAGTATATTAGGCCAGCTGAGAAAACTATGGATTTTGCTTTCATGTTTATTCCAAGTGAGGCTATCTACTATGAACTGTTAATTACTAAGGTTGGATCTACTGGAACTAGCTCTAGAGATTTAATTGAATATGCCTTTAGAGACAAACATGTGATTATAGTTAGCCCAACAAGCTTTATGGCCTATCTTCAGACTGTTATGCAGGGACTTCGATCACTGCAAATTGAAGAACAGGCAAAAGACATATATATAAGAGTCGGACAGCTAGGTAAACATATCGCAGGCTTTGAACAATACATGCAAAAACTCGGTAATAGTTTAGGTAGTACGGTTAATCATTATAACCATGCACACAATGAACTTAAAAAAGTCGACAAGACAATTATAAAAATTAGTGGATCCGAATCGGCTGTTGAACCACTACTGCTTGATAGACCAGATCAAGAATAGATTAGTCGTTTTTAATTAAATCAAGACAAAGTGCTGCAGTCCAAGAGAATTTTTGGATACCTTCACCATGACCATTATGCGGATTGTAGTATTCAAAGATTCCACTGTTTTCAACCATTTCTAGAGTTGTTTCTTTTAGCGCTCCATAATGATCCATATACTTTGCTCTTTTTAAGCCGTCAAGAATAAACCAGTTAGTGTTAATCCAAGTTGGTCCTTGCCAATACTCGGTTTCCTTAAACCAATCTGAGTCTAGTGGAACTGATGGAATCGGAAAAGTGCTTGCATACAGTTCCTTGTTTTCTAAACTACTAACAATAATCTCAACTCTTGATTTTTCTACTTTGCCAGCGTATAGCGGCATTAGTGAAGCAATTGAAGGTTCTTTAATTAGGTTGCCACTATAGTAATCTCTTGAAAAATATTGTGACTTGTATGGGTCCCAAAGTAGATCTAAGGCTTTTTCGGTCTTTTCAAATTTCTCGACTAATTCTTCATTCAAATCAAACTTAATAAATTTAGCGATATCAACAAGATGAGCGTTGGCTCTATTAAAGATACAGTTGAATGTCAGGTCTTCAACTGCGAAAGATTTTTTTGACAGTAATTTTTTAACGTCATAGGAATTTTTTCTGATTCTGTGCCTCAGAGTGTTGAGAATTATAAGATCCGCTGTAGTGGCTCTTTGATTCTCTGGAACGTTTTTAGTATCAGCCCTAAAACTATCAAGTAGTCGGATAATCTTTAAACTAGAAAGAACGTTTAACCAAAAAGGCGTGTAATTTTCTTTTAATGCTTGAATTAATGGTGGGGTATTATCAAGACCTGATTCCCAAGGATGAATTATTATAGCTAAACCTTTATTCTTCGGGTCTCGACTATCATATATCCATTCATGATATTTAATTAGCTTAGGTAGCATTTTCTTATACCAAGCTATTCGTTCGGATTTTGGTAATTTTTTTCCAACTCTAACTATCGCCTCAGCAATAACCGGAGGTTGAGTAATACCACTGGTTGGAATTGAAGGAGATTTAGGGTTACGCCAACTTGACCAGAACTCTCGGTCATCGTTATGGGTCTCTTTAGTTCTAAAGATCATGTGAGGCAACATGCCATCAAGCCACTGACCCTCAAAGATTGATTCAATTTCTTGCTTGGCTCTATCAACATCAATGCTAGCAAGCCCTATTGCCGTGAAGCTACTGTCCCATAACCATTGGTGAGGATAGATTTCTCTAGATGGAACCGTATACTTACCAAAATCATTGGTTCTAAGGACGGTTTCGCAGTCTTCAATAAGTTTTATATAGTAATCCATATTTAGCTACAATTATATGCTTTTTAAACATAACTTAACAGGAGTCATTAAAATAAGCTATTTAAGATGTTATACTTCATATATTGATTATGAATGAAGACATACAAAAAGTGTCTAAAATCCTTGTCGAAAGGTTTCAGGATTTAGACCATAAAGCAGACATATTACGAGCTAAGGAACTTAGGGCTCTTTATGCTTCTATCCCAACTCTGCCGCAATCTGAGAGAGCCGAATTTGGTAAACAAGTTAACGAGCTTGCTCAAAAACTAAAAGATATGGTGAGTGAAATCGAGCAAGAACTCGATAAACCAACGCCAATTGATATAACTGCACCGTTTGATCTAAACCAAAACTGGAAGACTACAAACTTTTTACTAACCTCGGATAATGGCAGCAAACATCCACTAATGAAAGAACTAGATATCGTCTTAGATATTTTCTACCGTATGGGATTTTCAGCAATTGAATCGAAAATCATTGATGATGATTACCATATATTTGGTGCATTGAATTTTCCTGAAGACCACCCAGCTAAGGATGATTATGATACTTTCAAAACCGAAGAAAAATTAATCCCGCCGCCACATACTTCATCTATGCAAAACAGAGTTCTAACTGCAAACAAACATAAATTAGAAGCTGGTGAGGATATTGCCTATATTGTCCCAGGAACTGTTTTTAGAAACGAAGACGTTGATTCAAGACATGATCATACATTCTATCAAGTAGAGGGAGTATATGTTTCAAAAAATACAAATGCCGGAAATCTAATCGCAACTCTAAAGACCTTTTTAGAAGACTACTATAAACAGGACTTGGAAATTAAGTTGCAACCTTTTTATTTTCCATTTACTGAGCCAAGTTTTGAGTTTGCGTTGTCATGTCCGTTTTGTAAAAAACAGGGTTGTTCAATATGTAGCTTTTCAGGATTTATTGAGCTACTAGGTTGTGGCATGATTCATCCAAATGTTTTAAAAGAAGCTGGAATAGATCCTATTATATATTCGGGTTTCGCCTTTGGCTTTGGTCTAGATAGACTTGTGATGCTCAAATACGATATTGAAGACGTTCGAAATCTAAAATCATCTAAATTAGAATTCTTGAGGCAATTTTCATGAAAGTTAGCCTTAACCTAGTTAAAAAGTTTACTAAAATCAAAGTTCCAACACCAGAGTTGATTGATTTAATTGGTAGCAAAATTGGTGCTATAGAGTCAGTAACTTATCTTGGTGAACGGTACGAGGGTGCGATAATCGTAAAAGTTGTTGAGGTAGTGAGACATTCTAACGCTGACAAATTAAATGTTTGTAAGATTGATGATGGGAACGTAAGTGACGGACTTGAACGAGATGAACGTGGACACATCCAAGTTGTTTGTGGTGCACCAAACGTTGAGGCAAATATGTTAGCCGTTTGGTTAAAACCAGGTTCTGTTGTGCCTTCGACTTTTAGTGACAAGCATCCGGTTACTTTAGAGGCTAGAGATCTAAGAGGCTTTGTTAGTCAAGGTATGCTTGCGAGCAGCAAGGAACTTGATCTAAATAATGATCATAGCGGACTTCTGGAAATCGATAAAAAAGCTGTAGTTGGCCAGAAGTTTGCAGATTTGTATGAACTTGATGACGTCATTATTGATATAGAAAATAAGATGCTAACACATCGACCTGATTGTTTTGGAATTTTAGGTATTGCTCGTGAGATAGCAGGAATTACCGACACTATATTTAATTCACCAACTTGGTATTTAGATGATCAAGACAAAAAGATTGATTTTCATAAGAATAGTTTAATTGAAATTGATAACACAATCCCAGAACTTGTACCTGAGTTTTTGGTTCAAGTAATTGAGAATATCGAGATTAAACCAAGTGACGTTCAGACACAGTCTTATTTAAATCGACTTGGAATACGACCAATTAATAACGTAGTCGATCAAACTAATTACGTAATGATGATTACAGGTCAACCGCTCCATGCTTATGACTACGATAAACTAAAAGCACTAGAACACGGCGCATCGATTCCAAAAATTGTAATTCGAAAACCAAAACCAAATGAGGAAGTTGAACTTCTAAATGGTAAGAGTGTTAAACCAAGTCGCGACACAATTATAATTGCAACTGATTCTCATGCAATTGGACTAGGTGGAGTAATGGGTGGATCAACAACTGAAGTTGATCAGACTACCAAGAATATAGTAGTTGAGTGTGCAACTTTTGATATGTATTCAATCAGACGAACTTCAATGGGAAATGGCATCTTTAGTGAAGCAGTTACAAGATTTAATAAAGGTCAATCAAGACTTCAGAATATCCATATACTTCCTGAAATTACCAAGTCAATTATGGAGGTAGCTGGAGGCAGTACTGACTCAACAATGGTTAGTGACAATAAACAAAAAACTCCTGATCAAACATTTAGGGTTGGGGTAGATTTTGTTAATAATTTACTCGGCTTAGATCTCGACGCCAAAAGGATGGCTAAAACACTAACCAATGTCGAGATTTGTGTTAGTGAGACAGAAAGTGAGTTAACAATTGATCCACCGTTCTGGAGAACAGACCTTGAAATTAATGAAGATATTGCTGAAGAAGTTGGTAGGCTTTATGGCTATGATAAATTAGTCCTTAGCTTGCCAAATAGATTGGCTAAACCAGTAACTAAAAATCAGTTACTTGATTTCAAACAATCTCTAAGAGATTTACTAGTAAGAGTTGGTGGCAATGAGACAATAACTTATAGCTTTGTTCACGGCAATTTGATCGAGTCTATTGACCAAGATACTACTCGGGCTTACAAATTATCTAATGCTCTTAGCCCAGATATTCAATACTATAGGCTGAGTTTAACGCCGAGTTTATTAGAAAAAATTCATCCAAATGTTAAAGATGGTTATTCTAAATTTGTACTTTTTGAAATGGCTAAAATTGTTGATAAAGGTTTTAGAGACCATGAAGAGAGAACATTACCAGAAGAATTTAATAGGTTATCTTTAGTACTTACTGACAACGATGCGAAAGGATCGGCATTTTATCAAGCTAGGACTTATTTGGATTATCTTATGAGCGAGTTTGGTTTGGAAGCTCGAATACTTGAGTTAGATGATAAGCACTTAGACAAAAGATTCACTCAAGCTTCTAAGATTTTTGAGCCAATTAGATCTGGATTAATATATGTAGGAAATAATTTCTTAGGTATTATTGGTGAACCCGAAGCTTCGGTTAAAAAATTGCTTAAATTACCATATTACACTTCAATGATTGAAATTGATTTAGATAAACTTGTTGGCATAGCAGGAGGCCGATCATATACTCAGCTGTCACGCTATCCAAAAATTGATCAAGATATCTGTTTTAGAGTACCTGAAGAAGTTATATATATTAATCTTTACAATATGATTAAGCTTGAGATTAATAAGTATTTTAAAAATACTCAGATTAGCTTAGTGCCATTAGATATATTTAAGGCTGAGAATACTAAGGCAAAACAAATAACACTTAGATTAAGTCTAAATTCTTATACTAAAACTCTTAAGAGCTCAGACTTGAAAGATTTAATGGAAGCATTAAAAACAAAAGTAGTTAGTGATTTTGAAGGTGAAATAATATAGCTTTCTAGGTAGTTTCAGGGAAGGTGGCAAGTAAATTATTGCCGGTTGGGTTATCTTGATCAAATAATAAATCTTCTGGTTGTTTAACCTCATCAAGCTGGCTTATTTTATATTCTTCAACTGCAATTTCAGCTATTTTATTAGCACGTGTATCCATGTCGTCAAGAGATTTCGTATGAAGACGGAGTGAGACAAACACAGCTGTAGTACCAATTACTCCGCTTATGATTCGCTTTGAGACGCTGCCTTCCCATACGTTACCAAGTGCTATTCCACCAATAAATATAGGAGGAATTGAATAACCCAATTTATTTTCCGCTTTTGTCCTAAACCTAGTTGCCAATTTCTGTTGCCGACTTATATTTCGTTTAGAAATTTCTATATCATTCTTTGCTGTCATATACGTATTAAACTACCAATATAATGACTATGCAAGAACTAGTGTTTTCCGGCGATCTATCAATTTATTTTTGCAACTTATTAAGAATGTTTATATAATGATTGATGATTAGGAGGAGAAAATAAAAATGGCTAAATCTAGTCTTCGGGACCGAAGTTTTGCGCTAATAATGGCCGGACTATTTTTGTTTACTGCAGTCGCAACCTGCGTAGTAGTCATAATCTCAGTAGTAAGTTCAAATAATAGCGCTAAACCAAAAACTAATTGCACAGGAGCAGTCGTGACAACAACAGCATCAGGAAAACTAGCAGGATCGTGTTTATCTGGTTTCGTACCAGTCGATAATAACAGTGTAACAAGTCTTAAAATAACCGATTTAAAAATTGGTACAGGAGCGGAGGCTACATCAACCTCAACAGTTGGTGCTTTATATACTGGCGCGGTAGCAGACACAGGTATAATTTTTCAAAGTTCATTAGACACCGGCCCACAGCCCGTAACTTTTGCACTAAATCAAGTTATTGTTGGTTGGCAACAAGGTATTCCCGGTATGAAAGTTGGTGGTGAAAGACAGCTTCTAATTCCAGCTGCTGAAGCCTATGGGTCTAGCCCTCCAGCTAATTCTGGTATCCCAGCTAATGCAGCTTTAGTATTTAACGTTACACTGCTGTCTGTGAAGTGATAAACACAACATATGGTGTATTGTAATAAAGATAAGCACTATATATAATAATAGGTAACCAAATAAATATACAAAATAAGGAGCAAAAAATGGTCAAGAATATAACTATTTTTACGACAAATACATGTGCATACTGCAAGATGGTAAAGCAGTTTCTAAATACTAAAGGTTTTACTTACGATGAAGTGAATCTTGATACTAATCCGGAAAAACAACAAGAAGCTTTTGAACTAAGCGGTCAACTTACTGTACCTATTACCCTTGTTACTAAAGCCGATGACTCAAGACAAGTAATTGTTGGATATAATTTAGCTCAATTAGCACCAGCTATTGCCTAAGAAAACTGATATAGATGCCCAAAGAAATACACGATCTCGTAACAATTGGGGCAGGACCAGCAGCGCTATCAGCTGCTGTTTATTCGACTCGTGAGGATATTGATACGATTTTATATGAAAAAGGTGTAATTGGTGGACTTGCAGCGATTACTGACGTAATCGATAACTATCCTGGTTTTGCTGACGGCGTTTCAGGATTGGAACTTGCAGATGATCTAAAAAAACATGCTGAGAGATTTGGCGCCGAGATTAGACTTGGTGAGGTAATATCTATAACTCCTGAAGATAAGCTACTTAAACTTGCCACAACTGATGGTGATATCTATGCTAAGGCAGTACTGCTTGCGACTGGTTGTGATTACAAAAAACTTGGAATCAAAGGTGAGGCAGAATATCTATCTCGTGGGGTTCATTACTGTGCTACTTGTGACGGCGCATTTTATCGTGATAAAAAACTAGTCGTAATTGGTGGCGGTAATTCAGCTACCCAAGAAGCTCTCTTCCTAACTAAGTTTGCAACCAGTATTGATATGCTAGTTCGAGGTGATAAACTCAAGGCCTCTGAAATTTTAATTGATGAAGTTAAAAAGAATCCAAAAATAAAGATATTTTTTAATACTACCCCAAAAGAGATTGTCGGTAATGGGACCAAAGTTATTAAAGTCGAAACTACGGATACTTTAACTGACAAACCAGTAGATTTTATTACTGACGGAGTTTTTGTATTTATCGGTTTAAAACCAAATACTGAATTTCTCAAAAACGGACCAGTTTCCTTAAATGAAATTGGTCAAATCGTAACCGACGATGATCTAAAAACGAATGTTAGTGGCGTATTTGCAGCCGGTGATGTCCGTCAACACGCAACTATGCAAATTGCCAGTGCGGTTGGCGAAGGTGCACAGGCGGCGATTGGAATTCGTGAATATCTAAACGATCTTGCCAGGCTTTAGATTTAGCACTTTATTGATACAATATAAATGTAATCAAGATAAATAGGAGATATTACTTTGGATTTTGATAAATTATTTAAATTCGGCGAAGATTCAAAATATGTAAATACAGTAGTCGAGATTCCTAAAGACTCGTCACTAAAAATTGAATTTGACCGAGACTCTAAAGCCTTTGTACTAGATAGGGTTGAGCCAGCAATCTTTAAAAAACCAGTTAACTACGGATTTATTCCAGGTACGACCGATGAAGACGGTGATGCACTCGATACTCTAGTTATAACTGACGAACCCATTCCAACTGGAGTTGTAGTCAAAGCCAAAGTTGTCGCGGTCTTGAATTTTGTTGATGATGGTGAAAATGATTACAAAATAATTTGTGTTCCTGAAGATGACCGTCACTCAACCAAGCACATTAATTCATTATCAGATTTAACTGATCAGTGGAAACAGCAAATTGAGTTTCATTTTAATCACTACAAGGATCTTAAAAAACCAGGTACTACAGTTGTAGAATCTTGGGGTGATGCAGACGCCGCATGGACAGTTATCCATGACTGCGTTAAAAGATTCTCAGCCTAATTTTTCGTAATCTTTAATTTGTCGATTCTCATCTTGCCATAAGGCTTATGCTTCACTACAATAATAGGTGAATAAAATCAAAAAAGGATTACGAGATAATGAAGACAAAGATTGCTATTAATGGATTTGGTCGAATCGGACGAAACGCTTTTAAAATTGCTTTTGACAGAGAAGATTTAGAAATTGTTGCGATTAACGATTTGACTGATACTAAAACCCTAGCTCACCTACTAATGCACGATACAAACTATGGACTATATAAATACAAAGTTACTTATACTGATACAACTCTAGTTATTAACGAAAAAAGTGTAAAAGTTTTAGCCGAGAAAGATCCTGCAGCACTACCTTGGAAAGATCTTGGAGTTGAAGTTGTAATTGAGAGTACTGGATTCTTTGTTGATCCAGCTAAGGCTCAAGCCCACATTACAGCCGGAGCTAAAAAAGTTGTCTTGTCGGCACCAGCTAAAGGCGAGGGCGCATCAACTATAGTTCTTGGTGTTAACGAAGATAAACTATCTACTGCCAGTGCCATAATTAGTAATGCTTCTTGTACAACTAACTGTATTACTCCAGTTGCTGCCGTAATAGAAGGTGCATTTGGAATTGAGAAAGCAATGATGACTACGATTCACAGCTACACCGCTAGTCAGAAGCTTCAAGACGCTCCTGCAAAAGATTTAAGAGAAGCAAGAAGTGCAGCTGAGAACATTGTTCCAACAACTACCGGAGCTTCAATTGCCGCAGCTCAGGCTATGCCAAGTTTAGTGGGAGTATTTGGCGGTTTATCTATCCGTGTTCCAACCCCAGTAGTATCTCTAAGTGATTTTGTAATTATTACTAAGAGGCCGGTTACCGTTGAGGAAGTTAATGAAGTATTTAAAAAAGCTGCTAAAGAACCATTCTATCAAGGAATATTAGATGTTACTGAAGAAGAACTTGTTAGTAGTGATTTTATTGGTAACAGCCACTCAGCAATAGTTGATCTTAAATTAACAGCAGTAATTGCTGGAAATATGCTAAAGGTTGTTGCTTGGTATGATAACGAATGGGGATATTCAAATAGGTTAGTTGAAGTTGTTGCTGATACTGGAAAGTTACTTCAAGCTAATCCTAGCTAAAGAGAGTAAGGGGAATTATGAAAATTTATCTGGGTGCGGACCACAACGGATTTTATTTTAAGCAGAAAATCGAAGATTTTTTAGTAAAGAATAATTACGTTATTGATGACCTTGGTGATAAAAAATTAGATCCTCAGGATGATTACCCAGTATTTGCTGGAAAAGTCGTCAATAGTGTTTTATCTAGTTCTGATATGGATCCTCGTGGCATCCTACTTTGTGGAAGTGGACAAGGCATGATGATTGCCGCTAATCGAACAAAAGGCATTCGAGCTTGTCTTGGATGGAGCGTTGAAGCTGCTAAGGATTCTCGAAATGATGAGGATAGCAATGTTCTCTGCATACCAGCCAGTGTATTAGATTCCAAAGAGTCACTCGATATTATTAAATTATGGCTAGATACTCCTTTTTCTGAAGCGCCGAGGCATATTAGAAGAATGAGAGAGTTAGACGAAATAGGTTCATGATGAGTATAGTTTGCCCAACTATAACTGCTACAACCGTTGAAGAATTTAAAACACAAATTAATTCAGTGATTAAATTTGCGCCGCGGATTCATTTAGATTTAGCTGATGGTTTTTTTGCGCCAAAACTGATAGATGTAAAAAAAATTTGGCTACCAGAATTGATAGTTGATATCCATGTGATGTATGAATACCCAGGCCTAGTAATCGAACAGCTGATTGGTCTTAAGCCACACATGATAATAATTCACTATGAATCAGATGCCAACTTTAATGAAATTGCCGAAATCCTCAAATTCAATAATATAAAATTTGGGGTTGCGATCCTGCAACAAACCGATACTGAAGTTTTGTCTCAATTTAAAAATATTATAGATCATGTTTTAATTTTTTCTGGTAATCTTGGATATTTTGGAGGTAGTGCAGATCTAGGGTTACTAGAAAAAGCTAAAGAGATTAAAGCCCTAAATTCTAAAATTGAAATTGGTTGGGACGGCGGCATTAATTTATCGAATGCTAAGATTTTATCCGATCATCACATCGAAGTTTTAAATGTTGGCGGTTATATCCATAAATCAAAAGATCCAGAACACGCATATAAGACTATGGTTAAAGCTTTGAAGGATTCAAAATGAGTTTATATATTGAAGACTTGAAACTAAAAGCCAATGCAATCCGGCAAGACATTATCAAAATGCTAGAACATGCCGGTAGTGGGCATAGTGCTGGGCCACTTGGTCTAGCTGATATCTTTACGGCTCTTTATTTTAATATCATGAAACATGATCCTAAAAATCCTGATTGGGATGAGCGAGATATTTTAATTTTGAGTAATGGACATTGCGTACCAGTTAGATATGTCACTATGGCACATGCTGGATACTTTGAAGTTAATGAACTGGCAACGCTTCGTAAATTGGGTTCTCGTTTACAAGGTCATCCTGAGCGATTAAGACTACCTGGACTTGAAGCGACTTCTGGACCGCTAGGGTCGGGTCTAAGTCAGGCCTGCGGTATGTCACTTGCTATGCGAATAGATAAGATTAAAAACCGATATATCTACGTTGTTATGGGTGACGGTGAAACTGATGAAGGTAATGTTTGGGAAGCTGCAATGTTGGCTCATAAATACAAGCTTGGAAATATTATAGCTATACTTGATCGAAACAATATTCAACTGGATGGTCCTACAGAAGATATCATGCCACTTGAAGATGTAGTTGCTCGTTGGCAAGGTTTTGGCTGGAAAGTAGTAGAGACCGATGGCAATAACATAGAAGAGGTTATCAACACCATAAATTTTGCCAAAACGATCGAAAATTCACCTGTGATGATCGTTGCTCATACAATTCCGGGAATGGGAGTAGATTTTATGGAAAACGATTACCATTGGCATGGCATACCACCAAATCCAGAACAGGCTAAAATTGCACTTAAGGAACTTCGGACTCTTAGAGGAAAGATAAAGAGTGAGGCCGAATGAGCGAATATCGACACATTAAACCACTTGGACCTAATATGGTATCTGAGCCGATTCGAAAAGGTTTTGGAAAAGGTCTATTAGCTGCTGGTCAAGCTAATCCGCAAGTAGTAGCTGCTTGTGCTGATCTAACTGATTCAACTCAAATGACTCTATTTAAAGCAAGTTTCCCAGATCGATTTTTTCAAATCGGAGTTGCTGAACAAAACTTAGTTACAGTTGGATCTGGGCTAGCTGCGATGGGTAAAATTCCATTCGTTAGTAGTTACGCTGCATTTAGTCCTGGTCGAAACTGGGAGCAAATTCGTACCACAATTTGTTTGAATGATCGTCCAGTAAAAATAGTTGGTTCACATGCTGGAGTTAGTGTTGGACCTGACGGCGCAACTCATCAAATGTTGGAGGATATTGCCATAATGAGAGTTTTACCTAATATGGTAGTAATTGTTCCATGCGATTCATTACAAGCCGAAAAAGCCACAATCGCTATGGCTGAAGATAAGCGACCAAATTATATCCGCCTAGCACGAGAGGCAACTGCAATATTTACTGATAGTGAAACGCCATTTGAAATTGGCAAGAGCTATGTTTACCGTGAAGGAAAAGACGTCACGATCTTAGCTTGTGGATCAATGGTCTATGAGAGCTTAGTGGCGGCTGAGATTTTAGCTACTGAAGGAATAAATGCTGAGGTAGTAAACGTTGCAACTATAAAACCGCTAGACAATAAAACGATTCTAGCTAGTGTATCAAAAACCAGGCGTGCCGTGACAGTTGAGGAAGCGCAAATTAACGGAGGACTTGGTGGTGCTATTAGCGAGTTATTGTCGGAGCATTTACCAACTAAGATGCTTCGGATTGGAATCGAGGATAGGTTCGGTGAATCTGGCGAACCAGAGGAACTAATTAAACATTTCCACTTAGATAGTCACTCGGTAGCGCAAAGCGTTAAAGAATTATTAGCTTAGATACGCTAATGCTTATATAATTAATTGCAATGTCACTAACAATTAGCGAAATTAGAAATAATTGTAGTTTAGCTCGTCATGCAATGGCTAGAGCCAGAAAAGAACAATTTGCGATTGGAGCATTTAATCTAGATAACCAGGAAACACTTGTAGCAATATGTAGAGCCGCAAAAGCAAAAAATTCTCCTGTTATGGTCGAAGTTACGGCCGGAGAAGTTGAATTTATGGGTCTAGATAATGTCCGTGATTTAGTAGACAACTATAAACGTCAATACGGTATAGAGATGTATGTTAATTTAGACCATTCGCCATCAGTTGAAGCCGCAAAAGCAGGTATAGATGCTGGTTTTGAATTTATTCATATTGATATAAGTCAGGAACAACATGATGCGACTGAGGATCAGATAATATTTGAAACCAAAAAAGTTGTCGAATATGCAAAATTTACGGGAGCTCTTGTAGAGAGCGAACCTCACTACTTTGGTGGAAGTTCGAATCTTCATACAGAAGTTATAGATTATGAAGAACTTAAGAAGACATTCTCGACTCCAGAGGGAGCCCAACAATTCGTTCAAGCATCTGGAATTGACACTTTTGCTGCTGCAGTAGGTAATTTACATGGACAATACCCAGTGCCAAAGAAATTAGATATCCCACTCTTACAAGAGATACGTGATGCAGTCAGTTGTAACATTTCTCTCCATGGCGGTAGCGGAACACCTGGCCACTATTTTGCAGACGCAGTTCGAATCGGAGTCAGTAAGATAAACATTAACTCTGACATGCGAGTAGCTTATCGTCATACCCTAGAAAAAGTGTTAGCTGATAATCCAAATCAATTTGCTATCGTAAAAATTATTGACAAGGTAATTGACGCTGTACAGGCGGTCGTAGAAGACAAAATAGATTTGTTTAAGTCAGCTGACAAAGCCCAAATACATCATTAAAATCAAATATGGCTAATATTTTTTTGCCAAATATAAAATATATATATTTTGATTTCGATCATGTTATCGCCCAACGATCTATCGATAGATCAAATAGGTTAGCCGAAATTTTTGGCTTAGAGAGTGCGAACCCAATTAGAGATTTTTATATTTCAGGTTTTCAAAAAGTCCCTAATTTGAAAAATCAATACCTAACTATTAAAGATGCATCAGGTGAACAGTCATTTTATGAAGAGTTGTTTAGTTACTATTTAAAGTCAAAAAATATAAAGTCAGATCCATATGTAGTAGCACTTACTACCAAGGATTTTATAAAAACGCCATTTATTGTTTTTGATAAAGTAAAAGAGTCTCTAACTAACTTGGCTAAGAATTATAAACTTGGAATTCTAACTAATGGGCTTCCTTCTAGGCATCAAGAGATAAAAGACACTGGTCTGGAGGATTTGTTTAGCAATATTATTATTAGCAGTGATTTCCAAGTAGAGAAACCGGATCATAAGATATACGACATAGCAATTGAGAAGTCTGAGATAAAACCAGATGCTATCGCCTTAGTTGATGACGATATCGCAAACCTTGATGCAGCTTCTGAAGTGGGTTTTGCCCAGGTAGTTTTATTTAATGATTCATTTTGGAACTAAGTGCTGATAGGAGTGTCTTAAAAGCGTCCTGAAACTTTTTTATTCCTTGCTGTTCTAAAACTATCCCTACGTCCTCGAGATCAACGCCAACATTTTTTACCTTATCGAGGGTAATCTTTGATTCGATAATTGATTGTGTTGTAATCCCAAGTTTAATATCTTCGGGTTTTGCAGACTCTATCAAAGCTATCGTACCTTCTGGAATTGTACTGACAGTATTCGAAGCAATTAAATACTTTATGTATAGCAATGGATCAAACTGCGGATTCTTGGTGGATGTTGAAGCCCAGAGAGGTCTTTGTAAGTTTGCGCCTTTTTCGACTAAATTATTCCATCTTTCATTAGTAGTTGAAAAATATTGGTTAAATATTTCATATGCTAGTTGGGCACTTGCGACCGCAGATTTACCTTGAAGCGCTAATGATTCTTTGGTTCCTAACTTTACTAGACGAGCATCTATTTCTGTATCGATTCTACTTACAAAAAACGAAGCTACACTATGGACAGAATTTAGCGGTTTTTGACAACTTTCTAACCCTGATAAATAGCTTTCAATAACTTCTTTATATCTATCAAGTGTAAAAATAAGAGTTACGTTTATATTGATACCATCGGATATAAGCTTTTTTATCGCTGGTAAACATGCCTTAGTAGCAGGTACTTTAACCATTAAGTTAGGTCGGTTAACTTTTTGCCAAAGATCGCGAGCTTCTTTTATAGTTGCGTCCGAATCTTGTTCAAGGTTTGGTGAGACTTCTAAAGATACATAGCCATCTAAATGATTACTGTCTATATATACTTGATTTAATAGATCGGCAGTATTTTGAATATCTTCGATGGCTAGTTGCCAGTATAGATCTTCTGCAGCTGATGCATTAAGTGCACTGCTTCTAATCGCTTCATCATATGCCGTAGACCCACTAAGAGCATGTTCGAAGATTGAGGGGTTTGAGGTTATGCCTCTAATACCTTGATTTATAAAATCTTTAATTTTGCCATCGTTAATTAGCTGTCTACTCAGATCATCTAACCATGGACTCTGCTGAAATTCGGAATACATAAGCTGCAAATTCGACATGGGCTAATTATACCAAACATTTTTGTTTAAAATATTAAGCTTATGTTATTATGATCTAAAGATAAGCAACAAACTGGTGGTGGAAAATGCCTGAAGATACAAATACAAATATGAAATCACTAGACGCTCTAGCAATTGGTGATGTGATGATTGATGCATTTATTAGGTTATTTGACGAAAATGCTCAGGCAGTTACAAACGATAGAGGCAAGTGGCTAGCAATACCATTTGGGCAAAAAGTTCCTTTTGATTTTGTAAAAGTTATTAATGGCGTTGGGAATGCTTCGAACGCGGCTGTGAATATTGCAAAGTTTGGTGGACTGAGTAGCGGACTTGTAGCAAATGTTGGTGGAGATCAATACGGACGAGATATACTGAGCTCTTTAGAAAAAAATAAAGTAGACTGTCGGTTTGTTCATATAAATCCAGACAAAATAAGTAACTACCATTACGTACTTTGGTATAAAGATGAGAGAACAATTTTAATAAAACACGAGGCTTATAACTATCAGTGGCCCAACTTTAGAACTAATGATCTTCCAAAATGGGTATACTTTACATCGATTGCTCAAAATACTCAGGAATATCATGATCATATCGGCGATTGGCTCGAACAGAACCCACAAATTAAAATGGCATTTCAACCTGGAACATTTCAGTTGGAGCTAGGTGTAGAGAAACTTAGCAAGATATATAAACATACCGAGATCTTGGTTTTAAATCGAGAAGAAGCAGTTGAACTTACAAAGGGGAACTATGATGACCTGCACGGCCTTTTAAATACTATTCATAGTTTTGGTCCTAAAACAGTAGTTATCACAGATGGACCAGCTGGTGCATATGCTAGTGATGGGACTAAGCGAATAAAAATTCCGATCTATCCTGACCCTAAACCACCATACGAAAGAACCGGTGCCGGAGATGCATTTGCATCAACTCTAGTTGCAGCTATTATCAAAGGTTATAATCTTGAGGCTGCTCTACAACTTGCTCCAATAAATTCAATGAACGTGGTTCAGTATGTAGGTGCACAAGAAGGTCTACTAAGTGAGATTGAGTTAACTGAGCTTCTTAAAAAAGCACCGCCAGAATATAAAATTGAGAACTTTTAATTGGCTTAAAACAGAGTCAAACATGTTATGCTTATAGTAATATGTCTAAGTATTTAGCGAACCTTTTATCAAAAGAAACATCCGGTTTTAAAAATTTTATCGATGACATTGAACATGCCACTGGATATAACAAAAATGACCTAAAATTATCTTCGTCCATTAAGCTATCTACAGATAATAAAATTAGATCTCTTGGTCTAGACCCTAAGGACACAACTAACGAAGAATTATATTTTGCGCTTAACAATCTAGTTAAACTTCATGATAAATTTATAATTTCAAGAATAGATTCTAAGTATGGTGCACCAACTTCAGCCGTAATGGATCAAATCGCAGCAACGTTTAATAAACCGACCAATCGCCAAAATGTATTTTGTATTAGACCAAGCGTTGCCAAGAAGCTACTAATTAAAAATCAACCAAAGCAAACAACCGACTTACTTGGCTATAGATCTCTTGATTCAATGCTTAAAAACGAAGATCCTAAAACTCTACTTAGCTTAGCTTTTTATACAGAGAGTGAAGACTGGCGTAATAAATATCTTGATTTACTGAAGAAACTCTCAGCTAATGACTTTGAATTTAAAGATGTTAAACTAATTGTTTTAAATAAGACTAAATTTAAAAAGATTTCAAACAAGATCATTGAGGTTAATGGACATAATGTAGTTGGCCTTGAAAATACCGGCCAAGTTCTAATTGCTCAACTTGATACTAGGCTAAAAGTTGGTTTCTCAATTTTAACCTATGCCTACATAATAAATCGCCTTAAGATGATGATTAAATTTAGTACCTTTGTTCAAAACCAAAAGTTTAACTCAAATTTTGGCGAGATAATTTATAAGTTGTCACTAGATACGGATTCAATAAACTTCTATTTATCAAAGTATCACCTATCCTGGGATTGTATTGCTGATTTAACGTCTTCAATGGACGAATTATCGGACGAAGAAAAAGAAGATATTCTATTTCGAGCACAATCAAGTAACATTGACGCTCTCGACAAGATATTAATTAATCTTGAACCGGCTCTACATTTTTGGTTTGATAGTGATAACTTAGGCTATAAAAAAGGGCGAAATATTATCTCGCTTAATTTACTAGATGCTTGCTATAACTTTTATAATCACTTGCCAGTTGATAAAAGTTCTCACGTATTCATGGAAATAGCCCTAAACCGAACTCTAATTGCTAGGTATTTGGATTCTAAAGTTAGTAATGAGCAGATCTTAAAACAGGTTAATACAACTCCTGAGGAGAACGAGTTTATCCAGATCTTCAAAAATAAGGTCGTCTACTCATGATATCTGATGATGATGAACCCGGAAGAATTATCTATTCAATTTGTGTCTCGGGTGCAGCTCATGGCCCATCGATCGAAACTTCCAGAAAACTATCTGAAGATCTTGGAACTGAAATTGGCAAACGTGGTCAGACTCTTACTACAGGAGCAACTGTCGGGCTACCATATTTTGCAGCCGTTGCTGCTAAAAAAGCTGGCGGTAAAAGTATTGGCTTCTCACCGGCGGCATCACTAATTGAACACATTCGTAAATATAGACTTCCTTACGCATGCTATGACTTTATCAATTTCACTGGTATGCATTATGTTGGCCGAGACCTCTATCTTGTTCAGTCAAGTGATGCTGTTATAACTGTAGGCGGCAGATTCGGTTCGCTCCATGAGTTTACCTCAGCTTTAGAAGATCATAAACCTTGCGGAGTTTTACTAGGGAGCAGCGGTACTGCAGACTGGATACCGAAACTAATGGAAACTCTTGAACCACCACATCGTGCCCTTGTTATGTATAGTGACGATCCAGTTGAGCTTGTAGACATGATTATAAAAAAACTTGATGAGAAATATGCTGAACTTAAGGAACATTTAAAAAATCATGACCATTTTTGGTATCTAGATGATAAAAACTTAGGCCAGGATCATTCTGGTTGAACTGTTAAATATTCCCAAAATAATCTAAACTAATAGATTATGGGTAAGTTTGAAATAAATTCTGATTATAAGCCGGCTGGCGATCAACCGCAGGCCATTAAGATCCTAACGGATAATCTTAAGGCTGATGTTAAAGAGCAGGTTTTGTTGGGTGTAACTGGTTCAGGTAAGACATTTACGATGGCTAACGTCATCCAAAACATCCAAAAGCCAACCTTGGTACTAAGTCATAACAAAACCCTGGCAGCACAGCTCTACAATGAGTTTAAAAACTTCTTTCCAAATAATGAAGTTCATTACTTTGTAAGTTACTTTGATTATTATCAGCCGGAAGCCTATATGCCAAGGACCGATACCTATATTGAAAAAGATAGTCAGATTAACGAAGAGATTGATCGTCTTAGACACGCCGCAACTGACGCTCTACTCACCACTGAATCGGTTATCATTGTGGCTTCAGTATCTTGTATATACGGTATTGGCTCGGTTGAAGACTATAACTCGCTCGCTGTTAGGGTAAAGGTCGGTGAGACTCGAAATCGTGACAAGCTACTTAGACAACTTACCGACATTCAATACCATAGAAATGATATTGAGTTTCAACGAGGGGGTTTTAGAGTTAAGGGAGACGTCGTAGATATTTTCCCTGCAGCTGAGGAAGTTGCTTACCGAGTTGATTTTTTTGGTGATCAAATCGAGACTATAACTAAGATTAATCCATTAACTGGTGAGATAATTGCGAAGATTGATAAACTAACAGTTTTTCCAAGTAGTCACTACGTTACTGGAGAGGCGAAGCTTAAAAGTGCGCTTGGAAAAATTAGAGTTGAACTCGACGATAGGGTAGCTCTATTTAACCGTGAGTCAAAATTATTAGAAGCTCAAAGGATCGAACAAAGAACAAATTTTGATTTAGAAATGATGGAAGAAACTGGTTTTGTTAAAGGCATTGAAAACTACAGTCTTTATTTAACTAACCGTGAACCCGGTGAACAACCTGCGACACTTCTTGATTACTTCCCAGATGATTATCTATTAATAGTTGATGAATCACATATGACGATTCCACAGGTACGTGGAATGTATAACGGTGATCGAGCCAGAAAAGAATCTTTGGTTGAATATGGTTTTAGACTACCTAGTGCGCTCGATAACCGACCGTTAACTTTTATTGAGTTTGAGAAACATATGAATAAGGTTGTCTATGTTAGCGCAACACCAGCTGAATATGAGCTTAGTCGAAGTAGCGACGTTGTAGAGCAATTGATTAGACCAACTGGACTGATTGACCCGGTTATTGAAGTTAGACCAACTACTCATCAAGTTGACGATCTTGTAGCTGAAATTAACCAGACTATTAAGAAACATCAAAGAGTCTTAGTCACGACTCTAACTAAACGAATGGCTGAGGATTTAACTGAATATCTAAAAGAACTCAATATTAAGGTTACCTATATCCACAGCGACGTCGATACACTTGATAGAACTGATATCCTAAGAGATCTAAGAACTGGTATCTACGATGTTGTAGTTGGAATTAACTTACTAAGAGAAGGCCTAGATCTTCCTGAAGTAAGTTTAGTGGCAATATTGGATGCAGATAAAGAAGGTTTCTTGCGAAGCGAACAAGCTCTAATTCAGACTGTTGGTCGAGCTGCCAGACATATTGATGGACGAGTAATAATGTATGGGGACCGAGTGACAAGAAGCATGCAAGCAACTATCGACAAGACCAATGAGAGACGAAAACTGCAGACCGACTATAATACTAAACACAATATTACGCCTGCTGGTATAACTCGTGCGATTGAAGAAACTATGCGAAAAGAGCAGGAAATTAATAAGGCAAAACCTAAACTTGATCTAAAGAAAATACCAAAAGATGAATACGGTCACTTAATTAAAGAGCTGACTTTACAAATGGAAATGGCGTCCGCCAATTTGCAGTTTGAACAAGCTGCTGAGTTTAGGGATATGATTGAAGACTTAAAAGCTAAATTATAGTTTCAATGTTAGTGGATATGACTACTGTTAAGTGGTATAATTTAGTAAATGACTAAATTTGGCATAGATGACGTTTTTAAGTTGGCTAAACTTTCCAATATCTCAGTTTCAAAAAAAGAAGCCGAGGAATTATTGAAAGATATGCAGGTAATTCTAGACTACGTCGGCAAGTTACAAAATCTTGATCTTAAGAATACAAAACCATCTTATCAGGTTACAGGGTTATCAGACGTTATGAGAACCGATGAGGCAATTGATTATAAGATTTCGTCAGAGGATTTACTTAAAAATGTACCTTCAACTCAAGATAGCTATATTAAAGTAAGACGAGTTTTATAATGAGTCAGTGGCCAGACATAGATCAGTTAGCTTTGGAGGTTAATTCAGGTAAAGTTTCAGCTCTATCTTTAGTTGAAAAGTCATTAAAGACTATTAAAGACAAATCTGATTTTGATGCCGTAATCTCAATAATTGACGATCGATCCATTAAACGTGCTAAGGAAATTGATGAAAAAATTTCTAAAGGTAAAAACGCTGGAAAACTTGCCGGGGTCCCGTTTATTGCAAAAGATAATATGCTAACTTTTGGATCCGAGACAACCGCAGCTAGCAATATATTAAAAGGTTTTAAAGCTCCCTACCAAGCCACTGTAATCGAAAAACTTGAAGCCGAGGGTGCTATTTGTGTCGCTAAAGCTAATTTAGATGCATTTGCCCACGGCTCGAGTACTGAAAATAGCGATTTTATGGTTACTAAAAACCCCCATGACAAAAAGCTGGTCCCTGGTGGAAGTAGTGGTGGATCAGCTGCCGCAGTAATTCTTGACATGGTTCCATTTGCACTTGGTAGCGATACCGGTGGATCAATTCGTTTGCCAGCAGCATTTTGTGGCGCAGTCGGATATAAACCAACCTATGGTGTCGTTTCAAGAAACGGTGTTATTGCTATGGCTAGTAGTACCGATGTCATTGGCCCGATAGCTAAAAACGTCAAAGACTCTGCTACCATCTTAGAGATAATTGCCGGGCAAGATGAACTCGATGGTACTTCTATTAATCTAAATAGCTATGACTTTAAACCAAAAAATTACGACCTAAAAGGTAAAACCGTAGGAGTCATTAAGGAACTTAAAGATTCTGACATTACAAAAACGGTTCAAGATAAATTCGATCAAACAATTGATGTATTAAAAAGAGGTGGTGTAAACGTAGTAGAAGTTTCATTCCCGCTACTTGAATATTCACTGGCCTGTTATTACATAATCTGTCCTGCAGAGGTTAGTAGCAATCTTAGTAGATATGATGGTATTAAATACGGTTTTTCAGACTCAACAGCCACGACACTGGATGAACTATATAACCAAACTAGAAGCATTGGTTTTGGTAAAGAAGCTAAACGAAGAATTATGCTGGGTACTTATGTATTAAGCAGTGGTTATTACGATGCTTACTACAACCAAGCTCAAAGACTTCGAACAAAACTAATAGAAGAATATGATTTGGCTTTTTCAAAGTGTGATTTTATACTAACTCCGACTTCACCTGACGTTGCATTTCCAATTGGACAAAATGTTGATGACACAATGAAAATGTATCTAACTGACGTCCTAACTGTTGGTGCAAGTTTAACCGGGATTCCTGCAATTAGTGTTCCAGCGAATGTTGGTAGTGATTTACCAGTTGGTATTCAAATTATGGCTAAACAAAAAGATGACGCCAAGTTACTTAGCTTCTCGGCGGCATTAGAAGGCGTACTATGACTCATATAGATGGAAACTTAGCCCTTACCTTAGCTGTTGTTTTTTTCTTGTTTGTTTGTCTTTACATAAATTTGTATTTCCCAAGAAAACTCCGTAGTAAAAAATTTGCCAAAAAATGGCTAGATATTCAATTACTTTGTAAAAACCGTGATAACTGGCCAAAAGCAATATCTGAAGCTGAACAACTAGTTAAAAAGGCTGTTACCCAAAAGAAATTCAAAGGAAAAAATATGGGTGAAAAACTAACCTATGGACAAAGAATGTTTACTGATAACGACAGCCTGTGGTTTAGTTATAAAATTTTTAAGAAACTAGATGACAAATTACTAGTTCTTGGCGAATCAGACGTTAAGAAAGCTCTATATGGCTTTAGGCAGGCATTAAGAGACCTAGGAGCACTACCAAATGACGAAAAAAAATAACTACCAAGATTATCTACCAACTATTGGTATAGAATGCCACGTTCAAATGAAGACTAAGACCAAGTTATTCGCGGCCGTTAATATTTCAGAAACTGATGAAAAACCGAATTCGGCCGTGTCGCATATTTGTTTTGGCATGCCTGGAGCGCTACCGGTACTTAATGAAGAGGCAATTCACTTAGGCATGAAAGCGGCTTTTGCCCTGAACACGACTCCGCAGAAATTTTCGAAATTTGATCGTAAACATTATTTCTATCCTGACCTACCTAAAGGCTATCAAATAACTCAGTTTACTGAGCCAATTATTATAGGTGGTAGTGTCAGAATTAAATTAGACGGTGAATACAAAACAATAAATCTTACACGGGCTCATATTGAAGAAGACGCAGGTAAGATTATCCATCCAACCGGTAGAGACTATAGCCTAGTGGATCTAAATCGGGCAGGAGTGCCATTACTTGAAATTGTATCTGAACCTGAAATTCATTCGCCAGCTGAAGCAAGGTTATATGCGCAGGAACTAAATTTGATTATGCGCTATAGTGGTGTTTCAAATGGAGACATGTATTTAGGTAATATGCGATTTGATATTAACGTTAGTCTATCAAAGGATAGTACTAAACTCGGGACTAGAACTGAGATAAAAAACCTGAATTCATTTAGAAGTGTTGAAAAAGCCGCTGAGTATGAGATTCATCGTCAAATCGAGTTACTCAACAAAGGTACTAGAATTGCTCAAGAAACTAGAGGTTGGGATGACGATAAACAAAGAACTTTTTCGCAAAGATCAAAAGAGGATGCTCACGATTATCGTTACTTTCCAGAGCCTGATGTACCGCCAGTCATACTGACCGATAAAATGATTGAGAATATAAAAGCACAAATGCCAGCCTCAATTGAGTCTATTAGAGACAAGTTTACTAGTTTAGAAATTGATGATTCTGCAATCGATACAATCTTAAGTGAAATGAAGGTCGGTGAGTTTATGGTTAGAATTGTAGATAAATACGACGCAAAGACATCAAAGAAAATCGCCAATTGGCTATCTTCAGATGTTCAGGGCTATGTTGCCAGTAGAGTTTTTTCATGGGATCAAATTGAACTTAACGAAAAATCACTGGTTGAACTTGCAAATCTAGTTGATCAAAATAAAGTCTCATCGACTTCGGCTAAAATTATTTTGAAAGACATGTTAGAGAGTCATGACAGCCCAGAAAAAATTGCTGAGAAACTGCAACTAACTCAAGTATCTAGTGGTGATGATTTGATTCCCGTTGTAAGAAAAGTATTATCGGATAATCCTGCTGCTGTTGCCGATCTAAAGGCTGGTGAAGACAAAGTTCTCGGCTTTATTGTAGGCCAGATAATGAAACAATCTCAGGGCAAAGCTAACCCTGAAGTATCTAAACAATTGATTCGAAAAGAACTTGGTCTTTAGGATTAAATAACAACATATTTTGTGTCTAAAATTTAGGAAAGGCTCTTATACTTAAGTATAATAAGACGGACTGAGGGAATGGTTTTATTGTATGAATAAGAGTTTAACTGCAGAGAATTATGTTCATCTACATAATCACACAGAATACAGTGTTCTCGATGGCTTAACAAAGATCGGTCCATTGATGGACTTTGTTAATGACGAGGGCATGAAAGCAGTTGCAATTACTGACCATGGAACCATGTCAGGGGTTATAGAATTCTATAAAACTGCTAAAAATAAAGGTATTAATCCTCTTATTGGTATGGAAGCTTATGTCGCTAGTCGTAAGCATACCGATAAGGAAGTTTCCAAAGATAAAACTAGGTTTCATTTAATCTTGATTGCCATGAACAATAAGGGCTATCAAAATCTTATGAAACTATCATCGGTCGCTAATATCGATGGTTTTTACTACTATCCTCGCATCGATCACGACCTTCTAGAGCTATATAACGATGGTCTTATTTGCCTTAGTGGATGTATGGGGAGTGAGGTTGGAACCGCTCTAAAAGAAGGACAGTATAAACAAGCTAAAGAAATTGCACAATATTATAAGAAACTGTTTGGTGATAGGTACTATCTTGAAATTCAAGATCACGGACACCCAAAAAATCCATTACCTAATAAGGACCAAGGTAGAATTAACAATCAGATAATTAAACTTGCTGGTGAGTTAAAAATAAAAGTCGTAGTAACTTGTGATGCTCACTACCTAAATGAAGAAGACCAAGAAGCACACGAAGTATTACTATGTGTCGGAACTGGTAGTTATCTAAATCAAGAAACTAGAATGAGTCTTAAAGATTTCCCATTGCATGTAACTAAACCAATGGAAGTTATTTCTAGATGGGGGGTTGAACATCCCGACTATATTTTAAATACTAAAGAAATTGCTGATAGATGTAAGGTCATTTTAGAGTTTGATAAAATTTTAATTCCTAAATTTCCACTTCCTGACATGGTTACCGAAAGTTCTCAACTAAGTATTGAAGTCTATAGGGGTTTGGTGGCTAGGTATACTGAACATAAACTTGACGGAAAAGCTTCAATAGGTGCTTTAAAAAAACTACTATCTAAAGAAATTCTAACTCGAGCCGAATACGAATTAGGAGTAATCGATAGGATGAACTTCAATGGCTACTTTCTTATTATTTCCGACTTTATAAACTGGGGTAAGAGCCAAGGGATAGTGTTTGGACCCGGAAGAGGCAGCGTTGCCGGATCGATTATTTCCTATGCTCTTAGAATTACAGAACTTGATCCATTAAAGTATGAATTACTATTTGAAAGATTTTTAAACCCTGATCGAATAAGTATGCCGGATATTGATATCGATATTCAGGATTCTCGTAGAGAAGAGGTTATACAGTACTGTGTTAATAAATATGGCAAAGAGAGAGTTGCCAACATCGCAACCTTTGGTCGAATGTTTGCAAGAAACGCAGTCAGAGACGTATCAAGAGTACTTGAAATTCCATATGCAGAGGCTGATCGTCTAGCTAAAATGTTGCCACTTCCGATTCAAGGTAGGCATAAACCACTTACAGATTCTATAAAAGACGAACCCTATTTAAAAGAAGAATATGATTCAAACCCAACTAGTAAAAGAGTTTTGGATTTGGCTGTAAAACTAGAAGGAACTGTAAGAAGCCACGGAATTCATGCCGCAGGGATTGTAATTGCTCCAGATGAGATAGTAAAATTTACACCTCTTGAAATGGCTCAAAAAGGGGTGGTTAGTACCCAATATTCGCTTGGTCCAATTGAAGAACTTGGACTACTTAAGATGGATCTACTTGGTCTTAGTAACTTAACAACTATTAATAATTCTCTAAGGATAGTTAAACGTCTCCGTGGAATAGAAATCGATATAAATAAAATTCCACTTGACGATAAGAAGACCTTTGATTTGTTCCAAAAAGGCGATACAGTCGGAGTTTTTCAGTTGGAATCTTCAGGCATGAAAAGATACCTTAAAGAACTCAAGCCGACTTCATTTGAAGATATTATTGCAATGGTTGCATTGTACCGACCTGGACCGATGCAGTTTATTGATGAATTTATTGCCTGTAAATTAGGCCTTAGAAAAGCATCATATTTTCATCCGAGCATGAAACCATCGCTTGAAATGACATACGGAGTGATTGTATATCAAGAACAAGTCATGCAGATCTCCAAAGATTTATGTGGTTTTACTGGTGGCGAGGCAGATACCTTAAGAAAAGCTATTTCGAAGAAAAAGCCAGAAGAACTTGCTAAGATGAAAGCTAAATTTATCGAAGGTGCTGTTAGACATTCTAAAGCTGATAGAACATCGATGGAAAAATTGTGGACCCAGATCGAAGATTTTGCATCATATTGCTTTAATAAATCTCACTCAGCCTGTTATGCCTTAATTGCTTATCAAACAGCCTATTTAAAAGCCCATTACCCAAGTGAATTCATGGCGGCTGTAATGTCGAGTGATTATGACAATATTGATAGATTAGCTATTGAAATTACCGAGTGCAAGCACATGGGTCTTGAAGTCCTAGCCCCTGACATTAACGAATCATATACAGAATTTGCTGTTGTACCTGAAACAAATCAAATTAGATTTGGTCTTAAGGCAATAAAGAATGTCGGTAGCGGTGCCGTAGATGAAATTCTAAATGTTAGAGAAACTGGTCCATTTAAATCTATGGAAGATTTCTTGAGCCGAGTTAATAGCAGACTAGTTAACAAAAAAACTTTAGAGAGTCTAATTAAATCTGGTGGATTTGATAAATTCGGTGATCGAAATCGATTCTTAGAGAACATTGATAGATTGCTAAACTATTCACTTAGATTGAGTAAACAGAAACAGACTGGTCAGATTGATTTATTTGGTGATCAAGAACTGGATGATCGTCAAACAAGTCAAAAATTGATTCTTGATAATTCGATCGAACCAGCCACACAACGTCAAAAGTTAGCATGGGAGAGAGAATTAATAGGAATCTACATTAGTGAGCATCCTCTTGATATATACAGAAATATATTGCACGAAAAAGCTATTGGCCTTGAACAGCTAACAAATCTTAAAGAAAACCTACAACTTAGTATCGGTGGATTGATAACTACTATTCGTGAAATTTCAACTAAAAATAATCAAAAAATGGCATTCGCTAAATTAGAAGATTTTTCGTCTGAAATTGAATTAATTTTCTTCCCTCAGGTTTTTGCAAAATATAAGAAAATTTTGGAGCGGGATAGCATTTATATTATAAAAGGTAAAATCGCTGACAGGTCAAAGGATAGTATAAATCCTGGTGAACCAAAGTTCTTAGTTAGTAGTTTAGAAGAGATATCTGACGAAGAAGCACTTAACTTTAAACCTAAAAGAGTAACCCCTAAAGAGATCAAGCCTGTACCTAAAGTCGATAAAACAATATATATAAAACTGCCTGACGGTGAGCATCATGCAATTTTGCTTAGTATAAAGAAATTGATAGATACTAAACCTGGTGTGACTTCAGTTGTTTTAGTATTTGGAGAAGGTGAGACAAAACAAGCGATCAAACTACCATCTAGAGTTTCACCTAGTGACGCTCTTATAAAAGACATGATGTCAATTGTTGGCGACGGTAATTTAAAACTGTCTTAGCTAATATATCCAGTTGTTTGGATTGCGCCAGCTAAAATTATAAAACTTACTACTAGTGCAATATCTAAGAGTGGATGTTTAATTGCTAGATCTTCACCTTTAGTTATCCATTTATGAAATTTGTAAGTATGTTTTGAAAAAATTATTATTACGATTGCCACCATAAAAAATCCAATTGCATAGAGTTCGAAAATATTATCGTTTTTAGTTAACGAGTTTAAACGTATTACAGCTAGTGACTGTACTGCAGTATTTAGATTATCCGGTTTATTATTGCTCGGTGATACGGCAGATGCTGGCAGAGTTTTATTGTCAGCGAATATGGCAACTACAATTTTTTGATTGTGAATTCCCATAAAATTAGTTGCGTTAACTACTCCAAAACCAACTGAATTTGCATTATTGTTAAGTATATTAGAGTTTTGATAGTTACTATTCGACCAGGCTGTAACAACTGAATCACTTGATTTAAAGCCGTATGCAAGATTTTCTTTTGGGGTAGTAAGTTCTGAATTTTGGCTACTAACTAAATTAAATGCCGGTTGTTGAGACGTATTAAGTGGTGACCAACTATCTGATATTGCAATCTGATTTGCTTGCAATTGGGCAGCTGTAGATAAGTTTTGATTAAAGTTCAACTGACTAAGACCTTCTTTGAGACGATATTGATTAGTTGACGTTAGCAGAGATGCATAACTAACAGTATTTGTTTTCGAATTTTGGTTTAGACTAGTAATAAATAAACCAAAAGATAAACCGAGTATCGAAAAAATTAATACTGGAAGATATGGCCAATAGACTTTCCCGTAGTTCTTATCAACTTTGTGATGTAAGCCGTGTTGTTTTTTATAGCCTTTAATCGCTAATTTTTTGTTTATTCTTGGCATTTTTAATTTTTAGATATTGCACCTAGATTATCTCATATATAACAATAATTTCAATCAATTATATCTTGCAGCGTAAAGTACCATAGCGGCAGCTTGGACTACATTAAATGATTCCTTACTTCCAAGCATCGGAATAAACACAGTTCTATCTGTTAATTCTAGATGTTGTTTCTCAATTCCAGTTCGTTCGTTGCCAAATATAAACGCAATCTTTTTAGGGACCTTAAACTCATTTAGTTTAATTGCATCTTTAGTTAGCTCAACAGCGACTATTTCGTAGTCTAAATTTTTGAGGTCTTCTATCAAACTATTAAAATTTTCTTTAAAATCCCAATTTACGGTTGATTCAGCGCCAAGAGATGTCTTAATTATTCGCTTAGTTACTTTATTAGCAATGTGAGGTAAACGTTGATCATCAGTCTTGTCTGGGTATGGCGTATATCCAGTTAGATATACTTTTTTAACTCCAAGGCCTTCGCAAGTCCGTAGTAGTGAACCAACGTTGTGAGCACTTCTAATATTGTCAGCAATAACTACTATGTCTCTATTCATCACTATCTCATAGTAACATTTTGGGAATTAACCAAAATACTCCACGCTTATGCTTTATAATATATCCATATGGCATTAACCGCGAGACAAGAAGAAGAGCAAAATACCCAAAAACGGGCAAATATTTTAAGTTTGGCCTATATTGACACTTCGCTAATTACTAATAAGCAAATCTTCAAGGATGTCTTAACTAAGGAAGAATTATATAAATATAGGGTTATCCCAGTTTTCGTTGATAATTATAATATTTCGTTTGGGATTACTAATAACACTTCTCAACAGACAGTTTCATTTCTTAGAAGTCGGTTTTTAGACCAAAGACTCAGTTTCTCGTTAATATCAGATAACGGTTTTGCCGATTATATGAAATTATATGATCCACCAAAAGAAGTGATTTATCACGACATAGATATAAATAAACCACAACCACTTCCCGAAGCAGGCGATTCAGTTTCAAAAATTTTAGATCAAATTAATGCAGATGACATGTTGGCGTATCTTGTGCAACAGGCTCACAAATTAAATGCCTCAGATATTCATGTAGAAACTCAAACCACTGGAGTTAGAATTAGATTTAGAATTGACGGTGTACTCCATCCTATAGCAGAGCTCTCGATGGATAAATATCGTGTCTTACTCTCAGCAATAGCAAGTGGAGGAAATATTTCAACTAGTTCAGACCAGGCCCAACAAGGTCACATTTCAGAAAATGTAAAAATGGCTGATGGACGCGAGGTTAGAATTAACCTGAGGCTTGAAACTACTCCAACTATTAACGGGATGGACGCTGTGATGCGACTGTTTAATATGCAAGATAACATGTTTACCTTAGAAAAATTAGGGCTATCAGTTGATGAGCGAAAAATTCTCGATGATATTATCAAGAAACCCACTGGATTAGTTTTAGTTGTCGGACCAACTGGTTCTGGTAAAACAACTACTTTGTATTCAATTCTAAGATCACTCTCTACGCCAGAACGAAAAATTATAACGATCGAGGATCCAGTTGAATATCAATTTCCAGGAATAACTCAAATTTCAGTTAGTTCTAAGAATAGTAATGAGAATAATTTTGCAGATAGACTACGTGCAGTCTTAAGGCTTGACCCTGATATTGTGATGATTGGTGAGATTCGAGATAACGATACTGCTACAACTGCACTACAGGCCGCTCTAACCGGACATTTAGTGTTAGCTACGTTCCATGCATCGTCTGCCAGTGCAGCACTAGCAAGACTCCAAAACATTATTGGTCAAAACCCATTATTTGTCTCATCAATTAGGTTAGTTATGGCTCAAAGACTGGTTAGAAAACTAGATGATAATACTAAAATTCAGATTGAACCTGATCAAAAATCACTGGATGAAATTAATAAAGTAATCGCCACACTGCCTGCTAATGTTCCTAAGCCAGATTTATCCGGACTTAAATTATATAAGCCTGGAATTACTGCGGCAAATCCTTTTGGTTATACTGGTCAAATGGCAATTAGGGAACAATTTCAAATGACTGGTGATATTTTTAAACTACTTCAATCAAACAGTGCAAGTTCAATTGAGGGTCTCGAGCAAGCTGCTATCAATAGTGGAATGAAGACAATGTTGCAAGACGGCATTCTAAAAGTCATAGATGGTAGAACTACACTCGATGAAATATATCGAGTAATTGGTTAAACACTACTTGTTGCAAAATCTCATATTTAAACTATACATGACCAGCTCTTCACTTTAGAAACATAAACAAAACATTTTAAAAAGATAAAAATAGTGTTATAATTACACTCTAACCTTTTATAAAACTAATTGGATTTGTAATGAATAGTTCAACATTAGAAAAATTTGAGAATAAATACAAGAAACACCAAGTTGTTGATGTTCGAAGTGGTGATACTGTTAAAATCCACCAAAAGATCCGTGAAGGAAATAAAGAGAGAGTCCAGGTATTCCAAGGTCTAGTCATTCGAGTCGATAGAACTAAAAGCCACACCAGTAGAATTACTGTTAGACGTCTTGCAAGTGGTGTTGGTGTAGAGAAGAGCTTTTTAGTTCACAGTCCACTTGTAATAAAAATTGAAATTGTGAAAAGAAGTAGGGTTCGAAGAAACTATCTTTCTTACATGAAGTCATTGACCGGAAAAGCGACACGACTTAGTGGAGTAGATTTTGATAGAGAAGCTGCTAATAAAATTGATGAGCCAGAACCTTTAGTAGAAGAAACAGTTGATGAAGTAGCTATTGAGGTTACACCTGAAGTAGAAGTTGTTGAAGAGTTAGCATCTGAGGCTGAATCCGAAGCTGAAGTTGAAAAAGACACTGATAAAACAGAATAATCGTTGACCAAAATAATATTAGGTATAGATGAAGTTGGACGAGGCAGCTTAGCCGGACCTTTGTATGCTGCCGCGGTTATTTTAAAATCACCGATACTTGGTTTAAAGGATTCGAAATTACTCTCTAAAAAACAAAGAGAAGACCTATTTGAATTGATTATTGAAAATGCTCTATTTGTCGGTATCGGATATGCTGATGCCGTGTATATCGATGAATTTGGTTTAACTCGGGCAAATGCCTATGCTATGGAACAAGCAATAAAAGATTTAAATGTTAGTTACGATGAGATTATTATTGATGGAAACTATAACTATCTATCTAAAATACCCAACGTAAAAACTGCCATTAAGGCTGATCAAATATATCCAACAGTTAGTGCCGCTAGCATAATAGCCAAAGTGAGCCGTGACAAACTGATGTATGAATTTGACAATAAATATCCTGGATATGGTTTTAGCACAAATGTCGGTTATGGGACCCAGGCTCATTATCTTGCTATAAAAAACCTAGGAGTTACACCAATCCATAGGCAGTCTTATAAGTTATTTAGATAGGTAGGCCTTCAGATGATCGTAGGATTTCTCTTTCCACGATGATTGAATATTAATTATCTCTAAACCTTGTTTATATGAACGTTCAAAAGACGGGGTAATTAATGGTTCGAAAAATTCTTTATACTGTTTAATAAATTTATTATCACTGTAGGCTCTAGCTGCAAAAATAGGCATTCTAAAATAGGATAGGTCATTACCTAGAGTATTCTCTAACCATTTCCAATTTTCCTTAAGCCAAGTCCAGGTTTTATCCTTAGAAAGCCTGTTACCAAAACTATAAGCAACCCAATATATAATATCCTGAGATCGCACTTCATCTGTTTTTATAAATTTAAGATTCTCATCAATTAGTTCAGGTTTTTTAAATGACGTTATTCCGGCAATTAAAGTAGTCTTTTCTTCGCTTAGATTGGAATCATTATGCATTTTAATCATTTGGTTGTATTCATCTCTACCACCGACTCTAGCAACAGTACTCAGGATGAAACCTTTGAAATCAGGGTTAACGCTATTAGTAGATGGGGAATCTACCATAAGTTTAAACTGTTGTTTACAGAATTCGACTGTCTTTTCATCATCTGTACTTGCTGCAAGGCTTAATATGATTGGACGGAGCAGAGTATCAAAGTAATCTTCATCAGTTTTTTCCTTAATCCCGAGTCGTTTAATTTCAGTTGAAATCAGATCTTTAATAAGTGGTTTTATTTTTTCTCTTAAAGGTTCATCACATATGATTGCTCTAATACTCCCAAGCGTCGATGCAATGATATCCCAGACCGCATAGCTGGTCTCGTTTTGATAGTTTTCCAAAAAATTTAAGACTTCAGTTATGTCGGTTAGATTAGCTTTTGAAGATTCTACTAGATCGCTAAGAAGTCCTAATCTATCAGCAACTTGGAGCTTATTATCTTTTACTAAATTTCCGAGCTTACTAAGATTGTTTGCACCGTAGACTGTTCGATAAAATCCAGCTTGGTTATTATTCAGTTTGATAACATCAAATTTACCGCTAAATTGTTGATTTGATTTCTCAAATAATTCAGTTAAAGATTGATCGTTAGTATTTGATAGGATAGGGATAGGCCACAAGTCTTTCTCGTCAGCTTTATTAGGTAGATAGGTAAATCTCTTTTGATTTAAACTAAGTTTATCAGGGTCTACTTCTGCACTAACTATCGGATAACCACTCTGGGTTGTCCATGCTGACATAAATTTGGCAATCGATATGCCTGATGCCTGACTAATTGCATTCCATAAATCTTTAGTATCAGTATTTTTATAAGAGTACTTTTTAAGATAGTCTTGTAGCCCTTGCCTGAAGTTATCTGCTCCTACATAACTATGGAGCATATTAATGATACTAGCGCCTTTGGCATAACTAATATTGTCGAAGATCGTTCTTATCTCGTCTGGATGATTAATCTTTACTTCTATTGGATGAGTATTCTCTAACGAATCCGACGACAAGGCGACTTGTTGTTCATCAACTAAAAATTGTGTCCATACATTCCAGTCAGGATAAATGTTATTTATCGTGAAATATTCCATCCAGGTCGCAAAACCTTCATTTAACCATAGATCTGTCCACCATTTCATTGTGACTAAATTTCCAAACCACTGATGAGCAAGCTCATGTGCGACACAGGTTGCGACGAACTGTTTATTAGGTAGTGCAGATCTTTTTGGATCAACTAGCATCGCGTGCTCTCTGAAAGTTATACATCCCCAGTTTTCCATTGCACCAGAAGAAAAATCAGGCAAGGCAATTAGATCACATTTCTCCAATGGGTATGGAATGTCGAAATATTCGTTATAAAAATCAAGGCATTTTATAGCTACCTCTAAGCTGAAATCCACGTAGTCAATTTTATCGGCTGTTGCGTAGGCTCTAACAACAATTCCATTTTTTGTTTCACCTTGTTTAAATTCTAGGTTACCAATGACAAAAGCTAATAAATAGGTACTCATGATTGGTGTAGTCTCAAATTCAGTTATCATTTCATTCTCTGGTTTTTTGGTTTCACTCTTTATCGGAGTGTTTGAGATCGCACTATTACCTGGTTTATGAATAATACTTAAATCAAAAGTTGCCTTAGCTTCTGGCTCGTCGATACACGGGAAAACTTCTCTCGCCGCATGACTCTCAAATTGAGTGGTAATAATCTTTTCAGTTTTGTTACCAATCTTATTAGTACTAATATACATACCTGATAGTTCATCTGTAATTTTGCCTCTAAAATCAAGTTCAATTAGATATTCACCAGACCTAATTTTAGTATCAAAATGGAGACGTAACTCGTCTGATTTATGTTGGTAATTAATTCGTTTAATCTTTAATTCGTTATCTCCCGTTTTACTACGACTAATTACTTTGGCTTTAGTAATTCTAAGATTAATTTGATGAAATGTGATTCGACTACTGGTTGGACCGACTTTAAATCCAGTTATTCTGACCTTTCCAGTAAAATCTTTGTTGTCGATATTTGGGTTTATTTCGATCTGATAATTTTTTGGACGAAACTGTGAGTATAATCTTTTGACCGAATTCATATAACAGTTATTTTATCATGATCTAGTTGTGGCTTGATTGATTACTAAAATAGTTTGATAATTATTGGATTTTTAGCTATAATCAAGTTGTTAAGTCGGCCACAATGGTCGATTTTCTTCATAAAGAGAGGAAAAAATATGGAATTAGATATGAAACAATTAGCGGCAGCTATAAGAACAATTGCCGAAGAAAAAAACTTACCTGAAAATGTAGTTCAAGAAGCTGTAGAACAAGCTTTGGCCGCTGCATATCGTAAAGATTACGGAGATCGCGAACAAGAGGTTCGAGTTAATATGAACCTAAATACTGGTCAAGTTGACGCCTACATTACAAAAAATGTTGTAAAGGAAGTTCAGGATGAACTCATTGAGGTATCATTGCCTGATGCACAGAAACTTAAAAAAGATTCAAAACTTGGCGACACTATTGAAATTCATCAAGAAATCTCCCAATTTGGTAGAGTTGCAGCACAAACTGCTAAACAAGTTATATTACAAAAACTTCGTGAGTCAGAGCGTGACATTATCATGAACGAGTATGAAGATAAGATTGGTACCGTAATTAATGGAATCGTAGCTAGAGTTGAACCTAGAATTGTAAGAGTTGATCTTGGTAAAGCTCAAGGAATTATGCCTCAAAGCGAGCAAATTCAAACTGAAAGATATTACCCAGGGCAAAGAATCAAAGTCTTCTTAAAAGACGTTGAAAAGGGCTTTAGAGGTCCTCAACTTGTAGTATCAAGAGGCAGTAAAGAATTTGTTGTCTGGCTATTTAAAAACGAAGTTCCAGAAATGGAAAACGGTTCTGTTGAAATTAAAGAAATTGCTAGAGAAGGTGGTGTTAGAACTAAGTTGGCAGTAACTAGTAATACTCCTGGAGTTGATCCGGTCGGTACTTTTGTTGGTGGACATGGAACCCGAGTTAATGCAGTCATGAGCGAAATTGGTGACCAAGAAAAGATTGATATTATTGTTTGGGCAAGTGATCCAAAGGAATATATCATTAACGCGCTTAGCCCAACTAAAGTAACTCGCGTTGAACTTGATGACAAGACTAAAAAAGCTGTCGTCTACGTACCTGAAGATCAACTTAGTATTGCAATCGGTAAAAACGGGCAGAACGTTAGACTTGCAAGTAAGCTTACTGGATATGAGTTAGACATAGATTCTGACGCAGCTAAAACTGAAGTCGGAACTGAATTGATAGAAGATACTCAGACTGAAGAAAAGCACGTGATTGAGACAAAGATTGTAACTCCAAAATTAAAGAAAAAAGAGCAATTAGAGTCTTCACTTCTAGACGCCATCAACGACCAACCTGAATAAAATCTCAAATTAGCACTCTTGACTCGTGAGTGCTAACTATATATACTGAAGTATGTTATATACTTATTAAAGGGGATATATAGTCAATGAACCAATCATCAGAATTTCAAGATTTATTCGAAAATTTAACAGAGAATGCGCTTCAAAGTATTAAGCATGCTGATATGATTGCCAAGGGTTTTGGCAGTCCGTATACAGGCACTGAACATCTCCTACTTGGCGTGCTTGCTCAAGACAATTCTATGGGTGCCAAGATATTAGATGGTGCCGGAGTGACGTTAGATAGAGCTCGTATATCACTAAATATGATTCCTAAAACTGTAATTATTAATAGTGGCCCAAAGCCATTTAGCGAGACAGCTAAACTAACTCTTAAAATGGCACATGAATTTGCCCTGGATTGTAATCAGGAATTAACTGGTACTGAACATATACTAAGAAGCATTCTAATTCAGAAGAACGCTCGAGGTACGATTCTACTTAGAGATATGGAAGTTGACATAGATCGAATACTTGGTGAACTCGAGGGTTTTATTAATCGACAAAATTATAATGATTCAGTCGATTATGAAGAAGGTACTAAACGATCTAAGAAGGTTAAGAAATCGATTCTAGATTTTTATGGAACTGATCTTACTGATAAGGCTGGGACTGGCAAGTTAGACCCAGTTGTAGGTCGTGATCCACAAATAAAGCGATTACTGACCATTTTAAATAGACGAAACAAGAATAATCCAGTTCTAATTGGTGAACCTGGAGTTGGTAAAACTGCTATTGTCGAAGGCTTAGCTCAAAGAATAGTTGCAGAAGACGTACCGGATTCATTACTTGATAAGAAAATTGTAGTACTTGATTTAGCAGGTATGATCGCTGGCACTAAATATAGAGGCGAATTTGAAGAGCGTTTAAAGAAAGTTATTACTGAACTTGAGAAAGATAAGAATATAATTTTGTTTATAGACGAGCTTCATTTGATTGTTGGAGCTGGTGCAGCTGAGGGTGCTATGGATGCGGGTAATATTCTAAAACCAGCTTTGGCTCGAGGTGACATGCAGGTTATTGGTGCAACGACAACTGCTGAATATACTAAGTATATTGAGAAGGATGCAGCACTAGAAAGACGATTCCAGCCAATTCAAGTTCCTGAGGCAACGCCTAGTGAGACTGTAGCAATCCTAAAAGGTATTAAAAAACACTATGAGCAATTCCACGGCGTCAAAATTAGCGATGAAGTTGTTGAAGACACAGTAGCTTTTGCAAAACGCTATATTAACGACCGGTTTCTACCTGATAAAGCTATCGATTTAATCGATGAGAGCTCGGCTTATGTAAGGATTGATAAAAATAAAACTCCACCTGAGGTTAGAAAGTTACAAAAAGAACTTAAACTAATCCACTCTAGAATCGACGATGCTAGAGATAGCGAAGATTATCAGGCAGCAGCAACTTATCAACAACGCGGTGAACAGATTAAAGAGGAACTTAAAAAGCTCCAAGCCAAAGCAAAGAATACTAATCAGATTGTACTAACCAGTGATGATGTCGCAGAAGTTGTGTCACGAATTACCGGTGTTCCTATTAAACGTGTTATTAAATCTGAGGCTAAGTACCTGATTAATTTAGAAAAGACTCTTAGTAAAATGGTGATCGGTCAGGATGAAGCAATTGAGGCTGTATCAAAATCTGTTAGGCGAAACCGAGTTGGAGTAGGTAGTGATAAACGTCCAATTGGTTCATTTATATTCTTAGGTCCAACCGGTGTCGGAAAGACTGAGCTTGCTAGAGTTCTAGCAAAAGAATTTTTTGGAAGCGAAAACTCATTAATTAAGATTGATATGAGTGAGTTTGCCGAACGGCACACTGTTTCAAGGTTAGTCGGTGCACCGGCAGGTTACGTTGGTTATGACGACGGTGGTCAGCTAACTGACAAGGTACGCAAACAACCGTATTCATTAATCTTGTTTGATGAAATTGAAAAAGCTCACCCGGAAGTATTTAATATGTTACTTCAAATGCTTGAAGATGGTCATATAACTGATGCTAAGGGACGAAAAATCGATTTTACAAATACAATCGTCATAATGACCAGTAACTTAGGAGCCGAGAAACTCCAAAGGGAAGTATCACTTGGTTTTAGTGCGCAGGCAAAAGATCTTAAAGATCTAGATGCATTACATGAGGCAAACAAGCAAAAAGTTCAAGACGAGGTTAAAAAATTGTTAAAACCTGAACTTTTAAATCGAATTGATAAGATAATTGTCTTTAGAGCCCTAACTAAGCTAAACATTAAAAAGATTATTGATTTACAAATAAATGAGTTAAATGAGAGATTAATAAAAAAGGGTATTAGTATTAATCTAAATGAAGCAGCTAAAAACTATTTAATTGATCATGGCTATGACAGTAAGAATGGTGCTAGACCGATGCGAAGATTGATCCAGGATACAATTGAGGATTACATAACTTCTGGTATTTTAGATGATTCAATCAACCGTGGAAATATTGTAGTAGTTAGTGCAACTAAAGATAAACTTAGCTACAAAAATCAAGTAGAATAAGTAGGCAATGCTTAAGACAATCTTAAAGTTCTTGATACCGATTCTGTTTTTAGTTGGGTTGATTCTAATCTGGCACAACCGATGGTGGTTTTATGATGAAGATAGATTATATGGCTACAAACCACCTGCTGAAATTTCACAAATTGCTAATGAGGATCAACTAACTAACTATAGTAAGACTCTGCTTTATGTCTACCATCCAGCACTAGAAAATAGTGAAACATTCAATAATAACTGTAACGTCACAGCTGCTGCTGTAGTTTTGGGGTGTACTGTAATAGATCGCGGAATATATCTATATAACATTCAGGATCCTACACTAAACGGTCTAGTCCAAGTAACTGCAGCTTATGAAATGCTTCATGTGGCGTACTCTAGATTGTCACCGAGTGAGTTAGCAAGTGTGAATAAGATGGTAATGGCAGAATATAATAAACTTGCGCCAACTAATTCACTGCTGAGATCTCAGTATGCCTCATACTTAAAAACTGAAGGCCAGGGTGCAATAGATAACGAGATGCATTCAACTCTTGCTACTCAAATTTCAAATCTTCCACCGGCTCTTGAACGCTACTATTCTAAATACTTTAAAAACCGTCAGGTAATTGTTAACTATGAAGATCAATACGAATCAGTTTTTACTTCCAGACAAAACCAAGTTACTAGTGACGACGCCCAAATAGCTAGTCTCAAGGCTCAAATAAGTACTCTAAATACCGAATTAACCAATGAGTACGCATCAATAGAGGGTCAGCAAGCCAATATGGATAGTCTCAAAGCTAATGGAGACTCTAGCCAATACAATAGTGATATCGGACCATATAACACGCTTGTAGATCAATATAACTATCAAATAGGTCAAGATCAGACTTTAGTTGATCAATACAATACATTAGTTGCTACCAGAAACTCTATAGCGATTTCGGAAAATAAATTGTCTGATGAAATTAATAGCCTTTCTGCTACCTCGACGGCGAACTAACTGGTAAAATTAATATGATGGCGAAAAAAGATTTGAAGAGTTTTGTTTGTGATAGTTGTGGAGCCCAATCAGCTAGCTGGAGTGGTCGTTGTTATAGTTGTGGCGAATGGAATACATTGCAGGAACAAATCTCATTTACTAAAAATCCCAGTCATTCTTCAAAAATGGCTACATCTACTGTGGCTCAGAATTTAAAAACTGATCTACCGAGACTAGTTTCTGGTATGAAAGATATGGACGATATTTTTGGTGGTGGGATTGTTCCAGGATCAGTGACTCTACTTGCAGGACAACCTGGAATTGGAAAAAGTACCTTACTCCTACAGATTTCAAATATGATTTCTAAAAATGATCCTGTTCTATATGTTAGTGGCGAAGAGTCTGCTCACCAGGTTAGTCTGAGGGCTAAACGGCTTGGTGTTAAATCTGAAAATTTAAAAATTGCTAATTCCAATTCAACTGATCAAATTGTGGAAGAGATTAGTAGTGGTGGTTATCAGCTAGTTATTGTTGATTCAATCCAGACAATCGCCTGTAATGATATTCCAACAAGTCCAGGTTCGATTAGCCAAATTACCAATAGTGCTAATTTATTAATTAATGTTGCTAAGGCCAAGAACTGTTCGATTATATTGGTTGGACACGTCACAAAAGAAGGCAATATTGCTGGACCAAAAGTTTTAGAACATATCGTTGACGTGGTTATTCAAATCGAAGGTGATAGATATGGAGGCCTTAAATTAGTTAGAGCTATAAAAAATCGGTTTGGCTCTACTGAAGAGACCGGAATTTACGAAATGCTAGAAGACGGCTTTCAGGTAGTCGATAATCCATCGGCGGCTCTTCTCGCCGAACGCCAAGTTAGTGACGGCTCGATTGTTTTTGCTACAATTGAGGGTAACCGACCACTTCTAGTTGAGGTTCAAGCTCTAGTTAATAAATCTAGCTATGGTTATCCAAAACGAGCTGCTAGTGGGATTGATCTAAATAGAGTCAATCTACTGGTTGCAATGTTAGAAAAAAGAACCAAGCTGAATCTTAGCGATAGCGATATTTATATTAATATTGTAGGCGGTATTAAGATTACAGAGCCAGCGGTCGATCTAGCGATTTGTATGGCTATTGCCTCAGCTAGTCGAAATATGCAAATGGCAATTGATGCTGTTGTATTTGGTGAGGTTGGTCTATCTGGTGAAATTCGTCACGTTCCATATATGGAAAAACGTATTGCCGAGGCAACAAAATTAGGCTTCGATGGGACAATTGGACCAAGGCTTAAGAATGTCAAAGGTCCAAAGGATCATAGACAAATAAGAGACGTTAAAACGGCTCTAAATGAATTTTTAAAGAAAGGATAAAATGATTTATCTAAACACGATATTACTTGTAGCTATTATTTTAATTTTGCTTAAAAACAGTTTTAAATTCAGTAGAGGTAAAAATCGTAAAATAATTTTAGATACCTGTGCATTAATTGATGGCAGGATCTTAGAACTAAGTAAATCTGGATTTATTCCAGACGAACTTATAATTCCTGAGTTTATTATCCATGAGCTTCAAATGCTAGCTGATGGATCTGATTCGAGAAAGCGCTCACGTGCTAGATATGGGCTAGATGTAGTAAAAGAATTACAAAATAGTACAAACTGTAAAGTTATTATCAATAAGATAGAAATTAAGGGTGAAACCCATACTGACGATAAGTTAGTTAAACTTGCTAAGAAACTTAATTTACCACTCTATACTACTGACTATAATTTAAATAAAGTTGCCGAAATTAGCGGAGTAACTGTACTCAATGTTAATGAGTTAGCTCAGCAATTAAGACCTGAAATATTACCTGGAGAACAAGAATCTATTAAACTGGTGCAAAAAGGGTCTAGCCAATCTCAAGCTGTCGGCTATTTAGAAGATGGAACTATGGTGGTTGTAAGTAACGGTGCTAAATTAATTGGCAAGACTGTTCAGGTCGAAATCTCACGCTCACTCCAAACGGCAGCCGGTAAGATGTTGTTTGCCGAACTGGTTAATTCTAAATAAATATTATTAGTGTGCAGGAGTGACTAAGCTATCCGTGTAATCGTTTTGATTACCTTGTATATCGCTTATATCAATATTAACAGTTGTACCTGAGGCATAAGATGCGGCCGAAGTACAAGAATTAGTTGCAGTAGTCGTTGTCTTGGCATTATTAAATGTACATGAATATGTATCAGAACCGTTTTGCGTCCATGCTACGGTCACCGTCGATTTATGTGTAATTGGGTCAGTAGTAGTACTTACTTGACCATTTATGGTGGTGGTGGTTGGTGCGACCGTAATTTGTAATGTATTAGAGTCTGACGAATATAAGACACTATCAATGACTTCGATCTGAAGACTGACAGTACCTGGCGTGCTATAGCTAAATGTGCAGCTATCATCCTCAGACTCGCTTGGTGAGTTAGAAGGATCCATAGACGGGTTAAAGTTATTACACGTTGCAGGGATATTAGTCCCACCGATTACCGCGTTAACTTGGAGAGGGTATTGTGTATCAGTTAATGCATGAGTTCCTTGTTGGACGGTAATACTAAATGTACAGTTTCCTGCTGTGCAGGATGCTCCAGATCCATCTGATTGAGCGTTTAGATTTACTGAAGGTTTAGAGTCACTACATAGATGCACTGGATCATACTTTGATGAGTTATATAGGTTTACAGTACTGGCCTGTCCAGTCGCATTTACAGTATAGAATGGATCTATTGAATAGATGCTGACATCACTATCTGCAGCAACCGTTGTTTTAGCTAAAGTTGGAGTACAACTTGTAGCTAGATCACCCGATACTAGATCGTATGTGCCACCCTTTGCAGCCTGTGACTGTTTATACCAAGATGGGTAAATATCTGTGTAGTTAGAACAATTTGTTGGCGGGCTATCTGAGTTAATTCTCTTAGGCTGACAGTATGCAGGAAGAGTTTGAATCCCAGCTGGAGCCGTCCAATTAGTCACTGGTAAGGTCTTTAGAACGCTAAGCATGAAGCTTTTAACTACGGGTACTGTCATATATTCCATTTGTTGAGTGGATCCACAAGGCAGATCGACTGGAGCAGCTGCTGTGCCGTCATTACAAGTTGTATTTTGTTGACAGTGGTCAGGACATCCTACCCACATTCCAACTGCATACTGCGATGAGGCAGCCATAACTAGACCATTATATTGCTCGAATTGGGTACCACTCTTATAGGCAATATTCCAGCCACTGGAATCTTTGAGTAGGGGTCCCATAAACGAAGCATTATGATCACTTAGCATGTTCATCATAATATATTCGGTTTGATTGCTAATAACCTGCGTAGCCTTGGGTTTTGTATATTTAAACAGGACTTTATTGGTTGTTGGATCATTGATGCTTAGAATCGTCGTATATGGCATCTCCTGGCCTAGTCTAGCGGCAGTTGCGTAGCCATTAACGTGATCAATTAATGAAACCTGAGCCTGGTCGCCAATAAGTGGCTCACCCGAAGCACAGGCAGTAGCGCTATATATATAATTGCCAGAACCGTCAGTTTCTGGCGCACCAGTTGAAGGATTATTGACTATACATACATAATCATTAGACGAGTTACCGTTTATAAAGTTTGAACCCATCATTTCATCAGCTACATCAATTGAGGTCCAAACACCATTACTGTCTTGGCCAACAATGGCTCCTGCCTTTACGGCTGGAATGTTTAGTGAATTACCGATCGCATATCGAAGCGTAATTGGTCCGTACATTTCAGCTGGTCCGGTATCGTCCTGTAAACAGTTATTATTTGATGTCTGTCCACAAGCCCAACCTAAGTTTGTTGGTGTGTGGGTATCTGGACATTTTGTAGTACAACTAATTAGTCCGGGTTGGTCGTAGAGGACTGATCCAGCTCCTGCACCGTTCCCATTATTAACAGACTGGTCATTGATAAGAGCAGAATAGTCGTAGAGTTTGAATGACGATCCAGGTTGAACACATTCTTGGTTGGTTGCACAATCTAGACTACTAAAGCTATTAATATTGACAGTTTGGCCGTTACGAGCGGAGGTTCCGTATTCGTTTCCGTTGGACGTATAGGTCGTGCCGGGTACAATATCAAAATTACTAGTGTCGGACGGATTAGCCTCATCAAACGAACCATCTAAAGCTGTAATCTGACCTGTCGGTATATTCTCAGCTACGAAAGCTTCATCGTCAAGGTGATTTACGAATATATTCTCAGACGCACCTGTTCCAGGATAATCAACTTTGGTAGTAGTGTTTGCAACAAAATCAGCATCTACTTGTTGCTGCTGAGAAATATTAAGAGTTGAGACAATCTTTAATCCATATACATCTAGGCTTGGATTAATGTACCTAGGATTAGTTGAGCTTAGAGTTTTGTCATAGCTTATTTCTTTTAAAACTGCGGCACTAAAGTTTGGATATAGGTTAACTGTCGGAGGAATTGGTTTTTGTGATAATGCAAGTGAAATCGGATCCTCTTTTAGTGCTGCCTTATACTGTGCCTGTGTAATGTATTTTTGCTGATACATTAGTTGCATTATGTAGTCCATGCGTGAGGTTGTAGCTGATCGATCAAAATATGGGTTAGCTGAACTTGGTGCATAGTAAGTTGGATCCTTAGGAATTGAAGCTAAAAGAGCGGATTCAGCAATTGTTAGTTGATTAGCATTAAGCCCAAAGTATTGTTGAGCAGCTGCCTGCACACCATTACAGTCTCCGTATGGTGCAATATTAAGATAGTGAGTAAGAATAGCAGTTTTCGAGTATTTTCGATTTGTATCAATGGCAATAAAGAATTCCGAGATTTTGGCCAGAGGAGTTCTGGTTTGAGAAGCTTGTAGATCATCTAATTTAACAGTTTGTTCAGTAATCGTCGAACCGCCTAAATTATTCCTGCCTAAACTCAGTACGTCATGAACTGCTGATCTAATAATTGCTAGGATGTCGACACCATTTTCGTGATAGAAGTTTTTGTCCTCAATAGCAATTGATGCATCTTGGATATATGGTGAAAAGCCTTTTAGTGACGTTAGATTTTCCTGAGTTGTTGTCTGCCCCGATGGCTCTGAATAGATCAAAGTTTGACCGCTGTCGTCATAAATTGTTAAGTTACCTGCGTGCGAAGGATTATTAGCCCCAAGGTTTGCTTTACCGTCATAGGCAGCCAACAGTATATATAGAAGAGCGAAACCACCGATAAGACCTATACCAACAACTTTAAGTGCCATAAGAGCACCTTTTTTAGAAAACCAATAACTATATAAGTTTTTCGGCTCAAGACGGTGGATCCAGCGCTTAACCCATCTAAAGAAAAAATTGTTAGGAAGAGTTAATCCACCAGACACGGTTTTACTGGATATATTTCTTCGTAACTGGGTTTGTTTTGTTTGATTTAATCTGGATTTACTTCTTCCAGTCGGAGTTTTCTTTAGAATTTTTGATTTACTCATATAATTATTTTTAAACCACCCTGTATTCCCAATCTATACGTAATAATCTCAAAATATTATAGCAAATTGTCGATAATAAACACGATTTATTGATGAGTCTCATAATGATATATAATTAGAGTAATTATGAATTTATCTGAAGAATTAATTTGGCGAGGTTTTGTTAATCAGACAACCTTGAAAGATCTTAATCAGCTTAATAGTATGAAAATTTCTTTCTATCATGGCTATGATGCATCTGCCAATTCACTTACCATAGGAAATTTAGCTGCAGTCATGATGGATAAATGCTTTATTCGCCATGGCGCAAATGCGACAATTGTTTCTGGGGGTGCCACTAGTTTAATTGGTGATCCAGGTGGTAAAGAATCTGAGCGACCACTACAGACTAAAGAGTTGATAGATGACAATGTAGCTGCTGTTCAAAAACAACTACACAATTTACTTGGGTCAGAAACTCGATTTGTCAATAATCTTGACTGGCTAGGCAAAATTAATGTTCTAGATTTCTTACGTGATGTTGGTAAATATTTTTCAATGACTCCACTTGTTCAGCGCGACTACATAGCGAGACGTATGGGACCACAAGGTGATGGGATTACTTACACAGAGCTAAGTTATACCTTGCTCCAAGGCTATGATTTTCTACATTTAAATAAAGAATACGATGTTAACATGCAAATTTCGGGTGGTGACCAATGGGGTAATTGCTTATCTGGCGTAGAACTTATAAAAAGAGTTGAGAATAAAACAGTCAACGTTCTAACTTGTCCGCTAATTATTAACCAAGCTACTGGAATTAAATTTGGTAAGAGTGAAAAAGGTGCAGTTTGGCTTGACCCTGACCAGACTTCGCCACTTGATTTTTATCAATTCTGGATTAATTCAGACGATAAAGGGGTAATCTCATACTTAAAGATATTCACGGAACTATCTAAAGTTGATATAGATGAAATTGAAAAAGTAGTAAAACAAGATCCAAGTTCAAGAGTTGCGCAAAAGACTCTAGCTTACGAAGTTACTAAATTGGTTCATGGCGAAGAAGTAGCTAAGAGTGTTGAAATTGTTACCCAGATCTTAGTCGGTACTTTATCGATTAGTGTGGTTGATAAAAAATCACTTGCAAATCTAAAGGACTACTTAAAAGTCCTAACTATTAATCAAGATAACTCTGTTTCTGACATATTAGTAGATTCTGGACTGGCTCGGTCAAAAACTGTCGCTAGAAGATTACTCGAAGATGGATCAATTTATTTAAATGGCATAAGATTTACTGATGATATTATCGATTTTTCTATGATTGAAGCTAGTCATATCATGATTCGCCGAGGTAAAGCTTTTAAAGACACTGTCTTTCTCGAAATTAAAAAATAGTCTGGTATACTGGTTCTTTATGTCGAAAAGCAATAAATTTGATACGTCTGAGAAATACGATGATCCTAATTTTGACTATACCAAGTATTGGGTTGGTAGAGAATACGAAAATGCCGCAGAAGAAATAGCAATCAGGAGGCTCCTTAAAGGTAAACATTTCAAGTCAGCTGTAGATATTGGTGGTGGATATGGTCGCCTTTGTCCACTTCTTGAAGAGTATTCAGATCAGGTAACTCTAGCAGAGCCATCAACTAAGCAACTAGGTATAGCTAAACATTTCTTGGCGAAACACAAGGCCGTAAAATTAGTTAAATTGGATCCTAGTAAATACAATTTCGCCGATGAGTCAGTCAATTTATTAACCATGGTTAGAGTAATGCATCATTTGCCTAACCCAAATCCTGAGTTCAGAGAGTTACATAGAATCCTTAGTACTGATGGATACCTAGTTCTTGAGATAGCAAACTCTGCTCACTTTCTAAATAAAATAAGGTCGATCGTAAAATTTAGGAAGATATCTGATGATCCTATCGATATACGGACGCGAGGTAATCGAAATAGTGAAACAGTTCCGTTCGTTAATCATAACCCTAAAACTGTAATAAAAGAACTTGCTCACAATGGTTTTAAGGTTGAGAAGATATTGTCAGTTTCTAATCTTAGAAACCCAGCCATTAAAAAACTTGTTCCGACTTCAGTTTTACTATCAGTCGAAAAAGTTTCCCAGCCGTTACTAGCTAAATCATTTTTTGGACCAAGTATTTTCCTACTCGTTAAAAAAGCTAAATAATCTATAATTATTTAGTAGATGGATTTAAATGCTTCTCTGATTGACGTTAATGGGGTTGGAATTTCTTTGAACCAAAAGTTTGAAGCACTAGGTGTTAAAACAATCCAAGATCTATTAACTTACTATCCCCGTAAGTATCAGGATTATTCGAATGTTTCTGATATTGATAATCTGGTTCCAGGTCTGGTAACGATAAAGGGTAAAATTGAGTCGATATCCTCTAGATATACAAGAGGTCGTTTACATATAACTGAAGCAGTTGTAGCTGATAGATCCTCTAAACTTAATTTACTCTGGTTTAATCAACCGTACCGATCTAACTCACTAGTAAAAGGTGCCGAGTACTATGTGTCTGGTGATTTTGGTTTACACCATCAAAGGATGTCGATCATCAACCCTAATATAGAACTAGTCAGTGGTTTTCCAATTAATACTGCTAGGATCTTGCCTGTATACAAAGAGACTAAAGGTCTAACCTCATTTCAAATTAGAAAAATTATTAAAAAAATACTTATATATCTCAAACAAGTTGATGAGAGTTTACCAAATTGGATTATAGAAAACTTTGATTTATTACCAATTACTAGAGCGATTGAGATCATGCATTTCCCCGAAGATTCAATTGAGTTAGAGCGTGCAAGAGACCGCATTGGTTTTGAGGAATTGTTTGATCTATCTCTGGCTGCGGCTCTAAACCGAGAACAACTAGGAAGTTATGAGGCGCCATCAATTAGTTTCGATAAAGATTTAACCCAAAAGTTAGTTAGTTCGCTACCATTTAAATTAACTGATGAACAAAGAATTGCAACTTGGCAGATGATATTAGATATTGCCCAGACAAAGCCGATGAATCGTCTCTTGGAAGGTGATGTTGGTACTGGAAAAACAGTTGTATCAGCAGTCGTTGCTGCAATTACTATGAAAGCAGGATTTCAAGTTGCATTACTTGCTCCTACCGAAATTCTTGCAAAGCAACACTATAAGACGATATCTAAAATTTTTAGTTCTATTGGTTTGGAGCCTAAGATTGGTTTGTTGGTTGGTAGTATGAAAAAGACTGATCAAGAAGAAATAAGAAGAAAGCTCGAAAACTCCGAAATCGATTTTATAATCGGTACTCACAGTATCATTCAGGAAAAAATAAAGCTTGATAGGTTAGGCTTAATTATCATCGATGAACAACACCGATTTGGAGTTAAACAACGACAGATGCTACTTAATAAAACAGTCCATATGCCACATTTACTTTCAATGACTGCAACCCCAATTCCAAGAAGCCTGCAACTAACATTATTTGGTGATTTGGACGTAAGTATTATTAAAACCAAACCATATTCAAATCTGCCAATAAAAACTAAGATTATTAATCTAAATCAACGTACGGCAATTTATGAGAGTTTAATTCCGAAATTACAAGCTGGAGAACAGGTATTTGTAGTCTGTCCGATCATTAAAGATTCAAAGATAAATAGTACAAGATCAGTTGAGTCTGTATATAAAGAACTATCTGAAAAGACTTTCAAAGATTTTAAGGTGGGTATTTTACACGGCCAACTATCTTCTGAAGAATCTGAAGAAGTTATGGGTCAGTTCGTGACAAATGAAATCAATGTTTTAGTAGCAACCACAATTATTGAGGTTGGTATCGATGTTCCAAATGCGACTGTCATTGTTATAGAGAGTCCTGATAGGTTTGGTCTAGCTCAAATTCATCAACTGAGAGGTAGAGTCGGGAGAGACAAGAAACAGGGCTACTGCTATCTAATGCAAAATGATAGTAATCCACCCGGAAATCGTCTGAAAGCCCTTGAGAGTATTTACGATGGTTTTAAGCTTGCTGATCTTGATTTAGAATTTAGAGGACCAGGGATTATCTATGGAACCATGCAGCACGGAAAAATTGGGTTTGACCTCCAAGTCGCTACATTAACAGATGTACCTTTGATGTTGAAAGCTAAAAAAGCTGCGGATCAGTTTATTAAAAAACGCGAAAAACTGGTACAATATGTACAGCTAAATGAACGAGTCAAACGGCTCAGATCAATAACTACACTAAACTGAAAAATTAATATGTATTCTGGATTTACGTTAACTGATTATTCTGGTCGAATTATTGGCGCTCATCAAAAAATTGATCGAGCAGCTAGAGAGCACCTTGGAACTTTGCTGGATGGTCGTAACCTTTTTCCGTCTGCTAAAGCAATTTTAAAATTTGAAGGTAAAAATGGTCCTGATGGCTTAAAACGAAAAAGTCCTGGGAAGAATGAGCCTGAACATTACTTTAGTCCATTCGATGATGATGGAAATTTAGTAAAAATAATTATGGAACATTATAAGAATTTAGTGACTGAACTAAAAAACAAAAATAGTGAAAGAATTGCTTTCGAGGCAGCATGGCTTGCTCATTCACTTGTTGATGGTCTAACCCCAGCGCACCATTATCCATACCAAAGTGAGTTATCTAAGCTACTAAAGCATAGTAAAACTAAAGATCAGAGTTCAGTAAAAGAAAAAATTGTCATGCCGGGTAAAACAGCTACTGAGATGCTACGAAATAACTGGAAGATGTGGGGCCCCAAAGGTTTAATGTTTACCCATGGTTTATTTGAACTCGGGTCAGCGTTATTACTTGCTCCAATGTCTTTCGATAAGTACTTTCCGTCTAAAAAAGAACTTAAATCTATAAAGAAGCTTGGTATTACAGCATATTTTATTAACCAAGCCAGAGAGATTGCAGTTCTTGATATCTATAAGAATTACTATAAAAGAGGTTGGACACCTAAGCTTGCAAGATCTATTCGTACAAAACTCGGCCCCTCTATGGTTAATACCGTAACACTTGTTTGGTACAGTGCACTTTGTGATGCAGGCATTATTAAAAAGGCATAAAAATGCGAATAATTTCAGGGAGTCTTAAGGGTAAGAATTTTACAAACTCATCCAACTTAACTCATCCCATGAGCGAAAAGATTAGAGGAGGTTTATTTAACGTCTTAGGTGATATAGAAGGGCTAACACTACTTGATTGTTATGCTGGTACAGGTGCAATTGCTTTTGAAGCCATATCTCGAGGAGCTGAATCGGCAATTTTAGTTGAATCAGATAATAAGGCTCAACAATCAATTTTGAGTAATGCAAAAAGTTTAGAAATTGATTCAAAAATAAAACTTTATAAAACTAGCGTTAAAATTTTCTTAAGTAGTTACTTAGGTGAGTTCGACATAGTTGTATGTGATCCGCCATTTGATTGGCCGATTGATGTAGATACTATTAATAAGTTAGAAAAATTTGTAAATAAAGGTGGCCTAGTCATTCTCTCACTACCTGTAGATAGTCCAGATGTTCATTTTGAAAAACTGTCAGTTATTAAAGAAAAAACATATACTGACGCAAGACTAGTTTTTTTCCGCTGAAAAATATAAAATATATCTACTCTGCGCGAGTGGTGGAATTGGTAGACACGCATGCCTTAGGAGCATGTATCGCAAGATGTGGAGGTTCAAGTCCTCTCTCGCGCACCAAACAATTTTTTATAGAGTTATATATTATTTTAGTCAATGGAACGAAGAGTACTTGCAAAGCAGATTAATGAAATCAGCCGGCTAACTGGCGAATTTATTTTGCATTCTGGTGGGGTTTCGACTACTTACTTCGACAAATATAAGTTTGAATCATTCCCAGAACTTCTTCAAGAGATTGCGACTCAAGCGAGTTTATTAATTCCAAAAGATACTGAGGTACTAGCTGGTCTTATAATGGGAGGTATCCCTATAGCTACGGTATTATCTCAGGTAAGTGGGCTCCCAACTGTTTTTGTTCGAAAAGAAGCTAAGGAATATGGAACATGTAGACTTGCGGAGGGTATAGATATCAGAGACAAGAATGTTCTTGTAATTGAAGATGTGATTTCGAAAGGCGGCCAGGTTGCTACATCAACTCTTGCTTTAAGAAAACTTGGCTCTCACATTGAATCAGCCCTATGCATAATCGATCGACGTGAGGGCTACAGAGGAATTCTCGAAACTGTCGATGTGAAGGTCATTTCTTTGTTTACATCTGAAGAACTTAGCCAATAGCCATAATTGTTGATTAGATCTCGAACTTTTCTATATGGTCTTGTAGATTCTTTGAAAACTCCTTGGCCTGACTTCTCGTCATAGCTATTCTTGACACAATAATTTGTTGATCACCCTTTGGAAGTGCTTGTGAAAAATTAAATGTTAGTGCGTTCTCGTTTGATGTTATTACATAACCATCTGCAAACAATACTGATGTCTTTGTCGGATCTAACGTAAAGTTCATATCAAGTGGTTTTGGTTGGTTGTCTTGCTTTGCCATAATTTCTCCTCTTTTTATTATTATCCTTTATCTCATAGTTCAGTTCAAGAACAATCTGTTAGTAGTATTATTTTAAGCATATAAATCCAGTAGACATGCAGATTTTAGTTATATAGTCGATAATTGTTAATTATTTAACGAAAGGAGTATATAAGTGAAAAAAATTAAGAAACTTAATACAGCTCTTTTAACCGTCCTTAGTTTAATAATCATAAGTGGGGTAATGTTTAGCACAACTTCATTTGCAAGTTCACTAAACTCTGTCAGCACTACAAATAATAACAAGTCTACTTCGTCAGATATCCCTAAGTCTGTGTTAAAACAGGCAAGAATATCTGCAGAAGAATCAATTTTAGGTGTTACTAGTGAGTCTCAACTACACCAGTTACTCCATAGTCAAGGTCTAAAAAAAGTTCTAGAGCAAGATCATTTAACTGTTAAAGAGTTTCGTGAAGATATCATTACTGATATGACAACTTATCTAGCTAACCAGGGATATTCTCAGACCCAAATAACTGCTGCTCTTGATAGTAGATACATGAGAAACCACAAATACCATATTTAGTAAAATAGCTGATTAAGGTGGTCAAAATAAAAGGAGTCTGCTAAAGTTTATATTTATGCAAGTTGATACAAAGTCACTAACCAAGAATAAACTTAAGTTAACTATTGTTGCTGAGCCAGCTGAATTAGACTCAATGAAAAAGCATATTCTGGAACATCATTTCCAAAAAGATATGAAGGTTGCAGGTTTTCGTGAAGGCAAAGTTCCTCTAGAAATGGTCGAGAAGAACGCTGATCCTAATCAAGTTCAAGGTCAATTTCTAGATGAGATTATTAATGATCTCTATTCTAGAGCAATTAACCAAGCTAGACTAAAGGTTATCGATCAACCAAAGGTAGAAATATCTAAATTCGTGCCATATTCACAGCTTGAGTTTACTGCCGAGGTACCAATACTTGAGGATGTAAAGCTTCCTGATTATAAGAAGATAAAACTAGCTAAACCTAAAATTAAGCCTGTTACAAAGGCTGAGATTGACGAAGTTATTGAGCGAATACGAACTCAGCTATCAACCAAAAACGATATCGACCGTGCTTGCAAGGATGGCGATCAGGTATGGATTGATTTTGAAGGTATTGATGATAAGGGCAAGCCTGTAGAAGGTGCCAAAGGTAGTGACTACCCATTAATCTTAGGTAGCAATAGTTTTATCCCAGGTTTTGAGACTAATCTTATTGGTCTAAAACCAAACGATAAGAAAACTTTCACCCTAAAATTTCCTAAAGACTATCATCTAAAAGCTTTAGCCAGCCGAAATGTGACTTTTAGTGTGGATGTTATTAAAGTCCAAGAAATGGTCAAACCTCCAATCAATGATGAACTAGCAGTTAAGTCTGGCCCATTTACTAAGTTATCTGAACTTGAATCTGATATTAAAAAACAGTTAGAGTTTGAAAAACAGACTCAAATAGACCGTGATTATGAGGGTGATTTGATTAAGGCTATAACTGCAAAGACAACTTTTGATCTTCCTGAGACCTTAGTAGAGACTGACATTGAAGCTAAACTTAAGGAACTCAAACAAAACCTAGCTTATCGTGGCCAAACTTTTGAAGAGTACCTAAAGCAAGAAGCTTTAACTGAAGAAGAGCTTAAAACTAAGCGATTAAAGCCAGAGGCTATAGTAAGGCTGAAAAACAGTATAGTCTTATCAGAAATCGCTGAAGTTGAAGGTATTAAAATTAACAGTGCAGATGTTGATGCTAGACTAAGTCAAATAAAACAGCAATACAATGATCAAGCATCGCAAGAAGAGATAAGTAAGCCTGAATTTCGTCAACAAACTGGTAGCCGAATGGTAGCTGAGAAGACGATTGAACTCCTTACAAAGTACGCCACAAGTAAATAAATTAGCACTCTTGACATGTGAGTGCTAGATCTATATAATTTAACTATAGTTAATTAAAATTTCGAGGAAAACAATGAATAAACCAAGTCAAATGTTAATTCCAACTGTTATCGAGACTGAGGGCCACCAAGAACGAGCCTATGATATTTATTCTCGTCTTTTAAAAGATCGAATAATCTTCTTAGGTAGTGAAATTGATGAACAAACCTCAAATATTTTAGTCGCTCAATTACTGTTTCTAGATAGCCAAGATTCAACAAAGGACATATCTATCTATATAAATAGTCCTGGTGGAAGTGTCTATGACGCATTTGCGATCTATGACACTATGAAATACATAAAGTCTGATGTCCAGACCATAGTTGTTGGTATGGCAGCTAGCGCAGCCGCATTCTTGCTTAGTAGTGGAACAAAAGGTAAAAGATTTGCCCTTCCAAATTCAAAGATCATGATTCACCAACCATCTAGTGGAACTAGAGGCAAAGTAACTGATATGGAGATTGTTTTAGAGGAATCTCTAAAGTTAAAGAAACAATTAGAACAGATAATTGCTGATAATACCGGTCAGAAAGTAACCAAAGTCCACCAAGATATGGAGCGAGACTATTACATGTCTGCAAGCGAGGCAAAAGATTACGGGCTAGTCGATAACGTAATAAAGTCGATAAAAAAATAAAAAAGTCCTTGACGGCATAATCACTATTCATTAAACTAAAACCTAATGAAGTAGTATATTTCGGTGGTTTTTGATTTCATTTAAATTAAAATCATGCACATCGTCATAGTGGTCTTCGCTAATCTAATAAAAACTACTAATAAATAACTAATTGGGAGTAATTCGCACATGGTAAAGACCACCAAAAGCCTTAATCGATTAACTAATCGAACTTATTTTTCATCAGCTGATAATATTTTAGACGTTCCTGACTTAGTCAGCCATCAGAATAAATCATTCCAGTGGTTTGTTGATGAGGGTTTGGGCGAAATTTTCGCTGAGATTAATCCAATCGATGATTATACTGGTGGAAAGTTATCTCTATCTTTCAAGTCTTATAGGTTTGAAGCGCCAAAAATGTCCGAAGATGAGGCTCGAACTAATAACGTATCTTATGAATGTCCACTTAAAGCTACAGTTGAGCTTACGAATAAAGTTACTGGTGAAGTTAAAGAACAAGAAATCTATCTTGGAGATTACCCATGGATGACTTCACGAGGGACTTTCATTATAAATGGTGCTGAGCGAGTTGTTGTATCTCAACTTATTAGGTCTTCAGGTGTATTCTTCACAGCTGAGACTGTAAATACTCATAATTATTATGGTGCCAAAGTTATTCCAAACCGTGGTGCATGGTTAGAGTTTGAAACTTCTTCTAGCGGAGTAATCTACGTCAAAATTGACCGTAAACGAAAGATTCCTGTTACAACACTTCTCAAATCTCTTGGTATGACAATTGCTGCAATGCGTGAGGCTTTCTCACACGTTGATACTGGGACTCTTAACTATCTAGATACAACTTTAGCTAAAGACCCAGCTTCTGGTAGTAACGAAGCTTTGATTGAGATTTACCGTCGTCTTCGACCAGGTGATCTTGCAACTGTTGAGAATGCACGTCAACTTATTGAACACATGTTCTATGACTTCAAGCGTTTTGATTTCTCTCGAGTTGGACGTTACAAAATCAATAAGAGACTTAATATAGATATTCCAAATACAATTGAAAACCGAATCATGCGGCTTGAAGACTTAGTTGCTATCGTTGCGGAAATTATTCGTCTTAATAATACTCAAGATCCTGCAGATGATATTGATTCATTGGCAAATCGTCGAGTTAAATTAGTTGGCGAACTAGTTCAGAGACAGTTTAGAATTGGACTTCTTCGAATGGATCGAAACACTAAAGACCGAATGTCTATGAATGAAATCGAGACTGTTACAGCTTCACAGTTGATCAATGCTCGTCCAATCGTAGCTGCAGTTAGAGAATTCTTTGCTGTATCACAGCTATCACAATTCATGGATCAAATTAACCCACTGAGTGAGCTAGCTCACAAACGACGTTTAAGTTCAATGGGTCCTGGTGGACTAAGCCGTGAACGTGCTGGTTTTGAGGTTCGTGATGCTCATGCAACTCACTACGGTCGAATTTGTACAGTTGAAACTCCAGAAGGTGCCAACATCGGGCTCGTATTAAACCTTGCAACATATGCTCGAATAAACGACTATGGTTTTGTTGAGACTCCTTATAAGAAAATTATAAATTCAGTTACTGCTAAAAATGCTACTGGAAATACTGCTCGAGTTGATCTAGAAGATGAAAAAGGCAAAGTTATTGTTAAAGCTGGAACTAAAATTACAGCCGCTCAAGCAGCTTCACTTGGAAAAATTAAGAATCAGATTACTTGGCCAATCAAACCATACTTATCTGACGAAATTCTATATTTGGATGCTTCCGAAGAAGAGAACGCAGTTATTGCGAGTGCTGATGCTAAATTTGATGATAATGGATTTTTCATTGATCAGCGAGTAAGTGCTCGAAACCGCCTTGTTACTGGTGAAGTTGATTCCGATATCGTAACTCACATTGATGCTGCTACCAACCAAACAATTGGTTCTAACGCATCACTTATCCCATTTGTTGAAAAAGATCGAGTTGACCGTGCCCTAACAGGTGCTAACCAACAAAAACAAGCTGTACCTTTAATTAATCCAATTGCTCCAATCGTTGGTACTGGATTTGAGAGAACACTTGCTATGAATACTTCACAGTTAGTTGTTGCTGAGGAAAAAGGTGAAGTCGTTAAAGCTACTGCTGATGAAGTTGTAATTAAATATCCAAAATTAACTAAGACTTATCACCCAGTTCACTTCCAAAGAAGTAATGAAGGAACTTCAATGAACCAAAAGGTTGTTGTTAGTTCTGGTGATAAGTTAGTTAAAGGTCAGCCAATTATTGAAGGTATGAGTATTCAGGATGGCGAACTAGCTCTTGGACGCGACGTTAAAGTCGCTTTCATGCCATGGAACGGTTATAACTTTGAGGATGCGATCGTTATCTCTGAACGACTTGTTCGAGAAGATGTTTTTACATCAATTCATATTATGGACTTTATGGTTGAAGTACGTGAGACCAAGCTAGGACCTGAGTTATTAACTCGAGATATTCCAAATGTTTCTGAAGAAATCCTTAGGCACCTTGATGATGATGGAATTATTCGAATCGGTGCTGAAGTTCACCCAGGTGATATCCTAGTTGGAAAAATTACCCCAAAGGGTGAGCAGGAACTTTCTAGTGAAGAAAGATTACTTCGTGCTATCTTTGGTGAAAAAGCCAAGGAAGTTAGAGATACTTCTGAGAGAATGAGCAACGGCAAACACGGTAAAGTAGTCGGCGTTAAGATTTTCTCTAGAGAAAATGGTCATGAACTAAAATCTGGTGTTATTAAACAAGTTCAAGTTTTCGTAGCTCAAATGCGTAAAATTCAGGTTGGAGATAAATTAGCAGGACGACACGGTAACAAAGGTGTTATTGCTAGAGTTCTTCCAATTGCTGATATGCCTTTCTTGGAAGATGGAACACCAGTAGATATCGTACTTAACCCAATGGGTGTACCTTCAAGAATGAACATCGGACAATTGTTCGAAACTCACCTTGGAATGGCTGCACAAGCACTTGGAATTAAAGTTGCAACTCCTCCATTTAATGGAATTTCAATCGAAACTATACAGGAACTATTAAAAGAAGCCGGACTACCTGAAGACGGGAAACAACAACTATATGATGGACGAAGTGGTGAGGCCTTCAAAGAACGAACTGTTGTCGGAATTATGCATATCCTCAAACTTGAGCATATGGTTACTGATAAAATCCACGCTCGTTCAACTGGCCCATACACAATGGTTACCCAACAGCCGCTTGGTGGTAAAGCCCAAAATGGTGGTCAAAGATTCGGTGAGATGGAGGTCTGGGCATTAGAAGCTTATGGTGCAGCTGTATCCTTGCAGGAAATGCTAACTATTAAGTCTGATGATGTTTATGGACGATCAAAAGCTTACGAATCCATTATTAAAGGTACTGCTATCGAAGGACCTAAGGTTCCAGAAAGCTTTAACGTACTTGTAAAAGAACTTATGGGGCTAATCCTTAAAGTTGAACTCTACACTAGCGACAAAACAACTGATAAACAAGTTACCGTTGATGCTGAGAAGATTCTAGCCAGTAATATCAAGACTGAATCTGAGCACATCCCAACCGTAGATGTACCACAACCAATGGCTTCTCAAATTGATGAGTCAGCAGATAACACACCAAATGAGTTTATGATAGTTGACCTTGATGATGAATTACATGCAGAAGGTGATGTTGACCTAGTTACAGTTGACTCAAATGATATTGAAAACGAATTTAAGGAGGCTGCATAATGAGAAACCAAAACAACGGAACAAACATTTCAGATTTTGATGCTGTTAGACTTGCAGTCGCTGCACCCGAGGACGTACTCGAGTGGAGTTATGGTGAAGTAACAAAACCTGAGACTATTAACTATAGAACCCAAAAACCTGAGCGTGATGGATTGTTTTGTGAGCGAATTTTTGGACCTGTTAAAGATATCAACCCCCACGACGCTAAATACAAAGGTATGCGAAGTCGTGAAGCAGCTGTTGATAAAAACGGTGAGATTGTAACTAAGTCGATTGTTCGTCGTGAACGAATGGGACACATTACTCTTGCTGCACCTGTTGCTCACATCTGGTTCCTTCGTGGAACTCCATCAGCTATCGGACTAATCCTTGGTATGACTGTAAAAAACTTAGAGCGAGTTGTCTATTTTGCTTCCTACATTATTAAGTCGGTCGATATGGAAACCCTTAATAAAATGATTGATGATAAAGAAGCAGAATTTAACGCAGCTAAAGAGGCGATTAAGATTAGATACGAAGCTGAGTCTAAAGCTGAAGGCGCTAATTTGAAAGCACTATCTGAAATGCAAGCTAAAGAACTTGCTCAGGTAACTGAAGAATTTGAAACTCTTCGAACTCAACTCCTTGCCCTTGAAAAACTAAACCTAATTTCTGAAAAAGATTATCGAGAACTGCCTGATGATGTTCAAAAATTAGTTACTGTTGGCATGGGTGGAACCGCAATTAGAGAGCTTCTTGAAGAAATTGATTTAGGTGAATTAATTAAGAGTTTATCTGCTGAATCTGAAGATCTTAAAGGTCAGAGAAAAAAGAAAATTACTAAGAGATTACGACTACTTGAAAACATGCACAAAGCTAAAATTAAGCCTACGAGCATGTGTTTCAATGTACTCCCAGTTATTCCACCAGACCTTCGACCTATGGTTCAACTTACTGGAGGACGATTCGCAACTAGTGACTTAAACGATCTTTATCGTCGAGTTATTAACCGAAATAATCGTCTTAAGAAACTGATTGATCTCAAAGCTCCTGAAGTTATCCGTCGAAATGAGCAGAGAATGCTTCAAGAAGCAGTTGACGCTCTAATTGATAACAATTCGACCCGTTCAGGTAGAGCTGTAGCTGCAACCGGACAACACCGAAGACTTAAATCTCTTAGCGATATGCTTAAAGGTAAACAAGGTCGATTCCGACAGAACTTACTTGGTAAAAGAGTCGATTATTCTGGTCGTTCAGTAATTGTATCTGGTCCAGAACTATCGATGAACCAATGTGGTCTACCGAAAATGATGGCTCTTGAGCTATTCAAACCATTCGTAATCGGTCAATTAATCGAAAACGAGTATGCTCACAACATTCGAAGTGCAACAAGAATGATTGAAATGGGTGAAACTGTAGTTTGGGATGCTCTTGATAACGTTATTAAGGGTAAATACGTACTCCTAAACCGTGCACCATCACTTCACCGACTAAGTATTCAGGCTTTCCAACCAATTTTAATTGAAGGAAAAGCAATTCAGCTTAACCCTCTAGTATGTAAAGGTTTCAATGCTGACTTCGATGGTGACCAAATGGCTGTTCACTTGCCACTTAGTGATGAAGCTCAATACGAAGCTAAAACTATTATGGCTAGTAGCAAAAACCTACTTAAACCAGCTGATGGATCGCCAATTCTTCACATTGAACAAGATATCGTCTTAGGTTGTTATTACCTGACTTACGATAAATTTGGTGAAGACAAAGCCGCTAAAAACTTTGCTAGTCTAGATGAAGCATTGATGGCTTTTGATTCTGGTGATATTCAATTGCAAACTAAGATTAAGATTAACTTTAGAGATGAAGACCGAGTTTCTACTCTTGGACGATTCTTATTTAATGAAATATTCCCTAAAGACTTGCCGTTCCAAGATGATTCTATGACTAAGAAGCGACTTCAGGGCGTTATGTCACTTACCTATACTCTATTTGGTCAGGACGAAACAGCTAGGATTGCCGACGATCTAAAACAACTTGGCTTCACCTACGCTACAATGTCTGGCTTATCAATGGGTATGAGCGACTTTACTGAAATCGAGGGGTTAGATAAACGAATTGATATTGCTGAGGAACAGGATGCTAAGATCTCTCACCAATATGGTGAAGGACTTATCACTAATGATGAGCGTTATCGTCTTACTATTGATAACTGGATGGATACTGACTCCGAAATTCAACAAATGCTTGAAAAACAGTTTATAAACCAAGATACATCTATGTCACTTGTAGTGTTATCTGGTTCTAGAGGTAGTATTGGACAGGTAAAAATGACAGTTGGTACTGTTGGTATTCAGGTAGATACAACTGGAAAAGCGATTGAGCTACCAATTAAGAGCAACTATAAATCAGGGCTTACTCCACTAGAGTACTTCACAGCCGCACGTGGTGCTAGAAAAGGTCTTATTGATACAGCTCTTAAGACTGCTGACTCAGGTTATCTAACTAGACGACTCGTTGATGTATCACAGGATGTATTTACAGTTGATGACGAAGCTAATGACCCAGGTTTCTCTAAATTCCGAGCTGATGCTAAGGAAATTGATGTTAGCTATGCTTCTAGATTAAGCGGAAGATATGCGGCTGAAAATGTTACAGGATATGTTAAAAAAGGCGAACTAATAACTGAAGAAATTGCCTTAGCAATTGAAAAAGATGAGAAAATTGACGGTATTAAGATTATGAGCGTACTGAGTTCAACAAACGTTCGTGGAATCCCACAAAAATCTTATGGAGTTGATCCAGCAACTGGAAACTTAGTTAAATCTCATCACCCAGTTGGTGTTATTGCTGCTCAAAGTATTGGTGAGCCAGGTACACAGTTAACTCTTAATACATTTCACTCCGCTGGTGTTGCTGGTGAGAACATTACTACTGGTTTACCCCGTGTTGAAGAGTTGTTTGAAGCTCGAACTCCAAAAGGTCAAGCGATTCTGTCGACTATCTCTGGATTCATTAATATCTGGGAAGATGGTGATCATTACGTAGTTCAAGTAACTAGTAATGACAATGAAAATAAGAAAGTAATTTTAAAACTTGATGGACGAAAGCCTAAGTTCCAAAACGGACAAACAGTTGTTGCGGGAGACGTAATTGCTGCAAACAAGGGTAATAAAGATCCACTAACAGCTAAGATTGCAGGTAGCGTCGAGTATACTGATAAATCAGTCATGATTATGCCTGATGGTCAAAGCGTGGCTAGGTTTGAAATCCCTGGATTTAAACAGATCTTAGTTAAAGACGGTGACCAAGTCGAAAAAGGTCAATTGTTAACTGGTGGTTCAATTAACCTTCAAGAGTTATTAGAACTAAAAGGTGTTGAATCAACTCAGAGATACATTATGAATGACATCTTAAAGATCTTTGCTAGCCAAGGCCAGAACATTTCTGATAAACATCTTGAAATCATTGTTGGACAAATGTTTAGTCGAGTTCAAATTGATGAACCAGGTGATACAGAATTTGTAACTGGAGATATTGTAAGTAAGTTAAGTGTTGTTCGAGCTAACGAAGCACTAGGAAAGCAATCTAAAAATCCTGCTAAGTATTCACAATTACTACTTGGAATAACTAAAGCCAGCCTAACTACCGATTCATTCCTAAGTTCAGCTAGTTTCCAAGATACAACTAGAGTTCTAATTGCTGCTGCAACAAGTGGTAAGGTCGATCATCTATATGGTCTTAAGGAAAACGTTATTTTAGGTCGAAGGATCCCAGTTGGAACTGGATACAATAACCCATCAGTCGAAGGAGAAGCAAGCACGTTTGACGCAAATGTCTAAATCTGTTTAAATTATATTCATGCCTACAGTTAATCAATTAATTAGAAAACCAAGAACAAAGACGACTACTAAAACTAAGTCGCCTGCTCTTGATCGTGTCGTTAACAACTTAAAAACACGAAATTACGAAAAGAGTGCACCATTTAAAAGGGGTGTTTGTATCAAAGTCACAACTAAGACTCCAAAGAAACCAAACTCAGCCCTTCGAAAAGTAGCTAGAGTTAGGCTTACTAATGGCTATGAAGTTTGGGCTTATATTGGTGGTGAAGGTCATAACTTACAGGAACACGCCGTAGTACTAGTTCGTGGTGGACGAGTAAAAGATCTTCCTGGTGTCAGGTACCACATTGTTAGAGGTCATCTTGATCTTCAAGGCGTCCAAGACCGTAAAAATGGTCGAAGTAAATACGGCGCTAAAAAAGGTAGTAAATAATGCCTAGGAAAAAGACCAAATCATTAGTTAGAGACGTAGCACCTGACCGAACTTATGACAGTGTTACGCTACAGAAGTTCATCAACCGTGTAATGCTTGACGGGAAAAAACAAATTGCTGAAAAAGCAGTTTATAACGCTATGGAAAAAGCCGCTAAGAAACTAAAGATAGATAATCCAGTCGAAGTCTTTGAAACAGCATATAGGAATATCCAACCTCATATGGAAACAAGATCAAGACGAGTTGGTGGTGCTAACTATCAGATCCCGTTTGAAGTTAAGGGTCAACGACAACAACACCTCACAATTATGTGGCTAACTCAAGCTGCAAGATCAAAAAAAGGTATGCCTATGGAAGACCGAATCGCAACCGAGTTAGTAGATGCATACAATAATACTGGCGCTGCAGTTAGAAAAAAAGAAGAAACTCATAAAATGGCAGAATCAAACCGAGCGTTTGCACATTTTGCTAGATTTTAAATAAAAAAGGATATATAGGAAAAATCATGGCCGTTAAGGACTACCCGTTAGAGAAGCTTCGAAATATTGGCATTATTGCTCATATTGACGCTGGAAAAACTACTACTACCGAAGCTATTTTGTATCGAACTGGTCTTAAGCACAAAATTGGTGCAGTTCACGAAGGTGAAACAACAACTGACTGGATGGAACAAGAGCGTGAACGTGGAATTACTATTACCAGTGCAGCTGTAACCTGTTTTTGGAAAGAAAATAAGATTAATATTATCGACACTCCAGGACATATCGACTTCACAGTTGAGGTTGAGCGGTCACTTCGAGTGCTTGATGGTGCTGTGACCGTTTTTGACGGCAAAATGGGCGTAGAGAGTCAGTCTGAAACTGTCTGGAGACAAGCTAACAAGTACCATGTACCTAGAATTTGTTTTATTAACAAGATTAACCAAACTGGTGGGGATTTCTATAAATCTCTTGAATCAATCCATAACCGTTTGTCTAAATTAGCTTTCCCAATTCATATACCTATTGGTTTCGAACAGTCTATAAAAGGCGTGGTCGATCTAGTCGAAATGAAAGCTTATACTTACAAAGAATTTTCTGATCATGAACTAATTGAGGGTGAAATACCAGCTGACATGCTAGATCAAGCTAAGAAATATCGATCACTTTTAATCGAAAATGCCGTTGCTGAAGACGAGGCGATGCTTGAGAAATTCTTTGAAGTCGGAGAAGATGGACTAACCAAAGAGGAAATAAAGAAAGCAATTAGGTCTGCAGTTCTTAGTGGCGCGTTTTTCGTAGTAAGTGGTGGTGATGGACGTGGAGTCATGGTTGAGAAATTACTCGATGCAGTCCTAGACTACCTGCCAACCCCAATCGATCGTGGTGCAACTTGGGGAACTCATCCTAAAACTGGTGATGAAATTGAGCGAAAACCACAAGCTAGCGAACCATTTTCAGCTTTAGCATTTAAAATTGCTACTGACCCATTTGTTGGAAAACTAGCTTTCTTTAGAGTTTATTCTGGAACTGTAAAAGCCGGTAGCTATATTCTAAACGCAAACTCTGGAGAAAAAGAGAGAGTTGGTCGAATTGTTAGAATGCAAGCTAATGATCGTGAAGATGTTGAAGAGGTAAGTGCAGGCGATATCGCTGCTATTGTGGGACTTAAAGGAACAACTACAGGTAATACACTATGCGATATTACTAACCCAATAATTTTAGAGAGTATTAATTTCCCAGAACCTCCAGTCTCGATTGCAATTGAACCTAAGACTAAAAGTGACCAAGAAAAAATGAGTTTGGCTATGCAGCGTCTAGCTGAAGAAGATCCGACTTTTAGAATTAAAGTTGATCATGAAACTGGGCAAACTATTATTAGCGGAATGGGTGAACTACATCTTGAAATTATCGTTGATAGAATGAAACGAGAATTCAGTGTTGATGCTGCTATTGGTCAGCCACAGGTAGCTTATCGTGAAACTATTCGAAAAAGTGATGTTGAAGCTGAAGGTAAATTCATTCGTCAAACTGGTGGTCGTGGTCAATATGGTCACGTTGTAATTAAAGTTTCTCCTAATGAAGCCGGCAAAGGTTTTGAATTTATTAATAATATCAAAGGCGGTGCCATCCCAAGTGAGTACATCACACCAGTACGAAAAGGTATTGAAGAAGCTCTTACTAATGGAATTATCGCTGGATACCCGGTAGTTGATGTGAAGGTCGTACTATTTGATGGCAGTTACCATGATGTCGACTCATCTGAATTAGCATTTAGTATTGCCGGTTCTATGGCAATTCAAGAAGGTGTTAAGAAAGCTGATCCAGTAATACTTGAACCAATCATGAAAATCGTAGTAGTAACCCCAGAGTCATACATGGGCGACGTAATTGGAGATTTGAACTCTAAGCGTGGGCGAGTTGAGAGTATGGAAGACCTATCTGCTGGGATTAAGGAAATAACTGCTGAAGTTCCACTTGGAGAACTATTTGGCTACACTACAAGTCTTAGATCAATGACTCAAGGTCGAGCATCTTCAACTATGGAGTTAGATCATTATGCTGACGTTCCAAATCACGTTGCAGAAACAATAATCGCAAAGAATAAGCGCTAAACAATTTTATTGTTTACAAACCGCTGTTTATCAGATAATATATAAATATTCGTTATAAAGTGGCGTATTGTTAATACGTCCAAAAGTTAAGTAAATAAGGAGCTAGATAATTTATTATGGCAGATTACAAAAGAGACAAACCGCACATTAATGTTGGTACTATGGGTCACGTTGACCACGGTAAAACTTCATTAACTGCTGCAATTACTACCGTTCTTTCAAAGAGACTTCCTAGTGAAATCAACAAACCAGTTTCATATGCACAGATTGACAACGCACCTGAAGAGAAAGCTCGTGGTATTACCATTGCTACATCTCACCAAGAGTATGAATCTGAAAAGAGACACTATGCTCACGTCGATATGCCAGGTCACGCTGACTATATTAAGAACATGATTACTGGTGCTGCTCAGATTGATGGTGCAATTTTAGTTGTATCAGCTGCTGACGGTCCTATGCCTCAAACTCGAGAGCACGTTTTACTTGCTCGACAGGTTGGTGTACCTTCAATCCTAGTTTTCATGAACAAGATGGACCTTGCTGATCCTGATTTAGTTGAGCTTGTTGAAATGGATATTCGTGAACTACTTAAAAAGTATGATTACGACGAGAACGCTCCTATCATTAAAGGTTCTGCAACTGGTGCTATCGCTGGTAAAAAAGAAGATGAAGATGCAATCATGGAGCTTGTTAAGGCTATGGATGATTTCTTTCCTGAACCAAAGCGAGAACTTGATAAGCCATATCTAATGCCTGTTGAGGATGTTTTCTCAATTAAAGGCCGTGGTACTGTTGCAACTGGAAGAATTGAACAAGGAATTGTTAAAGTTAACGATGAAATAGAAATTGTAGGTATTAAACCTACAAGAAAGAGTATCGTAACCGGCGTTGAAATGTTTAAGAAGAACCTTCAACAAGGTGAAGCTGGTGATAACGTTGGAATCTTACTCCGAGGAATCGAAAGAGAAGACATTGAACGAGGACAAGTTCTTGCAAAACCAGGAACTATTACTCCACACACTGAATTTGATAGTGAAGTTTATATTCTAACTAAAGAAGAAGGTGGTCGACATACTCCATTCTTTAAGGGATACAAACCACAGTTTTACTTCCGAACTACTGACGTAACTGGTGAAGTTGAACTACCTGCTGACAAAGAAATGGTTATGCCAGGTGATACTACAACATTCAAAGTTAAACTACTCGCTCCAATCGCTATGGAACAAGGTCTACGATTCGCTATTCGTGAAGGTGGACGAACTGTTGGTGCTGGTGTTGTTACAAAGATCGTAAAATAAGTACAAAATGGCAACTGAAGCAAAAAAAACTGAAGTCAAACAAAGAATAAGAATCCGTCTTAAAGCTTATGACCATAGGGTAATTGATCAGTCTGCTAAGCAGATCATTGACACAGCTATTAGGACCGGTGCGTCTATCGCCGGTCCAATTCCTCTTCCTACGAATAAGACTATTCATACAGTCGTAAAGAGCCCACATGTCTATAAAAAAGGCCGTGAGCAATTTGAAATGCGGGTTCACAAACGTTTAATTGATGTTTTTGATCCTACTCCTAAGACGATTGATTCACTTATGAATCTTTCGCTTCCTGCTGGCTGTGACGCTGAAATAAAAATGTAGTTTATACAACAAATTGACAAGTGTAACAACTTCGTGTTACTCTTATAGGGTTATATTTAGCTTGGTGCAACTGGAAGGTCAGTGATTTAAAACTGAAACCACTTATCACCAAGATTTTATTATTAAAATAAAACTAGGGTTTACAAGTGAAAGTACTCATAACTAGAAAACTTGGCATGACTAGCACTATCTCTGAAAACGGAGTGTTGAGTCCTATTACCTTACTTTCTGTTAGCGATAATACAATTACACAAGTTAAAACTGCTGACCGAGACGGTTACAATGCAATTCAACTTGGCAGTGAAACCGATAAGCACCCGAGTAAACCTCAAGTAAATCATTTCAAAGCCTCTAAGGTTACCCCTAAAGTTGTACGTGAATTTAGAACAGAAGGTAATGAAGAAGTTTTAAACGTTGGAGATGTCATAAGTTTTGATAATTTCGAAGTTGGTGACATGGTCAACGTGACTGGAATAAGCAAAGGTAAAGGTTTTGCCGGAACTATTAAGCGACATAATTTTCATCGTGGTCGGAAGACTCATGGTGGACGAAGTTATCGCCGTCCAGGATCAATTGGTTCAATGTTTCCTCAAAAGATTTTTAAGGGTAAGAAAATGGCAGGTCGAATGGGGCATGAGCAGGTTACAATTAAGAATCTTAAAGTGTCAATTATCGACAAAGACCTTGGCGTAATCGGCATTAGTGGTGCTGTACCAGGACCTAAGAAATCAGTCGTGATTATCAAGGGAGCAAGCAAATGAATTTATCTAGCTTTACAAAATCAGGTGTCGTAGCTAAAGATAAAGTAACTTTAGATAAGTTCATTTTCGATAGCCAACCAGAAAATCACCAGTTACTTAAAGATCAATATGTAGCCTATCTGGCTAATGGCCGTGATAACCTATCTGTAACTAAGACTCGTGGTTTAGTTCGAGGTGGTGGTATTAAGCCTTGGCGACAAAAAGGTACAGGTCGTGCTCGAGTTGGTTCTTCTAGAAGTCCAATTTGGCGAAGTGGTGGTATTACATTCGGCCCAACTGGTCTTGAAAATTACTCACACAAGACTAACAAATCTGCTAAGCGCGCTGCATTAAGGCAGATTCTATCTATTGTTGTTGCTGAGAAAAAACTAGTTATTATTGATGACATTGTTTTCAGCGGTCGAACAAAAGATGTTGCTCCGTTAATGAAAAAAATTGGCGCTAAAGATAAGATTTTATTGGTTGTTGATACTAAAACTGCACTAAACACCCGATCAACTAATAATTTCGAGAATTTAAAGCTAGTAGCGGCTAAATATCTTAATGTTTATGATCTTATAAATGCTGATAGCGTAGTAGTTACTAAACCAGCTCTTGAGATAGTCAATACCTGGCTTGGAGAGGAAAAATAATATGAGTAATACTGTTTTTCTAAAACCAAGACTTAGTGAAAAGGCTTATCAGTCAATTCAGAAAGATAACGTTTACGTCTTTACTGTTGACAAGAATGTTAATCGAAAGACTGTTAAAGAAAGTGTGGAGTCACAATTTGAAGTCAATGTTATAGGTGTTAGAATTGCTTACTTACCCGGTAAGAATAAACACTCTGTTTTGAAATCAAATCAGTCTAGTCGAAAAGATATCTATGGTAAGACTAATGCAGTTAAGAAAGCATACGTAACTCTTAAAAAAGGTGATACAATTCCAATCTTTGCTGCTGAAGACGCAGAACAAGAAAGACAAGATAAGCTAGCTAAGACTTTGAGCAAGGGGAAGAAATAATATGGCGATTAAAAAACTAAACCCAACTACTCCTGGTCAACGTGGTATGACTACTCAAGATTTTAGTACTATAACTACTAAAAAGCCTATAAAGTCTCTATTAGTCATTAAAAAGACTGCTCAAGGCCGTAACAACCAGGGTCGAATTACAACACGTCACAAAGGCGGAGGTGTTAAACAGTATTACCGAATTATTAACTTCAAACTTCCTGTTGGCACTAATGCGGTAGTCGAGCAAATTGAATATGATCCAAATAGAAGTGCAAGAATCGCTAGAATTAAAGATCAAACTAATAAATATCACTATATTTTGGCAGCTGATGGTATGAAGATCGGTACTAAGATCTCTGTTGGTGAAGAATCTCCAATTGAGATTGGAAACCGACTATCACTTGAAAATATTCCCCTTGGTAGTAATATCCACTCAGTCGAACTTCAACCTGGACGTGGCGCACAACTCGCCCGTTCAGCTGGTGCAAGCATTCAGTTAATGGCTAAAGATAATGGCTATGCGCAATTAAAACTGCCTAGTGGTGAGATTAGATTAGTTAAAATTGAATGTATGGCTAGCGTAGGAGTTGTTGGCAACGAACAGAACCAAAACGTAAAGATCGGTAAAGCCGGTCGAAATCGAAATCGTGGTATTAGACCTACAGTTCGTGGTGTTGCCATGGGTGCTTATGATCACCCACACGGTGGTGGTGATGGTGGACGACACGGTACAGGTAAACCACCAAGAACTCCATGGGGCCAAAAAACTCTTGGATATAAGACAAGATCACGTAAGAAAGTTTCAACTATGATTGTAAAAGGCCGAAACGAAGGAAAGAGGAGATAGCATATGAGTCGATCGCTTAAAAAAGGTCCATTTATTGATCCGAAATTAGCAAAGAAAGTTGCAGCTCTTAGCAATGATGATAGAACTATTATCAAAACTTGGGCTAGAGCATCTACTATTTCTCCGGATTTTGTTGGTAAAACAATTGCTGTTCATAACGGAAAACTTCACGTTCCTGTATTTATTACTGAGAATATGGTTGGCCATAAACTGGGTGAGTTTTCTCCAACTAGAAAATTCCGTTCTCACGGTGGTAAGATTGCGAAAGGATCATCAGAATGAGCGCTATAGCTATTGCCAAAGGCGTAGATATGCCAGCTAGAAAAGTAGCTGTAGTTGCGGCTCTTATTAGAGGCCGAACAGTTGCTGACGCCCTAACAATTCTAGAACACGTACCAAGAGCGTCTGCAGTACCTGTTAAAAAGGCAGTTGATAGTGCTAAGGCTAACGCAGTCTATAATCACAATTATAAAGAAGAAGGTCTATTCATTTCTGAGATTTCAGTCCTTGGTGGTCCAAGCTTAAAACGAAGACGATCAATTGCTCACGGTAGCTTTCACCAAATCCTAAAGAGAACTTGCCATATTAGAGTTGTAGTTGACGGTAATCAAAGAGCTGCTAAAGTAGCTAAAACTGAAGAAAAACCAGTAGTTAAAGTCACAAAGGAGACAAAATAATGGGTCAAAAAGTTAATCCAATTAGTATGCGTCTTCAGGTTAATAAGGAATGGCGAAGTAAGTGGTTTACAAATAAGAAAGATTACCCTCATCACTTGAGCCAGGATCTTCTAGTTAGAAAATTAATCCAAGATAAGCTTGGAAGCCGAGCTGCAATTAACCAAGTTGATATTGAACGCTCTCCTAATCTAGTGACAATTACATTGTCATCAGCTAAGCCAGGTGTAGTTATTGGTCGTGGTGGAACTGGTGCTCAAGAACTAAAACTAGCTATCGAAAATATATATAAAATGGAAGTTAGACTTAATATTGAAGAACTTAGAAAGCCTGAATTATATGCTAAATTAGTGGCCGAGAATATTGCTCACCAATTAGAGAGACGTATCTCATTTAGACGTGCTATGAAATCAACTGCTGCTGCAACTATGCGAGCTGGAGCTGAAGGAGTTCGAATCGAGCTTGCTGGACGTCTTGGCGGTGCTGAGATGTCCCGGCGTGAAAAAGAAGTACAAGGTAGCGTACCGCTTCACACAATTCGTGCTGATATTGACTATTATTGTGCCCGAGCATCATATCCAGGCTCTGGAATCATTGGTGTTAAAGTTTGGGTCTACAAAGGCGAGGTAAAATAAGATGTTAATCCCTAACCGAAGTAAATATCGAAAAGTTAGAAAAGGTATTATTACCGGTCCTGCTACTCGTGGAAACGTTATTTCGTTTGGTCAATTTGGGCTTCAGAGTCTAGACGGTGATCGAATCACTTCGAGACAAATTGAGGCTTCGAGACAAGCAATGACAAGATATATGAAACGAGGTGGTAAAGTTTGGATTAGAATTTTCCCTCATACTCCAGTTACTCGTAAACCTTTAGACGTAAAAATGGGTAGTGGTAAAGGAAATCCTGAGTTTTTTGTAGCTAAAGTTAAACCTGGAACAATTCTTTTTGAAATTCAAGGTGTTACTGAAGAAATTGCTAGAGAAGCAATGCGACTTGCTAGTCATAAATTACCTGTTAAAACTAGGTTTTTAGTCAAAGATGAGGTGCAATCATTATGAAAATGGTAGAAGTACGAAAAATTTCAACTGTCGACTTAACTGTGCAGACAACTAAACTCCGTGAAGAGATAGCTGAACTACGTCGAAAAATCCATCAAGGTGAAGTTAGTAATGTTAGATTAATCAGGCAAAAACGAAAAGATTTAGCCCGAATGTTAACCGTTCTTAGTGAACAACTTAGTAAGGAGAAAATGTAATGGCTAAAACATTAACCGGATTTGTATCATCTGATAAGAATAACAAGACTATTGTTGTGACTGTCGTGACTCGAAAAATTCACCCACTTTATAAGAAGCGATATGTTAGTTCTAAAAAATATCAGGTTCATGATGAGAAGAACGTTGCTAAAGTTGGTGATCAGGTCTCAATTATCGAGCACCGACCAATTAGTGCTACTAAACGATTTGTATTAGACAAGATCGTCCGTAAAGCTGGTATTGATCACGTTGAAGAGGAGCTTGAGATATGATTCAACAAGAGACCAGATTAACAGTTTGCGATAACAGTGGTGCTAAAGAGATCCTATGTATTCGAGTGCTAGGTGGAACACGAAGACGATACGCTGGCATCGGTGACGTAATCGTAGCAACTGTAAAACAAGCAAATCCTACTGGTCAGGTTAAGAAGAAATCTGTCGTTAGAGCAGTTGTTGTTCGAACTAAGAATATTATTAATCGACCAGACGGCTCATCAATTAGATTTGATGACAACGCAGCTGTAATTATTGGTGAAGATAAATTACCTCGAGGAACCCGTATCTTTGGACCAGTTCCACGAGAATTAAGAGACATGGGATATTCAAAGATTATTTCACTAGCCCCAGAGGTACTATAAATGAAGACTTCTATATACAAGATTAAATTAAAGAAAAACGATACAGTGATTGTTATCTCTGGTAAATACAAAGGTAAGACTGGAAAGGTTTTATCAACTTTTGCCAAGATTAACAAAGTTACTGTTGATGGGATTAATATTGCTAAAAAACACACTAAACCAACCAAAGCTCTACCACAAGGTGGAATCATCGATTTGATTAAACCAATTGATGTATCTAAGGTTGCTCTGTATGATTCGACTACTAAAGGTCCATCAAAAATTACATATAAGTTTAGTGCTGATGGTAAGAAAAAGATTAGAGTTTACGCAAAAACTGGTAAGGAAATTAAATAATGGCTACTGAAACTAAACCTAAAGCTAAGGCTCAACCAATGAAGAGCTATTCAAGCCGACTTAAAGGTTTGTATTATGACACTCTAGTTAAAGAGATGATGGACGAACTTAAACTAAAGAACGTTAATCAGGTTCCAAAGTTAGAGAAGATTGTTTTAAACATTGGTCTTGGGAAAGCTAAAGACGATAAGAAAATGATTGAAGTTGCCACTAATACGCTTAGAAAAATTTCAGGTCAACAACCAATTCAAACTTTTGCTAAGAAATCGATTGCTAGTTTTAAACTTCGTGAAGGAAATGTTATCGGACTTAAAGTGACGCTTCGTGGAGATCGAATGTATGAATTTGCTGATAGGTTTATAAATATCGTGTTGCCAAGACTTAGAGATTTCCACGGTGTTAAGAATAAGGCCTTTGATCCTAAGGGTAACTTTAGTATCGGACTTGTTGATCAATCAGTTTTTGCAGAACTATCATTTGAAGAGACAACCAAAGCCCATGGCATCCAGGCAAATTTTGTTATTAGAAATCATAACCCAGCGGATTCAAAACTATTGCTAGAGAAGTTTGGAATCCCTTTTGAAAAAACTAAGGAGAATAAGTAATGGCTAAGAAATCATCAATAGCTAGAGATTTGAAGAGAAAGAAAATGATTATTAAGTATGCTGCAAAACGTGCCGAGCTAAAAGCTATGGGTGATTTAGATGGCCTACATAAGCTTCCACGAAATAGTAGCCCAACTCGTTATAACAACCGTTGTAATGAAACTGGAAGATCTCGATCTTATATGAGACAATTTGGACTTTCAAGACTAGCATTTCGTGAACACGCCGTTAAGGGTGAAATCCCCGGTATAACAAAGAGTAGTTGGTAGGAGAATATATGAATACAATGACAATTGATCCAATAGCAGATATGTTAACTCGAATAAGAAATGCAATCGCAGTTTCAAAAAATGAGATCTCTTTACCATACTCAAAATTTAAAGAAGACTTAGCTAAAATACTAAAAGACTATCAGCTTATTGAGAGTCTTGAAGTTACCCAAGAAGATAAAACACTATATAAAACTCTAAAAATTGAGATTAATAAATCCCAGACTAACCCTAGAATTTCTAAAATTGACCGAATCAGCACTCCAGGTCGAAGAGTTTATGCAAGATCAAATAAAATTCCTAAGATTAAAAATGGTCGAGGTCTTGTTATTATCTCAACTAGTTATGGATTAATGACCGGATCTGAAGCAATTAAAAAAGGTATCGGTGGAGAACTGATCTGTAAGATCTATTAAGGAATAATTATGAGCAGAATCGGAAAAAAACCAATTAAAATCCCAGCTGGCGTAACTGTTGAAGTTAATGATCAGTTTGTTGTAGTTACTGGTCCTAAAGGCTCATTAGAACAGTTTCTAATTGTTGGCATTAACTTTGAACAGGTTGATGACGTTTTAAATGTCACCAGAATAGATGACGAAGCTAGTACTAGAGCTAACCACGGACTTGTTAGATCGTTAGTTAATAATATGGTCGAGGGTGTAACTAAAGGCTTTGAGCGGAAGCTAGAGATCAACGGTGTTGGTTACAAAGTGGCTAATAGTCCAACTGGTCTTAAACTAAGCTTAGGATTCTCTCACGATGTAGATTATAAACTTCCTGAAGGAGTTAGTGCTACAATTGACGGTAATATAATTACAATCAAAGGAATTAGTAAACAAGTCGTTGGACAAGCTGCGGCTGAGATTAGATCACTAAAGAAGCCAGAACCATATAAGGGTAAAGGAATTAAATACACTGACGAAAGAATTATCCGTAAGAGTGGTAAGTCTGGAAAAGAGAAATAGGATGAGTAGATTATCTATTATTACAAGACAAAAGATGCTTCGTGGAAAACGAACTAGAAAGACACTATCCGGTAGTGCCGAACGACCACGTCTAAGCGTTTCAATTAGTAATCGTCACATAATCGCACAAATCATTGACGATACTAGTAGCAAAACTCTAGTTTACGTCACAACTGTTGGTGAGAAAATTGATGATTTAAATCTAACTGAAAAAGCAAAGAAAGTCGGCATTGAAGTCGCTAAAAAAGCTAAGACCAAGAAAATTACCAAGGTCGTATTCGATCGAGGAAGTAAGAAATATCATGGAAGAGTAAAAGCCTTGGCAGATTCTGCAAGAGAAGGTGGATTGGAGTTTTAATATGCCTGACAATAATAATCAACAAAGAAAACCAAGAAATAATCGACCCGAGCCAGAAGCTAAAGAGTTTGACGAACGAGTAGTTCATATTGATCGTGTAGCATCTGTTGCAGAAGGCGGACGTAGATTCCATTTTAGAGCTCTAGTTGCTATTGGTGACCATAAAGGTAGAGTTGGTGTTGGTGTAGCTAAAGGTGTTGATGTGACTTCTGCTGTTAATAAAGCAGTTGGAATAGCTAAAAAATCGATTATTAAAGTTAATTTGTATAAAGATACAATTCCTCATGATTCACAATCATCAAGTGGCGGATCAAACATCCTAATTATGCCAGCACGTCCAGGAACTGGTTTGATTGCTGGTGGAGTATCTAGGACAATTTTAGAAGTCGCAGGGGTTAGGAACGCTCTATCAAAGTCGTTAGGATCAAATAATAAGATTAATTCAGCGAGAGCCACGATTTTAGCCCTTGATTCACTTGTACCAGCTAAAGACTGGATTACACGTATAAACAGGTCTCCTGAGGCACCTAAAACAGTTAAAAAGGAAGTTGTAGGACCTGTAGAGGAAACAAAAAACAAAAAAACTGTCATTAAAAAACCAGTTGTAGCAAAAAAAGTAGTAAAGAAGCCAGTAGTTAAGAAAAAAGAGGCTAAAAAATGAAATATCACGAATTAGATATAGTTGCCAATAAACAACCAAATCGTATAGGTCGTGGAATTGCTCACGGTCAAGGTAAAACTGCTGGTCGTGGTACAAAGGGTCAGAATTCTAGAACTGGTAGCTCAAGAAAACCAGGTTTTGAAGGGGGTTCTAATCCTTTAATGCAGAGAATGCCAAAACTACCTGGCTTCAAATCACACAAAGTTCGACCGGAAGTTGTCTATACTGGGCAATTGTCTAGCATTAAAGCAAAAGTTGTTAATAATTTAGCGATTTTTGAGGCAGGTTTTACTACTTCAGCAAATAGCCGAGTAAAGCTAATCGTTAAGGGTGAAATTGAAAAGCCATTAAACGTAGAAATTCAACTTGCTAGTAAGCAAGCTGTGGCAATGATTGACAAGGCTGGTGGTAGTATTAAATTGATTCCTCAAGTTGAGAGAATAAAGTTAGCTAAGAACTAGCCTATAAAATTAATTTAATCTATTATTATATAGATATAAGAGGGTATGTAAGTTAATGAATTGGAAGATAATTTGGAAATCTTTATCGAATTCACAGATGAAGAAAAGAATCCTAGTTGTTGTTGGGATGCTGATTGTCTTCAGACTTTTAACCTATGTACCAATTCCGCTAAATAATGCTGCTACCTTAAAGCAACTGATCAACACATTATTTAGTTCAACTAAAACTCCCCAATTACTTAGTTATTTGAATGTTCTATCTGGTGGTGCTTTGTCCAATTTCTCGATCATGTTGGTTGGACTTGGCCCATATATTAATGCCTCAATTATCCTTCAGCTTCTGACAAAAGCTATCCCTAAACTTGAAGCACTAAATAAAGAAGGTGAGTCTGGTAGAAAGAAAATTAATCAGTACACTAGATTATTAACTTTTCCTTTAGCTATTATTCAATCAGTTGGCGCTATTTATCTAGTTAATCAATCTGCTGAACAGATTGGAATGAATAGTATTATTGCTGGTGCACATTTAAGTACTTGGATAATCATGGTGGCGGCACTGACTGGTGGTTCGATGCTACTTATGTGGATGGGTGAGATTATTACAGAGCAAGGTATTGGAAATGGTATTTCGCTTCTAATTACAGTCGGTATTGTTAGTCGTTTGCCACAATCAATTTCATCGATAGTTCATGCCATTAATGGCAATACTGCAAAGGTTATTATTCTTGGACATAAAACCTTTATAAATCGGCAAGCCGCGTTTTATTATGCATTAATTACTTTCATAGCAATTGTTATAACGATGATTATCGTAAAACTTAATGAAGCCTCAGAAAAAGTTACGATTAATTATGCAAAAAGAGTTCAAGGAAATCGAGCTTATGGTGGAGTGACGACAACACTCCCAGTTAAACTAATTGCAGCTGGTGTGATCCCAATTATTTTTGCAGTGGCTTTTTTGAGTGTTCCTAGTTTCGTTGGTCAATTGCTAACTACTGCTCACGGGACACATTTGCAACATCTTGGTACTTTTTTGAATAAATACTTCCAAAGCCCAACTCATGCGACTTTCGCGGCCGGTGGTTTGGCGCCATTTGTCTACCCAGCGGTCTATTTTATATTAGTGTTTGCTTTTACATTTTTCTATACCGGGATTACTTTCAATGCTAAAGATATTGCCGAAAATCTCCAAAAACAAGGTGGTTTCATTGAAGGAGTTAGGGCTGGTCAAACAACCGAAAAATTCTTAAGCAAGAAGGTTAATCGCTTAACAGTTTTTGGTGGAATGAGTCTTGGACTATTGGCACTACTACCAATAATCCTGCAGAAGTTCATTAACGCTAGTATTTCGCTTAGTGGTACTAGTTTGTTGATCTTAGTATCTGTTTCACTTGAGACACTTCGAGCTATCGAATCTAGGGCTCTAATGCTTACTTACGATCAATACGAACAGCCTGATTTCTTCTATGATCAAAGCGAGCCAGTAATGGCAGCAACAGGTGCTAGTCGGCTTAGGTTAGGACCTCGATTCAAAAATCGTTTTTCTAGGAAAAAATCAGAGTAAAAGTTTTGACACAAGAAGATTTTTACTGTTATAATGTGAGTCTGTTATAATTTATGGCAAAAAAAGAAGTAATCGAGCTATCAGGGACTATCGTAGAGGCATTGCCTGGTACACAATTTAAGGTTGAGCTCGAGAACGGCCATAATATTATAGCTCACATCGCCGGTAAGATGCGTAAACATTACATACGCCTCGTACCTGGGGATAGCGTTACTGTTGAGTTGACGCCTTACGATCTTAGTAAGGGTCGGATAACGTATCGCAAATAACAATTTATAAGCAGTGTGTCATTTTACATACAAGAGAGGATGATCCGCATGAAAGTGCGTGCAAGCGTTAAAAAAATTAGTCCTGATGATAAGATAGTCCGTCGAAAAGGACGTCTATATGTCATTAATAAATTAAAACCACGTCATAAACAGAGGCAAGGCTAGATGGCAAGAATTTCCGGTGTAACAATTCCAGACAACAAGCAGGTTCAGATTGCCCTAACTTATATTTATGGTGTTGGCCCTAAATTTGCTAAAGATACTCTAACTGATACTAAAATCGATCCGACAATTAGAGTTAAAAACCTAACTGATGCTGAAATAAGTAAGATTCAGGATTATATTAACGGACATTTCATTGTTGAGGGTGAGTTACAAAGAATAGTCACTGGGAATATTAAACGTCTTCGTGACATCAATAGCTATCGCGGTATTAGACACAAACTTGGTTTACCGGTTCGTGGTCAAAGAACTAGAACTAATGCTAGAACCAAACGTGGTAAGCGAGTTGCAGTCGGCGGAACAGCTAAGAAATCAGTTGCTAAGACTTAAAGGTTATATTTATGGATGAAGAGAAAATAGAGAAAAAAGAAGATATTAAAACACCAGTAGTAGATGCTCCTGTTGCACCTGTCGTTAAGAAAAAGAAGAATAAGCGATCTGTACCAGAGGGTCAGGTGCATATTAAATCGACTTTTAATAATACAATCATTACTTTTACTGATCCAAAAGGCGGAGTTCTATCTGCGTCTAGTGCAGGAGCTTGTGGTTTTAGAGGTTCTAAGAAATCTACTGCGTTTGCAGCTCAGATTGCAATGGAAAAAGCAGCCGGGCTAGTCAAACAGAACTATTCACTTTCTAAAGTAGATGTATTCGTAAAAGGTTTAGGCCTTGGTCGTGATTCAGCTGTTAGAGCTTTGCAGACAAGCGATATATTTGTTAATTCAATTTCTGATACTACTGGGCTACCTCATGGTGGCTGTAGACCTCGAAAAGCGAGGAGAATGTAATGGCACGACTTACTACGTCTATCTCAAAACTTAGTCGAAGAGAAGGTTATGCACTTCACCCAAAGGCTCATAAGGTGCTCGCTCGTAGACCAACACCTCCAGGTGGCCAAAAAGGTGGTGGCCGACCTTCAGTTCAAAGTCAGTATGCAATTCAACTTCGTGAAAAACAAAAAGTTAAAAGGTTATATGGTCTATTAGAAAAGCAATTTTCAAACCTAGTTTTAGCCTCACAGAAGCGTCCAGGCCCAACTGGTGAACTACTTCTGCAGGCTTTAGAACAACGATTAGACAACGTAGTTTATAAGGCCGGATTTGCAAATAGTCGAAAATCATCTAGGCAACTCGTTACTCATGGTCATTTTCAGCTAAACGGTCGCCGAGTCGACATTCCTTCAATTAAGATAAACCCAGGTGATGAAGTAATCATCAGAGAATCCAGTAAGAATAATAATTATTTCAAGAATATAGACGAATTAAGCCCACCAGTAAACGACGCTCCAGCTTGGCTGAAAGTTGATCGTAAGAAATTTAAAATATCAATCACTGGTTTGCCATCAAGAGAAGATGCTGAACCAGATATTAATGAACAATTAATCGTGGAATATTACTCACGTTAAGGAGATAAAATGTCAAAATTAATTCACACACCAAGTATCGTAAAAGTTGATGAACACCATGAAAATAGTGCAACTTTTACAATTGAGCCACTTCATACTGGATATGGAATGACTCTTGGAAATTCATTCCGAAGAGTACTACTCTCTAGTATTGCAGGCGCAGCAATTACTTCTTTTAGAGTCGAGGGAGTGTCCCACGAGTTTACTACCGTTCCTGGTATTAAAGAAGATCTAGTCACTATCATGACTAATCTTAAGAGTGTTCGTTTTCGTCTATTTGAAGATATCCCTGAGTCATTAACTCTTGATTTCAGTGGGAAAGGCCCGATTAAAGCTAAAAATATCAAAACTAATTCAAATGTCGAGATTGTTAATCCTGATTTTGTTATTGCTAATAGTGATGACAGTAAAACTAGTTTCAAGATGGATTTAGTTGTTGAAATTGGTCGAGGCTACAAAGCAATTGAAGAAGGTAATGCAAACCGACCAAGTACTGATATGATTTCAATCGACGCAATTTTTACTCCAGTACTTCGAGTAAGATACAAAGTTGAAAATACACGTGTTGGTCAAATAACCGACCTTGATAAATTACTAATAACTATCGATACTGATGGTTCTATTAGTCCAAAAGATGCTTTTGAAGAAGCTGCAGCGATTTTAATTAACCAATACACTGCATTAGCTGGACAAACTAGAGTAGTTGTTGAGGTTGCTCCGACAAATGAGGATGGTGAACATGAGGATGAGAATAGCGATAATTCAACTATTAACACTCCAATTGAAGATTTAAATCTATCAGCTCGAACTACAAATGCGTTAGTAAATAACGAAATCTATACACTAAAAGACTTATTTAGCCTAAGTGACATTGAACTTCGCGAATTAAAAGGCTTTGGGAATCGTGCACTTGATGAAGTTAAGGAAAAATTAGCAGAACTGGAACTCTAAACTATGCATAGGCACGGATACAAAGGTAGAAAATTTAATCGACAGAAGGATCAGAGACGAGCCCTTATGAAAGGTCTTGCTGAGTCGTTGATTAAATATGAATCTATCGAAACTACTTTCCACAAAGGAAAAGAAGTCGTGCCTTACGTTGAAAAGTTAATCACTAAAGCTAAGCGTGGCACTCTCCATGACCGACGACTCATTATTAGAAGCCTTCAGACAATTGAAACTGCTCACAAATTAATAGATGAAATTACACCTAAGTTGGGTGCTAGAAATAGTGGTTATCTTAGGGTTAAAAGATCATCTCTAAGGCGTGGTGATAACGCTCAAATGGCTCGTGTTGAATTTGTGGACTCACTTGAAGCTACAACTGAAAAACCTAAAACTGAGAAAAAGACTGAGGCAAAGCCCGTAGATAAGAAAACAGTTGCTAAAAAACCTGTAGCTAAGAAAAAAGAGGCTAAATAATGAAAACATTCTCAGCAAAACCAACTGATGTAGACCGAAAATGGTACGTAGTTGATGCAACTGACGCAACTTTGGGACGAGTTTCAACATTTGTGGCTAAACTATTACTTGGGAAAGAAAAGCCAACCTTCACAAAGCATATCGATGTCGGTGATTATGTAATTGTGATCAATAGCGATCAATTGGTTGTAACTGGTAATAAATTAGAAGATAAGATGTACTATAAGCACAGTGGCTTTCCCGGCGGTCTAACATCAACTAAACTAAAAGATAAGATGGCAGTTGATTCAACTACAGTTATTAGAAAATCTATCCGTGGGATGTTACCTGTCAATAAGTTAAGAGATGGCCGACTTGAGAGGTTAAAAATCTATAAAGATGCTAATCATAATCATGAGGCTCAAAAGCCTGTAACAATTAAGGTAGTAAAATAATATGGCAACAAAAAACTATTATTACGCACTAGGACGACGAAAGAGTTCGACCGCAACATCAAGGATGACAAAAGGAAAAGGCGTCATTACTATTAATGACAAACCGTCTAATGAATATTTTTCAGAATCTAAATATATTATTAGCAAATTAACTAAACCATTTGAAACAATTGATATGGTTAATCAGTTTGATGTATCAATTAAAGTCAAAGGTGGTGGCAGTAACTCTCAAGTCGATGCTATCAAACTAGCTATAGCTAAATCATTAGTCGTATTTGATCCAAACCTACGAGCTACTCTTAAAAAAGCTGATTTACTTGGTCGTGATCCAAGAGCTAAAGAACGTAAGAAATTCGGTCTTAAAGGCGCTCGAAAACAACGACAGTTCACAAAACGTTAGTTATTTCTTCTTTTCAGCTAAACTTAGTATATGAAAAAGCACATTATTAGTGATTCTGATGGAATTCGGATCGATAAGTATTTGTCTTCTGTAGTCCCAAATTTAAATCGTTCTGATATATCAAAGTTATTTTCTAAAAACCAGATATTAGTCGCAAATAAGCCTGTAAAACCAAGCTATAAACTAAGATTTGGTGATGCTATTGATATAAGTTACGCTATAGCTAAATACGATCCTAAGACGGATGTAGATATCCCGATAATTTATGAAGATAGTGAGGTTATCGTAATTGATAAGCCCGCAGGCATATTAAGCCATAGCAAAGGAAAAAATAACGCCGAGCAAACTGTAGAAACATTTATTAAAGATCAATTGATTGATAATGACTACCCAAGAGCTGGCATAGTCCATCGATTAGACCGAGCTACAAGTGGTGTTATGATCTGTGCTAAAACAAGGGAATCTTATAAATTTTTGCAGGCTCAATTTAGTCTACGTAAGGTACAAAAAGTCTACTTTGCAATTGTCGAGGGTCACTTTGATGTTAGATCAGCCATTATTGATCTTCCTATTATGCGAGATCTAAAAAATCAGTCTAGATTTAAAGTTGATAGTCGAGGGAAAAATGCACTTACCAAGTATTTAGTATTGGAAGAAAACGATAGCTTCACATTGCTGGAACTAGAACCAAAAACAGGTCGCACGCACCAATTAAGAGTCCATATGAAGTATTTGAAGCATCCTATCGTTGGAGATATCTTTTATGAGGGTAAAGAAGCTGATAGGCTCTATTTGCACGCAGGTAAACTAGCAATCAAACTTCCTAATGGTGAAACCGAGATCTTCGAATCAAAGATTCCAGAGTCTTTTGATAAAAAAATGAAATATAATTGATATATGTTGATTTCAAAAACTTCTAAAAAGCAAATAGATCTATTCTTAAAAGATCCATCAAATTCTTTGGTAATAGAATCGAATGCTCAAGAATCGGGTCTTGAAATTACCTATGACCTAATAAAGAAGTTATTAGAATTAAATGACAATAATGACTTAGATAATTACAGCTATTTTTACAAAATTCAAAAGAGTAAAACTAATACTATAGCTATTGATGATATACGCGATTTAATTAAGAAATTAAAACTAAAGAGTTTAAATAAAAATTTAATTAATCGAGTAGCATTAATTATTAACTCTGAGCTAATGAGTGAGGAATCACAAAATTCAATATTAAAACTGTTGGAGGAACCACCAAAAGATACTGTGATAATTCTTCTTACAAAGTCAATCAAATCTCTTAAACCAACAATTATCTCAAGATCAGCAATTATTAAGCTATCCAAGCCTACATTTGAAGAATTTACTAAGTATTTTACTGATGATGAGTTAAGAAGTGACTCGAAAAATAAATATGATTTAACTGATGGAAACTCAGATTACTTTAACAAATATCTTGAAAAGTCAGTCGATTTATCAAGTGCCGAAGACATAGTCTTGATAAAAAAATTTCTAGCGGCCAGTAAACTTGATCGTTTACTTATGATTAATGACTTTTGTTCAAATAATCTTGTATTTGAGAACTTAATATTCACTTTAAGAAACATCATTAAAATTGGTTTAGATAATTCAATCCAAAAAAATAGCAATCAAACAAAGATGTGGGTTTCGTATCTTAAGGCGATTGAAATGACTGAAAACGGTTTTACTAGCTTGGTTAATCGAAAGCTTTTATTCACGAATCTTTGCCTTAATATGTAGTATAATAATATTCACTTATGTTAGAGTTGTTGATTATTCTTCTCTTCGCTGTTTTGGTATTTATGGCATTTAGGTCAAACCTAAAAAATAGTGAGATTAAGATTCTACCTAAAAAAGTTTCAAATCGCTTAGGAATACTATGGGATATTGCTCATGAAGGTATGAGGCAGAATAAACTTTTAAGAGCTGAAAAAGCCCTACTGACAATTTTAAAGATAGATAATAAGAACGCTCCCGCATACAACCGCCTTGGAATCTTATACGCAAAACAAAAAGAATATAAAGATGCAATTGATTGTTTCGAAATAGCATCAAGCATTGAGCCGACACCTACCAGTATTCATAACTTAGGGCTCATCTACTATGAAACAGAAAATTATCAAAAGGCCATGCAGGCATTTGAACTAGCTCTTAAGATGGAAGATAATCTTGCTACTAGACACATTGCATATGCGAAAGTCTTAGAGAAGTTAGGCAATACAAAGCTGATGATTTCAGAACTTGAAAAAGCTACACAGCTAGAACCAAACATTGAAAGCTACAGCTTACTTAAAAATGCCTATGATGACTTATCTATGCATCAAGAAGCGAAGCAAGTTGATATGAAAATTAAGAGACTTCAGGTTTATGCTCAAGTTAATCGACCAAAGAGGGTATTAAGGCCGAGAAGAGTTGTAATATAGTCTAGAAACCTGATACACTTTTGTAATAATGCCGGCGTAGCTCAGTGGCTAGAGCAGGACTTTTGTAAAGTCAAGGTCGTGGGTCCGAATCCCTCCGCCGGCTCCATGCAGGGATAGTGAAGTGGTTAAACACATCTGACTGTAAATCAGACGGCTACGCCTTCGGGGGTTCGAATCCCTCTCCCTGCACCAAATTCCTTATGCTTAATTATGTAAACCTAAAAGACCATTTATGAAGTACGTTCATTTTGTTTGCCGAGGAAATGTTTACAGAAGTCGGCTCGCAGAAGCTTATGCAGCATCACTGTTGGATAAAAAGACTATAGTCGTAAGCTCGAGTGGAATTGAAGCTAATTTGGCTTTAAATGGTGATGTTGACCCTGAAACGGTAAGACTCTTAGAAGATGAAAATCTATCTCATCATTTAGCCCCTACTTGGCACCATACAACTCAAGATGATATAGATAATAATGATATCATAGTGTTCATGAGTAAATCCTTATATAGACAGGCGAATGACCAACTCAAAATACCTGCTAAAAAAGTACATATTTGGGACATCCCAGATATCGATAATATATATCCGATTATAAAGGAAAATGTCGAGGAGTTGCTAAAAGCAGAGTTCTGACTTTGTTAAGAACGCTGCACCAGTATTTAATTATTCTAATAATCTTGTATAATAATATTTATAATGGAGCTTCTACAGAATAAATTTAGATTTTCAAATGGCAGGCAACCTGTTGATTTGGTTACGACTGAAGTTTCACTTGCTACAGGTATTTCGGTTGAAAGAATATTAGGTGAAATACCAGATTTAGCTAAATCTCATCTTTCGGCTGGAGTATTTTGGCAATCTGAGCGGTTCAGTGATCACCCTGTTGGCCTTCACAACGCTCTTTTATCGCAAGGTTGGGTTGTTGTTAAATTCCCAGCATTGAATGTGGATGGTGATATACGTAATGAAATGGACGGAATAATGAGATCGCATGCGATAAGCGCCGAGACAGGTGAAATTCACTCATTTATAGAATTCGACGAATCTGATGATTGGTTATCAGAAAATCTTGGTTATGCCTCTACTAATGCTAAACCTAGCTGACGCCCAAGTTGTTCTAATTTAATTGTCATATAGTAAGGTTCTAACTTTGTTAAGAACGCTGCACCAAGTATTGCATCATTCCGCATATTGTTGTATAGTATTTATACTATGGCTACAGAAACCTATTCTCCAATACAGAGAGAAGCCGAAGAGTTGATTGCGGAAAAAGGTACCGATCTAGCTCAGGCTTACAGTTACGGAGCTTTGATTAATACTTCGTACGGCAATACCTTGCCTATACTTAAAGATGCGGGACAATACTTAGGCGCGAAGATCGTTGGGTTGACATCGTGGGACACAGATCGAAATGAAGTGATGAGTCAGCAAGAACTCGAAGCATTAAGGATAATTTATGGTACTGTGGACAAGCAATTAACGCTTGGTTTAGTCCGTGACATGCGTGGATGGAGAGATTTGGATACGCAAACAAACCATGTAATTGCACGTCTGGGTAAAAATACTACACACTTAGCTCTTTCTGTACTAAATCGTGATCGTAGCTTGATGATCGGTTATTAGCATTATAGTTCTGACTTTGTTAAGAACGCTGCACCAGTTATTTAAAGTCTGTTATTTGCAATTTAGTCCGAACTGGATTCGAACTTTGATATGATTAGTACTATATGAAGTTATACAGG
>Ga0182030_10000078_pt1 | contig 139187 bp, 117 predicted proteins | sample 812S3MmetaG_FD_121299 | JGI IMG/M metagenome (GOLD analysis project Ga0182030, IMG submission 121299) | Permafrost microbial communities from Stordalen Mire, Sweden - 812S3M metaG (Illumina Assembly) | ecosystem: Environmental > Terrestrial > Soil > Wetlands > Permafrost | place: Sweden... | reverse complement strand
GCCAGCATGAGCTCGATGCTGCTCTACATCATCACCAACGCGGTGCTGTTCTCGTTTCTGATGACGCATGAGCAGATTCCGCAGGAGATGGCGGCCTGGATCATCACCAAGCATTTCAGCCCCTGGATGTTCCTGCTGGTGGTCAACGTGCTGCTGCTGGCGGCCGGCAACGTCATGGATCCGTCGTCGATCCTGCTGATCATGGCGCCGATCCTGTTTCCGCTCGCCACCAATATCGGCATCAACCCGGTTCACCTCGGCATCCTGATGATCGTCAATACCGAAGTCGGGCTGTGTCATCCGCCGGTCGGCCTCAATCTCTATATCGCCAGCGGCATCGCGAAAATGGGCATCAGCGAGATCACCGTGGCGGTGCTGCCGTGGCTGTGCGCGATGCTGATCTTCCTCGGCCTGATCACCTACATTCCCGAAATCTCGCTGTGGTTGCCGCGCCTGCTCGGCATGATCTGAGGGTTTTTCTTTATTAACTGCGCCGCATTACATCTTGGTAAGACGTAGCACTCTTTCCAAACTGTAAGTTGATTGCGCGCCGGAGCGCGCCCATCCTGCCGCCATCTTTCAACGGAGGTTCGCATGAAGAAGCTGCTTCTCGCCGGCGTTGCGGCGCTCGCGCTCGCCGGTTCGACCGTGGTCTACGCCCAGCACCGTCCGTGGTTTCACGACCATATGCGCTTGAGCCCCGAGGACAGGGCGGCCTTTGCCGACGCGCGGATCGCTGCCGTGAAGGCGGGCCTCGAATTGACGCCGGACCAGCAGAAACTGTGGCCGCCGCTCGAGGCCGCGGTGCGGGATTTTGCCAAGCTGCGGATCGACCGCGCCAATGCGCGGATGAACGACAAGCAGGATCAATCCAGGGACGCCCAGCAGCCGGACGATCCGGTGGCCCGGCTGCGCGAGCGCGCCGACACCATGGCGACCACGGCCGCTGCGCTGAAGAAGATCGCGGATGCGGCCGATCCGCTGTACAAGACCCTCGACGACGGCCAGAAGCGTCGCCTGGCCATGCTGACGCACCGGGATGGTCATTTCGGCGGCGAAGGCTGGCGGCACCGATTCGAACGCGATCGCGACCGTGACGGCGGCGATCGGGACCGTGGATTCGACCGGGATCGCGGTTACGACCGGGATGGCGGGCCGGGCAGGGAGCATGGCGGCCGTGGCGATGGCGAGCGGCTCTAGCCCCGCCAGCTCCGCTTGCGTGAAAACTCATGGAAAAGCCGCCGGATTCCGGCGGCTTTTTCGATTGCCGGGTGTTTCTCCGATGACCCGGGAATATCGCCCCGGCTTGCTGGACATCGGCAGGGCGCTTTGCTAAACGACGCCCTCTTGCGAAGGCTTTCCGGGCCGGTTTCCGGGCGCATAGCTCAGTTGGTAGAGCAGATGACTCTTAATCATCGGGTCCCAGGTTCGAGCCCTGGTGCGCCCACCAAGGTTTTCAAGCACTTGGCGATTTAGCTGACGCGAGAACCGGCGCGGTTCATGCCCGTTTCGCGTTCGAGGGACTGCGGCTTGGCGAACTGACCGTCACGGTAGAGATCGCGAGCGGAGTTGTTTCCGGCGCGGTCGCGCCTGCTGGTCACCGTGGAACTCAACCGCGCATGTGGTCGATGACGACGTTCGATCTGATACCTGTCCTCTACTTGAACCCACGCTCACGGAAATGCTCCGGCTGACCGTGAGGCCGTGAAGCTGACACGCAATTGTAATGCGTTCTGCTTATCGTCCTTGTTTGAAATTGCGACAGGTTCGCGACCGTGGGGATTTACGCGTGACGCCGAACGGGCCAGGGCAATCGCGCGCTCGGGGTGTTCGGCTCTGCCACGTGTTGCTGCTCGGTCTTGGCGTCGTGATCTGTGGCGACGATGCGATGGTGCAAACTGCGCTTGGACAAGTGTCAGGCATCCAGCGAGAACGAACGGCCGAAAACACGATCATGGCGTTCGATATTCCATCGCTGCCACTGGCTGCGGCACTCGAAACGTTTGGTGGGGTAACGCAGATTCAAATGTTCTATGAAAGCAGTCTGGTGGTCGGCCGTCGCTCGTCTCCGGTTCGAGGTGAGATGGGCATCAAGCCGGCGCTCGCCTTGCTGCTGAAAGGAACGGGTCTTTCCGTCGCATCGTTCGATCGCGGCACGATCACCATCCTTGCTCCGCCGAGGACGGCAAGCGTCGCCGAGCTGGCGCAGCTAAAATCCAGAACGAGGGAGTTCTATCCCTACCTTGCCGCCATCCAGGACAGTCTGGGCTCGAGCTTCTGCAAGGTGGCGGCAGGCTGGAAGGAGCCGGTCGAAGTTCTCGCCCGGCTGTGGATTGGCCCGTCAGGAGGGGTTTCGCGCGCGGAGCTGGTGTCTTCAACGGGATCGGACGAACGCGACCGTGCCTATACCGCGGCGCTGCGCGCGCTCCCGGTCGGGGTGCCGCCCACGACCATGCCGCAGCCTGTCACGCTGATGATCCTGCCACGGGATGGCGGCCAATCCGGCGGGTGCCCCGGCGCCTCGCGTTCGGCGGCGCATGAGTAATTCGGCTGAAGTCGCCGTGTTGCGGCAGCTGCTCGTCGGCGAATACGACGAGTTGAGGAAGAAGCTGGCGCGCCGGCTCGGCTCCGAGGATCTAGCCGGCGAAGTGCTTCAGGAGACCTACCTGCATCTGGAGCGCCCCGCGCGCATCGGTCCGATCGGCAGCCCGCGGCACTATCTCTTGACGATGGCGATCAATATCGCCCGAATGAGTTTTCGCCGCGAGCGTCGGCTGACCAGCCTGTCCGAGCTTGACGCCGCGCTCGGTTTCGTCGATGAGGCGCCGGACCCGTTGCGCAGCCTTGAGGCGCGGCAGGAGTTCGAGGCGTTGAAGGCGGCCTTCGACGAGCTGACGCCTCGCCGCCGATACATTCTCTGTGCGTCCAGGCTGGAGGGAAGAAAGCTGCGCGATATCGCCGCAGAACTGGGGGTGACACAGCGCTCGGTGGAAAAGGAGCTGAGAGCTGCCTTGATCCTGTGCGGGCTCAGGATGAAGCGAAATATCGTCCAGAGGTTCGGTCCGCGGACCCGCGATGCATCTCCTGTGGGAGCGGCCGAGGTCGCGACAGGCCTTGAGACCAGCGATGACGAGACACCATGACCCGGGCCCGATCGGTTCACCGATGACGATGACGTCTGAAGACACCATCGCCGACATCGATCCGATCCGGCGCGAGGCCTACGAGTGGATCGCCCGCTTCATGGGTGGCGAGATGGCGTCGTCGGATATCGGCGCGCTGAAAGCCTGGTATGGGCAAAGCGACGCCCACAGGGCCGCTTACGCCGAAGCCCGCCGCGTCTGGCACAGGCTCGGTCCCATCGCCAGCGAAAGCATGGGCCGGCGCGGCGACGCCGGGCTGGACAGTGTCACGCGCAATCGGAGGCTGCCGCGGCCCGGTCGTCGGGCCTTCCTGGGAGGAGCGATCGCCGCATCCGCCGGCTACTTGATGCTGCGGCCGCCGCTCGATCTGTGGCCGTCCTGCACCGAACTCATGGCCGATTTCCGGACCGGTATCGGAGAGCGCCGGCAGGTAGCGCTCGCCGACGGCGTTGCGCTCGACCTCAATACCAGGACGAGCATCGCGGTTCGTTCGCGGACACCCGAGGCCACGCAAATCGAGCTGCTGTCAGGGGAGACGGTGATTTCGACCGGCGCGACATCGGCGCCCCTGGTGGTGATCGCTGGAACCGGCCGTATCGTCGCGACCGAGGCAGAGTTCGACTTGCGCTGCGACGGCAATCGGGTCGCGATCAGTTGCCTGAAGGGGCATCTGACGGTGCAACGGGACGGTCTGACGACGCCGCTCTCCGCCGATCAGCAGGTGAGCTATGGTCTGGAGGGGATCGGAACGGTCGCCGCAACCAACCCCGAGACGGTGACGGCATGGCAGCGCGGCCTGCTGATTTTTGACGCCATGCCGGTGGCCGAGGTCGTCGCCGAGGTCAACCGCTATCGCAAGGGGCATATCGTTCTGATGAATGACGATATTGGCCGCCGTCTTCTCAATGCCCGGTTGCGGATTGCCGAGGCCGACAAGATCATCGTTCAAATCGTGCATATTTTCGGCGCGAAGGCGCGGGAGTTTCCCGGCGGCATCGTTCTCCTGACCTGAGTGGACAGGCCCATCGCCCGCGGCATTGCCGCTGTCATATTCATCATCGTTAAAAAGTTGTTCGGTCGTCGTGGAGGCCATTCATCCCATGAACAGGAGCTGTCGCGACTAGCGGCGCTGGACGCCTTGAAGACATCATCGAGAGAGCCGCCCCATGTCCGTTTCCGTCGCAGTGGCCCATCCGCGTCGTTCGCCGCGTAGCCGGAGGGGTGGGGCGCCGGGCAGAGGGGCCATCAGAATCGGCTCGCCATCGCGCAAGGCCATGCTGGCGAGCGCCAGCATGCTGGTGCTGGCGCTGGCGGCGAGCCCGGCGAGCGCCCGGCCGCTCGGGAGCGCGGCGTCGTTCTCGGCGGTGTCGAACGCGGCCGAGTCGGCGATCACCTCGGCCCAACAGGCGGCAACCGCCACGGCGCAATCGATGAATTCGCTGTCCCGGGCGTTGCAGGCAATCCAGGCCATGCAGGCGGTGCAGAATGCGGCGCATGCCGCGGCGGCCGCGGGACCCGCCAATCTCGGCGCCGATCCGAATCATCCCGGGCTGCAACTCCCCAACGTTCCGGACGGGCTCGCCGCCGGCGGTCTGCAAGTCGCGCCCGGCATCGCCGTTACTCCCACACTCTGGCAGAATGCCGACCTGCCGACGCAGTCAAGCAGCAACGGGCAGACGACCGTCACCGTCCAGCAGACCGCGCAGAAGTCGATCCTGACCTGGTCGAGCTTCAACATCGGCAGGAACACCACGCTCTATTTCAACCAGAGCGCCGGCACAGCCGCCGACGGCAGCAACAACTGGATCGCGCTGAACCGCGTCACCGATCCTTCCGGCGTGCCGAGCCAGATCCTGGGCCAGATCAAGGCCGAGGGAAGCGTCTATCTCCTCAACCAGAACGGCATCATTTTCGGCGGTTCCAGCCAGGTCAACGTCAACACGCTGATCGCCTCTTCCCTGAATCTGTTCAGCAATGATCTTGCGACCAGCAATGCCGACTTTCTCAGTTACGGTATCGCCAATGCCCAGTGGCTCGGGCAGGTCGGCTATGTAACGGGCACGTTCGGACAACAGACCGCAGTGCTGCCGAACGCCGTCATCCTGACGACCGACAACCCCAATGCCGGGGCGGTCGCGGTCCAGGCGGGGGCATCGATCAGTGCCGGCAATCAGGGGCTCGTGCTGATCGCAGCGCCGCAGCTGACCAATGCCGGTTCGATCTCAGCGCCTGGCGGACAGGTCGCTCTGATCGCGGGCATCGGCGTCGCCGAGCTGTTCTTCGGCTCCAGCCAACTGTCCTGGCCCAACGTCGGGACCAGCCCGACGAGCAGCACGAGCCAGCTCGCGTTCTACAATGACGGAACGCTGCGGGACGCAAATGGCAACGACATTACCCCGCAAGGGCAACTCGTCAACACCGGTCAGATCGAGGCGCTGCGGGGTAACGTCACCCTGCGGGGCGCAAACGTGTTGCAGAACGGCGTCGTCGTAACCTCGACCAGCGTATCCAGTCCCGGCAGCATCCTCCTGGTTGCGGATTATGAGGATGGCATCAACGATTCGGGCGCGAATAACTTCCTCTCGACCGCGATCCCCGGAACGGTGACGTTCGGGCCGCAGTCGGTGACGACGGTTTTGCCGGACGCCGGCAGCGCGACGGTTCCGACCAGTTCGGCGGGCAGCGTGGGCCTTGGCAGCATCCAGACCTCGGCCCTGACGATCGACTATCAGGGTGGTTCGCTGGTCTACGCGCCGGGACAGAACATCTCCTCTACCATCACCTACAATATCCTGGGGATCAGTTCGAACCTCGCGGCCACCCTGCCGGCCGGGGCTGGACGCATCCTGGTCGAAAGCGGTGCCACGATCGACGTATCAGGCATTCCGAACGTCGAGTTGCCCATTGCCTCGACCCTGCTCACCGTCACGCTGGCGGGTAACGAACTTGCCGATTCACCGCTGCAGCGCAACGGTTTCCTCTACGGCCAGACCGTCACCGTGGACAGCACCATTACCGGCACGCTCAGCAACGGATTGAGCTGGGTCGGCACACCGCTCGCCGATCTCGCCGGCTACGCCAATCTGATTCCGCGGAAGATCGATCAGGTCCTGGTCAATGGCGGCACGGTTTCGTTCCAAGGCGCCGAACTCGACCTCGCGTCGGGCGCGTTGATCAATCTGGCCGGAGGCTATGTCCACTATCTCGGCGGCACGGTCCGCACCACCGAGGTGATCGGCGCGGACGGTCGCATCTACAACATGTCGAACGCCGATCCCGACCAGACCTATGTCGCCATTGCCGGACAGTTCACGGTCAATCATGCGCATTGGGGCGTCGAGGATATCTACGCCGACCCGCTGATCGGCAGTGGCTACTACGCGCCCGACTTCATCGTTGGCGGGAATGCCGGCTCGCTGGTGATCGACGTCGACCGTTCCATCAACTACGATGCGCTGGCCAAAGCGGCGAATAGTTTTCAGGCGGTCCCGGACGCGGGCGCGCTGGTCCTGAATGCAACGATCGACGCGCAGGCGTTCTCCGGACTGCACCAGGTCGCGAGCGGCGCGTTGGCGCAATCGGGCAGCTTGTCGATCACGACCGACTTTTCCGTGGAAATCGTGGATCCTTCCACTCTGGCGTCGTCATCGCCTGTTGCCGCGGCCCTGGCCTTGCCGGCCGGCTTTGTTCTTGGATCGCCGTTGCTGGCCAGCCTGCCGGCAGGTTCGACAGCGGGAACACCGGGCACGGTGCCGACGGGCAATCCTTTTGCCAATGCCAACGTGCTCAGCACCCAAGTTCTGAACGCCGCCGGATTCTCCAACGTATCGATCACATCGAAAGAGGGTTCGATCACACTCGCCGCCGGCAGCACGCTTGCCGTGCAGCCGGGCGGCTCGATCGCACTCGCGGGCGTCTATGCCCTGATCGATGGCGATCTGACGGCAAGAGCGGGTTCGATCAGCGTCATCGCGAACGGGGGCGGGACTTTTCCGCTGAACGGTTACAATTCGATCCCCTATCTGGCGCCGAGCGAATATGGCGTCGCGTCGGACGGGACGGAGTTCCCGGAATATCTCAGCAATATTGTCGTGGGGTCCGGGGCGGTCCTCGACGCCAGCGGCCTGTTCGTCAACGACGCGCGACAAGAACCGGGCAACTTGAGCGGCCCGGCCAATCTTGACGGCGGCTCCATCTCGCTGGTCTCGCAAGGTGCGGTAGGAAATAATGCGAGCGTGGGCGTTCTGGCGACGGGCGCGCTGCCGAGCTACGACGGCAGCGGCAGCGTCATTCTCGCCGCCGGAAGCTTGCTCGACGTGTCCGGCGGCGGACGGATTTTGCCCAACGGCACGTTGCAAACCAGCAATGGGGTTCCGGTCGGAAGCGGCGGCAACGTCACGCTCGAAATCTACGCCGGCACAGGCGCGCCATCCCTGTTTATTCCGGCTGTCTATCCAAGCGGCGGGCCGCAATTCCCGACCCAGGGACAGCTGGTGCTCTCCGGCACGATCGACGCGCTGGGCTTCAGCGGCGGCGGCACGCTGACACTGGAGGCGCTTGCGTTCCAGATCGGCGGCAACCCCACGCCTTCGGCCCGGCCCAGCTATGCGGCTTATTTCGATCCGGCGGCGTGGGGCGCGCTCGGCTTCGGCTCGTTCGATCTGCTGGCAGGCTACGACGCCGTCGTTCCAAATGCAGTGGCGATTGATCTACTGCACAGCAATCTGTTGCCGAACTCCGATCTTTATCAGGCACCAACAGGCGCCCATGCCGCCGCCTACACGACAGCAGGCCTGCTCGCTCCGTCGCTGCGTACGCCGACCAATCTCAGTGTGACGGCTGCCCTCGAGCATTACTGGGAAAGCAACATCAACGACAACGGCGACTTCGCGGGTAGTGCCGTCTATCAAGGGGTGAGCGACAGCGAGAGCTCCGGCTTTGGCCTGAACGGCGCGATCCCGCTCGACATGCTGCTGATCGGCAGCAATGCCCAGATCACGGCAGATCCACGGGCCAGCATTGCGCTCGGATCGGACGGCTGGCTCGCGATCTACGGCACGATCCGCGCGCCGGGCGGTGCCATCGGCGTCGCGAATGGCCACAGTTATGACCAGAATCTCTCCCTTGGACCCGTCACCGAATATCTGGCGCCTGGCAGCGTGCTCGACGTCTCCGGCACCACGGTCCTCAACGCGTTGCCGATCCCGACGTCGGTTCGTAGCGGGATAGTCCTGGACGGCGGCACGATCGCTCTCGCCGACGACGTATCGCCGATCGTCGTCGCATCGGGGGCAACGCTCGATGTCTCGGGCGCCGTCGACAGTTTTGAAGTCGTGACCGGCAGCGGTCTGGGCGGCAACACCGTGATCCGGCAGGCCGCCTGGAGCAATGGCGGGCAGGTGATCATCACGGGATCGACCGGGCTGCTGTTCGATGGCACCTTGCGCGGTGCGGCGGGAAGTCCTCAGGGCACTGGCGCCACGCTGACGATCAGCCAGGACGGTAACGGCTTCGCTACCGTTTTTTTCGGCGTCAACGCTTCACTGGTGCTGGTGCAGAACGCGTCCAGCGCCGGTCTGGGGCCGACCTTCGTGCCGGCCGGCTATCAGCCGGGCCAGGTCCTGCCGACAAGCGAGGTCACTGGACTGCTGTCGATTTTGTTCGGCGCCGACAGCTTCAACGGCAGCGGCTTCGACAATCTGGTTCTCAGTTCGCCGGTGATCGCCTATAGCGGACCGGTATCGCTGACGGTACCCAAGGCCTTCACGGCGCAATCATCGATCTTCGCCGCGCTCCCGAGCACGGTTCTCGGCTACACGTCCTGGAGCAATCCGACCGGCGACGATGGAGCGCTGTCCGTCAAGGCCGGCTATATCAGTTTCGGTGCGCCGGCCAGCGCCAACGCGTTCATTGGCAATTTTCCATCGGGGGGGCCGATGGCCTCTGACGGCACGCTCACCCTGGAGGCCGGCCAGATCGACCTGACCTCGGTATTCGCACTGCAGGGGATCGGCAACGCGACCTTCACCAGCACCGGCGATCTTCGTCTGCTGCCGGCCGCCTCCAACTACACCAACGGCTTCGGAGCCACGACAGTAGGGAACGGCACGGGCGCACTTCTTACCTCGGGCGATCTCGCCTTCAACGCGGCGCGGATCTATCCGGAGACCGACACGGTCTTCATCATCGAAGCGATCAATCCATCCGCCCCCACCACGGTTAGCTTCGGCTATCCCGGCGGCGTCGCGGCGACGACGGCGACGCCTTTATCTGCGAACGCGACGCTGCTCGTCGACGCCACGACGATCAATCAGAACGGTAATCTCCACCTTCCATTCGGCAACATCATTCTTGGATTGGACCAAACGATCGGCAGCAGCAATGCCGTGCCATTCGCGACGGCGCTGGGCGAGACCCTCCCGCTAACACTGCCGGCGGGCGTGGTAACCCAAAGCGTCAACCTGGGAAGCGGCAGTATCACCTCGGTATCCGGCGCCGGTGCGATCATTCCCTATGGCTCGACCATCGACGGCAACCAATGGGTCTACGATCCCTTGATCAACACGGCGCAGGCCTCGAGCGCCAGTCAGGTCTGGTCGTCGCCGATCACCGCGCCGCCGGCGAAATCGATCTCGCTGACCGGTGCCTCGATCGTCATCGCCGGCGGCGCCACTGTCGATATCTCTGGCGGTGGAGATATGCAGGCCTCGGAGTGGATCCCCGGCACCGGCGGCTCGCGCAACGTGCTGACGGCCGCGGGGGCGGGACAAACCGTCTACGCGATCCTTCCGGGCTATGCGGGCACGACCGCCCCGGTGGATGCCTATATCGACCAGGGCCTGAGCAACAGCGCCAGCGGAACCGGCAGCGCCATCGGCGCGGCCGTCTACATCTCCGGCGTGTCGGGCCTCGCGAATGGCGTCTACACGCTGCTGCCGGGCGCTTACGCGACAATGCCCGGCGCCTACCGGGTCGTGGTCACCTCGACCGTCGTTCCGCTGCCGACCCAATCCATCAGCGAGCCGGACGGTACGGTCATAACGTCAGGCTATTTGACCAACACGCTGACCGGCGGCCGCGGCTCGAACAACTATCAGCTCCTGGTCCAGTCGGCAGCGGTCTGGGGGCAATATTCGCAATACACGACGACCCGTGCCAACAGCTTCTTCCCGAGCTATGCCGCGTCACAGAACTACGCGACGCCGTCATTGCCGATGGATGGCGGGCATTTGATCATTGGCGGGGAATCGACACAGGGCCTCGCCCTCAATGGCACGATGCTGACCGCTCCGGCCACGGTCGCCGAGTCGAATGGCACGACGTTGACCGGCGCCGGCGCGATGATCGACGTCGTGGCCCAGAACATCGATATCGTCGACAGCGTCGATCCCAACGGGCCAAGCACGACGACGATCGGTGGCGTGACCTATGTGCTGGCCAGTGCCTTCGGTCTCGATAATCTGAATGCCGCGAGCCTTTTGATCGGGGGCGTGCGCAGCCAGACCTCGAGCGGCATCGTGATCACGCCGGTCTCGAACGGCGTGATCGTGTCGAACGACCAGGGCGTGCCGCTCGAAGCTCCCGAGATCCTCCTGACGGCGGCGCCGGTTTTGGTATCGACCCAGGTCCAGCTCGACACGGTGGGCGATAGCGTGACGCTTCTGCTTCCCGAGGCCGGGACCGGCCAAATCGTGCTCAACTCCGGCAGCGTGGTCCAGGCGATCGGCGCGTCGATGAACACATTCCGCCCGGTGTCTTTCGGCAGTTCGCTGGCAAATCTTCCGGTGCTGCCGACCAGCACCTACACCTCCGTCGTCGAGAATATTTGGCAAAGCGGCGGGCCGCTGCAGACCTACTATCAGCAAGTCGCGTTATCGCTCGGCAGTCTGGTTCAGGTCTCGACCGGCGCGCCGGTCAAGGTGACGTCGCCGACCGGCAGCCAGCTCAATCCCGGAACGATCACGGTAACTGACGATTTGTACGGGACCGGCACCCTGACGACCATCCTTCCGTCGCTGGCTTCCGGCAGTAGCGTGATCGTCTCGTCCGGTGCCGAGCTCACCGCCGGCAATGCGCTGTTGCTGGCGTCCAGCGGGAACACGCGGGTCGCGCCGGGCGCCGTGCTCAGCGGTGGGGCTATCCTGGTTGAAAGCAGCCAGATCACGTTTGTCGGATCTGGAGCGGGAACGCCGCCAGGCACCGGCGCGGTGATCAGTGCCGCCAGCTTGGGCGGTCTGGAGTATGCCAGTAGCCTGACCTTCGAGAGTTCCGGCGGCATCGACTTCATGGGCAATGTCGATCTGGCGTTTCAACAGGGAACGCTGGTGCTGAGTGCCGGCGCGCTTACAACGAGTACGGGCAGCTCGGTGACGATTTCGGCGCCGACTCTCGTGCTGAATAACCTTCTGAGCGCCCCGATAACGGCGCCTGGCGGCTTTCCTTCGCCGCAACCGACCGGGGGAAGCCTCGCGGTCGATGCGGCCCGGATCGAGTTCGGGTCGGGGAACATGGCCTTCTACGGCTTCGGGTCGGTGAGCATGATCGCGGCAGGCGGAGCGAACAGCGGCATCATCGGCCAGGGCACCGGCAGCTTCAATTTCGGCGCTGCCTCGGTGACCCTGAGCACGCCGGTTCTGGTCGCCGGCACCGGGTCAACCCAGACGCTGACCACCACAGGTGCGCTCTCCATCGTTGGCACGTCGAATACGCCGCTCGATACGACCGCCGATGTCGGCGGCGCGATCAATCTGATTGGCGGCAGCGTCACCGACAGCGCTTCGATCAGCGCCGCGGCCGGGAATGTCACCATCGAGGCGACCTCGGGCAATGTCGCACTCAATGCGGGGGCTTCGATCGGCGTCGCCGCCGTCGCCAAGCAGTTCAACAACACGATCGAGTATGCGTCGGCCGGCGCGATCCAGCTCGTCGCCGATGCCGGATCGGTGCTGGTTGCGGCGAACGTGCCGCTCGATTTCTCGTCCACCGCGGCGGGCGGCGGCAACGCCGGCAGCCTGACGGTGTCGGCGCCCGCCGGCAGTTTCAGTCTCGGCGGCAGCATCGCCGGCGCGGCCGCGCCGGGTTACCAGGGCGGGTCGTTCAGCCTCGGCGCGGCGAGCTTCCTGGTCGGCGGCTCGACCGACTTCGATCCCCTTGCGTCGGTGTTGACGAACGCGGGCATCACCAATGCCATCACGGTGCACACCAGCTCCGGTGATCTCGTGCTCTCGCAGGCCCTGACAGCGAGCGAGGTTTCGCTGACCGCCGACGGTGGGATGGTGAGAATCAGCGGCACGGTCAACGCCTCGGGCGCGGCGGGTGGCACGATCGACCTGTATGGCGCCAGCGGCGTGACACTGTCCGGTAGCCTGCTGGCAATCAGCCTGAATCCGGCTCAACTCGGCGGTACGGTCAATATCGGCACCACCGGGACCTGGGACGGCACACTCAATGCCGACGGCAGCGAGCACCTTTCAGCCTCAGGCACCATCCGGCTTTTGGCGGGATCGGTGATCGACGTCTCCGGCGGCAGCGCCGGCGGGACGATCAACCTGCGGGCGCCGATCATCAACGGAACCGTCAACGTGACGGTGGATCCGACGGCGGTCTTGATCGGCGCGCGGAGCGTGGTTCTTGAGGCGTACAAGACCTGGAACACTGCTCCGGGCAGCGGCTTCGACGGCATCATCGATCCGGAAGGCTGGTATAGCAGCAGCGGCACGTTGGCGGTGAACGGGACATTCACCACCACGGATCCCTATGGCAACGTCAACACGGTCGCCACCTGGACCAACGGCGTGCTCACCAACGACGATGGCACATCGAACAATCTGAGCTACTATCTCACCAACACGGTATTCACACCCGATCCTACCACCATCAACACGGCGCATTTCAATTTCTACAACAGCACCCTGGCGGGCTTCGTCCAGAATCCGGGCGTCAACCTCGGTTCGTTGCCCGCCCAGTTCCAGTTGCGGCCGGGGGTCGAACTCGTCAACAACAATCCCTTGGTCAACGACGGCAACATCTCGGTCTTGAGCGACTGGGATCTTGGCCAAGGCACCGGTTCGTACAATGCCGCGACCGGTACCTATTCGGCCTACACCGGCACCTACCGCGTCGCCGCGACGGGGGCGCCGGGCGTCTTGACATTACGTGCCAGCAACAACGTGATCTTCAATGCCGCCGGCATCAGCGACGGGTTCTTTACGTTCAATCAGGTCGGCTACGATCCGGTCTACGATGCCAATTATCAAACCTACCGCGCCGAGCTTTATGATTATCAGATCGCTCTGGCGAACTACGATAGCAATCCGGGCTACTTCACCGCGCAGGGTCTTGGCGCCCCGATTGCGCCGGTGCCGCCGACCAACCCGTCTCCGATACAGGGGCCGAACAGTCTGATGCAGGAGAGCCAGATGCCGGCAAGCTGGGGCGATACCTGGTCTTATCGGGTGGTCGGCGGCAGCGACACAGGCAGCGCCAATCCGCTCAGTGTCTTGCCTGCTTCAAGCTTCAGCGACGGCTCCGGGACCCAAGGCAGTGTCATTCTCACCGGCCATCGGACCTACAGCTACACGGTAGGCATCGCCGACGAATACAATTCCATCACGGACACGACCTATGCCGCCTATGGCCTGATCAATTCGCCGACGACTCTGTCGTACAGCCCGGTCGACCAGTTCGCGACCGCGGTCTTTGTGCAACCGGCGATGCTGCGCACCGGCACGGGCTCGATCGACGTCGCCGCCGCCGTCGATGTGGCGCTGACCGATCCGAACAATCCGGATCCCCTGGGATCTGCCGTGATCTACACGGCCGGCACGCCATCCGCCGGCGCGCCGCAAATCAGCCCCTATACGCGGGTCGCGATCTCCGCCATCGAAAATCAATTCTTGTATTATTCCGGAGCAACCGGTCTCAGCACCTTGCTGACCGGTGAGACCAATCCCGACGGCGGCGGCAATATCACCATTCAGGCCGGCAAGGATGTGCTCGGCAACGAGCACGCTACGGATACTACGGCGGGCTACCAGTCCTTCTATACCGAGACGGCGGTTGGTTTGAGCAGCAATGAAGGCAGTTATATCGGCCAGTTCTGGGCGCCATGGCTGCTGTCGCAACCGGAAAATTCGGCGATCCCATGGTACGTCAATTTCGGCAGCTTCCAGCAGGGGGTGATGAGCCTCGGCGGCGATGTCACGGTCAGGGCCGCGGGCGACATTCGCGACTTCTCCGTATCTCTGCCGACCACATCCTATATCGCCGGCACGGGCGGCTCCCAGAGTGTGGTGTTGACCGGCGGCGGCAACCTCATCGTCGAAGCCGGCGGCAATATCTACAGCGGCTCATATTATGTCGGACGTGGCACCGGGACCATCAGGGCCGGCGGAGAGATCGCCTCCGACTTCAACTACTTCTCGGTCAGCGATCCGAACCAGGCCTTCCCGGTGGCGACGGTGCTTGCCCTCCAGGACAGCCAGGTTTCGGTTTCGGCGCGGCAATCGGTCGACATCGGCGGGATCTACGACCCAACCTATCTGTTTCAGCCCCCGTCCGGCTTTGCCCTCGCCACACCGGTCGGCGACTACTCTTATCTGGGCTTTTCGATCCACGGGGCATCGACGAACACGCTGGTTCCGTATTTTGCCAGCATGACGGCAGCCAGCGCCGCCTCGCTTTGGTCGACCGCGGGCTCGATCGATTTCAACAGTCTGCAGGTGCAGGGCGATCTGTTCTCCTATGGCATGCAGTCTAACTGGAGTTTGCAAGGCAACCCAACCGTCAACAGCGTGGTCTACGCGACCAGCGTGCTGTTGCCGGCCTCGCTCAGCCTGGTGGCGTTCGATGGCGGCATCGCGGTCGATCATGGCGGCGGCCTCTTTCCATCGGTAGACGGCGCTCTAACGCTGTTCGCTGACCAGGGCATCAGCTTGACCTCATTGCAGGGTAACAACAGCGGCAACTATGTCGGCAATATCTCGTCAACGGTGCTGGAACTGCTCAGCTATCCCACGGGCACCGGGATCCTGCCGACACCGCTCGCGCCGATGACCGTGAATTTTTGGAATCAGTCGCCATTGTATCAGGCGCCTAACCCAAACAATACCAACGACCCCAGCCTGCTGGCGGGAAGCCACACCGGTGCGGTGCAGATCGTCAGCCTTGAAGGCGGCATCGTCGACGGCCTGCAGCAAAGCGACGGAAGCGGGATCGCCGAACTCGCCATTGTTTCGAACCGGCCGGCCGAGATTTATGCAGGCGGCTCCATAACCGATCTGGTCTTCTTCGGGCAGAACCTCTCCGCGACGGATACGACCAGTATCATTGCGGGCGGTGCCATCGTCGACCTTCCGATACCCTCGGCATCGGCAATAATCCGGGTGCAGGGCTTGAACGTCTCCGCGTTGACGCCCGTCATCGAGCTTTCGGGGCCGGGAACACTGGATGTCCAGGCCGGCGGCAGCATCACCTTCGCGTCGCAACGGACCGGATCAAGCGGCGTCGAGACCGGCATTCGTACGCTCGGCAATTCCGTCGATACAGGCACGGCGATCGGCGTTTTCGGCAATCCCTACCTGCCGAAGACGGGTGCCTCGGTCGATGTTCTGTTCGGCGTGTCGCCTGGCATCGACTACCTGGCGTTTGTCGGCCAGTATATGCTTGGCGGCGACGGCACGCCGGGCGTCGCGGCTTTCGCGGCGGCGCTGCTGTTCTACGTCGCGCAAGCGACCAACCAGCCGGCCGCCAATCTCACGCCCGAACAGGCCTGGAACAACTTCCTGTCGCTTGCTCCGAACCAGCAGCAGGCGTTTTTCGGTCAGCAGCAACAGACGATAGAGGCGACGTTCTTCCAGGTACTCAACCAGACCGGGATCGACTACAACAATCCGGCCAGCGCCTATTATCATCAATACGACCGCGGTTATCAGGCGATCGACACGCTGTTTCCGGCCAGCCTTGGCTATACCGCCAACAACCTCGGTGGCGGCAACAACGGCGCCAACCAGCCGGTACAGACCGGCAATCTCGATCTCAGGGGTTCGACGATCCAGACCCAGCAGGGCGGCAATATTTCCTTGCTCGGTCCGGGAGGATCGATCCTTGTGGGGACCCAGGTCGCGCTTCCGGTCTACGCCTCGCCGTCGACGGAGGGCATCATCACGGTGGAGCAGGGCAATATCAGCGTATTCATCGACCAAAGCGTGGAAGTCGCACAGAGCCGTGTCATGACCGAGCAGGGCGGCAATATCCTGATGTGGAGTTCCAACGGAGACCTCGACGCCGGCAAGGGCGCCAAGACCTCGTACTCGTTCCCGCCTTTGGTGTACTCCTGCAACAATGACGATTATTGTCTCGTGGACGCCAAGGGCCTGGTGACCGGTGCAGGTATCGCCGTGCTGCAAACGCTACCCGCGTCCCCCATCGGTGCCGCCAATTTGATCGCGCCGCGCGGCACCGTCGATGCGGGCGCCGCCGGGATCCGCATCAGCGGCAACCTCAACATTGCCGCCTTCCAGGTGCTCAACGCCTTCAACATCCAGGTCGGCGGCAACGCGGTCGGCATCCCGGCCACGCCGCCGCCGCCGGTCGCGGCGCTCACTTCGGGCAACAACGTCGCCGGCGCCGCCGCCAAGGCTGCCGAACCGCCGCCGCAGTCAAACAGCAACGACCAGCCCTCGATCATCGTGGTCGAGGTGCTGGGCTTCGGCGAGGACGTCGGAGGCGCACCGCCGCAACCGCAGGATCAGCAACGGCGGAACGACGACAGGCGGAGCTACAATGCCGACAGTCCCTATCAGATCCTCGGCGTGGGGCCGATCGACGACAGTCAGGTCGCCGCACTTGCCGCGGAAAAACGATCCGAGATCGGGGCCGGGAGTCGGCCGTGATCGACCTGTTCTTGCGTCGGCTGGTCAATGGGCGCCAGCATGACAGCGCAGTTGGTTGCGGCAGCGGATTTGGCCGCAAGCTTGAGCCCGACATGGCGATCGCCGCGTCCTCAATGTGCTTATCCAAAACCTTGGCAGTCGCGTGGAGAACGAAGCGAAAATCGGGTTCTGTGAAGGATCCCCGCCGGCTACGTGACACCTTGTTGCAGTCGTGGGAGCCATCGCTCGTCCATGCCCGATTGCCGCTTCCGCAATGCGAGGACCAGAGCGCGGGTTGATGGCGCTTGTCTGATTGCCATGTCCCCGCCGGCATGCCGTCCGGGACGCTCGCACGTGAACCAAATCGCGCGGCGCTGCTCGGACACAAACGCCTGCCGACCCGGAAAGACAATGCAAAGCCGCGCTCATGCATGCGCTGTTCTGTTTCCGCGAGGAGGCAGTCCCGGTCTGGATTCAGTATCGCGCCTCATACGTTGATATGACCCGCGTGTTCCCAAGGTTGGATAGTCCGGGAGCCCGAGAAGCTGCAACATCCAAAAATGGGTTGGCTGAAATAGTGAAGGCGGCCGGACGTGCCCATGGGCGCAGCTTGTTCGAGGGTACGACGGGGTTGCGGAGGTGCTCGCGCCGACGGCACGCCGGCACCAAGCAGCGGTTCACGGTTGAAAATCCAGGGGCGGGTGTGGGCGTGCTCCGCCCCTCTTCCATCAAATTGTCACGCAAGGAGGTTGACATGTTTCTTCATCTACCGATCGCCATGATGGCGATGTTTTCGCCTGTTGCCGTTTCTGACACGATACCGACGTTCGATATTGCAAGGGAGTGCCGTTTTGAAAGCGATTCGACCGTGGCCGATTCGACCGTGGCCTTCGATCGCTGCTCGAAGGATGAAGCGGATGCGCGTCAGAAGCTCGGGGAAGAGTGGACGAAGTTTGTCGCCGCGGACAAGAGCTCCTGCATCGTCGAGGCGACCATTGGCGGTTTCGCCGACTACGTCGAACTGCTGACCTGCCTGGAAATGTCAAACGATGTCCGCAGCGACGAGGCCAAATCCCGAGCTTCGCTTGCAAGGGGCGGGTCGCAGCCGATCGGGCAGGAGCTGCCTGAAATGACAGTCGGCGATCAACGCGATCCGATGGCGTTGAGCGGCCAGCGCTAGCGGATACTGGTTAGGCCCATCGCGGACATCGAGCTTCGGTACCCCGGCCATGGGAATGTCCTGATCGATCGTTATCAGGTAGTGGTGGACTGGGAATCTCAATTGGCTCGGAGTGAAGTAAATGGGTGAAGTTGCTGGATTTGTTCCCAAGTCCGAAATCGAGCGGGCCCGGTTGGTTCGGGAGGCGCGGGCGATTTATGATCGTATATTTCCGCCGACCGATACGGCGGGTTTGCAGCAGGACGACGAGACGCCGCGCCGTGAGGATTGAACCCTGTTGTTGATCGGTCGGGTCCGAACTGCAGTGGCGGCTGAAGAGAGTTGTCATCAACCGTCATGAAGCGCCGTGGATCCCCGGCGCAGATTAGAAGCGGCGGCCGGACCACCACGTCAAACCTGCAACGGGCAGAATGGCCAACAATATGCAGGGCAGCCCTGCGGTGATGTAGGCGGCGGCGCCGAGTACGGTTCCGGCGAGGAAGCCGATCCAGAGCGGAAGTAGTGTTGCGATCTCGCGGCGCGCCTGGACGTATCCTGCATTCGAAGTCCCGGACGACTGATCGGGCTCGTTGCGCCTGGTCCAGTGCAGCAGCATGTCAGCGGCGCTGATCGCGAGCGTTGTGGTATTGGTGGTCATCACGTTGGTCGAGGCCACGCCCCGCATCAGCAGGCGCACCAAGGCGCTTTGTGCGCCCATCGCCGCCATGCCGAACAGCAAGGCCGTGATCGCGCCCGGCGCGTCCAGGCCGCGGAAGGGCGTCCCGGCCAGGCACGAAGCCAACAATCCGAGCAGCAACATGCATTCGATCGCAAAACTCCAGGCCAGGGCGGCGCGCGGCCGCCCTCGCATTGAACGGACGAGCAGCGTTATGGCCATGCCGGCGAAAAAGAACGAGGGAATGGCGAGAAGTTTTGCGACCACGCCCGGCTCACTCTTGAAATATTCCGTTCCGGCGAGCACCAGACTTCCTGTCAACTGGGCGACGAAAACGCCGAACAGGCCGAGATAGGTGCAGGCGTCGACATAACCGGCGACGAGGCTCAGCACGATCGGGATCGCGCGGGGAACCACGATCGATTCGGGGGGCCGCGGCTCGCCGGCATGCGGCATCTCCGGCGTGGCCCGACGGGTTTCCGCTGGAGAAGCGATCTCGTCCCCACTTTGCTTCAGGTCGGAAATCTCTCTCATCGGTCCAATCCCTTTGCAAGATCCTTGGGTTTATCCAAGCGCCGGTTCACCGGCGACATAAAGGGTGCCTGCAACATCGAAGCAGGGCTCCGGCACAAGATAGCATGCCCGAGCAGTGTCCTTGCCGTTCGACGCTGCTACCGGCCCGTCACCGGAAAGTGGCTTCGATCGCCTTGGCCGCCTGCAATAAGGCCGGCGCCAGGCCCATGGCGCGTGGCAGCGGCAAGCGGACGGTGGGGCCGTGCACGGCGATGGTCGCACATATGATGCCTCTCGAGTCCAGCACCGGTACCGCAACGGCGGTCATGCCCTCGATGAACTCCTCATTGTCGATTCCAATTCCGGTGCCGCGTATCTTGTCGAGTTCGGCCTCCAGTTCGGCGCGGTCGACGATGGTCTGAGGCGTGTGCTTGTGCAGCGGACCGGATAGAAACAGCGCCTGCCGCAGCGAGACCGGCGCCAGGCTTAGAAACAATTTGCCGCTGGCGGTGCAATGCAGCGGCACGCGGGATCCGGTCTTGAGCCGAATCTGCAGCGGCCAATCGGATTCGACGCGATCCAGATAGATCAGCTCGGTGCCGTCGAGCATGGTGATGTTGCAGGTCTCGCCGATCGCGCTCACCAGGCCGGCGAGGATCGCGCGCCGCGGCGCCAGCTGAAATGAATGGCGCATGGTGTCTATTGCCAGCGCGCTCAGGCGGGGGCCGATCGCGTAGCGCTTGCCATCCATCGTGCGCTGCACGAAGCCCAACCGCTCCAGCAGCGTTGCGAACCGATGGGTGGTCGCCTTGGGCAATTCGAGCGACGCCATGAGCTCATTCAGTGTCGGCGGCTCTTCCGCCCCGGCAATGATCTCCAGCAGCAGCAGCGCCCGTTCGGATACGATCGTTGTCGGCGGCGGCGTCATTTCCAAAAGACTCCAGGCAATCAGACGGCGTTCGATGACGACCGTTGACAAAGTTCTGCTTCCGACCCATCATTCGAGACAATACGTCTCACTCAGTGAGACATCAAGGGGAGAGCGGGGCTTGGGTGTGGCAGAATTCGATTACGTGATCGTGGGCGCGGGATCTTCGGGGTGCGTACTGGCCAACCGGTTGAGCGCCGACGGCCGGTTCAAGGTTTTGCTGTTGGAGGCCGGTCCGAAGGACAATTACCTCTGGATCCATATCCCGATCGGGTATGGAAAAACCATGTTCCACAAGGTCTACAATTGGGGATTTTATACCGATCCCGAGGCCAACATGCACGATCGCAGGATCTACTGGCCGCGCGGCAGGGGGCTTGGCGGATCGAGCTCGATCAACGGATTGATTTTCGTTCGCGGCCAGCGTGACGACTACGACCACTGGGCCCAGCTTGGCAATGCCGGCTGGGACTGGAACAGTGTCCTGCCGTATTTCATCAAGTCGGAACACAACAGTCGCGGCGCCAGTGACGCCCACGGCGCCGACGGTCCGCTATGGGCGTCGGACATCGAGGAAAAAAACGAGCTGATGGAGGCCATCATACGCGGCGCCGGTGAGCTCGGCGTGCCGCGCACCGACGATTTCAACCGCGGTGACCAGGAAGGCATCGGCTACTTCCAGCTGTTCACGCGCAACGGCTGGCGCAACAGCTCGGCGGTGGCCTATCTCAAGCCGGCGCGCAGGCGCAGCAACCTGCGCGTCGAAACCGACGCCCAGGCCACTGGCCTCATTCTCGAAGGCCGCAAGGCCACCGGCCTGCGTTACCGACAACACGGCGTCATGCACGAGGTCCGGGCGGCGCGCGAAGTCATCCTGTCCGCCGGCTCGCTGCAGAGCCCGCAACTGCTGCAGCTCTCCGGGATCGGACCGGCCGAGCTGCTGCGTCGCCACGGCATCGGCGTGGTTCACGATTCCCCGGGGGTCGGCCAAAACCTGCAGGACCACCTTCAATTCCGCCTGATGTATCGCGTCGCAAAGCCGATCACGACCAACGACGACCTGCGTACCCTGGCAGGGCAGGCGCGCATCGGCCTGAAATGGCTGACCAGGGGAACCGGTCCGCTCGGGATCGGCATCAATCAGGGCGGCCTCTTCACCCGCATTCTGCCCGGCTCGCAGACCCCCGACATTCAATTCCATTTCGCAACCTTGTCGGCGGAGCAGGCCGGCGGCAAGCCGCATCCATGGTCCGGTTGCACCTTCTCGGTTTGCCAGTTGCGGCCGGAATCGCGCGGCAGCGTCGAGATAAGGTCGTCAGACCCGATGCAGCCACCCTCGATGCGGCCGAATTACCTCTCGACGGAAAAAGATCGCATCTGCGCCGTCGAAGCCATCAAATATGCCCGCAAGCTGGCGGCGACCAGCGCGCTCAAGCCGTATCTCGAGAGCGAATACAAGCCCGGCGATTTGGTGCGCTCGGACGAGGACGTCCTCGATTTCGCGCGCGAAAATGGCGCGACGATTTTTCACCCGACCGGGACCTGCAAGATGGGGTCCGACCGCATGGCGGTGACGGATGCGAGCCTGCGGGTTCGCGGCATAGCGGGGCTGCGGGTGGTCGACTGTTCGATCATGCCGACGCTGGTGTCGGGCAACACCCACGCGCCCGCGGTGATGATCGCGGAAAAGGCCTCCGACATGATCCTGGCTGCGGCAAGGGGTGAATCGGTCGCCGCGTGAACCGGCAAGACAAAAATCGAAAAAATCCAAAAAAACAAAAAACAGACAAAACGAAAACGGGAGAGACAAAATGGACCAAGGGACCCTGCTCAAGCGTGTCGTGTTCGCGTCGCTGATCGGCGCGACCGTCGAATGGTATGATTTCTTTCTGTACGGCGTGGTCGCCGGCATCGTCTTCAACCAGCTGTATTTCCCGGCCGGCGATCCGGTGATCTCGACGCTGCTCGCCTACACGACGTTCGCCGTCGGGTTCGTCACCCGGCCGCTGGGCGGGGTGATCTTCGGTCATTTCGGCGACCGCATCGGCCGCAAGAGCATGCTGATCCTGACGCTGATGATCATGGGCGTCGCCACTTTCCTGATCGGCGTCGTTCCCACCTACGCCCAGATCGGGGTATGGGCGCCGATATCGCTTCTGGGCCTTCGTGTCCTGCAGGGTATCGGCCTCGGCGGCGAATGGGGCGGCGCGGTGCTGATGACCTACGAATACGCCGCGCCGGAAAAGCGCGGCCTCTATGCCAGCCTGCCGCAGATCGGGCTTTCGATCGGACTGTGCCTGGCGTCGGGCATGGTGGCGCTGCTCTCCTATACGCTGACCAACGAGCAGTTCCTGGCCTGGGGCTGGCGTCTGGCTTTCGTGCTGAGCTTCGTGCTGGTGCTGATCGGGCTCTATATCCGGTTGAACATCATGGAGACGCCGGAATTCGCCAAGCTCAAGCAAGACCGGGCCGAAGTCAAAGTGCCGTTCGCGTCGATGATTTCGGAATACCCCAAGGAGATCATGGCGGGCATGGGCGCCCGCTACATCGACGGGGTGTTCTTCAATATTTTCGGGGTCTATTCGATTTCCTACCTGACCCAGCAACTCAAGGTACCGAGGACGGAGGCGCTGCTCGGCGTCACCGCCGCGGCCTTGATCATGTGCGCGTTCATTCCGTTTTTCGGCCGCCTGTCTGATCGTCTAGGCCGCACCCACGTCTATTTCTGGGGTTCGCTGATCACCGGCTTCTCGGCGCTGCCGGCGTTCTGGATCTGGATGAACTATCCCGACAGGGCGATCCTGGTGTGGGCCGCGCTGATCATCCCCTTCGCCGTGTTCTATGCATCGATCTATGGTCCGGAAGCCGCGCTGTTCTGCGATTTGTTTCGGCCGCAGGTTCGCTACACCGGAATTTCCTTTGTCTATCAATTCTCCGGAATTTTCGCCAGCGGGCTGACGCCGATCATAGCCACCGCACTCCTGCAGGCTTACGGACCGAACGGCGGCTGGGCGATTGCCTCCTACTGCGCGTTTGCAGGTGTGGTGAGCGCGCTGTCGGCCTGGTGGATCGGCATGCTGGCGAGGCGGCGATCGCAGGGCTTCTTGGTTGCGGCTCCGACGGTCGCCTGACCGTCCGAGCGAGGCTGCGTTCGGGGTCGATTTGGCTTGGTGGGTCCAGGCTCAGCGGTGCACCGTCAAGGACGCCGCACCGCGTCCGGGACACGATCGAGAAAGCGCGACATCCCGATTGCAATCGGGCTGTCTCGTTGCGACGAGCCGTCAGGGCAGACTGAGCTGCGCCAGGGCGCAGGAGGCGATCCGCGACCGCCGCGAGTCCGAGCGGCTGGTCAGAATGATCGGCACGCGGGCGCCGAGGATGACGCCGGCGCATTCGCCGCCGCCGATATAGATGAAGGATTTGTAGAGCACGTTTCCGACGTCGAGACTGGGCACCATCAGAATGTCCGGCTCTCCGGCCACCAGGGAGGAAATTCCCTTGGTCGCCGCCGATGCCGCCGAAATCGCGTTGTCGAATGCCAGCGGGCCGTCGATCACGGCGCCGCTGATCTGGCCGCGGTCGGCCATCTTCGAGAGCGCCGCCGCGTCCATGCTCGAGGCATGGTCGGCGTTGACCGTCTCGATCGCCGACAGCAGAGCGATCTTGGGCGACGAAAGGCCGATGGCGTGCGCGAATCCGATCGCATTTGTCAGGATGTCGACCTTGTCGTTCAGGCCGGGCGCGATGTTGACCACCGCGTCCGTCACCATCAGCGGCTTGTGGTAGGCCGGCAGGTCAAACCAGAACACGTGGCTCATTCGCCGCGACGTCCGCAGGTTGGCGTCGCGGGCCAGCACGGCACCCAAGAGTTCGTCGGTGTGCTGCGATCCCTTCATCAGCGCGCTGACTTCGCCGGCACCCACCAGTGCCACTGCAATCCGCGACGAGACGATCGGATCGTCATCGACCTCGACGAAGCGAAATCCCTCGAGACTTACCTGCAATGCACTCGCGCAGGCCTCGATCCGCCGGCGCGGTCCCACCAGCACGGGATCGATCAGGCCCTCCTGGCAGGCCGCCACCGCCGCCGCAAGCGCGTTGGCCGAACACGGATAGGCGACCGCGACCGCGAGGCGCCCCTTGCCGCGCGCCGCGGCTTCCAGCGCCTCCAGCTTGGGAAATGAATTTGCGGCTGTCATGGGATTGCTGATTACTCGGTGAGCGTGACGGCAAGCGCGGCGGCGGCGCGTTGCAGGGCGGGGAGCCTGGTCAGCAGATCCGAAAGCGACATCCGCGTGACGGGCGCCTGGATGGCGAGGGCGGCGACGCAGCTGCGCGAGCGCGCCTTTTGTTGAAACACGGGAACGGCGAGACACACCAGGCCGGAGAGGAATTCTTCCCGGTCGAGGGCGTATCCGTTGCGACGGATTTCGCCGAGCTCCTTGAGCAGTTCGGGTTTCCTGGTGATGGTGTTGTCGGTCAGCCGCTCCAGCGGCATCTGGCGCAGCAGCAGGTCGCGCTTGGCCGGCCGCATCAGGGCAAGAAACAGCTTGCCGCTGGCGGAGCAATAGGCCGGGACCTTGGATCCCTGCTGGAACGAGATCCGCAGCAGCCATTCGGCTTCGACGCGATCGAGATAGCTGACCTGGGTTCCGTCGAGCACGGTCAGATTGCAGGCTTCGCCGACCTCCTGCACTACACGCTGCAGGATCTCGTGCCTGACCGCTCCACCCGGGCGGTTGCCGAGGATCGAAAACGCCAGCCGCGAAGCGCGCGGCGCCAGCTCGAACCTGCGGCCGTCGAGCGTGCGCTGGATCAGGGCCGCCTGTTCCAGGGCGGCCAGCCAACGATGCATCGTCGGTTTCGGCACGCCAACGCCTGCAGCCAATTCCGCGAGCGTCGCCGGATGCGGCAGCGCGGCAATCGCCTCGAGCAGGCCGAGCGGTTTCAATGCGCCGAGCAGATCGTTCATGTCCGCTGGATAGCAAAAATTCCGGAATATGAAACGAAAAAAATGAAAAAATGAGATATTTGTTGCGAGACTTGGGCCGCCGTGCCATGGATCGCGGTCAGAAGGGTCAACCCCCTGTCTCGCCATTGTTCGAGGAGCGCGCGCCCATGAAAATGACCACCGAGGAAGCCTTCGTTAAAGTCCTGCAGATGCACGGCATCGAGCATGCGTTCGGCATCATCGGCTCGGCCTTCATGCCGATCTCCGATCTGTTTCCCAAGGCCGGCATCACGTTCTGGGACGTCGCCCATGAGAGCAATGGCGGCCTGATCTGCGACGGCTACACGCGCTCGACCGGAAAGATGGCGATGGCCATCGCCCAGAACGGTCCCGGCATCACCGGCTTCGTCACGCCGGTCAAAACCGCCTACTGGAATCACACCCCGATGCTGCTGGTGACGCCGCAGGCGGCCAACAAGACCATCGGCCAGGGCGGCTTCCAGGAAGTGGAGCAGATGGCGCTGTTCCGCGACATGGTCTGCTATCAGGAAGAGGTGCGCGACGCCTCGCGGGTCGCCGAAGTGCTCAATCGCGTCATCCAGAAAGCCAAGCGGCTTTCCGGCCCGGCGCAGATCAACATCCCGCGCGACTTCTGGACCCAGGTCATCGACATCAGCCTGCCGGCCATCGTCGAGTTCGAACGCCCGGCCGGTGGTGATGCCGCCGTCACCGAAGCGGCGAAATTGCTGTCGGAGGCGAAATTCCCGGTGATCCTGTCAGGGGCCGGCGTCGTGCTCGGAAATGCCATCCCGGCCTGTGCGGCGTTGGCTGAACGTCTCGACGCGCCGGTCTGCAACAACTATCAGCACAACGACAGTTTTCCCGGAAGCCACCGGTTGGCGGTCGGTCCGCTGGGCTACAACGGCTCGAAGGCGGCGATGGAACTGGTTGCGAAAGCCGATGTGGTTCTGGCACTCGGAACCAGGCTCAATCCGTTCTCGACGCTGCCGGGCTACGGCATCGACTACTGGCCGAAGACGGCGAAGATCATCCAGGTCGACATCAACGCCGACCGCATCGGCCTGACCAAGCCGGTCACCGTCGGCATCTGCGGCGACGCCAGACTGGTCGCCGAGGCGATCCTGGCCCGCTTGGCACCGGCGGCCGGCGACGCCGGCCGCGAAGATCGCAAGGCCCTGATCCACTCGACCAAATCCAAATGGCTGCAGGCGCTTTCCAGCATGGATCACGAAGAGGATGATCCGGGAACGACGTGGAACGAGGATGCGCGCAAGCGCGACAAGGACCTGATGTCGCCCCGCCAGGCGTGGCGGGCGATTCAGGCCGGCCTGCCGCGCGACGCCATCATCTCCAGCGACATCGGCAACAACTGCGCGATCGGAAACGCCTATCCGGTGTTCGAGCAGGGCCGAAAGTATCTGGCGCCGGGTCTGTTCGGGCCCTGCGGTTACGGTTTTCCGTCGATCATCGGCGCCAAGATCGGCAATCCCGACACCCCCTGCGTCGGGTTTTCCGGCGACGGCGCGTTCGGGATTTCGATGAACGAGATGAGCTCGATCGGGCGCAAGGAATGGCCTGGCATCACCATGGTGGTGTTCCGCAATTACCAATGGGGCGCCGAGAAGCGGAACTCGATTCTCTGGTACGACAACAATTTCGTCGGCACCGAACTCGACCTCAACCTGAGCTACGCCAGGGTTGCCGAGGGCTGCGGCCTCAAGGGCGTCACCGTCAGGACCCAGGCCGAGCTGACCGAGGCGCTTCGGCACTCCTGCGAGCGGCAGAGCAAGGGCATCACCACCTTCATCGAAGTCGTTCTGAACCAGGAGCTCGGCGAGCCCTTCCGTCGCGACGCCATGAAAAAGCCGGTCGTCGTCGCCGGCATCAATCGCGAAGACATGCGTCCGCAAAAGACCGCCTGAGCCATCAACAATCGTCATTCCGGGGCGCCGGTCGCGCGCCAAGCGCGGCACCAGCGGGCCCGGAATGACAAACAATCGCTTCCCATAGGATCCAACGGCGCCTCAGGTCGCCGTTGCCGCGGCGTGAAGCGGGTCGCCGAGTTCACGGGCGATGTACCGCGCAAGCTGCTCCGCGGCATCCGAAATGCCCTGGCTCTTGCGGTGCATCACCAGTTCGACGGGCGGCAGCGGCGGAAGACCATCCGCCTCGCCGAGCCGCCGGATGTTCGGCCCGATGGCGCAGCGCGGAAACACCGAAACGGCAAGCCCGGCGAACACCGCGGCCTGCAGTCCGGCGATACTGTCGCACACCGAGCGGATCGACCATTGCAGGCCGGCGCTGCCCAGCGCCTCGAGGGCGTGATGCCGGTAAACGCTGCCCTGCGGCAGGACCGCCAGCGGCAGCGGTTTGCGCAATTCCGGGCCGCCCCCGATGCCGGCGACCCACACAAGGGGTTCGCGGCGGACCAGTTCGCCGCGGCGAAATTCCGGCTGGTTGGTCATCAGCGCGATGTCGATCTCGCCGCGTTCCAGCGCCGCATGAAGATGGATGCTGCGGGTGCAGCGCAATTGGATCTCCACGCTGGGGTGGGAGCGGGAGAAACTCTCGAGCACTTCGGGCAGGATATACGGCGCGTAGAGATCCGGCGTCCCCAACGTGACATGGCCGGCGATGTCGGGGGCAGCGAAGCGGCTGCGCGCCTCGTCGTTCAAACGCAGCATCGCGCGGGCGAATTCGAGCAGCACTTCCCCGTCATGCGTCAGGCTGAGCTTGCGGCGATTGTCGTCGAACAGGGTGCGGCCGATGGCGTCCTCGAGCCGCCGGATCTGGTGGGTGATCGCCGGCTGGGTGCGTCCGACCTTTCGGCCGGCGGATGTCAGTCCTCCGGTGTCGACGATCGCGACGAAGGTCCTGAGCAACGCGATGTCGAGATCCGGGCTCAATGATGAATTCCGTGAATGGTGGCGATGCAGACTATCGATTTCGTCGCGGCCGGGGCACCTTGTAGCATTGGCCAAACGATAGCCATGCCAGTCGAACCAGATCATCGGATTCGGGCCGGCAAAGGAAGTCGAACAAAAAATGCCGGGGAGGGCAACATGAAGGTCATGAGGAACCAGGCCAGTCGCCTCGTCCTGTTCACGATCTGCCTGATGTACCTCATTCTATACGTCGACCGGGTCAATATTTCGACCGCGGCGCCGGTCATGCAGAAGGACCTCGGCCTTAGCGCCACGCAGCTCGGCATCGCCTTTTCAGCCTTCGCCTATCCCTATGCCTTGTTCCAGATCGCCGGCGGATGGCTGGGCGACCGGATGGGGCCGCGCCTGACCCTGTTCCTGTGCGCGGTGCTGGTCGCCGCATCGACGGCATGGACCGGCATGGTCGGCGGATTGGCGACGCTGTTCATGGCAAGGCTTGCGCTCGGCATCGGCGAAGGGCCGGCTTTTCCGACCGCCACCCGCGCGCTGTCGAACTGGATGCGGCCGGACCAGCGCGCCTATGCGCAAGGCATTACGCATGCCTTCGCGCGGCTCGGAAACGCGGCGACGCCGCCGCTGATCGCCGCGATCATTGTCGCGTTCTCCTGGCGGGCCTCGTTCTACGTATTGGGCGTCCTCAGTCTGGCCTGGGCCGTATTGTGGTGGATCTACTTCCGCGACGATCCGCGCCTGCATCCCGACGTCACGCCCGAGGACCTGCAGGGTCTGCCGCCGTCGGCGGTCGCAGCCACGCGAAAACAAGTGCCCTGGGGCCCGCTGCTGAAGCGCATCATGCCCGTGACATTGACGGACTTTTGCTACGGCTGGATCCTCTGGCTCTACCTCAACTGGCTGCCGTCATTCTTTCTGCACGAGTTCAAGCTCGATCTGAAGCGATCGGCGCTGTTTGCGGCCGGGGTGTTCTTCGCCGGCGTGGTCGGCGATACCACCGGAGGAATCCTCAGCGACCGCATCCTCAGGGCGACCGGCGATGTCGGCAAGGCCAGGATCTCGGTGATCGTGATCGGTTTTCTCGGATCCTTCTGCTTCATGTTGCCGATCGTCTTCATCCATGATCTGTTGACGGTGGCGATCTGCCTCAGCATGGCGTTCTTCTTCGCCGAACTGATCGTGGCGCCGATCTGGGCGATCCCGATGGACATCACGCCGGAATATTCAGGCAGCGCGAGCGGCTTCATGAATTTCGGTTTCGGCGTGGCCGGCATCATATCGCCGGTCGTATTCGGCTACGCGATCGATCTGACCGGACGATGGGACGTGCCCTTCATCGGCTCGCTGGCGGTTCTTCTGGTCGGCGCCGTGCTGGCGTTGCGTTGCAGGCCCGGCGAGCGCTTCGTCGATGTGCGCGACGGTTTTGCGCCGGCCTTGAGTACCACCTGATGGGTCGCCGCACGTCGGGGCGGGACGCAACGATATCGAGAAGGAGAAAGTCATGAGCGCCGTTGTTGAAATGCCGGATCGAATGTCGGAGGCGCAGCAGATCGCCGCCGATCTGGTGCGGCGCGCGCGGATCGCGCAGTCGGACTTCGCCGATGCCGACCAGGCGCGGGTCGACGAAGCGGTGCGCGCGGTGGCCTGGTCGCTCTACAAGCCGGAGCATGCCCGCGAACTCGCCGAGCTTGCGGTCGCGGACACCGGTCTCGGCAACGTCCCCGACAAGATCATCAAGAAGCAGCGCAAGACCTTCGGCACGCTGCGCGATCTGCTGCGCGCCAAATCGGTCGGTGAAATCGAGCGCGACGACAAGCGCGGCATCGTCAAGTTCGCAAAGCCGATCGGCGTGGTGGGCGCCATCACGCCATCGACGAATCCAGGCGCGACCCCGGTCAACAAGGCGATGATGGCGATCAAGGGCCGCAATGCGGTGATCATCGCGCCGTCGCCGCTGGGCTACCGGACCACGGCGCTGACGGTGGAATATATGCGCGACGCCCTCGATAGCATCGGCCTGCCCAGGGATCTGGTGCAGATTCTTCCCGCTCCGGTGACCAAGGACAGCACCCAGGCGATCATGGAGGCGGTCGATCTGGTCGTTGTGACCGGCTCGCAGGACAACGTCCGGCGCGCCTATCGAAGCGGCACGCCGGCGATCGGCGTCGGCGCCGGCAATGTTCCTGTCATCATCGACGAGACCGCCGACCTTGCATCGGCGGCGCGCAAGATCTGCGCCTCCAAGACATTCGACAACGCCACCTCGTGCTCGTCGGAAAATGCCGTGGTCATCGTCGACCAGGTCTACGATGCGGCGATCGAGGCCCTCGAGGAGGCCGGCGGCTACCTCGTCGACGGCGCGCAGAAGACGCGGCTGGTCGGCGAATTGTGGAAAGGCGGCAAGCTCAACCGCCATCTGATTGCGCGCGACATGCCGGTGCTGGCGCAGAGTTTTGGACTGCCCGCGGAGGCGGTGAGCGCAAAATTCCTGCTGGTGGAGGAGACCGGAATCGGCAAGGCGTTTCCGCTGTCAGGCGAAAAGCTCGCGCTGGTGCTCACCGTCTACCGGGCGAGCGATTTCAAGGCCGCCACCGACATCGTGCGCAAGATCCTGAATTTTCAGGGCCTCGGCCATTCCATGGGGCTGCACACCACCGACATGGCGCGGGCGCGCGAGCTTGCCGAGGACCTGCCGGTGGTCCGGGTGCTGGTGAATTTCGCCCATACTTTCGGCAACGGCGGCGGCTTCGACAGCGGGCTGGAATTCACGCTGACCATGGGATGCGGCTCCTGGCAGAAAAACAGCATCTCGGAAAACCTCAACTACAGGCATTTTCTGAACATCACCCACCTCGTGGTGCCGATCCCGGAGGACAGACCGTCCGAAGAGGAGCTGTTTGGCCCGCATTGGACGCGGTACGGACGCTAGGACATCATCGCCATGAACCTCGAAGAATACGCCGCCAAACATCATGTGCTGCAACCCGCCGGCATATCGATTCCGAACGGCGTGGTCTGCACCACGCCGGAACAGGCCGCTGCCGCCGTCGCCAACATCGGACCGTCCGTCGTCAAGGCGCAGGTGCCGGCCGGCAAGCGCGGCAAATCCGGCGGCATCCGGATGGCGGACAGTGCCGAGGAGGGTGCGGCGGCGGCGCGCGGCATCCTCGGCACGACGATCGGCGGCAGCCGTGTCGAGCGGGTGCTGGTCGAGCAGCGCTGTGCGATCGAACGCGAATTATATGCCGCCGTCATGGTCGACGTCGGCAGCCGCAGCCCGCTGGTGCTGTTTTCGACCGAAGGCGGAATGGACATCGAGGAAGTCGCCGCAGGAAATGCCGATGCCATCCGCAGGCATGTCGTCGACGTCAGGCGCGGTTTCGGCGCGGCGGATGCGGCGGCGCTGCTTGAGGGATTGCAATTGGGCGCGGCGGCCGACGCCGTGGGCGACGTGCTGGTCAGGCTCTACGCGGCATTTGACAAGACCGACGCCGAACTGCTCGAGGTCAATCCGCTCGCCATGCTGCGCGGCGGCCAGCTCGTCGCGCTGGATTGCAAGTTCGTGCTCGACGACGCCTCGACGGCGCGGCAGCCCGATCTCGTCAAGGTCGCATCTGCGCCGAAGATGACGGTGCTGGAGGAACGCGGCGCCTCGCACGGGCTTCGCTTCATCCAGCTCGACGGCAATGTCGGCGTGCTCGCCAACGGCGCCGGCCTGACCATGACGACGATGGACGTGATCGATCATTTCGGCGGACGGCCCGCGAACTTCCTCGAAATCGGCGGCGAGGCCTACACCAAGGCCGAGCTGGCGCTCGATCTGGTGCTGTCGAATCCGGGCGTCAAAAGCCTGGTGGTCAACTTTTGCGGCGCGTTCGCGCGAACCGATGTGATGGCGGACGGCGTGGTACGCGCCTGGGAAAAACTCAAGCCGAAGATCCCGGCATTCTTTTCGATTCACGGCACCGGCGAAGAGGAAGCCGTCAGGCTGGTGCGCGAACGGCTTGGCATCGAGCCCTATGATCTCATGGAAGACGCCGTCAAGGCGGCGGTCGAGGCAGCACAATGATCTATCGGCGCGGCCAGAAGGTCCTGGTGCAGGGCATTACCGGCAAGCAAGGCTCGTTCTGGGCGGCCAAGATGATGGAACGCGGCACCGATGTCGTCGCCGGGGTCAATCCCAAACGGGCCGGCGACAGCCATATCGGCGTTCCGCTGTTCGCCTCCGCGGTGGAAGCCACCCGGCAGACGCCTTGCGACATTTCGGTGATCTTCATTCCCCCTGTCATGGCCAGGGATGCCATCATCGACGCCATCGATGCCGGTGTCGGCACCATCGTGGTGCTGACCGAACACATTCCGGGGCATGACGTGCTGGAGATCTTCGCCCGCGCCCGCGGCTCGAAAAGCCGCATCGTCGGTCCCAATACCGCCGGGATCGTGACGCCGGGCGAAGGTTTTGTCGGCATCATGCCGGGCCACAATCCCAATATCTTCATGCCCGGCCACGTCGGCGTGATTTCGCGCAGCGGCAGCCTGGGAACGTTGATGTGCCTGAACCTGACCCGCGCCGGTCTTGGGCAATCCGCCTTCATCGGCATCGGCGGCGATCCGATCATCGGCACCAGTTCTCGCGACGCCCTCGAGGCGCTCGATCGCGACGATCGCACCAGGGCGGTGGTGCTGGTCGGTGAGATCGGCGGGTCGATGGAAGAGGAAGCCGCGGAATATGCCCGCGGCATGAACAAGCCCGTGGTGTCCTTTATCGCCGGCCGCTCGTCGCCGCCCGACAAGAAGATGGGGCACGCCGGAGCCATCGTGACCGGCGGCCGCGGCGGATACGCCGCCAAGCGCGCGGCGCTGGAGCAGGCGGGAGTCCGGGTCGCGAATACCCCGCTCGAGATTGCCGGCTTTCTCGCCGATATCGGCGGTCTGAAGCTGGCCTCGCCGGTTCACGGTTAGAACTGCGGTTTCGAAGTTCTGTTCATCGCAGGTGACGACGTCGCGAAATGGTGAACCTCTCCCCGCAAGCGGGGAGAGGTCAGGCACATCACCGGCGCGCGGCAGAACCGGCAGGCTTCAGCCACCCGCGGGCGGCGGTCATGCCCATTCAGGCGTTGTCGTTGCAGCGGCGCTGCGTTATCAGGAGGCTCGCCCGGAAGGCTGGCAATCCGGCGCTTTTGAGAGTCTCGATGCAGGATCACACCTCCCCAAAATACCCTGCTCCTGCTGCGGCAGCGCAAGACACTCGCGTCGGGCAGCCGGTCCGTCGCAAGGAAGATGACACGCTGCTGCGCGGCAAGGGCAGCTACACCGACGATTTCAATCTGCCCGGACAGCTTTACGCCTGGATGGTTCGCAGCAGTCATGCCCATGGCGTCCTCCGCGCTATCGATACCTCGGCGGCTCGCGCCATGCCGGGGGTGCACGGAGTCTGGACCGGCGCGGATCTCGCCGCCAACGCCTACGCGCCCTTTACCTGTGGCATGCCGCTGAAGAACCGCGATGGCTCGCCGCTGCTGCAGACCAATCGTCCGGCCCTGACCACCGACAAGGTGCGCTTTGTCGGCGATCCCGTGGCATTCGTGGTGGCCGATACCGTGGCACAGGCGCGCGATGCGGCGGAGGCGGTCGTGCTCGACATCGAGCAATTGCCGGCCGTCACCGGTGCAGCCGCCGCAGCCGCGCCCGGCGCCCCGCTGCTTTATGCGCATATTCCCGACAATGTGGCGCTGGACTTCCATTATGGCGACAGCGCCGCGGTGGAAGCCGCTTTCGCGGCCGCCGACCATGTCACGCGGCTCGATATTGAAAATACCCGGGTCGCCGTTGTCGCGATGGAGCCGCGTGCCGCGCTCGCATCATGGGACGAACAGAGCGAGCGCTATACCATTCATGCGCCGACCCAGGGTGTGGCCGGCAATGGAGCCGCGCTGGCGCAGCTTCTGAAGGTGCCGCGCGACCAGGTCAGGCTGCTCACCGCCAATGTCGGCGGTTCGTTCGGCATGAAGAACATTCATTACCCTGAATATATCTGCATCCTGCATGCGGCGAAGTCGCTCGGCCGTCCGGTCAAATGGACCGACGAGCGTTCCGGCAGCTTTCTGTCGGACAGTCAGGGGCGCGCGCAGGAGATCCACGCCGAACTGGCGCTCGACCGCAATGGAAAATTTCTCGCGATCCGCGTTGCCGGCTACGGCAATCTCGGCGCCTACATTTCCAACGTGTCGCCGAACCCGCTGTCGGCCAACATCGCGAAGAACATCGCCAGCGTCTATTCCACGCCGCTGCTGACGGTGGACATCAAATGCGTGCTCACCAACACCACGCTGATGGGGGCCTATCGCGGCGCCGGACGCCCCGAGGCCAATTATTTCATGGAGCGCCTGATCGATCGCGCCGCGAGCGAATTGGGGATCGACCGGCTGGCGCTGCGCCGGCGCAATTTCGTCAAGTCGTCGCAGATGCCGTTCAAGGCCGCCTCCGGGGTCACCTATGACAGCGGCGATTTTGCCGGCGTGCTCGGCAAGGCGCTGGAGTTGTCCGACCATGCCGGTTTCGCCAAACGAAAGAAGGAGAGCCGCAAGCGCGGCCAGCTGCGCGGCATCGCGGTCGGATCCTACCTCGAATCCACCGCGCCCCCCAGGGCCGAGCTCGGCAATATCGTCTTCGAGCCGGATGGCACGGTGACGCTGGTGACAGGCACGCTGGACTATGGCCAGGGTCACGCGACGCCGTTTGCCCAGATCCTGTCGGCCGAACTGGGAGTCCCGTTCGACAGGATCAGGCTGGAACAGAACGACAGCGACATCGTGCATAGCGGCGGCGGCACCGGCGGATCCCGCTCCATCACCGCCAGCGGCATGGCCATCGTCGAAGCTTCCGCGCTGGTCATAGCCAAGGGCAGGCGGGCCGCGGCCCATCTATTGGAAGCCGCCGAGGACGACATCGAGTTTTCCAACGGTCGTTTCACCATCGCCGGCACCGATCGCGGCATCGGCATCATGGAATTGTCGCGCCGCCTGCGCGAAGCCAAAATGCCGGAGGGATTGCCGGCCTCGCTCAGCGTCGAGCACAGCAGCAAGGAAGTTCCCTCGACCTATCCCAACGGCTGTCACGTTGCGGAAGTCGAGATCGATCCCGATACCGGGGTCGTGCACGTCGTCCGTTATACCGGCGTCAACGATTTCGGCACCATCATCAATCCGATGCTGGTCGCCGGGCAGCTGCACGGCGGCGTGGCCCAGGGCATCGGACAGGCGTTGATGGAACAGGTGAGCTACGACGCCAGCGGGCAGCCGGTCACCGGCTCGTTCATGGACTATGCGATGCCGCGCGCCGGGGATATTCCGCCGATGAGCGTCGGCGATCATCCGTCGCCCGCGAAATCCAACCCGTTGGGCACCAAGGGCTGCGGCGAGGCCGGCTGCGCCGGCAGTCTTGCCACGCTCGTCAATGCCGTGATCGACGCGCTCTCCGAATTCGGCGTCACGAAGATCGACATGCCGCTGACGCCGGAGCGGGTCTGGCGCGCTATTGATGACTCCCGCAAGGCCAAGGCAGCCTGAGGTCCGATGGCCCTTCAGGCCGGTCGCCGGTGGCGCTGATGGGGGCGACGACCGTAATGTGCTGGGTCCTGATCGGGTACAATTCGACGATGCCGTTACCACTGGGCGACCGCGATGCTGAAAATCAATGATGGAGCCGAATTGACGGTGCTGGAGCGGATCAGACAGATCATCGATCGAAGCAGCTCGCCCCACGCCCTGACGCGCATGCGGGTGCTTCTGCGCAGCAACGAATTCTACCTGATTCCGCTTGCCCTGGTGATCGGGGTCGTCACCGGCGCCATCGTGACGCTGATGAGCGAAATCGCCCAGATTGCCCATGTCCTGATCTATGGCATCCCGATCGACGTCCGGCTGAGCGCAAACGCTTATGTCACGCCATGGGTAGCACTGGTTGCGCCGGCCGTCGGCGGTCTTTCGCTGGGTGTCATGGAGTGGTACCGCCGCCGCTGGAAGATCTCGCGCGCGGTGGACCCGATCGAGGCCAATGCGTTGCGCGGCGGCCTGCTTTCGCTGCGCGACAGCGTGGTGGTGAGCAGCCAGACCCTGATCTCCAACGGCTGCGGCGCATCGGTGGGGTTGGAGGCAGGCTATACCCAGATCGGCTCCGGCGCGGCATCGCTGATCGGACAGTTCTTCCATCTCCGGCGCAACGACCTGCGCCTGATCGTCGGTTGCGGCTCGGCCGCGGCCATTGCGGCGGCTTTCGGCGCCCCGATCACCGGCGCCTTCTACGCCTGCGAACTGATCGTCGGCGTCTATTCGGTCGGCAGCGCCGCGCCGATCCTGGCTGCTTCGCTGGCCGGCGCGATTACCGCAAAGTGGCTGGGTGGCGCCCCCTATTCGCTCGAAGTGCTCCGGGTCGGTGACGTCGGCGTGGAGCAGTATCTGGCGCTGGTCGTGCTGGCGCTGATCGCCGGCGCGGTCGGCATCGCGGTGATGCGCAGTTCGCCGGTCATCGAACGGCTTTTCACCCAGGCCTGGATCCCGGTCTGGATCAGGCCCGCGATCGGCGGCCTGTGCGTCGGCGCCATGGCGATCGTCACGCCGCAGGTGCTGGCGGCCGGTCACGGCGCCATGCTGCTGGATCTGCATCACGAGATGGCCACCGGCCTGATCGCCCTGGTCATCGCCTTGAAGGTGATTGCCTGCCTGATTTCGTTAGGGTCCGGATTCCGCGGCGGCCTGTTCTTCGCATCGCTGTTCGTCGGGAGCCTGATCGGGAAATTCTTTGCGGCCATCCTGCTGCTGTTGCCTCCGGACCTGGCCGTCGATCCCCAGGTCAGCATGCTGACCGGGATGGCAACCCTGGGCGTCGCCATCGTGGGGGGACCGCTCACCATGGCGTTCCTGGTGCTGGAAATGACGCGGAACGTCGACGTGACCGCCGTCGTCCTGGCGGCCTGCATCGTGACCAGCATCTGCGTCCGCTCGATGTTCGGTCACTCGTTCTCGACCTGGCGGCTTCATCTGCGCGGCGAAACCATACGCAGCGCCAACGACGTCGGATGGCTGCGCAATCTCACGGTCGCGCGCATGATGCGAACCGACATCGCCAAGATCTCCTCCACTGCGACGATTGCGGCGTGCCGCCGCGAGTTCGCGCTGGGCTCTCTGCAGGCCGTGATCCTGGTCAACAGTGCCGACGACTATCGTGGGCTGGTGCTGCTACCCGAACTGTTTTCCGGGGATCTGGATACCATCGCCGACGAGATCCAGGTGGTCGAGCTCGCCCGCTATACCGATGTGGTGCTGCTGCCGGAAATGAACGTCAAATCCGCGATGAAGATGTTCGACGACGCCGAGGCGGAGTTGCTCGCCGTTATCGAATCGGAGAATAGCCGCAAGGTGATCGGTTTCCTCAGCGAGTCCCTGGCGCGACGCCGCTATGTCGAGGAAATCGACAAGGCCACGCGCGGGGTTCTTGGAGCCCTGACCTAGTTCAGCGATTTCGAGATTCGAATCATTTCGGTTTGTGGCGACGATTAACAACAATTGTCATTCCGGGGCGCGCTCTTGCGCGAGCCCGGAATCCATAACCCCTACCGGGAGTATGGATTCCGGGCCTGCGCCTCAAGTCGGCTATCGCCGACTGAAGTCGCATCCCGGAATGACAAAGGTTGGATCATAGGATCGATTTCATAAATCAATCGTCTGGCGTCGAGCGCTTTGGGCCTTTGCGCGTTGAGAAAATGTAAGTGCTCGATATGGTTTGCGCAGGGCAAGCCGCCTGCCGTCGCCTCGTTGGCGCGCATCCTTGCTCAATGGTTGCTCGGCTCCGGACACCAGTCGAGCTGGATCGGAATTGCCTCGATATGGGGGTCGGAGGATGCCTTGAGCTTGCTCCATTCGGCCGCTTCTGCCAGCCAATATTCCATTTCCTTCCTGGCAAGCGCAGCGCGCTCATGACACATGGCTTCCAAAGCGGCGAACTGGCTTTTCGAATTCATTTCGCTTTCCCAGGCTGGTTTTGCCCAGTCTAGGCCGTTTGCGGGCAAGACCAACTCACCATTTTGTAACGGCATGACGGATTCGTGATTCATCCGACGCAATTATGTCGATTTTGAAATTTGGGCCGCGGCAACGTTAATACGGCTCCGTGACATGATTTTGAAGCACATGATTTTGAGCAAGGGCCTGAAACGCCACGCTGAATTTATGATTCGGCTGTCATTGATGAACGCGTCAGAACATGACGCGCCGGCAAATTGGTCAGCCTTGTTCTTCGCCAAGGCCGTATTCCCGATAGATGAGCAGCGGATCGACCTCGGGAAACAACCTGCATTTGGCCTGGGCCAAATGCAGGTTGACGGTGCCGGGTTGGCAGCCGGCGGCCAGCAGCTTCCTGATATCGTCCATGTGGGGATGCGGCTGGTGGACCGGCGGAAGCTGCTCCAGCGCGATCAGCGCCGTTGCCAAGGCTTCCGTGATCACCCATTGATCGTGGCCGGTGATTCCCTTTTTGGGCATGCAGATCGCCCTCCCATCTTGCCAGACATGGTCGCCATTGCCGGAAGTTTCACCCGCAGTGTAGCGCAGGCCAACCTTCCCAGGCCGGACTGGTCGCCGCCCGATGTGTCCGCGACCAAACCCGTGCTCGCGGAACCACCACCCCATCGGCGGCGGCTCTCGGCGCCGTGCTGCGATGGCAGGCCGCGGATGGTAACGCAGGGCCTGGCGTGTTGCACTGCGGTGCCTGCCGCAGGGACAAGAATACCGTCACTTTCCGCGCGGCAAATTAACGCGCCAGTCCGACTTGGGTATGCTACAATCTGTCCGGTAAATTGGCTTCACACCGCGGGAGTGGAGTTCATGAAGAAGCTCGTTGAAATTCGCAACCAGGAATTCATGTGCCGGGAGCGCGCCGCGCAAGATTCGGAACGCAGGGTGTTCTGGCTGGCAAAGGCCGAAGAGTGGGAACAGCGCGCGCTTGACGAGATCGCGTTTCACTTCCGGGAATGCAACCTCGATTCCGCCGATTCCCAGGCCGCCTGAAATCCCGACGCCAACGAATTGTCGTTTCTGATCTCAGGCCATCGAGCGCTGGGCGCGTTGCCAGCAGCAGTTCAGTCGCGAACTTGCCATATAGGCATGCCGGTCGCCGCCGCGCCCTTGCCGGCTGGCGCCGTGGACGCGTCAGTGCGGCCGTTCCGGCCGGGTGACGGTCTGCCTGACTTCGGCGCCGCAGTCGGAGCACTCATAGATGAAATCGATCTTCGCCAGGCTCCAATGGGGTTCGACCTCCCTGACATACATCGGCAACAGTCCTATGCAGCCGGGGCAGACCATTGCGGCCGGCTCGACATCGCGGTGTTGCATGTAGGCTGGCATATCGGCTCTCCTTCACAGCGGAAGCACCCTTCAACCCCGCGCCAAGCCTAGCCGCGTCTCGCGGATCGCCCTCATCAACTCTTTCGAACGAACTAAGAACGGCGGTACATTGTTCGCGCCTGTGTCATTTCTGTAACGTTTTTAGTTCGTTAGGCTGCTGCCGCACGGCTCGCTCGGCGGCGCTTGAGAGAGAAATTGCGGCGTCATTGTGTCAGATGATGGACCGATGCCGCCCGAAGGGCGGCATCATTTTCCGCAGACGTTGCGTTCATCCGCGCCTGGCGCGCGGCGAAGCGCGGGTGAGACCAAGCCGGCCGTGGGTTCGCGGAAGAAACTGGGCTCCCCTGGCGCTGAGGAAATCCAGCATCGCCTGCGCCGGCGGCGGCAGCACCTTGTCCTTGCGCGACAGCACGAACCACTGGCGGATCACCGGCAGGCCCTCGAAATCGAGCGTCACCAGCCGTCGCTCGTCGAGTTCGGTCGCCACCGTATGCGCTGAAATGAACGCAATGCCGAGGCCGGCGATCACCGACTGCTTGATGGTCTCGTTGCTGCTCATCGCCATGCCGATTTTCGGTCGCGATCCATTCTTTCTTTGAGCAGTAGTATGGATTGCGTCGCAACGGGTCGCGCGTTCGCGCCACCCATTGGCTCCTCGCAATGACGGACGCGGCTCAGCGTGACTTGCGGCGGGCTTTTGACCTTGCCCTGAACGTCGCGATCACGGCCTCCGCGGTGGCGGTGAATTTCGCGCTGGGGCCCTTGCTGCCGGCGGCCTGGCGGCTGACGCGCGCGCCTTCGAGCAGCAAAGTGAGGGTGTCGGCCAGCACTTCCGGCTGCGAGATGCCGGCGCGGCGGCAGAGCGAAGCCAGCCGATTGCGGTGCTCGGTCTTGACTTGCTCGATGATGCGGCGGGCCGGGTGATCGTCCGCGGTCAGTTCGACGGCGGCATTGGCGAGGTCGCAGCCGCGCTCGTCGGAGGTCACGCACTCTTCCGCACAGACCAGCCAGGCCTTCAACTGCGCCTGCATGTCGCCGGGATGTTTGCGCTCGAAATCCCGCCACATCTCGTCGACCTCGAGGGCCACGCCGCGCAAATAGGCGATGATGAGATCGTCCTTGGAATCGAAATGCCGGTACAGCGTCATCTTGTTGGTGCCGGCGGCTTCGGCGATGGTTTCAACGCCGACGCCGCGGATGCCGTGACGGCGAAACAGGTCCCGCGCCGCCAGCAGAATCCGCTCGCGCGGCCGCGGAACGTCGGGAAGGGCTTCGGCCATCTGGTTTCCTCCAAGGACCGCCGTCTTTCAAAGACCGGTGTCCTCTCAAGACCGTTGCTTCGTCGCCCCGCTTGACCGCGGTGTTACCGGTCGGTAATGTACCTCCGTTACCGAGTGGTAACACCCGTCGGCAGTTCCAGTCAAGATCGGATCGTTCCATGGTTGGCTTCTTCATTCACCGGCCGATCTTTGCCTCGTCGATCGCCGTCATCATGGTCTTGGCCGGGGCGATCTGCTATTTTCTGCTGCCGGTCTCGCAGTTTCCGGACATTACGCCTCCACAGGTCGTCATCAGCGCGGTTTATCCGGGCGCCAGCGCTCAGGTCGTCGCGGATACCGTGACGACACCGCTGGAACAGCAGATCAACGGCGTCCAGGGGATGACCTACATGTCATCCTCGAGTTCCAACGACGGATCCTCCACCATCACGGTGACGTTCGACGTCGGCTATCCCCTCAGCATCGCCGCGGTGGACGTGCAGAACCGGGTGGCGCAGGCCGCGGCCCAGCTGCCGGCGATCGTCAACCAGGCCGGCGTCATCATCAAGAAGCAGAATCCCAACTTCGTGCTGATCGTGAACCTGGTCTCGCCGGATCGCTCTGTGGATCCGGTGGCGCTCAGCAACTACGCCTATCTGCAGGTGGTCGATCCGCTCAAGCGGGTGCCCGGCGTGGGCGACGTGCAGATCTTCGGCGAGCGGCGCTATTCGATGCGGATCTGGCTCGATCCCGACAAGCTCGCCAAGCTCGGCATCACGGCGGTCGACGTGCAGCAGGCGGTCGCCGAGCAGAACGTCCAGGTCGCCGCCGGCAAGATCGGACAGTCTCCGGCGCCCGAAGGCACGCCGTTCGAAATGCAGGTCAACGCCACCGGGCGGCTCAGCGATCCCGAGCAGTTCGGGGACATCGTGGTTCGCGCCGATCCTTCCAGCGGCGCGATCGTCCGGATGCGGGACATCGCCCGGATCGAACTCGGCGCCCTGCAATATTCCTCGACCGCGGTTTTCGGCAAGGATCCCACCGTCGTGCTGGCGGTGTTCCAGCTGCCGGGCTCGAATGCGCTCGACCTGCAGCAGCACGTCAAGGAGAAGATGGACGAGCTCGCCAAGCGGTTTCCCAAGGGAATCGCCTACGGGCTGCATTACGACACGACGCGGTTCGTGTCTGCGGCCAAGCATGACGTGATCATGACCCTGACCGAGGCGCTGTGCCTGGTCGTCCTCGTCGTGTTCGTTTTCCTGCAGAACTGGCGAACCACGCTGATTCCGACCATCGCGATTCCGGTGTCGCTGGTCGCGACCCTCGCCGTGATGCAGATCATGGGATTTTCGCTGAACATGCTGAGTTTGCTCGGCATGGTGCTCGCGATCGGCCTCGTGGTCGACGACGCCATCGTGGTGGTCGAGAATGTCGAACGCCAGCTCGAAAACGGGCTTCCGCCGCTGCGGGCCGCGCAAGCGGCGATGGCGGAGGTGACCGGTCCGATCATCGCGACCACCGCGGTGCTGATGGCGGTGTTCGTGCCGGTCGCGTTCATCCCGGGCGTCACCGGACGTCTTTACAATCAGTTCGCCCTGACGGTCGCGATCTCAGTCGGAATCTCGGCCTTCAACTCGCTGACGTTGAGCCCGGCCCTGAGCGCGGCATTCCTGCGCCACCAGCCGTCGAGCGACTTTGCTCCGTTCCGCTGGTTCAATGCCGGTTTCGGACGGCTGTCGCACGGCTATGCCAATCTGGTGCGGGTGCTGATCGGATGGCGTTGGGCCGTCCTGTCATTGTTTGTCGTGGTTCTCGGCGCAACCTTCTTCCTCTCCCGGAGCATCCCGTCGAGCTTCCTGCCAGTCGAGGATCAGGGGTATTTCTTCGTCGTGATCCAGCTTCCCGATGGCGCGTCGTTGCAACGCACCGATGCGGTCGCCGAAAAGGTGAGGAACGTGATCGAAGCCATGCCGGGCGTCGATATCGTCGGCTCGATCAGCGGCCTCAACTTCCTGACCAACGCGGCGCAGTCGAATTCCGCCGTCGAATTCGGGATCCTCAAGCCATGGGACGAACGGCCGGCTTCGCAGACCGCGTCGCGGATCGTCGCCGACGCCCGGATGAAGCTGTTGATGATTCCCGAAGCCTTCGTGCTGAGCTTCGATCCGCCATCGATCCCCGGTCTGGGGACGACCGGTGGTTTCGAATTCCAGGTGGAGGACCTGACCGGACGCGGCAGCTTCGCCCTGAACGAGGCGACGCAGGCGCTGATTGCGGAGGCGCGCAAGCAACCCGAGCTCAGTCCGATGCAGCTGTTCTCCTCGTTCTCGACCTCGACGCCGCAGTTCAAATACGACCTCGACCGCACCAAGGCGAAGCTGCTCGGATTGAACGTGCCCGACGTGTTCAACACCCTGCAGATTTTCCTCGGCTCGCTCTACGTCAACGATTTCAATCTGTTCGGGCGCACCTTCCGCGTCACGCTGCAGGCGGATGATGCCTCGCGCGCGGCCGCGACCGACCTGTCGCGGCTCTATGTGCGCAACTCCGGCGGCAGCATGGTTCCTTTGAGCACGCTCGGACTGTTGAAGCCGATCGTCGGCCCCGAGACCGTGCCGCATTACAACAATTATGCATCCGCGCTGATCAATGGCGGCCCTGCGCCGGGCTACAGCTCGGGGCAGGCGGTGACGGCGATGGAACGCGCCGCGGCAATCGCGTTGCCGCGTGACTTCGCCTTCGAATGGACCGGCATCACCTATCAGGAGCTCAAGGCAGGCTCGATCGCGATGATCGTGTTCACGCTGGCGATCGTGTTCGTGTTCTTGATTCTTGCCGCGCAGTACGAAAGCTGGACCATGCCGTTCATGGTGCTGTTCGCGGTGCCGCTGGCCTTGTTCGGCGCGTTCCTGGCGCTGTTCGTTCGCGGCCTGCAGACCGACGTCTATTCGCAGATCGGCTTCGTCATGCTGATCGGGCTGTCGGCCAAGAACGCCATCCTGATCGTCGAGTTCGCCAAACGACGGCGGCTGGAGGGCTTGAGCATCGTGGAGGCCGCGATGGAGGCGGCGCGGCTCAGGCTGCGGCCGATTCTGATGACGGCATTCGCTTTCATCCTTGGCGTCGTGCCGCTGATGATCGCGAGCGGTGCCGGCGCTGCCAGCCGGCAATCGATCGGAACCACCGTATTTGGAGGAATGCTGGCGGCGACGATTCTGACGCTGCTGTTCGTCCCGGTGTTCTACGCCGTCATCGAGGGCCTGCGCGAACGCGGTCATTCGACCGAACCATCGCATCTATCCGAGCCGGGCCAAGTTCCGGCCGAATGAAATCAGGGAAAATCGCCATGCGACTTTGGAAAATCCTGTTCGGCGGCGCGGCCGTCGTCTGCGTCGGCGCGGCCATTCTGGTCTCCACGTTGCGGTCCGGACCGGTCGCGGCTGCGGCGCCGTCGGGGCCGCCGGCGATGCCGGTGCCGGTGATTTCCGTGGTCAAGCGCACGATCCCGGTCTATCTCGACTATTCGGCGCGGACGGAATCGATCCGCGAGGTCTCGCTTCAGGCCAAGATCGCGGGCTACATCCAGTCGCAGCCCGCGGCCGACGGCGCCGACGTCAAGCAGGGCGACCTGCTCTACAAGATCGACGAGCGCGACTATCGCGCGGCGCTCGATCAGGCCAAGGCGCAGGCGCAGCGCAATGTCGCGGCGCTCGATTATGCGCGTTCGAATTTTCATCGCGGTGACGAGCTGGTCAAGTCGGGCTTCCTCGCCCGGGACAATTATGATCAGCGCGCCAGCACGCTGGGCCAGAGCGAGGCCTCGGTGGCGATGGACAATGCCAATGTCCGCTCCGCGGAGATCAATCTGGCCTATACCGAAATCCGCGCGCCGTTTTCCGGCCGGCTCGGCCGCAACCGCGCCCCGGTGGGCACGCTGGTCGGCGGATCGGGCTTCACCCTCAACACGCTGGTGCAACTCGACCCGCTCTACGTGACCTTCAATCCCAGCGAACGCGACCTCGGCGTCATCCAGGCCGCCCGCAGCGCCCGCAAGGTGGTGGCCAAGGTTTCTCTGCCCGACGACACTTCGGCGCACTATTCAGGCGAACTCACCTTCATCGACAACGGGGTCGACCGGGCGACGGGAACGATCACCGCACGGGTGACCGTACCCAATCCGCAGTTCACGCTGCTTCCGGGTCAATATGTCCGCGTCCGTCTGCACGTTCGCGACGAGCCCGACGCGCTTCTGGTGCCCCAGATCGCCCTGGGGTCCAGCCAGCTCGGCAAGTACGTCTACGTCGTCGGCCCGGACGGCAAGGCCGAACAGAAGATCGTGACGCTCGGTCCAACCGACGGCGAATCCGTCAGCGTGACCGGTCTGGCCGAAGGCGACCGGGTGATCACCGGCAACCTGCAGAAGATCGGCCCGGGTTCGCCGGTGTCTCCGATCGCGCACAAGGAGGCCTCTGCGTCGGATGTGAAATGAGCAGCCTGCGCGTCATCCTTCGCTGGCTGCGGCGCGGCTTGCGGCGCTGGTCGATGCCATCGTCAGAAACGCGCGCGCTTGCCTCGATCGATCCGCGCGAGTTCTCGGATCTGCTGCGCTCGGGAGGAAAGAAGGATCTGGAAACGCTGGCGCGAAAGCTCAGCGAGCATGCCGCGCCGTCGAACGCCAAGCGCCCGGCCAAGCCAACCGGCGTGGGTGCCTCCAGCTCGAAGGGGCGCGGAGTAGCGAAGTAGGCCTTGCCTGGCCTCGTGTCCCGGACCTGATCCGGGACCCATGCGGCGCATCGCATCAGCCCGTGGCATGGAAAGCACAACGGTCGTTCGCTTGGGCCCGCGTCAGCGGGCCGTCGGCGATGAACCTTGGCGACGCGGCGCGCGACAAACACGCGCGTGCCGGCGCCGATCGCGCTACGGCGATTGAGGTTGCCCATGCCGATCGTCAGAATCCTGCTGCTTGTTCTCGCGCTGGCTTCGCCGGCGCTCGCGCAGGACGGCGCGCGCGATGCGGCAGCCGCGCGCGAGGCTGCGCAAGCCTTCCAGCTCTACGTCGAAGGGGTGACGAAAACGGGCGGGCGGCCTGACCTGACCCGGCCGGAGGTCGCCGCGCTGCTCGGCCGCGTCTTCGATCTTGGCGCCTTGAACGCGCTGCCGCCCGCGCAGGCGAGCGATCTTGCCTGGCTGATCGATTGGCTCGAGGCCGCAAATGCGACCAGCAAATTGTTCACCCGCCACGGCTCGAAGCCGGGGCCGCAGCCCGATTTGGCGGCGATCGAGCGCAACATGACCGAGTACGAGGACCAGTACGCGGTGGCGACCAGCTTCCTGATCCGCGGCGAGGCGCGCGAGGCGGTTTCGATCGATATGTTCTGGGCGAACCTCGCGCCGGAGCAGCGCACGCGCGTGCGCGAGGAGGGGCGCGCAGGCGCCCGCAACTCCACCGCGGAGTTTATCCTGAGCGCCATCTGCTCGGCGGTCGTGGGCGGCGGCAAGCCCGGCAACGCCCGCCTGGTGACGGCCGCCATCCGCGACACGCGCGAGGTCTGGGCGAGCTATTTCCTGCCGCAGGATCGGGCCCACATCCTCGAACAGCTCGCCGACCTTCCCAGGCGGGTGCCGGACGAGACCGCGCGAATCGATCTCGCCGCCTTCACGGCCGCGCTTCAAGCGATGAATTGATCTGACGTCTTGCCGCACGCCACTTCGTCGCGTGCGGGTATTACGGGTATTACGGTGACAGGTATTACGGTGACAGTGCATTTAATTCTCCTGGGCGTCGCTGTAACGCCCGTGGCGGGTTACGCCTTCGGCTTCAACCCGCCCTCCGCGCTGATAGCCCGTCTTGGTCAGGGTGCCGGAGCCCCTCAGCGCCGGGTGCACCGCGGTATCCGAACACCGGGCCGGCGTTTGCGCGGTCCCGCCGGGCGGTATCGGGCTACTTTGCATGGGGTTGTTTTCGATATTTTGTCCGCCGGATCTTTTGGTTTGCGTTTCTGCGGGATGGTTGCGAACGCGGGGCAGGATGCGGTGGACGCGGCCAGCGTCCGGCGCGCAGGGGATAGCAGGGGGTGGCCCGCTGCTCCCGACGCGATCGGGCAGCGTCTCCGGCCGTTCGAAATCGGTGGGACCGAGCCCGGCGTAACCGCGGGCGCGGATCTCCCCGGCGCCGGCGGCCGCGTCGAGCGCGGTGAAGGCGATGCGCTCGATGCCTTCGCCGCGGCGCGCGAGAAATTCCCGGGTCGGCGCATTGTGTTCGGTCGGCGTCAGCACGCCCAGCAATTCGATGTAGTCCGAACCGAACATCAGGGTGTGGTTGCCCGATCCCATGTGGGCGCTGTGGGTGCCGCGCGGCGAGACCGTAAATCCGAGCCGCTTCCAGTTTTCCGGCGCCCGCTCGAGATCGCCGACGACGGCGTGGTCGATCCCGATGATATTGTTCAGCGCCGCTGCCTTGGCCCCGCGATGGAATGCGGATGCATGATAAACAGATCGGCCTCAGGCCGGCAAGGCAACCTGTTGCGCGGGACTCGCGGGGCGCGGGCCTTGGTCATGGAAACCGTTCACCGGAGCGGTCGAAAACGGCGCCAGGATGTGGTTCCGGCTTTGCCGAGCACCCGCGGCATCGTCGGTTGAAATCGATCGAAATCACGGCTATACGGCCGCAGCGCAGCATGACTTTCGGGCTGGATTTGATCTGAGCAGGCTCACGACCGGGTAGGACTTATGAGACTGCTGTTCCGCTTCTTCGGCTTCCTGTTCGCCGCCGGAACCGTGTTGTTCCTGGCCGGCGTCGCCGCCGCGGCGGGGCTGATCTGGCATTTTTCCAAGGATCTGCCCGATTATTCGCAATTGCAGGACTATGAGCCGCCGGTCATGACGCGGGTCCATGCCGCCGACGGCGCGCTGCTCGGCGAATATTCCAAGGAACGACGGTTGTACCTGCCGATCCAGGCGGTTCCCAAGCTGGTCATCAACGCGTTCCTCGCCGCCGAGGACAAGAATTTCTACGAGCATGGCGGCATCGATTTTTCCGGCATGGCGCGCGCCGCGATGCTGTACGCGGAGAATTTCGGTTCCAACCGCCGGCCGCAGGGCGCTTCCACCATCACCCAGCAGGTCGCCAAGAATTTCTTCTTCACCAACGAAGTGTCGTTCACCCGCAAGATCAAGGAAGCCCTGCTGGCGATGCGGCTGGAGCACGCCTATTCCAAGGACAAGATCCTGGAACTCTATCTCAACGAGATCTATCTCGGTCTCGGCGCCTACGGCATCGCGGCGGCCTCATTGGTCTATTTCGACAAGCCGGTGAACGAACTCACGGTCGCGGAGGCCTCGTTCCTGGCGGCGCTGCCGAAGGCACCGGGCGCGCTGCATCCGGTGCGCAACCACGACCGCGCCGTCGAGCGGCGCAATTACGTGATCGACCGCCTGCTGGAAAACGGCTGGATCAAGCAGGCCGACGCCGACAAGGCCCGCAAGGATCCGCTGACCGTCACCAGCCGCGCCAATGGCGCGCACGTTTTCGCCGGCGAATATTTTGCCGAGGAAGTCCGCCGCGACCTGTTCGAACGCTACGGCGAAAAGAAGCTCTACGAGGGCGGGCTGTCGGTGCGGACCACGCTCGACCCCAGACTGCAGGTGATGGCGCGCAAGACCATGGCGGCCGGCCTCGTCAACTTCGACGAGGCGCAGGGCTGGCGCGGCGCCACCAGCAAGCTCGACCTCACCGGCGATTGGGGCGTCAAGCTCGCCGACGTCAAGTCGCTGTCGGACATCGCGCCGTGGCGGCTGGCGGTGGTGCTGGAGACCAGCGACCAGTCGGCGCGGATCGGGTTTCAGCCCGGGCGCGAACTGGGCGGCGCGGTGCTCAGGGATCGGCAGACCGGCAACATCACGCTGGATGGCGTCCGGTGGGCCAAGCCCATCGCCGGCCCGGCGCGGGGCAAGACGCCGACCGCGGTGTCGCAGGTGCTGAGCCCCGGCGACGTCATCTATGTCGATCCGTTGATCGGCAAGGACGGCGGTCTGGTCGAAGGCCAGTACCGGTTGCGCCAGCTGCCGGAGATATCAGGCGCGATGGTGGCGATGGATCCGTGGACCGGTCGCGTGCTGGCGATGGTCGGCGGTTTCTCGTTCGACCAGAGCCAGTTCAACCGCGCCACCCAGGCCTACCGGCAGCCGGGATCGACGATCAAGCCGATCGTCTATTCCTCGGCGATCGACAACGGTTATACGCCGTCGGTGGTATTGATCGATGCGCCGATCGAGATTGACCAGGGGCAGGGCGCGGTCTGGCGTCCCGACGACTTTTCGGTCGGCCGTTACAAAGGCCCTACGACCCTTCGCGAGGCGCTGAAATGGTCGCTCAACACCGTGACGGTGCGGTTGGCGCAGGATATCGGCATGCCGCTGATCGGCGAATATGCCAAGCGGTTCGGCGTCTATGACGAATTGCCGAACTATCTGTCCTATTCGCTCGGCACCGGGGAGACCACGGTGATGCGGATGGTCACGGCCTATTCGATGTTCGCCAATGGCGGAAGGCGGGTGAAGTCGACCCTGATCGACCGGATCCAGGACCGCTACGGCCACACCATCTTCAAGCACGACGCGCGCGAATGCCGCGGCTGCGACGCCCCCGAAGGCTGGAAGAACCAGCCCGAGCCCCAGCTCGTCGATCACCGCGAGCAGGTGCTGGACGTGATGACGGCCTACCAGATGACATCGATGATGGAAGGCGTGGTCCAGGGCGGCACGGCGAACGTGATGCGCGAAGTCGGCAAGCCGATCGCCGGCAAGACCGGCACCACCAGCGATGCGAAGGATCTGTGGTTCGTCGGCTTCTCGCCGGATCTCGTGGTCGGTCTTTATCTCGGCTACGACAAGCCGCGCAGCCTCGGCAGAAGCGCGCAAGGCGGCCACACCGCCGCCCCGATCGCGCGGGATTTCATGAAGCTGGCGCTCGCCGACAAGCCGGCGATTCCGTTCAAGATACCGCCGGGCATCAAACTGATCCGGGTCGACCCGAAGACAGGCATGCGCGCCGTGCCGGGCGGGCCGGCGATCCTGGAGGCCTTCAAACCCGGCACCGCGCCGCCGGACAACAACTACAATTACGTGGCGGAAGGCGTTGCGGACGCGGACGGGCGCGCCTACCCGACCTCGCCGGACGCCGACCGCCCCATCATCCGCTCCGGCACCGGCGGGCTTTATTAGCGCGGCGATTTTAGTTCGAATGATATCAAGCGACGATGCCGCGAAGGTATCGACCTCTCCTCGCGCGCGGCAGGGCTATCGCATATGGGACGAGCCGCAGCGCTCGTGACTGTGTCCTCTCCCCCTGCGGGAGAGGGCTCAACAACGCCGGCAAGAGATTATGCCCGGTGAGAGGGCGACGCAGAGCACACCCCCTCACCCGGCTGTGTTTGTTGCGGGCCTCTCTCAAGCCCTCTCCCGCAAGGGGAGAGGGCACTGTCAGCAGCGCTTGCTCCGGGCGTGCGGCTCAATGGGAGGCCGGCGTCAGCAAATCGTCGAGCCCGATCGGAAAACGGCGCACCCGAATTCCGGTTGCGTGCCAGACCGCGTTGGCGATGGCGCCGGCCGAACCGGTGACGCCGATTTCACCGACGCCCTTGATGCCCAGCGCGTTCACATGGGGATCGACCTCGTCGATCATCAAGGCTTCCATCTGCGGCACGTCGGCATTGACCGGGACGTGATACTCGCCAAGGTTGGCGTTGATGATCCTTCCGGAGCGCCGGTCGGTGATGGCCTGCTCGTGCAGGGCAAACGACACGCCCCAGATCATGCCGCCGAGGATCTGGCTCCGCACCAGGCGGGGATTTATCACCCGTCCCGCGGCGAAGGCGCCGACGATGCGGGTGACGCGGACCTGGCCGAGATCGGGGTCGACCTTGACCTCGGCGAATACGGCGCCATGCGCATGCATCGCATAGACCGATTGCGCCGCAGGGTCGGAGGCACTTTTGCCGCGGGCTTCGATCTCGGTCAGGCCGGCGCGGCCGAGGATGTCGGCATAGCTCTCGCTGCGCGTTTCATCGTCGCGACGGAACAGCCGGCCGCCGCGCGCGGCGACCCCGGCGTTGCCGGCGCCGAACAGCGGCGAGCGCTGGTCGGCGGTGGCGAGATCGGCGAGCTTGGCGATGACCGCCGAGCCGGCCTGGTGGATGGCGATGCCGGCGGTAGCGGTATGCGCCGAGCCGCCGGCGATGCCGGCGTCCGGCAGATCGGAAGTTCCGGACCTGAACTCGATCCGTTCAAGGTCGAGCCCGAGGCCGTCGGCGGCAATCTGGGCCAACGCCGTGGATGCGCCCTGGCCCATGTCATGGGCGCCGATTTCCATCACGCCGCTGCCGTCGCCGCGCAGCACCGCGCGGGCTTCGGCCTGGAACATCAGCGCCGGAAAGGTGGCGGTGCCTACGCCCCAGCCGACCAGGAGGCCGGCGTCGTCACGCAACTGGCGCGGCGCCAGCGGGCGAGCCGACCAGCCGAAGCGCTCGGCGCCTTGCGCGTAGCACTCGCGCAACGCCTTGGAGGAGAACGGCTTGCCGGAAATCGGCTCGACCTCGGCATAGTTCTTGAGGCGGAAGGCCAAAGGGTCCATCCCGCAGGCCCATGCGGTTTCGTCGATCGCACTCTCCAGCGCGATCGAACCGGTGGCCTCGCCGGGGGCGCGCATGAACAGCGGCGTGCCGCTGTCGATCCGGACCGCCTCGTGCGAGGTGGCAATCGCGGGGCTTGCATAGAGCGTATGCGAGGCGTCGGCGGCCGGCTCGAAGAAATCGTCAAAACTGCTGCTCGCGATTTTGGCGTGATGATCGATCGCCGTCAAAACACCTTCGCTGTCGGTGCCGATGCGCAGCCGCTGGCGCGAGGCCGAGCGATGGCCGACCGGTCCGTACATGTGTTCGCGGCGCAGCACGAGTTTTACAGGCCTGCCGACCAGGCGGGCGGCCAGGATGCCGAGCAGCTGCGGCCCCGAGATCAAGCCTTTCGAGCCAAAACCGCCACCGAGGAACGGGCTGCGGATATGGATATTCTCGGGCGCGATGCCAAACAGCCCGGCGATCCGCCCTTGCGCCATCGCCAGCCCCTGGCTCGGCGTGTCGATCGACAGCGTATCGCCGTCCCAGGCTGCGACAATGGCGTGGGGCTCCATGGCATTGTGGTACTGGACCGGCGTCTCGTAGGTCGCATCGATGCGCTTCGAAGATGTTGCCAGCGCCGCCTCGACGTCGCCACGCCGCATTTCGGAGGGATTGCCGACGCCGACGGCGGCCGGCACAAAGCTTTCGCCGGCATCGAGACCGACGCGCGCCGGCAGCACCTCGTAGCGCGGCGACAGCAGCGCGGCGGCTTCGGTCGCAGCCTCCAGCGTCTCGGCGATCACCACCGCGATCGGCTGGTTGGCATAACGCACCCGGTCGTTCTGCAACAGGTCGAGCCGGAACATGAACGGGTTGGTCTTGGCGTCCGGGTCTTCGGCGAGCTTGGGCCGGTTGGCCGGGGTCATGACTTCGACGACGCCGGGGTGGCTGCGCGCCGCCTGCAGATCAAGGAAGCTGACGCGACCGCGCGCGATGCTGCTGACGGCGAGAACGGCATGCAGCATGCCGGCCGGGTGGTTGTCCGCGGCGTAGCGGGCCTCGCCCTTGACCTTGAGCATGCCGTCGCGGCGGGTCAGCGGCTGGCCGATGCTGGAGCCGTGGCGGAGATGGGCGGCGTCTTGGGTGAGGTTGAGCTCAGGCATGGTGTAAGGCTCCGGATGCGGGCGCAAAAGGCGAGGCGGGAAGGGCGGCGATGCGCTTTGGCGTTCCCGCCGCGGCGAGCGTCAGCGTCCGCACCAGGATCCGGCGGGCCAGTTCGATCTTGAACTGGTTGTCGCCGGAGGGTTTGGCGTCGGCGAGTGCGGCCTCGGCGGCGCGACGGAAGACGGCAGGCCCGGCACTGGCGCCCAGAAGGATCTGTTCCGCAGCGCGGGCGCGCCACGGCTTGGCGGCAACGCCGCCGAGCGCGAGCCGCGCCTGCCGGATCGTGCCCTGTTCGATCCGCAAGGCAGCGGCGGCCGACACCACGGCGAAGGCGTAGGAAGTGCGTTCGCGGAGTTTCAGATAGCGGGCATGGCCTGCGAACGCGCCGGCCTCGGCCGGCAGCCGCACGGCGACGATCAGATCGCCCGGCTCGAGCACGGTTTCGCGCTCGGGCGTCTCGCCGGGCAGGTGGTGAAGCGCCTCCAGCGCCACCTCGCGTCGTCCGGCCTTGCCTTCGATCTCGACAACGGCGTCGAGCGCGACCAGCGGCACGCAGAAATCCGACGGGTGGGTGGCGATGCAGGCCTCGCTCCAGCCGAGCACGGCGTGCAATCGGTTCTCGCCGCTTCGGGCATCGCAACCCGTACCCGGTTCGCGCTTGTTGCAGGCGCTGGCGACGTCATAGAAATATCCGCAGCGGGTTCGCTGCAACAGATTGCCGCCGACGGTCGCGGCGTTGCGAAGCTGTGCGGAAGCGCCCGACAACAGCGCCTCGGCCACGGCCGGAAAGGACTTTGCGAAGAGGGCGTCGTAAGCGAGATCGGCATTGCGCACCATGGCGCCGATGCGAACGCCGCCGTCCGGCAGCTGTTCGATGCGATCGAGCCCGGGCAGCCGCGTCACGTCGACGAGGCGATCGGGACGGCTGATGCCGCCCTTCATCAGGTCGAGCAGGTTGGTGCCGGCCGCCAGATAGGCCGCACCCGGTTCGGCGGCCGCCGCGACGGCGTCGGAGATGGTCGCGGGCCTGACATAGTCGAAGGTCTTCATGCTGAACGCCTCTGGTTGGCCGCGACAAGGCTGTGCTGTGCATCGAGCACCGCCCCGGTGATGCCGGCATAGGCTCCGCAGCGGCAGAGGTTTCCGCTCATGCCTTCGCGGACACGCTCGGGGTCATCGCCGGCTTGCGCTTCGCTGATCAGGCCGATCGCGCTCATGATCTGGCCGGGCGTACAAAATCCGCACTGCAGGCCGTCATGCGCGATGAAAGCGGCCTGGACCGGATGCAGCTGGTCGCCGCGCGCGACGCCCTCGATGGTGAGAACGTCGGCGCCGTCATGGCTGATCGCCAGCGCCAGACACGAATTGATCCGCCGTCCGTCGACCAGCACCGTACAGGCGCCGCACTGGCCGCGGTCGCAGCCCTTCTTGGTGCCCGTCAAGTGCAGGCGCTCGCGCAAAAGGTCGAGCAGGGTGACGCGCGGGTCATCCAGCGCGACGTCCCGCCGCACACCGTTGACGGTGAGGCTGATGGAGAAGTTCATGCAGTGCTCCGATCGATGCTATTGTCAAAGGGGATCGCGGGCGTCACCCTGCCCATAAGGCAAGATTCTGGTGGCCGAATTGATCCTTGGTGGCCGCGGGCCACCAGGGTTGGTGGTGGCGTGCCTTGCAGTGCAACATAGTATACGGAGGGTTCCTCCGTTTTTCAAGTGGCAACGACGAGCAAATCGGATCGGATGGCAGAGCAGTCCGCAGCAAGCGCCCGAAAGCCCCGCGCCGACGCGGTTCGCAACCGCGAACTGGTGCTGGAAGCCGCCAAGGCCGTGTTCAGCGCCGGCGGCCCGGACGCCAGCCTCGAAGCGGTGGCGAGGCGAGCCGGGGTCGGCATCGGGACGCTTTATCGCCACTTCCCGACCCGCGAGGCTCTGTTCGAGGCAGTCTATCGACGCGAAGTGCAGCAGCTCGGCGAGCTTGCCGAAGCATTGAAGAACGAGGCCGCGCCGGTCGACGCCCTACGTCGCTGGCTGCGATCCAATGTCGAGTTCGTTGCCACCAAGAAGGGCATGTTGGCAGCCTTAGCGCTTACCGTGCATGGCTCGTCGGAACTCTACGCCTTCTCGTTCGATCGGCTGACCAAGGCGGTCGGCGCGCTGCTGGACCGCGCCGTCGCGGCCGGCGAGATCCGCTCCGATATCAGCGCCGCAGACCTGCTGCGGGCCCTGGTCGGCATGTGCTACATGCACGACCAGCCTGGCTGGCAGACCAGCGTGTTGCGGCTGGTGGATGTCTTTGTCGATGGCCTTCGCGTGCCAACGGGGGGCGACCGGCCGACGAAGGCGTCGCTCGGCGACGCCACCGCAGGCGCGAAAGCGAAGACCCGGAATCGCCAAACCCGCAATGGCCGCAAGCAAGCATCCGGCAACAAGCGCCGCGGTTGATCACAGCACGTCGGCGAGCGATTGGCCGTGCAGGTCGATGCTGAGGCCGTCGAGCGCCAGGTCGTTCAGTTCGCCGCCCATGGCCTTGATGCTCTCCTCGCGGATCAGCGACATCAATCCGCGACGCAATCCGAGGAACTCCGATGACATCATCATCGATTGTTGCCGCGGACGTTCCAGCGGAATCGTGATCTCGGCCTTGATGGTGCCGGGGCGCGCGGTCATGCAATAGACCCGATCCGACAGAAAAATCGCCTCGTCGATATCGTGGGTCACGAACAGCACGGAAATCTTCAGCCGCTGCCACATGTTGGTGAGGATCTGCTGCATGATGACCCGGGTCTGGGCGTCGAGTGCCCCGAAGGGTTCGTCGAGCAGCAGGACCCGGGGTCCGGTGGCGAGCGCGCGGACGATGCCGACCCGCTGCTTCATGCCGCCGGACAGGCTGTCCGGATACTTGTTCTCGAAGGCGGTCAGACCGGCCAGGCCCAAAAGGGTGCGGGCCGCGCGGTCGCGGCTCGATTTGTCGAGATGTTTCATCTTGAGGCCGAATTCGACGTTGCCCTTGACCGTTTTCCAGGGAAACAGCGAATATTGCTGAAACACCATGCCGCGATCGGCGCCGGGACCGTCGACCACTTCACCGTCGACCGTGACCTTGCCGGCGGTGGGCTTGAGAAAGCCCGCAACCGCGTTGAGCAGCGTGGATTTTCCGCAGCCCGACGGCCCAACGATCGAGACGAACTCTCCGGGATTGACGTGGATCGAAGCGTTGCAGACGGCTTCGACCGGACCCTCGATTGTGTCGTAGCTCAGATCGAAATTCCTGACCTCGACGCGCCCCTTCGAGGGCGGGGTGCCAATCTTTTCGCTCATGTTCGGTTCCACGGCATGACGACCCGGCCGAGTCCCCGGATCAAGGCACTGGATCCGAGACCGAGCACGCCGATGCAGATCATGCCGAGCGCGATGTCGGAGTACTGCACCAGCGAGTAGGCCTCCCAGGTGAAGTAGCCGATGCCGAACTGCCCGGAGATCATCTCGGCGGCGATCAGCGACACCCAGGCGACGCCCATCCCGACCGTCAGGCCGGTGAAGATGTGGGGCAGCGATGCCGGGAAGTAGACCTCGCGAAAGATCGAGATTTCGCGGGCGCCCAGACATTGCGATGCACGTACCAGCACCGGGTCGACCAGCGACATGCCGTGCAGCGTGTTGACCAGGATCGGAAAAAACGACCCGAGAAAGGTGATGAAGACGATGCTCTGTTCGTTGGTCGGCCACAGCATGATGGCCATCGGAACCCATGCGATGGCCGGGATCGGGCGTAGGATTTCCGTCACCGGATAGAGAATCTCATGCACGAGCTTGAACCGCCCCATCGCCAGCCCGAGCGGCACTGCCAGGATCGCCGCCAGCGAAAAGCCGAGCAGGATGCGGCGGCAGCTCAGCATCACATCCATGAAGAATTTGGAATCGTGCATCGCCCGTGCCAGGCTTTCATAAACCGCGGCCGGTGACGGGACGTTGGTGAAGCGCACGAAGAAGACGACGCGATATTTCGTCAGCAGATGCCAGGCCAGCAGGAACAGCGCCAGCGAGATCGCACCGACCAAGGCGGCGCGCAACCCGCCGCGGTTCAGCCGCAGCCAGCGCGCAAGATAGGGCGCCAGCCGCGGCGGGCTTTGCATCGGTGCAGCTTCCGTTGCCGGTGCAGGTCGAGTCGCGGGGTGCGGTTCGGTCTCGGTCTGAGATTTGCGCAGGGCGGTGCTCTCCACGTTCAGCCCCCGTTGAAAGCTGTCTTGAGCGCATCGTCGAAACCCAGCACCTTGCCGTGGATTTTCACCGCGTAGGCCTCGGCATCCTTCTTCAGCAGGAACGGCGCGATTTCGCTTTTGTCGCCGGCCGCTGCGTAGAAAGCCTGGTCGGCAAACAGCTTGATGCCGCGCGTGGTATCGAAGACATAGGCGACGTCGATTTTCCTGCCCTTGGCCTTCATCTCGGCATAGGCCCCCAGCGTGCAGGCGGCGCTGCTGAACGGCTCGATGTCGCCGCCCTCGACCCAGACCTCGCCCGACTTGCGCGGGTCGGTGATCGGCTTGTTGCAGAATTTGTCCTCACCCTTGATTTCATAGTTCTGCGTGCTGGCGAGCTGGGCCTCGTAATCCATGTTCAGTTCGGCATAGGCCTTGCGGAGGTAACTGTCCTCGACCCATTTCTGCGGATCGAATTGCTTCATCCGGCCCAGGGCCTGCAATACCTTGACGTCGGCGGCGGCCGCTTCGATCAGCGCCGGCTTGATAGTGGGGTCGGTCGTCATGTTGCCACTGGGCCCGAGGAAGATGTAGACCACCTCCTTGTTGATGCCGGTCCATTCCTGGAGTTTTTCGGCCGCCAGTTTCGGATCGGCGCGCAGCCAGGCGTTGGCGGCGATCACCGCCTTGAGATAGGCGACCACCACTTCCGGATATTTCTCGGCGAAGTCGGTGCGCACCACCACCCCGTGCCAGGTCGGAACGTTGGTCTCGACGCCGTCAAATATCTTGCGCGCGAAGCCGCGGAACGGCAGCAACTCGGCGAACGGCACGAAATCGGCGTGGGCGTCGATCTTTTTTTCCTGCAGGTTGGTCGACCCGACTTCCGGGGTCTGGCTGACCAGTTGAAAATAGTCGGCCGGCCAGCCCTTGTCCTGCATCGCCTTGAGGACCATGCCGTGAGCCGCCGAGCCGAAGGGAACGCTGACCAGCTTTCCCTTGAGGTCCGCCAGTTCGTAATAGGGCGAGTCCTTGTGCACGACGATGCCGTTGCCGGAACCTTGCAGGCTGTAGGCCGCGACCGCGATCAGGCGGCTCTTGCTGTCCGGATTGGTCTCGAAGGTGAATCCATTCACGATCAGCGGGTAATCGCCCATCATGCCGAACTGCAGCTTGTCCGCCATCATGCCGTTGGTGACCGGGGGGCCGGACGTGAAATTCTGCCAGTCGAGCTCGAATTTGATGTTGGCGTATTTGCCGTCCTTCGGCAGGTATTTTTCCAGCAGATGGAGCTGGCGAATGATGGTTCCGGTGGTAGCCGTGTTGGTGGTGGTGTCCTGGGTGCCGATGCCGATCGTCACCGTGGTCTGCGCGGCGGCGGGACTGGACAAGGCGAGCGCCGCCGCGGCGACGGCAACAGCAAGGTTGCGATATCCCGGATTGCAGACCATTGCAGACCCTCTCGGTGTGTGACGCGCCCTGGGCGTCGCTTCCTGCCGTTCGGCATCCTTTGTCGATCCGTCCGACGGAGCAAACGGCGTCTCGCGCCAGCGGTCGATTAGTTGCCGCGAAACACCCGGTGCCTTCTCCTTGAGCAATTTGTAGTCCAAGAGCCGCATCTATAGGCAAGGCCTCAATCACCGAGGCCTTTCATCTCCTTCAGCAGGTCGGGACGCCGCACGATGATTTGGGATTTCCGCGAGACCAGGATGTCCTTTTCCTGCATGCGCTTGAGACTGATCGTGACCCATTGCCGGGTGGCACCGACCATGTGTGCAAGATCGGCGTGGGTGAAGGCCGCGCCGATCAGCGTGCCTTCCGCATCCTTCACCCCATAGAGCTCGAGCAGATGGAGAAGAAGATGCGCCAACCGCTCGGTGATCGAACGCGTGCCAAGCATCTGCGCCAGCGCCGAGTAGCATTTTCCCTTGAACGTCAGACCCTCGATCAGGCCGATCGCGAGGTTGGGCACTTCCACCACCAGCGCGCGCAATTCCTTGCCGGGAAGCTGGACCACGCTGCTGTTGCTGGTCGCAACACCCGACCATTGATGCACGCCGGTGCCGAATACTTCCGGGCCGCCGACGAAGTTGCCGGGATGCCAGTAGGCCAGCGTGATCTCGCGCCCGGAAGGAGCAGTGTAGAAAACACGAATCCGCCCGGTTTCGATCAGATAGATTCCGTCGTGCTTGGCGCCCTGACTGAACAAGGTCTGGCCGCGGTAGAGAACCTTGCGACGACCATGTCGGAGAACGGTTTCGCGCTCGCGCAGCGACAAGGCGTCAAACAGCGAGGGGGCACCGCCGAGAGATCGCGCGCTCTCCGTCAACAACAAGGATTGGTTGCCGGCCGTCGGGGCCGTGGAGGTCCGTCGCACGTTGGTTCCTGGACCCGATGCGGCGTTGATTGCTGAAAAACTTTGCATCGCCCACTCCGGATCGAAATCGGTCCCAAAATGAGCAGCAAGCCTTATGCCAAGACCGGCTTTCCGCAGCGGGCTTTGGCAGCGTCACCGGCGAACTCAAGCGCCGTTCAATCCGAGCAGCAAAGGCCACGGATATATACCGCGCGCATGTCCGTCGGAAAAGGCCAGATTGATCGCATAATCGCCGACCGGCGAAACCTGCACGATGGCGATGCCGTCGAATTTCTCGGGAAAAACCCCGTCGATGCGCGCCCTGGTGCAGTGGGCGCATCTGCAGGCGCTGCGCAGGCGCCCGGCGGTCAGGCGGATGGTGGCACCTTCGGTCATCGTGAGTTCGAGAAAACCGAGGTCCTCGCTAATGACGATATGGCTCGGCGCCGCCATCGGCTTTGCCGACAACGCCGATGGTGTAGCGATCTGCGACATTGCGATTTCTCCGGGGCGGCCATTCGATCATCGCGGGACGGGGTACCGACAGCAATTAGTTGCCCGAAGAACCGTATTCTGCAGCCGGCCGGTTCTTTGGCAATCCTTGCTCGTGACGATGGCGAGCAAACTATCTTAGAAACTAATCCACCGCCACTGCCGGTCCTCGATTGAACGCCAGGGCTTCTTGGTGGATCGGTCTGTGCGCATCAGGGGAGTCTCGATCGTGCGACGTCGCGCGGGCTTCTCCTCCAAGTGATTTATTTCACAAACCAGCAACCGGAAAAATAAAAGCCCATGAGCGCCTTCCATCGAGAGAAAGTTCTTTCTGTCCGGCACTGGACCGATACCTTGTTCAGCTTCACCGCCACCCGCAATTCCGGTTTCCGGTTCCTCAACGGCCAGTTCGCGATGATCGGCCTCGAGGTCGATGGCCGTCCGCTGCTGCGCGCCTACAGCATGGCGAGCGCCAATCACGAGGAAGCCCTGGAATTTTTCAGCATCAAGGTCGCCGACGGGCCGCTGACCTCGCGGCTCCAGCAGATCAAGCAGGGCGATACCATCCTGGTCGGGCGCAAGGCCACCGGCACGCTGATAGCAGATAGTCTGATCCCGGGCCGGCGCCTGCTGCTGCTGTCGACCGGAACCGGACTGGCGCCGTTCGCTAGCCTGATCAAGGATCCCGAAGTCTACGAGCGCTTTGAAACCATCGTGCTGGTGCACGGCTGCCGGCAGGTCTCGGAACTCGGCTATGGCGAGCAACTGGTGGCGCGGCTGGCCGAGGACGAATTTCTCGGGCCGCTGCTGACCGACAAGCTGATCTATTATCCGACCGTGACCCGGGAGCCGTTCCGCAACCGCGGCCGCATCACCGATCTGATCGCCTCGCAGCAATTGTTCGACGACATCGGCCTGCCGCCGCTGGATCTTGCCACCGACCGGATCATGATGTGCGGCAGCCCGGGCATGCTGGAGGAACTGCGCGGGAGTTTTGAAGCGCGCGGCTTTCTCGAAGGCAGCCACAGCCAACCCGGCCATTTCGTCATCGAGAAGGCGTTCGTCGAACGCTGACAACTAATTGCTATCGCGCGGCGCTGGCCTGCCTATCCTGTAGTGCGAACCATTCACGAAATCATCTGGAATGGAACTTGCTTCGAAGCTGACTTGAGGATCGAGCGATGGCGATGGACGAAATTGTCGACGGCCTTTCGGAAGTGTCCTGCGACGTTCTGGTGATCGGCGGCGGCACCGCCGGGCCGATGGCGGCGTTGAAGGCCAAGCTCAAAAATCCGAAGGCAAATGTGGTGCTGCTCGAGAAGGCCAACGTCAAGCGATCCGGCGCCATATCGATGGGGATGGACGGGCTCAACAACGCCGTGATTCCCGGTTACGCCACGCCGGAGCAATACACCAAGGAAATCACCATCGCCAATGACGGCATTGTCGACCAGAAGGCGGTCTACAAATATGCCCAGCGCTGCTACGGAATCATCGAGGAGCTCGACAGCTTCGGCATCCGCTTTCTGAAAAACGAAAACGGCGACTTTGCCGTCAAGAAGGTGCACCACATCGGCACCTACGTTCTGCCGATGCCGAACGGCGAAACCGTCAAGAAGGCGATCTACCGGCAGCTGCGCCGCGCCCGGATCCTGATTTCGAACCGCTACATGGCGACGCGGCTTTTGACCGGCAGCGACGGCCGCATCGCCGGCGCCATCAGCGTCAATACGCGGACCGCCGAGATCCTGGTGATCAAGGCCAAGGCGGTGATCCTGTGCATGGGCGCGGCGGGCCGGCTCGGATTGCCGACCTCCGGCTACATGTTCGGCACCTATGAGAACGCGGCGAATTCCGGCGACGGCTACGCCATGGCCTATCATGCCGGCGCGGCCCTCGCGAACCTCGAATGCTTTCAGATCAATCCCCTGATCAAGGACTATAATGGTCCGGCCTGCGCCTATGTCGCCGGTCCGTTCGGCGCCTTCACCGCCAACAATGAGGGCGCGCGTTTCATCGAATGCGACTATTGGTCGGGCCAGATGATGCTCGAATTCTACAATGAGCTGCAATCCGGCAAGGGCCCGGTGTTTCTGCAGCTCAACCATCTCCACGAAGACACCATCAGCGAAATCGAGACCACCCTGCACAAGGTCGAGCGCCCGACGCGCGGACTGTTTCACGAGGGTCGCGGAACCGACTACCGCCAGGAGCCGATCGAGATGCACATCTCGGAGATCGGCTTCTGTTCGGGGCACAGCGCCTCCGGCGTGTTTGTCGATGAATTCGCCCGAACCACGGTGCCCGGCCTGTATGCCGCCGGCGACATGGCCAGCGTTCCGCACAATTACATGCTCGGCGCCTTCACCAACGGATCGGTCGCCGGCGAGGACGCGATGGAATACGCCGACAACAGCGATTTTTCGAAGTTTGATCCCGCCGATATCGACAGAGAGAGGGAGCGGGTGCTGGCGCCGACCCGGCGCGAGGATGGCATTCCGCCGAACCAGATCGAGTACAAGGCGCGTCGGCTGGTCAACGATTATCTGCAGCCGCCGAAAGTCACGCGCAAATTCGAGCTCGGCCAACGGCGGCTCGCCGAAGTGCGCGACGACATGGAAACGCAGATGATCGCCCGCAACGCCCATGAATTGCTGCGTGCGCTGGAGACCCAGTCGATTGTCGACTGCGCCGACATGGCGGCGCACGCCTCGCTGTATCGCACCGAGAGCCGCTGGGGCCTTTATCACCTGCGCACCGACTATCCGGAGAAGGACAACGAAAACTGGTTCTGCCATTCGCTGTTGCGCAAGAAGGATGGCCGGATGACCAGCGAGAAGCGCGCGGTTCAGCCCTATATCGTGCCGATCGCCGACGACGAGAAGGATCTCTACGACAAGCAGCGCATCCGTGCCAGCGCTTGACGCGTCCAACCACATTCTAGCCTGGAGCTGATCCATGCCGCTTGCGAGTTACCAGACCTCGGTTCCCGTCGTTGTGGACGAAGCCAAATGCATCGCGGACAAGGGTTGCACAGTATGTGTCGACGTTTGTCCGCTCGATGTGCTGCGGATCAGCGACATGACCGGAAAGGCCTTTATGGCCTATGATGAATGCTGGTACTGCATGCCGTGCGAGGCCGATTGTCCGACCGGCGCCGTCAAGGTCAACATTCCCTATCTGCTCAGGTAAACCATGGCAGGCCCGTTCGAATCCTATGACGATCTCGACGACGTCGATGATCGTCTCAATGCCGCCGATCCCGGCGAGCGCCGCGTTGCGATCATCGCGCTCGGACATTCCGGCGACCCCGCGGCCGTGGCGCATCTCGATCGCATGACCGCCGATCCGGATCCGGGGGTGCGCCAGCAGGTGGCGCGGGCGCTCGGCGAATTCGACGGTCTGGATACGGCGGCGGCGCTGGCAAAAGTTGTGGTCGATCCGGAACAGGCGGTGGCGACGGCTGCGGCCGACAGCATGGCGGAATTGAAGGACCCGGCAGGGGCGGATGCGATCCTGCCATTGGTGAGCCATGCCCACGCCTTTGTCAGGATGGCGGCGTTGCGGGCGCTGAAGGAATTGCGGCGCAAGGACTCGCTGAAGCCGGCGCTGGATGCCCTGCGCGACGTCGATGCATCGGTGCGCGTGCAGGCCATCGGCGTGATCGGCTTTCTCAAGCTGGAGGAAGCCATCCCCGCGCTGACGTCGGCGACGCTTGATGCCGATGCGCATGTCCGGCGGGCGGCGGTGAGCGCGCTGGCGTTTTCCCACATGAAGCCTGCCGCCGAGGCGATCACGCGCGCGCTTGCCGACACCGACTGGATGGTGCGCGAGATTGCAGCGGAGACGCTCGGGACCAACGTCAACGGGATCGGAGCCGCGGACGCGCTGATCGGCGCCTTGACCGATGAGTTCTGGCAGGTGCGGCTGAAGGCGGCTCGAAGCCTTGGCAAAATGAAGCTGGCCCGCGCGGTTGACGCGATCGGCTCGTGCCTTGCACACCCGCAGGCCAATCTGCGTAAGGAAAGTGCCGCGGCGCTTGGTGAGATCGCCGATCCCGCAGGGCAGAAGTTCCTCGAGCCGATCGTGGATGATCCAGATCCCGAGGTTCGAAAGAACGCGCGCTGGGCGATGCAGCAGATCGTTACGAGGAAAGCCGCCCTGGGATCCTGAGCTGACGGTAGCCGTCGCGGTTCCGGACCGCTCGACCGCCCGGTCAAAGTGGACGCGAAGGCCGCCTTCGGACAGCAACAGAAAGGATGTTCCGTTTTTCGCCGCCTTGCGAGAATGGTTGTCCCCTTTCCGGCCAACATTTGCACGGCCCTTCCTTTGCTTTCTTGCGTCGACCGGTCACATATGGTGGCACATGACGGAGGCGGCTGTGCAGGCGAATTTTGATCCTTTCGGCGAGCCCGTGAAATATGAAGAGCCGCGGCTTTCGGCTCCGCAGGGAGCCGTGGGGGGCTGGCTGGCGCGTGCCGGAACCGGCATTTTCTGGTCGGTCGTCGTGGTGATCCTGATTGCGCGTGCGGCGTATTTCGATCCCGATTTTGCCGGAAAGTTCGGTCAGGTCGCCGTCTTGTCACGGGCCATCCGAGCCATGCTCGGCGCCTGATTCCGGATGCTGAAGGGCGCCTGCGTCCTGTAGCAGCGCCTCGAACGCCAGCGCGGCTGGCGCATCGAGCCGGCCGGGTATTTTCAGCTGCCAGAGCTGTCGTCTTATCGTCAAACCGCGGATGCCGACGGTCTTTAGCAGGCCCTGTGCGACCTGATCGCCGACGGCGGATCCCGAGACGATGGCTATGCCGAGACCTGCGGCGACAGCCTGCTTGATGGCCTCGGTGCTTCCGATTTCCAGGGTGCGGCGGGGTTCGATGCCGTGGTCCGCCAGCGCCCTGGTGACAATCTCCCGCGAGCCTGAGCCGGGTTCGCGCACGATCAACGTTTCGGTGCCGATGGCCTGCGGGTCGACTGGCTCCATCGCGGCGGCGAAGCGATGGGCCGGGCCGACGATCAGTTCCATGACATCGGTTTGCCAGGGTTCGGCGATCAGGTTTTCGTCTTTGACCGGCCCCTCGACCAGCGCGATGTCGACGTCGTGGGCGATCGTCAGATCGGCGATTTCGCGGGTGTTGGCGCTGACGATGTGAAGATCGATATTCGGATAGGCATGGTGAAAAATGCCGAGGTGCTTCGCCAGCATGTAGGAGGCGATGGTGGTGCTCGCCCCGATACGAAGCGAGCCCTCGCCAAGGTTGCGAAGCGATCGCATCTCTTCTTCGGCCGCGCGCTCGGTCGCGAACAGCGCTTCGGCATGCCGCATCAGCGCCAGTCCCTCGCGCGTCGGCCGGACCCCCTTGGGCGCGCGGTCCAGGAGACGGCAGCCGATCTGGAGCTCGAAATCGCGCACCCCCTTCGAGATCGCGGGCTGGCTGACATGCAGGGCCTCCGCGGCCCGGGAAAAGCTGCCGGTCTGGATCACGGTGGCGAACATGCGCAGCAGATGGAGGTTCAAGGGTATAACCTTTTCTCATAGGCCTAAATACAATAGGAATTTCCTTCCCATACCCCTCTTAGCGCATAATATCCTCTTCTCGGAGGAGTTTGACGTGACCGCTGGCAAGGATCAGGCCGCAAGCCGCAAGGGCCGAACGGCCGTCATCGGATACGTCAAGACATTGTGGCCGGGAGTTTTACTGAGCGCCCTGGTGGCTGCGGTTTCGCTCGGCGTCCAGCATGTCGAGGAAGGTGTCTTTGGCCATCCCTACATCGAGGGATTGGTGATTGCGATCGTGCTGGGAATGGCGATCCGCACGGCGTGGAAACCGGACCCGCGCTGGCGTGCCGGTATCGCCTTCAGCGCCAAGCAGGTCCTTGAGGTGGCGATCACCTTGCTCGGCGCCTCCATCAGTTTATCGGCGGTCGCCGCCTCGGGCTTTGCGCTGCTGGGCGCGATCGTCGGCACGGTGGCCGTGGTGCTGGGCACGAGCTATGGGATCAGCCGATTGATGGGACTGCCGGTCCGGCTTTCGATCCTGGTGGCCTGCGGCAATTCGGTATGCGGCAACTCGGCGATCGCGGCGGTTGCGCCGGTGATCGGGGCCGATGGCGACGACATCGCTTCGTCGATCTCGTTCACGGCGATCCTTGGCGTGGTCATGGTACTCGGCCTGCCGCTGCTGATCCCGCTGTTGCGGCTTTCCGCCGCCCAGTACGGCATTCTCGCCGGCCTCACGGTATATGCCGTGCCGCAGGTGCTGGCCGCGACCGTTCCGGCCGGCCTGCTCAGCACCCAGATCGGGACGTTGGTCAAGCTGATACGGGTTCTCACGCTCGGACCGATCGTGGTCGGCTTTTCCCTGTTCGGACGCAGCCTGCGCGAAGGCGCCGCCGGGCCTGTCGCGCCGGATCGCTTTCGTCTGCTTCAACTGGTCCCCTGGTTCATTATCGGCTTTCTTGTTTTGGCGGCGTTGCGCTCGTTCGGTATCCTGCCCAACGAAGCGGTGGCGCCCCTGCTTAGGGCAGCAACCCTGCTGACCATCGTCTCGATGGCGGCCCTCGGCCTCGGGGTCGACGTCCGCGTGATCAGGGAGGTGGGAGGCAGGGTAACGGCGGCGGTGACCCTTTCGCTGCTGTTGCTGCTGATGATCAGCCTCGCGATCGTGCACTTTTTTTCCTGACGCCGCCGGGCCGCCGATGCGCCGCCCGCGCCCTGTTGACTTTCCGGTGCCTCTCAATAATGTATAGACATATTGAAGCCGAGCGCCCGGCCGCGCCGTTCCGCACGGCATGAACCGGCGTGGCCGTCGGCGGCCGCGGTCGCCCGCTCTCGAGGAGATCCGCCCGTGCCGCCCATCTACATCGCCTATCTCAACCGGCTCGACATCGACGAACTGAAGATCACCGACGACGAGATCCTGTCGGCGGTGGAGGCTGCGCTCGCCAGTCAGGGCAGGGGTGAAACGGTGATCGAGCCGCGCGTTCATCTCGAGCCCGGTGTTGCGAACGGGCATTTCAACGTGCTGCGCGGCGCCATCAAGGCGCCGATCGATTCCGCCGGGGTCAAGATCGTCGGCGACTTCGTCGACAACTACAAAATAGGCTTTCCTTCCGAGCTCGCCATTCTGGCGCTGTTCGATCCTCGCACCGGCGCGCCGAAGGCGATCCTGGACGCCAGCGGCATCACCGACATGCGAACCGGCGCGGTGACCGCAATCGGCGCCAAGCACCTGGCCCGAAAAAATTCAAAGGTTCTCGGTCATATCGGGGCGCGCGGAACCGCCTATTGGAACGTGCGCCTGCTCAATCACCTGTTCGATTTCGACGAGATCCGCGTCCACTCGCGCCGCGAGGAAAGCCGCGACAGTTTTGCCGAGCGGCTGAGCCGGGATCTCGGCAAGAAGGTTGTCGCGACCGGGGACTGGAAGAGTTGCGTCGAGGGCGCCGACATCGTGGTCGAAGCCTCGCGGCTCGACCGGCCGGCGCCGCTGTTGAAAACCGATTGGATCAAGCCAGGCGCCTTCGTGGTGCCCTACGGAACCATGAGCGCGGTCGAGCTGTCGCTGACCGACATCATGACAAAGCTTGTCGTCGACGACTGGGGCCAGTGCAAGGGCGGCAAGTTCGGCAGCCTGCGCGCCCATGTCGAGGCGGGAAAGCTGTCGGAGTCCACCCTGCACGCCGAACTCGGCGAGATCGTCGCCGGGCTCAAGCCGGGCCGGCAGAGCGACGTCGAGACCAACCTGTTCTGGCACCGCGGGCTATCGCTCTCCGATATTGCCCTCGGCCATGCGATGCTGGAAAAATCGCAGCGGCTGGGCATCGGCCAGCGCCTTCGCTTTGCCTGACCGGACGGCGATCCGGAGCATGTGACCGATGCCCTATGCCGCCAATGCACGCATGTATTCGGTCAACCCGGCGGCGGCCCTGGCGTGGCAGGAGCTGTTCGGCTGGCTGGCGCGGCAAGCCGGGGTCGATCTGCGGGTGATCGATCATGCCTTCCCGTTGCCGCTGGCCGAGCTGTGGTCGCGCGCCGATCTCGGCTGCGCCTTCATGTGCGGATTCCCCTATGCCCTGGCAGTCCAGCGGCCGCGGCCGGTCGCAGCCCCGGTGCCGGCTGGTGCGCCGGTCCACGGCCGACCGCAATACACCACCCGCCTGGTGGTGCGGGCAGATTCGCCATTCAGCTCGCTCGAACAGACCTTTGGCGGCCGCCTCGGCTATACGGTCGAGGACTCCCATTCCGGCTACAACGCGCTTCGGCACCATCTGTTGCCGTACCGCCGGCAGCATGGCGCGCGACTCTATCGTGAGAGCGTCGGGCCGCTGTTTACGCCGCGCCGGGTGATGGAGGCGCTGCTCTCGGGTGACATCGACGTCGGGCCGCTCGATTCCTATGCGCTGGACCTGATGCGGCGCCACGAGTCCGACTTGGTCTCGCAGATCAGGATTGTGTCGACGACCGATGCCGCCCCGATTCCGTTTCTGGTCGCCGCCCCGGCCTGTCCGGACGATATCGTGTCGGCGCTGCAGCAGGGACTCGCGAGCTTCGGCGAGGCTGCGTGCTGCGCCGGCCTGCGCGACCGGCTTTGTCTCGAAGCCTTCGTTCCCGTCGCCATCGCTGACTACGGCCTGATGACGCGCTGGGACGCCGAAGCGCGCGCGGCGGGATATCGCGCGCCCGGCTGATCGCCGCGTCGATGATCGCCATTTGCGGATCCATGCCGCAAGGAAACAGAAATCGAGGCCGAACTGACATCTTGAGCCGGCTTTTGATCAAGACGGCGCTGTCGAAGTCCGCCAGCAACCACGGTGTTCACGCAACAACACCAGCCAGCATTCGCTTGCAGCGTCCGGCGCAATCCGGAAGCCGGCCTCGAAGTCCCGCGTCATGATCACGGCATCGCCGTGACCCAGCGTCGCGAGGTCGCGCGCCGAGCTTATGGTGGTGCTGCCGTCGAGGGACAGCACCAGCGCGATGTCATGGCCGTCGAAATCGCAAGCTTCGGGCTCTCGAACCTGCCGCAGCCGATGGCTGAAGCGGCGGCGCCGCGTCATCACGTTGAGGTCGGTGACTGCGCCTGCGACCAGTCGCGCCGATGTCGCGGCGTCGCCGGCAAAGCCGATCGGGTCGGATCCGCGCGCGAGGGTTACCGGCGCATTGCTTCCGATACTCAGCACCAGCCCGTTGCCGCTGACGACGGCAAGCGTGCGGTCGATTCCGGAAAATTCGGAGAACGGCCCGTCCGAGGCGACCCGCGCCATGCTGACCCGCCAGTCGAATGTATCCAACGAGGCGCCGGGCGGTGCGGCAGCGATCTCCGTGGTGGCGCCGCCGCCATTCTTCCACGGCGCCGTCGGGCAGTCTTTGGCGCGAATGATCTGCAATGCCGGCCTCGCTCAGCGCAGGCTCGGCAGGTCGAGCTGGTTGGTCCGCGCGCAATCGATCGCGAGCTCATAGCCGGCATCGGCGTGGCGCATCACGCCGGTGGCCGGATCGTTCCAGAGCACGCGGCCGATCCGTTTGGCGGCTTCCGGCGTGCCGTCGCAGACGATCACCATGCCGGCATGCTGGGAAAAACCCATGCCGACGCCGCCGCCGTGATGCAGCGACACCCAGGTGGCGCCGCTGGCGCAATTCAGCAGCGCATTGAGCAGCGGCCAGTCCGATACCGCATCTGAGCCGTCCTTCATCGCTTCGGTTTCACGGTTGGGGGAGGCGACCGAGCCGGAATCCAGGTGATCCCTGCCGATCACCACCGGCGCCTTCAGTTCACCGCGCGCCACCATCTCGTTGAAGGCGAGCCCGAGCCGATCGCGGTCGCCGAGGCCGACCCAGCAGATCCGCGCCGGCAGCCCCTGGAATGCGATACGCTCGCGCGCCATGTCGAGCCAGTGATGCAGCGCCGCGTTGTCCGGCAACAGCTCCTTGACCTTGGCGTCGGTGCGGTAGATGTCCTCGGGATCGCCTGATAGCGCGGCCCATCGAAACGGACCGATGCCGCGGCAGAACAGCGGCCTGATATAGGCCGGCACGAAGCCCGGGAAATCGAAAGCGTCCTTGACGCCTTCTTCGAGCGCCATCTGGCGTATGTTGTTGCCGTAGTCGACCACCGGAATCCCGATGCGGTGGAAATCCAGCATGGCGCGGACGTGCTCGGCCATCGATTTCCGCGCCGCGCTGGCCACCCCCTTCGGATCGGTCTCGCGCCGCGTCTCCCATTCGCTGGTGGTCCAGCCCTTCGGCAAATAGCCGTTGACGGGATCGTGGGCCGAGGTCTGGTCGGTGACGACGTCGGGCCGCACGCCGCGCCGCACCAGTTCGGGAAAAACCTCGGCGGCGTTGCCGAGCAGACCGACCGAGACCGGCTTGCGGTCGCGGCCGGCCTGTTCCATCATCGCCAGCGCCTCGTCGAGGCTATCGGCCTGGCGGTCGAGATAGCGGGTGCGCAGCCGCATCTCGATCCGCGATGGCTGGCATTCGACGGCAAGGCAGGATGCACCGGCCATCACCGCGGCGAGCGGCTGCGCGCCGCCCATGCCGCCGAGCCCGGCGGTCAGAATCCATTTGCCGGAGAGATCGCCGCCATAATGCTGGCGGCCGAGCTCGACGAAGGTTTCGTAGGTGCCCTGAACGATGCCCTGGCTGCCGATGTAGATCCAGGAGCCTGCCGTCATCTGGCCGTACATCATCAGGCCCTTGCGATCGAGCAGGCTGAAGTGCTCCCAGTTCGCCCAATGCGGCACCAGGTTCGAATTGGCGATCAGCACGCGCGGCGCGTCGGCATGGGTCCGGAACACCCCGACCGGCTTGCCCGATTGCACCAGCAGGGTTTCGTCGCCTTCGAGGCGCTGCAGCGTCGCGACGATCCGGTCGAAACTTTCCCAGTCGCGCGCGGCGCGGCCGATGCCGCCATAGACCACGAGCTCCCCAGGCTTTTCAGCGACGTCGGGGTCGAGATTGTTCATCAGCATGCGCATCGGGGCTTCCGTCAGCCAGGATCTGGCGGAAAGCACGGTGCCGCGCGCGGCGCGAATGATTCGTGCATTGTCGATACGGGTCATGATCAAAATTCCTTGCAGCTGGAGGCGTCAGGCGCTGCCGGCAGCATGTGATTTGCCGCGCCACACCCGGGCGTGGAGTGGATTGAAGCCCATCCGGTAGACCAGTTCGGCCGGCCGCTCGATATTCCAGATGGCGAGATCGCAATATTTTCCGGCCTCCAGGCTGCCGGTTTCCGAAAACAGCCCGAGCGCGCGCGCCGCCTCCCGCGTCACGGCGGCGATGCATTCGTCGACGGTCAGGCGAAACAGCGTCGCGCCCATGTTCATCGCCAGCAACAGCGACGTCAGCGGCGAGGTGCCGGGGTTGCAGTCGGTCGCGAGCGCGATACGCACGCCGTGGCGTCGCATCGCAGCGATCGGTGGCAGTTGGGTTTCGCGAATGAAATAGAATGCGCCCGGCAGCACCACCGCCACGGTGCCGGCCTGGGCCATCGCCGCGATGCCTTCATCGTCGGCATGTTCGAGATGATCCGCCGAAAGGGCCGCAAAGCGCGCGGCGAGCGCGGCGCCGTGCAGGTTCGACAGCTGGTCGGCATGCAGCTTGACGGCAAGACCCAGGGTTTTTGCGGTGGCGAAAACGCGGGCGGTTTCGTCGGGTGAAAAGGCGATGCCCTCGCAGAAGGCATCGACCGCGTCCGCCAACCCCTCGGCCGCGATCGCCGGCAGCATCGTGCTGCAGACCATGTCGATATAGTCGCTGCTGCGCCCTTTCATCTCGGGCGGTACCGTGTGCGCGCCGAGAAAGCTGGTTCGAACCGACACCGCGCGCTCAAAGCCGAGCCGCCGCGCGGCCTGCAACTGGCGGCGTTCGGTGTCGAGCTCAAGGCCGTAGCCGGATTTGATCTCGATCGTGGTGACGCCCTCGGCGAGCAGCGTGTCGAGCCGCGGCAGCGCCGCCGACATCAACTGCTCGGTGCTGGCCTGCCGGGTCGCCTTCACCGTCGAGACGATTCCGCCGCCGGCCTGCGCGATCTCCTGGTAGCTGGCGCCGGCCAGCCGCTGCTCGAATTCCCCGGCGCGGTTGCCGCCATAGACGAGATGGGTATGGCAGTCGATCAGGCCCGGCGTGATCCAGCGGCCATCGCAGTTGGTTCGCTGCCTGGCTTCGAGAGCGGAGGGGGCCTCGGCGGCGGGACCGGCATAGACGATGCGGCCGTCGGCGGCGGCGACCATGCCGTCATCGACCAGGCCGAGACCTTGGCGATCCGGCGAAAGCGTTGCAAGACGGCATCCGTGCCAGATGTGATCGACTGATGTCATGAGGGTTGCGGACCAATGACTGGTTTGGCGGTTTTGAAATTCGAATCATTTCGTAGGGAGCTAACGACAATTGTCATTCCGGGGCGCGCTCTTGCGCGAGCCCGGAATCCATAACCCCTGCAGGGGATATGGATCCAGGCCTGCACCTCTGGCCGGCCATCGCCGATCAGAGGCACATCCCGGAATGACAAACGATGGATCATAGGATCGATTTCATGGCAGCCCTTTGCGACGGCGCTTGGCATATCACCTATTTGTCTATACATATTGGACGGCGCTAGACCTGTCCAGAGTTTCGCGGGTTGCGGAGACGAAATGTGACGCGACTGTTTTTTGAGCAGGCCTTGCTGCCGCAGGGTTGGGCGCGCGACGTCGCCATCGCGGTCGATGCCGGCCGTATCGTGCGCATCGCCAGCGGCAGCCAGCCCGAGCCCGGCGATCAGCGCCACCGGATCGGGCTGCCCGGCGTCGCCAATCTGCACAGCCATGCGTTCCAGCGTGGCATGGCCGGTCTCGCCGAGATCAGGGGCACTTCTGCGGACAGTTTCTGGAGTTGGCGCGACCTGATGTACCGTTTTGTCGGCCGCATGACCGCCGACGATGTCGAGGCGGTTGCAGCCCAAGCCTATGTCGAGATGCTGGAAGCGGGGTTTACCCGGGTCGGGGAATTTCACTATCTGCACCATGATGTGTCGGGTTCGGCTTACGGCAATCCGGGCGAATTGGCGGAGCGGATCGCCGCGGCCGCGCAGGCCAGCGGCATCGGCCTGATGCTGCTGCCGGTGTTTTATGCCCATGCGGGATTTGGTGGCCGCAATCCGGATCCCGGCCAGCGCCGCTTCGTCAACAGCATCGACGGATTTTCAGAGTTGCTGGAGGCCAGCCGTCGGGCCGTGGCAGGATTGTCGGGCTCGGTCGTCGGCGTCGCGCCGCATTCGCTGCGTGCCGTGACGCCTGTAGAACTTGAAGCCGTGGTGACGCTCGCCGGCGCAGGTCCGATTCATATTCACATCGCCGAACAAGGCCGCGAGGTCGATGAATGCATCGCCTGGAGCGGGCAGCGCCCGCTGCAATGGCTGCTCGATCACGCGCCGGTCGACCACCGCTGGTGCCTGGTCCATGCCACGCACGCGAATTCCGCAGAAATCGGCGCGGTCGCGGACAGCGGCGCGGTGGTCGGCCTCTGCCCGGTGACCGAAGCCAACCTTGGCGACGGAACATTCAATGCGCCGGAATTTCTCGATCGCGGCGGAACGTTCGGGGTCGGCTCGGATTCCAACGTGCGGATTGGCCTGACCGACGAGTTGCGGCAACTTGAATATTCGCAGCGTCTGGCGCTGCAGGCGCGAAACGTGGTTTCGTCCGGCGACGGCGCCTCCACGGGGCGCGCGCTGTTCGAGCATGCGCTGCGCGGCGGATCGCAGGCGCTCGGCGTCACCAGAACCGGACTGACCGAGGGCGGCTTCGCCGATATCGTCAGTCTCGACGCCGACAACGTCGCGCTGGCCGGCCGCTCCGGCGACGCGATTCTCGACAGCTGGATCTTCGGCGCCGGTCGTGCGCTGGTGAATTGCGTCTGGGCGCGCGGTCACCAGGTGGTCAGGGACGGCCGCCATCTCGGCCGCGAAACCATCGCACGGCGCTTCCGCAGCGCCATCGAGGGGTTGCTTCTGGGATGACCACAGAACTCAAGCCTGCCGCCAAAACCATGACAAAGGCGCTGTACCAGCGGATCCGCAGCGATCTCGAAGAAAAGATCACCTCCGGCGACTGGCCGCCGGGACACCGGGTGCCGTTCGAGCACGAACTGATGGAGACCTATTCCTGTTCGCGCATGACCGTGAACAAGGTGATTTCGGCGCTGGCCGAGACCGGTCTGGTGGTCCGGCGCCGCCGCGCCGGCAGTTTCGTGTCGCGACCGCGGGTGCAGTCGGCGATTCTCCAGATTCCCGATCTCAAGGGCGAGGTCGAGAAACGCGGCGAAAGCTACCGCTATCGGCTGATCGATGTTCGCAAACGCGTGGCCTCGGCGCGCGACAGAACCCGCCTCGCGGTCGGCGCCCGCGCACAAGTGCTGGCGATACGCTGTCTGCACGAGGCGCAAGGCCAGCCGTTTGCGCTTGAAGATCGGCTGATCAATCTGCAGGCGGTGCCGGATGCGCTGCGGCAGGATTTTTCAATCACCCCTCCCAACACCTGGCTGGTCGGCCACGTGCCATGGACCGAGGCGGAGCACCGGATCACGGCCTGCAACGCCGACAAGGACGTTGCCGAGGAGCTCAGGATCGATGAAGGCGCCGCCTGCCTGGTGGTCGAGCGGCGCACCTGGCGCAATGGCGAGCCGATCACCGCGGTGCGGATGACGCATCCCGGGCAGCTCTATGATTTGATCGCGCGCTTCACCCCGACCGGCTGAGCTGCGCCATCGCATGTGGAGCGAGCAGACGTTGCGTCTCTCCTTACCCTGCCTTGTAGGGCAGGCTATCGCATGGAATTTCCTATGCTGTCCGAGCGCGAATTTTTTCAGTCTTGCGTAGCATTTCAACGAGTCGTCCCTGCGAACGAACGCAGGGACCCATACGGCGCGGATTCTCGTTTGGGCACTGGAGCAGAGGCCTTTCTTTCTCTTTTGACGCCAGGGGTGATGGGTCCCTGCGTTCGCAGGGACGACCCGCTGAAAGCTTGTGCGAGACTTGCGACGCCGCTTCATTTTTGCGCGGCGCGCGCGACGAAATCGTTGGTCCACAGATCGTTCTGCGACGCGGCGGCATCAAAATCCTTGCCGAACACGGTGCCGACCTCTTTTGAAAACAACAGCTGGTTCTGGAAGGCCTGCACGTCGAGCTTGCCGGCAGCGGCGACGCCGCTGTTGATGGCCTTTACGGCGGCGACAATGGCCGACGGATCGGCCTTGGCGAAAAACTGCTGCTGGATCGCCGTTGCGGTCGACTGCGGATCCGCGATCAGGGTGGCGCTGGCCGCCTGCAGCGCCCGCGCGGTCCTGACGATCAGATCCTTTGCCTTGTCGTCGATCGGCTTTTTGGCGACCAGCACGAGATAGGGCTGATTTGCCAGCAGCGGAAAGTCGCCACCCAGCGAAATCAGGATGGTGCCGGCGCCAGATCTGGTCGCCAGATAACCCTCGGGCGGCGACAGCACGAAGGCATCGATCCGCTTGTTCTCGAGTGCGGCCTGCAGCGCCACCGGGCTGCCGACCTGCGCGATCTTGATATCCGCTTTGGGGTCGAGGCCGCCTTTGGCGGCGAGCCAGCGCGCCGCCGTCTCCTGGGTACCGCCGACCGCGGCGACGCCGATCGTCGCGCCCTTCAGCGCGGCAATCCGCTGCGGCAACGGGTCACCGGGCTTCACGCCGGTTTTGTCCAGAAAGGACGGCGCCACCACCACCTCGAGCGTCACCTTCGACATCAGATTGTAGACGATCTCGAACGGCTGGCCTTTGGCCGCGGCCCGCAGCACCGATTCGGTACCGACCGCGGCGAGATCGACGTCGCCGGCGTCAAGGGCGGCCAGCGCCGACGCATCGCCGCCGGGCGAACTCAATACCGTGCCGGCCAATCCCTGGGGTGCGAAGCTGTTGAGCGCGCGGGCGCCCCATAGCGGAAGGAAACTCAGAGAGGCAAACCCCTGCGCGATGCGGACAGGCTGCTCGGCGGATGCTGCGGTCGGAAGGCCGAGCAGCGCCGCGGCGAGGATCAGCGCGCGGGTCAGTCCCTGAATTCTCGGCATGTTCACTCCTGCTCGGCGGGGATTGCGAATTTCAGATATCGCTCGGCGCGTGCGCAATCGGGGTCTTCCAGCGCAGGAAGCGGCGTTCCAGCCGTCCCGCGAGCATATTGGCCACGACCACAAAGGCGAGCAGGATGACGATGCCGGCGAACACGCCGGCGGGATCATAGGTCGAGGACGCCTCGTGGATGAACAGGCCTAGCCCCTGGGTGGAGGAGGTGAACTCGCCGACGATCACGCCGATCACGCTGTAGGGCACCGCCATGCGCATGCCGAGAAAGACATAGGGCGCCGCCGCCGGAAAATACACGTGATAGGTCAATTGGCGCTGGTTGGCCCCCATCACCAGCGTCAGGTTGACCAGTTCGCGATCGACGGCGCGGACGCCGGTGTAGACGTTATAAAACACCAGGAAGAAAACCATGATCGAGGCGAGCGCAACCTTCGACCAGATGCCGATGCCGAACCAGATGATGAACAGGGGGGCCAGCGCAATCTTCGGCACGCCGTAAAACGCCATGACATAGGGCTCGAAAATGCCGGCGAGCCGCGGCGAGCGGCCAAGCGCATAGCCGCCCAATATCCCGCCGGTGACGCCGATGACATAGCCGAGTACCAGTTCCTGGCCGGTGGTCCAGAGATGCGGATAGATCTCTCCGGAGCTGAAAAGCTCAAACAGCCGCTGCGCCACCGCCGTCGGCTTGCTGACATAGATTTCCTTGATCAGCCGGCCGGCGGCCCATTGCCAGAACAACAGGATCGCGATTCCCGGCAGCAGCACTACGAGATAATGTGTGGCTTTGCCCAGCCATGCGCGCCGTGTTGCCGCTCTATCCTTGGCGGCCGCGGGTGGGTTGGCAGCGGCGACCTCGTTCATCCTGCCGCCCTCTCTCCACGCGATCGCTGCCGAATATCGACCTGCGAACGGAACACCGACCATACCGCCTGATAAGCCGCCTCGAAGCCGGGATTGCGAAACGGTTCGAACACGTCGCGCGGCCGCGGCAGATCGATCGCAATGCGGGCCAAGAGCCGCGCCGGGCGCTGACTCATGACCACGACGCTGTCCGCCAGCAGCACGGCCTCGGTAATGTCGTGGGTGATGAAGAGCACGGTCGCGCCGGCGTCGCGTGACAGCATTTGCAGGTCGTCCTGCATCACCATCCTGGTCTGCGCGTCGAGCGCGCCGAACGGTTCGTCCATCAGGATGACGTCCGGCCGGTACACCAGGGTGCGGGCGATCGATCCCCGTTTTTGCATGCCGCCGGACAACTGGCCGGGAAAATAATGTTCGAAGCCGCTGAGGCCGACGGCCTCGAGCGCGGCGGCGACGCGCTGCTTGCGCTCCGCGGCGGTGACCCCGCGCAGCAGCAGCGGCAGTTCGACGTTCTCCGACAGCGTCTTCCACGGAAACAGCTGGGCCTGCTGCGGCACGAAGCCAACCTCGCGATTGACGTCGTCGACCATGCGGCCGCGGTGGCGCACCGCGCCGCGTGTCGGCTTCAACAGGCCGGCGGCCATCTGCAACAGCGTGCTCTTGCCGCAGCCGCTGGGCCCGATCACCGCAACGAACTGGCCGCTGCCAACCTCGAAGCTGATCCCGTCGATCACCCGGATGGGGGCGCTCGATCCCGGGGCCGGAAACTCCTGCCGGATGGCGTCAAACGCGAGCACTGCATCACTCATGTCGGCCAGGCCTGCCCGGGGTCATCATGTCTAGACATATAACATGTATAGACATAATGGAAAGCGCGGCTGTCTTGCAAGGGGAGATCATAGGCATCCGCTGTTCGATTGTGAGGCAAAAAACCTCCGCCGCTAACGCTGTTTTTGCCCAGGCTGCTGCATACATAGGGAAAACCAACCGCAACTCGGCCCCGGATGGCTGAACAACCCGGTTCCGACATCGCCGTCACACGCCGCGTGACCAACCCGCTCGTCGCGATTAGAATTGCGCACGCAGCAACAACTCTGTCTGGGTAGAAGTCCGATGAACACCGACGATCGCAGTCTCGCCGCGCCGATTGATCCCGTAAAACTCGACCGCCTCGCCGAGGTGGCGGTCAAGGTCGGGCTCCAGCTGAAAGCAGGGCAGGACCTGCTTGTGACCGCGCCCACGGTGGCGCTGCCGCTGGTACGCAGGGTTGCCGAGCACGCCTACAGGGCCGGTGCGGGCCTCGTCACGCCGATCCTGTCGGACGAGGCCGTCACACTGGCGCGCTACCGGTTCGGACAGGATGACAGTTTCGATCGCGCCGCAGGCTGGCTCTATGAGGGAATGTCGAAGGCCTTCGCCGGCAACACCGCGCGGCTTGCCATCGTCGGCGACAACCCGATGCTGCTTTCCGGCGAGGATCCCGGCAAGGTCGCGCGCGCCAACAAGGCCAATTCCATCGCCTACAAACCCGCGCTGGAACGGATCGTCAATTTCGACATCAACTGGAACATCATTGCCTATCCGAGCGTTTCCTGGGCCAAGCAGGTGTTTCCTGAAGTGCCAGCGGAGGTCGCGGTCGGAAAACTCGCCGAGGCGATTTTCGCGGCGTCGCGCGTCGACAATGACGACGCGGTCGCGGCCTGGCAGCGGCACAATGCCGTACTGCGCGCCCGGACCGATTGGCTGAACGGCAAGCGATTCCATGCCCTGCATTATTCCGGACCTGGCACCGACCTGACGATCGGGCTTGCCGACGGCCATGAGTGGCAGGGCGGCGCCTCGACGGCCAAGAACGGCATCACCTGCAATGCAAACATTCCGACCGAGGAAGTGTTCACCACTCCGCATGCCAGAAGGGTCGAGGGCAGCGTCGTCAGTTCCAAGCCGCTGTCCTACCAGGGTACGCTGATCGACGACATCGCGGTGCGGTTCGAACAGGGGCGCATCGTCGAAGCCAGGGCAGGGCGCGGCGAACAGGTATTGAACAAGGTGCTGGATACCGACGAGGGCGCGCGCCGGCTCGGTGAAGTGGCGCTGGTGCCGCATTCCTCGCCGATCTCAAAAAGCGGATTGCTGTTCTTCAATACCCTGTTCGACGAAAACGCCGCCTGCCACATCGCGCTCGGCCAGTGCTATTCCAAATGCTTCCTGGACGGCACCAGCCTGACCCCGCAGCAGATCGCCGCGCAGGGTGGTAACAGCAGCCTGATCCATATCGACTGGATGATCGGCTCGGACAAGATCGACATCGATGGCCTGGATGCGGACGGCGGCCGCACGCCTGTATTCCGCAGGGGCGAATGGGCCTGACGCCATCCGCGCCAGGCCTCCACCCCAACCCTCCCCCGCGAAGAGCGGGAGAGGGGGCAGGCAGCGGCTGCCGCCTGGGTGAGCCCAAACATCCGCGTCGGATGCTGATCCCATCTTCTTCTGTCAATTGAGTACGCCATTCGTCAGGCAACGAAGCGCGCCCCCTCTCCCGCCCTCTTGTCCGCTGAAGCCCGCCTTCTGGCGAAGGCGGATGTGGGGGAGTGTCGGGGTAGCGGCTCTTGGCAGATTCGCGCTCCTCGTAAGAGGTGATCCTGCTTAGAAGATGAAACTCGTATTGACGAATTTCGATCGGTGATTGAGCACGATGTCCGAGATCAGCGACTTGTTGGCCTCGGTTGCCTTGGCGGCGACCATCGAGCGGATCGAAAACGAACGCAGCGCATCGCTCACCGACAAGGTGCCTTCGGCGGAATCCTTGCGTCCGGTAAACGGGAAGACATCCGGGCCGCGCTGGCACTGACAGTTGATGTTGACCCGCGAGACCTGATTGACCAGCGGGTCGATCATTTCACCGATCCTGGCCGGGTCGGAGCTGAAAATGCTGACCTGCTGGCCATGCTCCGAACTGATGACGTAGTCGAGCGCGGTCTCGATATCGTCAAACAGCATGATCGGAACCAGCGGCCCGAACTGCTCCTCCCGATAGAGCCGCATGCCCTCGGTGACCGGGTAGACCGCAGCAGGTATGAACAGCGAGGCACATTTCGTTGCGCCGTCCGGGTTGAGGACACGGGCGCCCTTCGATATGGCGTCATCGACCAGGGCCTGCATCTGCAGGGCCTTGTCGGGTTCGGGCAAGGGAGTGATGTTGACGCCGTCTTCCCAGGGCATGCCGACTTTCAGCCTGGAAAGGCCGTCGACAAACCGGGTCAGAAACTCGCCGAGGATCGAGCGGTGCACCATCAGGAACTTGAGCGCCGTGCAGCGTTGTCCGTTGAAGGTCAGCGAACCCAACAGGCATTCCTTGACGGCAAGCTCGATGTCCGCGTCGGCAAGCACGATGGCAGCATTCTTGGCATCGAGACCGAGGATCGCCCGCAACCGATTGACCTTCGGGTGCAGTTTCTTCAGATGGTCGGCAACCTTGCTGGACCCGATCAGCGTCAGGGCATTGACCTTGCCGGATTCCAGCATCAGCGGTATCAGCTCCGCGCCAACGCCGTAGACGGTATTGATGACGCCTTTCGGGAAGGCGGTTCGAAACCCCTCGAGCAGAGGCTGGAACAGCAGCAGGCCGAACTTTGGCGGCTTGAGCACCACGGTGTTTCCCATGATCAGGGCAGGGATCAGCGTCGCAAAGGTTTCATTCAGCGGATAGTTGTAAGGACCCATGCACAGCACGACTCCCAGGGGCGTGCGCCGGATCTGCCCGATGGTGCCCTCGACCACGAGAAACCGCGAGTTCTCGTTATCCTGGGCCTTCAGCGCCTCGATCGTGGCGCGGATGTATTCCACGGTCCGGTCGAATTCCTTTTCCGAGTCGGCCGCACTCTTTCCGATCTCCCACATGATCAGGTTGATCACTTCGGCGCGAACCGCGATCATTTTCCGGGTAAAATCCTGCATGCAGGAAATCCGTTCGGCGACTGTCGCCGTCGGCCACGCCCCCCGGCCGTTGTCATAGGCCCGAACCGCGGCTGACAGCGCCTCCTCGGCCTGCGCAGCGCCGCACAGGGGATAGCTGCCGATTTCCAGCGCCGTCAGGTCGCCGGAATCGTGGCGCAGATGAACAGGCGAATAGACCGTCTGCGACGGACCGGCCCACGGCTTCAGTTCCCCGTCGACCAGATAGGATTTTTGATGGATCGGCTGGACCAGCCGGTATGCCGGCGGAATATCCTGTGACCTCGGGAACAGCAGCCTGAGATCGTCGATCTTGGTCATGATGCCTCGTTATGCTCTGCGAAACCGCTTTCGCGATTCGACTACCGTCGCAAGGACGCGTCCTTATCGCAGCCGATCGCGACATTTTTGCAAGCGCGATAGCCGCTGCAATGGAATTCGGCCAACCCGTTTGGCCGTGTTTTCACTGAAAAGCGCGCGTCGGCCTTTGTCACCCACGCATCTGCCGGAGGCGGGCAGCCGGCACGCGTCAGGCGTTGAGCGGGGTCTCCTTCGCAATTGCGCCGGCACTCGCGCCATTTGTGCCGGTCAGCTTGCCGGGCCTTTCGATCAACTCCAGGAACGGCTTGATGATGTCGATCGGCATCGGGAAAACCACGGTCGAGTTTTGCTCGGCGCCGATTTCCGCCAGGGTCTGAAGATAGCGAAGCTGCATCGCGGCTGGAACGCTGGAGAGGATCCTGGCGGCGTTGACCAGGGTCTGCGAGGCCTGGAACTCGGCCTCGGCGTGGATGATCTTGGCGCGGCGGTCACGTTCGGCTTCCGCCTGCTTGGCGATGGCGCGAACCATGTTTTCCGTGAGCTCGACGGTCCTGATCTCGACATTGCTGACCTTGATTCCCCAGGTCTCGGTCTGGCTGTCGATGATGCTTTGCACGTCGGTGCTGAGCTTCTTTCGCTCCGACAGCATCTCGTCGAGTTCGTGCTGCCCGAGCACGGCGCGCAGCGTGGTCTGGGCCAGCATGTTGGTGGCGGGAAGGTAGTGCTGGACCTGGATGATGGCGCGTTCGGGGTTGACCACGTTGAAGTACAGCACCGCGTCGACCTTCATCGAGACGTTGTCGCGGGAGATCACGTCCTGGGTCGGTATTTCGATGACCTGGATGCGCAGGTCCACCCTCACCATTTCCTGAAAGAACGGGATCAGCAGCACCAGCCCGGGGCCCTTGACCCGCTGGAACCGGCCGAGCGTAAAGACGACAGCCCGCTCATATTCGCGCAGGATGCGCACGCTGGCCCCGATCAGAATGAAGGCCACCAGCAGCAGAGCCGGAGTGAGATACAGAAGATAGGAATCCGAGAACAACATGAAGCTGCTCCTTTCAGGGCGGGAGGAAGCAAACAGGCCCCGATGCCGGGCCGACCGACGTACCGGCTTGAATTTGAGGATCAGCCGGGCGGATCGGCGCATTGGGCTGGCGCTTCACGATAAGCATCAAGGATGCCCGCTCGGTAGGATCGGAAATTACCTACGGCAGCATCAAGCCGATGCGCGGCGTGGCGGGCCGCCGGACCGCCCGGAGCTGACGACGAGCAACTGGTTGCTTTCGGCGGCGAGAGCGCAGATTCGCCAATGGGCGTCGCGAGGCTGTCACAATAGGCTCTGAAAATGCCGACGAGCAGATCCTGTATAAGAGAGCTCAGTGGATGGCCGGCTTTTTTGCATGAAAGACAGCCGCAAGGTGGCTACGGCGGGGGAAAATGCCGCAATCACCGCGTGGGCAAGCTTGCGTTTAGGTATTTTCCGATCCTGGCGCAGCAGTTCGCCGTCAGGCATGGTCTTCAATCGAAACTGTCACGTATGTTCAAAAACGAACCGTGAAATCGATAGCTGACGTCATGCACCCCATGCCAATTCCCGTCCCGGGATCCCAATTCAACGAATTCCTGTTCGCGCCGATCGGCGAGGACAGCAACGGCATGCTGGTCAGCGTCCTCTCCGGATTGGCGCGGTCCGATGTCGATCCCTGGCAGGAGGCCGCCAGATTGGCGCAATTGCCGGGCGAAGCCGCAACCCTGAGATTGGCCGCGCTGATCGGGGCGCTGCCTGACAGGGCCGCATCGCATTCGGATCCCCGCACGATCGCCGCTCGCCTGATCGCGCTGCTGCCGCGCCGCTCCGGGTCCGATGCGGAGCCGCAACAGGCCGCTGCGTGGCCGGCGATGAATTCCCGGCCGTGGTGGATCTACATCGTCGTGATGTCCTTTGTGCTGGGATCTCAGTTCCTGATCGCAAGCCACCAATTGTCGCCAAAGTCGGACAATTTTGAAACCAAGGCAGCCGATAGCGTCTCTCCGCGACAGCCGCCGATCAATTCCGGTCAGTAAATGGACGACAAGCCGCCCGCCTCGATACCACTACATAGTTTCCGAGTCTGCCGGGGCGATCTCGCCGATGGACACCGGCGCCCGGCCTGAGTAGCTTCCTGACGATCGGGATGCGCGAGGGCCGATTGCCTGGAACGCGCGTGGTCGAAGACGTGGCGATTTATTTCGCGGGAGTTGATTGATGAACGCGAACACCGACTCCGCGCTGCAAGCCATCGTTGGGGAATTCGGCGCCGACCGAGGCCGGCTTCTCGATATCGTCGAGCAGGTCCAGCGCCGCTTTGGCCACGTCAGCGACGGCGCGATCCAGGTCATCTCGACATTGCTTGGCATTCACCGTGTCGAGATTGAAGACATGGTATCTTTCTACGCCTTCTTCAATCGCGAACCTCGGGGCCGGTTCCGGATCCGGCTTTCCAATACGCCGATCTCGTTCATGAAGGGTGCGAAAGAGGTCGCGCTGGCGTTCGAGCGAGAGCTCGGCATCTCGCTCGGCGAGACATCGACTGACGGCGCGTTCACCCTCGAATGGACCAGCGATATCGGCATGGCCGATCAGGAGCCGGCTGCCCTGATAAACGGCACGATCCTGACCGCGCTCACGCCGGCAGATGTGTCACAGATCGTGACCACCCTGCGACAATCCGGTTCCGACGACGAACCGGGTGCGAGCCGACCACATCCGAGGCCGGAAGCAATGCTGCCGAAAGCGACCATCCGATCCAGTCTTGTGAAGGCTGGCCCGCTGCTATCGGGGCTATCCGGTCGCAGCGACGGGATCAGGGCCGCACTGGCATTGTCGCCGGACAAGGTCATCGAGGAGATCACCAAATCAAAGCTGCGCGGCCGCGGCGGCGCCGGCTTTCCGACGGGAATGAAATGGCGCTTTACCCGCAAGGCAGTCGGCAGCGATCACTATGTCGTGTGTAATGCCGATGAAGGCGAGCCCGGCACCTTCAAGGACCGTGTCCTGCTGTCGGAGTTCCCTGATCTGGTTTTTGACGGCATGACCATTGCCGGCTACGCGCTCGGCGCGCGGCATGGGTTGGTCTATCTTCGGGGCGAATATGCCTATCTCTGGGATTCGCTCCAGGAGGTATTGAAGACACGCCGCCGGCTCGGCCTGCTCGGCAAGAATATAGGCGGTCAGCAACAGTTCGATTTCGATATCCGTATCCAGCTGGGCGCCGGCGCCTACATCTGCGGCGAGGAATCGGCGTTGCTGGAATCGCTCGAAGGCAAGCGCGGCGCGCCGCGAGACCGACCGCCGTTTCCGACCGAGCGCGGCTATCTGCGGCAGCCGACCGCGATCGACAACGTCGAAACGTTCGCCTGCGCGGCTCGTATCATGGAGAAGGGCGCTGCCTGGTTCGCCGGCTTTGGCACGACGCAATCGACCGGCACGAAGCTGATGAGCGTCTCCGGCGATTGTGCGCATCCGGGAGTGTACGAGGTGCCGTTCGGCATCACGCTCAGCGAACTGCTCGATCTCGTCGGTGCGCCGGACGCGCAATACGTCCAGATGAGCGGCCCCTCGGGCCAGTCGGTAGCCCCAAAGGATTTCGGCCGAAGTCTCGCCTATGAGGACCTGTCAACCGGCGGTTCGACCATGGTGTTCGGTCCCGGCCGCGATGTTCTCGAGATTGCGCTGCAATTTGCCGATTTTTTCGTGGCCGAATCTTGCGGCTGGTGCACGCCATGCCGGGTCGGCACCACTCTCCTCAAACAGGGGATGGAGAAAGTTGTCGCCGGCCGCGCAACGCTCGCGGATGTCGCCCAGTTGGAGTCGCTCGGCAATACCGTGATGCGGATGAGCCGCTGCGGGCTCGGCCAGAGCGCGCCGAACCCGATCCTTACCACGATGCGCAGCTTCCCCGAGCTCTACGAGGCCAGGCTTGCGCCTGTCCCGTTTACACCGCGCGTCACCTTGCATGATGCATTGCGCGAGGCGGTCGCGGTGCAGGGTCGCGAGCCCGCCACGGAGGAATCTTGACGCATGGCTGCAGCAACCTTCCGCTTCACGATCGACGGCATCGATGTCGAGGCTTGCGACGGACAATCGGTGATCGAGGCCTGCGATGCGGCCGGGATCTATATTCCGCGGCTCTGCCACCATCCGGATCTTGCGCCGGCCGGGAACTGCCGCGTCTGCACCTGCAAGATCAATGGCCGCAACGGGGCGGCCTGCGTCACCCCGGCGGCTCCAGGCATGGTGATCGAGAGCAACACGCCGCAACTGACCGACGACAGGCGCGCCGTCATTGAAATGCTGTTTGTCGAAGGCAATCATCCCTGCCCTTATTGTGTCGCCAGCGGCGATTGCGAATTGCAGGCACTCGGCTACCGCCTCGGCATGGTGGCCCCCACCCAGCCCTATCAGTGGCCCGGGCGAAAGATCGACGCCACGCATCCCGACATCTATCTCGATCACGACCGCTGCATATTGTGCTCGCGCTGCATCCGCGCCTCGCGAATGGAAGACGGCAAGACGGTGTTCGGATTTGAAGGACGCGGAATCAAGATGCGGCTTAACGTGGACGCGGAGGGTGGGCTGGGCGAAACCCAGATGGCCGCCATCGACAAGGCGGCCAGCGTCTGTCCGGTCGGCTGCATTGTTGTCAAGCGCGGCGCCTACCAGGTGCCGAATGGCAGCCGCCGTTTCGACAAAGCGCCGATCGGCAGCGACATCGAGGCCAAAAGAGGAAGCCGCAAGTCATGACCGTCGCATCAGTCACGAAAACAGCAAAGCCGACGCTGGCGACATGCGCTTTGACCGGCTGCTTCGGCTGCCACATGTCGCTGCTCGACATTGACGAGCGGATCCTCGAACTGGTCGATCTCGTCGATCTCGACGTCTCTCCCTTCGATGACAAGAAGGCGTTCGATCGTCCGGTCGATGTCGGTTTCATCGAAGGCGGCTGCTCCAACGAGTACAACGTCAAGGAGCTCAAGGAATTCCGCAAGCATTGCCGAATCCTGGTTTCGGTGGGGGCCTGCGCCATCAATGGCGGCATACCGGCGATGCGAAATACGATCGGCTTGCGGGAATGCCTGGAGACCGTCTACCTCCACGGCGCTTCGCTCGAGGCAGGCGGCATGATTCCCAATGACGAAGACCTGCCTTTGCTGCTGGATCGGGTCTATCCGTCGCACGAAATCGTCAAGATCGACTACTTCCTGCCGGGTTGCCCGCCTTCCGGCGACGCCATCTGGCAAGGCCTCAAGGACCTGCTCACGGGCAAGGTGCCGGCGCTGCCTTACATCTTGTGCAAGTACGAGTGATGCGCAACGCCAACGGACGAGTATTGTCATGACCGATGTTCAAGTCGACCGAGCGCCGCGCAAGATCGTCATTGATCCCGTCACCCGTGTCGAAGGCCATGGCAAGGTGACGATCCGCCTCAACGAGGCCGGCGAGGTCGAACAGGCGCGATTCCATATCGTCGAGTTCAGGGGATTTGAGCGATTCATCCAGGGCAGGATGTACTGGGAGGTGCCGGTCATCGTGCAGCGGCTCTGCGGCATCTGCCCGGTCAGCCATCATCTTGCTGCCGCCAAGGCCATGGATGTCGTCGCCGGCGTCGACAAACTGACGCCGACAGCGGAAAAAATCCGGCGGCTGATGCATTATGGACAGGTGCTGCAGTCCAACGCGGTCAATTTTTTCCATCTTGCCTCGCCTGACCTTCTGCTCGGGTTCGAGGCGCCGGTCGCGCAGCGCAACATCGTCGGCGTGATCGGGGCCTTCCCGGAGGTCGGCAAGTGGGCGATTTTCATCCGGAAATTCGGCCAGCAGGTGATCGCGGCAACCGGTGGCCGGCGAATTCATCCGCGGCTGTGCATTCCGGGCGGCGTCAACCAGAACCTGTCGGTGGAGCACCGCGATGCCCTGCGCAAGGATGTAGACCAGATCGTCAAATGGTGCTGCGCAGCCCTGGAGCTGCACAAATCGTTTATCCGTTCGCACGAGCAGTTGCACGAGACCTTTGCGAGCTTCCCGTCGAGCTATATGAGCCTCGTCGGCGCGGACGGGGGCATGGATCTCTACGATGGCGCGCTGCGGGCGATCGATGCCGGCGGAAAGCCGATCTTTGAGGGCGTCAGGCCGGCCGACTATCGCGACTACATGATCGAGGAAGTGCGTTCCTGGAGCTACATGAAGTTTCCCCATATCCGCTCGCTTGGCCGCGAGGATGGATGGTACCGGGTCGGCCCCCTGGCCCAGCTGAACTGCTGCGCCTTCATCGGCACGCCGATCGCGGAGGCCGCACGCAAGGACTTCATGGCGCTCGGACATGGCGGGCCTGTGCATGCGACCCTGGCCTATCACTGGGCCCGGCTGATCTGCATGATCCACTGCGCGGAGACGGTCAGGGATCTGCTTTTCGACGACGATCTCCAGGGTACCGACCTTGTCGTGACCGGCGAGCGGCGGCCGGAAGGTGTGGCGATCATCGAGGCGCCGCGAGGCACCCTGCTGCATCATTACGAGGTGGACGACCACGGCCAGGTCACAAGCGCCAACCTGATCGTATCGACGACCAACAACAACGAGGCGATGAACAGGTCGGTCAAAAAGGTCGCCGAAGACTACCTCACCGGACGTGAGATCACGGAAGGGTTGCTGAACCACATCGAGGTCGCGATTCGCGCTTACGATCCCTGCCTTTCCTGCGCCACGCATGCGCTCGGCGACATGCCGCTGATCGCCACGCTGGAAGACGCCGACGGCGCGGTCATCGCGACCAGGGTGAAGCAATGAGCATGACCGAACCCGGTGCTTCGTCTCGGGGCGAAGCCCGCATTCTCGTGATTGGCTACGGCAATCCGGGGCGCCAGGATGACGGCCTGGGTCCGGCGGCGATCGCCGAGATCGAAAACATGGGATTGCCGAACCTCACGGCGTTCGACAACTACCAGCTCAACATCGAGGACGCGCTGGACGTCGCGGCGCATGACATCGTGTGGTTCATCGATGCGGCCAAGACCGGACCATCGTATTCGGTGCGCGCCGTATCGCCGTCGTCCAGCATCGAATTCACCAGCCACATCGTGCGCCCGGAAACCATCCTCGCCATCGCCGGCCAATGCTATGGCGGGTCGCCGCAGGCCTTCCTGCTCGCCATCCGTGGCTATGAGTTCGAGTTCATCGAGGCGCTGACGCCCGCCGCCAGGCAAAATCTCGACGCAGCGCTTGCGATGCTCACCGAGCGGATCCGTGCCCTGCCGGCCGCAGCGACGCCCAGGGAGGCCACATGAACATCGGCTTGTTCGACCGGCGCAGGACTATCCTGCTGATCGACAGCGACGCGCAGGCGAGGGCAGCGTTGCGGGTCGCTCTGGAGGCCGCCGATTTCTCGGTGGGAGAAGCGGCGAACGACCGCGAGGGAGAGCGCACCGCGTTGCGGATCAAGCCCGACGCGGTGATTGCGGAATTGAATCTGGAATCGGGCGATGCGGGCATCACGATAGCCGAGCGGCTCCACGCCAGCGACACTCCCTGCTATATCCTCAGCAGCGCCGCCGATGCCTTGATGGGCTCTGTCGGCCTGCACGAGATGGGCATAGAAGGCGTGTTTCTAAAACCGGTCGATCCGGCCATCGTGATCCAGACGCTGAAGACGCGGGTCGGCGCGGGTCCGAGGGACGCCGGCCATGCATGAGATGTCGCTGATCGAAAGCGTCGTCGCGCTGGTGGAAGACGAGCGACGGAAACAGCAGTTTTCACGGGTCCGCGTGGTCCGTCTGGCAGTCGGGGTGCTCGGTCATGCCGAGCCGGCGGCCCTGCGTTTCTGCTTCGATGCCGTGACGCGGGGGACGATCGCCGATGGCGCGCGGCTGGAGATCGACGAGGTGCCGGGCGAGGGCTGGTGTTCCTCGTGTCGCCAGTCGGTATCGCTCGGTGAACGATTTGCAGCGTGCCCGGTATGCGGCGACACGCAGGTGAGAATGACGGCCGGCGGCGAACTCCGACTGTCCGAACTGGAGGTGGAGTGATGTGCACCGTTTGCGGCTGTGGAACAGACCTCTCGACCAAGGCTCCGGGATCGGGAATCCGCGTCGGGGCCCACACCCACGATCATCACGGCCATGACCATTCTCATGCGCACGCGCACCAGCACCATCATCACGGCCGCGTCGAAGGGACGATCGATTTCGGCAACGGGGCCGCTGGCGTCAGTTTGCCCGGCATCAGCCAGGCCAGGACGATCCGCATCGAGCGAGATCTCCTGTCCAAAAACGACGCGTTGGCCCATGACAACCGCATCCGGCTGCAACGCGCCGGCACGTTTGCCCTCAATTTTGTTTCCAGTCCCGGTTCCGGCAAGACCTCGCTGCTGGTTCGCACCATCAACGACCTCAGGGATCGCTGGCCGATCGCCGTGATCGAAGGCGACCAGCAGACCGACCGCGATGCCGAGCGGATTCGTGCCACCGGAGCGCCGGCCGTGCAGATCAACACCGGCAAGGGTTGCCACCTTGATGCCCATATGGTTGGCCACGCGCTCGACCATCTGTCGATGGCGCCGGGCGGCCTGCTGTTCATCGAGAATGTGGGCAACCTGGTTTGCCCGGCGGCATTCGATCTCGGCGAAGCGCACAAGGTGGTCGTACTTTCGGTCACCGAAGGCGAGGACAAGCCGCTCAAATATCCGGACATGTTCGCGGCTTCCGATCTGATGCTGCTTAACAAGGTCGATCTGCTGCCGCACCTGGACTTTGACGTCAGCGCCTGTGTCGCGGCGGCGTTGCGCGTCAATCCACGGATTGAGGTTCTGAAGGTCTCTTCGAAAACCGGCGAGGGCCTTGCCGCGTTCTATGGCTGGATCGTGGGGCATGCCGCGGCAACGGTCGAACCGGCGGCGCTGCCGGCATGAGAGTCCCATGCCGCTGAGCATCGCCGCAGCGCCCGTGGCCGCTGCCTCCGGCGGCAACTGCGAGTTCCGATCGGAAGCCGCCGTGAACAGACAGGACGCCGCGCCGCCGAAGGAATATGTCACCATGGAAATTCGCGTGCGCGGCCGTGTGCAGGGTGTCGGGTTTCGCCCGACGGTCTGGCGTTTTGCCCGCGATCTCGGGCTTTGCGGCGAGGTTCTGAACGACGCCCACGGCGTTCTGCTGCGTGTCGGCGGACGTTCCAGCGCGGTCGACGGTCTTCTGGCGCGCATCAGGCGCGAACCTCCGCCGCTGGCTCGAATCGACGGCATCGAAACCCGGGTCTTTGTCGGCGATCTGCCAGCGCAATTCCGCATCGCCAGCACCCTCGCTGGCGATGCGCATACCGAGGTGACGCCGGACGCCGCGATCTGCCAGGCTTGCGCGCAGGAAATTGCCAATCCCAGGGAACGGCGCTTCCGCCATCCGTTCGCCAGCTGCACCCATTGCGGTCCGCGCCTGAGCATCGTCAGGAACATTCCCTATGATCGCGGCAACACCACCATGGCCGGATTCGCGATGTGCGAGGCATGCCGGACGGAATATTCCGATCCGGCCGACCGCCGGTTCAACGCCGAAGCGATCGCTTGCCATGACTGCGGACCCAAAGCGACCCTGGTCCGCCTCGATGGCGGCGCAACGCCTTTGCATCGCGATACGAGGTTCGACGCCGTCGAGCTGGCGGCCCGCCTGATCCGGGAGGGTGAGATTGTCGCGGTCAAGGGATTGGGCGGATACCATCTCGCTTGCGACGCCGCCAATGCCGAAGTCGTGGCGCGACTGCGCCGGTTGAAGCGTCGGGATGGCAAGCCGTTTGCGCTGATGGCGGGGGATCTTGAGGTCATCCGCCGTTATTGTTCGATCGGAAGCGGGGAACAAGATCTGCTAGGCGGGACGATCGCGCCGATCGTGCTGCTGGCCGCCGACGGCCCCCAGCGTCTCCCGGAGGAAATCGCGCCTGGTCTTTCGACGCTCGGCTTTATGTTGCCGACCACGCCGCTGCATCTGCTGCTGTTGCAGGGCATGGATCGTCCGCTCGTGATGACCAGCGGCAACGTTTTCGGGGAGCCGCAGATTGTCGGCGATACGGCTGCATGTGAGCGCCTTGCCGGGATCGCAACCTGCGCGTTGCTCCACGACCGCGAAATCGTCAATCGCCTCGACGATTCGGTGGTGCGCGAGATGGCCGGGCGGCCGCGGGTTCTGCGTCGCGCCCGTGGCTTTGCGCCGACCCCCATCGCGCTGCCGCGCGGCTTCGAAGCCGCGCCGGAGCTTCTCGCCATGGGTGGCGAACTCAAGGCGACGTTCTGTCTCGTCAAGGATGGCGCGGCGATGCTGTCGCAGCATCAGGGTGACCTGGAGAATCCGGAAACGCTGGATGATTATCGCAAAAATCAGGCGCTCTACGCCGAACTCTTCGACCATGCGCCGGTCGCGCTGGTGGCGGACCTGCATCCTGAATATCTCTCGACCAAAATCGCCCATCAGCAGGCGCAGGCGGGTGGATTACGACTGATTGAAGTCCAGCACCATCATGCCCATGTCGGCAGTTGCCTGGCAGAGAATGCCTATCCCCTGGACGCCCCGGCGGTGCTCGGCATCGTTCTCGACGGGTCGGGATGGGGCGACGACGGGACGATCTGGGGCGGAGAATTCCTGCTCGCGGACTATCGCGGTTATCAAAGGCTCGGCGCCTTCAGGCCGGTGGCGATGCCAGGAGGCGCGCAGGCTGTGCGCCAGCCATGGCGCAATCTCTACGCCCATCTCGTCGCGGCGATGGGCTGGGCGGAGTTCGCAAGGGATTTCGCTGATCTCGAAGTTTTTGCGGATCTGGCGGGCAGGCCACGATCCGTTCTCGATGCCATGATCCGTAATGCGGTCAACACGCCGAAGGCGTCGTCCTGCGGTCGGCTGTTCGATGCGGTCGCCGCGGTTCTGGGCATCTGCCGTGAACGGCAGGCTTACGAGGGTGAAGCGGGTTCGCGGCTGGAGGCGGCGGTCGATCCGGTCGCCCTGCATGGCGTCAGCGACGAACTGGCTTATCCATTCTCGATCCACCATTCGGAAGGATCAAACCTTCCCTATATTGACCCCTTGGAGATGTGGCGGACCATTCTCGGCGACCTCGGTCGCAACACACCCGTCCCGGTGATGGCGGCGCGCTTCCACAGCGGTCTGGCGAAAATTATCGTGAGCATGGCCACAAAGCTCGCTTCTGGCGGCGCCTGTGGGGGCGCACCCCGCTTCAATACCGTCGCCCTGTCGGGCGGATGTTTCCAGAACCGCGTACTGTTCGAACAGGTGGTGCGGCGGCTCGAACAACGGAATTTCATCGTGCTCTCGCACGCCCAGGTTCCCGCCAATGATGGCGGTCTGGCTCTCGGCCAGGCTGCGATCGGCGCGGCCCGCCTGATCGACGCCGAGGCAAACGAATCCGAATCCACAAGCCCCGCTCATCGGCAAACCATGGAAAACGCATCATGTGCCTCGGAATTCCAGGCCGCATCGTGAAAATCGACGACGCCGCAAACATGCTGGCGATCGTCGATGTCGGCGGCGTCAGGCGCAAGGTCAATATCGCCTGTATCGTTGACGAGGAGCATCCGGTCGCCTCCTGCGTCGGCGACTGGGTCCTGATCCATGTCGGCTTTGCCATGAGCCGCCTCGATGAAGCGGAAGCGGCCGAAACCCTGCGAATTCTGACCGAACTCGGCGAGGCACAGGCCGAGCTTGAAGCGATGCGCCTCTCAGGGGCCGAATGAGGAGGCTGCTGATGGACTGCGATCACGAATTGAGCCCGTCCCCCCTGTTCCGGGGCAGGAATATCCAGTGCGACCTCGTTCGCATCCGGCCCACGGACGATCGCGGATCGGCAACGACCAAGGGAGCTCCGGCATGAAATATCTCGACGAGTTTCGCGACGGACAGAAGGCGAAAATCCTGGTCAAGGAGATCGAGGCGCTGGTCGCGACCATGACGATTCCGGATGCGCGGCCGATCTACATCATGGAAGTCTGCGGCGGCCATACCCATTCGATTTTCCGCTATGGCCTCGAAGGCATGCTGCCGAAACAGATCGAGCTGATCCACGGGCCGGGCTGCCCGGTCTGCGTGCTGCCGATGGGGCGGGTCGACGATTGCATCGCGATTGCGGAAAATCCAGGCGTGATTTTCACCACCTTTGGCGACGCGATGCGGGTGCCCGGCTCGCAGAAGAGCCTGCTGCAGGCCAAGGCCGAGGGCGCCGATATCAGGATGGTTTATTCGCCGATGGATGCGCTGGCGCTGGCGCGAAGTCATCCCGACCGCGACGTGGTGTTCTTCGGGCTCGGCTTCGAGACCACGATGCCATCGACCGCGCTGACCATCCTGCAGGCGGAAGCCGACGGTATCGGCAATTTCTCGGTGTTCTGCAACCACATCACCATCGTGCCGACCATCAAGGCGATCCTCGACAGTCCCGGCCTGCAGCTCGACGGCTTCCTCGGACCCGGCCACGTCTCGATGGTGATCGGCACCGCGCCTTACGAGTTCATCGCCAGTTTCTACGACAAGCCGATGGTGGTGGCCGGTTTCGAGCCGCTCGACATCCTGCAGTCGATCTGGATGGTGCTGAAGCAGATCAAGGAGGGGCGCGCCGAGATCGAGAACCAGTATGCCCGCGTCGTCGCCGACCGCGGCAACGCGCCGGCGCTGCAGGCGGTATCGCGGGTCTACGAGTTGCGCGAGTTCTTCGAGTGGCGCGGGCTCGGCTCGATCGATCATTCCGGCGTCAAGCTGCGCGAACACTATGCCCGTTTCGACGCCGAGCGAAAATTCGCGATTCCGAACCTTAAGGTCGCCGATCCGAAATCATGCCAGTGCGGCGAGGTGCTGAAGGGCGTGATCAAGCCGTGGCAATGCAAGGTGTTCGGCTCGGCCTGCACGCCCGAAACCCCGGTTGGCGCGCTGATGGTGTCGTCCGAGGGCGCCTGCGCGGCCTATTACCAATATGGCGGGGTCAAGCGCTACAAGGAGGCGGTATGAACGTCGCTCCGTTCATTCGCAAACGGCGGCTGGGCACGGTCAGCGTCTCTACCGTGACGCTCGCCCATGGCGGCGGCGGCAAGGCGATGAAGGACCTGATCGACGACGTGTTCGTGGCCGCGTTCGATCCTCAGGCGCCGGCGCCGCTGGAGGATCAGGCGCGGTTCGATCTCGCCGAGCTCGCGCGCCATGGCGACCGGCTGGCGTTTACCACCGACTCCTTTGTGGTCGATCCCCTGTTCTTTCCGGGCGGCGACATCGGCAAGCTCGCGGTCTGCGGCACCGTCAACGATCTCGCGGTCGGTGGCGCCACGCCGCTATATCTGTCCTGCGCCGTGATCGTCGAGGAAGGCACCAGCGTCGATCTGCTGCGCCGGGTGGCGCGTTCGATGGCGGAAACCGCTCGCGATGCCGGCGTCCGCATCGTCACCGGCGATACCAAGGTGGTGCAGCGCGGCGCCTGCGACAAGTTGTTCGTCACCACCACCGGCATTGGCGTGATCCGCGAGGGTATCGCGCTCGGCGTCGATGCCGCGCGGCCGGGAGACGCGGTGCTGGTCAACGGCCTGCTTGGCGATCACGGCGCTGCCATCCTGTGCGCGCGGGGTGACATGGCGCTCGACAGCCTGATCGAGAGCGATTGCGCCTGCCTCCATGGCCTGATCGAGGCGCTGTTGACAGCAGCGCCCGGGGTCCGCTTCGTGCGCGACGCCACCCGCGGCGGTCTTGCCACGGTGCTCAACGAAATTGCCGAGGCGTCGCAGGTCGCAATCGAGATCGACGAGGCCGCCACGCCGATCCGCGAACAGGTCAAGGCGTTCTGCGAAATCCTCGGACTGGATCCGCTCTATCTCGCCAATGAGGGCAAGATCGTCGTGATCGTGCCGGCGGCGCAGGTCGACGCGGCGCTTGCCGCGATGCGCGCGCATCCGCTCGGCGAGGGCGCCGACATCATCGGGCGGGTCAGCCAGGGCGAGGCCGGCCGCGTGACCATGCGCACGGTGTTTGGTGGGCGACGGATCGTCGACATGCTGGTCGGCGAGCAATTGCCGCGGATCTGTTGAGAGCGATTTAAGAGTTCGGCATGCTACCGATATGGCTGGAGCGCTGGCGACGGGCGCCTCCAGCCGTCCCCGTCAATGAAGCCGGAAATCGTCAGTCATTGCAGCGGATAATTCGCACGACGGCGCAAGCTGTCGGATCGTCAAATCGAATATGACAAAATCAATTCGCTGCCGCTCCGGTTAGCCCGCGCGCCGCGGGACATAGCGCCTTTGTGATCAGTTCGCTGCGGGCTCGGCCGGGAATTGCGCAGGTCCTGAGTAGTTTCCGAGCCTACCGTTTGAGCTTGCAGCGGCTAGGATCGCGCTCGAAGCCAAGCTCACCCACGGACAGCCTACCAAAGCGCCGGTTGCTACGGCTCGACAGACGCCGTGATCGTTGGCGCCATCGCGATCCACGACAGCATAGAAAGAGAAACAGCTCATGGCCTATCAAAGTCTCAACCCCGCTACCGGCAAGCTGCTCAAGACGTTCGACGAACTGACCGACAGGCAGCTCGAAGACAAGCTGGCCACGGCCGAGAAATGCTTCAAGACCTGGAAACTCAAGACCTATGCCGAGCGGGCCGTCATCGTCGCCAAAGCCGCGGTGCTGATGCATGAGAGGGTCGATGAGCTGGCGCACACCATGACGCTGGAGATGGGCAAGCGGATAGGCGAAGCCAAGGGCGAAGTGGAGTTCAGTTCAAATATCCTGGCCTATTATGCCAAGAACGCCGCCAAGTTCCTTGCCGATGTTGAACTGCATCCGACCCTCGGCGACGGCCATATGGAGAGCAGCCCGATCGGCGTGATCTTCGGCGTCGAGCCCTGGAATTTTCCCTACTACCAGCTCGCCCGGGTGGCAGGTCCGCATCTGATGGCCGGCAATGTACTGTTGGTAAAACATGCCGGCTGCGTGCCGCAGTGCGCGATCGCGTTCGAGAAGCTCTGGACCGACGCCGGTGCGCCGGCCGGGCTATACACCAACCTTCTGATTTCGCACGAACAGTCCGATGACCTGATCGACGATCCCCGTATCAAGGGCGTGGCGCTGACGGGCAGCGTCGCGGCCGGCAGGAGCATCGCGGCGCGCGCCGGGCAGAACCTCAAGCCATCCTCGATGGAGCTCGGCGGCAGCGATGCGTTCATCGTGCTTGAGGACGCCGATCTCGAACATACCATCAAATGGGCGGTCTGGGGACGGATGTACAATACCGGCCAGACCTGCTGCGCCGCCAAGCGTTTCATTGTCGTCGAAAAACTCGCCGACAAATTTTTGGAAAAGTTTCAGGCGGCGCTCGGAACTCTGAAGGCCGGCGATCCGCTGGACGAGAAGACGACGTTGGGACCGCTGTCGACGGAATCGGCCCTGGTTGATCTTCTGAAACAAGTCGACGTGGCGGTCGCGCACGGAGCAAAGTTGCTGATGGGCGGCAAGCGCATCGATCGTCCGGGCTCGTTCATGCAGCCCACGATTCTGACCGACGTCAAGCCCGAGAACCCTGCCTTCAGGGACGAGTTCTTCGGTCCGGTTGCGATGTTCTTCCGCGTCAAGGATGAAGACGCGGCGATTGCGCTCGCCAACGATTCCGACTTCGGTCTGGGCGGTTCGGTCTTCACCAATGACCTGGCGCGTGGCAAGCGGGTCGCGAGCCGCGTCGATACCGGCATGATGTTCATCAACAGCATCAGCTGGTCCGATGCCGAGTTGCCGTTCGGCGGCATCAAGAACTCCGGTTACGGGCGAGAGCTCGGCGACATGGGGATCCAGGAGTTCGTCAACAAGAAGCTGGTTCGCTACGTCGCGGCCGAGGCGCCGCAGTAAGGCGCTTCGATCGGGGCGTGAGCCGAGCAATGCCGATTGCGATGAGGCGCGCCATTCGACCGGAGTTCCTCATCGACCGTGGCAGCGGCTCGACGGTCGAAGAAGAGTCCAATACGGGAAAATGGAGCCTGCATGTACGTCAACATCGCCGTTTTGAAGGAAACCCAGCCTCACGAGCGGCGTGTCGCCCTGGTTCCGTCGGTCGTAGCGAAGCTGGTCAAGCTCGGCGCGAAGCTGCACATGCAGACCGGCGCGGGGGATGCGGTGAAGCTGGCCGATGCGGCATTCATGGACGTCGTATTCATGGACGACCGGGCGAAAATGGTTGGCGACGCCGATGTGGTTCTCGCAGTGCAGCCGCCCGCGCTAGACGTGATCGACTCCATGAAGCAGGGCGCCATATTGATCTCCTTCATCTATGCCGGTCATCAACCGCATCTGGTGAAGCGGCTGCTCGAGAGGAAGATCACCTGTTTTGCGATGGAGACGCTTCCGCGCATCACCCGCGCCCAGTCGATGGATGCTCTCTCGAGTCAGTCTGCGCTCGCTGGATATTATGCCGTGCAACTCGGTGCAACGACCCTTGGACGGGTGTTGCCGAAAATCACCACGGCCGCCGGCGCGATCGGGCCGGCCAAGGTCCTGGTCATGGGCCTTGGTGTCGCCGGCCTCGAGGCGCTGGCGACGGCGCACCGGCTGGGAGCGGTTACCGAAGGCTATGATGTCCGCCCGGAGACCCAGGAGCAGGCGCTGTCGCTTGGCGCCAGCTTTGTCGAAACCGGCGTCGATGCCCGCGGCAAGGGCGGTTACGCCCGCGAGCTGACCGCGGAGGAAAAAACCAAGGTCGCCGCGGTCCTGACCATGCATATTCATGACGCAGACCTGATCATTACGACGGCCGCGATTCCAGGCCGCGCATCGCCGAAGCTGATCAGCAAGGCCCAGGTCGCCGGCATGAAGGCCGGCGCCGTGATCGTCGACCTCTCCGCCGAAGGTGGCGGCAATTGCGAGGACACCCGTCCCGGAGAAACCGCGCATATCGGTCAGGTGACCATCGTGGCACCGCTCAATGTGCCGTCTTTGCTCGGCCAGGATGCGAGCGAGCTCTATGCGAAGAATCAATACAATCTGCTCGCCCTTTTCGTGAAGGACAACATCATCAAGATCGACTGGGATGACGAGATTTTGGCCAAGACCGTGCTGACCCATGCCGGCGAGTTGAAGAACCAGGCCGCCAGGCCACCTGCCGCATCCGGCAGCGACAAAGCCCCGGCAACCAAGCCGGCGACAAGAGTGGCGTGAGCCTGAAGCAGGAAATCAACATGCAATTCTCCATAGCGATTAGCGGATTCGTGGCACTCTATATCTTCATGCTGGCCGCCTTTGCCGGCTGGGTGATCATCGGGCATGTCCCGGCGATCCTGCATACCCCGTTGATGTCGGGATCCAACTTCGTGCACGGCATCGTGGTGGTCGGCGGGATCTTTGCGCTGTTGAACGCCAGCACGGGGCTCGAACAGGCGATCGGTTTCTTTGCGGTTCTGCTCGGTGCCGGCAATGCCGCGGGCGGTTTTGCCGTCACCGACCGCATGCTGGCGATGTTCCAGCCAAGCGAACACCAGCCTGCGTACGCCAGGCACGGCCATCGCAAAGCCAGCCACTCCGGGAAGGCATGAGGCCCGACATGTTGACGATCATCCCACAGTTCATCATCGGCGCGATCGATCTCGGCGCGGCGTTCCTGTTCATGTACGGCCTCAAGCGAATGTCTTCGCCGGTGACCGCTCCTTCGGGGATCAAGGTCGCCGGCGTCGGCATGGTGGTCGCGGTTCTGGCGAGTTTTCTTTACGCCTTCGATGTCGGCGCAGCGGCGAAGCCACATCTGCTGGTCAATATCGGCCTGGCCCTCGTTGCCCTGGTCATCGGCGGCGGGATCGCGTGGTGGAGCGGCAGGAAGGTGGCGATGACGGCGATGCCGCAGATGGTCGCCATCTATAACGGCATGGGTGGCGGCGCCGCGGCCGCGATCGCCGCGGTCGAACTGTTCGGCAACAAGGTCGACGGCGTCACCCAGCTGGTGGTGACCTTGATCGGTGCCTTGATCGGCGCCGTGTCGCTTTCCGGCTCGCTGATCGCCTGGGCCAAGCTGGACGGGGTGATCAAGCAGCCCCTGCGCATCCGGGGGCAGCAGGTTCTCAATGGTCTGGTTGCGCTGGCCACGCTGGGAGTTGGCTTGTATATCGTGCTGATAACGCACGGCGCGATCACGTCACCGGTCGCGACAACAGACCTGATCTATCTGTTCTTCGGCTGCGCGCTGGTGTTCGGCGTCCTGATGACGCTGCCGATCGGCGGCGCCGACATGCCCGTGGTGATCTCGATCTACAATGCATTCACCGGCCTTGCGGTCGGCCTTGAGGGGTTCGTGCTGCAGAATCCGGCGCTGATGATCGCCGGCATGGTGGTCGGCGCCGCCGGCACGCTGCTGACGCTTTTGATGGCGAAGGCGATGAACCGCTCGGTCAGCAATATCCTGTTCACGAATTTCGGAACGGTCGTCCAGCACAAGCAGGGCGAGATCAAGGGCAGCCTCAAGCCGGTGGAGGCCGCCGACGCCGGCATCTTCATGCGCTATGCCGCCTCGGTGATCATTGTGCCGGGATACGGTCTGGCCGTCGCACAGGCACAGCAGAAGCTCTACGAGTTCGTCAAGTTGCTGCAGGCCGCTGGCGTTTCGGTCAAGTTTGCGGTTCATCCGGTGGCGGGGCGCATGCCCGGTCAGATGGATGTGCTGCTCGCCGAGGCGGGTGTTCCCTATGACATGATTTTCCAGCTCGAAGACGTCAACGACGAGTTCGCCGGCACCGACGTCGCACTGGTGATCGGCGCCAACGACGTGGTCAACCCGGCGGCGCGGACCGACAAATCCTCGCCGATCTACGGCATGCCGATCCTCAACGCGGACAAGGCCAGGAAGGTCTATGTCGTCAAACGCGGTCAGGGCAAAGGCTATGCCGGCATCGTCAATGCGCTGTTCTACGGCGACAATTGCGACATGGTCTACGGCGATGCCGCGGCCGTACTGACCAAGATGATCGAGGCGGTGCGCGCCTTGGGCACGAAAGCCGCCGCGTAGGCGCCAGCTGAACGATATCGATCGGTTCAACCTAGAACGCAGGAGCTACACATGGCCGGTAAAATGCACGTCGCCGTCGTCGAGCACTTTGGTAAACCGTTGGTGCAGCAGGAATGGGACATTCCGTCCCCAGGCCCGGGCCAGATCCTGGTCAAGACCGAGGCCTGCGGCGTGTGCCACACCGACCTGCATGCGGCGACCGGCGACTGGCCGTTGAAGCCGAAGCTGCCGTTCATTCCGGGACATGAGGCCATCGGCCGGGTAGTCGCGGTCGGCACCGGCGTCAAGAGCGTCAAGGAAGGCGACCGGGTCGGCGTGCCGTGGCTCTATTCGGCCTGCGGCCATTGCGAGCATTGCCTGTCGGCCTGGGAAACCGTCTGCGCCGAGGCGGAATTCGGCGGCTACACCAGGAACGGCGGCTTCGCCGAATACCTGATCGCCGATCCGGAATACGTCGCGCACATCCCTGATGGACTCGAGCCGAAGCTGGCGGCGCCGCTGATCTGTGCAGGCATCACCACCTACAAGGGCATCAAGGAGACCAAGGCGAGACCGGGCGAGTGGATCGTGATCTCCGGCGCCGGCGGCCTCGGCCATCTCGGGATCCAATATGCCAAGGTGATGGGCCTTCGGGTCTGCGCCGTCGATATCGACGACGGCAAGCTGGCGCTGGCCACCCAGATGGGCGCCGACTTCGTGGTCAACGCCAGGCATGGCGAACCGGAGGAGGCGGTCAGGAAGGGCACCAGCGGCGGCGCCCACGGCGTGCTGATCACCGCGCCTTCGCTCGGCGCATTCAAGCAGGGCGTCGGCATGACGCGCAAGCGCGGCACCTGCGTGCTGGTCGGGCTGCCGCCCGGCGAGTTTCCCGTTCCGTTGTTCGACGTCGTCGCCAACTGCATCACCATCCGCGGCTCCTTCGTCGGCAATCGCGAGGACATGGCAGAGGCGCTGGCATTCGCCGCGGAAGGCAAGATCAAGGCGGACATTGAACTGCAGCCGCTCTCGGCGATCAACGACATCTTCGACAGACTCCAGCATGGCAAGGTCGCCGGCCGCGTGGTGCTCGACTTTGTCGGAGGCAAGGCCGATGAAAAACAATCGAAAGCACCGACGTCGAAGAAAGTCGAAGCCGTCGCCGCCGGTTAGATCAGCGAATTGACAAATCACCAGACGGGTCGAGAGGGCAAGCCCGCCCTCTTGACGGGGTGATGCCGACCCGGCAACCATGGCGAGCGGTATTGACGGGTCTGGCAAAAGGGATGACCCTTGTACGATCTTTTAGCTCCGCGATGCGTCCATCGCCGACCGAATCCATGGCATCCCCGGGGCGACCGAAAGTTCGACAAGGCTCCCACCACGGCACATCGCGGAGACCTGGAAATGGCTGGAATCGAAGAGCGGGAATTGGAAGGGCATCGCGCTGAAATCGTTTCCGATGTCCAGAAAATGGTGGAGAAATATCGCAAGATATTCGATTGGGATGTACCGGACATCGATCAGGCCGCAGCCGACAGGCTCATCCTGGCGGAAGTACGCAAGGCGCTGGATGCGCTTGAACATAGACTACTCGGCCAAGATCTCCGCTGATAGCAGGGGTTCTGAATTCGGCATTCACCAAGAGTACCGGTGAAGTCGCCGTGTAGCCACGGCAGCGTGACATGATCGGAATCGGTAAAATGACGGCAATGTGTCCCGCCGCCCGATGAAGGCGGGACACATTGCGTGGTCTACGCGCGGACCGTCAGGACGCGCGAAGCGCTGGTAAAAGACGATGCCCGGCATGGTTGATCTGGGTATGGCACCTATACGTCTTTCGGATTGACCTTGTGCCAGGCCGCGGCAAGTTTGCGGGATGCGGCCTGGAACGAGGCTTTGGCGCTGTCCCAGTCTTTCTCACTGGTCGTTCCAAGCTGGCTCCACGCAGTCTTGGTCTCGTTCCAAGCGCTATCCAGATCCCTGGAGGCGCTTGTTCGCGCCGCTGTGGCCTTGGTCTCCGCCTTGGCGTTGAAGTCCTGCAGCTTTTTCTCCCAGATGAGCATCTCCCCCTGCGCCTTCTGGGTGTAGCTGTTGCGATCCGCCGCGGGATCGTGGGTGGTGGCTGCCCCGACCGTGCCTTTGTCGGGTGTCGACTGGGCAACTGCGGGCGCCACGCCGGCGAGGGCGAGGATTCCGATCACGATAGGAGCGAAAAAAATCTTCATGACGTCCAATTCCTTGCAATTCTCTCGATTTGATCTTGCGTCTGGATGACTGAATTGATCAGCCGGCAGCGGCGACGGCAGGCTCCGGCACCGTGACGGCGCGATGCACGTCAATACGGCTGGGATTGACCGTGGCGAGGATCGTCTTGGCGCGGGCGATCTCTGCCGCCGGGCCGTGCGCCATCACCAGGAAGCTGTCGGTCTTCAGCGCCGTTTCGTACTGGATCACGCTGTCCTTCGGTACGCCGATGCTGTAGAGCGCCGCCGCGAGCGCGCTGATGCCGCCGACCACGACGGCATTCTCGAGGCCGGCTATCACGATCGAGGCGATATAGCCGAGCACGACGACATGTCCGACAACAGGAACGGCCATGAACAGCCCGCCCAGGAACAAGCCCCAAAAGCCGCCCCAGAACGCCCCGCGGGTGCCCCAGAACTTGACCCGGTCGCCGGTATTGTAGAATCCAACGACCTTTTCGTCGGTGTGGTAGCCCTTGCCGACCACGCTGAGATTCTTCATGTCGAAGCCGGCGGCGGTCAGCTTTTTGATGGCCGCTTCGACCGCGGGATGATCGGCGAACACGGCAATGACTGTGTCGGTGTTTTCCATCGAAATTTTTCCTTTGAGAATAAGCTCGGTGCTGACGCCGCTTGCCCATGTCGACTTTGAAGCGGTGCCAGACGGGGTTTCGCGGGGTCGATCTTCGCGTTGACGTTAGGTCGGAACCAGCCTGCCGGGCTAGATTCGGAAACTACTCAGTGCTTTCTCTGCAGGACCGCCGCAATGGAGATCCGCATCCCTCCTACCCCGAACTGAGTAAATTCCGAGCCTATCCATGAGATAACCGGATTGTCATACCAGCGTTGTATTGCGTCGAAGAGGTCCCAACGCGAAAGCCCCATTCAACAACTGGCAGGGGATGACACACATGTCTCACAATAGTCTTCTGCAGCAGGCGGTGCTTGCGGAACTGAATTGGGAGCCGAGCGTGACCGCGGCCCATATCGGCGTTGCCGCGGATGCCGGCGTTGTCACGCTCAGCGGTCATGTCGAAAGCTTCGCCCAGAAACACGCTGCGGAAGCCGCGGTTCGCCGCGTGAAGGGCGTCAAGGCGGTCGCCGAGGAAATCGAAGTCCGGCTGCCCCACGAAACGAGGCGGAGCGACGAAGAGATCGCGGGCGCGGCGATAGGGCGGTTCGAATGGGATGTCTCGATACCCCGCGACACCATCAAGGTGACGGTCGACAAGGGCTGGGTTACCCTGACGGGGGAAGTCGACTGGCATTACCAGAGGGACGCCGCCGTCATGGATGTGCGTGCCCTGTTCGGCGTCCGTGGCGTCTCCAATCAGGTCACGATCAAACCGGCCGTCAATCCGTCGAATATCAGCAACGATATCGTCCACGCGCTGCGCCGCTCGTTGCTGTCTGATCCCAGAGCAATCGCCGTAAGCGCGCAGGGCGGCACGGTTCGGCTCACCGGAACGGTGCATTCGTGGCATGACCGTCAAGTGGCCGCCGCCACCGCCTGGGCCGCCCCCGGCGCCATCGCGGTCGAGAACGACATCGCCGTGCTTTAGCGACCCGCGAAAGATCGCCTGAAATGCCGACGCCACCTTGGGTTCGGTGCCAATCATGATCAGTATTGCTCACTTTCTGAACTTTATTTGAATTCGGACGTTCAAGCCGGTTCTGTCGCGGGAACGATTTGTCGTCTGGCGCCTTAGCGCCATACGAAACGTCCTTCGCCCATCCGGGCTTCGCCTCCAGGCGCCGAGGCCATGAGGCAGCAACGTCCGCACCATCGTGCCATTGGCGACATGCAAGCGCGAACAGCGTCGCTCACGATGAAACACAGGTGTTACATGCTCGAAACCCAGTTATTGGCGGAACTCGTCCGCAGCTGCCGCCTGCTTGCCAGCTATCAGCACAATCCAAACACCCTGGATATGCTGCACGATCTCGAGGAAGATCTCGCGCAGAAGGTCAGGGATATTGAGGCCGGAAAGCGGCGTTCCGACCGGAGCCTCGAAAACCCGTCAGCACGTCGATCATCGTGACAGCTTTGCCAGCTCTCAGTCGGTCATCCTCGACGCGAACGAATCCGCACCCAACCGCCGAAGCCGGTCAGTGCACGACATCGGATGATCTGGAAAATATTCTATACAGCATCGATGTTGCGACGCTGTTTCTCGATACCGCATTGAATATCCGGTTCTTCACTCCGGCGATCCAGTCGCTGTTCAACTTTGGCCCGGACGACATCGGCGAGCCACTTTCGAATTTTCGTTCGCTGGCGGCCGATGACACCTTATTGCTCGATGCGCGAACGGTGCTGAAGACCAACGTTCCGATCGAGCGGGAGATTGAGCGGGCGGCCGATGATATCTACACTCGTCGCGTGCTGCCCTACCGAACCCGCAACCGCGGCGTGGAAGGTGTCGTCGTCACATTTACGGATGTCACCGAACGAAAGCGCGTCAAGCGTGCACTGCTGCAGGCCAAGCAGCAGGCGGAACGCGCCAACGCCGCGAAATCGCGCTTCCTTGCGGCTGCCAGCCACGACCTGCGTCAACCGCTGCAGACCTTGCATCTGCTTCAGGGCCTGCTGGCGAAGGTCGCCGAGGGCGCGGCAGCCCAAAGGCTGATCGCAAGGTTCGACCAGACCCTGGCCGCGATGTCCGGCATGCTGAACACGCTGCTTGATATCAATCAAATAGATTCCGGATCCGTTCGTGTCGAAAAGGCGGTTTTCCCGATCAACGATCTGTTCGATGTGCTGCGGGACGAATTCGCCTGTCACGCGGAAGACCACCATATATCCTTGCGGGTCGTGCCGTGCAGCCTTGCGATCGACAGCGATCCACGGCTGCTCGAACAGATGATCCGCAACCTGCTTTCGAATGCGCTGAAATACACCAAGGGCGGCAAGGTGTTGCTCGGATGCCGCCGACACAACGGATTGTTGAGCGTCGAGGTCTGCGACACCGGCCCCGGTATCCCCGGCGAAGAGCTGCAAGCGATCTTCGAAGAGTATCGTCAGCTCGACAATGCCGCGCGCGAACGCAGCCAGGGTCTCGGTCTCGGCCTGTCCATCGTCAAGGGCTTGGGCGATCTGCTGGAGCACCGGGTGTATGTGCGTTCGGTCCCGGGTCGCGGATCGGTGTTCGGCATCAAGCTCAAGCTCCCGGAAGGCCAGACCGCAGGAAGGCGCGAGGATAGCCGACAGCCGGCCGAACCGAAGCTCGAATCGGTTCGGCGCTCCGGCGCGATTTTGGTCATCGAAGACGATCCCGAGGTGCGCGATCTGCTCGACCATCTCCTCAGGGCCGAGGGCTATCATACGGCCGTGGCCCCGGACGGCGCCGCGGCGCTGCATTTGGTGACGGCGGGGACGATACGGCCCGATCTTATCCTGACGGACTTCAACCTGCCAAACGGCATGGACGGGCTTGAGGTCACCGCCAGATTACGCCAACAACTTCATCGCAAAACGCCGGCCATCATTCTGACGGGAGACATCTCCACGGAAACGTCCCGGGAAATAGCCCTGCGGAACCACGTAAAACTCGACAAGCCGGTAAGATTGAAGGAGTTGACGCGGGCGATCCAGCAACTGATGGCGCTGCCGGAGCCGGTCGAGCACCTGGCGCCTTCCGCGCGAGCAGCCGGCGGCCCGGCGCGCCCGGTGGTTTACGTCGTCGATGATGACAGTGCCGTACGAGAGACGATCGGCGACGTTCTTGAGTACGAAGGCCGGAGCGTGCAGGCGTATTCCAGCTGCGAGGCGTTCATCGAGGCCTATCGCCCCGGCGGCGAAGCTTGTTTGCTGATCGATGCCTATTTGCCGGGTATGAACGGGATCGAGCTGCTGCGCTGGTTGGCTCATTCGGGCCATCGGCTGCCCGCCATCATGATTACCGGCAATAGCGACGTGTCGATGGCGGTCCAGGCCATGAAAGCCGGCGCCAGCGACTTCATCGAAAAGCCGATCGGCCACCGCGAATTGCTCGCCGGCGTCGAAAGCGCCCTGAAGCAGTCGCGGAATTCGAGCCGGCTTAATGCTTCCCAGGAAGGCGCGGCGAGTGCGCTCGCCGGTCTTACGCCGCGGCAGCGGCAGATCATGGAACTGGTTCTGGCGGGCCATCCCAGCAAGATTATCTCAGCAGACCTCGGCATCAGCCAGCGTACCGTCGAGAATCATCGCGCTTCGATCATGGAAAAAACCGGCTCGAAGTCGCTTCCCGCGCTGGCGCGTCTGGTGTTCGCGGCGGCTGGCAATGGCGGCGAGTTGGCTGCCTTCGACCCGCCTCCCAGACGTCGTGCCGGACCGATGGCGTCGCCGTATTTGGCTTCAGGCAGCCCCGACGTGACGGAGCGTTTGTCGCCATAAACGCGCGCTTGTCTTTGCCTTTGCTCCGGTGCGGCGAATTCGTCGTTGGTCACCGCCTTGCGGCGCATGAAGCGGGGCGAACGGCGTCGCCGCTATTCCTTCAACAAGGCGTCACGCTGTTTGACCAGCCTGTCGAGCTCTTCGCTCTGTTGCGCGATGCGATCGGCATTGAGCTCCTCGGTCTGACCTCCCGAGCGCGCCGCCGCCTGTTCCACCAATTGCCTGAGATTGTCCCGAAGAATCGCGATACGGTCGTCGAGTTCGGATCGTGATAATGACGTGTCGTCGCTCATGTTGAGCTCCCGTTCGCTGGCGGAATTCGACGCAATATACTCCGCTCTCGCTGCAAAAATCGAGGCCTTTGTGAAGGCGATGCGGTGTGAGCAGATAGGTAGTTTCCGAACCTGTTCGTGGCGACGTCGTACCGACTAATGTTGGCTGCAGTTCCGCAACGGGCATTGATTGAGATCAACGTCGTGACGGTCGCATGAAGTAGAAGCCGCCTATCCCGGCTCGTCATCGTCGAGGCACGACTGCGGTGACGGGCCCGCTTGGTCTCATTGCTACGAAAGGGCTGAATATGCCCGGGCAAGAAGCTGTCAAGGCCCCATCCCAGGGCGCGATCGTTGCGGTGCGCGGCAGCGTCGTGGACGTGCGGTTCGATGCGCGTCTGCCGCCGATCTACTCGGTATTGCGGGCCGGAGACCAAGGCCGGATCGTCATCGAGGTATTGGCGCAGCTCGATAGCCGCCACGTGCGCGGGATTGCGCTGACACCCACGCAGGGTCTAGCCCGCGGGATGGCGGTCGAGGACACCGGTGGCCCGCTGAAAGTGCCGGTGGGCAAGCAAGTTCTCTCCCGCATGTTCGACGTGTTCGGCAACGTCATCGACCGCGGCGCGGCGCTGACGGATTTCGAGCTGCGTTCGGTGCATCAGGCCCCGCCGCCGCTGGCGCGACGTTCCACCAAGTCCGAAATCTTCGAAACCGGCATCAAGGTCATCGATGTTCTGGTGCCGCTGGAGCGCGGCGGCAAGGCCGGATTGTTCGGCGGCGCCGGCGTCGGCAAGACGGTGTTGCTCACCGAAATGATCCACAACATGGTCGGGCAGCACGAGGGCGTCAGCATCTTTTGCGGCATCGGTGAACGCTGTCGCGAGGGCGAGGAGCTTTATCAGGAGATGAAGCAGGCCGAGGTGCTGCCGAACATGGTGATGGTGTTCGGGCAGATGAACGAACCGCCCGGCGCGCGCTTCCGGGTCGGGCATGCAGCGCTGACGATGGCCGAATATTTTCGCGACGACGAGCATCGCGACGTGCTGCTGCTGATCGACAACATCTTTCGTTTCATCCAGGCCGGCATGGAGGTGTCCGGACTGATGGGCCAGATGCCGTCGCGGCTTGGCTATCAGCCGACCATGGGCACCGAGCTGTCCAGCCTGGAGGAGCGCATCGCCAATACCGATACCGGCGCCATTACCTCGATCCAGGCGGTCTATGTGCCGGCCGACGATTTCACCGATCCGGCGGCGGTGCACACGTTTTCGCACCTTTCCGCCTCGATCGTGCTGTCGCGCAAGCGGGCAAGCGAGGGCCTGTTCCCCGCCATCGATCCCCTGCAGTCCAATTCCAGGATGGCCACGCCGGGCATTGTCGGCGCGCGGCATTACGGCTTGGCGCAGGAAATCCGGCGGACGTTTGCGCAGTACGGTCAACTCAAAGACATCATTTCCATGCTGGGTCTCGAGCAGCTTTCGCCGGAGGACCGCAATGTCGTCGGCCGCGCCCGCCGCCTCGAGCGGTTCCTGACCCAGCCGTTTTTCACGACCAAGCAGTTTACCGGCATCGACGGCAAGTTCGTCAGCCTGGAGGAGGCCCTGGACGGTTGCGAGCGAATCCTGCGCGATGAATTCAAGGACTTTCCGGAGAGTGCGCTCTACATGATCGGGCCGATCAGTGAGGCCAAGGGTAAGTCCGGGCCCGGCGCGCCCGCGGCGCCGGCCGAGGCCAAACCAAAAGCCAGGCCGGACGCCGCCTTGGCTGCTGCCGCCAACTCCAATTCCGGAACTTCGCCGGCGCTGCGTCCTGCCGCCGGGACAAGGCATCAGCTGACGCCTGAACATCTCGACGAGGCTCGGGAATCCTGAAATGAAGCTCAAAGTCCTGCTGCCGTTCCAGGTATTTGCCGAAAAGACCGGGGTCTCCCGCGTCATCGCGGAGACGCATGAGGGATCGTTCGGTATCCTGCCGCACCGGCTGGATTGCGTGGCGGCGCTGGCGCCGGGAATCCTGATCTACCAGACCGAAACGGATGGCGAAGCTTACATCGCGGTGGACGAAGGCGTGCTGGTGAAGGCCGGCGCGGAGGTGCTGGTTTCCGTCCGCAACGCCATTGCCGGAACCGACCTCGGCCAATTGCGCGCGGCGGTGCAGCGGGAATTTCTCGACCTGAACGAGCGGGAGCAAAGCGTTCGCACCGTGCTGGCGAAGATGGAAAGCAACTTGATGCGCGGCATGGCGAGCCTTCACAATGCCCGATGAATCCCAGAACAGGGGCTTGAAGCCGAAGCCGTCGTTCGGCGAAGAGATCGGCGCCAAGGCAGCGCGCAAGCTGAGGGCGCGCGGCAACTCTGCGCCAGGCGTCTGGTTCGGCCTGGGCATGATGGGACTGATCGGCTGGTCGGTCTCAATTCCGACGCTGCTTGGCGCGGCACTCGGCCTCTGGCTGGACCAACACTATCCGGGCAAGCATCCCTGGACGCTGGCGCTGCTGGTGGCGGGGCTGGCGATCGGCTGCTTCAATGCGTGGCACTGGGTAGCCAATGAGGACAAGGCCATGCGGGAGGAACAAGGGCATGACGATGAATGAAATGGTGCTGCTCCTGCTCGCATTGCCGGCCGGCATGGTGCTGGGCGTGCTGTTCTTCGGCGGGCTGTGGTGGACGGTGCGCAAGGGGGTTTCATCGGAAAGTCCGGCGTCCTGGTTCTTCGGCAGCTTGCTGTTGCGGATGGGCATTGCGCTGGGCGGGTTCTATCTTGTCGGCAACGGCGATTGGGAGCGGCTGATGCTTTGCCTGGTCGGATTTGTCGCGGCGCGTCTGGCCGTGACGCGGCTGACCCGCCGCTCCGCAGATCGGCAAGGCCGCGCCGAGGCGGAGGCCAGCTATGCGCCTTAGTTCCGATGAGATCGTGTTCTGGCAATACGGCCTGTTCAAGCTCAACGCCACCATCGTGTTCACCTGGGCACTGATGCTGGTGCTGGCAGTTGGCTCCAAGCTCATCACACGCAAGCTGTCCACCGGCCTGGAGCGCTCCCGCTGGCAGAGCCTTCTGGAAATCGTCGTCACCGGCATCGAGAAGCAGATCGAAGAGGTCGGCCTGCGTCGCCCGGACAAGTATATCGGCTTTCTCGGCACGCTGTTTCTGTTCGTGGCGCTGGCCAGTCTCTGCACCATCATTCCCGGCTACGAGCCCCCGACGGGGTCGCTCTCGACCACCGCAGCGCTGGCGTTGTGCGTGTTTGTGGCGGTGCCGTTCTTCGGCATCGAGCAGCAGGGGCTCGGCGGATACCTCAAATCCTACGTCGAACCGACGGTCATCATGCTGCCGTTCAATATCATCAGCGAAATTTCCCGCACCTTGGCGCTCGCGGTCCGTCTGTTCGGCAACATGATGAGCGGAACCATGATTCTCGCGATCCTGCTGACCATCACCCCTTTCATCTTTCCGATTGCCATGAGCGCGCTGGGTTTGCTCACCGGCATGGTGCAGGCCTACATCTTCAGCATTCTGGCCGCCGTCTATATCGCGTCCGCGACGCGGGTCCGCGAGCCTATGCCTAAGCCCACCGCAGATCATTGAAGTACCAAGAGGAACGACCATGGATAGCATCACGCTGATCGCAATTGCCTCGATCGTCACCGCCGGCCTGACGATCGCGCTGGGGAGCATCGGGCCCGCGCTCGGAGAGGGCCGCGCGGTGGCGACGGCATTGAGCTCGCTGGCGCAGCAGCCCGATGCCGCGTCGACGATCACGCGCACCTTGTTTGTAGGCCTGGCAATGATCGAGTCGATTGCGATCTACTGTTTCGTGGTGTCGATGATTTTGCTATTCGCCAACCCGTTCTGGAATCATATCATCGCCCAGGCCGCGGGAAAGTAGACCATGCTGATCGATTGGTTCACGGTCGGTGCGCAGGCGCTCAACTTCATCATCCTGGTGTGGTTGCTGAAGCGCTTTCTCTACAGACCGATCCTCGACGCCGTCGATGCGCGGGAGCAGCGGGTCGCCGCGGAACTGGCGGACGCCGACGCCAGGAAGGCCGAGGCCGGCAAGGAGCGCGACGAGTTCCAGCGCAAAAACCAGCAGTTCGATCGAGAGCGCGCCGACCTGTTGACCAAAGCCAGAGACGAGGCGAAAGCGGAGCGTCAGCGGCTGCTCGGCGAAGCCCGCCAGGCGGCCGACGCCCTGAGCGCGAAACGACAGCAGGGGTTGAGAAACGACGCCCGTAAGTTGAGCCTGGCGATCGGTCGGCGAACCCAGCAGGAAGTGTTCGCCATCGCGCGAAAGGTGCTGACCGAACTGGCAACGAGCAGCCTCGAACAAGGCATGGCCGAACTGTTCGCGCGCCGCTTGCGCGGGATGGATGCCAAGGCAAAATCAGACTTCGCCGAAGCGCTTGGATCCGCGCCCGGCGCCGCGCTGGTGCGTAGTGCGTTCGATCTGCCGGCGGAGCCGCGCGCGACAATTCAAGCTGCTCTCAACGAGACCTTCTCGGCCAAGATCGGCCTCCGGTTCGAGGTCGCGCCGGACCTGATCAGCGGGATCGAACTCACCTCGAACGGGCAGAAACTGGCGTGGAGCATCGCTGATTACCTCGCGTCGCTGGAAACCGGCGTCGACGACCTCCTGAAGGCGGGCGACAAGTCCGAAGCGAAGCCCGAGGCGAAGCCGGGAGCCCAGACCGTGGCGATTCCTGAAGCACCCAAGTTCGAGACAGAGCGCCGATGATTGCGACATCCGAAGACTTGCAGCTCATCTACGACCGCGCCTTTGCGGGAATAGCCGAGGTGAGGCAAGCTTTCACCCCGCAACTCACGCCGCGTGAGGTGGGGACAGTCGTCAGCGTCGCCACCGGCATCGCCAAGGTCTCCGGTCTTCCCGGCGTCGGGTTTGAGGAACTGGTAAGGTTTCCCGGCGATGTGCTGGGAATTGCCTTCAACGTCGACGAGGACGAGATCGGCGTCGTGCTGCTCGGCGAATACCGGGACCTGCACGCCGGCGACGAGGTTGAACGCACCGGTCGGGTCATGGATGTGATCGTCGGTGACGAATTGTTGGGGCGCATCATCGACCCGCTCGGCCGGCCGCTGGACGGCAATGGCCCGCTCGCCGCCAGCGAGCGGCTGCCGATCGAACGCCCCGCCGCTGCGATCATGGATCGGGCGCCCGTCACCGTGCCGCTGCAGACCGGACTCACCGTTGTCGATGCGCTGATTCCGATCGGGCGCGGCCAGCGCGAGCTGATTCTGGGCGACCGGCAGACAGGAAAAACCGCGATCGCGATCGACACCATTCTCAACCAGCGCGGCGAGAACGTGGTGTGCGTCTACTGCGCCATCGGCCAGCGCGCCTCCGCGGTGGCAAAAACCATCGCCGTGCTGCGGGAAAAGGCCGCGATGGAATATACCATCATTGTCGTTGCCGAGGGCAACGATCCGCCGGGTCTTGCCTACATCGCTCCCTATGCCGCGACCAGTATCGCAGAGCATTTCATGCAAGCGGGCCGCGACGTGCTGATCGTGTACGACGACCTGACCCAGCACGCCCGCGCCTATCGCGAGCTTTCCCTTCTGCTGCGCCGGCCGCCCGGTCGCGAGGCCTTTCCGGGGGATATCTTCTACATCCACTCGCGCCTGCTGGAGCGCGCCACCCACCTGCGGCCTGAACTCGGCGGCGGCTCGCTGACCGCGCTTCCCATCATCGAGACCGAAGCACAGGACATTTCCGCCTACATTCCGACCAACCTGATATCCATCACGGATGGGCAGATCTACCTGTCGCCGGCGCTGTTCGAATTGGGAGTGTTGCCCGCGGTGGATGTCGGCAAATCCGTTTCACGCGTCGGCGGCAAGGCGCAGCGGGCGGCCTATCGCGCGGTGGCCGGTGATCTCAAACTGGCTTACGCGCAGTTCGAGGAACTCGAAACCTTCGCCAAGTTCGGCGCCCGCCTCGATCTGGACACAACTCGGATCATCGAACATGGAAGACGAATCCGCGCCTGCCTGAAACAGTCGGAATTCGCATCCGTATCCGTGCCCGGACAGATCGCCGTGCTGCTGGCGCTGACCGCGGGATTGTTCGACCAGGTGGCCTTGGAGCGGATGACGGACGCCGAACTCGCGGTGCAGCAGGCAGCCGCGAACTTTCCGGCGGAGTTGAGTTCGCGCCTGACTACCGCCGATGCCCTGGGCGACGACGATCGGGCCACCATTGTCCGCATGGCTCGCGATGCGCTCGCACGCTTTCAGCCCGGAGCGCAGCCCGATACGTCGAAGCCCGAGCCGCCAGCCGAGGGCAAGCCTTGAGCGACAGCACCGCAAGCCTTAAGCGCAAGATCGACAGCGCCGGCGATCTGCAATCGGTGGTTCGCACCATGAAGGCCATGGCGGCCGCGAACATCGGCCAATATGAGCGGGCGGTCGACGCCCTGGGCGATTATTATCGCAGCGTGGAGCTCGGCCTGAGCATCTGCTTTCGCAACAGCACCGCGGCTGCGTCCGTTGCCGGCGGAAACAGACCGCGCCATGCCCGGTTCCTCGACGCGGTGGTGTTTGGTTCGGACCAGGGACTGGTGGGCCGGTTCAACGACATGATCGCCGATTTTGCCATCAAGACCCTTGCTGCCGCGCCCGGCAAACATCGGGTCTGGGCCGTCGGCGAGCGGGCCCAGGCGCGCCTAGCCGATGCCGGGCTGCCGGTGATGGCCGTCTTCGCCGTTCCGAATTCCGTCGATGGCATCACCCCGCTGGTCGGGCAGATTCTCCTGGCAAGCGAGGCGCGCCATGGCCGGGAAGAAGTCTCCGAGCTTCATCTGTTTTACAACCGCCCGACGTCGCGGGTGGCTTATGCCCCTGTCGATCAGCGACTGTTGCCGCTGGACGATAATTGGCGACTGAAGCTGGCGGCAATTGCCTGGCCGACCGGCAACCTGCCCGAAGTGATGGGAGAAACCACCGCCACGTTGCGGGCGCTGATCCGGGAATATCTTTTCATCTCCCTGTTCCGGGCATGTGCCGAATCGCTGTCGAGCGAAAACGCCAGCCGGCTGGCGGCGATGCAGCGCGCCGACAAGAACATCGACGAGTTGCTGGAAGACCTCAACGGCGCGTTCCATCGTCTGCGTCAGAGCGGCATCGACGAGGAATTGTTCGACGTCGTTTCCGGCTTCGAGGCGCTGAGGGTCGCGCAAACATGATTTGCATTGTCATGTTCCTGCATCTTACTCGGCTTATCGCAGATGCGTCTCGGCACATCTCGACCGTTGCCCGAACCGGCGACGCCCGCTTTTGACCCTGATGCCGAAGCAACAGCAACCCGTTCCGGAGGCCGCGATGTCCGATCCTTTGTCACCCGATCTCCTGCAAAAGATGCACGCCTATTGGCGCGCGGCGAACTACCTGTCGGTCGGGCAGATCTATCTCAAGGACAATCCGCTGCTCGAAACGCCGCTGCGGCTGGAACACATCAAGCCGCGGCTGCTCGGCCATTGGGGCACCACCACGGGGCTGAATTTCCTCTATGTCCATCTCAACCGGCTGATCAAGGACAACGATCTGAACATGATCTACATCATCGGTCCCGGCCACGGCGGCCCGGGCCTGGTGGCGCACAGCTATCTCGAGGGATCGTATACCGAGCGCTATCCGGCGATCGAGCGCAACCGCAACGGGCTGCAGCGGCTGTTTCGCCAGTTCTCCTGGCCTTACGGAATCCCGAGCCACGTATCGCCGGAAACCCCGGGCTCGATCCATGAAGGCGGTGAACTCGGCTATTCGCTGGCGCACGCCTATGGCGCGGCCTTCGACAACCCGGATTTGCTGGTCAGCTGCATCATCGGCGACGGCGAAGCGGAGACCGGCGCTCTGGCCACCAGCTGGCATTCAAACAAATTCCTCAACCCCGCGCGCGACGGCGCGGTGCTTCCGATCCTGCATCTGAACGGTTTCAAGATCGCCAACCCGACGGTGCTGGCCCGCATCGGCCGCCAGGAGCTGACGCAGTTGCTGCAGGGCTACGGTTACGACCCGCATTTCGTCGAGGGCAGCGATCCCGCACTGGTGCACCAGAGCCTTGCTGCAACGCTCGACCAGGTCCTGGTCCAGATTCGCCAGATCCAGAGCGCCGCCCGCAGCCATGAGGCTGCGCAAAGGCTGCAGCGGCCGTGCTGGCCCATGATCGTGTTCCGCACGCCAAAGGGCTGGACCGGCCCGAAATTCGTCGACGGCAAACCGGTCGAGGGCACCTGGCGCGCGCATCAGGTTCCGATCGCGGATTTCAAGAGCTCCGAACATCTCAAGCAGCTCGAGGACTGGATGCTGAGCTACCGGCCGCAGGAATTGTTCGACGAGTGCGGCAAATTCCGCGAGGAGCTCGCCGCGCTGGCGCCGACCGGTCATCGCCGCATGAGCGCCAATCCGCACGCCAACGGCGGCGAACTGCTGCAGCCACTGTCAATGCCGCATTTCCACGACTATGCCGTGGCGGTCGCCAAACCCGGCGGCGTCAGGGCGGAAGCGACGCGGGTGCTCGGGACGTTTCTGCGCGACGTGATGAAGCTCAACCTTGCTAAGCAGAATTTCCGGCTGTTCGGCCCCGACGAGACCGCTTCGAACCGATTGGAAGCGGTCTACGAGGTCTCGGACAAGGAATGGATGGCGGAGATGGAGCCCGTCGACATCGACCTCAGCACCGACGGCCGCGTCATGGAAATGCTGAGCGAGCACATGTGCGAGGGTTGGCTGGAGGGCTATCTGCTCACCGGCCGGCATGGCCTGTTTTCCTGCTACGAAGCTTTCATCCACATCGTCGATTCGATGTTCAATCAACATGCCAAGTGGCTGAAAGTCAGCAAGCAAATACCCTGGCGCAAGCCGATCGCCTCGCTGAACTACCTGCTGACGTCGCATGTCTGGCGACAGGATCACAACGGGTTCTCCCACCAGGATCCCGGCTTCATCGATCATGTCGCGAACAAGAAAGCCGACGTGGTGCGGATCTACCTTCCACCCGACGCCAACTGCCTGCTGTCGGTCGCTGATCACTGTTTGCGCAGCCGCAACTACGTCAACCTCATCATCGCCGGAAAGCAACCGGAATGGCAATGGCTCGATATCGATTCGGCGGTTCGCCATTGCACGCTCGGCGCGGGAATCTGGCACTGGGCCAGCAATGATGCCGGCGACCCTGACGTGGTGATGGCCTGTGCCGGCGACGTGCCGACCCTGGAGACGATTGCCGCCGTCTCGAACCTGCGGGCGGATTTTCCCGACATCCGGATTCGGGTCGTCAACGTCGTCGATCTGATGGTGTTGCAGCCACAGTCCGAACACCCGCATGGTCTGGAAGATCACGATTTTGACGAGCTGTTCACGGCCGACAGGCCGGTGATCTTCGCCTTCCATGGCTATCCATCGATGATTCATAAATTGACTTATCGACGGCACAACCATGACAACATCCACGTCCGCGGCTTCCGGGATGAAGGCACCACCACGACACCCTTTGACATGGTGGTGCTGAACAATCTCGACCGCTATCAGCTGGCGCTGGACGCGATCCGGCGGATTCCGAGATTCGGCGATCAGGTGGAAAGCGCCACCGCGCGCTACTGGACCGCGATGGAGCGCCACAAGCTCTACATCAGCGAGCACGGCGACGATATGCCGGAAGTCCGCGACTGGCAGTGGAAGGCATGAGAAACAAGTCAATGTCCCAACCAGCCTTCGGGTTGCCGCGACGGGCGGGCTCGGCTAGGCACATTCCAGAGGTGTCCGCCATGCAGCCCTCGATCGGGTCGGTCGGCTAACCAGCAAATTCGAAAGGCGCAGAATGCAACGCATCGAAAACACGACGTTCGACGAGTTGAAGCCGGGGGACACGGCGAGCCTGGTCCGGACGCTCACCCAAAAGGACATCGAGCTGTTCGCGATCATATCGGGGGATATCAATCCGACACATCTCGACGACGCCTATGCCAAGAGCGACATGTTCCACAAGGTGGTGGCGCATGGCATGTGGAGCGGCGCGCTGATCTCGACCGTGCTCGGAACCCAACTCCCGGGGCCAGGGACCATCTATGTCGACCAGTCCCTGCACTTTGATGGAGCCATCGGCCTCGGCGATACGATCACGGTCACGGTGAGGGTGAGGGACAAGGACGCGGAAACCCACCGCGTTACGTTCGATTGCCGGGCCGTCAATCAGAACGCCCAGGCGGTCGTCATCGGCACCGCCGATGTTATCGCGCCGACCGAGAAGATTTCCCGACCTCGCATGGTGCTGCCCGAGGTCGACCTGCGACAGAAGGGACGGCGCTATGAAATCCTGATCCAGATGACCCAGGGACTCGAACCCATCCGTACCGCGGTTGTCCATCCGGTTGATACGCCATCGCTGCTGGGCGCCGTGGAAGCCGCCCGCATCAACCTCATTACGCCGGTGCTGGTCGGGCCGGAGGCCAAAATTCGCGCCGCCGCGGCGCTGGCCCAGCTCGATTTGTCACCCTATGAGATCGTTTCGGCGGAACACAGCGAGGCCGCGGCGGCTGAGGCCGTCGCCATGGCGCGCGCCGGCAAGGTCGAGGCGTTGATGAAAGGCGCGCTCCATACCGATGAACTGATGCACGCCGTCGTCGACGCCGAACGCGGCCTGCGAACCGCCCGGCGCGTCAGCCACGTCTTTGCGATCGACGCGCCCAGCTACCCAAGGGCGATCTTCATTACCGATGCCGCGATCAACGTATACCCCACGCTGGCGGACAAGCGCGACATCATCCAGAATGCGATCGATCTGGCGCACGTCCTGGGGGTCCCCGAGCCGCGCGTGGCCATCCTGTCCGCGGTCGAGGTCGTCACGGAAAAAATCAAAGCGACTCTCGATGCATCGGCGCTTTGCAAGATGGCTGATCGACGGCAAATCACCGGCGGTATTCTCGACGGTCCGCTCGCCTTCGACAATGCGGTCTCGATGGAGGCAGCCAAGACCAAGGGAATCATCTCGCCGGTCGCCGGCCGGGCCGACATCTTCGTGGTGCCGGACCTCGAGGCTGGCAATATGCTGGCAAAGCAACTCGAGTACCTCGCGCATGCCCAGATGGCCGGCATCGTGCTTGGAGCGCGCGTGCCGATCATCCTGACCAGCCGCGCCGACGGCACGCTGGCAAGATTGGGATCGTGCGCCATCGCGCTGCTGCTCGTGCGTCACCAGGGAGCCAAACCGTGAGCGACGCCATTCTGGTGCTGAATGCCGGTTCGTCGAGCATCAAGTTCTCGGTATTCCCGGGCCGCGACCAGCCAAACCGGCAGGACATCATTTGCGACGGAGAGTGCGAGGGTATCGGGCACCGCGTTCATTTCACGGCGAAGGACCATGCCGGCGCGTCGCTGGCCGATGAAGTAATGGCCGAAGGCGCCACCCATGAAGCCGTGCTGGCCATGCTGCTGGGCTGGCTGGAGCGGCATTTTAGCGATCGTCGACTGATAGCGGCCGGACATCGGGTGGTGCATGGCGGCTCGCTTTATGCAGCACCGGTTGTGATCGACGCCGCGGTGACCGCCGAGCTGCGCCGGCTCATCGTGCTGGCGCCGCTGCATCAACCCCACAACCTCGCCGCCATTGCCGCCCTGGCAAAGCTGTATCCCGCAATGCCGCAGATCGCCTGCTTCGACACCGCTTTTCATCATACCCAGCCCGCGGTCGCCACTGCGTTCGCGCTGCCGCGTCGGTTCGCCGCCGAGGGCGTCAGGCGCTATGGTTTTCACGGTCTTTCCTACGAATACATCGCAAGCGTGCTTTCCGACTACCTGGATCCGGCGGCCGCCGATGGCCGCGTTGTCGTGGCCCATCTCGGCAGCGGGGCCAGCCTGTGTGCGATCCATGCCCGCAAGAGCGTGGCAACGACGATGGGCTTTACCGCGCTCGACGGTCTGATGATGGGTCGGCGATGCGGCAATCTCGATCCGGGCGTTGTGCTTTATTTGATACAGCAGATGGGCATGACGGCAGCTGAAGTGAGCGACATTCTCTACAATCACTCCGGACTCCTCGGCGTCTCCGGCATCAGCGACGACATGCGTACGCTGCTTAGCAGCGATGATCCCGCGGCGATGGAGGCGGTTGCGCTGTTCGTGTACCGTATCGGACGTGAGTTGGGCTCTATGGCCGCCGCCCTCGGCGGCATCGACGCCTTGGTCTTCACCGCTGGAATAGGCGAACGCGCCGCCGAGATCAGGCGTCGGGTTTGCGAGGACGCCGCCTGGCTCGGCGTGGACCTGGACCAGAGCAAAAACCTGACCGGCGGGGCACGGATCAGCCGTATGGGCAGCCGAACCTCAGCCTGGGTGATTCCGACCGATGAAAATCTGATGATTGCCCGCGATACCTGGAGGCTGATCAACCCGGAGGCTGCGGTTCTGCATCGCGGCGGTAGGAGCTGACAACCAATGACCAAATCCGAAAACAATCCATCGCTGCTCGGCGTGCCGGCTTTCTGGCCGATGTCGATGGCGACAACCTTGATCAAGGAGGGTAGCGAACTCTACGCGAAAAACCTCAGATTCGTCGAGGAAGAGATCAGGATTCACGGCGAGCTGAGACCCAAACTGGCGACGCCCAACCAGGTTCGCCTCGATCTGCGCACCATGGTGCTGCGCGATTATGGCAAGCCGGGCGGGATTCCGACGCTGGTCAATGCGCCCTATGCCGGTCATACCGCCGTGATCGCCGACTACTATGACGGCCAGAGTCTGGTGCAGACCTTGCTGGCCAACGGCATCGGCCATGTGGCGCTGACCGACTGGAAGTCGGCCACCGCGGACATGAAGGATCTGGAGATCGACAACTATCTCGCCGAAGTCGTGGTCGCGATCGACGACCTCGGCGGCCGCGTCAATCTGGTCGGACTTTGTCAGGGTGGTTGGGTATCGGCGATGATCGCGGCGCGTTTTCCCGGCAAGGTGAACTCGCTGGTGCTGGCCGGCGCGCCGATCGACACCGATGCCGGAAACGGGCCGATCAGGCGCATGGTTCACCAATCGCCGGATTCATTCTACGAGGAATTGGTAGCGCTCGGCGGCGGCTTGATGAAAGGCAAGTTCATGCTGCAGGGCTGGAAGAACATGCACCCCGAGCAGCACTATATCAAGGATCACATCGATCTCTACGAGCACATCGACGACCCGGTCTACCTCGCCAAGGAGGAGACATTCGATAGCTGGTACGAAAATCCGATTGACCTGCCGGGACGCTGGTATCTCCAGGTCATCTCCCAGATCTTCAAGCAGAATCGCCTTGCCAAGGGCGAATTCATTGGTCTTGGCCGGAAACTTTCGCTGCGCGACATCACCTGCCCGGCCTATCTGCTGGGGGGTGCCAATGACGACATCACGGCGCCGGAGCAGGTCCTTGCTGCCGCGAAATATATCGGCACGGCAGCCGACCAAATCGTTCAGAAGACGGTACCCGGCGGCCATATCGGGCTGTTCATGGGCGCAAATACGCTCAGAGAACATTGGCCACAGATTGCCCGCTGGATCGCTGCCCAGTAGGCGGCAGCGGCGTTTAGATATTGCGTGGCGGTGCCGGCAAGGCCGGTACCGCACTTTTAATGGGTAATCCGCCAGATCGTGCCGTTGCCGTCTTCGGACACAAGAAGTGCGCCGTCATGGGCGACGGCCACGCCGACGGGCCGTCCCCACACGTCGGAATCGTTGACGACAAACCCGGTAACGAAATCCTGGTATTCGCCGGTCGGCACGCCGTCCTTGAGGCGAATGCGGATGACCTTGTAGCCGGTACGTTTGGACCTGTTCCATGAACCATGTTCGGCCGCGAAGCCGTCGCCGCGGTACTCGGCCGGAAACGCAATGCTGTTGTAAAACGTCAGCCCGAGCGACGCCGAATGCGGCTGGATCAGCACGTCGGGAACGGTCACTTTACCATTCAGATCTGCTCGTTCGCCGCGGTGCCGCGGATCCTGGTTGCCGCCGATATAGAACCAGGGCCATCCATAGAAGGCGCCTTCGCGCACCCGCGTGACATAGTCCGGAACCAGATTGTCGCCGAGGCCATCGCGCTCATTGGTCGAGCAGTAGACATCGCCACTGACGGGATGCACCGCAAGACCCACGCAATTGCGGATGCCGGTGGCATATACCCCGGCATTCCGACCGTCTGGATCGAACGCGAGCACGTCGGCGCGGTCGGTCTCATTTCCCCAGCTGGCGCCGAGCGGGTGCTGACCGCTCCAGGATTGCAGTTCGGCTGATGGCTTTGCCATGCCCTCTGCGTCATTGCTGGCGGATCCGACCGACACCAGCATCCGCCGGTCATGGTCAATGAAGGCAATATCCCGGGTCGAGTGTCCCGATCCGTGCGGCAGCTCGGCTACGACGGTTTCGGGTTTCGCCGTCGCCTTGACGTCGCCGGACTTGTAGGCAAAGCGAATCACGCTGCCGGTGTTGGCGACGTAGACCCATTGCGGATGGTCTCCGCTCGGGAAGAATGCGATCCCGAAGGGTTCGCCAAGGCCACTTGCGTAGACGCTGTCGGTGGAAGGCTTTGCGTCTCCGTCAGCCGCTCGCAAGACGCGAATGATGCCTGCCTTGGTCTCCGCGACGAAGATGTCGCCGTTTGGCGCCACCCGCAGCTGGCGCGGTCCGCGCAACCCTTCCGCGAACAGCCCGATCTTGAATCCCGGAGGAACTTGCGGGACGGCCTCGGCAGATCGCGGCACGATATCAGCGGCGTTGGCGGTCGAGGGCGTGGCCCCAGGCTTCGGCAAGTCGTTTGGCGTTATCAGCCGGCGCACGCCAGGCCGGTCAGCCCGCCAGTCGCCAAAAGCGGCTGACCCCTGCAGCGCCTCCGACTGGGCCATGGCATGACTGATGCCGGCGAAGCCGAACAAGGCCGCCAAAATGCCCAGGGAATGATGGCACATTTGCATGAACCCTCCTGACGATCATCGTCTGCTGCAGACTATCTAGCCCCGGCCTGCAAGATGGCAACGTCGATGCGTTCGGCGCCAGATCACGATGAGGTCAGCGATTCGCCAATGGTTTTTGCGGTCATATCGCAAAATACGACAGGAACATCTCAACCGCCGCCTCGACATGCTTTTGCATTTCGCTGTCGGTCAGCGGCTTCGGAGGCTGTCCGATCAGGCAGTGCAGATGGTGATAGGAGACCACGGCGCCGAGGAACAGTTTTGCGGCCAGCTGAGGATCCGGGCATCGCAGTTGTTTGTGCCGCGCTGCAGAACGCAGATATTCGGTCAAGCGTTGCAGGGTCGCTCCCGGTCCCTGGCTGTAGAAGATGCCGGCCAATTCAGGCGCCCGATGCGCCTCGGCAACGACGATGCTGAGCAGCGACGTCGCATCGCGCTTCGATACCAGCCGAATCAGGCTCATTCCGAGTTCCATGAGCACCTGCTGTGGCGGTTCGTCGCTGGCGACGGCGCTTTCAGGTCCGGCGATGGCCGCCGCCTTGGCACTGATCAGTTCCGCGAACAGCGCCTCCTTGCTGGCGAAGTGGCGGTAGAGCGTTTCCTTCGAACCTCCCGCTTCCGACGCGATCATCTGCATCGTGGTTTCGGCAAATCCATGCTTCAGGAACAGTTGCTCGGCGACTCCGGCGAGTTCCGTCCGCCGCTTTTCTCCTCGCGACACTCTTCGAACCATTCTGGACCTCGGTCGTGCCATCTGATCTGTTGGACTAGCCTGCGCCGGTTGACTCCGGCAGGGCTCATTTTATAATACGAACCGATGAGTTCGGTTAAGTTTCCGGCGCCTTCGCCGGCTCCGGCGAAAGGCACCGACGGAGCGGGATGTCGATGACCGATAGTGGTACCGACGAGGTCAGCGCAAGTCACGTCGATACGACGCCGTCCGGACCGGGCAACCGTCAATCGGTGGCGGAGCGCGGCAACGACACCGATCCGGGCCCGCGCGGTCCGATCGACCCGGCCAAGGCCGAGGAAGACGCCAAGCAGGGCGCCAAGGAACAGGCCGACGAGGAGGGGCGCCAGAAGCGCCGTCCCTTGATCCTGGTCATCGGTGTCGTCATCGTCGTGCTGTTGGTTGCCGCCGGCCTGTACTACTGGGTTACGACCCGCAATCTGGAAAGCACGGACGACGCCTACACGGATGGCCGTGCCGTGACCATTGCGTCTCAAGTGGCCGGTGAGGTGCTTTCGCTCGACGTGACCGACAACCAGTTCGTCAAGAAGGACCAGCTGCTGATCCATATCGATCCGCGGCAATACATCAACGACCGCGATCAGGCGGAAGGCGCGTTGGCGACGGCAAAGGCCCAGTATGAAGGCCAGCAACTCGGCGCCGAGATTGCGCGCAAGAATTTCCCGGCCCAGCTCGAGCAGGCGCAGGCTCAACTCGCCACCGCCAACGCAAATCTCGTCAAGGCGCAGGCCGATTACGACCGTCAAGTCAGTCTGTCGAAGCAGGCGACCTCGCAGCAGGATATCGACGCCGCCACGTCGGCGCTCAAGCAGGCGCGGGCGCAAGTGGCGCTTGCCAATGCTCAGGTCACCCAAAATTCGCCGGTGCCGCAGCGGATCGGTGAGACCGACGCCCAGGTCGGGCAGTTGAAGGGGCAGGTCGAGCAGGCTCAGGCGAGGCTTGATCAAGCCAATCTCAACCTGTCGTGGACGATGGTCAAGGCGCCGCAGGATGGCTGGATCACCAAACGCAACGTAGAGGTTGGCAATTATATCGTCGCCGGGCAGCAGATCTTCTCGATCGTGGCGCCTGAAGTCTGGATCACCGCCAATTTCAAGGAGAGCCAGCTTGCGAACATGCGGAAGGGGCAGCCGGTCAGGATCACGATCGATGCCTATCCGTCACTCGACCTGCGTGGCCATGTCGACAGCATCCAGCTGGGTTCGGGCTCCAAGTTCACGGCGTTTCCTCCGGAGAATGCGACCGGCAACTTCGTCAAGGTGGTGCAGCGCGTGCCGGTCAAGATCGTGATCGACAGCGGTCTTGATCCCAACATTCCGCTGCCGCTCGGCATTTCGGCCGAGCCGGCGGTGACCGTCAGATGAGCGCGGCGGAAGCCTCGGCGCTGCAGCCGGCGGCGGCATGGAAGCCCGCATACAATCCCTGGCTCATCGCAGTGTCGGTGACGCTTGCGGCGTTCATGGAAATTCTCGACACCACGATCGTCAACGTGGCGCTGCCGCACATCGCCGGCAGCCTTTCCTCCAGCAGTGACGAGGCGACCTGGGCGCTGACCTCGTACCTGGTCGCCAATGGCATTGTGTTGACGATTTCAGGCTGGCTCGGCGATCTGCTGGGGCGCAAGCGCTATTTCATCATCTGCATCGCGATGTTCACGGTCTGCTCGTTCCTTTGCGGTACGGCGACCAGTCTTACGCAGCTCATCATCTACCGGCTGGCCCAGGGCTTCTTCGGCGGCGGACTGCAGCCCAACCAGCAATCCATTATCCTCGACACTTTTCCGCCTGCCAAACGCGGCGCGGCTTTCGGCGTCGCGGCGATCGCAACGGTCGTCGCACCGGTGCTGGGCCCGACGCTCGGCGGCTACATCACCGACCAGGCGAGCTGGCGCTGGATCTTCTTTCTCAACATTCCGGTCGGGGTGCTGGCGGTATTCCTGGTTTCGGTTCTGGTCGAGGATCCGCCGTGGGAGAAGAACAAGAGGAGCCGCGGTGTCGACTATATCGGCCTGTCGCTGATTACCCTCGGGCTGGGCGGGCTGCAGATCATGATGGATCGCGGCGAGGACGCCGGCTGGTTCGAATCCGGCTTCATCTGGCTGATGGCGCTGATTGCCTTTCTCGGTATCCTCGGCGCCATCGGCTGGCTGCTGATCGCACGAAGGCCGATCGTCGACCTTGCCGTGTTCAAGGACCGCAATTTTTCCGCCGGATGCATCCTGATCGGCGCGATGGGCGCGATCCTCTATGCGAGCGCCGTCATCATCCCGCAATTTGCCCAGCAGAATCTGTCGTATACCGCGACCTGGGCGGGGCTTGTGCTGTCGCCCGGAGGTGTGGCCGTGATCCTGCTGATCCCGATCGTCGGTAAATTGATGACGGTGGTGCAGACCCGCTATGTCATCGCGATCGGCTTCTCGATCATGGGCGGGTCGCTGTTGTTTTCCAGTACCATTACGCCGAACATCGATTTCCGAACACTGGTGATGATGCGTACGACGCAGAGCGCCGGCCTCGCTTTCCTGTTCGTTCCGATCAGCACCGTCGCCTATCTGACGCTGCCGCGCAATCTCAGAGGCGATGGGGCCGCGCTGTTCTCGATGTTTCGCAACGTATTCGGCTCGATCGGCATTTCGCTTTCGACAGCGCAGATCACCCAGCGTTCGCAGGTCCATCAGACCTATCTGTCGCAATGGGCAAGCCCGTTCAACCAGCCTTACCAGGCCTTGATCACGACCTACGAACAGACCTTGCGGTCGATGGGACGTGCAGGAGGCACCGTGCATGATGTTGCCGTGGGGCGCGTCTACCAGGTGTTCCGGGCCCAGGTGAGCGTGCTGGCATATTCCGACGTGTTCTTTTATTGCGCCATTGTCGCCTTTATCGTGGTGCCTTTCTGTTTCCTGCTGTCGCCAAAGATCGGCGGCGGGGCTCCCGGCGGAGCACACTGATGGAGTTCAGAACGCTCAGGAGCATGCTTGGCGTGATCGGTTGCTCCGCGCTGATCGCGAACTGTGCCGTTGGTCCGAATTTTGTCCAGCCCGATCCGCATCTGCCCGAGGTGTCATTTTTCGACGACAAAGCGCAACCCGTCGCCGGCGCGCGGGTACCGGCACCGACCGATCCGATCTGGTGGAGCGTGTTTCGCGATCCGGTCCTCACCGGCCTCGAACAGCGCGTTGCCGCGGCCAATCTCGACGTTCGGACCGCGACGCTGCGCCTTGCCGAAAGCCGGTTCCAGCGCGGCGTTGCCGCCGCCGCCGAATTCCCGTCGATCAACGGCGACGCCAAATATACCCGCGAGCAATACAGCCAAAACGGCATCGTCAGTCTGCTCAGTCCCTTGCTCGGCCCCTCGGGCGCCGGGTTCGCTCCGGGCGCGCTCAATGAATACTACAGCGGCTTCGACGCTTCGTGGGAACTCGATCTTTGGGGCAGAATTCGCAGGCAGGTGGAATCCGCCGACGCGCAGGTCGATCAGGCCGCGGACCAGCGCCGCGATGCGCTGGTCTCCAGCCTGGCGGAACTTGCCAGGGACTATCTGCAACTGCGCGGCGTGCAGACCCAGATCGGGATCGCCAATGACAATCTCAAGGTCGATCGCGATATCCTTGGGCTGGCGCAGGAACGTCAGCAGCGTGGATTGCAGAACGGTCTCGATGTCGAGAACGCGGCGGCCCAGGTCGAAGCCGTCCGCGCGCAAATCCCGCAGCTGCAGCAGCAGGAATCGGAGTACATCAACGCGCTCAGCCTGCTGTTGGATCAGCCGCCCGGCGCGCTCAAGACCGAGCTCGGCTTGCGCATGGCGGTGCGAACCGGACCGCCGCGCATTCCGCTCGGCATCCCCTCGGAACTTGCCCGGCGTCGTCCCGATATCCGTGCGGCGGAGGATGCGCTGCACAGTGCTACGGCCAACATCGGCGTCGCCGTCGGCGACTTCTATCCCAAGGTACAATTGAACGGCACCGTCGGCTTCGATTCCCTGGACATCAAGCATCTGTACGACGCAAGCTCGCTGCAATACATGGTCGGCCCCAGTGTGACCTTGCCGATCTTCGAGGGCGGCCGTCTGCGCAGCACGCTCAGGCTGCGTGAAGCCCAGCAGCAGGAAGCAGCCATCACCTATCGCAAGACCGTGCTGCAGGCCTGGCATGATGTCGTCAACGCCCTGGTCGCGCACCGCCTCGAGCAGAACCGTCGGGCCAGGTTGCGGTCGCAGGCCGAACATGCCAGCGCAGCGCTCGGGCTGGCCCGCGCCCGCTACAATGACGGGTTGACGGAATTCCTCACCGTGCTCGATGCGGAGCGGACTTTGCTGCAGGCGCAGCAGCAGTATGCGACCAGCACCACCAACGTCTCGCTCGACCTGGTGCAGCTGTTCAAGGCGCTGGGCGGCGGCTGGGAAACCGAATTTCCGGATGTGCCGTCCGAGACAGCGGCAGCGCTGGTACCGGCAACAGTCGCCCCGACAGACGCTGCCGTCGATGCGGCGCTGAATGAGGCGCATTGACCGCGAGGCAGCGCGTGGGCCTCGGTCCGGTGCTGCGTCAATAGGTGGCGAATTCGAAATCCGGCGGGTCGGGCTGTTTCCCGATGAAATTGACCGGGACGCCTTTGCTGAGCATGGCGGCCAGACGCTGCGCATCCCAGTTGGTCAGGCGGACGCAGCCGTGGGATTCGGATTTTCCGACCAGCGACGGTTCGGGCGTGCCGTGGATCCCGTAGCTGGGCTTGGACAGGGCGATCCACATCGTGCCCAACGGGTTGTTGGGACCTGGTTTGAGGTCGAAGGGTTTCTGGGTGTCGATCTCCCTGAAACGATATTTTGGATTGTAGTGGTAGGAAGGATCGGACTCGATCAACGTTACTTTGAGGGTTCCGGACGGCGTCGGTTTGTCGTCGCTGCCCACCGATGCCGGGAAGAACCCGACCAGTTCGCCGTCGCTCGAATAGACGCGGACGGTTTGCCGGTCCTTGTCGACATCCACGCGCGCCGCAGCCATCGGCTTTCCATCGGTCATGACGTTTGCGACGACGATCTTCTCTCCGGCTGCGGCAAAGGAACTGCCCGGGTTCAGCGCCGCGAGCAGCTCCTCGCTCATGTGAAACTTCTCTGCCAGGGCTTCGCGCAGGCTGGCGTAACCCAAAATCCTCAGGCCCTTCATATCCTCGATCTTCGCGGGCAGCGGGATGAAGGGACCTCTGGCGTCTTCCCGGGTGACGACATATTCGGTCAGCACCGGTTCGGTGGAGGATGCGGCCAGTTTCGACCACAGCTCCGGACCCCAGCCGTGGTTTGCCGGCAGGCCGCGGGCTTCTGCAAAGGCGCGAAGCGTTTCATGCAAAATTCCGGATGGCTTTCCGTTGATTTCACCCGGGGAAAAGTTGGCGCGGTCCAGTAGGATCTCGGCTTTGACGATCTCCGGATGAATCAGCTCGTCGGGAGCTAGTTCGGTAAAGCCGGCTGAATTGACGCTGCCCGCATCGATGTCAGATGCGCAAGCGGGAGCCGGCAGCATTGTTACCACCAGAATTGCGACGGCTCGGCAATTCAACATCGGTCACGACCCGGAATAAAGGCTGCAGGCTCTGGAACAGCCGCAGGCAATTATAAGGCTTCGTGCCATTCGACCGTCAACTCAACAGTCGGAGAGGGGACGCCATCGGGCTTAGCCGGCAGGCGGATATTTGGTTCGCCCGCGATTGGAACATTGGTCTGTTTGCGGCTATTGGTGCTCTTGGCTGGCGGGCCCGGTGCTGACGTCGCCCAACGCTGAGGCTCCGCTTTCCATGGCAAATATCTGGGCTCGCAAATCCACCGCCGCGTTGGCGGCTGAGGCCGCCCAGGGCGACGCGGGGGAGGGGGAGGCGCGGCCCTTGAAGCGCAGCCTGTCCGCGCTCAACCTCGTGGGGCTCGGCATCGGAGGCATTATCGGCGCCGGGATTTTCGTGCTGACTGGACACGCCGCTGCAGCCCATGCAGGACCGGCGGTCGCGCTCTCGTTTGTCATGGGGGCGGTGGCCTGCGCCTTCGCCGGACTATGCTATGCCGAAATGGCATCGACGGTGCCGATCAGCGGCAGCGCCTATACCTACGCCTATGCGACGCTGGGCGAACTGGTGGCCTGGATGATCGGCTGGGACCTGATCCTCGAATATGCCGTCGGCGCTACCACGGTCGCGATCGGCTGGTCCGGCTATGCCGTCAGCCTTGCCAGGGATTGCGGGCTCGACCTGCCCGCTCGATTTGTCTCTCCTCCCTTCAGCTACGACGCGGCACGGCACGTCTGGTTGTCAACCGGCGCGGTCCTGAATCTGCCGGCGGCGGCAGTGATCGTGGTCATCACCGCACTTCTGGTTGCTGGCATCAGCGAGGCGGCGCGGTTCAATAATTTCATTGTCGTGGTCAAGCTGGTCGTGATCGCGCTGTTCATCATCTTCACGATACCGGCTTTCAGTACCGCGAACTGGGTCGCCGCTGCCAACCCGACGGGGGCCTTTATCCCGCCCAATGCCGGCACCGGCGTTTACGGCTGGTCCGGCCTGGTACGCGGCGCGGCGGTGGTATTTTTTGCCTATATCGGGTTCGACGCCATCTCGGCGACGGCGCAGGAGACCAAACACCCGATGCGGGATCTGCCGATCGGCATCCTCGGCTCGCTCGTGATATGCACGGTCCTGTACGTCGCTGTCGGCGTGGTTCTCACCGGCATCGTGCCGTTCGATCGATTGAATGTTCCCGATCCGATCGCGATCGGAATCGACGCGGCCGGAGTAGGCTGGCTTTCGCCTGTCATCAAGATCGGGGTGATCTTCGGCCTGACCTCGGTCATTCTGGTCATGCTGCTTGCGCAACCGAGAATTTTCCGCGCCATGGCGCACGACGGATTGCTTCCAAATGTCATGGCGAAGATCCATCCGCGTTTTCGGACGCCTTATGTCGCAACGATCTCGACCGGCGTGGTGGTCGCAGTCCTCGCGGCGCTGTTGCCGATCGGGCTGGTCGGCGAACTCGTCAGTATCGGGACCCTGTTCGCGTTTGCGGTCGTGTCCCTTGGCGTGTTGGCGTTGCGCATTGCCGAACCGGCACTGGTCCGCCCGTTCAGGGCGCCGGCGATCTGGATTGTTGCACCATTGGGTGCCGCGACCGCGATATTCCTGATGTTCGGCCTGCCGCTCGACACCTGGATCAGGCTGGCGGTGTGGCTGGCGATCGGCCTGGTGATCTACTTTGCCTATGGCGCGCGCCATAGCCGGATCGCTACGAGCAGGTGACCGGCCGCGCTAGCGATACCCGGCGGCCTGCAGTTCGAACAGTTCGGAATAGCGGCCCGCCTGCGCCAAAAGCTCGTCATGGGTGCCGGAAGCCTCGATGCCGCCGTCGGCGAGAACCAGGATCCGGTCAGCCATGCGCACGCTGGAAAAACGATGCGAGATCAGGATGGCGGTTTTTCCGGAGGAAAGTTCCTTGAAGCGCTGAAACACCTCGAATTCCGACCGGGCGTCCAGCGCCGCGGTCGGCTCGTCGAGGATCAGCACCGCCGCTTCCCGCATATAGGCGCGCGCGATGGCGATCTTTTGCCATTCGCCGCCGGACAATTCCACGCCGTCCTTGAACCGCTTGCCGATCATCTGCTGATAGCCGCGGGGCAATCTGGCGATTACTTCGTCGGCCTGGCTGCGCCTGGCGGCGCGCTCGATGCGGGCGCGATCGTCGCGCGCGGCGATCTTGCCTACCGCAATATTGTCGCCGGCGCTGAGATTATAGCGGACGAAATCCTGGAAAACGACGCCCATGTTGCCGCGCAGCGCCTCCAGGTCATACTCGCGCAGATCCTGGCCATCGAGCAGGATGCGGCCTTCGACCGGATCGTAGAGCCGCGTCAGAAGCTTCACCAAAGTGGTCTTTCCTGCGCCATTTTCTCCGACCAAAGCGAGCACTTCGCCGGCGCGCAGGGTGAAGCTCAGATGGCGTACCGCCCATCGCTCCGCGCCGGGATAGCGAAATCCGACGTCTTCAAACTCAAATCCACGCGCGATCGGATCGGGAAAAGCCCGCGGGTTTGCCGGCGACAGGATTTCCGGCTTGACCTCGAAAAACGAAAACAGGTCGTTGAGGTACAGCGCCTGGCTGGCGGTGCTCGAGAAACTTGTCAGCAGGCCCTCGAGCAGGGTGCGCAGGCGGCGGAACGATCCGGCGAGGAAAGTGAGATCGCCGACAGAGAACTCGCCCGTCAGCGTGCGCCAGGTGATGTAGGCATAGGCCAGATAATAGCCGACAGTGCCGATCGCGGTGAACAGCCCGCCCCAGCCGGCGCGCCGCAGCGCCAGCCGGCGGTTGGCGGCGTAAAAGTCGGCCGCAAGGCGGATATAACGATCGATCAGGAAACCGTTGAGACCGAAGATTTTCACTTCCTTGGCGGTTTCGACGCTGGCGGCGGTCTGCCGGACATAGTCGAGCTCGCGCCGCTCCGGCGTACGGACAAAATCCAGCGAATAGCTCTGCGCGTTGAAATGCGCCTCTCCGACGAAGGCCGGCACCAGGGCCAGCAACAACAGCGCGATCAGCCAGGGCGCGTAGAAGATCAGGCCGGCGGCAAAACTGACCACGGTCACGATATCCTGCGCCTGGCTGAACAATAGGCCCATCAGGGTCATTCTTCCGCTGGTCTGCCGCCGCGCCCGCTCGAGCTGATCCTGAAATTCGGAGTCCTCGAAATCCTCGAGGTCGAGCTCGGCGGCATGCTCCATCAGCCGCACACTGGAGGCATTGGTCACGCGCTCCGACAGCAGGCTGTCGATCAGGGAGACGACGCGGCCCAGCACGTCACCCAGCACGGCCAGCCCAAATTCGAAAACGAGCAGCAGCAGCAGCCAGTTCAAAAGGCCGCTGCGGAGCCACAGCAGCAGCGTTTCCGGCTTGTGCGGCGCCTGTACCAGCAGCACGACATTGTCGATGATCAGCTTGCCGACGAACAGGGTGACGACCGGCATCACCGCGCGAACCAGGCGCAACACCAGCGACGCCGCGGTCAATGCGCGGCTGGTGCGCCACACCATCAACAGGAAAGGACGCAGGTTCTTCAGCGCGCCGACACGTTCCTTGAGCGACCTGTTGGCTGCGGCAGGCCCGAAAGCCGCCGGGCTCGCAGCCCGCCTGGTGTCGCGACCGCCATTGCTATATTGCCGCGGCATCACGGGTTTCCTGTGACCATCAACTGACAGCTCGGCGTGTCAGACTACCGGCGAACGGCCTCCATCGACGTTGATCGCGGTGCCGGTAATGTAGGATCCGAGGTCGGACGCAAGAAAGCAGGCCAGATTTGCGAATTCCTCGGCGGTCCCCATGCGGCCGAGCGGTACGCCCTTCGCCAGCTCGCGGGTGAAGTCTTCGAAATCGCTGTCGGGTGCGGTGGCGGCGTGACGCTGCACCCATTGATCGCTGACAATGAGGCCAACCAGCAGAGCGTTGACGAGAATATTGTGCTCGCCGCCTTCGGAAGCCATCACCTTGGTGAGCGCCATCCCTGCGGCACGCGACACCGAGGTCGGCGCCGACCGGGCGCCCGGCGTTTTGGCGAAGGTGTTGAGCACGTTGATGATCCGACCCCAGCGGCGTTGCTTCATGGCGGGCCAGACCAGCCGGCTCATCCGGATCGCGGCGAAAAGCTTGAGATCGAGGTCCTCCTGCCAGATCTGGTCGGTGACCGCCTCGAACGCCAGCGCCCGCGACGTCCCGGCATTGTTGACCAGCACGTCGACCTCTCCGAGCTCGGAAACGATCCTGCCATGCATGCCGCGGATGTCCTCGGCTTTGGAGACGTCGCAGACATAGTCCGCCACCTTCAGACCTTCGCCCGCCAGCGACAGCCGAGCTGCCTGCAGCGCCTCGGCGCCGCGCGCCACGATCGCCACTTTCGCGCCCGAGGCGGCAAAGGCCCGCGCCACGGCAAAGCCGATGCCCTTGCTGCCGCCGGTGACGACGGCCACCCTGTCGTTCATATTCATGCGCATCCCAAACCCGCCCCTTGCATTTCGAACATCTGCCTTACCTTACAATCCGGATCGTCGAAAGCGAACCATCAAGCGGGCCAGGCTGGGTCGAGGCCGCGATTTCATGCCTCGGCGGGATTTTCAGTGAGGCCATCCAGCAGCAGCGCCGTCTGCAAGGTCAGGTTCGCGGCATAGAGATAGCGCGACTCCTTCAATGCCGAATCCAGCAATTTGACGGCGACCTTCCAATAATGCTTCTGCCGCTGCTCCTCCGACAATCTCGAAAGGTAGGCTCCGGCATCTCCGACCGTCGCGAGCGTTGTCCCATCCTTGAGCGCAAGCGGGATCGGCAGCGGGCTCATGCTGTTGAGCTGGAGTGATTGCATCCGCAGTTCTCTTTGGCTCCCCTGCGGCCGCCACCTTGCGGCCGATTTCGTCTCCGGGCGTCGGTCGGTTCGGCGTTGTCTCATCGGCCCGCCCGCTGGCGATGACGACCACAGCTTCGCATCGACGGGCAGTGTTCGACCGGCAGCGCCGCCGCTAGATAGCCGCAAACCACGCTGATTGCCCACAGCTGCATGTGCGAGCAGCCGTCTTTTCCATATTTAAATCGGGAACATAAAATTGCCCCGCGATTTATCTTTCCCAGATATGCCAGAGAGGAACATCATGAGGATATCAACCATCGCGCTGGCTTCAGCCCTGGCGTTGTCCAGCACGTTTGCCCTTGCCCAGACCGGCAACAGTCCGGCTGCGGGAAGTTCCGCGGTGGGTAGCCCCGCCCCGAGCGGCACCACGGCCGGCTCATCGATCACCAGCGGCACCACCGGAAGCACGGCTCGCCCGACGGCCACGGGGCCGAACACCAACTTGAACCCCTCGGGAAGCACGATCGGTGCGGGTGCCTCGCCCAGCGGATCAACGCTGACACCCACCGGCCCGGGCTCCGGCATCGGCAGATAGGCGAACCCAAAGACAAAGCCCCGCAAGATGCGGGGCTTTCGTTCATGACGGTTCAGCTGATGCAGAGGCGCCGGCTGAGGATGGGTCGACCGGCTTGGAGGAATGCCACTATCGGCCGTCATATTGCTCCGGCTCCATCGCCCAGAGCCATTGGTCGTGGCCGGACGCATAATTGAGGTTGGTCTGCGCCGGATTGCGGTTGACCAGCGGCCGCAAATACATCGGATGGGTGGCGCTGCGCACCTCGTGCTCGATCGTGAACAGGGTCCTGCCGCTGGCAAGGTCGATGATGTCGCGAAAGCGATATTGGTATTGGTTGTCCTCGCTGTAGATCAGGTTGCGTTCCGCCAGCCGGCGGTGCGGGCCCGAGAAGTCGGTAATATACATCTGCACATGGTGGCCGTCATATTCCGGTTGCGGCCGATCGGTCTCGCGAAATTGCAGATGCTGGTTGCGGCCCATGCTGACGCGGGCAACGGTGCCCTCGCCGTTGCCGAGTTCGGCGGGCATCCCCATGATCCGCGGATAGAACTCGCAGATTCCGCGCGCGGTCCCCGGCGGCACCTCGAACTCGACATAGGGGATGCCGAGCGTGATGCGCCCGAAGCGCGCGGCGTCCGGCTCATAGCAGCGGATGCGATTGCCCCAAGGGCACCTCGCCTCGACATAGCCGTTGTGCTCGCTGAAGGCGAAGGCTGTGCCGTCGAGTCTGCGGGCGGCATGGGTGAGCCGTTCGAGCAGCGCCTCGCGGCCCGCGATCACGATTCCGGTATGGCCGCGCAGCAGTTGGGGCTCGCCGCTCGGCAGATGAAACTGGCTGCGCCCGACATTGATCCACATATTGCCGTCGGACACCATCAGATAGGGGTCGCGGGTGAGCCCGAGCCCGGCGACATAGAACAACGTCGCCAGGCGCTGGTCGGGGACCTGGACATTGACGTGTTCGAGATGGATCGAGTTGCCGAGATCCTCGGCGGTGCGGTCGAATGTCTTTTGCATGACGCGGTCCCGGATGCGGAAGTGCGCACATCATAGGGCGGCGCACGGATGAATCCAGCACTACGGAGCGCTATGGCGTCGCATCCAAATCGACGAGGTGATGAGCCTTGTCGAGCAGTTCGAACAGCTTGTCATATTCCTCCGCCGAAAGGCCCGAGCGAAGCGGCGCTTCGGTAGCGAACGCGACAGCGTGCATCTCGTGCATCAGCGTTTCGCCCGCCGGGGTCAGAGACAGGGAGTTGCGGCGGCGGTCGCTGGTCGAGCGCCCCCGCACGGCCAATCCCTTGGCTTCCAGGTCATCGACAATCGCCACGATCGAGGACTTGTCGAGGCTGCCGATCCGCGCCAGTTCGATTTGGGAATAGCCGGGGTTCGCCGAGATCATCACCATCGTGGTCAGCGAGCCCGGCCTGAGCTTGTAGGGTGCCAATGCCGCGGTCACCCGCTCGCTCAGGACGTAATGCAGAAGCCGCACGCGAAATCCAATTCGCAGGGCGTGCAGGCCGAGCTTGAGTTCGTCCTCGCGCGGGGCGCCGCCGACGGAATCCATCTCTTCGACCGTATCCATGAACCCCTGTCCAGTTGCCTCGGCCACCCCGATTGGGGGGCCTGCGCACCAATGTCAACCAATTGAGAGGACGCAATATCGTATTTTTATAGATGATTTGCTTGACAATAATATGGTGATATACGCATTTATCGAGGGAATTACTGGGCCCGATCCATTCTGGTGGCACCGGTAGGCCAAGGGAGTCGAAATGGGTATCGCAGTCGCTCGTCCAGCGGTCGTGGAAAACCGGCTAGTTGTTCTCAATCCCGTCGGTTTTCCGCCCAAGATCACCCAGAAAAGTCTGGCCCCACGGCTCGACACGCTCGACGGCAAGACGATCTACCTGATCGACAGCCGTTTCGACGACTCCATCGAGCTGCTCAAGCAGGTCGAGGCGTGGTTCGGCCGCCACATGCCGGGCGTGACGACAAGGCTGGTCTCGCTGGCGGGATATTACGGCCGCGACGACCAGGAACTGTGGACCGAGATCAAGCAGAACGGCCATGGCGCCATCATCGGCGTCGGGCACTGCAGCACCTGCGCTCCGGCCGTTGCCACCCATGCGATCACGCTGGAGACCAGGTTCGGCGTGCCCACGGTGGCCCTTCACACCAGCAAATTCGACAAGGTCGTGCGGTCGGTGACGCGGGTCGGCGGGCTGCCTGAGGCGGCCTGCGTGTTCGTGCCCCAGCCGGTCATGGGCAAGTCGGCTGCCGAACTGCGCCGCTATGTCGAGGGTAACGACCCAGTGACGGACATCCCGGTGATGCGGGAGATCATCGAAGCCCTCACGGTCGGAATTCGCGTCCAGCAAAACCCCCCGATCACGTTTGAAAGGTCGACGCCAAGAACGGTCGAGCCCGACACCGAGCAGGCGCTGCACGATCTGTTCCTGCGCAACAACTGGACCGACAAGCTTCCGATCATATTGCCGACCGAAGAGCGGGTCGCGGCCATGCTGGCGCACACCAGGCGTGCACCGGACGAAGTGGTCGGCCGGATGCAGCCGACGCCAAATCGCGGATTGTGGGAGTACACCGTCGAAAAAGTGGCGGTGAATGCCGTGATGGCCGGCGCCAAGCCCGAATATTTTCCGGTGATCCTCGCGCTCGCCGCCTCGCAGGTGACGGCCCGCGGCAGCACCTCGAGTTCGGGCGCGGCCATGGTGGTGGTCAACGGACCGATCCGGCAAGAAATCGGGATGAACTGCGGCATTGGCGCGATGGGGCCATACAATCATGCCAACGCCACCATCGGTCGCGCCTATGGCCTGTTGTCGCAGAATCTGCAGGGCGGCTCTGTCGTGGGCGACACCTTCATGGGCTCGCTCGGCAACGCTTATACTTACAACAGCGTCACCTTCGCCGAGAACGAGGAACGCAGCCCGTGGGAGCCGCTTCACGTGCAGCGCGGCTTCAAACCGGAGGACAGCGTTGTCAGTGTGTTCTTCGGCTGCCGGTCGACATCGTTCGGGCTCGGCCTGCGCGAGAAATTCTGGCGCGAGCACGTTCGCGACATGCTGATCTCGGTTGATACTGTGACGGCCCCGACATTGCTGCTCGACCCGATCACGGCCCGCCAGTTTATCGACCGCGGCGGTTTCGATACCAAGGCGAAGCTGATCGACTTCATCCATGACACCGCGCAGATGCCGTCCGCGCGGTACTGGGACATGCAGCTGGTTCAAAACTACATCTATCCGAACGCCACGCTGGGCGTCGAGCCGCTTGCGACCCGGCTCAAGGCCGCGCCCGACGAGTTGATTCCGATGTTTCAGAAGCAGGACATCAACGTGATCGTGGTCGGCGGAGAAACCAACGGCTACTGGCAGATCATGGGCGCGAAAAATCGCGCGACGGTGTCGATCGACGAGTGGCGTTGACCCGAACGCATCGGCTCCCGGAAGGAGAGATTATGCAGGAGGCCGACGTTGTCATCGTAGGTGCGGGCGTGGCGGGACTGACCGCCGCGATGACCACGGCGGGGTATCGCCTTCGCACCCTGGTCGTCGAGCAGCTGGCGCCGGGAGGCCAGATTGCCAATGCGGAGAACATCCGCAACTTCCCCGGATTTCCCGACGGCATCGCCGGATATGAGCTTTTCCCGATGCTGCAACAGCAGGCCGAGGACGCCGGCGCCGCTTTCCAGCTCGATACCGTGCTGGCCATTCGGGGTGACGATCGTGGTTACACTGTTACCTGTGAAAACCAGTCGATTTCCGCCGTCTCGATCATTCTCGCGGCCGGATCCACCCTGAAACGCCTTGGCGTCGAGGGCGAAGAAGGGTTTCGTGGTCGCGGCGTTTCGCACTGCGCGGCCTGCGATGGACCCCTGTTCAAGGGCCAGCCGACCATCGTGGTCGGAGGTGGCGATTCCGCGTTCGACGAGGCGCTGGTGCTTGCCGAGTTCGCCTCGGAAGTCACCGTGGTGCATCGCGGTCGGCATCCTGCGGCGCGCGATGCGACGGTGCGGCTGGTCGAAGCGACGGCGAATATCAAGGTGCTGCCCAATGCCGAGATCGCGGCGATCATTGGCGACGAGAAGGTGACCGGCGTTCAGCTTCGCAGCGGGGGCCGTCTCGAACTGAAGCCCTGCCGCGGTGTCTTCGTCTATGTCGGGCTTTTGCCCGCGACCGGATTTCTCCAGGGTTTTGTCGACCTCGACGCCGACGGGCGCGTCGTGACCGACTTGATGCTGCGCACCTCCCGTCCCGGCGTGTTCGCGGCCGGCGACATTCGTGCGCAATCCCCAGGGCTGCTGGCATCGATTGCGGGAGACGGTGCGACCGCCGGATTTGCTGCCGCGGGATATGCCAAGGCGGTCGATCGGCGGATCATCAATGCGCGGGGAGATCGAATTGGCGCTTGAGATCAATGTCGATCCGCGCACCGCCGGCCGCGCCTGGGCGTGGTCCGAAGGCACCCGCGCCTGGTACGCGGTGACGATCCTGTCGCTGGTCTCGATGATGTCGAATATCGACCGCGGCGTCATCAACCTCTTGATTTCGCCGATCAAGCGCGACATGCAGCTTTCCGATACCGCGGTCAGCCTGTTGGTCGGCGCGACGTTTTCGGTGGTTTACGTGGTCTTCAGCTTTCCCTTGGCCCGCGTCGCCGACGTCAAGAGCCGAAAAATAATACTTACGCTCGGCCTCGCGGTCTGGAGTCTTGCGACCATGTTGTGCGGGCTGGCGCAGACGCTGTGGCAGCTTTTCGTCGCGCGCGGCCTGGTCGGCGCCGGGGAGTCCGTCAAAGGGCCGTGCTCGATGTCGATGATCACCGATCTGGTCCCGGAGCGGAAGCTGCCGCGGGCTTTCGCGATATTTCAGCTCGGCATCACCGGCGGGATGGCTGCGGCCATGGTCGTCGGCGGTTTCCTGCTGGCGCTGTTTGCGCATATGCCGCCGCTGACGCTGCCCGGCCACATCGTCGTGCGCGACTGGCACATGGTGTTCCTGGTGACGGGATCGCCGGGTTTGCTGCTGGCGCTGGTAATGGCGTTCACCGTCCGCGAACCGCTGCGGAAGAATCGCGCGACCAAGGGATCGGTGCCGTTGAAGGAGGTCGTGCGATTCTTGCTCCTCAACAGGGGTCTGTACCTGCCGCTGTTTCTCAGTATCGCGATTGCCTCCACCGAAACCTACGGTCTGCAGTCCTGGCGGCCGTCGTTCCTGGAGCGGACTTATGGCTGGGGTCCCGCGCAGGCCGGGCCGCTTTTGGGCGGAATGCTGTTGATCGCGACCCCGATCGGCCTGTGGTTCGGCACGCTGCTGGCGGAACATCTCTATCGGAAGCGTCCCGAAGACGCGATGATCCGGGCATGCCTGTGGTCTCAGCTGATCGCGACGCCGTTCGCGATTCTGATGCCGCTGATGCCGAACCCGTGGCTGGCGCTCGGGGTCGGTCTGCTCGGTTCGATTGCCTGGAGCATGACCGCTCCGGGCCAGAACGCGGCGATCCTGACCGTGACGCCGAATGAAATGCGCGGCCAGGTCAGTGCGATCTATCTGTTCTGCATCAGCGTCATCGGCGGAGGGTTCGGCCCGACCGCCATCGCCCTGATTACCGACCATGTGTTTCACGACGAGGCGATGCTGCGCTTTTCCATGTCGGGTTTTGCCGCCGTGGTCGGGCCCCTCGTCATTTTCCTGATCTGGAAGGCGATGGGGTGTTACGCAGCGGCCTATGATCGCAAAAGCGGCCGAAAGGCCGTAGCCTAG